>Ga0307416_100000013_pt1 | contig 283585 bp, 260 predicted proteins | sample DK1Cmetagenome_2_FD_203821 | JGI IMG/M metagenome (GOLD analysis project Ga0307416, IMG submission 203821) | Maize rhizosphere microbial communities from greenhouse at UC Davis, California, United States - DK15-C-3 | ecosystem: Host-associated > Plants > Roots > Rhizosphere > Soil | place...
ATATTTGAATACTAATTGACACATGAAAAGCAAGAGTTTTTATCAAATTTAAGGGTGGTCAATTTAAACCGAAATTACCTGGTCACTTTGAATTGGAATTGGGTGGTCAATATCACTGGAATTTACATCTAAGCAATAGCTTCTATATTTCTTTGAAGTATCGCAAAGTTACATTTCAATAACTTATTTTACAAATATAAAAATATTTTACAAAATATGTACTATAGTACATAATATTTTTTGATGTTTTTCATTCACTTTGATTTATGAATGAATCATTAGATGAAATAGAAAGATATGTTATAAAACGTGTTAAAGAAATACGAGAATCAAAGAATATTACCCAAGAGGAACTTTCTCTTTCTATTGGGAAGAATATTGGATTTATATCACAGATAGAAGCACCATCTAAAAAAGCAAAATATAATTTAATCCATCTAAATCTAATTGCAATAGCATTAGGATGCTCCATAAAAGATTTTCTTCCTAATGAGCCGATCCCAGATAAGAAATACGATATTAAAGAAATTAAAAGTAAAAAATCCTGACGAAAGTTAGGATTTTTTTGTGAGGAATAATAGTTTATGCAGGTATTATATTATTACCAAGTTTGATGATAACTTATCATTTGATGGATTTAGTAGGCTTATCTATATCCATAAAACTTCCTAGTTAAAGTAAATAATATATTTTAAGTTGGCTTAAACTTTACATTTATTACTGTGTATTTGAATAAAATATTATTTAAATATTTGAATTTTAGAGCTTTATAGAAATGTATCTAATGATTTTCATTTCAAAGAAGTAATTGGAATTTTGAATTACTTGTTTTTATTATTTATGTTTTATGGTTTTCCGTATTTTCTTTTCCTTTATTTTTAGTATTTTTCAAGCTTTAAAAAAATGAAGATATTATTGATAACTTCTTAAAAAAAATGACTAACCAATGACAAAATTTGCTTTGATTGCGTTTGTCTACTGAAAAATTGATTAAATAGATTTATGAGTTTTAGTATTGCGGAAAAGAAAAAAAGTAGTTGTGGAAAATATAATTTTTCTATTTACGAACATTCTTTGACATTCGAAGATCTAGATTCCTATATTCTTGATATAATGTATGAAGAAACTAATCTTAATTATTTGTTTCAAAAAGATAGACCATTATCTCGAAAAGATAGACTTAGGCAATTACGAAGGTTTATAGAAACTTCGTTTGAAAACAGGGAGAAAGATGTGGATGATGATGAAATCAGAAAGTTTATTTCAGACAATAAGAATGAAACATATTATTCTTTTTTTGCTGAAGCATTATTGGCAAGATTAAATATAGATTATATAGATAAAGACTTAGTAACGGGTGTTATCTCAGTAAATGAAAATCTGACTAAAATCTCTACAGGAGCAGATGTTTGTATGTTTTCGAATAGTAGTTTGGTTTTAGGTGAAGCAAAGTTTTATAGTTTATTATATGGAGGTGTAGGTAAAATTATAAAAGATGTTTCATTTAAAAGTAAATTAGAAGATTATATAAAAAATATCTTAAATACTGATAGTGTCATAATATTAAAGGGTATTACAGGAGAAATATCTGAAAAGACATCTGAGGATATAAAAAAGATGCCTCTTACATTATCTGGATTTGTTCTGCATACATCTGAAACTGATATAAAAAAGTATGATACGTCTTATAATCTGATTGATAAAGTTGCTATTTCCAATTTTCCAACTCATTATAAAATACATTTATATCATCTACCAATAGAGTCAAAAAATGAATTGATCTTTAAAGCACAACGAAAAGCATTAGATTTAATAATTAAAGAAATAATATCGTGATAAACTCTGAAGAAACAATACTGAATCAGAATAATCGTGAAGAAGTTATAAAAATTCTTGATGAAAAAAAAATAAAAGTAGAATTAGAAGATCTATTTCTCTATGATTTGTCACCATACTATAAAGAAAATTTGGACAATTCTTTTTTTTCCAAACAACTTGAATTTATTCAGGAAACAAACCAGCTGAGCCATAATTCGAAGATTTCATTTACTTCTGAACAGCTTAAAATCTATAATGGAATTCTTGAAAACCGGCGGTGCATTGTTTCAGCTCCCACCAGCTTTGGTAAAACAATGTTGATTAAGGAGTTTATTTTTAATAATCAACCAAATAAAGTTGTATTTATTGTTCCTACAAATTCTTTGGCTGATGAATTGTTGGATGATTTTAAATTACTTTTTACAGCTTTAGATTATATTATTTTTGATTCTGTAAAAAGCTTAGAAGTCATTTCTGAAAAGAGCATTTTCATCGGGACTCAGGAAAAATATTATAATTTGAAGGGATTCTATAAAGAAAAAATTGATCTATTTGTAATTGATGAGGCTTATAAACTGACAGATTCAATTAAAGGAAGTAGAGAGGTTATTTTAAACCGTTCTTTTATTGATACAATAGAAAACTCAGAAAAGATTATATTGTTAATGCCATTAGTTAATTCTATTACAGGTTTAGAAAATTTTACTTTTCAAGTTCTAAAATCTGATTATGCTCCTGTAGCAAAGAGCTTTAACAGTATAAAAAAATTAGATCAAACAATATATCAAGAAATATCAAAAAACGAAATAACAAACCTTGTATATTTTAATTCTCCCAAAGAATTAGAAAGAATTTATCTTTCAAAATTAAAATCAATCAAAAATTCGATTGAATTAAATGATAGTTGGATACAAAGAGTACAAGAAGATTTTCATTCGGAATGGTTACCTATTCAAGCTCTAAAATCTGGTATTGGTATACATTATGGTCCTATGCCTAAATTTATTCAGAAAAAAGTAATTGATCTTTTCAAATCAAACCAACTAAAAAATGTATTAGCTACTAATTCTGTCATTGAAGGGGTTAATACGCCTACAAAAAATATCTATATATACAGTTCGAGAGATATTTTAGGAGATAAAAATTTAGTCAAATATAAAAATTTAATTGGACGTGCGGGCAGATTAGGAGAGCATAAGGTTGGAAATATATATTATTTTGAGAAGCATCAAAAACAATTTGAAAATGCAAACGTATCTTATGAAAATATTAATATTGAATTCCTATTAGAAAATAAATCAGATATTATTGAAATAAATAGAGATGAAAATTTTGATAAAGAAAAAAATACTGAAGGTAAAACTTCGCACGAAGATAAATTACAAAAACATTTAGAAAATTCGAGTTATTCTAATGTTCCTTCAAAGGAAATTATTTCGCTCTTAAACAATCACGGTTTTACAGTTAATCAATTTACAATTTTACTTGAGTACATAGCCAATACGAAAAATGTTCTTCTTCTCGGTATAATAGGGAAACTTATCGGCGGAACAGATATAAATAGTCTTAATACAATTTTAAGTTCCCGATTTAATACATTTGGTTCAATGGTTAATGAATTACATTCAAAAAACAAACAGAAATTCAAATCTCAAATTATATCAATTTTAATTGATATGATTTACAGCTTTTTACCATTCAAGATAATACCGTTAATTAATTTTATAATTGATGTAGATGATTTGTACAAAAAACATACGAATAAAAATTTAATTCCTACTGAAGTCATTGTTGAGGCTAAGAGGAAAAAAGCTCAGTTTTATTCCAAATTTATAGGTATAGATAATCCTACTCACGAAACACTTGTTATTATGAATAAACTTTTTGAATATGGAATTCCATATCAGAGAGCTAATCCTTTTCTAGAAAGAATTGCAGATAACTTACCAAATAAATTTTCTATACACGATATTAGGAAAATTATTTTTCAAAATGAAAATATGAGCGATTTAAGAGTTTATTTTGAATAACAAATTTAAAATATTCCACAAGAAGACTTAACCAAGGAAAACTATATATGGCACAAAATTTAAAATTAGAAATTTTCAAAATTGCAATAAAGAAACGAAATTCGAGATCTAAAGAATTTTTAAATTTTAAGGATCTGTTTAAGAGTATAGGAGAAGAAAAGGAAGAAGCGTATTTACAGTTTATTTCTGACTACAGAGGCTTGTTTGATGGTAAATTTAAAACTGACGGTAAAGGGACTAAAAGTATTTCTACAACAAATGACAATAATTTCACGCCCAGAAGTACTCAAAATATTATAGATGGGGAAATTTTTGGCGGAAGCATCGGTAACTTAGAAACCATCTATGATTTAAATAATGCTATTGAAGAAAAAGGAAAGATAGGATTGGATCAAATTGCATCAGTCCCGTTTTTTGTAAAACTTTGGACTCCTTTTGATCATAATTCCGGAATTTTAATGATACAAAGTTATTCGGATTATACGGTTTCGGAATTGTTTAAGATAGTACTACGTAAATTTATTACTGGTTACGGTTTTACTTTAGTTTATTCACCATTCACTCCAAAAGATATAAAAGATCAATATCTCAAAAATAGCCACGTCTACGAGATGAAAATTATTAAAGATAATATTTCAAGAGGTAAAAGAAAAATAATTAACCCAATTTTCGCAGATGAAAAAAATCTCAAAATCACCGTTACAGTAAGTGGTTTTAAACACAACGTTACAGATTTTTGGAGCAAATTGAAAGGTCAAGGTATAAATAAATTAATTGGGGCTAACTTAGAAGATCTTGATATATCAGAACAAAACGGATACGACCTGAAAGCTTATTATAAGGATGAAGACGGGCATTTAGCAAATGTAGGTATAAATAAGACGTTGGATATTACACCAACAATATTCTTACCCGATGAAATAAAATCAAATGAAACACATCATTATGATTACGTGAAAATTAAAAAATTCACAGACGGTATTCTGAATAAAATAAAAAGGGAAATAGGATATAAAAATTAAATGTTTTCAAAATTTAATTTAATAGAATTATTAAAAGATGGCTTCTCTGAAATTCGAGTAAGTCCAAAGATATTCTATACAATATTTTGGCATCTTTTTTTTCCTATAATGCTTTCAATTATCTTTTTACTATTTAGTGTTACTATTGACAATGACATCATTTCAAATATTATAAGTGCAATTAGCATATTTTCCGGTCTGCTTTTTTCTGTAATTTTTGTTGTAACTGAAAATTATTCCAAGAGAAAAAATCAGATGAGCCGTAATCAAAGTGATGAAGCCCAATCTTATCTCAAAAGATATAAAGATTTTACAGAACAAATTACAACTCTTATTTTGTTTTCGGTTGCTATTGCAATTATATCAATAGTTTTTTTATTACTATATATATTTCTAATGAAAGCAAATTTGCAAGGTTTACAAGTTGTTAAGGAAGTCAAAGAATTTATTGAAACGGGAGATATTGACTACAGTAAAGTAAAATCTATTGTATTATTATTTTTACAAACATTATCCTTTATTTTTCTCTATAACTATCTTCTTACTATAATAACTTTAGTAAAGGAGGTTTATGCAATGGTATTTGATGATATAAACTATGATTAATTATGGTGGAATGATTGATGCTGATAAGATAATATCAGCAACTTATAAAACGATATTACGCAAACAGTGCAAATTATATTGAATTGAAAATTAATGGCACCTAAAATAGCACCTTAAAATAAAAAACCCTGTAAATCAATAATTTACAGGGTTTTAAGTGGAGTTGGAGGGATTCGAACCCTCGTCCAAACAAGCAATACATAAGATTTCTACATGCTTATTCTACCATTGATTTTCGACTGGAGGCAGAGGGCAGACACCCAACTTCCAGCTTATCTTCTGAAGTTTTCGAGTTTCAGCCGAAGCATCTGAAACCTTATTCCTGCATTCCTATATCCCAGAATCAAACGCCGCAGAACAGAGCATTTGTGAGATATCTTGCTTCCTTACTATCTTCAGGAAAACGCTTGATCTACTATACTTCGATATTAAGCTGCAAGAGCGAACTCTTCGTTGCCAGTTAAAGTTGTGTAGCAAGGGATTAAAGAGATCGCGCTACGGTTCTCTGCATGCTTACTTACCCATTGATCTTGCTGTCGAAACCAGTCAACCCCATGAATAAAGTAAATGCAAAGATAGGAATTTTTGTTTATATATAGTTCATAGTATGACATCTTTTCGCATAATCCCAATATGATTAAAATGCTGCTATTAATGATATAATGATAATAGAAAGGAACTCAGGATTAAAGTTAGAATACTTATCCACATTATCGCACCTGATTGTGGATAACTTATGATGTTTTTTTTAAGAAAGTGAAGTTAGATTTTGCAGTTCAATAAAAAATTCCTAGCTTTGCAATCCAAAATGAGATGTAATATATGTTAATAATTCCAGTAAAAGATGGTGAATCCATCGACAGAGCATTAAAAAAATATAAAAGAAAATTTGATAAAACGGGTACAGTTCGTCAATTAAGATCTAGACAAGCGTTTATTAAGCCTTCTGTAACTTTAAGACAAGCTAGACTAAAGGCCGCTTACAAACAAAGAGGACTTAGCAAGGAAGAGCAGGCTTAAGATTTTTCTTAACCACATACTAAATTCACTTCTTAAATATGTATATTTGAGAGGTGAATTTTTTGTTTTTATACCTTACGTGATGTTAGATAAGTATTTAGAATATTTACAGTTCGAAAAGAGGTATTCGCCTCATACAATTACAAGCTACAGAAAAGATCTTGAAGACTTTTCCTATTTCTATCTTAAAACAGAAGCTTCCGATGATATTTCCAAAGCTGATAAAAAAGTAATCAGGAATTTTATTGTTGAATTAAGCGAAAATAATATTTCTAAAAGAAGTATCAATAGAAAGTTATCATCTCTCAGAAGCTTTTATTTATTTCTTTTAAAAGTCGGTGAAATTAAAGTCTCTCCTACGGAAAGTATATCTTCCCTAAAGTTTTATGCTGAAAAACAGATTCCTATCTCACAGGATGAGATGCAGATGCTCAACGATAATGTTCTTTCGAACCCGTGTGATATTCTGGAAAAATGCATCATTGAGGTATTATATCAGACAGGAATACGTAAGGCTGAGCTTTGTGGCCTGATGTTTGAGCATGTTAATATAGAAGGAAATGAGCTTAAGGTAATAGGTAAAGGAAATAAAGAACGTTTTATTCCCATTTCTGAAGACCTCTCAGATCTGCTTAAAAGTTATTTGGCAATAAGGAAACCGGATACCGAATGCAAAACCTATTTTTTCATAAATAAAAAGGGTAAAAAACTCAATGAAAAATTTGTTTATGTGGTAGTTAATAAGTACCTTAGTCTGGTAACAACGAAAGAAAAAAGAAGTCCTCACATCCTTCGTCATAGCTTTGCTACACACGTTTTGGATAATGGGGCGGAGATCTCCAAAGTAAAAAAAATATTAGGGCATTCCAGTCTTGCAAGTACTCAAGTCTATACGAATGCCAATATTGAACAATTGAAAAAAGTGTTTAATCAGGCTCATCCTCGAGCGTCTAAAAAAGAAGAATTATGAAGATCACAGTTCAATCAATTGGTTTAACTCCACACGAACCATTAGAATCACACATTGACAAAAAAGTAAGCAAACTGGAAACCTTTTATGATAAAATTCATGAGTGTAAGGTGTTCCTAAAAGTTGAAAATAACTCTGATAGAAACAACAAAACTGCTGAACTTATTTTAGCCGTTCCGGGCGATGATATCGTTGTAAAAAAGACGTCTGAAACTTTTGAAGAAAGTTTAGACCTATGTGTTGATACTGCTAAAAAGCTATTAATCAAGAAAAAAGAAATGGCGTAGTAAAAAAAGTTTAAAAAAGTTATAGAAAAGTTTGAGAATTCAAAAAATCCGTTCTATATTTGCACTCGCAAAAAGGGAACAGCGATCTTTTGAATTCTTTTTTTATATTGCCTCCATAGCTCAGTTGGCCAGAGCACGTGATTTGTAATCTCGGGGTCGTGGGTTCGAATCCCTCTGGAGGCTCTTTTTAATATAAACATGAGGGGAGATTCCAGAGTGGCTAAATGGGACTGACTGTAACTCAGTTGCTTCGGCTTCGTAGGTTCGAATCCTGCTCTCCCCACATTTTATATTAGATAAAAACTTGTGTATCTAAAGGATTTTTCCTAAGTTTGCACAGCGTTACCAATAATTTTGGAAACAAAATTGCGGAAGTAGCTCAGTTGGTAGAGCGTCAGCCTTCCAAGCTGAATGTCGCGGGTTCGACCCCCGTCTTCCGCTCAAAATAGTATCACTCTGCTAGAGGGTGATTTTTTTTTAACTGCTGAAAAGCATAGAGTAGATTCTCTCTAAAGCATTCAGTTTACATTTTAAAATTGCCTCCATAGCTCAGTTGGCCAGAGCACGTGATTTGTAATCTCGGGGTCGTGGGTTCGAATCCCTCTGGAGGCTCAATTTTAATATAACATGAGGGGAGATTCCAGAGTGGCTAAATGGGACTGACTGTAACTCAGTTGCTTCGGCTTCGTAGGTTCGAATCCTGCTCTCCCCACATTTATATTAATAAAAATTCTTGCAGATTTAAGAGGATTTTCCTAAGTTTGCACAGCGTTACCAATAATTTTGGAAACAAAATTGCGGAAGTAGCTCAGTTGGTAGAGCGTCAGCCTTCCAAGCTGAATGTCGCGGGTTCGACCCCCGTCTTCCGCTCAAAGAAAATCACGCTAATTAGTGTGATTTTTTTGCTTCAATGCCGACTTAGCTCAGCGGTAGAGTGCTTCCTTGGTAAGGAAGAGGTCACGGGTTCAAGTCCCGTAGTTGGCTCTCCATATTTCCCGAATCTCTTTCGGGATTTTTTTTTGACTAAATTTAAAGTTTATGACTCGTTATAGGGGATCAAGCGCAAAAGTTGGGGGCTAAGCAAAAAGCTTAGTTAATCTGAAGAGAAAAAATGTTCTGTCTTTCACGCCTCTGAGCTGCATTCTGAAGTTTTTAATTTTAGCATTGAAAGATTCAGCAGCAGCATTAGTGCTTCTTTTATCAAAGTAGTTCAGAATGTCTCTGTAATGCTGCAGTATAGTCTGGATCAGTCTCAAAAGCTATAGTACGTTTGCGCAAATTTTTTAACGAAAAAAAATAATATAGCTCCCTTTTTAGTGAAGATTTAGCTTAAAATTTAATTAAATCTGTCTGTCAGCCTTCGATAGATCATACAGAAACATAAAAATTTCGTTAAATTCGTATAAAATAAACTTTGATGAATATTCTTTTATTGGAAGACGACCTCATTCTTTCAGCAGAACTCTGCAGGTTTCTGGAAGCAAACAGCTTTACCTGTGATAAGATTTATGATGGTGAAACCTTTCTCCGTCAGATCAAGAACAATACCTATGACCTGTATCTGCTCGATATCAATGTGCCCAAGATAAACGGCCTTGATGTTTGCCAGACCATCCGTTCTTTTGATAAAAATACACCCATTATCATTATTTCGGCTTACGGAGATATTTCTGATAAAAAAGATGCGTTTACAAGACTTGCGGATGATTACCTGGTGAAGCCTTTCCAGTTCGAAGAGCTGCTGTTGAGGATCAATTCGCTGTTAAGGAGAAAAGCTCCGTCCGATGCTGCGGATCAGGATATCATAAGAGTAGATGATCTTATCATTAATAAAACAGAACAGAAAGTTTATAGGGCAGGTAATGAAATTGCTCTTACTCTTAAAGAATTTCAGCTGCTGGTCTATCTTGCCGAAGCACAGGGAAGAACTGTTTCCAAACAACAGATCACAGAACATGTATGGGAGCATAATTTCAATACGAATACCAATACGGTAGAAGTCTACATCAATTTTTTGAGAAAAAAGATCGACAAAGATTTTAAACTTAAACTTATTCACACCCGTTCCGGTTTCGGATATTACCTAAGTCCATTATAAATGTCTTTAAAAAGAAAGATAGCATTAACGATCAGTATCGCTTTTTCCCTGCTTTTTGCAATGGTAATGGCGGTGATCTACCTTTCTTTTAATGATTTCAGAAGAGATGAATTCAAAGAAAGATTCCGGCAGCGTCTTGAATTTACTTCACATTTCATTTCAAAATCTAAGGATTTCGAAGAAGAAGCACCTGTTTTTTTTAACGAGAATTCAGACAATATCCTTCTTAATGAAACGATCTTAATTTTTAATGCAGATAAAGAACTGGTCTACAGTACAATTAAAGACCGGAATGTAACCTGGGATAACGCACTTCTCAAAGAACTGGATGAAAAAAAGATTATCTATACCGAAAAAACAGTTCCGGAGATCTATGCTGCATTGCGGAACATTAATGGAGAAAATTACTACATCCTTACCAGTGCTTTTGATACCAATGGGAAATCGAAACTGGAATTTCTTAAATACCTTCTGATTACGGCCTATGTGATGAGCACCCTTCTGATCGGTTTTTTCAGTTACTATTTCATGGGAAGGTTCCTTCGTCCATTAGAAGATCTGAATACCAAAATTTCCGAGGTCACAGCCCATAAACTTACGACGCAGATCCCGGTCCAGGAATCCAATGATGAGATTAATGTTTTAGCAAAATCCTTTAATACCATGATTGCAAGGCTCGATGATGTCTTTCAGTCGCAGAAAGACTTTACCGCAAGTGCATCCCATGAAATCAGGACACCTATTACAAGAATGGCATTCCAACTGGAAAATCTGATCAAATTTGAAAAGCATTCTTCTGAAACCCTTTCGTCTTTAAAGCAGATTCAGCGGGATGTATATCAATTGTCAGATCTTACCAATTCCCTTTTACTGCTTACAAAATTCGATAAAGAGAATATCCAGAGTATTTATGAAGAGGTAAGAATTGATGAAGTTATTTTTGAAGCCTTCGAAGCGGTAGAAAAAAGTTATCCTGCTTTGAAACTGGATTTTCTGATTACTGAGGATACTTCGGAAAACGGGCTGCTTACCATCAGTGGTATCCATTCCCTGTTGATTATTGTCTTTATCAACCTCTTTAAAAATGCAGCGGTATATTCTGATAATGAAGAAGTAGATGTTTTGATAAAAGAAACCAATGAGCAGCTTAAGATTGATGTTATTTCTCTTGGAGATACCATTCCTGAAGAAGAGCAGATAAAACTATTTGAAGCTTTTATGAGAGGTAATAACTCTCAAAATATTTCCGGTTCAGGTCTTGGGCTTCGAATTGCCAAAAGAATTCTTGAATATCACGGTGCCAAAATCAAATATTCTTCTCCGGCTGAAAAAGTTAATACCTTCAGTATTATATTCAATAAACAATTGTAGTTTTCTCTACATTACCCCAGCATTGTATTTCAACTTTAAGCGAAGCGGCTTTGTTTATCTTAAAGCGTTCCGAGGAAGAAACCTTTGTTTATCCTTGCGTTTATTTATTAATCTTGATAGGGAATATTTTAAATAATAATATCAAAATTTGAAGTTCTAGTTATGTGTAAAAAGTAAGCATAACCCAAATTTAATTTTTTTTTAAGGCTTCTTTAAGGCCCCTTTAATCGTGTAAGGGCAATTTTGTACCATAAAAAAGATAGAATGAACAAAATTGCAGGGCTGTTTATTGCCATTTCCTCATTCATGGCAGGGCAGCAGCAGATGTCACTTTTGGACTGTGAAGAAGCTTTTCAGAAAAACAATCTTCAGCTTCTTGCAGAACAATATAACATCAATATGGCCGATGCAGACATTCTGCAGGCTAAGATTTGGGAACTTCCCCAACTGAGCGGTCAGATCAATGCCTACAATCCAGAAGGAAAAAAAGCTTTTGATATTGGCCATGCCAAAGGAGCGGAAATTACCCAGCTGATTTATATGGGTGGGAAAAAGAAAAATGAAATTGCTTTTGCAAAATCAAACAAAGAACTTGCCCAACTTCAGTTTTCGCAGCTTTTAGTGGACCTGAGAGCTCAGCTTCGTGCTGCTTATTTCAATTTATATTATGAAAAACAGAAGCTCGGCAATACCAATAAACAGCTGGGATATATGAATGACCTTTTAAAGGCCTACCGCGTACAGTCTGCCAAAGGTAATGTTTCTCTTAAGGATGAAGTAAGACTGCAGAGCTTAGTCATCCAGCTTAATAACAATAAACTTGGAATTAATAAAAACATCCTCGAATTTGAACAGAATCTGAAAGTACTCACAGGAATTTCCGATGAAATAGAGCCCCAGCTTTCTGATGCCGACACAAAAGAAATTCTTGCAGCCCAGCCCTTCGGCGACGAAGATGAGCTAAAGAGAAAAGCCCTGGAAAATAATTCTGACTATCAATATTTCTTGAAATTAATAGATAACAGCAAATTATACGCACAGTGGCAGAAATCTCTGAATGTTCCGGACCTTAATCTGGGAGCAGGATGGGACCAGAATGGAGGAACTTTTAAAAATGAGGTTAATCTAATGATCGGAATTCCGTTGCCATTATGGAAATCCAATCAGGGAAATGTGGAAAAAGCCAATTATGCCATTCAGCAGAACCAGAAAAATGCAGATTACCAAAAGCTGAATCTTGAAACTAAAGTTCAGGCTGCATATAAAACATGGAAAAGCCAGTACGACCAGCTTGCAGAGATCAAAACTACAGATCTTAGCAATATGGAGCTGGTGTATGAAGGAATGCTGAAAAATTTCAGAAAAGGAAACGTTAACCTTATAGAATTTACAGATTTCATGGACAGTTACAGAGAAACAGCTCTCCAGATCTTCGATATGAAGAATGAAATTATACAGTCGGCGGAACAGCTCAATCAATTAGTACAAACGAAAATCTTCTATTAAACATGAAAAAATATATAACCCTAGCAATGGCGGCTTTGTTAATCCTGTCTTGCTCAAAGAAAGAGGAAGAAGCAAAACCACAGGCAAAAAAAGGTTTTGAACTGAGCAATACAATGCTGAAGTCAATTTCTTTAGCAAAAGTTGAGAAAAAAAATATAGAAGACGATTATAATTTTTACGGAAAAATATCGGCAGATAAAAACAGCTATATCGATGTTTATCCGCTGGTTGGAGGAAATGTTTTAAGTGTAAATGTAGAGTTGGGAGATCATGTGACGAAAGGACAGGTTTTGGCGACCATCAGAAGTACGGAGTTGGCGGAAGTTCAGAAAGATGTAAGCGATGCGAAAACGGATTTGATTGTTGCCCAAAACAATCTTCGCGTTGCCAGGGAAATGTATGAAGGAAAACTGAACACTGAAAGAGATGTGCTGGAAGCCAAAAGCCAATTGCAGAAAGCGCAAGACCAAATGCAGAGAGCAGGTGCGGTGAGTACGGTTTATAATGTGAAGAAGGGAAATATTTACAGTATTGTGGCTCCGATCAGCGGTTACATCGTTCAGAAAAATATCAATAAAAATATGCAGTTGAGGAGTGACAGAAGTGATAATATTTTTGATGTTGCGAATCTGACGAACGTTTGGGCAATCATGAATGTTAATGAATCAGATATCGAAAAAATCAGCCTTGGAATGAAAGCTCAGGTTTCCACATTATCTTATCCGGATAAAGTGTTTGATGGGAAAATTGATAAAATATTTAAAATTATTGATCCGCAAACCAATGCAATGCAGGCAAGAGTTGTTTTAGATAACGCAAACGGATTATTAATTCCTGAAAGTAAAGCCACCATAAAAGTCTCAAGCTCAGAAAATAATACGGCATTAGCGGTTCCTTCCAAAGCTGTCATTTTTGATGATAACAGAAGTTTTGTGGTGATTTATAAATCAAGAACAGATGTTAAGGTTAAAGAAATAAAGATTTTAAAGCAGGTTGGTGACATCACTTATATTTCCGGCGGCTTGTCTGAAGGAGAAGAAGTAATCACCAGTAACCAGCTTTTAATTTACCGTTCTCTGAATAGCTGAATTTTATTTTAAACCATTAAGAATTATCATAATGCAGAGGTAAGTTTCATTAAGAAAAACATCCAATATATTTAAGCATTCCACCTTATTCAATTCGCTTGCGAATTTCTTAATAATTCTTAACTCCTTAAATAAAAGCTTAATGGTTTAAAAACCTTCAATTAAACATTTAGTTATTAGTCTAATATCTAAAGTCTAACATCTAATCTCTATTATGAATAAATTCATTAAAAATATAATTGCCTTTTCGTTAAAAAATAAAGCATTTACCTTTATCTGGGTTGCTGTTTTGGCCATTGCTGGTTTTATCAGTTTCAAAAATATGCCCATTGAAGCTTTTCCGGATGTTACCAATACCCAGATTGTTATTATAACCCAATGGAATGGACGAAGCGCGGAAGAAGTAGAACGTTTCGTGACTACGCCCATCGAATTGGCTATGAGCCCGGTGCAGAAGAAAACAAGTGTGAGAAGTACCACCATGTTTGGTCTCTCTATTGTTAAAATTCTTTTCGACGATGGGGTGGATGATACTTTCGCCAGAAATCAGGTCAATAACCAATTAAGAACCGTAAGCCTTCCTGATGAGGTGGATCCGGAAGTTCAGCCACCCTACGGGCCTACCGGGGAAATTTTCAGATATACCCTGGAGAGTAAAATAAAAGATTCCAGAGAACTTCTGACCCTGCAGAACTGGGTTGTCGACCGTGCACTGAGAGGTGTTCCGGGAGTTGCAGACATCAATGTTTTTGGAGGCCAGGACAAGGTTTTTGAATTAAGTATTGATCCGAGAGCCCTGGATAAATACAATCTGACACCACTGCAGGTATATGATGCTGTTACCAAAAGCAATTTAAATGTCGGAGGTGATGTCATTGAAAAAAACGGGCAGGCTTATGTAGTAAGAGGCATCGGTTTGGTTAAATCCATTAATGATATCGGAAATATCACTATCCAGAATGACAGTGGAAATCCTGTTTTGGTTAAAAATGTTGCTGAAGTTCATGAAAGTTCAATGCCGAGAGTAGGACAAGCCGGACTGAATAGTCATGAAGACACCGTTGAAGGAATTGTCGTAATGAGAAAAGGGGAGAACCCAAGAGAAGTGCTGGTTGGAGTGAAGGCCAAAATCAAAGAGCTTAATGAAAAGGTTCTTCCAAAAGATGTTAAAATGGTAACGTTCTACGACCGGGATAACCTGATGGATTTCACAACACACACTGTCATGCATAACCTGATTGAAGGAATCATTCTTGTTACGGTGATCGTTCTGATCTTTATGGCGGACTGGAGAACGACCTTCATTGTTTCCATTATTATTCCGCTGTCCCTGTTGTTTGCATTCTTATGCTTAAAGCTTGCGGGAATGAGTGCCAACCTGCTTTCGCTGGGTGCGGTAGATTTCGGGATCATTATTGACGGAGCCGTCGTCATGGTGGAAGGGCTTTTTGTCATGCTCGATCATAAAGCGCTTAAATACGGAACAGAAAAATTTAATAAGCTGTCAAAAGGAGGCTGGATCAAGCAGACCGGAACAGGCTTGGGAAAAGCCATCTTCTTTTCAAAGCTAATCATTATTACATCATTAATCCCCATTTTCTCATTCCAGAAAGTAGAAGGGAAAATGTTTTCCCCTTTAGCATTTACCTTAGGATTTGCATTGATAGGAGCATTGATATTCACACTTACATTGGTTCCCGTTCTTTCCCATATTCTATTAAATAAGAATGTAAAAGAAAAAAATAATCCGTTTGTGAATTTCTGGGACAGAATTGTGCTCAAAGGGTTCAACTATACTTTTAAACATAAAAGAATGAGTTTAATCGTTGCCATATCTTTTATGATGGTGACCTTATTCTCAGGAAAATTCTTAGGAACGGAATTCCTGCCGCAGCTGAATGAAGGTTCACTTTGGATCACCGCAGAAATGCCGATGAGCTCATCATTAAAAGAATCCCTGAAAACCGCAGATTTTTTGAAGAAAGACATTATGAGCTTTCCTGAAGTTACTGATGTTCTGGCCCAAACCGGGCGGAGCAATGACGGAACAGATCCGAACGGATTCGGATTTGTGCAGTTTGCCGTCAATCTGAAGCCAAAAGATGAATGGAAGCGTAAAATCAGCTATGAAGAGCTGATTGAGGAAATCGATAAAAAGCTCAGAAGCTACCAGGGCATTACCTTTAATTATTCCCAGCCTATCTCAGATAATGTGGCAGAAGCCGTAGCCGGTTTCAAAGCTGAAAACGGAATCAAAATTTATGGTGATAATCTGGAAACCTTAGATAAATTGGCTGATGAGGTTTTACAACAGATTAAAGAAGTAGACGGGGTAAAAGATCCCGGAATTATTAAAAATATCGGTCAGCCGGAAGTGAGTGTAGTTCTGGACAGAGATAAAATGGCGGCTTACGGAGTAATGCCAGACGACGCACAGTCTGTGTTGGAAATGGCTTTTGGAGGGAAAACCGCTTCGGAAATGTTTGACGGTGAAAGAAAATTCCCGATTCGTCTGCGGTATTCCCAGGAATACAGAAAAGACGAAAATGATATTGCTTCCCTGATGGTTCCTACACAGGACGGTGCAAAGATTCCGCTGAAAGAGATCAGTACCATTGTAAAAGACAACGGAGCAGCATTTATTTACAGAGATGATATTAAAAGATACATCGGGGTGAAATTCTCGATCCGTGACCGGGATTTAGGAAGTACTATTGCTGATGCCCAGAAAAAAGTGGCCAATATTGACCTTCCGGACGGATATTCCATTGGCTGGACAGGCCAGTTTGAAAACCAGCAGAGAGCCTCACACAGACTGGCTCAGGTGGTCCCGATAAGTATTCTGGGGATTTTCTTCTTATTGTTTATCCTTTTTGGAAATATGAAAGACTCACTGCTGGTATTGGCAAATGTACCTTTTGCTTTGATAGGAGGAATTATAGCCCTTCATCTGACCGGAATGAATTTTGGAATCTCTGCAGGAGTCGGAATGATTGCTTTGCTTGGAATCTGCATTCAGAACGGAGTTATTCTTATCACAGAGTTCCATCAGAATGTCAAGAACGGACTGACTTTGGATCATGCGATATTCAGTGGCGTGAAATCAAGAACACGTCCCGTCATCATGACTGCAATGATGGCTTCCATAGGATTAATGCCTGCTGCATTATCCACAGGGATTGGTTCGGAATCTCAGAAACCATTGGCGATTGTAATTATTGGAGGGCTGATCACGGCGACCGTATTAACATTGTTAATCTTCCCGATTATTTTCTGGATTTTTAACAGACCGAAAAATCCCCGACAGATTTAATTTCTTCTATCTATATATATCAAGAGGCGCAGAAAACTTTGTTTTCTGCGCCTCTTGATATCGAAATAATAATATATTTTCTTAAGTTCTGATCCTGTTGAAAGTTTCTGAGCCATATTTTCGGGGTATTTATTATCTTCAAAAATTGTTAGCCCGGAAAAAATATTAGAATAATTAACATCATAAGAAGGATAGAAGATTTTCATGGTATTATTTTTATTATATACGAGAAAATAGTAATGGCGGTTTTTTATAGTGTAATTTTATTTGCAAATATTTTTTTACTTCCTATATTATTCAGAATTAGTCACATACTTTATGCTTTCAAATAAAAACGCTTATAATGATTTTTTTCAATCCGGAAATTTGTGTAAATTTGCAGTCTCATACATTGAAATATAAGGTTTGTACTTCTTTGATTTGAATATTGAAACTTTTTTAAATAAAAAGGTTTTGGTATTTAAAAAATCATTATATTTGCACACCGAAAAATTGAAAAATAATAAAATAAATAATTTTAAATCATGGCAAAGGAAACGTTTAATCGTAACAAACCACACTTGAACATTGGTACTATTGGTCACGTTGACCATGGTAAAACTACTCTTACAGCTGCAATTTCTGCTGTACTAGCTAGCAAAGGTCTTGCTGAGAAAAAAGACTTCTCTGCAATTGACTCTGCTCCAGAAGAAAAAGAAAGAGGTATTACTATCAATACTGCTCACATCGAATACGAAACTGAAAAAAGACACTATGCTCACGTTGACTGTCCAGGTCACGCGGATTACGTAAAGAACATGGTAACTGGTGCTGCTCAAATGGACGGAGCTATCGTAGTATGTGCTGCAACTGACGGTCCAATGCCTCAGACTAGAGAACATATCCTACTTTGCCGTCAGGTAAACGTACCTAGAATCGTTGTTTTCATGAACAAAGTTGACATGGTAGATGATGCTGAGTTATTAGAGCTTGTTGAAATGGAGCTTAGAGACTTATTATCTACTTACGATTTTGACGGAGATAACTCTCCAGTAATTCAAGGTTCTGCATTAGGTGCTCTTACAGCAGCTACAGCAGCTACTCCTGATACTGAAGATAAGTGGTTCAAGAGCGTTGAAGAATTAATGGATGCTGTTGATAACTGGATCGAGCAGCCGCCAAGAGATACTGATAAGCCATTCTTGATGCCAATCGAAGATGTATTCTCTATTACAGGTAGAGGTACTGTTGCAACTGGTAGAATTGAAGCTGGTATTATCAATACAGGTGATCCTGTTGATATCATCGGTATGGGTGAGGAGAAATTAACTTCTACTATTACAGGAGTTGAGATGTTCAGAAAAATCCTAGACAGAGGTGAAGCTGGTGATAACGTAGGTCTATTGTTGAGAGGTATTGAAAAAACTGACATCAAGAGAGGTATGGTAATCGCTAAGAAAGATTCTGTTAAGCCACACAAAAAATTCAAAGCATCAGTTTATATCCTTTCTAAAGAAGAAGGTGGACGTCACACTCCATTCCACAACAAATACCGTCCTCAGTTCTACGTAAGAACTACTGACGTTACAGGTGAGATCTTCTTACCAGAAGGTGTAGAAATGGTAATGCCTGGTGATAACTTAGAGATCACTGTAGAATTGTTACAGCCAATCGCTCTTAACGTAGGTCTTAGATTTGCGATCAGAGAAGGAGGTAGAACAGTTGGTTCAGGTCAGGTTACTGAAATCTTAGACTAATCATCTTAAAATAAATAAAGCTTCCGGAAGGAAACTCTCGGAAGCTTTTTATCTACGGGCATCGTCCAATGGTAGGATACCGGTCTCCAAAACCGTTGATCAGGGTTCGAATCCTTGTGCCCGTGCAAATATTAATTATGAGTTCATTTGTCGATTTTTTAAAAGGTTCTTATAACGAATTCAGACATAAAGTTGAATGGCCAAAGTGGGCTGATCTTCAGTCTTCTACTATTGTGGTAACTATTGCTACAGTGATTTTGGCATTGTTTACCTTTGGAGTTGATGAATTGTTTTCGAAAGCAATCAGCAACATAATTGGAATGCTAATTAACGTGTTCAACTAAAAAAGTATTTTCCCATAATGAGCGAATTGAAATGGTATGTGCTGAAAGCAATCAGCGGACAGGAAAATAAAGTGAAAAACTATATTGAGACAGAAATCAAACGTTTAGGGTTTGAGCAGTACGTTACTCAAGTGGTTATTCCTATGGAAAAGGTTATTCAGATCAGAAACGGGAAAAAAGTTCCTAAAGAGAAACCTTACTATCCTGGATACTTAATGATCGAAGCTGATCTGATGGGAGAAATTCCTCACGCAATTAAGAATATTCCGGGAGTAATATCTTTCTTAAGCTTAACCAAAGGAGGTGATCCTGTTCCGATGAGAAAATCTGAGGTCAACAGAATGCTGGGAAGAATGGATGAGCTTTCAGAATTTGCAAGTGATGTTGAGATTCCATTTATTGTAGGTGAAAACGTTAAAGTGATTGACGGGCCTTTCAATGGATTCAACGGAACTGTTGAGAAGATTCTTGAAGATAAGAAGAAAATTGAAGTTTCTGTACTGATCTTTGGTAGAAAAACTCCAATGGAGCTTAGCTATATGCAAGTAGAAAAAGTATAACCCATACTTTTTAAAATATATAAAGACTGCCGAACAGCAGTCTTTTTTTGTGTTTATCATTTTTTTACTGCTCTTTTATTAGAAATATGAAAGATTGGTCATTATAAAGGTTCAAAAGAATTTGGTTGGATATGCTTCATATGGAAAAGAGCTTTTATTGCCTGATTTCCATATATAATAAATTCATTTTAGGCTTTAGCATAACAGCAAAACATTAAAATATACCTGAGAGTGAAATATTTCAGTGTTAGGGAACTTTTATCTTTTGTGAATGCAAATAAAAAAAATATTTCATATTCTTTCTAAAAATCAGCACTTTCCATTTGCTAATTCAAAAATATTTCATAATTTTGCAGTCCGAAAAGTAGATTTACTGTATGTGAGTCGGTAATCTGCTGAATAATAAATGCTTCCAAACTCATTAATTATTCAAACTAAAAAAATTAAAAATGGCTAAGAAAGTCTTTAAAATGGTAAAGCTTCAGGTGAAAGGTGGCGCAGCTAACCCTTCTCCACCAGTAGGTCCAGCATTGGGTTCTGCAGGTGTGAACATCATGGAGTTTTGTAAGCAATTTAACGGGAGAACCCAAGATAAGCCAGGGCAAGTTTTACCTGTAGTAATTACAGTATACGAAGACAAATCTTTTGAATTCGTTATTAAAACTCCACCTGCAGCAATTCAGTTAATGGATGCGGCTAAGATCAAAGGAGGTTCCGGAGAACCAAACAGAAACAAAGTAGGTTCTGTATCTTGGGATCAGGTAAAGAAAATCGCTGAGGATAAAATGACTGACCTTAACTGCTTTACAGTGGATTCTGCAGTTTCTATGGTTGCAGGTACTGCTAGATCTATGGGATTAAGAGTAACAGGAACTAAACCAACTTTTAACGCTTAAAACTAATAGAAATGGCAAAATTAACTAAAAAGCAAAAGGAAGCTTTAAGCAAAGTAGAAAAAGGAAGAATCTATAACCTTGAAGAAGGTTCTGCTCTTGTAAAAGAAGTAAACACTACAAAGTTTGATGCTTCTGTAGATATCGCTGTAAGATTGGGTGTAGATCCAAGAAAAGCAAACCAAATGGTAAGAGGTGTTGTATCTCTTCCTCACGGTACTGGTAAAGATGTTAAAGTATTAGCATTGGTTACACCAGATAAAGAAGCTGAAGCAAAAGAAGCTGGAGCTGATTATGTAGGTCTTGACGAATATTTACAAAAAATAAAAGAAGGTTGGACAGATGTTGACGTTATCGTTACTATGCCAGCTGTTATGGGTAAATTAGGTCCATTAGGTAGAGTATTAGGTCCTAGAGGTCTTATGCCTAACCCTAAATCAGGAACTGTAACTATGGAAATTGGTAAAGCAGTAACTGAAGTAAAAGCAGGTAAAATTGATTTCAAAGTAGACAAGTATGGTATCATCCATGCCGGTATTGGTAAAGTATCTTTCGATGCTGTTAAAATCAAAGAAAATGCTCAGGAATTAATTTCTACATTGATCAAAATGAAACCAACTGCTGCTAAAGGTACTTATGTGAAGAGTATTTATCTGTCTTCTACAATGAGCCCGGGTATTGCAATTGATAGTAAATCTGTTAACTAATAATAATCCTTAAGACAATGACAAAAGACCAAAAAGTTGTAGCAATACAAGAGATCAAAGATTTGCTTCAGGATGCGAAAGTAGTTTATGTAGCAGATTTAGACGGTTTGAACGCTGCTAAATCTTCTGATTTCAGAAGACAGGCTTTCAAGCAGAATATTAAAGTGAAAGTTGTAAAAAATACACTTTTACAAAAAGCAATGGAACAAATTGACGGAGTGGATTTCTCTGAAATGTTCCAGACATTCAAAGGTAACTCTGCATTAATGATTGCTGATACAGCTAACGCTCCGGCAAAATTAATCAAAGACTTCAGAAAAAAAGAAGAGAAGCCGGCATTAAAGTCTGCTTTTGTTCAGGAAACTTTCTATGTTGGTGACAACAATCTTGATGCTTTAGTAAGCATTAAGTCTAGAGAAGAAATGATCGGTGAAATCATCGGATTACTTCAGTCTCCAATTCAAAGAGTTGTTTCTGCTCTTCAAAACAAATCTGAAACAGTAGAAGCTACAGCTGAAGAAGCTGCTGCACCTGCTGTAGAAGAAACTCCTGCTGCTGAGGCTCCGGAAGCTCCTGCTGCAGAAAGCACTGACGAAACGCCAGCTGCTGAATAATTACTCTCAAAAAATTAAATAAATAATCAACAAAAACATTACAACAATGTCAGATTTAAAAAATTTAGCTGAAACGCTAGTAAACCTAACAGTAAAAGACGTAAACGAATTAGCTACTATCCTTAAGGATGAGTACGGAATTGAGCCAGCTGCTGCTGCTGTAGTAGTTGCTGCAGGTGGTGCAGGTGAAGCTGCTGAAGAAAAAACAGAATTCGACGTAATTCTTAAGTCTGCAGGTGCTTCTAAATTGGCTATCGTTAAATTAGTAAAAGATTTAACTGGTGCTGGTCTTAAAGAAGCTAAAGATATCGTAGACGGAGCTCCTGCTGCTATCAAGCAAGGAATCTCTAAAGACGAAGCTGAAGCTCTTAAGAAGCAATTAGAAGAAGCTGGTGCTGAAGTAGAATTGAAATAATTCAATTTACTATAAAATAGGAAGCCCGGACAGCAATGTCCGGGCTTTTTTGTTTTTATAACAGTCTAAAAATCAATATAATTTATTTAAATATTTAAATATTGTTGATTTATGTATTTTAATATTTAATTATAATTACGTAATTCGTAATTATTGTATGTGTTGAATATTTATTATATATGAAATAGTTTATTTTATATTAAAATTTAATATAAAAAAATTGTTTTAATTGAAAATTTACTATATTTGTATCGAAAAAAAACACATACATAATTTGAAAAGAATTTACTTTGTCTTCTATGGCTATGCTGTAGCATATGGTATCAATATGTTGTTTGCATGGCAGATAGGAAATCTCAGCATTGCATCTTCAGTACAGAATTCTACTGTATCATTATTCTCTTTTTTAAAAACCGGTGAGTTTACAGAATATTCAGAAAAAAATAAGGCTCCTGCTGTTAGGAATGCTTCTGTAGAAATACAGCTGTATGCTGATATTAGGTCTCAGAGCCGGCTGTGTAAACATACAGAAATTGTACAGCAGAATAAGCATATACATTCTGTTGAAGATCCCGGGATTTGGGAAGGTTTTGATTTTATAATTAAGTTTCCGGATAAATTATCTTAATCATACCAAAGGCAGATCTCTTCCAGTTACTTTATCGAAAAAATTACCAGCACTCGTGGTTTATCCTTGCAGGATTACTTTATAAACGCACAGGTTGGGGTTAATACATACAATTTGCTATTGGACGCAAGCTTCTGTATTCTCTAAAAAAAACATAAAACATAAAAAAACAACAAATATCAATTTAATGAAAAACAAATTATTAACACTTGCGGTCTTATCCTTTACGGGGTGCCTTATAAATGCACAGGTCGGCATTAATACTAATCTTGCTCAGGCTACATTGGATGTGGCTGGGTTTCCGACAAATACAAGTAAGCCTGATGGAATTATTGCACCAAGACTTTCACTAAGCCAACTGGCTGCTAAGACCTATGCTGCAGCTCAAACGGGGGCTTTGGTGTATGTTACGTCTGTTAATGCTACTCCTGTTGGCCCAACGATTAACGTAACGACTCCGGGATATTACTATTTTGATGGAGCAATATGGCAGAAACAGACCGGTACGGAATGGCAGATTAAAGGAAATGCGGTAGGTGAAATTTCTACTACTGCAGAAGTTTTGGGAGCTGCGCCGGCTTCTGCCAACTATCTGGGACCTAAAGGAGCTGCTGATCTCGTAATGATAAGTGCCAATAAAGTGCATGCAGTTCTTGATGCTGCTGGAGGGCTGTCAGGAGGGGGCGAAAATGCTTCATATCTATCCTGGGGGAGTGCAAATATTATTAACAGTACTTCAAATAATATAGCACTGGGAAAAGGAAATACAGCTACTACCACAGGCGCCAATTTTCCGGCGATAGCAATAGGGTCGTTAAACACGGCCACTGGAGGAGGAAAAGTATTCGGGACATCAAATACTGCGGTATCATCAAACAATTTTGCGTTTGGGGCTTTTAATACAACAGGTAATTCAATTGCTGTAGCAGTAGGGCATACAAACAATGCCACCAACGGAGGATTTGCTTTTGGTGCTAACAATGTTGTTACCTTAAATAATTTTGCTTTTGGAAGCAATAATAATGTAAGTGGAACTTCAGGAGCTATTGCAATTGGAGTTGGCGGGACTTCACTGACTAACCAGTCAACCTATGCTAATAATGCACATGTGTTTTCGGGACAGGGAACTGTAGGTACAGCGCTGACTGATGTGGGAATAAATGTAAGCCCAAATTCAACCAACTACGCAGATTTGGAAGTGAGTAAGGCTGTTCAAATAAAATCTTCCGCTACAAGACCGACTTGTGATGCTTCTAACGCGGGATCAATAATATATGAAGTGGCCACTGTACTGGGGGTAACATCCGGGAATTTTGTTGGCTGCAGACAAACTGGTAATGCTGCATACGGATGGCAAACACTATAATTAAACACAAATTTTTATAAAAACAAAACAAAAAAACAAAAAAAATGGCAAAAAAATTATTCGAGAAATTTGCGGTATTGCTGATGATATTGATGATGTCTGCAGCAGTAACTGCTCAAAAAGGTTATGAGCCTATCCGAGGGATGGGGGTGGAAGCCAAGCCTGTAAATAATTCAGGTATCTGTCTGGCGTGCTATAACGGAAGCATGACTCCGGTTGTAGATGCGAATCTAGACAACAGCGTAAGCATGGGGAACTTTGCTTCTTTGGTAAGCGGTAACGGTATCTCTGTGAAAAATACAAATACCACTTATCCTGCAGGTTATATCACAGGTTTCAATGTAGATCTTGGAACAAGCTTTATTACAGTAGATCTGTTGAGTTCATTAAGAATCAGTACCTACAAAAATGGTGTACTTCAGGAATCTACTACAAGCAGTACTTTACTGTCGGTTCCTGCATTTGGGGGTGCTAAAAACAGGATTTTCCTTCACTTTAAGACAACCAGAGAGTTTGACGAAGTAAGATTGTACCAAACCAATGTACTGTCTGTATTCAGCGCAATGAATGTGTATTATGCATTTGCGTTTGATCCTGCTAAAGTTCCTGTTGACGCCAATGGGATCTGTGACGATATTATCGCGGGAAGCGGTGTGGATGGAAACGTATCAGGAAGCAGCAGCTTTATTGCTCCGCTTTCTTTTGTTCAGAATAAAGAAAGAATAGGGGACGGAGACAAGAACTCTTACGGATCAATTGTATTGCCGGCGGGACTTCTGGGATCTTATTCAGTAGGAGTACTAGACAAGAATCAGGTTTATCCTGCAGGAAACAGAACAGGTTTTGTGATATCTCCGGATGATGAAGGAAAGCTTTTAAGTGCAGAATTCCTGAAAAATATTACTGTAGAAACTTATTTATATGGTCAGCTGCAGGATTCCAGAACATTATCTGACGGAGGAGGACTTATCAATATTAAAGTTTTAGGCTTTGGTTCAGGTAAACAGAAAGTAACGCTTACGGCCTCTAAGCCTTTTAACGAAGTACGTTTAAAAGTGACACAGACTTTAGGTGTTAATTTAGGATCTTTAAAAGTGTATTATGCATTTGAAGAGCCAGCATCTTGCGACTGTAATGATAAAATCCAGACCAGCGGTTCTGCAATTCCGGGAAATCTGGTAACGGGAACTAACTGGACTTCCGGCCCTGGGCTTTTTGGCCTTATTTTAGCAAAAATGGTAAACCCGTCAGCTATTGTAGATACCAATACATCTAATTATGCTACGGCAACTATTCCGGTTGCTTCATTTTTAAGTATTTTCTCAGCTTATGCTACAGTAAGTACCAACAGCTTACTTCCTGCTAATACCTATGCAGGATTTACATTGGAAAAGGCAGCGAACCTGATCGGCGTAAGTGTTCTTGAAAATATTACAGTGACACTTTATAACAATAATACCCAGACGGATAGCTTCACAAGTACAGGAAGCTTAATCAGTGGAAACTTTTTTACCACAGATTCTAATAAGTTTTACGTAGGAGGTAAGGCAACCAAGCCTTTCAACCGTATTAAAGTTACCTTCTACAGTGGTACGGGAGTACGTATCCCTCAAAACTATTATATCTATAACGCATTTGCAAGCAGAGACGATGATAATGACGGGGTGCCAAACTGCTTCGATCAGTGTCCTAATGGGAATGACAGTATCGATAATAACGGTAATGGTGTTCCGGATTGTGCAGAAGGATGTACAGCGGTAAATGACAAGTCTCCTGCTATTGATACAGATGGTGATGGAATTGTAGATGCATGTGATCTTGATTCTGATAATGATGGAATTTCAGATGCTTTAGAAGATCTTGATGGAAACGGTAAATTTGAAGATGATGATACAGAAGGGGTATTTGGACCTGTTCAGGTATTGGGAGATGGAATTTCCAGCTACCAGGATCTAGATTCTGATAATGATGGTATTTTAGATTTATTTGAATCTGGTATTCCGACATCAGTAATCAGCCAGATAGATGCAGATCTTAATGGTGTTATTGATAGCAATGTTGCTGTAGGAAGTAATGGCATTGCCGATATTTTGGAAACGTCTCCGGATTCGGGTGTCATGAAATACCCTCTTAAAAATACAGATGGTGACGATAAGCCGGATTTTGTTGACTTAAATTCAAACGGAGTTGATTATGATCTGTGGGCTATCGGTAAAGATAACCTGGATGACTTTGGAGTAGGGTTTATTTCAAGAATCAATGACCTTGATAAAGACGGTATCCAGGCTGTTGTAGATACAGATCTTGTGAAGAGGGGAGCTCCTAATTCTCCACTGTCTCCTTATGCTGCCCTGTTAAAGAGCGCATTGAGCTCAGTTGCTAAAGGAGTAACCGGTGCTGACGTTACTTCAGCTGCCAATGATATTAATGTGTATCCTAACCCGGTTAAATCAGGTGAAAACTTAAACGTTAAATCCGCAGAAGCTGGAACTTATACCGTGTTCTCTGCTCAGGGACAGTTGATTAAGTCAAATAAATTCTCCGGTAATGCTGAAATCAACACAGCTTCACTGCCGGCAGGTATTTATATTGTAAAGATAGAAACTAAGTCAACAATGAAATCTTATAAGATCATTGTGAAATAATTTCAAATTGATATATTGAAAGGCTGTTCTTCGGGACGGCCTTTTTTATTTGAGGACTTAATGCCCTCAAAATGAAGCGGTTTTATTTGTCTATATGGATGAAATTTTGTACCTTTGTCCCTCTTTTGGCGCGAATAATTGTTTGTAAATCTATAAAATATTGAAAATCAGCTCTTTCATGGAAAATAATGAAAGGGATTTCTTGTATATAGATACTGCGGCAGGTTCTGCTTCAAAAGTAAGTGAAAATATTTTGCATTACGCTGTGAAAAGATATACCAGCGTTGCAGTTAGGACTGGATTTTAAGAATATAGAACAAAGAATAAAGACAATTTCTAATAGCGCCAAACATTTGAAGTCTTTTATCTTTTCTCTCTTTTCTTTTTCTTTCCTGATATTTTTTAATGAATCAAAATATTTTTTAACCCTTTCTTAAAAGTTTTATGAGTAAAACAACAGCAACTACAAGGGGGAATCAGAGAATTAACTTCTCATCAGCTAAAGGAAAAATTATCACTCCTGACTTCCTGGACATCCAGTTAGAGTCTTTCAGAGATTTTTTCCAGCTTGATACCCTTCCAGAAGACAGAACAGACGAAGGTTTATACAGAACCTTCCAGGAAAACTTCCCGATCACCGATTCTAGAAATCAGTTCGTATTGGAATTCCTTGATTATCTGGTAGATTCTCCACGTTATTCAATTAACGAGTGTGTGGAAAGAGGATTGACGTATTCAGTCCCTCTTAAAGCAAGACTTAAATTGTATTGTACAGACCCTGAGCACGAGGATTTCCAGACTGTGGTTCAGGATGTGTATTTAGGCCCGGTTCCTTATATGACGCCTAGTGGATCTTTCATCATCAATGGTGCAGAGAGAGTTATTGTTACGCAGCTTCACCGTTCACCTGGTGTATTCTTCGGACAGACTTACCACGCAAACGGAACTAAACTGTACTATTCAAGAATTATCCCTTTCAAAGGGTCTTGGATGGAATTTACAACCGATATCAACAGCGTAATGTACGCCTATATCGACCGTAAGAAAAAGTTACCATTAACTACCCTGTTAAGAGCTATCGGTTACGAATCTGATAAGGATATCCTTCAGATCTTCGACCTTGCGGAAGAAGTGAAAGTTTCTAAAGCTGCCCTTAAAAAAGTAGAAGGAAGAACATTGGCTGCGAGAGTATTGAACACATGGTTCGAAGATTTCGTAGACGAAGATACAGGTGAAGTAGTTTCTATCGAAAGAAACGAAATCATCCTGGACAGAGAAACTATTCTTGAAAAAGAACATTTAGATCTTATTCTTGATGCTGGTGTGAAATCTATCCTGATTCACAAAGAAAACAGCAATGAATTCTCTATCATCCAGAATACATTACAGAAAGACCCTACAAACTCTGAAAAAGAAGCTGTAGAGTACATCTACCGTCAGTTAAGAAATGCAGATCCGCCAGATGAGGAAACAGCAAGAGGAATCATTGAAAAACTATTCTTCTCTGAGCAGAGATACTCATTAGGTGAAGTAGGACGTTACAGACTAAACAAAAAGCTAGGTCTAAACATTCCGACTACCACTGAAGTTCTTACAAAAGAAGACATCATTGCTATCGTAAGACACTTAATCGAGCTTGTTAACTCTAAAGCTGAGGTTGATGATATTGACCACTTATCAAATAGAAGAATCAAGACTGTTGGTGAGCAATTGGCAGGACAGTTCGGTGTAGGTCTTTCAAGAATTGCAAGAACGATCAAAGAAAGAATGAACGTTAGAGATAACGAAATCTTTACTCCGCTTGATCTTGTAAATGCTAAAACATTAACATCAGTAATTAACTCATTCTTCGGTACCAACCAGCTTTCTCAGTTCATGGACCAAACCAATCCTCTATCAGAAATTACGCACAAGCGTAGACTTTCTGCACTAGGACCTGGTGGTTTATCAAGAGAAAGAGCAGGTTTCGAGGTTCGTGACGTTCACCATACCCACTACGGAAGAATTTGTCCGATTGAAACTCCGGAAGGACCAAACATTGGTTTGATTTCTTCTTTAGGTATTTATGCTAAAATCAATACCTTAGGTTTCATTGAAACGCCATACAGAAAAGTAGAAAACAGTAAAGTAGATCTTAATGCTGATCCTATTTATCTTAATGCAGAAGACGAAGAAGATAAAGTAATTGCTCAGGCCAACGTAGAGTTGAACGATGGCGGAGAATTCTTAACAGACAGAATCATCGCAAGATTGGATGGTGACTATCCGGTAGTTGAGCCTTCTCAGGTTAACCTTATCGACGTTGCACCAAACCAGATTTCCGGTATTTCAGCTTCATTAATTCCGTTCCTGGAACATGATGATGCGAACCGTGCATTAATGGGATCCAACATGATGCGTCAGGCCGTTCCTCTATTGAAGCCACAAGCTCCAATCGTTGGTACAGGTCTGGAACAGCAGGTTGCCAAAGATTCAAGAATCTTAATCAATGCTGAAGGTACAGGTCTTGTAGAATATGTAGATGCTGATAAAATCACCATTAAATATGAAAGAAGTGCTGACGAAGATTTAGTACAGTTTGAGTCTGCTACTAAAACATACCACCTTACTAAGTTCAGAAAAACCAACCAGAGTACAACAATTACACTGAGACCAAACGTAAGAGTAGGTGAAACAGTGCATAAAGGACAGGTTCTTTGCGACGGTTATGCTACTGAAAACGGAGAATTAGCTCTTGGTAGAAACTTAGTGGTAGCCTTCATGCCTTGGAAAGGATACAACTTTGAGGATGCTATCGTAATCAACGAAAAAGTGGTACGTGAAGACTGGTTTACTTCAATCCACGTTGATGAATATTCACTTGAAGTTCGTGATACCAAATTAGGTATGGAAGAACTGACAGCAGATATTCCTAACGTTTCTGAAGAAGCTACGAAAGATCTTGATGAGAACGGGATGATCAGAATCGGTGCTGAAGTGAAGCCTGGTGATATTATGATCGGTAAGATTACGCCAAAAGGTGAATCTGACCCAACTCCTGAAGAGAAACTTCTTAGAGCAATCTTTGGTGACAAAGCCGGTGATGTAAAAGATGCTTCATTGAAAGCAGATTCTTCATTAAGAGGTGTTGTAATCAACAAAAAATTGTTCTCCAGAAACATTAAAGATAAAAAGAAAAGAACTGAAGAAAAACTTAAACTTGAAGAGATTGAAAACACTTACAAGGCTAAGTTTGATGAGTTAAGAAACACTTTAATTGAAAAATTAAATACACTGGTAGGTGGTAAAACTTCTCAGGGTGTGACCAACGATCTTGATGAAGAAATCATCGGTAAAGGGGTGAAGTTTACTCATAAATTATTGACTTCAGTTGAAGATTACGTTAACGTAAGCGGTGCAGACTGGACTGTAGATAACGATAAGAATGAATTGGTAAAACAATTAATTCACAACTATAAAATCAAGTTCAACGATATCCAAGGAGTTAAAAACCGTGAGAAATTCGCTATTTCTATCGGAGATGAACTTCCTGCAGGAATCATGAAATTGGCTAAAGTGTATATCGCTAAAAAACGTAAGTTGAATGTAGGGGATAAAATGGCAGGACGTCACGGTAACAAAGGTATCGTTTCAAGAATCGTTCGTGAAGAAGATATGCCATTCCTTGAAGACGGAACACCGGTTGATATCGTATTGAATCCACTTGGGGTACCTTCCCGTATGAACATCGGACAGATTTATGAAACAGTTCTTGGATGGGCTGGTCAGAAACTGGGAATGACGTTCGCTACACCAATCTTTGACGGTGCAAGTCTTGATCAGATCACTGAATATACAGAAAAAGCGGGTCTTCCTAAATTCGGTAACACTCACCTTTACGATGGTGGTACAGGAGAAAGATTTACTCAGCCGGCTACAGTAGGTATTATTTATATGCTGAAACTGGGACACATGGTTGATGATAAGATGCACGCACGTTCTATTGGTCCTTACTCATTGATTACTCAGCAGCCGTTAGGAGGTAAAGCTCAGTTCGGGGGTCAGAGATTCGGAGAGATGGAGGTTTGGGCTCTTGAAGCATTCGGAGCATCAAATATCCTGAGAGAGATTCTGACGGTGAAGTCGGATGACGTGATTGGTAGAGCAAAAACTTATGAAGCAATTGCAAAAGGTGAGTCCATGCCTGAACCAGGTATCCCGGAATCATTCAATGTATTACTTCACGAATTACAAGGACTTGGACTTGATGTAAGACTTGAGGAATAATTTTAAATTTTGAGTGTTGAATTTTGAATCAGTTCAGAATTTATAATCCAAAATTTATAATCCAAAATCTAAAATCTAAAAAATGTCAAATAAAAATAAATCAAGTAGATTTAATAAAATAACCATCGGTTTAGCTTCACCGGAATCGATTCTTCAGGAATCAAGAGGGGAAGTCTTAAAGCCGGAAACTATTAACTACAGAACGCACAAACCTGAAAGAGACGGTTTGTTCTGTGAAAAAATCTTTGGTCCCGTAAAGGATTACGAATGTGCTTGTGGTAAATACAAGAGAATTCGTTACAAAGGAATTGTTTGTGACCGTTGTGGAGTAGAAGTTACTGAGAAAAAAGTAAGAAGAGAAAGAATCGGACACATTAACCTTGTAGTGCCTATCGCGCACATCTGGTATTTCCGTTCATTACCGAACAAAATCGGTTACCTTTTAGGAATTCCTTCTAAGAAATTAGATATGATCATCTACTACGAAAGATATGTAGTGATTCAGCAGGGTATTGCTAAAAAATTAGACGGTTCCGACTTTGATAATATGGAGTTCCTTACAGAAGAAGAGTACCTTGATATCATGGAAACTCTTCCTGTGGAAAACCAGTATCTTGATGATTCCGATCCAAACAAATTCATCGCCAGAATGGGTGCTGAAGCTGTTGAAGATCTGTTAAAAAGAATCGATCTTGATGCATTGTCTTTCGATTTAAGACACAAAGCTCATAACGAAGGTTCCAAGCAAAGAAGAACTGAAGCTCTTAAAAGATTGAACGTTGTAGAAGCATTGAGAGGTGCCAATACAAGAATGATCAACAGACCGGAGTGGATGATTATGCGTGTGCTTCCTGTAATACCACCAGAACTAAGACCATTGGTTCCGTTGGATGGAGGACGTTTCGCAACTTCTGACTTAAATGACCTTTACAGAAGAGTTATTATTAGAAACAACCGTCTGAAAAGACTATTGGAGATCAAAGCTCCGGAAGTAATCTTGAGAAACGAGAAGCGTATGCTTCAGGAATCAGTAGATTCATTATTCGATAATACAAGAAAATCTTCTGCCGTAAAATCTGAATCGAACAGACCACTGAAATCACTTTCTGATTCATTGAAAGGTAAGCAGGGACGTTTCCGTCAGAACTTACTAGGGAAAAGGGTAGACTACTCTGCGCGTTCCGTAATTGTTGTAGGTCCAAACTTACAGCTTCACGAATGTGGTATTCCTAAAGATATGGCAGCAGAACTTTACAAACCGTTCATCATCAGAAAACTGATCGAAAGAGGAATTGTAAAAACTGTGAAATCTGCAAAGAGAATCATCGACAGAAAAGAGCCTGTAGTATATGATATCCTTGAAAACGTGATGAAAGGTCACCCTGTTCTATTAAACAGAGCACCTACCCTTCACAGACTGGGTATTCAGGCATTCCAGCCTAAGATGATCGAAGGTAAGGCTATTCAGCTTCACCCGTTGGTAACAACAGCATTCAACGCCGATTTCGATGGTGACCAGATGGCGGTACACTTACCGTTAGGCCCTGAAGCGATCCTTGAAGCTCAGTTATTGATGCTAGGTTCTCAGAACATCCTGAACCCTGCAAACGGTTCTCCAATTACGGTACCATCTCAGGACATGGTTCTTGGTCTTTATTTCATGACCAAAGAATTAAGCTCTACAGAGGATAAAAAAGTTTTAGGAGAAGGCTTGGCATTCTATTCTCCGGAAGAAGCGGAAATTGCTTATGCTGAAGGTAGAGTTTCATTAAACGCTAAAGTAAGATGCAGACTACCAGTTAAAGAAGACGGTCAAATTACAACAAAATTGATCGAAACTTCTGTAGGTAGAATCTTATTCAACCAGATCGTGCCTAAGCAGTCAGGATATATTAATGAACTTCTTACTAAGAAATCATTAAGAAATGTTATTGGTAAAGTACTTGCTGATACAGATTTCCCTACAACCGTGAAGTTCCTGGATGCAATGAAAGACTTAGGGTATTCAAATGCATTTAAAGGTGGTCTTTCATTCTCATTAGGTGACATCGTTGTTCCTGTTGAGAAAAAGAAAATGATTGCTACATCTATTGAAACTGTTGACGAAATTAGAGCCAACTATAACATGGGTCTGATTACCGATACAGAACGTTATAACCAGGTAATCGACGTTTGGACCAACACCAACGCCGGATTAACTGAAATGATCATGGGTAGAATGAAAACCGATCAAGGTGGATTCAACTCTGTATATATGATGCTTGATTCTGGTGCGAGGGGTTCCAAAGAACAGATCCGTCAGTTATCAGGGATGAGAGGTTTGATGGCAAAACCGCAGAAAGCTGGTTCCACCGGTGCGGAAATTATTGAAAACCCGATCCTGGCAAACTTTAAAGAAGGTCTTTCCATCCTTGAGTACTTTATCTCTACTCACGGTGCCCGTAAAGGTCTTGCGGATACCGCTCTTAAAACAGCCGATGCCGGTTACTTAACAAGAAGATTGGTAGACGTTGCTCAGGACGTTATCGTTACTGAGGACGACTGTGGTACTTTAAGAGGTACTGAAGTTACTGCACTTAAGAAAAATGACGAGATCGTTGAAAAGATCTCCGAAAGAATCTTGGGTAGAGTTTCTCTTCACAATATCTATGATCCTGAAACAGATGAGTTGATCACTGAGGCAGATCAGGTAATTAATGAAGCATTAGCCAAGAGAATTGAAGCTGCAGGTTTAGAATTTGTAGAAGTTCGTTCACCGCTTACTTGTGAAACTAAGAAAGGTATCTGTGCAAAATGTTACGGTAGAAACCTAGCAACAGGTAAGATGATCCACATGGGTGAAGCAGTAGGTGTTATTGCAGCTCAGTCAATTGGGGAACCTGGTACTCAGCTTACGTTGAGAACCTTCCACCAAGGGGGGGTATCCACGAACGTTTCAGAAAACCCATCTATTGTTGCAAGAAGAGACGGTATCGTAGAATTGGACGAAGTAAGAACAATTACTTCTGAAGATGAAAACGGTAATACTGCGGAAGTAGTAGTTTCCCGTACAACAGAATTCAGATTGGTTACTGATAACGAGCAGAGAACACCATTGATGATTGCTAACGTACCTTATGGTTCCCAGTTAGTCGTTAAATCCGGTGATAAAGTGAAGAAAGGTGATCTTATTGCTAAATGGGATCCGTATAACGCGGTAATTATTGCTGAAACAGCTGGTAAGGTAGAATACGAGGATATTATCCAGGGTATTTCATTCCAGCTTGAAATTGACGAACAGACAGGATTCGAAGAGAAAGTAATCTCTGAATCCAGAAATAAGAAAGCCGTACCTACTTTAAAAGTGGTAGATTCTAAAGGAGTTGAGCAGAAAGGTTACAACTTACCGGTAGGAGCCCACTTAATGGTAAACGATGGTGAAAAAATTAAGGCTGGTAAAGTCCTGATCAAGATCCCAAGAAAATCTGCAAAAGCAGGGGATATCACCGGAGGTCTTCCGAGAGTTACCGAATTATTCGAAGCAAGAAACCCTTCAAACCCGGCGGTTGTTACTGAAATCGATGGGGTAGTTTCTTACGGAAAAATCAAGAGAGGTAACCGTGAACTTATTGTTGAGGCTAAAACTGGCGAAAGAAAGATTTACCTTGTAAAACTTTCCAACCAGATCCTTGTTCAGGAGAATGACTTCGTAAGAGCTGGTTCGCCGCTTTCTGACGGTTCAATTACTCCGGATGACATCTTAAGAATTAAAGGTCCAACTGCCGTTCAGGAATATTTAGTAAACGAAATTCAGGAAGTTTACCGTCTTCAGGGGGTAAAAATCGACGATAAGCACTTCGAAATCATCGTAAGACAGATGATGACAAAAGTATCTATCGTAGACGGAGGTGATACTCAGTTCCTTGAAGGTGCATTAGAACATAAGTTTGATTTCTTGGAAGAGAACAACAGAGTATTCGGTCTTAAAGTAGTAGTGGAAGCTGGTGATTCTAAAGAATTCAAACCAGGACAGATGATTACTGCAAGAGAATTAAGAGATGAGAACTCCAAGTTGAAACGTGAAGACCAGGCCTTGGTTGAAGTAAGAGAAGCGCTTCCTGCTACAGCAACACCTGTATTGCAAGGTATTACAAGAGCAGCTCTTCAGACTAAGTCATTCATGTCTGCAGCATCATTCCAGGAAACTACTAAAGTTCTGAACGAAGCAGCTGTTGCTGGTAAAGTAGACTTCTTAAGTGGTCTTAAAGAAAATGTAATTGTAGGACACAGAATCCCTGCAGGTACTGGTCTTAAAGAATACCAGAATGTAATTGTAGGTTCTAAAAAAGAATTTGAAGACCTTAACTAAAATTAATGAATTGAAATTTGAGGTTTGAATTTATTTTTATATTTTCACAATCTCAAATTTCAATTTCAAAAAAAATAATTTATAAAAATGGACAACAATCAAAATCCTCAAGATGGAAACATCAACATCGAATTAAACGAAATGGTAGCTGCTGGAGTATATGCTAACTTAGCATTGGTAAACCACTCTCCATCTGAATTCGTTGTAGATTTCATCCAATTAATGCCAGGTGTACAACAGGCTAAAGTAAGATCAAGAATCATTCTTGCTCCACTTCACGCTAAAAGAGTACTTTCTGCTCTTCAACAAAACATCACTAACTACGAGCAGCAATTTGGAGAAATCAAAGAAGTTGAGCCTTTCGTATTAGGAGGTAACAACGTACAAGCTTAAGATTTTTCTTACAATACATAAGAATGCCTCAAATTTATTTGAGGCATTTTTTATTCCCGTTATTCTGGGTTGGGACTAAAGAAACATAGCAGGTTTGCGCCCATTATCTCCATTGAATCATTGTTTTGTTTATCAATTAATGATTAAGTTTTTATCAGATAACCAAATATTCTTTTTTTCTGATCACATCAATAAGCCAATTTTATATATTTGCTATGAAAACAATATAGAAGATATGGTAAATAACCAATTTATCCTTAACAAATTTGGATTTTTGGGGGATGATTTTTTAAATGAGCTGCATGCAAATGCGATTATTACTGAAATAAAATCAAAAACAGAAATTATCAGGGAAGGACAAAAAAATAAATATGTCCCTTTTCTTATTAAGGGTTCTATAAAAGTCTTTACCCTCAATGACGGCAGAGAACTGATCTATTACTACATAAAACCCAATGACAGTTGTCTGATGACCTTTTCATCCATTTTTACAGATTATACCAGCAGGGTATATGCTGTTGCAGAAGAAGAATCTGAAGTGATCCTGATTCCTGTTTCAGTTATCCATGGCTGGCTGATCCGTTTCCCGGAGCTCAACAGGGTATTTTATCATGAATATGACAGACGTTTTTCAGATGTTATGAATATGGTGAATGATGCCGTTTTTCACAGACTCGACAAAAGAGTTTTGAATTATATCCGTCAGCAGATTTCAGCCACAGGGAACAATCCTTTGAAGATTACACATCGTGAAATAGCCAGCAATTTGGGTACTTCCAGAGAAGTTGTGAGCAGGGTTTTGAAAAAAATTGAAAACGAAGGCGAGATTATCCAGACCAAAGAAGGGATCAAAATCCTTGCAAATGAAAATGTTAGGCCTGTCTAATATATGAAGTTTTAATTATTTTATTTTTATCATTGATAAAAACAATTCTTATGGTGACTTTTATCACACACTTTTGAATCGATAACTCAATAAGTTTGTCATATCATAATTTAATTCAAATTGTATATGACAAAAACTCTCTTATTTTTGTCGGTATTCGCTTCAGGTCTTTTCTCAGCACAGGAAGACCTGCTAAAAGATATCGACACTCTCAAAACAACTGCATCAACTTCACAGCCGGCTTTTAAAGCCCTGCAGATCGTCACAGGACAATCTACAAAACTCTCCGCTAAAAATGAATGGTATATTATTGTGGCTCACCGTTTCGGAGACATCAGTGCAGGATTTAAAAACTTTTTCGGCCTGGATGATGCTTCTACCAAGCTAGGGGTTATTTACGGGGTTACAGACGGTCTTTCAGTCAGCCTTTCCAGGGAGACCAACATGAAAACATTCGAAGGCGCTGTAAAGTATAAGCTCGTAAAGCAGTCAGAAAATTTTCCGGCAGACATAGTAGGCTATAACGTAATGGCTTTAAATACGGATCTGGATAAGGACAATTATCCCCATCTCAGGTTCAGCGACAGGCTTTCCTATCTGACACAGGCTTTGATCTCAAGAAGATTCAATGATAAGTTCTCTTTGCAGCTGACGCCTTCATATATTCATAAAAATCTTTATGATCCGGCTATTGAAGATAAAAATCAGTTTCTGGCCGGATTAGGAGGACGCTATAAAATTTCCAAAAGAATTTCTATTAATGCAGAATATTTTGTGAATTTCGATGATCACAGCTTCTATAAGAATCCTCTGTCACTGGGGATGGATATAGAAACCGGGGGACATGTTTTCCAGCTTTTATTTTCGAATTCCCAGATCAATTCAGATATAGGATATCTTTCCAATGCGGTAGGAAAGTGGGGAAAAGGACAGATTTTCTTTGGGTTTAACCTTTACAGAGTTTTTTAAGATGAAAAAGATACTATACCTATTATCATCAGCGGCACTGTTTATTGCCTGTGAAAGCAGGACTTATGAGGAGATTTCGGATAATACCCCAATTACAGTGACTGTAAAATATAATTCCGACGTGAAATCAATCGTTGACAATAACTGTATCGGATGCCATGCTGCCGGAAGCTTTAAACCTCTTACGACCTATACAGACGTAAAAAACAATATTGACGGTATTCTAAACAGGATACAGAGACCCAACGGAGACCCGGGAAAGATGCCGCAGGGCGGATCCCTATCTCAGGCACAGATTAACACCTTTATAAAATGGAAAGCCGACGGGCTTGCTGAAAATTAAAATATTTGATATGAAAAAATTAGTATTAATAAGCAGTATACTGTTTTTCACAGGATTTGCTTCAGCCCAGAAATACAGTTCCAAAACAGGCAGTGTAATCTTTGAAGCATCGGTTCCGCTGTTCGAAGACGTGTATGCTAAGGATGATAATAATGTTGTTATTCTAAATGCGGACAATGGGGAAATGGCTTCCGTTTCGGTGGTGAAAAACTTCCATTTTAAAACCAAACTGATGGAAGAGCATTTCAATGAAAGCTATGCAGAAACAGCAAAATATCCTAAGGCAACCTTCAAAGGAAAGATTGTAAATTTTGATAAAACAAAACTTACCGCCTCGCCACAGAAATATACTGTTCAGGGAACCCTAAATTTTCATGGAGTAGATAAAGCAGTTTCTTCCACAGCTACCATTTACAGCAAAGACGGGAAGATCTATATGAAGGGAAGCTTTGTAGCAAAACCTGCTGATCATAAAGTGACTATCCCAAAAGTAGTAACCAAAAAGATTGCTGAAAGTGTCAATGTAGAATACAATTATGTAATGATAAAACAATGAAAAATATCATCTTCATCATAAGTGTTTTCCTGAGCTTTTCTGTAATGTCTGCCCAGGAAAAAGTAAAATCAATATTTGATATTGCCAGAAGCGGAACGGTAGCTGAAGTGAAAGATCTTATGAAACAGGATCCGGATATTATCAACAAAACCAATGAAAGCGGCTTCTCACCTCTTATCCTGGCATGCTACAGAGGCAATACCGACGTGGCTAAATTTTTGATGGATAATGTAAAAGACATCAATTATAAAAGCCAGGAAGGAACTGCTTTGGCAGGACTCTCTGTAAAATATAATAAAGACTTGGCAGCTTATCTTTTAAGCAAGCATGCTGATCCAAATATCGCAGATTCTACCGGATCTACCCCTCTCTTTTGGGCAGTAAAATTCGGAAATAAAGAACTGATCGAGATGCTGCTTCAGCACAAAGCAGACAAATCTAAAAAAGATTCAATGGGAATGACGCCTTTTGAATATGCTCTGCAGACCAATAATAAAGAAATCATCAACCTCTTAAAAAATTAAAATGAAAAAAGTTTTACTAACATTCAGTTTAGCCTTTGTCAATCTGGCTTGGGCACAGTTTTCGACAGGAACGGTCAGTTTATCGACCGGTATGACCATTAAGCTTGATACTAATGCTACCACAGCTACAATGACGCTTACAGGCCCTGATACATCCTATTTAGGTGTAGGTTTTGGCGGCACCGGAACAAGCGGAGGAATGGGAGTGGGGGTAGACGGATTTATTTATAATTCAAATTCTACAGCCAATGCTAATCTGGATTATACTTTTGCAGGACCAGGGGCAACACCTAATGCTGATCCTGCACAGGACTGGACAGTCACTTCCAATACAACTTCGGGCGGCACAAGAACCATCGTAGCAACGAGATCACTGGCCGGCGGAACAGGCGATACCATATTTAGCAATAGCACAAGCTCGATCAATATTTTCTTTGCCAAAGGGTCTAGCACAACGCTGGCGGGGAATTACCATGGTGGAGGAACTTCCAACAGAGGGTACGCCGTTTTAACAAGAGGAGTGTTGGGAACAAGTGAAACTGTTGCGGAAAGTAAAAAAACAGGTCTTTATCCAAACCCAGCAAAAGAAACCGTAACATTTAAAAATGCAGATAAAATAAAGTCCGTTGATATTTATGAATCTACAGGAAGAAAAGTAAGATCCGTAAAACCGGACGGGGAAACTCTAAATGTGAGAGATCTGAAGCCTGGTATTTATTATCTCGAGATCACTCTGAAGGATGGAAACCTGTCTTATGAGAAACTGATTAAGGAATAATCATTATAAAAATATAACTCTCCAAATGCCTCTGATATCCGGAGGCATTTTTATGTATTAGCCTTAAAATTTGAATCCTGTGTTTCCATAGTACTGAACGATTTTTATACCTTTGATGGGTTTGAATATAAAATAAGCTATGGAGATCAAAAATTTAAATACTATTACGGCAGATGAGCTTTTATCTGTTTTTAACAAGTCCTTTTCAGATTATATTGTTCCCTTTCATCTGTCACAGGAACAGCTTGAAATGAAAATCACAGCTGATAAAATAGATTTAAACCTGTCTGTAGGGGCATTTGAATCCGGAGAACTGACAGGATTTATTCTTAATGCTGAGAAAGAGGAAGACGGAAAACGTATAACATATAATGGAGGCACTGGTGTTGTTCCGGAATTCAGAGGACAGGGCCTGGTAAGAAAAATGTATGATTACATTCTTCCGGTATTCAGGGAAAGGGAAACGGATGTGTTAACCCTTGAAGTAATCGAAGGTAATAATTCCGCTATCAGAGCGTATGAAAATTTAGGTTTCAAAATGGTTCGGAAGCTGTTGTGCTTTAACGGTATTATTAATCTTGAAGAAAAGGAGATCAATATTTCAATAAAAAAGGTTGAAAACTTTCAATGGGAAAAGTTCCGGTCTTTCTGGGATATAGAGCCGTCATGGCAGAGCTCAATAACAGTACTTGAGAATATTCGTCAAAGCTGTACGATTCTGGGAGCGTATAAAGATGAGCAGCTTAAAGGATATATCATTTACAATCCTGCGGTTAAAAAAGTCTATCAGATTGCTGTTGATCAAAATTCCAGAAGACAGGGTATTGGTACAAAACTTTTGAGCGCAATCGGGCAAATGAACGGAGGACAGGCTATTTCTGTAAACAATATAGATGATACTTCGGAAAATACTTCTGCCTTTCTAAATGCAGCCGGGCTTACAAATTGGGTGTCCCAGTTTGAAATGAAGAAAGAGATTTAAAATTTAATCTGTTTTAATATACTTTTAATCTTATAAACTTTTCCGGAAGCAGCAGAGAATGTAACTTTGCCGAAAATTTTGATAATGAAGCGAGGAATACATATTTTACTGCTGTTTTTTTCTTTGATCATCTCTGCTCAGCAGGCCAATATAGACACAGCTCAGATAGTTGTTTCCGGCCGGACGAACAGTGCAGAAGCCCTGACAAAACCTTATGTGATCATGATTTCTGCCGATGGTTTCCGGCATGACTACGCTAAAAAATATAATGCTGAAAATCTTCTGAGGCAGGCCGCTAATGGGGCTCAGGCCGAAGCAATGATCCCAAGCTATCCAAGCATTACGTTTCCCAATCACTGGAGTCTGATCACAGGACTTTACCCTTCCCATCACGGACTCATCGATAATTTTTTCTATGATTACAAAAGAAAAGAGCCGTACGCGATGAACAATAGGAAGAATGCTGAAGACGGCAGCTGGTATGGAGGAACTCCGCTGTGGTCATTGGCTGAAAAGCAGGGAATGGTTTCAGCTTCTCTCATGTGGGTAGGTTCTGCAAGCAATGCAGGAGGAATGAGGCCTTCCTATTATTATCCATATCATGAAAAATTTAAGCCTTCCGAAAAAGTAGATAAGATCGTGAACTGGCTGAAGCTTCCTGAAGAGAAAAGACCACATTTTATATCTCTGTACTTTCCGGAAGTTGACGGAAGCGGTCATCATTACGGACCGGACAGCCAGGAAACAGAAAATGCAGTTCATCTGATCGACAGCGCAATTGGAGAGCTTGTTCAGAAAGTCAATAACCTTGGGCTGAAAAATGTCAACTTTATTTTTGTTTCCGACCATGGAATGATAAAAGTGGATGGTGGAGCTCCACTGGAAATTCCAGCTATGCTTCTTGATAAAAACAGATTCGATTTTTACAATTCCCAGACCCTGCTTAGAGTATATGTCAAAAATCCTGCTGAGGTTAAAGCCGTTTATAAAGAGCTGAAAGCCAAAAGAACAGATGATTATGAAGTATATCTTGATAAAAAGCTGCCTAAATATCTCCATTTCTCGACCAAAGATGACAGATATGACAGGATAGGACAGATTCTTCTGATTCCCAAAGCTCCAAAAATATTCTTAGAAAAAGGCAAGAAAACATCAGTAGGGAAACACGGCTATAATCCGAAAATTGTTCCTGAAATGAAAGCCACATTCTTTGCATGGGGACCCGAATTCAAAAATAATCTGGTAATCAATGAATTTGCCAATATTAACGTTTATCCTTTAGTCACTGAAATCTTAGGATTAAAAACTGACCAGCCTATTGATGGAAAATTTAAGGTTTTAAAACGAATTCTGAAGGAAAAAAAATAAGCTGAGCTTTAACTTGAAAATTAATATTGAATAATGATTCAAGTCTGAAAGATTTGATTTAAATAACAATTTCGGCGCACCGCAGGTGCGCCGAAATTGTTTACATATTTTTTTCGTCTCAGAAAAAATCAAACTTAAAATTTATAAGCAAATTCACGGGCAAAGTCCTCAAGGCTTACTGAACCATTAACCGGAGATCCCTGTTCAATAAAATCCTTCTGAACAACACCGGTTCTCATTCCTTTTCCCATTTCAACATAAAGTTCAGCCATTTCCTGTGGTAGACCGGCCTGAACCATTCCTTCAAAAGATTGCTCATCTGTAAATTCAACCCATGGTAATTCCGGATTCCCAACAGCGGTTCCTAAAACCTTTGCAAAATCTGCAGGCGGACGCGAATCGCTTACTACATAACGGATATTTTTGCCCGCTGTATTTTTTACCAGTTCTTCAGCTGCCGCTTTAGCAATATCAGTGGGATGGACCAATGGAATATCTATATTTTCAGGATAATTTCCACCGATAATGCCTGCGTTTTTAATCAATGGAATATCATTGAAAAAGTTAATGTAGAAATAACCTGCCCTTAACAAAGTAACAGAAGTATTTTCCAGCTCATTATACAATTTTTCAATATGGTGAAGTCCTTTAATCGGGCCGTTTTCAACCGGAGAATCAGCTCCTACGCTGCTTAGCATGACCAGTCTTTTTACTCCTGTTTTGGCAATGGCTTCAGCATAATTTTTTCCTGCATTTCCTGTATTTTCAACAATGTTGGTCTCACCTATGATCGGGGGAGTCATTGCAAATACGGCATCAGCACCTTCAAATGCTTTAACTAAAAAATTCACATCAGTAATAGAACCGATGGCAGCTTTCGCTCCTAAAGATTCAATCTCACTTTTTTTGGTTTCACTGCTGCTGATTACAGTAATATCATGACCTTCTGCAATTAATTGCTGTGCTAAAGGTTTCGCGGTGTTCCCTAAAGAACCTGTTACAATAATTTTCATATTAAATGTTGTTTATTTCTTTATACAAAGTTATATTTGTACTTACTTTTATACAAGTACTTACCCTAAAGTATGTATCATGACAGCAATTAAAGAAAGTTCTACCATTCAGCAGAACAGAAAAAATATCTTGGAACAGTGCCCTGTAATGTATGTTATGGAAAAAATAGGCGGTTTTTGGAAACCTATTATTCTGTTCAATCTTTCAACAGGAGAGAAGAGATACAGCGAATTAAAAAGAGCTATTCCTGAGGTGACAGAAAAAATGCTGATCCAGCACCTTAAACAATTAGAAGCTGATGGACTGATCATCAGAACAGCAAAACCGGTAGTTCCTCCGCATGTTACCTACGAACTCAGCAAAGCAGGCCTCAAACTGGCTCCTGTCATCGATGCAATGGCAGACTGGGCTTTTCAGGATATGAAAAAGGCTTACTAAATATGAATAAAAAAGACTCTTCAAAACGAAGAGTCTTTCTATTTTAATAGCTGGAAAATTATGATAGCGACTTCATATCAATAACGAAACGGTATCTCACATCGCTTTTCAGCATCCTTTCATAGGCTTCATTGATCTCCTGCATTTTGATGATCTCAATTTCAGAAACAATATTGTGTTCACCACAGAAATCCAGCATTTCCTGGGTTTCAGCAATACCTCCGATTAAAGAAGCTGCTACAGATCTTCTTCCCATGATCATAGGAACAGTATTCAGGATAGGCTCCAAACCGCCTAAGTATCCTACTAAAACAAGTGTTCCGCTGATATTCAGGGTAGCAACATAAGGATTTACATCATGTACATAAGGAACAGTATCAATAATCACATCAAATTTTCCTTTTACAGAATTCATATGCTCATCATCTGTAGAAATAACTACGTGATCTGCGCCTAGTTGCTTGGCATCATCCGCTTTCCCCGGAGTTCTTGAGAAGAGAGTTACTTCTGCACCTAATCCTTTTGCCAGTTTGATTGCCATATGACCTAGCCCACCTAATCCAACAACAGCTACTTTGGAACCGGGGCCCACGTTCCAGTGTCTCAATGGAGACCATGTGGTAATACCTGCGCAAAGCAACGGTGCTACAGCAGCCAGATCCAAGTTTTCAGGCACTTTTAAAACAAAACTTTCATCTACAACCACTTTTTCAGAATATCCTCCGAAAGTATGGCCTCCCAAATGTTTGTCTTTTCCGTTATATGTTCCTGTAAATCCATTTAAGCAGTACTGCTCCAGATCCTTCTTACAGCTTTCGCAGGTTCCGCATGAATCTACCATACATCCTACCGCTGCAAGGTCTCCCACTTTAAATTTGGAAACTTCACTTCCCACATTGGTTATTCTTCCGACAATTTCATGTCCGGGAACTACAGGATACAAAGATCCGCCCCAGTCGTTTCTGGCCGTATGGAGGTCAGAGTGACAAACTCCGCAGTATAGAATTTCAATTTCTATGTCCTTAGGTGTTGTTTCCCTTCTTTCAATATTCATTTCTATCAGGTCTGCCGTAGTAGACTCAGCCCCATAGGCTTTTACTGTGATTGTGCTCATTGGTTTATTTAATTTAAGTTATTTTAAGTTCAGTTATAAATTATTGTATTCCTCATCACTTACAGGTTCCATCCATTCCACAATACCGTTCTGAGTATTGGGATTAATGGCAATATGGGCAAATTCACTGCCTGCAGACGCTCCATGCCAGTGGATAATACCGGGAAGGATATTCACGACATCTCCGGGATGTAAAACCTGTGCGGGTTTGCCTTTTTCCTGATAAAAACCTGTTCCTGAAGTTACAATTAAAATCTGGCCTCCACCGTGAGAATGCCAGTTATTTCTGCTGCCAGGTTCAAAAATAACATGTCCGATCTGGCAGTTCAGATCATCTTCGTTCGCCTTTAAAATCTGAACCCACGCGTTTCCTCCTGAAAAATAAGCTTTGGGGGCCTTTTCTCCTTTAAGGAAAATATTGGTATTGAATGTTTCCATAACGGTACAAAAGTCGATACTTTTAGGTAAACATAACTTATACAGATTACCGGAATACCTACCAATTTTACAGACACCTTAAAAAGGTCCGCAGGAAAGTGGTAATTTTGAATAAGCTTAAAAAAGATAGTCAATGGAAGATCAGGAAGTTGAAAAAGTAAACAGTATTTCAGATTACAATAAAATGGTGAATAATGAAACACTGCATCCGCTGGTCAGTGTGGTAGATTTCGCAAAATCCGATCCTATATGCCAGTACAAAAGAACCTATACTTTTTACACCGTTTTTCTGAAAGATGTGATCTGTGGCGACATGCATTACGGAAAGCACAGCTATGACTATCAGGAAGGCACCCTGGTCTTTATTGCTCCGGGGCAGGTAAGCGGAGTTACGAACGACGGAAAGCCCATACAGCCGGGCGGATATGCATTGCTATTTCATCCGGACCTTATCAAAGGGACCAATCTTGGCAAAAATATCAAAGACTACAGCTTCTTTTCCTATGACGTCCATGAAGCATTGCATCTTTCAGAAAAAGAAAGAGAAATTGTTCTGGAATGTTTTAAAAATATAAAACTTGAGCTCGAACAGTCCATCGACAAGCACAGCAAATCATTAATCGTTAACAATATTGAACTGTTCTTAAATTACTGTATGCGGTTCTACGACCGTCAGTTTATCACAAGAGATCATGTTAACCAGGGTGTTATCGGAAAATTTGAAACTCTGGTGGATGATTATTTTAAATCGGATAATCCAAAGAATATTGGCTTCCCGATGGTCAATTATTTTGCAGAAAAGCTGAATCTGTCTGCCAATTATTTCGGTGACCTGATCAAAAAAGAATTGGGAGTTTCCGCTCAGGAATTTATTCATAATAAGCTGATCGATGTTGCCAAAGAACAGATCCTGAACCCGTCAAAATCAATCAGTGAGATTTCCTATGATCTCGGGTTTAAATATCCACAGCATTTTACAAGATTATTCAAAACTAAAGTCGGTGTTTCCCCGAGTGAATACAAAACATTAAACTGATGGCTTTGAAACACAAATAGCACTAATCTCTTCACTAACTTCACAATTTTCCACTTCGGATTATTTGTGAAAATTCGGGTTTAAAATTGGTGGCATTCGTGTTAAATTTACTTATAGATTAGCCACATAAAAAGCTTAGTATTTTTAGTGTTAAAACCAACTGAAAATTTTCTCATTTCAAAAAACTGAATTAATTTTAATAGGATAAAATTTTTCAAAGTTTTTAAAATGACCGTTGAGCAGACCACAACCCACATTTTTCAGACTTCTTTCGGGAAAGTTATTGCATTAAAAAACAACGGCGTCATCAGAGCCAGAAGCATCCGGTATGCCCGTTCTGAAAGATTTCAAAAACCTATTGCGGAGCAGCCTTCACCCTCAGAAATTATTTTTCCGGATAAAACTCCCGTTTGCCCGCAGACCATTAGTCCGCTGGTAGAAAAAATGATTGGACCTACTCATCTTGAGAGCTTTGATCCTGATGAATCCACACAGTATCTTTCGGTCTTCCGTCCTGATAGCTTTACAGAGCATGAAAAACTTCCTGTCATAGTCTGGATTCATGGTGGTTCCCATGAAATAGGATGCGGAGACCTTCCTACATCTGATCCCGGTGAATGGGTGCGGGAACAGCAGATTATTGTTGTTACCGTTTCCTACAGGCTCGGACTTTTCGGGTTTCTGGGAGGTGATGAAAGACCACCCAATTTAGGACTGCTCGATATCATAGAAGCATTAAAATGGATCAAAGCCTATATCGCAGAATTTGGAGGTGATCCTGAAAATATTACCCTTTTAGGTCAGTCTTCAGGCGGCGATGCTATTGCCCATCTTATGATTTCCGAAGGAGTTGACGGGCTGTTTAAAAGAGTGATTATCCAGAGTGCCCCGTTGGGATTACGTCACAAAAGACAGAAAATGTCTGCCGAATTTCTCAAAAAAACTGAAAATCTGAAAGACGAAACGGATGTTTTTAAAATGATGGATGAATACAGAAAATATGCACCTTCTATCATTAAATATGGCTTGAAGGCTGCTATGCCTTTCGGGATTCAGTATGGGTTTCCACCTGTATGCAAAGAAGAGGAATCTGTAGAGAAATGGAAAGTAAATGCACAGAAGTATGATGTTCTGATTGGCTTGAATAATGATGAAACAGCCTTTTACCTTAAAACTTCTGATGCTTTGAATAAATATTTCGGAAAAGGGCTGGGACTGAAGATCATGGATAAAACGGTTCAAAAAACCACTGAACTTATTTATGGAACTCCTGCAAAAATATTTGCTGAAAATTATGCAAAAGCGGGAGGGAACGTTTACTTGTTTAGAATTCATTCCAGATCAGAAGACAGCCCTATCGGGGCACCGCACTGTATTGATCTTCCTTTGATTTTCGGAAATGAAACGGCCTGGAAATCCTCTGAAATGGTAAAAGATATTCCTTGGAAATACATTAATGAAAATGGCAGGAAACTCAGGATGCTCTGGACTGAATTTGCAAGAAACGGGAGTATTTCTGATGATTCGGAACGGCCGGAAATCCTGAAAATTCAAAAAATAAGTTTTAAGTAAACCAGGTAAAAAATTGCGGGCGACTATAATGTGGATTTTTTTTGTGAAATAGATAGATTGAATGGCGTATTTGGTGGGATAGATTTGAGGATGGTTGTGATATTTTACGTATATTAGGATAACCAAACCAAAAAATCTATTAATTATGAAAACAACACTTTTTACTAACGTACGAAAACTTGACAGAAAAGAACTTAAGAATCTAAAAGGAGGAGATATCATCGGGAACAATGTCTGCTGTACCTCCAACGAGGATGGCTACTGCTGTGAATGGGCCATTAATATACAGAATTGCAGGTACATCCACTGCTAATTATTCGCTCAGAAAAACAATTTAAGGCATACATAAGTGTTGGTAATGTATGCCTTTTTATAATGATTGCCAGGATTTACTCAGAGACCCATACGCTTACATTTCCTGCAGGGACCGGAAAGTTTCCCCATCCGTTTTCATCAATGGTTACTTTCTCCTTAAACCGTTTGAGCAGGTCATGAAACTTTTTCCCCGCATACTGTTTTCCCATTTCCATAGGTTTGCTGTAGGCATCTTTATTGCTGAGAACTACGGCACATCCGGAATGTTCATCATCACCTTCACGCGTCCAGCCCAGACAGTTGATGTCTTCAAAATAATCCCTTTGCGTTCCGTACGCATGTTCTTTTCTTGCCTTGAGAAGCTCTTCTATTCCATCCACTTTGGGAAGAAAAATCTCATGACTGTTACCGTCTCTGCCTTTATCCACATAATGGGCACCATAAAGATCAGGATAAAAAATGCATGGATATCCATTCTGGCGAAGCAGGATCAAGGCATAAGCTATCGGCTTGAACCATGATTGTACCGGTGCTTCAAGATCCTGAAGGGGCTGCGTGTCATGATTATCCACAAGGCTTACAGAGCGCATAGGATCTGCCTCGGTAAGAGTTTGGTCAAAAATCCTCCGGAGATCATAAGAGCTGCCTTCATTAGATGCCGTATGGAAATTATTCTGCAGTGAGCTGTCAAAAAGGCTCATGCATCCTTCCGTTACCTCAATATATTTTTGCAGTAGATTGAGCTGTCCCGGGGCCCAGTATTCTCCGACCGCAAAAATATTTTTCCCGGAATTGGAGCGGAGCATGGTTAGCCATTCCTTATAAAAATCAAATGAAATATGTTTTAAGGCATCCAGTCTTACTCCGTCAAAACCGGTCATATTAAAATACCATTCAGCCCAGCTGTTGAGCTCTTCACGTACAAAAGGATTCCGGTGCTCGATGTCATTGTACATCAGGTAATCGTAATTTCCCTTCTCATCGTCAATCATCTCTTCCCAGTCGTTTCCGTACTCAGACTGTATTTTAAAGATGTGTGAATCCATACCTTCAGCATAATCTACACCGCTGAAACAGGTGAAATTCCATTCAAAATCAGAATACTTTTTCTTTCTTCCGGGAAACGTAAATTTGGTATATGATTCTATCTCAATGACTTCTGAAATAATCTTTTCCCTGTTGTTTTCGTCTACTTTTACGGCTTTAAACTTTTCCAGTTCATCTCCGCCGGCTTTATGCCCCAGAACGATATCTACGATTACTTCAATATTTTGCTTTTTTAAGGCTTTAATAGCTTTGACGTAATCATTCCTGGTGCCATATTTGGTGGGAATGCTTCCTTTCTGGTCAAACTCTCCGAGGTCGTACAGGTCATAAGCATCATATCCTACAGAGTGGCCTCCGTTTGTTCCTTTATAGGCAGGCGGAAACCATACTGAAGTAATTCCTAATTTTGCCAGATATGCGGCCTGCTTTTCTGCTTCTTTCCATAATTTTCCGTTCCCTTCCGAGTACCAGTGGAAAAATTGAATCATTGTCGGGTTCATAGGCTGTAATTTGGTCACTACAAGATAGTGAAAATTTTTTACCCGCTAATTCTCAAATTCTTCAAACGGAATTTTTAGTTGAATGGAAACCTGCTTTTTTTCTTCGGTGTTGAGGTGGGAGAGGGATAGCCCCAACAATCTTACAGGCTTATCAAAAGGCCTTAATTCCCAAAGCTTTTTCCCAGTGGTGAAATACTGTTCAGGAGATGTGAAATATTCTTCTTTTGTAAAGCTTCTTGTAAAAAGCGAGAAATCTTTATACTTGATTTTTAAAGTTAATGCCCTTCCCAGGATATTATTCTTTTGCAGCCTTTGATTAAGTTCCTGGCTCAGATGTTCCAGCTTTTCATTAATCGCCTGATCGTCAAAAAGATCCTCAAAAAAAGTTCTCTCCACAGCCACACTTTTCTGGATCCGGTGTGGCTTTACCTCAGAATTATGAATGCCTCGGACTACATTGTAATAGTAACCGCCGGACTTTCCAAAAAGTCTGACCAGCTCTTCGAGCGTTTTTTTCTTTAAGTCTTTTCCTTTATAAATTCCTAAACTAAACATTTTGTTAGCTGTAACCTTTCCAACACCGTAAAATTTTTCGACCGGGAGTTCTTCAAGAAAACCTTCCATTCTATCCGGATGAATGGTCTTCTGTCCGTTCGGTTTATTGATGTCTGATGCTACTTTTGCAAGAAATTTGTTTACGGAAATGCCTGCAGAAGCGGTAAGTCCTGTCTGTTCAAATATTTTCTGGCGAATCTCTCTGGCAATCTGATTGGCAGATTCTATTTCTTTTTTATTTTCAGTGACATCAAGGTAGGCTTCGTCCAGCGACAGAGGTTCTACAAGATCAGTATATTCATGGAAAATTTCGCGGATCTGTTTGGATATTTCTTTGTACCGGGCAAAGCGCGGTGTTACAAAAATGATGTGCGGGCATTTTTCTTTGGCTGTTTTGCTGGGCATTGCAGAGCGTACACCATATTTTCTGGCTTCATAGCTCGCTGCTGCAACGACTCCCCGGTGTTCTCCTCCTACAGCAATAGGCTTCCCCTTAAGTGAAGGGTTGTCATGCTGTTCCACGGAAGCATAAAATGCATCCATATCAACATGAATAATCTTACGGGTGGAAAAAGAAGAATCCATACCGCAAAGATATGGATTCATTTATTTTGAATTAAATTGTTATTACGTTTTCATTCTCATCGTAACGAGTGGAGAGTCAAAACAGGATTTTCTATAATTTCCTAAAGTTTCGGTCTGTCAATATTCTCTTCAGTAGAAATAGCTGTTTTTAATTGGTACATATTAAGACTATCTCTTTCTATAATAATAGGTCCGTTTCCAAATAAAAAGTTAGAATGATCTTCTGTGATATTTTTTACCTGCCAGTGAAATATCCAACCAAATGGATATTCTTTTGTTTCGTTATCATATATTATAATATCAGGCTCACCTTCTTTGTTCCAGATAATTAAATTATTTTGATAATCTACAAAACGTTGCATTTTTTCTCTTGCTTGCTCTTTTGTGTGCATTTCTCTAATAATAGGTCTTATCCCACATATATAAAATTTATTTTTATTAATTTAACCAAAACCTCCTTCTTTTTTCAGTTTTTCTACATAGGTATTGAATTCTGATTCTGATATTTCTTCCGTATCATCCATGTGAGGACCAGAAAATAACCTTTTATAATAAGTAAAATCATCCTTAAAAGAACCATTCTTCCAATCAAACACAAATACGAATTCTTCATTTTTTATTACCTCAAAATAAACAGGTCTTAAACCTACTTTAAAATATCTTTTTTTCATTTTTATATTATTTATTAATTATACTATTCCAAGCTCTTTCATACAATTTATTTTGTTTTGAAACCAAATCTTTATATATATCCTTTTCAGTTTTACTCAAGGATCTTGTTGCTAAAATTGCATCTAAACTTCTTTGTTGTTCATACAGTTTATGTCCAGCACCGCCAGCAACGTCATCCATTTCTTTTAAGTGTAATCGAAACTCTACAATATGTCCGTTTTTCATTTCAATATTCATCAAAATATCTCGATAACCGTTTAAAGGTTGTTGTATTCTGTCTTTTATTTTTAAGATTTTATATTCACCACTAAATTTTTCCATTTCTTTGTTTTAGTCGTCTTGTTTGTTTAACATTTGTCTTTTTCTCTGACGTAAATGTAGAGGCAGGTAACGACAAAACTTGACGTGATATAATGTATCGATAATCTTATTGATTATTTTTAAAAAGGATTCTGTAAAAATTTTGTGTGCTGGGAAAATGGAATCCCGTATAATGATATATTTAAATCTTACGGGTGGAAAAAGAAGAATCCATACCGCAAAGATATGGATTCCTTTATTTTGAATTAAATTGTTATTACGTTTTCATTCTCATCGTGACGAGTAATGGTTCAAAACCTGCTTTTTCATAAGCTTTTACAGCGGATTCGTTTTGAGAATAGACATCCAGTCTGATTTCTGACATTCCTTTGGATTTTGCCCAGCTGATCAATTCGTTCAGAATCAGCTTATTCACTCCTTTTCCCCTGTGTTCGGGCTTTACATACATAAATCCCAGGTAAGCATATCGATCGAAATTCGAATAATTATTCCCAGGTTTTTTGACCAGCGCATAACCGGAAGCTATTATTTCGTTTTCCTCTTCGGTAACAAGTACCAAAGCTTCTTCAGATCTTATCAGATGGAGCAGATCATAATAATGAATTTCTCCATCAATAAGTGTACTGTTAAATGGTCTTTCCGCGGAAACAATTCCCTGTTCAAATTCTAAAAGGACCGGCAGATCCTGTTCTGTAGCTTCTCTTGTGATCATTATTTTAAAAGACGGTTGATGGTTTCCTGTATTTCCGGATCTTCAGGGGAAATAGCGTAATATTTTGCAATAGATGATTTCTGATCTATAACCATATATCTCGGAATCCAGTTCAGATCAATGTAATTGTTAAAATCATTTTTCCATCCTGAAGAAAACCAATAATTATCCTTGTCCTTCATGTGGAATCTGTCCAGGCTTTTATCAAAACCTTCTTTTGATCTTTCCAGTGAAAGGAATACAAAATCTACGTTCGGATTATTTTTTTCAAGTTCTTCAGCTTTTGGAAGTGCCTTTAAGCAGTCTCTGCACCATCCGGCCCAGAAATCAATGACTAAAACTTTTCCTTTATGTTGATCAAGAATCTGCTGAATGGTCATGCTTTTTCCTTCCTCATCTTCCAGCTTCTGTACCAGAGCTTCTTTGGAGAAACTGGTTTTGAGTACTTTCGGCTGCTGCTGTGCATAACTCAGTCCGAAAACACTGATCATAAGAATTAATGCGAACTTTTTCATTCTCTCAATTTCATTTATACAAATCTAAACAATGAAACGCAATTTGAGATTGATTTCTTATGAATTAGGAAAAGTTTAAGAAAATTAAGTAATCCTATAAATGCTCATTCAATTGTAGGTTTATTAGAACTGCTTTTCAAATTTTCATTAATTATTTTATATACATCGGTAGCGACTAAATCATGAAGTCTTTTTCTGTCGTCTTCATTTAATAATCGTTCGAGACTATTTTTATTGGGTGAAATTCGAAAAATCTTCGATTTAGTATATCTTTGAGGAAAATCAAATTCTAATTTTGAATTTGTTTTTTCATCAGAAACTCTAATTTCTTTTATTTCTTCTAATGTCTTATCAGTTATTTCAGGAAGTAGATTTTTTTCTTTAGCAAAATGCAAAAAACTATCTGCATTATAAATTAAAATTCTAATACCTGTAGAATTATAAAATTCCTTGATTAATTCTTCTCTAGGCCTTATGGTTTTACCTTTTTCTATTGTCCACCAATCTTCTTTTCTATCATCAGTAACAAAAATGATTGGTTTTTTTTCTCTTTTTGTATATTCTATTAACTCTTTCCAAATTATTAAGTCGCCATAAATATTTCTTTCACCCTTACTTTTCTTATCTTCCCATATCCATATAACCCGGCGGAATTTTTTCAGCATATCTTTCCTTACCCTCGTCATAGATTTTCTTTAATTCTGGTTTTTGAAAATCTTTTCCAATACAGTTTTGAAATAAGTCAGTAATCGCATATAATAATGAATCATCGGATTCAAAGTCTGGATGTGTTTTCTGTTGTTTTTCTAATTCTTTGGATATTTTAGATAAGAATTCATTATTTAATTTTTCTAGTGAATTTAATTTTAATGCGGGATGTTTTTTGAATCTATCTAATTGCTTTTCTATGTTTTCTTGAAAGCATTTTTTATATGATTCTTCTAATTCTTTGTAAGCTGATTTTGTACCATTAATAACACCCAATCTATTTCTATGAAATTCAAAGGCTGCTTGATAAGGTATAAATAATCTATTCTTGATAGATCTTAAAGCATTAACAAAATCATTTCTAGTACTTTCAGAATAACGATATAAGTTTAAAATTGAATTTGCATCAAAACAAAAAACTCCTTCATTCCATGAGGAGTCAGTCTCTTCTTGAGTTGGATTATAAAAACCAATAAATTCTTTTTTCATATTAATAGTTTCTGATCATGCCTTTCACCACAGCGATTACATTCGGCATGGCTTTATTGGCCGCATTAAGAACTTCTTCGTGAGAAACGGCAAAGGCAATATCCGGTCCGCCAAGATCTGTAATCACAGAGATGCAGAAAACATTTATTCCCATGTGTCTGGCAACAATTACTTCAGGAACAGTACTCATTCCTACCATATCACCACCAATGGCCTTAATCATCCCATATTCGGCAGGCGTTTCAAAAGTTGGCCCCTGTAGTGCTACATACACTCCCTGATGGATTTTAATATTGTTTTCAGCAGCGGCTTTTTCAGCGGCTTCGATCATTTTTTTGTTATAGGGTTCGCTCATATCCACAAAACGCGGCCCGAACGATTCAATATTTCTACCACGAAGCGGATGTTCAGGCATCATATTGATATGGTCTTTTAAAATAACGATATCGGCAACGCTGTAAGCAGGATTTACGCCGCCACAGGCATTGGAAAGGATGAGGTTTTTAATACCCAACAGGTGAAAAACACGTATCGGAAAAGTTACGATTTCCATAGAATGACCTTCGTAATAATGAAAACGGCCACTCATCATAAGAACTTTTTTGCCGTTCAGAATTCCGTAAATTAATTTTCCTCCATGCCCGGCAACGGTAGTCTGTGGGAAATTAGGAATTTCAGGATATTCCAGAATATGGATGGCTTCCACTTCATCCTGCAGTTTTCCCAGTCCTGATCCCAAAACAATAGCAAAGTCCGGAATTTCTTTGATTGTACTTTGGATAAAATCGGCGGTCTGCTTAATTTTTTCTAACATAATCTAAGATGATTTGATTGAATTCTTCCTTTTTATCAATGATAACATTAATAGGCCAGTAGTAAACAATGTCTCTAAGATAGTCAAAAGTTTTCAGACGTACATAATCTTTCTCCGTAGTTAAGATCAGTTTATATTCGCCTAATTTTTTATATTCTGCAGTGATATTTTTGATGTCGTCATCCGTAAAATTATGATGGTCCCTGAATTTTAAATGTTTAACCCGCTGCGAAAATTTAGCCAGATGCTCCAGAAGCGGTTTAGGATTGGCAATTCCTGTAATCAGGAGGATATCATAATAGTTCAGGTTGTTGTCCGGAAGCATTTTGTCTTTTCCGTACACATTTTCGTCATAACCAATGGATGAAAAGAACACTTTTTGGTTATAAGAAGGTCTTATCCTTGAAATATAATAGCGTTTGGTTTCTTCGGTAAGCTCATCAGGACATTTGCTGACCATGATGATATCTGCTCTTTTAGAGCCATTTCTGGATTCTCTCAGGTCTCCGGCCGGAAGCAGGTGGTCTTTAAAATAAGGATCATTAAAATCGGTCATCAGAATATTGAATCCTGCTTTGATGGCTCTGTGCTGCATGGCGTCATCCAGAACAAGAACGTCAAGATCCATATCTTCAATTACTTTTTTGGCTCCGGGAACTCTTTCTTCTGAAACGGCAATGACGAAGCGGTTTTTGAAGCGTTCGAAAAGCTGCATGGCTTCATCACCCACAATTTTATAATTGCTTTCATAGTTCGTTACTTCATACCCTTTCGTCAGTCTTCCATAGCCGCGTGAAAGTACTCCTGTCCTGTAATGTTTGGACAGATACTGGGCAAGATACATTACCATAGGCGATTTTCCGCTTCCGCCCACAGAAAGGTTTCCGACATTAATTATCGGGGTCTTGAATTTTGTTGTCCTAAAAACTCCAAGATCATACATTGTGTTTCGGATACCCGTTACCAAATGATAACCGAGGGAAAAAGGATAAAGGTACCATCTTTTCATACGTCTGCAAAAATAGGAATTTTCGTAAGGATTTAATATAATATTCTCAAAGACTTTTCAACAAATATTTCATTAAATTAAAGTATTTTTGTTGAGTTATTATACTACATTGAGATACTTTATTGAATTTTCTTACAACGGGAAAAACTATTTCGGTTATCAGATACAGCCGGATGCCATTACTGTACAGGAAGAACTGGAAAAAGCGCTTTCCACGATATTGAGGGAAGAGATCAAAACAACAGGAGCCGGAAGAACGGATACCGGCGTTCATGCAAAAAAAATATTTGCTCATTTTGATACGGAACAACCTGTGGATGAGATGAATCTTCCTTATAAATTAAACAGTTTCTTACCACCTGATATTTCGATAAAGCGGGTATTTAAGGTGAAGGATGATTTTCATGCCCGTTTTGATGCTACGTACAGAACCTATGAGTATTATATTTCCCTGGCGAAAAATCCTTTTACTCAGGAATCGGCATGGCAGCACTGGAAAAGGCCGCTGGATATTCACAAAATGAACGAAGCCTGTAAGATTTTATTTGAATATGAGGATTTTACAAGCTTTGCTAAATTAAAAACGGATAATAAAACCAATATCTGTAAAATGTACAAAGCAGAGTGGGAACAGGATGGGACAGAACTTAAGTTTACGGTTTCAGCCAACCGTTTTCTGAGAAATATGGTCCGTGCTATTGTAGGAACGATGGTAGAGATTGGAAGCGGGAAAATAAAGCCGGAAGATCTGCGTACAGTTATTGAAGACAAAAACCGTAATGCTGCCGGAACTTCGGCTCCCGGTCACGGATTGTTTCTTGTGGATGTGGGATATGAATTTTAGACCGGAAAATTGTGATATAACTTTTCTGAAATCAGGATGATCCTGAACTTTTAATATATAAAAACACAAATTATGTTAGCAATTTTTATTCTTATCGGAGCTTACAGATACTATGCACAGCTGGCTGAAAGGTTCGGAAAAACAAAATGGCATTTTGGGCTTTTAGCGGTCGGAGTGTATTTAGGAACGCAGCTGGTCTTTGGTTTTTCATATGGAATTTACAAAGGACTTACAGATCCTGCTTCGGTGGGCGTGGATTATACAGGTTTTTCCCTGGTTAATATTATCAGCTGGATCATTTCCATTGCAGCCGTATGTGGAGTTTACTATTTTCTTGAAAAGAAATTTGCGAAAGAACATATGGGTAAACCTTCTCTTGAAATTGAAAAGATTGGGGATAAAGATTTGTAATAAGTACTATGTGACTAAGAGTCTCGAAGTCACGGGATGTATTCTCTGATAATCGAAAGCTCAGAAATCATTTCGAAAATATTTAAATGGATAAATCAGGTTTACTATATTCATAATGTAAATAATCTTTATCTGAAATTTTCTATGACGATTTGATCAACTTCTAAAGGCTGTCAAATTTTAAAGTCTTATTTTTGCATAGAATTTTAAATTCTTTCTTCAACTCGTACAATGAAAAAACAAGATACCTGGGGGATTGTTAAGAGGCTGTTCTTTATAGGAATGAAATTCCGGTCCTGGTTCATCCTTACTTTAATTATTTCTGTCTTACTGTCCGTAGTTTCTACCTACAGGCCTTACCTTACCATGGAGGTGGTGGATAATGACATCACTAAACTGAAAGATAATGTTTTGATGATGAAGCATATCTATATCCTGGTAGCTTTGGTTTTTGCAGAGACTATTTTAAACTTTTTCCTGGTTTACTTTTCAAATTTTATTTCGCAGAATGTAATCCGTGATATACGGGAAAGACTGTATGCAAAGCTGATCTATTTCAGAACATCATTTTTTGACAAAACTCCTATCGGGCAGCTTGTAACCCGTGCTGTAGGCGATGTAGAAACTATTGCTACAGTTTACACAGACGGTTTTCTTATGGTTTTCGGAGATATTCTCAGAATTGCATTTGTCCTGATCATGATGTTCAATACCAATGTGCATCTGAGCTATATCACATTGGCGATCCTGCCTTTAATGGTCATGATTACCAGATTTTTCCAAAAAAGACTGAAAAAAGCATTCGGAGATGAAAGAACATGGACCGCCAATCAGAACTCTTTTGTTCAGGAAAGATTGGCAGGAATGTCTATTATTCAGGTTTTCAACAGGCAGGAATCTGAATTTAAAAAATTTGATGATATTAATATTACGCTGAAAACAGCCCTTCTGAGAACCGTATTTATTTTTTCACTGTTCTTTCCTGTGGTAGAGCTTATTTCTTCTTTATTTATAGGATTTATCCTGTTCTATGGAGGTTATATTACAATCAGTGCCGGAGTTGTTATTGCATTTATACAGTATATTTCGATGCTGATCCGTCCGTTGAGACAGATTGCAGACCGTTTCAATAATATCCAGAGAGGTATTGTAGGAGCAGAAAGGGTATTGGGGGTTATGGATGAAGATTACGCCATGCCGAATACAGGAACTGTAAAGAAAGATCATTTCGCCGGTAAAATTGAATTCGAGAAGGTACATTTTGCTTACGATGACAAGCAGGAAGTGCTTAAAGGAATTGATTTTAAAGTAAATCCGGGAGAAACAGTAGCGATTGTAGGAGCAACCGGTGCAGGAAAATCGACCATTATCAGTCTTATCACAAGGCTTTATGATATTAATTCCGGGAAAATTATAATTGATGATGTAGATGTAAAAGATTATGAGCTTTATAATCTGAGAAGTCACATCGGAGTGGTTCTTCAGGACGTATTTCTTTTCCACGGAAGTATTTTTGAAAACCTAGCCTTTGGAGACGAAAGCATTACTTTAGATCAAATAAAGGCCGGTGCCAAAGAAATTGAAGTAGATCAGTTTATCGAGCAGCTTCCGGGAGGTTATGATTTTGTGGTTAGCGAAAGAGGTTCTTCTATTTCCTTAGGTCAGAGACAGCTTCTGTCTTTCTTGAGAGCTTATTTATCAGACCCTAAAATCCTTATTCTGGATGAGGCCACTTCTTCTATAGACCACGAAAGCGAAAAACTGATCCAGAGAGCAACAGAAAAAATTACCAGAAACAGAACATCTATTATCATTGCCCATAGGCTTTCTACTATCGAAAAAGCAGATAAAATTATTGTGATGGAGCACGGTAAAATTGTAGAAGAAGGAAAACATCTGGAACTTCTTGATAAGAACGGGTATTACTCAACACTTTACAAAGCCCAGTTAAGACATGAAGTGGAACTGGAAGAAGAAAAACAGAAATCATAGATTAACATATTTGATAAACAAAAAAGAGAGCCAGAAGCTCTCTTTTGCATTTTGAAATGTATTTTTAAAATTTTAATTTCTTATTGATCACTTTTCCGTTTTCCAAAACTGCTGTTACGGTGATGATCGTATTCTTTTCATTGACAGGGAATCTGAATTCATATGATTTTATGTCTGTTCTGCTGGTCAGAAGTCTTCCCGAAGCATCGTAGATATGAACGGTGGATATTTTAGATTCACTTTTTACCTGTACGAAACTCTCATCTTTAATAATCTGTGTACTGCTTGGTTTGTTTACACTTTCAGCAGCCAACAGATTCTGAGGTGCAATAATCACAGAATAATCTTCTACCTGTCCGTATTTCGGAGTGTAGCAGGCGGTAACGGCTGTTCCATTAAATTCACCGATAACTCTCATTCTTAATGGCGTATTGATGACGGCACTTGCAGGAGGAGTTACTGATGCGGTGGCAACAGAACCGCTGCTGACTGCGCTTTGATTAAGCACAAGTTCTGTGGTCTCATTAAACTGCCCGTCATTATTATAATCTATATAAGCCTTGATAATATGCGGATTGCTGGTTCCCGGTGCTGCCGTAAGTACCGTTGCACTATTGGATGGAATGGTGGTTTTTGAAATCCCAGAGCAGTAATTTCCGGTAAAGTTTTCATAGAAATTATTGGAAGCCTGTTTGTAATTGGCAGAGTAATTATTAATGTTTGCAAATTTCACAGAAGTAATTCCGATATTAAAATTTCCGGGATTTGTCATAGAGGTCGGAGTACATGCTGTAGTTAAAACAGAACCGTTATTAGGTGTAGTTGAAGAGGCTACCGGAGAATTGATCAGCGACTGCCTGTACTGCAGAAGCTGTGCAGTTGCCCTGGCAGACTGTCCCTGGGTAAACAGGTTCCTGAAGCAGAAAGTATAAGCCATAATATTTCTTTCACCGCCTGCATATACCTGGTTGGTACACGGATTAGTCTGCCCTGTCTGGCAGGTATATGGAACAGACGAATGATAAAGGCTTTTCATAGGTTCAGTATCACATACCAGGTCTCCCTGAAGAGTACAGTCTGTATTCGCAGGACAGGCTCCGGTAGACTCACTGTAACCTTCGTGCGTGTGGCGAAGGCCAAGCGCATGTCCAAATTCGTGGGCTAAAGTCTGGGCGTTTACTGCTGAAGCACTTGTCGACATAAAAGAATAATCATTGCTGCCGCCCGGATAATAGGCAAATCCGTTCAAAGTACCTGCATTGGATGCGAGTTTCTTAACAACATAGATATTGTAATACTTGCTGGTATCCCACATTCCCAGAGCGGTAATCTCGGAAGCAGTTACAGCATTCGTGGTATTGTCATTGTTTACTCCTCCGCTCACATACTTTGGAAGATGAGAGGCATTGATCCTGTTGATCCCATTGGTAGGATTACAGCTTGGATTCACCTTGGCAAAAATAAATTTTACAGGCAATACGGCACTGGTTCCCGACATTCCGCTGGTTGTACTTCCGGAAAATACTCCGTTCGTATAATTTATCCATGCCGTAATATCAGCATCAGATTTGTTATTGACTGTCCCAATGGCACTTCCGTCACCTACCACATGAACAACAATAGGAATTTCATAGACCTGGTTTTTGTTTAATGTACTGGATAATTTTCCACTTTTGATCAGTTTGGATAATTCCAGGTTAAAAGCATCGTCCTGAGCTTTCTGTTCCGGATGCCTTTCATAATGTTTTCGCATCAATTCATCAGTCCCGCACTCCTGGAATTCTAACTTCTGTGAATAAAAATTTGAACAGGCCAAGCCTGTAACAATGATTAATAGTAGTTTTTTCATAAATTATATTATTAAATTGTGGTGTATTAAAAATAATAAAATAAATAATAAAAAGCATAATTTTTTATTATATTGATCTAAATACTATTAAATAATTTGTAAAGAATTAGAAAAATAAAAGAATGTGTGTAAATAAAAAATAATAAGGTCTTTATATCTGTATATAAATAAGATATAAAAGAGAAAATTATTTTACTTAAGGATTCTTTAAAATTTACCCCTTAGATTTTTTTAAACTGCAGAAGACAAAATTCTGCACCGTACCAAAAGGAGTGGTATGATCTTCTGTAAGGCATGTTATTTTTTCAAAATCTGATTCAAACTTTGCCGGTAATGATTTATCATCGTACTGCTGAATATCCAGTCCGCTGCATTTTGCAGGGCCGTTTTTAGAAAAAGTTCCCAAAATCATAAACCCGGTTACACTTTTGCCTGCTATTTTAATATATTGGGAAACCTGTTCAGGGGTTGTTAAGAAATGGAAAGCAGCCCTGTCGTGCCAGATGTCATAAGTTTCACGGGGCTCAAATGCTGTAATGTCTGAAGTTATCCAGGTTACTTGATCAGCTTTACTTCCTAATCTGGTCCTTGCCCTCTCTAAAGCTTTTGGTGAAATGTCAAGAACGCTAATGTTTCTGTATCCCTCATCCAAAAGAAAATCTACAAGATTACTGTCTCCACCTCCTATATCAATGATCCTGGCATCTTTTCCCAAGCCAAAAGAATGAATAAAATCAAGGGATGTTTGTGGTTTTTCCTGCGTCCAGCTTACCTGGTCCGGGTTTTTGGTGTCATATACGTTTTCCCAGTGTTCCTTGTTGATATCATTCATTTTAATATGTTTTTGATCGTAACCCTTTTAGTAGCTTCTTTTTTCTTCGAATTTATAAATTAATTCATTAAGTTTTATCTCGTTTGCTTATGATTTTGAATTTGAGTAAACGGTACGTGTTCAAATGATAAATCGGCAATTTTCCCTGAATTAATAAGCCTTTCAAATAGATTGTTTATGAAATCTTTGCCGTTTAAAATTATTTGACTATCGTGAAAAAATGTAAAATCTGTATAAAATCATTAATTTAAGTAAAAAAGTGACGATTACCTGATGATTATATTGGAAAATTCACTATTTTTATTACAAATTTACAGCCTGCCCCGGATAATTGAAGGGTGTCAAGGATAAAATTATTTTTTAATTAAAAATCCAAAAATATAAATGAGCAATATACAAGATGAATTTAAAGTCTTTAAAGACGAGCTGAAAAAGCTGAATATCGACGTACAGAAAGTAGTGAAAGTAGGAAACGGAAGTATGGATTTCCATGAGGTTTTTTATAAGTCACCAAGGTATCAGGAAGTCAAGAGTGTATATGTCCAGCGCCATAATCTGGATAGCATGGTGGAGAAATTTAAAAAGGCTTACCATTAAAATATAGACGTGCGCCGCAGAGAATCTGCGGCGCACGTTTTTTATGAATCATTATTAATCCCTATCCAGTGTTGAGGTCTCTTTGGTGTCCTTCATTCCGGCGTAAACGATCAGCGAGAATAATATACATCCGGTAATATACCAGTAGAAATATTCTTCCGTTCCTGCTTTTTTGAACCACAGGGCAAGATATTCTGCCGTTCCTCCAAAAATAGCTACCGTAAGGGCATAAGGAAGTCCTACTCCCAGCGCTCTGATCTCAGAAGGGAAAAGTTCTGCTTTTACAACGGCATTAATTGATGTGTAACCGCTGACAATGATCAGGGCGGCCATGATCAGGAAGAATGCAGTCCACATTGAAGTAGTCGTGCTTAAGGCTGTAAGTAGGGGAACTGTAAACAGTGTGCCCAGAATTCCAAATCCTAAAAGAAGAGGTCTTCTTCCTATCCTGTCCGATAATGCTCCGAAAACAGGCTGCAGACAGGCAAATATAAATAAAGAAATAAAAGAAATCAGGGTAGACTGCTCTTTGGTGAGGTGTACGGTATTTACCAAAAACTTCTGCATATAAGTAGTATACGTATAAAAAGCCAGGGTTCCGCCTAAAGTAAGTCCGATTACGGTAAGCAAAGCTTTGGGATGTTTGAGAAGCTCGGTAACTGTTCCTTTTTTCTTTTCACTCACCTCTTTTTTATTTTCAAATGCTTCAGTTTCATGAAGATTGGCTCTTAAATATAAAGCAATAACAGAAAGCAATGCTCCGATCACGAATGGAATTCTCCAGCCCCATTCTTCAAGTTGAACCTCTGTTAAAAGAAGTTTCTGCAGAATCAACTGGATTCCTAATGCAATCAGCTGCCCGCCTATCAGCGTTACATACTGAAAACTTGAATAAAAGCCTCTCCGGTTTTCTGATGCCATTTCGCTGAGGTAGGTCGCCGAAACACCATATTCTCCGCCAACACTCAGTCCCTGCAGTAATCTCGCAAGCAGCAGCAGTGCAGGTGCGAGGATTCCGATCGTTTTATAGGTTGGGGTAAGGGCAATAAGAAGCGATCCGAAAGACATCAGAAGGACAGAAAAGGTCATTGCTTTTTTCCTTCCGATTTTATCGGCAATACTTCCGAATATCCAGCCTCCGATCGGCCTCATTAAAAATCCTACGGCAAAGATTCCTGCCGTATTCATAAGCTGGGCATTAAGGTCTGAATCCGGGAAAAAGGAATTGGAAAAATAAATGGCAAAAGCAGCATAGGCATACCAGTCATACCATTCAACAAGGTTTCCGATAGATCCGCCTACAATGGCTTTGATTCTCTGGCCTGTAGTAATGGAGGTTGAGTTCATATTTGTTATTTTTTCAGGAAATACTGTAATAATGGAAGGCAATATACAAATTTCACCTGTGTTTTCCTGTGTAGGCAAAGTATCAGCTGCTCATTGTTTTTTCCTGCTGATTAAACGGATATAGTATGGCAGCAGCCACTCCGTAAAAGACCAGTATATGCCCCGACATACCTCTCGTTTCTAATGCTCCATAATGGTTATACTCCTGTTTTGTCAATACTTTGAAAATTTCACCGTGATTCTGCAGAACATATTGCCCATCCTGTATGCCTGTAGTACCTCCTACGGCATTAAAAAATATAAAGAAATTAATAAAGCCATACACAAAACTGCCAATAGCAATGCATTTCAGCCAGAAAGGAGTGTCTTTGAACAGTATATTCTGGAATCCTACAGGGTTCAGCCTGTTCAGCAAGTGGGAGGATTGGTATTCCTGTAGACTTTTATTTTTTCTCAGGGTAAATACTGCTGGTATCCAGACTATAAAAACCCCGATGAAAAGGAGAAAGAACGGGAAATATTGAGCGAGGTCGATTTCTGCAAAGGTAAGGATGTGGATGATCAATGTGAAAGCCCACGCACTTATTGCAAGATAGAATAAAATTTGTTTCATGGTAAAGAATATGACGATCAAGATACAAAATTCGGGGAATAATTAAACCGTCCTGTAAAGAACGGTTTTAGCAATGTTTAGAAGTGATTTTTTAAAACCTGTATCCAATCGATAATCCACTTCTGAAGCCTGCCCATGGTCCATCCACTTTTACTTTTGCTCCATTGGCATTCGTTTCTACGGTATAATCTACAAAGGGGATATCAAGATTTTCAATTTCCTGCTTCAGCTGTGCCTGCATTTCCGGAGTCAGCACATAATTGCTGGTCATGGTGAAGTCACCTTTTCCGCTTCCATAATGAGCACCTGCGATCCAGAAATCAAGGACCAGGTTCTGGCTTCTGGTAAGGAAAAACTGTACGCCGACCATCAGACCGCCACTGTTTCCGCTGGTGCTTCCCTGGCCTTTGAGCGGAATCTGATAGGTATTTCCATCGACAGCATCGTAATCGTAATAGAAGTCAAAGCTATTGGACGAAACATCTGAATACCGGTAATAAGGTGCTAAGTAAAATCCTCTGCCATAGCCTTTCCCAATATAGAACCTGGGCTCGATGGTAAAGTTGGTTGCCTTTACTTCCAGATTTTGGAACCTTTTTTCGTCCTCGTCTTTCAAAAATGAATTGATGAAAGGTACTTTTCCCTGCGTCATTGTTCCGAAACCTATGTTAAGAGAGAACCATTGGTTGATGGCTCTTTCATAAGACAGGTTGATATTTCTGAATGCATAGGCTGTAACATTGGTCTTAATAATGTTCATTTTCTCTGTGGGAACAGCCTGAATTTCCTGTGCGCCTGCTTCTGAAAGCAGGAAACAGGGGATTAGAATGAGGAGCTTTTTCATGACTTTATATTTTGTGGTGTAAAAATATATCAGCAAAAAACGGGCAAAGAATCAATAATAATTGAATATGATTTTGTTTTTAATTTTGAATTAGTGATTTAATTGTTATTTGTTGTATTATATTTCGTGGGTGACGTAGGCGTAGGTAAGTCTTGCAACTTCATTGGTTACCCTTATTTCAGGCGAAAACCGGCTTAGAATGTTTAAATAAAACTGCCGCCCGATGAAATCGGGCGGCAGTTCTGTGCGTTAAATATATTTTTTTAGTTGCTCATTATTTTGCGGTAGGCGTAAATATCCTCAATAGTTACCACGCTCATTCCTTTTTGGGAGGCAAAATTTACGATTTCCGGAAGCCTCGCCATAGAGCCGTCTTCATTGGTCAGTTCGCAGAGTACGGCATCGTCACCAAGATTGGCCATTTTTACCAGATCTACGCTGCCTTCGGTATGTCCCCGTCTTTCAAAAACACCGCCTTTTTTAGCAATCAGGGGAAAAACATGTCCCGGGCTTGCAATATGGCCGGCTTCTGCATTTTCTGCCACGGCAGTTCTGATCGTTGTTACACGGTCTCTTGCTGAAACCCCGGATTCAACACCTTCTTTGGCCTCAATAGAAATAGTGAATGCCGTCTGGTTTTTAGAATTGTTGTTTTCCACCATCGGACGGAGGTTAAGATGCTTGCTTTTTTCTTCTGAAATGCACAGACAGACGATTCCGCTGCATTCGCGGATCAGAAGTGCCATATCTCTTTCTGTAATGGTGGATGCGGGAAAGATGATATCGCCTTCGTTTTCACGGTTTTCATCATCTACTAAAAGAATTCCTTTTCCCTGTTGTAGTTTTAGAAGTGCATTTTCTACACGTTCTGTGGAGGTTGCTCCGAATTGTTCTAATAATTTTTCCATGTTATTTTACTTTTAAAAGTTAAAATAGACTTCGGTACATGGAAATGAAATACGACACAATAAGCCCGTAAGGAATCTTACTGACCGTTTCATTTTCTTCTCCCATCCAGACTTTAACTGTCGGTTTTGGAATTTCACCAAATCAGTCCCTTCAAAAGAAAGGAGTCGCGGACTGTAACCGCCGGTAGGGAATTTCACCCTGCCCCGAAGAAAACTTATACTAAGTTTTACTGTATGTTCTGATTTAAAATTTTATTTCATTGATTATATTTAACGCACAGGCCACAAATTTCGGAAAGTTTTTTGAATTGGAGAGCTATTTTTGATACTTTTTATCAAGGAGCATCTGTGGGGATACTGCCATATGCATTTTTGAAGACTCCTTTTTAAGTTTTCATATTCTTTTAGATAAGAAACCAATTTTTTTTCAACGAGATCAGATCAAGAATTTGCTATTTCAATAAGTTCCTGCTGTGTCATCTGCCGAATAGATTATGTATCACATGAAACATCGTCCCAATCCTGATCCATATAAGTGATCAGCCAGTTTAAAGCATAATGTCTCTCATAGACGGTGCCGGGATCTACCGTGGTCATTTCAGTATTGTTGATGCGGGCGTCAACACAGGCCCAGTCATAGCGGTAATATAAGTCTGCAGCATCAAGTATTTCGGATTTTGAACGGAGCTCATGAGGACCATTAATGAAATCATTAGGATCAATGTCTCCGCCAACCGGGTAATTTTCGGCCGGAATATCGTTCAGGTCACACAATTCATCCGGAAAGGGTAGGGCATCAACTTTTTTTAATGCCCATGATAAAACCCAGATGCATTCGCATTTCCAGCTTTCCTGTGCTTTTTTCTGTTCCGTGGGATCAGTTAAAAAATCTTTTTCCGCCGGGGTGGCATAGTTCCAAAGATCACAGTCTTTCAGATAACCGATTGCTTCTTCCGGATCAATAGCATCAAAGGCAGTAAGATTCGTAACAGCGAGAACAGTGAGTCTTCTGGCTATTTCTTCAGACGTTCTAAGTGTCGTTTCTTCATCTGTTTCTATATGTGGAAGGTTAAAATTAATTTTTATCCCCTGTTTTTTAAGGATTTCCTCGTTTTTTTCTTTTCTTGTCAACTCTTTTTCTTTAAATTAATATCACAAATCACTGCTCCCTCAATATCTTCTCCATTTTCTTTCCCTTCGCCAGCTCATCAATAAGTTTGTCCAGATACCGGATATTTCTCATCAGTTCATCTTCAATATCTTCTATGCGGTATCCGCAGATGACTCCCTTGATCAGTGAAACATTGGGATTAATCTGTGGAGCCTGTTCAAAGAATGTTTTAAAATCTGTCCTGTTATCTAAAATATCCTGTAAACCTTTTTCGTCATATCCTGTGAGCCAGAATATAATTTCATGAACTTCGGATTTTGTACGTCCTTTCTTTTCTGCTTTTTGAATATAATGAGGATAGACACTGGCAAAAGCGGTAGTATAAATTCTGGTGTTCTGCATGGCTTTTTAATTAATTATTTCAACTTAGGAGTATTAACGCTCTCCATTGATTTCTTTGAGAATGTCATTAAGAATAAGGTTAAATTCTTTTGGGTTTTCCAGCATCGGGTAGTGGCCTACGCCGGATATTTCAGTGTAATTATAATCTTTCAGATACTTCCGGTTATTCTCTATGTTGGTAGGGAAATTATCGGAATTGATAGCTCTTACCGGAACCTGAACCTGTGAGGCAGCTTCCCTGAGATCTTTCTTATACAAAGGTCTGAGCAGATCGATGGCTTTTTCTGAAGTATTTTGAAGAAACTCATCCTGAAGACTGCGTTTCACACCGGATGGCGTTTTTTCCGCAAAAAGATATTGAGGAAGAATATTTTCAACGGCATTTTTAAAATCATTGCGGTAATGTATGAACAAAAACTCTTCAGCCTTTTCTTCCGTGATTACTTCGTCAAGATCTTTTACGGTGTCGATCAGGATAAGTGCTTTTACCTGCGGAATTTTTAAAGAAGCTTCAAGAACGTAGGCGCCCGACATAGAATGCCCTACAAGGATAATTTCAGAAGAATCTACCTGGTCTGCTACCGCTTTGATATCATCTGCATACAATGCGCTTGTCCATTCAGTTCTGGAAGTACCAGATTTTCCGTGTCCGGCAAGATCCATCTGTACGATATGATAACTGTCTTTGAAGTGCTCCTGCTGGCTGTTCCACCATTCTGCATTGCCAAGCCATCCGTGTACAAATAGGATGGAAGGGCTTCCCTGTCCGCTTTCTTTATAATGAATATTCTGTCCGTCCGAAGACTGTGCATATTTTTCCATAATTAATATATTTTCTGTGGTTTAATTTATTGGTTTTTGGGCTCATAGATAAGCTGTACGACTCCTGATCTGAAAACGTTTGTCGTGATCAGCTTCAGCTCCAGCCTTTCTTTCAGGTTTTCAAACAATGGTTTTCCGCTTCCCAAAGCAACGGGGTGAACAGAAATTCTGTAGACATCAATAAGATCTAAGTTGATAAAGGTTTTAATAAGACCTGCTCCACCATACAGCCAGATATCTTTGCCATCCTGTTTCTTAATTTCAGCTGCTTTTTCAGCAATATCGGAACTGATAAAAACTGCTCCCGGATCTTTTCTGTCCTGTCCAGAAAAAACATATTTATTTTTAGAATGTATGGATCTCCAAAACTCCTTTTCTTCAGAATCAGCAGTTTCTTCCGGCTGATAGGTTCCCCAGGAATCATAACTTACCCTGCCGTAAAAGATAGTATCAATACTGTTTAGAAACCCATCAAAATTCATATCGTCATCCATGATGCACCAATCTGTTTCGCCATTGGGACCTTCAATGAATCCATCTAAAGTGACAGCCAGGTCCAGGATTATTTTTCTCATATGATAGTATGAATTTATTGTTGAACACCTGTAAAAATACAGAAAAACGCTCTGAAGACCGAACGTTTTGCTTTATAAAATGACAAAGAATATTAAAGCTGTAGTAATTTAGGATCTTTCAGCTTTTAACAGTTAAATTTACAACAAGCACCTTCACTTATTTTCCGGCTATTGTTATTTGATGAGTTCCTTGGAATAATTATACACCGATTTATTATACCTCGGCAAATGCGCGGATAGGGATTCCAGGACTAAAGACAATGCTTCTTTATCGTTATTGACCGAGGAAAGCGAGAGTGCCAAAAACGCATTCACGGCATCATCCAGCTCATCAGAATAGTTTTCTTTTTCCTCTCTCAGTATTTCTATGCTTTCGTATAATTTTCCATTATTCCGCAAAGTACTCGCCAGCTGAATTCTGGCTCTTCTTCTCCGTAGTCCTGTAAGGCCCAGCTCTAGAGCAGATCTGTAGAGCGGTTCTGCGTTTTTTTCAAAGCCGGTAGAATCGTAGGCGCAGGCTCTTTCAAAATCTGCAATGGCAGGGTGATCACCAGAGATCTTATCCGTATGCCGTTTTATTTTTTCAATAAAATCATCATTGGAAATTTTTCCCAGTTGGGTCCATACTGTTTTTAATTCTTCTTCCCAGAGTTCAGGATCTGTCATGTTTTAATGGGTGTTTTATAATTTAACCGGATATTAGGCTATTCCGCTATGCTTCAGATGTTGCTTCAGAGTTTTTATAGACATTCCAGAAGTTGTAATCTGTCATTGGGGCGTCTGTTATCCTGACATTCCGTCCCATGGTTACGATCTGTCCTCTGTGGTAAGTTCCATGGACAATCACATGCTGAATATATTCGTACTTGGAAAAGTCACACTGGAACCATTGGGATTCAATTTTTACGTTTTTTGCCAGGTCTTCTTCGGATAAGGTTTCCACGTACTCCATTAATTTCTGAGAGTTGTTCTTTATGCCGGAAAAAATCTCTTCTTTAGTCACTGCAGCAGAAATTGCAGCAAAATCAAAATCGCCATTTTCCGCAATATAAGCCCACCAGTACTGCTGGGTCTGCCAGATGTGATGCAGGGTTGATAAGATTGTCGGAAAGCTTGAAACAACCTCCTGGTTAAGTTGGTCATCAGACTTTGTAGAAAGCCAGTCGATGTATTTATTGACTACCCAATTGTTGTACTGAACACTGTGCGTGATTAATGTTTTTAAGTTCATATAATTAATATTTTGTTTGGTGGTTTGGTGTTATAAAAATAAGTAAAATATTAACTGGATTCTAAAATGAAGATCATATTAAATTGATTTTTAAACAATTCGATTATTTATTTTTAATATAAAGGCTCTCCGTTTAAGTCTGTAGTGAGCACTTCACTCATATAATCAAAGAAAGGGCGCATGGCTAATAAGGTGAGAACAGCTTCTTTCTGGAAACTGTCGGATAAAACTTCTTTATCCGTAAATTTCCGCATCACGACAAATTGTTTTTTCCTGATCAAATCAATGGCAGGATGATTTTTATCAAACCCTCTCGGGGCTGTTTTTACAGCATCTCCTTTGATTTCTCCGAAATATTGTAGGAAAGTTTCATCAGAAGTGATCTTTTCAATTTCTGTGGTATTGAGTTCGAATTCTTTACGGATACGGAGCAGGTCTTTAGCCTCAGGTCCCCAGAAACCGCCACCCACGAAACTGTTATTGGGTTCCAGATGAATATAATATCCTCCTCTCAACAACGGTTTTGAACGGGAGTATCCAACTCCGAAATTGGTTTTGTACGGAGTAGGATCCTTAGAAAAGCGGACGTCTCTGTAAATCCTGAAAATATGGATTCCTTTTAAATTGTCGTATTCCTGAAGCTCAGTATAGATCTGATTGAAAAAAACTTTGTTTTCTTTTACCACTGAATCATATTCAGATTTATGCTGAGTAAACCATTCACGGTTGTTGTTTTTTTCTAAGTGTTTAAGGAATTCAAAGGTTTTTTTCATGGTGTCTTTCATACAGTTTTGTTTTTTCCAATCCGTGATTATTGATTCTAATAGTTGGAGAATTTAATTGCCAATCTGGGAGATGATTATACATTTCATTGGTTAATTTTTGATTCCAGATGTAGACCTATTGAATTCATAACTACTTTTGTCGGTAATTATTTCCAGACCTGTTTCTCTTTTATGTTTTGAAATTGGAATACTAAATGAATATACTGAAATAATTTCATCCCACTTTATAAGTTCTACCGGGTTTTTCTGTTTATGGTAAAATCCTTCATTTGTATATTGGAAATCACCATCATATTTCTCTAGTTGATCGGCTTCTTTTTCAACGGCGTCATAATTTTCAGCCCTGGGAAAATATTTTTTTGCCCCCGAAAAACAAATAGCAACAAAACAGGTGAAATAATAAGATAAGATATTCCTTCGCTGTCAAAAACAGGTTAATTAAGAAAAATCAATATTAAAATAATACAGCATATTACAATTATTTTTTTCAAATGCAGTTCAAGTATTATAATTGTTAATTCTCCTTCTCAACAATAAAACCATGAGACCGCAGATAGTCATCAAGTTCAACATCAAACGGAATTACAAAATTATTATCCAGATCAAACATGCCACTTTCGCCGTCTGAAGATTCTAAAAACCCCAGCATCTTAGACTGTGTCTGTTCTTTTGCGTTTCTCCAGCAGTTCATTAAGAAATCAGTTTCCAGACCGAACTGGTTTTCCCAGTAATGAGCGTAATCCAAATGGTTATTTTGATCAAGGTAGGCAGAATAATCGATGTTATTTTCATTCAGTATTTTTTTGCATAATTCCTGAACATCAATAGGTGAGTAGTCCTGAAATGAGTGTTCTTTCAAATGGAGCTCTGCGACCTGGATGGTTTTGTCGGGAGAATAATATTCGTAATTAGGCAACACAATTAAGGAACTTAAAGGACTTGAAGCATTATAATACAGGCTGATCACCTCAATTTTTTTATCATCTTCCCTGAATGTATATTCAGAGCTTAGAACAGCAACTAAGAAATTAGTAACTGCTTTTTCCCTGGGAAGCAGAAAAGTGTTTTTAAAGGCTTCGTCTATTTTTTGTTCTATTTTCTTCATGTCTTGTCCACTTTTTTTGTAGTTGTAAAAATAGAAAAAACCGTTCTGTTTTCAGAACGGAATAGGCTTATTATTACTCAATATGACAAAGATTGAGTTTCTGAATATTTATCACTGGTATTACTGTTTTACATGATATGGCTTAAAGAGTTTTATAGCTGTTCCATTTATTTGGGTCAGTTGTTTGCTCCAAACCAGTTGATATAGATGTTTAAGGTCGGATTTGTCTGCCGGGGTTAGTATAGAGGGAGCCCCGTAGTTCATGATGGTAAATGGATCATGCTCTCCGAAGATTTCACTTTCCCATTCTTTTTCATGAGTTTGTGCGAAAAAATGCCTAAGTCCAAATATATGCCCTAATTCATGAATAAGAGTTTCTACCTGCTCCTGTCGGGATTGACTGAATAAATTAGGATATATAACCAGTTTATCCTGACCTTGCTGTGGAAAGAAAGCCGATGCTAAAACGCAACCATTTTCATTGCACCTGTCGGGCAAAACTGTAATTTCAAAATCCCAAAGATCATTATTTTCAGAAAATTTAATAGGACAAGCATCTTCCCACGCCAAAACTGCTTCGGCAAAGAGTTTTTTTATTTCTGTTTTGGCTTGCACGGGATTTTTGAAAAAATGATGAAATGATTTGTCGAACCTCCAATTTAAAGTTACATTTTCATCCCAGAGAGGAATAAATCCTTCTGATGCGTCAACAACCAGTTCAAAAGGACTTTTCTTATGTCCCTTGTTGTCGGTAATACATAATACATGTTTCCCGTAAATGTGTAGTCTTTCTGCGGACGGTAAAAAGTTTTGATCTTTAAGCTCGAATGAGGTAGATCTGGTGTTTAAATTTTCCATGGTATATAATATTAGTTTAAAATAATAACGAAGCTGTTTTTATTGTAAAAATAAGATATGCCTTATGGATTGTCAATTACCTCTTTGTGTAATTTATCTTCTGGAATTGTTAACGTTTCGTAGTTTTGCGTTCGGGTGGGAAATCGAAATACAAAAGCTGGTTTTTATTACTGATGTTTAATAGAAGTACTGATGTTGATTTTTAAAATTTCATCCACTATTACAAAATCTTTGTTAGCAGCAGTCGTTTTAGCGTTTGCTAATAATGTCAAATGGTGTTGTGAAAGAACCCATATTTTTTAAATATTTTTTGTCCTCTTCGGTTAATTCATTTGTTCCAAGTCCAATGTCTTCCCATATTTTTCCGTCTTGCCGTTTTAGGGCAAATTCAATTGCTTCAATTTTTGGTTTTTTGTTCAATCCTAACATGGTTAAGTCCATAAATTGTCCTTGCTTAATTTCTCCTTTTGTTATTTGCCCAAGTAGAAAAAAATATCTGCCTGTTATTTGAAAAGAGTTTTCAAGTTTAAACTGTGCAACAGTTAAGTCGTGCCAATTATTTCCGCAATATCTGCATTGTCTTGCGTATGGTGTTCTTGCCAGCTTATTACATTTTGGACAATTGTTCAGAAAAACTTTTTCAGGTGTTTCTTCCATTATTCGCTTGGCAACATTTAATTCAAATTCTTCATATCCGTCTTTGAGGTACTCTTTTATGTCAGGACGTTCACTAATCCAACCCCGGTCAACCATCATTTTTCTCATTTTTGGGTTGTCCTCTGTTTTATAAGTGTACATCTGATATTTCAATGTCAACTTCTCATCGTCTGTCATTAGGTTGCTAAAATAACTTTTAATATAATTTGCTGTTTCTTTGTCCATGGTAGATATGTTAGGGTTGCGTTTACAGTTTCTCTTTTGTCAAACTCTTTTTCCAATAAGAATTATCCATCCATTTCAAGAGAATCGTGCATGTATTAAAACGAGAAAACGAAGCATAGAATTCATATTCATGTTTAAAAGCTTATTATTATCTTATAATTCTAACCTGTTGTAAAAGTCCTTTTTCATTTTTATAACTGAAAATATAAGTCCCCGTTCGTACTTTCGATAAATCTATATTTTTATTATAATAGGCAAAACCTGTGGTGATCTTTTTTCCATCTATTGAGAAAATGGTGTATTCGAATTGATTACTGTTATTTTTATTACTGATTACAAAACCGTCTCTGGCTGCGTTGGTATAGACCTTTGTTTTGGATACCTGATCTTCATCGGCAGCATTTGCAGAGACTCCGCTTTCGTTAATATCTGCCACTTGTATGCTTTTAATAGCTGAGCTGGTGAGGGACGTTGTACTTCCACCGATGATGTATAATTTATTGTTGTATACTTCCGCTGCAGCGTGTCTTCTGGGGATCATATTGGAGGATAGCTGATGTACCTTATTGGTTGTGGTATCAAAATAAGCCAGAAAAGTTTGATTATTATAACCGCCTACAATAAAAATCTTATTACCGGATACCGCTAATGAATGCCCGGATATACCAGCAGGCATCGTATATTGATTGATCCAGAGATTAGTATTGAGGTCGTAAACATTGATCAGGCGGGATGAAGTACCGTTAAAACCACCAATTACATAAAGTTTATCGTTAACAATTTTGCCCTTTGCTTCTCTGGCTGTGGGCATATCCGGTAACGGATTCCATGTATTTGAAGCAATATCATAATACTGAAATCTATTAGAAAATACGGTGGTTGCAGCTCCGTTTAATCCGCTGCCACCAAACACATATATTTTGCCATTATAGATGGCAGAACCTGCATTTCCGGTATAGGAATGATTAACAGCTCCCTTCGTTACCTTATGGGTGGCTAGGTCTATAATTTCAAGATGGCTGTTTCCCCAACCGTTAAAAATGTAAATTTTATTATTGTAAGTTTCGGAATTAGCAAATCTTTTGGGAAGTAGAGTAGAATTGAGAACACTCCAACTGTTATTGGTAATATTATATTTTTCAACATACTTCGCATCACTTGCTTTTTCATGATACCCATTGCTCACATAGATATTATCATTCACGATTACGCTGGTTATGGCACCTCTGCCTGCAGACATGTTGGCAAGACTTTTAAAATGGAGGGTTTGTGCATGGGTTGATAATGAGCTCAACAATGAAAGGAATAATAATTTTGTTTTCAAGGGTGTAAAGATTTAGTGTTTGTTTTATTTCTGTTAAAAATTCGATATTTTTTTAATACCGAGTATCAATATAAAATTAAGCTTCAAGGATTAGGATGAAGTCAATTCCGAGAACTTAAAAAGCACCCTTGATTGTTATTAAGTAATAAAGTCATATCCAATTTCTTTTACTCCTTTAAAATCCTGTTTTGATTCCCTTTGGATTAGAATACCTTCTTCATTGAGTTCTTCCAGAATATATTTTAGTTTTAAAATCAGTGCTTTATTTTCAAGTAGGAAGTGATGCTCAGAAACAGGAAAACCACATTTTTTTAAAATAGAAGTAGGAGTTACTACAAATTTCTTTTTTGACATTTGTAATTTTAGAAATTCAAGTATTTTGATTTTGTCTAATTCTTCTAACTGTATCATTTTATTTGCAATTAAATTTGTTGCTCAATCGAAGGGATATTAGCAAGAAAGTACTTTTTAAAATTTCGTTTCAAAACCTTTTCGCAATGCTTTTAATTCAGGTTCTGTTAAGTTCCTTTCATTAATCTCCTGCCAAAGCGATTGTGCTTTGTTGAGTTCTGTTATCCCTGTTTTTTTTACTGCAGCTCCCCACATTAATATGGCAAAGTCTTTTTTGTTATACAGGATTCCATCAAAATTTATAAAGGCACCTTCATATTTTTCAACCGTATTTTTGAAGTCTAACTTTCCTCCTTTAGACTCTGTTTTAATATAGTTTTCAAGAGTGGAATTTTCATCATCATGAATGTCGATGAATTTTTCCTTTACAATATTTTTCACTTCTTCAATGACATCACTGTACTTTAAAAACTGAAAATCTTTGTTGTTGAATTTTAGAACGCCATCATTGATTATTGTCTTGTTTTTTTTGATGTCTGCTAATTCTTTTGCTCTGTTCTCTGTTATTTTCCCTTTTAATTTTGAAGGAATCTGAAAACTTTCATTTTTGTTTGGAATGACTATATTATAGAAAAAAGAATCATCTTCACTTTTAGGAATTAGCATCAACATTCCCTTGACATTTCCTTTATCAGCAATCATGAAATAGTAAGAAGGTAATTTGCTCGAAAAATTCCAATAGTCATCTGAAGTTGGGTTCTCATTGATAAAAACTGATGATTGCTTATTATCAATATTATCTTTAATGGTGTAATAGCTTGAAATTATTTCAACATTCTCAAGAGTGAAATTTTCTATTTTTTTACTGTTAAATATTGGATTTCCATTTTTATCAAGCTGGGCGTACAGGTTTGAACCCGTTAGAAAAATCGAGAATATAAATATGAATAATTGTTTTTTCATCGGTAGTTGTATTATTTCGTTTAGCTTACAAATTTAAGCATTGCGCAAAGATTAAATATATACAAATTGTATTAATCCTACATACTTTTATTGAAGTTACATAGCCTTTTGTAATCCTATTTTTCATCAATCACAACCGACGGAAGTTGCGGACACCTATGTTTGTCATAAAACAACTTTTACTTTTGTTTAAAACATCTGTGTTTCTCATAACATAAACTGTACGGAAGCCTTCTGCAGATTGAAGGAAACCACCGGAGGACTCCGGTAGGGACAACAATATTGGTTGTAATGTAATATGATCATAAGCTAAGGTTGATGATGCAATTCTTATTTCACGACTTATCAATAGTTATTGTCAGCTTGTTTTTCTTTGTTTTATGTTCACCCTCCGTTACCGCACGAATCCTTTCGTGTGGTTATAGTATCATAAATTAAACATTATAATATAATCTAAAAGCCAAAGACACGATACAATCGTGCGGTAGCGAGGGAATTTATTTTAAAATTTAGGTGTATTTTGAAAAATCAATATTAGCTTTTTTGAGCCAACTTTGTTATTCTAGATAAATAGCCCTTCAAATTATGAAGGGCTAAGCAAATTAAACAGGTTCACAAATACCAGGGGGATCCTTATACCTACCAACAGCCATAATTCCTAATTCATTAATTGATGTAAACGAAATCTGAATTGAGTCATCAATTTTTTGTGGCAACTTAAAAGTGACTTCGGACAGTGAATGAGGTGTTGACTTTGTTGTTGATGCAACGATCATACTCATCTCGGTTAATTTACCAATTACTTCCTGTGAGAGCCGCATCATCCTTATGTGGTTCTCCTCTGAAACTTTGATTTGATTTTTAAGCATATAAATTATTTTTAACTTGATTTAATAAAACTTATGTTAGTTCTACGTTTTCTTGCATTAATTTCTCCCACTCCTTAAACTGATCAGAAGTTTTAATGGATTTGATTTCAATCATCCAAAAACTGAAAATCATTGATGTCAGGACGAATAAAAATTGATATTAGTTTGCTAATACATCATCCTTATCGTTTTATATTGAATCATTGGCTGAAAATGTTTTTTAGATCAACAATAATTGTTTTAACACTATTCAAAGCTATTTTATTTCAAAATATAATTCAATTACCCCTTTGTGTAATTTTGGTAACAAAAAACCGCCCTATAAAAATAGATCGGTTAGTATATTAAATTGTCTCAGCGACACGCTGTTACATCATTCCCGGCATTCCACCACCCATTGGCATAGCTGGTTTGTCTTTTTTCACTTCAGTGATCTGCTTTAAGCATGTGAACAGATGCTTTATTTTGAAGATTTAGATTTTTTACTATTCAATGCTTTCTGTTGTATCCATTGTACAGCAGTATCAACAGGAGCTGTATCATTGCTGGAAGAAGTATTGTGCCCCAGTTTAGGGAAAGAAGTATATTCGAAAGGTTTTCCTTGTGCTTTAAGGGTGTTCAATTGTTCTATACACAACTTTACCGGAATCTGTATGTCTTTTTCACCAAAAAGCCAAAGCCCGGGAATTGAAAGGGTATTCAGATAGGTTTTGGTGTCAGTCGCTGCAAATTGGTACCTGTCCGGATCATTTCTGGTATGTTCAATGGCATCTGCTTCTGTATGGTTTTCCCAAAAACTATTGTTTCCATTGGTATAAAACTGAAATCGAAGCTGTTCCAGAGTGGTAATGGTAGGACTGCTAAATAAAACCATAAATTCAATTTGCGGATTTTTGCTTGCAGCAATGGGGATGATCCATCCTGCCTGACTGAAGCCTACCAATCCAATGGGTGTTTTTTTATCTATCAAATAGGTTTGAAATGTTGTTACGGCTGCATTGGCATCCTGAGCCAATAAAGTGAGATTAGTAGTGTCAATATTATTGGTGCCAACAGATGGCCCTACATACACACCTCCGGATTCTCCAACTCCGCGTTTGTCGTAGGTGAATACAGCAATGCCTTCTTTGGCAAGACGTTTTGCAAACTCCAGTTCTCTTTTTACCGGATCAGATCCGTGAACAATGACAACTCCTGCAAAAGAGCTTTTAGGTTGTAAAATTGAGCCTGCGAGAGTGATACCCTGACTTTCAAACTTTACATCCTGAATGGTAAAGTCGGCCGATTGTGAAAATACCATTTGTGGTAAAGCTATTAATAATAGCGAAATGTATATGTTAGAAAAAAAGTTGATTTTCATGGGGTTATAGTTACTCATCAAATATAATAAAAAACCGCCCTATACAATAGAGCGGTTAGTATATTAAATTGCCTCGGTCGCTGACCGTTACATCATTCCCGGCATTCCACCTCCCATTGGCATAGCAGGTTCGTCTTTTTTCACTTCAGTGATCACACATTCAGTGGTAAGAAGCATTCCGGAAACAGAAGCTGCATTTTCATTCCATTATTCGATACCAATTTTTTTCTAATTTCCAATTATGTTCAGGTTTTAGCTTTATTTGTTTTTCATATTGTTTTTTTGTCTCCTTATCATTTGTGAATATAAAATAAGTTTGCGGTGATTCGAAAAAACCACGAGAAATCCAAAATTTGATAGTTTTTGTACCTTCTTTTTTATTTTGATGAATCCAGATGTCATTTCCACCATTTGAAATAATTGGGAAGTCAAATGAAAGTTTACAAATACTATTATTCGTTTTTGTATTTGGCTTCAATTTTCCTGTCAAAACTTCTTTTACTATTTGATTGCGCTTATTGTAGGAAATATTCCAGTCAATTTTTTCAATAATTGAGTTCGGGATTTTGTTGAAATTGTAAAACGTTAGAACTAATAAAATTGATGTTACTAAAAGATTTATTATTCTGTTTGTCTTTATGTTCTTCCTTTCTTTAATTAATTTTATTATTTGTCTTACTGCTAAAATTAGCAAGGTTACACAGACTAGAAGCCAAGAAAATGGTTGGAGAAAATATGGAAGATAAAAGTAGTCAGCAAAAGTAAAAACTAACCAGATTATTACCAAAATTGCTGTTTTTTTTGTCATTCAGTTCTATTAAGTGTTGTCTATAATGTTGGACCATCGAATTGAAGATAGATCCAAATTTACGCATTACGCTAATATATAATATATAATATATACAATTGCGAATAAAGTTTCAAGTAAGAAGTCCATTGGATTTTTTATAAAATAAAAACCGCCCTGCAAAAAACAGAACGGTTAGTATATTAAATTGTCTCAGCGACACGCTGTTACATCATTCCCGGCATTCCGCCACCCATTGGCATAGCTGGCTCGTCTTTTTTCACTTCAGTGATTACACATTCAGTAGTAAGAAGCATTCCGGAAACAGAAGCTGCATTTTCAAGGGCAACTCTTGTTACTTTTGTAGGGTCAATGATTCCTGCTTCAAGCATGTTCACATACTCGTCAGTTTTAGCATTATATCCGAAGTCTCCTGTACCTTCTGCAACTTTCGCTACGATTACAGAACCTTCACCACCTGCGTTGGCAACGATTTGTCTTAATGGCTCCTCGATGGCTCTTTTTACGATTTTGATCCCTGTAGTTTCGTCAGAATTGATTCCTGTAAGGTTTTCTAAAGCTGAGATTGCTCTTACCAAAGCAACACCACCTCCGGCAACGATACCTTCTTCAACTGCTGCTCTTGTAGCGTGAAGGGCATCGTCTACTCTGTCTTTTTTCTCTTTCATTTCCACTTCAGAAGCTGCACCTACGTAAAGTACGGCAACACCACCGGCCAATTTAGCCAGTCTCTCCTGTAGTTTCTCTCTGTCATAGTCAGAAGTAGTAGTTTCCATCTGAGCTTTGATCTGAGCTACTCTTCCTTTGATTTTAGCTTCGTCACCACCACCGTTTACGATCGTCGTGTTATCTTTATCGATTGTTACTTTCTCAGCTGTTCCAAGCATATCCAGAGAGATGTTTTCCATCGTGAAACCTTGCTCTTCAGAAATAACCTGTCCGCCAGTTAAGATGGCGATATCTTCCAACATTGCTTTTCTTCTGTCTCCGAATCCTGGAGCTTTTACAGCAGCAATTTTAAGAGAACCTCTTAATTTGTTTACCACTAAAGTAGCTAAAGCTTCACCTTCCACTTCTTCAGAGATAATCAATAGAGATTTTCCACCCTGTGCAATCGGCTCAAGAACCGGAAGCAATTCTTTCATAGAAGAGATTTTCTTCTCTACCAAAAGGATGTAAGGGTTTTCTACTTCAGCTACCATTTTTTCAGGGTTAGTCACGAAGTAAGGAGACTGGTATCCTCTGTCGAACTGCATACCTTCTACAACATCTACGGTTGTGTCGATACCTTTAGCTTCTTCTACAGTGATTACCCCTTCTTTACCTACTTTTCCGAAAGCCTCAGCGATCAGAGATCCGATAGTCTCGTCGTTGTTTGCAGAAACTGAAGCTACCTGCTTCACCATTTCTGTAGAATCTCCAACGGTTTTAGACTGAGATTTAAGGTTTTCAACTACTGCAGTTACTGCCTTGTCGATTCCTCTTTTCAGATCCATTGGGTTAGCACCTGCAGCTACGTTCTTAAGACCTTCTCTTACGATAGCCTGTGCCAATACAGTAGCGGTAGTAGTACCGTCTCCTGCGATATCATTGGTTTTGGAAGCCACTTCTTTTACCATCTGTGCTCCCATATTTTCTACTCTGTCTTCAAGTTCGATTTCTTTCGCTACAGAAACACCGTCCTTAGTTACGTGAGGAGCTCCGAAAGATTTTTCAATCACTACGTTTCTTCCTTTTGGTCCTAAAGTTACTTTTACTGCATTAGCCAATGCATCAACTCCTCTTTTTAAAGCGTCTCTTGATTCAATATCGAATTTTATTTCTTTTGCCATTTTATTTAGATATTAGATGTTAGACGTCAGATGTTAGACGTCAAGCATTATTTAAAAATTATTTTTTATTCAGTTTTTAAGTCTGAAATCTGGTGTCTTGTATCTGGAATTTTATCCAATTACACCAAGTAAATCCCCTTCCTTAACGATTAAGAAATCTTTCCCGTCTAATTTCAATTCAGAACCTGAATATTTTCCATAAAGAACTTTGTCACCTACCTGAACAGTTGTAGGCTCATCTTTTTTTCCTGGACCTACTGCTACTACTGTACCCTCCTGTGGTTTTTCTTTTGCGGTGTCCGGAATAATAATACCTGAAGCTGTTTTAGTTTCTGCAGCGATCGGCTCGATCAAAACTCTGTCTGCTAATGGTTTAAAGTTTACTGACATAATATATTTATTTTTAATTAATTCTCCGTTATAATTCTCTAAATGTATGCCATGAGAGATCTGTGGATGAAATGGCAGAATTTTATTTCCCAGTGTGAAAATTTGGCAGAAAAATGGAAAAAAATAAAGCCGGAAACTTCCGGCTTTGTATTTAAGTCTAATAATTAGTGGATTAAGGGCAGTGCTGTCCCGGCCCGATCCATAAAGTACATCTTCCCTGTTCGTCCCATTCGCAGCAGACAGCTCTTGCAGCACCTCCGATAATGGATTTCTGGGCGTCTCTGCTTAATGATTTAGCATTTTTCATAAATAATACAGTGTTGGTTCTACATTCCTGAACATTTAATGTCAATCAGGATTTTGACGATTGATGTGTTAAGTGTATATCAAAGATAAAAAAAATTGTAATCAGATTATACACTGTTTGTAGATTTATTTATGGCTTTTGTATTTTGATTCTCAGTATTTTAACGGTTATTCGTAGAAGGGCCCTGGCAAAGTTTTTCTTAGGAATACTGAACATTCTCAGTTTCAGATTTATTTTGTGAATACGTTAGGTTAAATCCTAAAAATTAAAATAAAGAGTTACAATCATACTTTTCCTGCTTAGTTTCCTGAATCAGATTGATTTTTTCTACGAAAACAATTACAGAAAAATAAAAGGGAGTAGGGTGTTGAATTTTAGTGTTTTAAGAAGTTGGTACAAATGTTTTGCAATATTTTTCAGACAAAATTGATAAGACTAGATGTTTTGTAATCTTATTGAACTGTTTTGAATTCTCCATCAATTTTCCATAATCTGTATTCAATAGTCCAATTTTTCGGGATAAAAAAATTTGTGGTAAAATCTCCATTATAATCCATAGAAATTTTTTGAGAGCTTAGAATCTTTTTTACTGTTTTTTCTTTTTTACCACAGTTATCTTTGTTATATACGTTAAAGATTTGTACGGGTGTATCCTCAGCAACTGAATAATATCCAGAGCTAGGCGATCCATTTTCATATTTTAAATTTTGCAAGCTAAAAGTAAAATATTGAGGATCTTCACATTCTGAAACATTAACTTCTAATCCAAAACGAACTTCTACTTTATAATTTTTTTCATTTTCGATTTTTGGAAGTTTTAAATCTATTCTTTTTGTGTTTGCAGTCAATTCAGGATATGTTGGCTTCTCTTGGGCATTCAATAGTATTGCGGAGGTAAGTAAAAATGTACTTAAAATCTTTTTCATGATCATTAATTATTTTGACCTCAAATTTATGGATTTAATAGATATCACTTTAGGTTATTATTTTTTGAAGACTGGTCTATCTTCGAGATCACCGCTCCGGAAATGGCAATACTGATAAAATTGGTCACAGATCTCGCTTCATTCATAAAGCGGTCTACACTGTAAAGAAGAGCAATATCCGTAAGAGGGATTTTTCCGAACCTGTTCAATGTAAAAATAAGAGCCAGGAATCCTGATCCCGGAACGCCCGATGCCGTTTTTGAAGTAATGGAAATAATAACGAAAAGCCACAGATAATCGGTAACGGTTAAAGAAATATTATAAAACTGGATAAGAAAACAGCAGGTCACAGAAATGTAAATACAGGCTCCGGAAAGGTTGAAATTATACCCCAAAGGAATCACAAACCTCAAAATTTTTCTGCTGTAGCCTTCAGACTCCATTTTCTCAAAGATCAGCGGAAAGGCTGTTTTGGAACTGGATGTAGTAATGACCAGGATGATCTCTTCCTTTAAATCAAGCAAGAACTTCCAAAGCTGAATTTTGAACAGATAAGATACCATTCCCAAAATTCCAAAGATAAAGACAATATCAGCCAGATATACCGTTGCCACAACTTTACTGAGCGGCAGAAGAGTATTGATGCCATATACCGCAATTCCATATGCGATATTACAGAAAATAATGACGGGGAGAATAAGATACAGATATTTGATCACGGTATAAAAGACCTTAAGTCCATGATCCAATATATTCAGGAACTTTTCTCTGGCTCCGGAAAGATTCATAAAAATCCCGGCCAGGATAGAAACAATAAGAAAAATCCCGTGTCTGTTGAGATACAGAGTACCGGATAGGCTGGTATCGTTGATCTCAAATGTTTTGGGAAGGGATTTGCTGATTTTCACCGTATCAATTCCGGTATCGGCTCCGGGCTTTACCGCAAATCCGAAGATAAATCCTAAAATAATAGCCACCGAACTGATGATGAGAAAATAGAGAATGGTCTTCCAAACGATGCTGCTTGCATTTCTGATCCCGGAAAGCTGGCAAATTCCATACATGATCGCCATGAAAATAATCGGAAGGATCAGCATTTCCAGAACCATGAAAAAATACCGGCTTACAATTCCCAGCTGAATGCTTGCTTCAGGGGCATAATATCCTGTGAGCACTCCACCGATAATTGCGGCAAATACATATAAGGTAAGATTTTTTAAATACCTTCCTGTGAATGTTTTTTTTGTTTCAAAAAAGCTCATCTGAAAAAAATATGCGGTCCGTACATAATCTGTAGTTTATTTATACTTCCGAAATATAATGATAATTAACCTGAATTCGGATAAGGATTAAATTAAACGCAATGATAAACAAAGCTTTAAAAAGCATTCGGTTGATTTTAAGATAAACAAAGCCGTTTCACTTATTGGTAGGCAATACACAGGAAATATAGGGTATTACCTTGTTGAATAAAATGCCTTTGTTTACCTTATTATACATGCAAGTGTTTTCAAACATCTTATTCCGAATTCTGACGAAACAGGATTTAGATAACTCCTAAAATCAGACCTGCAAGCAACATCACAATGGAAGATCCCAAAGCCCATTTTAAGGTGTATTTCAAATGATCCGAAAATTCTACCCCTGCCAGTGAGACTAATAAATAGGTAGACGGAACCAAGGGGCTCAGCAGGTGTGATCCCTGTCCGATAAGGCTTGCCCTTCCCAGTATTTCCGGTGAAATTCCGAGCTGATGCCCGGTAGCAACAATAATTGGTAAAATTCCAAAATAATAGGCATCATTGGATAAGAAAAAAGTAAATGGGATACTGAATACGGCGGTAACGATATTCATATATCCTCCCCAGCTTTTCGGGACTATTTCTATCATGCTGTTTCCCATCGCCTGCATAATGCCTGAGCCATTAAGGATCCCGGTGAAAATTCCGGCCCCGAAGATCATTCCGGCAACTGATAAAGCATTTCCTGCATGTTTGGAAATTATTTTCTGCTGATCTTTCAGTTTCGGGTAATTGATGATGGAAGCAATACAGAAAGCAATCATAAAAGCAATACCCAAAGGAACAATATCCAGGATCATTACCACCAGAAGAGCGACCGTAAGCGCCAGGTTGATCAGGATCAGTTTCGGGCGTCTCAGCTTAAGATCTACTTCACCAATAATATCATTTGAGTTGTAATTGGTGAATTTCCCGTGCTTGGCAATTCTTATTTTTTCTCTTCTCCCTAAAATATAGGCCACGAATATCACCCACAGAATTCCTATCGCCATAATCGGGATCATAGGAACAAAAATTTCTGTATGTCCCAGCTTCAGTGAACTCATTACTCTTGCTGTAGGACCGCCCCACGGAAGAATATTCATGATTTGTCCGGCAAGCATAATAATGCAGGTAAGGATCAGCGGATTCATGCCCTGTCTTTTATAAAGCGGAAGCATGGCAGCTACGACAATTAAATACGTGGAAGAGCCGTCACCGTCCAGGGATACCAAAGCGGTAAGAATAGCTGTTCCTATTGTTGTTTTGATGGGGTTGTCCCCAACTGCTTTTAAAATAATATTGACCAAAGGTTCAAAAAGTCCTGTATCGATCATCAGGCTGAAATACAGAATGGCAAAGATGAGCATAACACCGGTCAGGGCTATTTCTTTAACCCCATTTTTCATCATTTCCCCCAGTTCAGGACCAAAGCCTGCAAAGAGAGCTACGGTTACGGGGACGATGACCAATGCGGTAAGCGGAGTCATTTTCTTGTTCATGATCAGAACCATGAAGATCAGAATCATGACGAATCCAAGGAAGGTAAGCATAGATGATTTTATTTATAGTTATTATTTTTGTTTTTCTTTCTCCAGTCGAAACTGTTTCTGTACCCGATAAAGCCGTAGTTGCTTGTAGATCCGGTCTCCAGCTGATTGATAAAAGCGACTTCAATGGCTGCGCTTTTCCCGACTTTAATTCCGAGGCCTGCCGTCAATCGGTTACTGTCAAACGGATCTTCTTTCACCACGTTCATTCTTAATTCATTTTTCAGAATGCCATACAGCTTTTCTTTTTCTCCGGCTCTGTTAAACGGAATTCTTAGGGAGATAAGATAGCGGAGCCTCACGATGAACTCATCCGGATTGCTTATAAAGCGTTCTTCTACACGAAAACGATGTGACACAGACGTTCTTCCGATATTACCTCCCAGGGTCACCTGCTGGAAAGGTCTTTTTTCATACCGCTCTTTTTTTGAATTGTCAGATTTATAAGAATCCAACACCAGAAACATAAATCCGGCGGCGGGCTTCACTTCGTTAGCTATTTCATAATCTACATAGGCGGAAACCAGGAAAAGCCTTGTATCATAGGCCAGATCAAAGGAACGGTACTGCGAAAGGGCGGTGAGTGTACTTTTATCCGTCAGTCTTGCAGACATCAGATACTGGAACCACATATTGTAGTTGTCGCGGCTTTGTGCACTGGCGAGCCGGATCATTCCCAGCATCAAAATAATGATTAATCTGAATTTAATTTTCATGTAATATTGAGTTAATATCCTGATGTCTCAAATATATTTATAAGAACCAGCCGCAGATTTATTTTTCAATCAATGACAGTTTTTATCAGTGAACTGCAGGATGGGGTAAAAAAGATGGTATATTTGAAAGATTGAAATTTGGATTTTTTAGATGTTTTTAATTATAAATATTGTATTTATATTATTGGTTTTCAGGCTTTTGTTTAATGCTAAAGTTTTGAAAAGACTGATGGATTATCATTGGGGATTTTTGCTGAAGTTTCAGCATATTTTTTTCCTTTTAATCTTTATTGTTATCACTTTTTTTACTGAAAACTACTTTCTGGATGTTCCGGAACTCATCTGGAGTGTTTTATCGGTCATTATTTTTAATGTCGGAATTTACAGTCTTGTCTACTTTTATCTGGTCCCGGAATTCTATCTTTCCAAAAAGTATCCTGAGTTTATTCTCTATGCCTTGATCAGTTTTCTGGTCTCTAGCCTTTTCAGAATTCTGTTGCAGCCGGCAGTTTTCCAGATGAATTTTAATGAGACCCTTTCCAATACCAAATTCCTTTATAATGTGTATACAGCACAGGGAATTGTGATCCTCGTTGCCTCATTCCTCGGAATTACAAAAGATAAATTTCTTATCGAGCAGGATTTTAAAGATCTGGGTGAAGAAAAAGATCAGTTGTACCTGGACCTTTTAAAATCTAAAATGAACCCTCATTTTCTGCTGAATACGCTTAATAATATTTATTCCAAAAGCTTCCAGCCTTCAGAAAATACCTCAGAATCTATATTGCAGCTCAGTAAACTGCTTCAGTATGTGATTTATGATACCGGCAAAGAGACAATTTCTATGGCCCAGGAGTTTTCATCCATCAGATCTCTTGCAGGGCTGTATCAGCTGAAATATAATAATGTCCTGAATATTGGTTTCAATATCCAGAATGAAGAAACCCTGGAATTAATTGATATTCCGCCTTCCATATGTCTCACGTTATTTGAAAATGCCCTGAAACATTCTGCAGTGGGAGTAGAGGTGGGGAGTTATATCCATGTCAGCTATAGAATACAGGATCAGGAACTTTTGTTTGAGATCCAAAATTCTGTATCAAAGAAAAAAAATCTTGTCGGAAATATGAATGACAGCGGTCTGGGAAATGAAGCGGTAATCAATATTTTGGAAAAAAATTATGCTGGAAAATATACTTTTATATCCGAACCTGCAGACAACAACTATCAGACTATTTTAAAAATTAAACTGTAATGGCTAACCTGACGATCGTAAGTGTAGATGATGAGTATCCGGCGCTCCAGCTTATTGAAAAGTATTGCGGACAAATGGAAGATGTGGATCTGCTGAAGGTTTTTCAGGATCCGGAAGAAGCTTTGGAATATCTTAAGCAGAATAAGGTAGACCTGGTGATTCTGGATATTAATATGCCTTATATCAATGGAATTGAGCTTTTACGTCAGTTGCCTTATAAGCCGTTGTGTATATTTCTTACGCTGGAAACTCAGTATGCCGTCAAAGCTTTTGAACTGGATGTTGTGCATTACCTTGTAAAGCCGGTGGATTTTGAAACATTCAGAAAAGCGATCAGTAAGGCGAAAGATTTTCTGCAGTTCAGAAACTCTACGGAACAGGAGAAGAAGGAAGATTTTATTATGTTCAAATCCAATTATGTAATGAATAAAGTACTTCTGGATGATGTGCGATGGGTACAGGGATTCGGGGAATATATTATTTTGGTGACGCCTTTGAAAAAATATATGATCCTTGAGCGGATGTCTAATTTTGAAGAGAAATTTAAAAATTTAGGATTTATCAGGATTCATAAATCATATATTGTTCTGTCTTCTCATATCAGTTCGTATGATGCGGCTCATGTTTATCTGAAAGAGGGGGAGAAACTTCCGCTTGGGAGAACGTATAAAAATTCTTTAAAAGCTTATCTGAATTAATTCTTTTCGGTTAAAAATCTCTCGCAGATTACCCATACTTTTATGATGTAATATTTTTTAAATGCAATAGAGGTGGGCTTTAGATGGCTGAATTATTTTTTTGTTTGAAATCTCTCGCAGATCAAACAGATTACGCAGATTTTTTTACCTAGTATTTGGAAGTTCAATAGAGGTGAGCTTTAGCTTCCTGAATTATTTTTTGTTTAAATCTCTCGCAGATCAAATAGATTACGCAGATTTTTTTACCTAGTATTTTGAAAGTTCAATAGGGGTGGGCTTTAGCCCGCCTAATGTTTAATAAACATTGAAAATTGGCTTTAGCCAAATCATTAAAATGCTGCATAATAAAAAAGGTTGCTTCTTGTGAAACAACCTTTTTTTAGTTTTTATGATTTCTTTCCGGCGGCCTGCATCGGATTTACTTTTCCGTTGGCTCCTCCTCTTACCGGGCCATTGCCCTGCTTCTGTTTAAACAGTTGGAATTTTGAAACCTGAGTATCTGCACCGTTACTGCTCCATAAGTTGTTGGAAGTGTCAATGTCTGCAGTTTCCCTCATCGGGTCGAGCTGTATCGACTTGATTTTTTTATCAAAATAATACGTCTTGGAAACCTTCTTTTCATTCTGTCTCCAGATCTGTGCAGATGATTTGTCATACAGTTTGGTTCCGTCTTCAAAAGTGAACTCAAGAATGATTGGCATCACAAGTCCTCCCTTATTGACAAAATCGATCTGGTAGCCTGTAAGATTTTTGAATTTCTCTTTGTCCTTGGCATCCAGGGCAACACCGGCTTCCGTTTTTACAGTATACTCTTTATTTGCATCTACTTTCTCCTGACCTCTGTCATATCTGTAATAAAAGTCCTGCAGATCCTTATCCTTATCTACATAGAATGTAATGTTCTTATCTTCTTTGTTTCTGATTTTTGAAATATCTTCAAATGAGTTCTGAAGAGGTTCTTCCACTTTATATTTTATTTCTTTCGCTGTCTTTGGAGGAGTGTTGAGATCAGGAACTGCCACACTTACTTTATCAATAGCAATATCTACAGGATCTGTTCCGTAGAACCATCCTCTCCAGAACCAGTCGAGATCCTCACCGCTTGCATCTTCCATAGTACGGAAGAAGTCTGCCGGTTCAGGATGTTTGAATGCCCACCTTTTAGCATATGTTTTAAAAGCCTTGTCAAAAAGTTCCCTTCCCATGATTGTCTCACGAAGAATATTTAATCCCGTAGCAGGTTTTGAGTATGCATTAGGGCCAAAATGAATAATATTTTCAGAATTACTCATGATTGGTTCCAGCTGATCTTTAGGGAGCTTCATATAATCTGTGATTGTCCATGCCGGACCTCTTTTTGAAGGGAATTTATTATCCCATTTCTCCTCTGTAAGATATTCGGTAAATGTATTCAGTCCCTCATCCATCCAGCTCCACTGCCTCTCATCAGAGTTGATGATCATCGGGAAGAAATTGTGGCCAACCTCATGAATCACCACCCCGATCATTCCGTTCTTGGTTCCTTCAGAATAGGTTCCGTCCTTTTCCGTTCTTCCGAAATTGAAACAGATCATCGGATATTCCATTCCATTGGCTGCCTCTACAGACTGTGCTACAGGATACGGATAAGGAATTGTAAATTCAGAATAGGTTTTAATGGTGTGGGCAACTGCTTTTGTAGAATATTTTCTGTAAAGACCGTAGGCTTCTTTTGGATAGAAACTCATAGCCATTACTTTGTTGTTATTTTCAGGAATCGTAACACGCATTCCGTCCCAGACAAATTTTCTGGATGAGGTCCAGGCAAAATCTCTTACATCATTGGCTTCAAAACTCCATGTTTTTCTTTGTTTTGAATGATTTTTTTCAGCTTTTTTTGCCTCGTCCAGGGTTACAATCTCTATGGGCTCAGCAGCACTTTCGGCCTTTCGGTATCTTGCCATCTGATCTGAAGTTAAAACCTGCTCATAGTTTTTACATTCGCCGGTTCCGCCTACAATATGATCTGCAGGTACATTCATTGAAACTTTAAAGTTTCCGAATACCAATGCAAACTCACCGCGTCCAGTGAACTGGTGGTTCTGCCATCCGTGAAAATCACTGTATACACACATTCTCGGGTACCATTGCGTCATGGTGTACAGGTCATTGCCGTCTTCGGCAAAGTTTTCATAACCGCCACGGCCACCTACTTTGATTCTGTTCGGGATATTATAGTTCCAGTCTACTTTAAAGACCAGCTTTTCTCCTTTTTTTAATACTTTTGGCAGATCAATACGCATCATCGTCTTGTTCACTGTATATTTCAGTGGATTGCCCGAAGCATCTGTTACTTTTTCAAGATTCACGCCATAGCCGTTGTCTTTTTCAGGCAGGTCGGTGATTTTCAGCTGCTGGTCATTAGAAGAAGACGGAAGAGTGGAAGGAAACTCAAAACCGGCATTCTTTACAGTGGACTGTTGATTTTCATCCAGCTGAAGCCAGATATAATCCAGGTCATCCGGAGAATTGTTGTAATAGGTAATGGTTTCTGAACCTTTTAAATTTCTTTTATCTTCATCAAGATAAGCTGTAATGTCATAATCAGCCCTGTTCTGCCAATATCCCTGGCCGGGAGCTCCCGAAGCCGTTCTGTAAATATTGGGAGTTGGGAGAATAGTCCCAAGCTGCTCGAATCTGTTTCCGTGGTTACTTCCAGGATTATTCTGAATGTTTTGTGCGGTGAAGCCTGTATATGCGAATACAGAAAATGAAAATAGGGCTGCTTTTAATTTCATTACAGAATTGATTTAATAATTATCAAAGATAGTAATAAGTAGATAAATTATTAGAAATGTTACAAAGTTAAAAAGGAATTCTCTCCAAACTCATTTTTAAGGCCAATGCAAATACTCCCGAAGAAACGAACAGTACCCAGTCTTTTTTGTTCACCTTGAAAATGCTCAGCAAAATGAATAAAAGAATAAGAATGGCGCACACAATAACGATCTGTCCCAATTCCAGACCGATATTAAAGCCTAATAACGGAATAGCAATACTCTGGCTTTTGGCGATCATCACTCTTGCAGTATTGGCAAACCCCATTCCATGGATGAGCCCAAAGATGGCTGCCAGGTAATAATTGGCCCGCATCAGGGTCTGCTTTTTATTTTTCATGAGAATATTATCCAGAGACGTAAGGACAATCGTTAGTGGAATTAAAAATTCTACCCAGGCAGAAGGAACTCTGAAAATATCGAGAATACTCAGTGCCAGTGTAATAGAATGTCCGATTGTGAATGCGGTTACAAGGATCAGTATTTTTTTCCAGTCACTGTAAGAATATACGGCGATCAGAGCGAGGACAAATAATTGATGGTCCAGCGCATCCAGGGAAATAATATGTTCCCAGCCAAGATTTAAATAGAAGAGAAAGTCCTGCATCATAACGTAAAATATAATGCGTACGAAAATAATGATTAATTTCGAACAAAATTTAAAGGTCAGGACATATGAAGAATTTATGGTTGTTTTTATTACCGGTATTTTTATTATTCTCTTTTTCAAAAGTGAAACATCCTTATCATGTAGGCTCTGTAGAAATTAATTATAATTCTAAATCCAAATCTTTTGAGATCACAGGCAGGTTTTTTCTTGATGATCTGGAAAACGGGTTAAGTAAAAAATATGGCAGCTCTTTCCATTTTAATGATGAAAAATATAAAACCAGACTTAATGAAGCTCTGGAAAAATACTGCATGGACTATTTTAAACTGAAAGCCGATGGGAAGTTTTTAAAAATAAATTATGTAGGATATGAAGAAGACAGCGAATCGGTGAATGTTTTTCTTGAATCTGAAACGCTTAATTCTCCTAAAAAAGTAGAAATGGCAGTCAGCTTTCTGTACAATCTTTTTGATGATCAGATCAATATTATTCATATAATTGTGAACGGTGAAAGAAAAAGTGAAAAGCTTACCTATCCTAACCGGTATTTATATCGACAGTTTTAGCCCGTACTTTCGCTTTGCCTATTAAGAATTTAAATAAATATTAAATCACTAATTGTTGATTAATATTTTTAAATTGTATGTTTTTTTAATTTATTATAGATAATTATTTTTCAATGAATTCTGTAATCGGTTATTAATAATTTATATGTAAGTATTATTTGTTAATTAATACGTATTGTATTTGTTTATTGTTTAAAAAAAGTTATATTTGTGTAGAGCTATTTTGTTGTTGTTAATTTTTAATTAATGATCTGTTAAAGGAAGATTTTTATTAAAATTATAATTTGCAAGAGAAATAGAAAAGCATAAGCTTGTTAAAAGAGTAGAAATGTCACATATAAGAAACATCTTTGCTTCTTATCATCTTAAAAATACTTATTGATTAAGTAGGGATTAAAAAATGAGGATAAATAAAGACGGATTCAATAACGGATTTCACGTGAAACAGCTATTTACCGGCTTTAAGGCAGAGGATTCTAATAACACAAATTGTTAAAAAAGCACTTACGTTCCCTGTAAGTGTTTTTTATTTATGGTCCATTTGAATCATGGCATTGATCCCTTTGGTATGATCAAGAAGATCAGGAAAAAAATTGTTATAGCACTCCTGAAGGAAAGACTTATTTTTTAGGAATGCTTCGAAAACGGGAATGTCGGGGGTCAGATATTTTGCTTTATTCAGAACATTACGCATGCTGAATTCAATGCCCCAGTCTTCACGGTAATTATACAGCCAGTCATCTTTTTCCATTTTAGCCAACATTACTTTGAAGTTTTCGGGAAGCCATTCATCATGCTCGTTCAAAACTCTGTATACGCGTAAGGAATGAGCTTTCCATTCAGCTAAAGAATGGAGGGAAAGATCAGTGGCTACGAAATAATCCATGGCAACATCCACAAAAGCACCGGCGTACAGCCTGACTAAAGGAGAAAAGGCCTTTTTAGCTTCATGAATGGCCGGGTGGGAATCTGTAAATGTATCTACGGCTCTGTGCAGCGTAATGCCATCCTGAATATCCTTTGGAAAAGAATAGCGGTCCTTGTTTCGGATAAAATCTTCAAGAAACTGTCCTACAATCTGTCCGTCAGAGAAGGTAAGGAAGGAATGAGCGAGATAATTCATAGATTAAAGATAGAGATTAAATGTGAATGAGGAATAATCAATCCGCTTCACCTACCAGTTTTTCTTAATTTCTATGAACGCTGTTTTAAAAGATCCGTTCGTGGAAATCCTCAATTTTGCTTACCTCCTCAATCTTAATTCCAAACTTTCTTTTCGGTATTTTGTTAAGATTCGATACAAATATTTTTTCGTAGCCTAATTTTTCAGCTTCTGTAATTCTCTGTTCAACCTGTGCTATTGGCCGGATCTCACCACTTAATCCAATCTCACCAGCAAAACAGAAATGCTCGGAAATAGCAATATCTTCGTTGGACGATAAGATGGAAGCTACCACGGCAAGATCTAATGCCGGATCATCTGTTTTTATACCTCCGGTAATATTTAAAAAGACATCTTTAGCGCCAAGCTGAAACCCTGCACGTTTTTCCAGAACAGCCAGAAGCATATTCAGTCTTTTTGCATCAAATCCGGTGGAGCTTCTCTGTGGAGTTCCGTAAACAGCTGTACTTACCAATGCCTGGATCTCCAGGAGCATGGGGCGGTTTCCTTCCAGAGTTACTGCCACGGAATTGCCGGAAAGCTCTTCAAATTTTTTGGTGATAAGGATCTCAGAAGGATTTCTGATTTCTTTTAAACCCTGGGAAACCATTTCATAGATACCGATCTCGGAAGTAGATCCGAAACGGTTTTTATTGGCTCTGAGCAATCTGAAAAGATGATTTCTGTCGCCGTCGAAATTTAAAACCACATCTACCATATGCTCCAGCACCTTTGGTCCGGCAATCTGACCGTCTTTCGTGATATGACCAACAAGGAATACCGGAGTATTGTTCTCTTTCGCAAATTTTATAATTTCATTCGAACACTCCCTGATCTGGGAAACCGTTCCTGGAGAACTTTCAATAAGTTGAGACTGTAAAGTCTGGATAGAATCGATGATCATAAAATCCGGTTCCAGTTTTTTAGCTTCGTGGAGGATCTTTTCCAATGAAGTTTCCGTAAAAAGAAAACAGTTCGGATTCTGAACATCTGTCAGCCGGTCTGCTCTCATTTTGATCTGCGAAGCGCTTTCCTCTCCGGAAACATAAAAGATCTTTTTCTTCATCTTTAAGGCCAGCTGAAGCAGAAGAGTAGATTTTCCGATTCCGGGCTCACCACCGATCAGTGTGACAGAACCCAGTACAATGCCGCCGCCCAGAACACGGTTCAGCTCCTCGGAAGGCGTTTTTATTCTCGGTTCTTCACTGGTCTCCACTTCAATAATATTGATGACGTGCTGCTTGGATTTTGAAAAGGGCGGAGTTTTGGATGAGGTTTTTTCTACAACTTCCTCCACAAGGGTATTCCATTCTCCACAGTTTTTGCACTGTCCCATCCATTGGGAATATTGAGTTCCGCAGTTTTGACAGAAATATGCTGTTTTCAGTTTTGCCATACTGCGAAGTTAAAAAAAATGAATGTCTTTCAGAATTTTAATTAATTTTCAAACATGAAAAATATTTTAATGAGAAGCTTGGTTATATTTATTGTAATGAGTCTTCTTAATGCTCAATTAAGCGAATGGACCGTGCGTTTTTTAAAAGAAAAATCAGACGGACTTGCCCTGGTGCCCATTGGGGTTTTAGTGGAATGTCTTATTGTAACAATGGTCAGTTTTATTACGGTATTACTCTTCAGAAAGAATTATAGCTCAGTTTTAAAAATTGCGGTTCTATTCGAAATCATTTATTTAGTCACATTAATTATTTCAGGAACGAATCCCTTTTCCTATTTTTCAAATAAAACAGATGCCGGACTTCTTGCTTTATTCCTGTATAGTAATTCATTCGTTGTATTTCTCATCATCTTTGTCTTCGATTTGCTATATTCTAAAATAATTTCATCTAAAATTAAAAACTAACCTATATCAATAACAGGATAATCAATATGTATTATCTTTACTCAACTAAAATTAAGTTATTATGAAAAAAGTATTTTTATCTTTCGTTTTCACGCTGTTAAGCGTTCTGGGCTTCGCACAAACAGAATGGGCAGTGGATCCTATGCACTCTTCGGTGAACTTTAATATCAAGCATATGGGTATTAACTTTGTGCAGGGACGTTTTGATGCATTTAAAGGAACTGTAACAACTGAAGGGGCCAATTTAGATAATGGCGTTTTTGATTTTGGAGTAGATGTAAACTCTATTAATACAGGAGTAGAAATGAGAGATAAGCACCTTAAAAGTGCAGATTTTTTTGAAGCGGATAAATATCCGGCCATAAGCTTTCACAGTACTTCCATTACCAAGGACAAAAATAATTCATATATCCTGAAAGGGAACTTGAAAATTAAAGAGACTGTAAAAGAAATAAGTGTCCCGGTAACATTCGGTGGACTTACCAAAAATCAGCAGGGAAAAGAAGTAATGGGATTCCAGACAAAATTCACAGTTAACCGTTTAGATTACGGAATCAAATATGACCCAACCGGTGCAGGTGTAGCTAAAGATGTGGAAGTAAGCCTGTATTTTGAGTTGATAAAACAATAAATTTTATAAATAAATTAAATTTAAAAAGGTTTTCCAGGTGATTGGAAATCCTTTTTTATTGTAATTATTCTGCATCATCTGCTGATTGTTATATATTCCGGATTCGGCTGTAATGACAATATGCTTTCTGTTTTCCGTCCATTCATAGGCAGGAACAATAAAAGAGGATAAACAGCTGGAATTTTGTTTTTAATTCTATACCGGAATCATGATTGTATAGCATTTTTCCTTGGTGCTTATCAAACATAGATAAATTTTTTAAGCAGAATTTATACATGATTCAGGAGGGTTTTTCGGTTTTCAAAATTTAAAAAATTGCTTTGTATCTCTTTTTCCCATAACTTTGCACAAACCTAATCTAATGAGTAAAAAGAATACAAAGTACATCTTTGTGACAGGAGGTGTAACTTCATCTTTGGGAAAAGGAATCGTGTCTGCTTCTCTGGGGCTTTTGTTAAAATCACGCGGTTTTAGCGTAACGATCCAAAAACTGGATCCTTATATCAACATCGACCCGGGAACACTGAATCCATATGAACACGGAGAATGCTATGTAACCGAAGATGGTGCAGAAACGGATCTGGATTTAGGTCACTACGAGCGTTATTTGGATGCTCCTACTTCCCAAAACAACAACGTTACTACAGGAAAGATTTACCAAACAGTTATTGAAAAAGAAAGAAAAGGAGACTTCTTGGGAAAAACGGTTCAGGTAATTCCTCATATCACGAACGAGATCAAAAGAAGAATCAAAATGCTTTCCAAGCAGAACTACGATATCATCATTACTGAGATCGGGGGAACTGTGGGAGATATTGAATCTCTTCCATACATTGAAACGGTACGTCAGCTGAAATGGGAACTTGGTGAGAAAAATTCTATGGTGATTCACCTTACTCTGTTGCCTTACCTGGCTTCAAGCGGTGAATTGAAAACAAAACCTTCACAGCATTCCGTTCGTCAATTAATGGAAAGCGGAATTATGGCAGACGTTTTGGTGTGCAGAACAGAACATACAATTCCAAAAGATCAGAGAGCAAAATTGGCTCAGTTCTGTAATGTTTCTTTAGATAATGTGATTGAGTGTAAAGACCTGGAAACAATCTATGAAGTTCCAATGTATCTTCAGAAACAAAATTTTGATGATGTAGTTTTAAAAGAATTAGATCTGAAAAATGATAAAGAAGCTGATCTTAAAGACTGGAAAACTTTCCTTAAAAAATTCAAAAACCCTAAAAGAACTGTAGAAATTGCCTTGGTAGGAAAATATATTTCTCTGCAGGATTCTTATATTTCTATTGCTGAAGCTTTCAAACATGCAGGGGCAAGCCTTGAAACCGAAGTGAAGGTAAGATGGGTATACAGTGGAGATATCACCGCTGAAAATATTCAAGAAACTTTAAGTGGTGTGGACGGAATCCTTATTGCTCCGGGTTTTGGTGATAGAGGAATTGAAGGAAAAGTGCTTACAGCTCAATATGCAAGAGAAAATAAAGTTCCAATGTTGGGAATTTGTTTAGGAATGCAGATCATGACTATTGAATTTGCAAGAAACGTTCTTGGCCATACCAAATCGAATTCAATGGAATTTGATACCTCTACGCCGGATCCTGTAATTTCTATCATGGAAGAGCAGAAAAATATCGTAGACAAAGGAGGTACAATGCGTCTTGGAGCTTGGAAATGTTCATTGAAAAACGGTTCCAGACTATATGATATTTACGGGACTAAAAATATTACAGAAAGACACCGTCACCGTTATGAATTTAACAGTGATTATCTTCAGGAATTTGAGAAGAACGGTTTCCTGGCAACGGGTACCAATCCGGAAACAGGTCTGGTAGAGGCTCTTGAGCTTCCTGATCATCCGTTTTATGTGGGAGTGCAGTATCACCCTGAATACAAGAGTACAGTAGCAACGCCGCATCCTCTGTTCAGAGCTTTTATCAAGGCTTGCGAAAAGAAATAAGGTAATTATTTACTATAAACGTCTTAAAATAAAACTCAGGCTGATTATTCTCAGCTTGAGTTTATTATATAGTAACATGGTAATGCATAGAGTTTTGATAAAAAAACAGTATTTTTGTCAGCTCAAAAAGCAGCATACTGTGATGCTTGATTAAATTTAAAATTTTAATATAAAAATAAAATGCAACAAAACAAGGGAATCGATAAAAGTCAAATGATCAGTTTTGCGGTTTTATGTTTGGTTCTTTTCGGATTCATGTTCTATTTCCAGAACAAGCAGGCGAAAGAAGAGCAGTTAAAAGCTCAGGAACAGAAAGTTGAGCAGGTAAAAAATGCTGTAAAACAGACTCAGGCTAGCAATATCAATCCAAATGTAACTCCTGGTGCTATTCAGACAGCCAGTTTAAGCAATAAAGAACTGAATATAGAATTCTCAAGCTTAGGAGGACAGGTTTCTAAAGTACAGCTTTCACAATACAAAGCATATAACCATAAAACAGATAATGCCGACCTTCCACTTTATCTGATCGATAAAAAGAATTCAAACTACGGTTTTCAGTTTAAAGATAAAACAGGGAAAGTAATCAATACTAAAGACCTGGTTTTTACACCTGCTGTTAACGGAAATGCTGTAACGATGACGGCTAACTATAACAGTGCTGTTATTCAGTTTGTTTATACGTTGCTTCCAAAATATACACTGGATTTTAAAGTAAGAACAAAGGGACTTGCTGCTATTACTGCTGATAACAAAGCAGATTTCATCTGGGACTACAGTGTAAGAAACTTAGAAAAGGGTAGAGCACAGGAACAGTCACACTCGGAATTCTCATATGCTTTCAATAATTATAAAGATTATGATTATGATGGAAGAACAGATATGAGCGAAGAAAAAGAAATGCTTAACTGGATTGGTGTAAAACAGCAGTTCTTCTCTTCTGTAATTGAAGCTAAAAACGGTTTCACACAAAGTAAAGGTAATCAGGAAGCTATTGAAGAAGGTGAATATCTGAAGAAACTTAATTTTGAAGGGTTCGTACAGATGACAGGAAGCGAGCTTAACCAGGACTTTACCTGGTACTTTATGCCGCTTGATTTACCTCTGTTAAAATCTTATGATAAAAACTTTGACGAAATATTACCATTAGGATGGTCTTTCATTGGATGGATGAACCGCGGGTTCTTTATGCCGATGTATAATATCATTGCAGATTGGGGACTTACAGCAGGTTGGGTGATTTTCTTAATGACGATCATTGTAAAGCTGATCTTATCGCCAATCATGTACAAACAGCATAAGTTAAGTGCAATGATGAAGGTGATCCGCCCTGAAATTGATGAGGTAAATGCCAAGCTGAAAGATGCAGATCCAATGAAGAAACAGCAGGCTACCATGGAAATCTACCGAAAGGCAGGAGTGAACCAGATGGCGGGATGTCTTCCGGCGTTGGTACAGATTCCTATTTTCTATGCCTTATTCCGTTTCTTCCCCAACTTTATTGACCTGAGAGGTGAAGGGTTCTGGTTTGCAAAGGATTTAACGGCTTATGATGATCTGATCAAACTTCCATTTAAAATTCCTTTCCTGGGAGACCATTTAAGTGTTTTTGCTTTGGCTTGTACGATTGTGATCTTGATTTATACGGTAATGACTTCAGGAAATATGCAGCAGCCTCAACAGGAAGGAATGCCGAACATGAAAGTGTTAATGTATATTTTCCCGATCACATTCCTGTTCTTCCTGAATACATCAGCATCAGGTCTTTCATGGTATTATTTCGTATCCAATGCAATTAACATTTTAATTATCCTTGTTATTAAATACCTGATCTTGGATGAAAAGAAAATCCATGCGCAGATTCAGGCCAATAAAGAAAAGCCAAAATCAGAAGGCAAGTTCCAGAAGAAAATGAGAGAAATGATGGAAAAGGCTCAGGAACAGCAAAAGGTGCAGGAGCAGCAGAAAAAAAAGAAGTAAGATTTAAAGTCTATTATAAAAAAAGAGAAGCAAATTTTTTTGCTTCTCTTTTTTGTGTTTTAAAATTATTTAAAAAAGAAAATTTAATCATATTTCAGTCTGAATGACTGCCTGTGATGTTTGGTTGGGCCATATTTTATTAAAGCCTGCTGATGGGCTTTCGTGGCATATCCAAAGTTGGTGTTCCAGTTATATTCCGGATATTCTTCGTGGAGTTCGATCATCAATCGATCCCTGTAGTTTTTGGCCAGGATAGAAGCAGCTGCAATAGACAGAACTTTTGCATCTCCCTGTATGATACATTGGTGAGGGATATAATTATAAGGATGAAATTTATTTCCGTCTACTAAAATCAACTCCGGAATTATTGTTAATTGGTCTAACGCACGGTGCATAGCATGGATGCTCGCATTCAGAATATTGTGCTCATCAATAAATGAAGGAGGTAATTCTGCAATAGCATAATTTTTCACATTATCTTTTATATAACTATCCAGTTCCATCCTCGTCTTAAAGGTTAGCTTTTTGGAATCATTAACCAAATTTGGCTTAAAACTATCATCCAGAATAACAGCTGCTGCCACCACAGGTCCGCTGAGGCATCCCCTTCCCACTTCATCACATCCAGCCTCGATGTAAAGATCTGTCCATTTTTGTAATAACTCCATAGTTTAATACCCTATCATACGATGATGCAAAATTAGTAAAATACATTTTAAATGAATGCCTGTTTTATAGTATCTAGTATTTAGTTGATCAAAAATAATCTGTTATTAGAAGAATAGCAATATTCATCCAACTAAGAGAATTTCAAAACAGCTTTGTGTTGTAATATAATAAGTGATATGTGCCTTTTAAATTAAAATAGTTGAAAAATTTTATTAATATATTTTATTTTTCACTGAATTTTTTTACTGTAATAAGCCTACTGCTAACGCTTAAAAGAAGAAAAAATATAATATGCATCGCATTGTATTTTGTTTTTATTAAATCTTTGTTAATCATTCTTTTATGATTAATTCAACTGATAATCAATTTGTTATTGTGCTAAATTGGTAATATTTTATATAGAAACTATCAATTAAAATAGTTTGTGTTTTCCTGAAAAAAGATATTGCTTATATGGTTTGTCTTTGTTAATAATTTTGTTTTTAACTTAATTTAATAATTTTTTTGTGTTTTTTTTTAAAAATAAATGAATATTTGATATTTTTTTAAGATTTTGTTTTGTGTTTTTAAGAAAGTTTTACAAATTTGTACAGGATACAAAATTAAAATTTGATATGAAGAAACTAACAACAAGTCTACTTGTTTTGGTATTGTCTTCATCTGTTGCCATTGCTAATGCACAACAGAAGAATGATACTGTAAAAACAAAAGAAATTGAGGGAGTAGTAGTAACTGCACTCGGAATCAAAAGAGAGAAGAGATCTCTTGGTTATGCTACCCAGGAAGTAAAGGGTGAGGCTGTTAATAAAAACCCTACAACTAACTTCTTAAATAACTTATCCGGTAAAGTAGCAGGTTTAGAAATTAAACAGAGTACAAACTTTGGAGGTTCTATTAATGTTGTTACGAGGGGTTATAAGTCTCTATTGGGGGATAATCAGGCTCTTTTTGTGGTAGATGGTGTACCCATTATGAATAAAAATATTAATACGGCAAATCAAGCTACCGGTGGTGGCGGTTATGATTATGGAAGTTCCGTATCTGATATCAATCCTAATGACATAGAAACAATTAATGTTCTTAAAGGGGCGGCTGCAACTGCCTTATATGGTTCTAGAGCTCAAAATGGAGCTATAATCATTACCACAAAAAGAGGAAAGAAGAATAAGGAAGGAATAGGAATGGAGTTCTCTACTTCAATTACTATGTCCACAGTAGATAAATCAACTTTTCCGGAATATCAGACTGAATATGGTCAAGGATATACAGGAAGAAGTTTTAGTAGTACATTATATCAGGGGAGCCCAAGAGTGGCATTTGGAAATGATGCTTCTTATGGTTCGCCTTATGATGGGTCGATGGTGTGGCAATATGGAGCTTTTATTCCAGGTTCCCCAACTGAAGGGCAAAGAACACCTTGGCAGATGGCAAAAAATGGACCAATTAAATTCTTTAATACAGGAACAAACTATGTAAACAGCTTATCTTTCAATGGAGGGAATGATCAGGCAACTTATCGTTTAAGCTATACAAATACCGATGCCTCGGATATAATGCCAAACAGTTCTTTAATTAAAAATAATTTTAGTGGAAATGCATCATATAAATTAACAGATAAATTAACGGCTAATTTATATGCAAATTATATTACTCAAAAAACAGTAGGTCGAAATACTACTGGTTACAATGATAATATAATGACAAACTTCAGACAGTGGTGGGGGACAAACGTAGATGTTAAGGATTTGCAATATCTCTATAATGCTTATAAAAAGAATTATACATGGAATATGAGAAGTATGACAGATCTGACGCCTGCGTTCTGGGATAACCCTTATTTTCAACGATATGAAAACTATCAGAATGATTCCAGAGACAGATTTGCAGGGAACTTCAGTTTAAATTATGATGTAACAAAAGACCTTAACTTCTTAGTAAGAATGGGACGAGATGGATACACCATGATTACTGAAGATCGAAAAGCTGTGGGATCGTATACTGGAAATTCATTTGGTTTAAACGGAGGAGTTAATCAACCTTCAGGTTATGCTACAAGTCAGTATAAATTTTCTGAAACCAATTATGACTTCATAGGAACATACAAAAAGAATATTACGGATGATTTTAATGTTAATGTTTTATTAGGAGGTAATATTAACGTACAAAAAACTTATTCTAATCAGCAGTCAACATCAGGCGGGCTTTATATTCCTGGAATTTATACAATAGCAAATTCAAATTCAGCACCAGTTAGACCTCTGATTTCAGATGTGTCAAAATATGTTTACGGAGTATTTGGTCAGATATCATTAGGTTATAAAAATACATATTATTTAGAGGGAACATACAGAAGAGATCAATCTACTGCTCTTCCTGAAGATGATGCTGTTTATTGGTATCCATCATTATCTGCCAGTATTGTGTTCTCGAATCTATTGAAAGCGAATTGGTTAAATTTTGGGAAGATACGAGCAGCTTATGCAGAAGTAGGGTCGGATACAGGTGCTGATCAATTATTGAATAGATATTTTTCACAACCTTCCTATGGAGATATTCCAATTTATGCTTACAATACAACTCTTCGAAATTTTGAACTTAAATCACAAGGACTTAAAAATATAGAATTAGGTATTGAAACAAGAATGTTTAATAATCGCTTAGGTTTTGACGTTGCTTGGTTCCAGAACAAGGCATACGATCAAATATTACCATTGCCGGTTTCTTTTGCTAATGGAGCTTTGGCTAAAACCCAAAATGCGGGAGAGCTTACAACAAAAGGGTTTGAAGTATCTGTCAATGCTACACCTATTAAAACAACTAATTTCTCTTGGGACTTAAACTTAAACTGGTCTAATCCTTGGACGAAAGTTACAGCACTTGCTCCAGGTATTGAAAATATTACAATGGGTAGATCTCAAGGTGGAGTTAGTATTAATGCTCCTCTTAATGGAGATTACGGTTCAATATGGACATCAGACTATGTTTATGATTCAAGCGGACAACGTATAGTTGGAGAGAATGGAGCATATTTAGTAACAGATACTCCTACATATAATCAGGGAAGTTTTCAAGCTGATTGGACAGCAGGTTTGAACAATACATTAACATACAAAAACTTATCATTAAGCTTCTTGATTGATTGGAGAAAAGGAGGGAAAATATACTCTTTGGATCAATTTTACGGATATGGAACAGGGATATATCCGGATTCAGTAGGATTTAATGAATTAGGAAATCCAATTAGAAATACTTTAGCCAATGGTGGAGGGGTAATTCTTCCTGGAGTAATGGAAAGTCCTACTAGTCCTGGGACTTATATTCCTAACACAATCAGATTGGATAGATCACAATCAAGCCAGGTTTTAGGAACCGATCTTCCTGGGGCAGCCTATGTGTATGACGCTAGTTTCATAAAATTGAGAGAGGTAGCGATAACTTATAGATTTAATAAAGAATTCTTTAATTCTAAGTTTATACAAGGAATGTCGGTAAGTTTAATTGGTAATAACTTATGGATTATGCATAAAAACTTACCTTACTCTGATCCAGAAGCAGGACTTTCCTCTGGAAACCTTCAAGGATATCAATCTGGACCGATGCCGGCTACTAGAAACATTTCATTTAATGTAAAAATTAATTTCTAAAGAACATGAAAAAATATATAATAACACCAATATTGGCTCTTTTGTTTGTAGGATGTACAACAGCCGATGATGTCAATCTGGATGATCATGCATTTTATAACGCAACTCAGGAGTCTCTACTTACTTATGCACAAAAAGAGCTTAGTGATTATATGAATACACCTAGTGTGAATGAAAATAATTTTAGGCTTACCATGCAGTATTGGACGGAAACTATTTATGTAAATGAAAGTAATTATGATTTTACAAATAGAAATGTATCTAATAATGTTTGGACTGATAACTATGTAAATGTATTGAAAAATTTAGATCAGGCGGAACGAATCATTAATGCTTATGCACCGACTCCTTCAGAATTAGCTTCATGGCCTGCTAAAAAGAAAAACCAGTTGGCTATAATTGATATGTTGAAGGTTTATACTTTTCAGATTTTAGTAGATACTTATGGAGATATCCCTTATTCACAAGCTCTGAACATAGATCTTTATCCACTTCCAAAATATGATAAAGCATCCGAAATATATTCGTCTCTTATTACTAAATTGACTGCTGATATAAATAATTTATCGACCACTGGAGGTACCTTTGGTAATGGAGATATATATTATAAAGGAGATATAACAAAATGGAAAAAATTTGGAAATTCATTATTGCTTAAATTGGGAATTACTTTGGCAGATGTCAACCCGACATTAGCTCAGAGTACTGTAAATCAAGCATTGGCAGGAGGTTTGATGACTTCGTCAGATGATAATTGCCAGTTTCAATATCTAGAAGCTTCTCCAAATGAAAATCCTATGTATCAGGAAACTAGTTCAAGAGATGATTTTATTGCCGGAAAAACCTTGGTAGATTATATGAATACTAATAACGATCCGAGAATCAGTGCATATTATACAGATGTTGATGGAGATTATATTGGACAAATTATTGGAACGCCTGGAGAATTTGCAGACTTTTCAAACGCTGGAGACTTTGCATATACAGCAACTACACCAGGGATTATTTTAAGCTATACTGAAGTATCTTTTTATCGTGCTGAAGCTGCTGCAAGATGGGGTATAGGAGGAAACCCTGCTGCATTGTATTCAACTGCAATTACCTCATCTTTTAATGATTGGGGACTAGCTTCAGATGCAGCTGCTTATATTGCTGCACATCCATACAATGCTGCAAACTGGAAAAAATCTATAGGAGAGCAGGCTTGGGTTGCAATGTATAATCAGGCTATAACTTCTTGGAATTTTTTCAGAAGATTAGATTACCCTCAATTGGTAGCTCCTTCAACTGCAATTCCAAACGCAGAAGGAAAAGTTCCTGTAAGACTTCAATATCCAGCTGCAGAAGCTACAACTAATGGTAGCAACTATTCTGCTGCAAGTGCCGCAATCGGTGGAGATAAACTGACTACAAAGATATTTTGGGATGTAAACTAACAAATCGAAATATTTAACATTCATATTCAAAAAACCGCCTTCGGGCGGTTTTTTTGTTTAAGATTTTTAATATGGAGAAACGACTTTACGACAGAAAATATAATATGTATTGCATTGTTAATTTGGTGAATTATTTTTGCTATACTCATTTTTAAGTGAGTAATTGTTTTATTATCAGTAAGTTATTGTGTATTTTTTACGAATATGCTTATAGATAATATCAATTAAAATGGGTTGCTTTTTTCTGAAATAAAATAGATGATACATGTTTTGTTTTTGTTAATAATATTGTTTTTAACAAAATTTAATGAATTATTGTTATTAATTTTTAATTTTAATGAATATTTGATATTTTTTTTATGATTTTGCTTTGTGCTTTTAATAAAGTTTTACAAATTTGTACAGTCGTAAAATTAAAATTTGATATGAAGAAACTAACAACAACTCTGCTTGTTTTAGTATTGAGTTCATCTTTTGCTATTGCTCATGCACAAGAAAAGAACGATACAATTAAAGCTAAAGAAATTGAAGGAGTAGTAGTAACTGCACTTGGGATTAAAAGAGAAAAAAAATCTCTTGGTTATGCTTCTCAGGAAATTAAGGCAAGTGCACTTTCCGAAGGTACAACGAATACGGGTAATATTGCATCGCAATTATCAGGGAAAGTGGCAGGTCTAAACGTTACAACAAATAACAATTTTGGAGGCTCATCCAATTTATTGATTAGAGGTATCAAGACTCTTGGAGGAGGAAATCCTTTAATTGTGATTGATGGATCTCCCGTAAACAATACATACACTCAGGAAAAAAATATTGATTACGGTAATGCTTTATCTGATATAAATCAGGAAGATATTGAATCTATTAATGTTCTGAAGGGTGCTGCCGCATCTGCTCTTTATGGAGAAAGAGGTCTGAATGGGGTAATAGTCATTACAACCAAGAATGGGAAGGGAAAAGATGATGGGTCTTGGGGAGTTACATTTTCTTCTTCAATGCAGGTTGGGTTTATTGATAAATCAACATTTCCCAAATATCAAACAAGTTATGGTGCCGGATATTCTCAAAAATTTGGTACGCAGGCAAGTGACGGCCTAAATTATGCAAACTTCGGTGCAGACGCATCTTGGGGGCCAAAGTTTAATCCTAATTTAATGGTGTATCAATGGGATTCTCTTGATCCGACTTCTCCCAATTATAAAAAAGCAACACCTTGGATAGCTGCTAAAAATGGACCGATTAAATTTTTTGATAATCCTACTACATTCAGCAATAGTATTACTTTGGAGAAGGGGCAAAAAGGAAAAAATATCAGTTTTACCTATGATAACATGATGTCGGACGGTTTAATGCCAAACTCTCATCTGAATAAGAATAATTTCTCTTTAAAAATTAATTATGATCTAACACCTAAATTACACTCTTCTTTTTATTCTACATTAACTTTACAGGATACTAAAGGAAGAAGCATTACAGGATATTCCAACAATACAGCGACAGGCTTCAGACAATGGTGGCAAACCAATGTAGATGTTAAGGATTTGGAAAGGGCATATTTTGCTAATATTGATCCAGATGTTGCAAGTGCAGCTAATAATTTTGGAAATGTTACATGGAGTAGAAAATCTGCTAGCAATGGATCTCCGGCATACTGGAATAATCCATATTTCCAGGCTTACGAAAACTATACATCAGATAAAAGATTTAGAAGTTTCACATATGCACAACTAAATTATGATTTATTTGATAACATCTCTGTTACTGGAAAAGTTTCATATGATAGATCTAATCTTTTAGCAGAAAGTCGACTTGCAGTCGGGTCTTTGCCTCAGGCTTTTGGACAGTCAAATAATTCAATCGGTTCAGGTTATGCAAGACGTGATGTGCTGAGAACAGAAACAAATTATGATTTAATGGTGAATTATAAATTTAATATAACGGATGATATCAATGTTTCTGGAGTGTTGGGAGGAAATATCCGCAGAAATTATTATAACTCTGTCTATGCTTCAACAGAAGGAGGATTAATCGTTGCTGGAATCTATGCATTATCAAACTCTAAGAAGTCACCTTTAGCATCAGATGAAAATGAATTTACAACACAAACAAATTCTGGATATGTTACTGCGTCATTTGACTTCTTTAAAAAATTCTATATAGACGGAACATGGAGGGTAGACCAAAGTTCAACATTACCAGCGGGGAATAATGTGTATAATTATCCATCTGTAACAGGGGCATTAATTATGTCTGAGATAGTAGATACTAAAAACTGGATGAATTTCTGGAAGCTAAGAGCGAACTATGCTGAAGTTGGTGGTACAGCAGATCCATATCAGTTAGCTAATAATTATAGATCTGCAGGAATTTTATCGGGTGTAGGAATTTATAATCCAATTTTAAATCAATCTAATCCAGACCTAAAACCGCAAAGATCTAAAGAATTTGAAATAGGAACTGAGGCTCATTTCTTGAAAGATAGAATAACTCTTGATTTTGCTTATTATAAGACAAAGACAGTTGATCAGATTATTACTCTTCCTGTTTCTTCAGGATTAGGATACACAGGTAAAGTAATTAATGCTGGAAGAATTGATAATACCGGATACGAAGTTCAATTAGGTTTAGTCCCAATTAAATCTAAGGATTTTAAATGGAATATTGATGTCAATTGGTCCACAAATAAAAATGAAGTAGTTAGTCTATACCCGGGCATTACCAATCTTTTGTTGAATAGTTTTCAGGGAGGAGTTTCTATAAATGCAAGAGTGGGCGAAGCTTGGGGTACATTAATTGGTGCCGACTACACTTATTTGAACGGAGAAAGAGTTATTGATCCAAAAACAGGTAAATATTTACAGAATGGCAATCAGATTATAGGGAATACAACTCCGGACTGGATTGGAGGTATTAGAAATAGTATTAACTATAAAGGCTTCTCTTTGAGTTTTTTAATTGATATGCGTAAAGGCGGAGATATTTTTTCAACAGATATGTATTATGGCTTATCTACAGGTTTGTATCAGGAAACTGCTATTGGAGATTATAGAGATAAAGATGTTGTTCTTCAAGGTGTTCTTCCAAATGGTTCTCCTAATACTATAGCATTATCTCAAATGGATAATGGAAGTGCTTATGGTTATAAAACGCAGCCGGCTCGAGAATTTGTTTATGATGGTTCTTTTATTAAATTAAGAGAAGCAAGTATTGGTTATATGCTTCCTAAGTCTTTATTAGCAGGAACTAAAATTTATGATGCTAAAATTTCTATTGTAGGTAGAAATTTATGGATTATTCATAAAAATTTACCATATGCGGATCCTGAAGCAGTAGTGGGAGGCGGTCTTAACTCTTATGGCTGGTCAATTGGTTCGATGCCTACTACGAGAGATCTTGGTGTTAATGTAACATTTAAATTCTAAAAATTACGTAAAAATGAAAAATATTATAAAAATAAGCTTGATGTCTGCATGTATTGGATTGGGATTAAGCTCATGTCAAAGTGATTTGACTTCCCTGAATGATGATCCTAAACATCCATCAGTTCTACCTTCTGAAAATTTATTGGCAACAGCTTTGTATCAGTCATCCTACTATATGGATAATCCTAGTGTAAATTTTAATAATTATAGATTTTTCACGCAGCAATGGGCTGAAACTCAGTATCCAGATGAAAGCCAGTACAATTTGGTTACCAGAAATCAGCCCAGAAATCATTTCAACAGAATGTATGTATATAGCCTTAATAATATTAAACAGGCTAAAATCAATCTGAAAAAAGAAGTAGAGACTGATGATATTCGAGTAAATAAATTAGCCACTTTAGAAATTGAAGAAATTTTTATTTGGGAAAATTTGGTAGATACCTACGGAGATATTCCTTATTCTGAAGCTTTTAAACCTGATGAAATTATAACGCCTAAATATGATGACGCAAAAACGATTTATATTGATTTAATTAAAAGGATCGATGCTGTTATTGCTACTATAAAGCCGGCTGCTGCTGGTTATAGTGATTTAGTGTATGGAGGAAATATGACAAAATGGAAAAAATTTGCTAACTCTGTTAAATTAAGATTAGGAATGAATTTAGCGGATGTTGACCCTACGTTATCAAAAACTACCGTTGAATCTGCAATAGTTGGGGGGGTTATTTCTTCTGATGATGAAGCCTATAAATTTAAATATGATGGAAATACATTTTCAAATCCTGTTTTTGACAATCTTGTAGCTTCTAATAGAAATGACTTTTTACCGAGCCAGTTAGTTGTTAATACTATGAGCAGTTTATCAGATCCAAGAATGGATGTCTGGTTTACAAAAGTTAATGGAGTATATAAAGGAGGTGTCTTCGGAGAATTAAATGATCCTTATACTAACTTTTCACAGCTTGGTCCTTATTTCAGATCTTCAACTACTGCATCAAATTTATTAAGTTATGCTGAAGTAGCTTTTCTTAAAGCTGAGGCTGCTGCTAGAGGTTATTCTGCTGGTGGTACTGCAGCAGTTCTTTATGAAACTGCAGTTACAGCGTCATTGAATGAAAATGGAGTAAATCCAACTAATATTATAACTTATTTAGCAGCTAATCCTTATAATGCAGCCAACTGGAAACAGTCTATTGGAGTACAGGCTTGGATTGCATTGTTTAACAGGGGGTTTGCTAGTTGGAACTTTACAAGACGCTTGGATAGCCCAGCACTTGTTAATCCTCCAAAGTCTAATTTGTCATCTGTACCTTACAGAATGCCATATTCCGATCAGGAGTATGTCTTAAATGGTGCTAACGTTAACGCAGCTGCCAGTAAAATTGGTGGAGACAAAGCAACAACAAAACTTTTCTGGGATAAATTTTAATATCCATATATTTAACATTCATATCAAAAACCGCCTCCGGGCGGTTTTTTTTATTTACAAGTGCGTTTGTTTAGAAAATTATAAACAAAATTTGTTTTTTAAATTCATATATGACAATTATTCAATGTGTTATGGATGAGTGGTTGATGTATGAATATAAAAAGCATTAATATTTTAATTGATGCTATTTTTTTTATTAAATTCTCTATTTTTGGTTTATTTTATTAGTTGTTTTTACTATTTTTATGTTGATTATTGGGTTATTTATTATTTTATTTAGTTTTACTTGTTAAATTGTTAAAATAAATACAAATTTGCTGGGTAAAAATTAATTTGATAATGAAGAAACTAACAACGAGTCTGCTTGTTTTGGTATTGTCTTCCTCTGTTGCTATTGTAAATGCCCAACAGAAGAAAAATGATAGTATCACACAGGCTAAAGAGATTGAAGAAGTAGTGGTAACTGCACTAGGTATTAAAAGAGAGAAAAAAACAATTGGATATTCAACTTCACAGGTAAATGGAGATGATTTAAAAAAATCAGGAGAGACAAATATCATCCAGGGACTGGCAGGAAAAGCTGCTGGGATTCAGGTTACAGGGTCTTCTGGTACTCCAGGAGCATCAAGCAAGATTTTGATTAGAGGCCAAAAGTCAATTAATCTGTCAAGTCAGCCGATTATAGTTTTAGACGGTCAGGTTATTGATAACTCTGTTAATAATAATGCAGGGCAGGGTAGTAATTTGGCTGGAGTAGATGATTCCAACAGAGCTATTGATATCAATCCGGATGATATTGAAAGTGTATCAATTTTAAAAGGTGGTGCAGCGGCAGCCTTATATGGCGAAAATGCTAGAAATGGTGTAATTATCTATACAAGTAAGAAAGGGAGAATAAGAAAAGGAATTGGAATTGATTTCTCTACGGCTGTATCTTTTGATATGATTACTCGTTTGCCAAAACTTCAAAAAACCTATGCTGCCGGAACTAATGGAATCTCCTATATTGCACCAGCTCAATATGGCTCCGATGGCAATGCTGTTACAATAGGAACTAATCAAAGCTGGGGACCATTAATTTCAAGTGTATCCGGCTTGAAAGCTTATGATAATGCTAAGAATTTCTTTGAAACAGGAACTACACAAAATTATAACCTGGCATTTTCAGGCAGTGGTGATTATGGCAATTTCAGAGCATCATTTGGACATATTGATCAAACGGGGATTATTCCAAATACCTCACTTAAAAAGACAAATTTTGGCGTAAATTCTGAATTTAAGTTAAGCGATAAATTAAAAGCTGGAGCTGATGTAAAGTATTCAAATACAAGCGGTTTAAGAGCTCAGAAAGGGAGCAATACTGCTGGAGTAATGCTGTCTTTACTCAGAACACCTGCAACATACGATCTTAGAGATTATCAGACTGTACAAGGATACAATAAAAATTATTTTGCAGCCTATGATAATCCATATTATACAGTATATAATAATCCATATAAGGACGAGACAAACAGATCTATCATTAGTGGCCATTTAACTTACAATCATAATAAAGCTTTGAATATGTTTTTAAGGGCGGGAGTTGATACCTATACAACTCATGCTCAGCAGAATTATTCATATTCAAGTAATGGTAATTCAAAGGCAGACCGTACGGGTCAGGTAGTTGTAGACAGTTACACACAAAGTCAGTACAATTTAGATTTAATCTTTAGCGGGTTAGTCAACTTTACTGATCATATTGATTTGAATTATAATTTGGGAGGTCAGATACTTTCTAAATTTGGAAACGATCAATACACTCAGGGGTCTACAATGCTGGAACCTAATCAATTCAATCTTTCTAACTTTACTACTTTTATCTCTAATAATACAGAGTCCAGACAAATTAGAAAAGGGATATTTGCTTCAGCAGAATTCGGATTTTATGACCAGTTTTATTTAACGTTAACAGGTAGAAATGATTGGAGCAGTACATTGCCAAAACAAAATAGCTCTTATTTTTATCCTTCTGCTTCAGGATCTTGGCTGTTTAATAAGACATTAAATTTACCAACCTGGGTTAATTTAGGAAAAGTAAGAGTAGCTTATGCAAAAACTTTTGCATCTGCTAATCCATACAATATTGTTAACGCTTATGAAACTCCAACCTATTTTGATACATTCGGTCCACAATTAACTTCTCCATATATGGGGGTTGGAGCGTATGGACTGACTACCACTGCGAAAAATCCAAATTTGAAGCCTGAGCGAAACGACGAATTCGAAATTGGTTTAGAATTGGAATTATTTAAGAGACTGCACCTGAATGCGAGTGCATATAAATCAACCAACTACGATCTGATCATCAAGGCTCCTGTGGCACCATCTTCTGGATTTCAGAATTATTTTACCAACGGTCCTACAGTTGAAAATAAAGGTATAGAAGTGGAATTAGGGTATGATATTCTTAAAAATAAAAATTTTAACTGGAGTGTAAACCTTAACTGGGCTAAAAACGTAAATAAGGTAGTTGAAATACAAGACAATTTAAATTTCTCCTCCGAGGGAAGTGATTTCTTTTCAGGAAATGTTGTTCCTGCCATTATTAAAGGCGAACCTTTGGGAGTGTTTTATGGAACAGCTTGGGAAAGAGATTCAGCAGGAAATTTAATTATAGGATCTGATGGTCTACCATTAGTTTCAGCGCAATCTCAAATTATTGGAAATCCTAATCCCGATTGGTTAGGAGGAATCAGAAATAATTTCAGTTATAAAAATTTGTCATTAAGCTTTTTGTTAGATGTTCGTAAAGGTGGAGATATCTGGAACGGAACATTAGCGAGATTGCATAGATTAGGAATGACGGAAGCCTCTGCTGATGACAGATCAGCTATGTATACCATATCTGGTGTTACTGAAGCTGGAGCCCCCAATACGGTAGCAATTAATAACAAACAGTACTATACAAGCTTTTTAGGAGATGGATCAGGTAGTGCGAATGAACAACAGATGGAAAAAGATATAAATTGGCTTAGGTTAAGAGATGTAAGTTTATCATATAATTTTGGTAAAATTTTGTCCAATACCACAACTCTATCTTTTATAAGAGATGCTCAGGTTACTTTTTCCGCTAGAAACTTATTTTTAATTACTAATTATAAAGGAGTAGATCCCGAAACATCTATTGCCGGTTCTGGTTCTAATACTAATGGATTTGATTACTTCAATAATCCGGGGACTAGGAGCTATACAATGTCATTTAAATTTACATTTTAATTATGAAAAAAATACTATACATACCTATAATTATTGCTGGATTACTTCTCAACTCTTGCCAGCATGAGCTAGATACATTTAATGATAATCCCAATAATCCTACAGAAGTTACTTCTCCTAGAACTTTATTTACAGGTGCGGCAGTAGGGACAATTAATAATTCAGCAGGTAATCTTACAAGACAAATAAGTTTGTTTACCCAGCATACCAATGGTAATCAGTTTCAGTCATTAGATTGTACCAATTATTTTTTAACAGAAATGGATAATGAAACAGATTGGTCTAATATTTATCAGACTGGGATAAATCTTCATCAGATTATTAATCAGTTTGGAGCTAAATATCCTTATTATTCAGGTATGGCTAAGATTTTATTAGCTTTAAATATGGGGTACGCAACTGATGCATGGGGGGATGTACCTTTTTCAGAAGCGTTTCAGGGAGTAAATAATTTCTCTCCAAAGTTTGATACTCAGCAAAATGTTATTGCTCAAATTCAAAGTTATCTTGATAACGCAATTGCAGACTTATCAAAACCTGTAAGTGCTAATTTAGGATTGCCAGCAGGTGATGATATTTTTTATGCAGGAAATATAGATAAATGGAAAAAATTAGCCTATGCAATTAAAGCAAGATACGCCCTAAGACTTACTCAAAGAGAAGGTAGTACTGTTGCTGCAGAGAAAGCTTTAAATTATTTAAAAAATTCTTTTAGTTCTAAGGATGATAATTTAATAGCTAATTTTGATGGCGGAAATAATCAAAATCTTTGGTATGGGTTTAATAATCAAAGATCAGGTTATATGTCTATGGGAAAATATTTTGTAGATCTTTTACAGAATAATAACGACCCAAGACTACCTTATTATGCTGAATTAAATACATCCGGTGGTTATTCTGGGTCAGCTCCAGAAGATAGTGATACAGATGCCTCACCATTTGGAAATTATTTTGCAGGAAGTGCAAGTACTTCGAATATAATATTTAGTTATAGTGAAATAAAATTCATAGAAGCTGAAGCACAATTCAGATTAGGAAATACAGCAGATGCTCAAACCGCTCTTAAAGCTGCCGTAAGTTCATCTTTAGTAGATGTTACAGGTGCAGATAATCCTAATTTTGCTACTACGGCTTCGGCAACAGTATCATTACAGAATATTATCACTCAAAAATATTCTGCCCTGTTTACTACCATGGAACCCTATAATGATTGGAGACGTACAGGCTTTCCTGTATTAAAACCTAATCAGAATAGTCAATCTAAAAAAATACCTTTGAGATTAATAACTCCTAAATCTGAAAGAACTTTAAATAGCAATGCTGTAGTTGTAAGTGATGTGAATATACCAGTTTGGTGGGATAACTAAGACCATTTAAATTTTTAAACCGCCTTCGGGCGGTTTTTTTATTTCCGTATATTTGTATTTCAAAATTTGAGATGAAATAGGCTATTCCATGTGGCCCTTAAAAAAGTAATATATACACATGAATATTAAAGATAGTATAGAAAAGAAACTTGCAGAGGTAATTTTAAATGTTTATCAGTTAAAAGAAATCCATCTGGAAGTTCAGGAAAATAAGACGGAGTTTGAAGGCGACTTTACCATTGTTACATTTCCATTGGTAAAACAGCTTAAGAAAAATCCGGAAAGTATCGGCGTTGAGCTGGGAGAAGCTTTAACTGAGCAGTCTGACCTGTTCGAAAGTTTTAATGTAGTAAAAGGTTTCCTTAATGTTAAGGTACAAAACCAGCTGTTTGTAGATAATTTCAGAACTGTAAGTACTGGTTTTGATACCATCGAAAAGAAAAATTCTACTGTAATGGTGGAATATTCTTCTCCCAATACAAACAAGCCACTTCATTTAGGGCATGTCAGAAACAATTTATTAGGGTTTTCTGTGGCACAGATCTTAAAAGAGGCAGGTTATGATGTGATTAAATCACAAATCATTAACGACAGAGGAATTCATATCTGCAAATCGATGCTGGCCTGGGAGAAATTCGGACATGGAGAAACTCCCGAAACAACGAATACAAAAGGAGATAAATTTGTCGGAAACTACTACGTGGAATTCGATAAGAATTATAAAAAAGAAATTGCTGAACTTGTAGGACAGGGAATAGAAGAAGAGCAGGCTAAAAAAGAGGCTCCGTTGATCAAAAAAGCTCAGAAAATGCTTGTGGACTGGGAAAACGGAGATCAGCAGGTAAGAGACCTTTGGAGCGAAATGAATTCCTGGGTTTATAAAGGATTCAATGAGACGTATCAACGACTGGGAGTAGATTTTGACCAGGTTCAATATGAAAGCAATACCTATATTTTAGGAAAGGACCTGATCCAGGAAGGCTTGGACAAAGGTGTTCTTTATCAGAAGGAAGATGGCTCCGTATGGTGTGATCTTAGCGATGAAGGTCTTGATCAAAAGCTTCTGCTTCGTTCAGACGGAACTTCGGTTTACATGACTCAGGATTTGGGAACAGCTGTTCAGCGTTTCAAGGAAAATAATATCCAGAAGCTGATTTATACGGTAGGAAACGAGCAGGATTATCACTTCCAGGTTTTATTTAAGATCATGAAAAAACTCGGTTATTCATGGGCAGATCAATTATTCCATCTTTCTTACGGAATGGTAGAGCTTCCTGAAGGAAAAATGAAATCCCGTGAAGGAACAGTAGTAGATGCAGATGATCTGATGCAGGAAATGTATGGGACAGCAAAATCCATCACTACGGAATTAGGAAAACTGGAAGGGCTTTCTGAAGAAGAAAAAGAAGCTTCTTATGAGATAATAGGACTAGCTGCTTTGAAATATTTTATGCTGAAAGTGGATCCAAAGAAAAAGATGATGTTTAATCCTGCCGAAAGTGTAGAATTTTCAGGAAATACAGGTCCGTTTATTCTTTATACCTATGCACGTATTCAATCGTTGCTGTCAAAGGCTGATGTAGAGTATAAAGTAATTTCCGATATAGCCTTAAATCAGTATGAGAAAGAACTGATCATGTTATTGGCAAATTATAAAACTGTAGTTGCAAAATCGGCAGAAGCATTAAGCCCTGCATTAGTAGCGAACTATGTTTACGATCTGGTTAAGTCTTATAATTCATTCTATCAGACTAATATCATTCTGAAACTGGAAGATGAAAAATTAAAACAATTCCGTTTAAATTTATCTGACCTGACCGCTAAAACGATTAAAAAATCATTAACATTGCTCGGTATCGGAACCGTAGACAGAATGTAAAAAACAAGCCTCCTGAATTTTTTGGGAGGCTGTTTTTTTATGTATAATATAAAATGATAAACAACTATTAATACAATTTTGTATTCCGGGAATTGTATTAACTCGAATCACGCATCCCGAACCTCTCCACTGTCACTCAATTCATTCTCCTTTTTACTGTCCCTATACAGCTTCGACGCACTCCATTTTGCATGTTTGGAAAGAACAACTTTATAGCCTTTTTTGTAGTTATACACTTTTGTAAATACGGCTCCGAAAAAGATTAGCATACAGGAATAATTAATCCACATCATAATTAAAATAACGGTTCCAGCCGCACCGAAAGTAGAAGTAGGTTTAAAATTACCGAAATACAGACTCAGTAAAAATTTACCCAGTGTAAATAAAATGGTGGTCAGTAAAGCCCCTTTCCATACAGGTTTCCAACTGATTTTAATGTCAGGAAGTACTTTGAACATTAATGCAAATAAGCACATGACCAATCCAAAACCAATGGCAAAATTCACGAACTCTACAAGCATATAGGTTTCAAGGCCAAAATAACTGGTGATCCAGTTATTAAACAGGCTGATCATTGATGAGAGAATCATTGTGATCATCAGTAAAAAACCTAAAATAAGGATCATTCCTAACGAGTTGGCTCTGTCTAGCAGAAATTTAACCAAAGCCTTTTTAGGAGCTGCTTCCACATCCCAAAGCGTATTTAAAGTATGCTGCAGCTGAAAAAATAAAGTGGTGGAACCAAAAATCAAAGATCCTATTCCTACGGTTTTCATGAAAATATTCTGCTTGTCAATAAGAGCTCCGGCAATCATTCCTTCAATACTTTTAGCCACATCAGCTCCCATCAATCCTCCGATCTGGTTACTGATCTCGCCGCGGATAGCTTCTTCACCGAAGAAATTTCCTGCAATCCATATAATAATAATCAAGAGTCCGGGGATAGAAAAGATCGCATAATAGGCAAGACTGGCCGAATCTTTTGATGCGGAAGAATTGTTCCATTCAGTAAAGGTGTCTTTTAATACCTCCCAGAAAAACTTGATTGTATTGATCATATTAGAAAGGATATCCGATGGCTATATTTAAAATTAAATTATCTTTTCTCCACTGTGAATCTCCGAAATTGATCCGGTCAAATGCCCATCGGTCTCCTTTTTCATAATAAGGTACACGCAATGGCATAGCAAGATCCAGTCTTAAAATTAAGATAGAAAAATCAAGTCTCAGGCCAACTCCAGCTCCCACTGCAATTTCACTTAAAAATTCTTTCGAAAATTTAGCGCCCGGTCTTTGAGCATCTTCATTAATTAACCAGACATTTCCTGCATCTGCGAATACAGCAACATTTAAAAACTTGTAAAGATTAGCACGGTATTCAGCATTAAGTTCTAGCTTGATATCCCCGGACTGGTCAAAATAATAACCGGATTTAATGGTTCTTGGATCGAAACTTCCGGGACCCAATGTTCTGGCACGAAATGCTCTAATACTGTTACTCCCTCCTGAAAAAAATTGTTTGGAGAAAGGAATGTTTTCTGAATTCCCATAAGGATAAGCTATTCCTCCTATAAATCTTGTAGCTAAAGATGTTTTCTCTGTGAACTTATGATAAAGTCTGAAATCATTCTCCATTTTAGCATATTGACTGAAAGGAATTCCGAAGATCTTTTTCTCTTTATCTTTTTTTACGTTGGCCCCTGTCACCAAACCTGTAATATTTCCTGCTAAATCCAATGTTCCTTTATAATAAATGGTGGTGGGTTTAGACAGCATTGTATTGGTGTAGGTATAAGAATAGGTAGGTCCAAAAATAAGCTGTTTTTGAACAACCCTTTGCATGGCATCACTGTTAGCCGATATAGAGTCATATAAAGCAGTAACTTTGGCAGGAGAAACCAATGTTACATCCAATAGCTTCAGATCATGCTCTTTTCTTACATTTTCCTTCCATAAGTAACCAAATGATGCACTGAATGTATTAAGCGTATAATACTCGGTACGGTTCTGAAATTCAAACCCTAAATTAATATTTGTTCTCGGAACAAAAGCACTTGAAGAATTGAAACGGAAAGGCGCAACAATCCTTGGAATGGAAAGCTGAACATTTGTTCCTGCACGGAAGAGATTCTTTGCATTTTCCTGGCCTCCCATCTGGAAATCGAAAGCTCCATAAACAGCTGCTTTAAACTGTTCAGCTCCCCTGAAAAAGTTTCTGTGGGTCCAGTTCAGGTTTAATTCACTTCCCGCATAATTGGCAGAGTTGGTTCTTCCCAAAGCTTCCAGTCTCAGGGACTGAATTTGTCTCGGTGTGAGTAAATAATAGGCATCGAACTGATGTTTTAATGAATCTGAAACAATGAATTCATTTTTTACAAATTTAAAAACGCCCAGACTGATCAGGCGGTTAAGCGTAAGATTGTGATTGGAGCGGTTATAAAGATCTCCTTTCTTAAAATACAGAGCTCTGTCGAAAATCTTAGGTTTGAATTTTTGCTGAGGATCAATTACATAAATATCATTGTATTTATATTTAGAAAGCGAATCCGTATTCATCGGAACACTGTATTTTCCTCTTTTTACATCCTGTATATTATAATTCGGAAATACAATAACCTTGTCAATGCTGAACTGCTCCGTTGCCAGATCAGGAGTATTTTCTTTTAGTTTTACGTTAAGCTCAACCTTATGGTTTTTACTTACCGTACTGTCTGCCTGAACAATAATATTATCAGCATTGAAATAATAGAATCCCCTTTCCTTTAAGCCATTATCAATTCGTTCTCTTTCATCTTTGATCACATCGAGATCAAAAGGTTTTCCGGGTTTAAGTAATGTTTTATCCGTTAAACTTTGAATTTCTCTATTGACAAGTGAAGAATCCTGCTGGAACTTAACATGACTGATGAAGTATCTTGAGCCGGGCCTCAAAGTATAGGTTACCTTTGCCTTTTTATTTTTCGAAACAGTATCATAAGTAGCTCTGGCATTGAAATAGCCTTTATTCTCAGAATAGTTTTCAATGATTTCTCTGTTGAATTCACGATCTACATCTCCTAACAGAACAGGTTTTTCACCTGCCTTATATTTCAGCCAGTAATTGAATCCTTTATCTTTTTTAGGCTCTTTGGCAATATTATAAAAATACAACCTCGGACGCATTCCCAATAGAGTGGAATTGGGTTTAGGAACCAGATTTTCCTCCAATGCAGACTGGAGCTCATTTTTTTCTTTCTTGGAAATAGTATCGTTCTCTATTTTCACTTCCCCTCCTACGTAAAGCATCTGACCTTCCTTCAGGAATTTCGTATTGCTGCACGAGAAAGCAACAGCTGCAAATCCTGAAACGAATACATATTTCCAATATATATTAAATCTGATTTTCATTATTTAAATTCTACTACCTGGTTATTTTTGTTCTCTTTTTTACGTCTGTCCTTCTTGGATTTTTGGAAAATCTCACGGAATTTATCATAGTCTAAAGTAATGATAAAACCTAGTCCTGTTTCTATAATCTGCCCCTGAAGAGCTACCTGATATTCATCCTTACGATAAGCCCGAAGCATGTATCTTCCGTCTTTTGAAAGACTGTAGTCTATCGTGACATTTCCTGCAATATTGGTTGTATTTTCATTTTGGCGTGCTTCACCTTCCAGGGCAAAATTGCTTCCCACAGAAACTTTCAGGCGGTCATTCAGCAATCTTTTGCTTACTCCCACATTCAGATCCGTTCTTGTATTCTTTGTTCCGCTTGAATAATCTTCAGAAGAATCAAGACCCAGGTCAATATCTACGCCTTTGATCAGTCCTGAAGCCAGATTGTTCAGCTGCTGCGAAAGGATTTTGCTCACACTCTGTCTGGCCATCATCTCAGCTGACATTCCTGCGCCGGATTCAAAAGGATTTTCTCCAATGAAACGGTTCAGCAGCAGAAGAGCAAAAACCTGCTTGTTCATTTCCGATTCCTGTGTTCTGAGCTGAGTAAGCTTTTGGTCTACAATATCAGTTACCGTTGAGGAAACGGAGTTGTTTTTCTCATCTGTAGTAATATCAAAAGTAATTTGCGGTTTCAGAAGCTCACCTTTCATTTTTAATAAAGTATTGAAAGGTATTCTCTGCTTAAACTGATTCATTACAGAAGCGTCTTCACCGCTTACCTGCTGCTCAACGAGATCTATAGGCGGAGCTTCCGTTTTATAAACTGCGGTAATATCCATCATCGCTGCAGTAGGCTCTCCGGTCCATGTAATTGTACTTCCTTTCTGAATATCAAACTTACGTTTCAGAAGACTTACAGAAAGCTCATAAGACCCTTTTTCCACTTCATACACACCCACAAGAGTTGTTTTCCCAGAAGGGTCTATTCCTCCGGTCAGTTCCGCTTCACCCTGAAGTTTTATAAAATCACCGTTGGCCTTATCAATAACAATCGACATTTTAGCCTCTTTGCTCACTTCAATGTTCACACTTACATCCATTCCTTTGAATCGGCTTTGTGCTTGCAGAGAATCGGCTTTGACGGTTTTATTTAACACTACCTGATCCTGGTCGATAAACTCTACAATTCCGTCTCTTTCCTGCAGGGAAGGGCTGGATTGCGGAAGGACAAACGTAAAATCGGTATCATCAGAAACCGACAGTCTGCCGTCAACTTTTGGAAGATCCAGATTTCCTCTGATATGAAGCCCTGCATCAATGGCAAGAATTCCATACATCATTGCATCATTGGATTTTTCTGAATTGACTACTTTGAAGTCTTTTGCATTCACATCAAGATTGAATGCAAAATCTCTGTAGGTCTGGGTAAGAACCTGCCCGTTGATCACAAGAGAATTTCCGTCCTTATCATTGATCCTAAACTTATTAAGCTCAATTCCCCGGTTTGTAAAATCAATTTCGTCATTGATTTTTCTGAAATCACTGCCTGTTTTGGTAATTTCCAGTCCGGCATCATTGAATTTTATTTTACCTAAAATGTTCGGTTTGTCTGTATTTCCAGTGATCTTTAAATTTCCCGAAAGATAACCTTCCGTATTTGTTATCGCATTCATGGAAAAGCCCTGAACACTCTTCATCTGCAGCTGGCTGATGTCCATATTCAGATCAAATGTGCTGGAAGAAGTATTGTAATCTCCAAGGATTTTTACATCGTTATTATTGCCGGAAAGAGCAACGTCAGCATTTAAAATATTCGGTGACGTGTTGTTCACTTTTACCGCCAGATTACCAACCGGACTTCCGTACACAATCAGGTCTGTAATATTCAGATCTGAAGTAAAGGTCATATTTTTCGTAACATCCCTAAGTTGGACAGTTCCGTTAATGGTTCCTTTTGCCAGAACCGTATCTTTTTTGATCAGCTCAGTAATTGTTTCAATTTTAAAATCTTTCAGTGAAACATTTAAAGGGCTGGTTGGGCGATCGGTTTCAGACTGAAGCGATATTTCACTTCCGCCATTGGACAATATAAAATTATCGGCCAAAATTCCCTGGCTGCTGATCTGGATTTTATTGTTTTCAGCAACATTCCAGTCAGAATAATTTAATTTTAAGCCATTCGGGTTCAGTGAAATTTCTGTAATATCATTCAACGATTTTGCATTTCCTGCAATGAGAAACTGGGTAGCGTCTTTATCATCTTTCGTGGTCATATTGTAATTGATGATATTATTGGCAACATCTCCGTTTACTGCTATTTTTTTCAGCGTAAAGCTGGAGCTTTTTAAAGAACCTGTCTGGAGACTGTACTGCAGCGCCTGATTCTCATTGGTCACCTTTAAAGCAACGTTTTCCAACGAATTTTCACCATATAAAAGTTGCGGGATCTGGCCGTCTATTTCAATTTTTTGAGAGTCTGCATCATAATTTCCGGCTAAATTGATGGTTTCAAAACTTTTTAAATCGGGAACAAATTTCCGGATCAGATCATCATTTTTAATCTTTGCATTGAATGTAAAGAACTGCCCCGGATCAATCTTCTGACCTTTTGCTGGTTTTTGGAACTGGTAATATTGATTGACGGTCTGCGTTAAAGCGCCAAAAATCTGTGTCAGCTTATATTTTCCTTTTAAAGAAACATCAGCAATCTGAGAATTGAAAATGATCTGCGTAGAATCCTGTGTAGAGGAAGCTTTAAGATTCATTTCCTGTACCGGATAAACCTCTTTTGTATCTGAAAAAGCAAAATCTTTCAGATTGAGATATCCATTCAGAGCATCCGGATTGAGGCTTGAAAAATCACCGTCAATTTTCCCGGCAATGATCATCGGCTTCTCATAGAATCCAAGCTTATTCACATCAAGCTTAATCACTTCGCCATTAATCTTTACCGTAGGATTTTTTTCGCTGTAGACTCCGGAAGCGATTAAATTCAGATTGGCATTCGGGTCTTTTGAGTTTAAAACAATATTGTAGACGCCACGGTTTATTTTACCCGTTAAATCCATATTCTGGTAACGGTATCCTTTGTAGACAGCAGATGCAACATGTCCTTTAAGGTTGGCCTTGGCATTCTGAAAATCAAAGCTTTCTCCTTTTGCTGAAATTTGTGCCGTAACGGGGCCAATATCTTTATTTTTAATAATCTTTCCGACCTGTATGGCCTGAAGATTGGCTTTTACATCATACAGCTCTCTGTTTTTTCTGCTCATGTCCACATCTGCCACAACAGCAGCATTTCCAAGGGTAGAGTAAAGGTTCAGGTCTGCCTTGACCACTTTGGTGGTTCCTTTTGCATTTCCTTTGATGCTGAAATGGGAAGGCAGGGAGATATTGGAAGGAATTGTATTTTTAGGAACCAGATTGTATACCGTTTTGGCTTCTGCTGAAAATTCCCCGACCCTAAGATCATAATACAGATTTTCAGGTTTCATTGCATTTTTAATTCTTCCTGACGCAGCAACTCTCAACTGATCCAGTCCGGACACTTTAAGGTCTTTGATGAGAAGATCATTTACTATTCCCTGTACATTGGCATTGACATTCAGGACAGCGTTTGGATATTTGTTGAAAGGAACTGTATTTCGTAAAGTAGGAACAATATTTAAGATATCAGCGAAACCTATCTTGGAATTTTTAATGTTGGCTGAAATTTTTACAGCACCCGGATTTGAAGTCAGCTGGTCAAGGGAATCATAATTTAAAATCACCTCATCACGGATCAGCGTTTTAGGAGTCTGCAGATAAAGATCTTTCAGGTAAGCCTGTTTTTCTTCATATACAAAATCTGTATTCAGTTTCTGGATATTGAGGCCTCTTCCTTCCTGAATTTCTGCTGAATTCACTGTTCCTGCAAAAGTATTATTTTCCATTTTGAAGCGTCTTACCTCCACGTTCATTTTAGAAAAATTCATGTGGTTGAAATCCATTCCCTGTTTGGTAGGAGCAATCGCAGTATTGTTGTAAATGGCTTTTACATCATTCAGGACAAGCTTTCCAAGAAGCAGCTTCATGGCTTTATCTTTGTCAGAAGCTTTTGAAACTTCAGGTTCTTTCTGATCTTTCGGATTGGCGTCCTGTGCAGGAAGATACAGGTTGGCATTAATATCTGCGCCGGAAAGGAAAACATTGGAAATATTGTAGGAATTATTCTCAAGATCAAGTTTATTGACCTTCGTACTTAATTCCTTGAACAGAACTTTGGCAAAAGTTTTGGTGTTATCATCCCCGTAATCAATATTGAAATTGGTAAGCTTGATTCCTCTGAGGCCAATATTCATCGGCTTTTTATCATTAAGTGAATCTACCTTTTTTTCTACTTTTTTAGAAACTTCTTCAACAAGATCCTGTTTTAATTTTAACTTCAGTCCGTCAAGGTTGATGTCATTAACGGCATAGGTGTTTTTATTGAGGTCAAAAGTTTTAACCCTTGTATCAAATGATTTGAAATAGAGCTGAATATCATTCCTCGACTGCTGGTCGTTGAACGTTACCCCGATATCTTTTAAGTTGATCTTATCCAGGGAAATAATAAACGGTTTGGAAGGGCTTTCTTCTTTATCGCTTGTTGCAAAAGCATTGATAATATAATCGAAATTGAAAGTCCCGTTTGGCTTGCGCACCACATGGGCACGGGCTCCTTCGAGATCTACGGAAGTAATATCAGCCGTGGAATTGATAAGCTTCAGCATATTTAAGCCTACATCCAGCTTTTTTACAGCAAGAAGTGTATCCACATCCTGTCCCTTAAGGTAAAGGTTTTCCATGATGAGGCTGTTCGGAAATCCTATATTAACCCTTTCCAGGCTTACTTTGGTCTTGATTTTTTTCTCAAGATATACAACCAGCTTATCTTTGATGAAGTTTTGAACGACAGGAAGCCTTAAGCTAAATATCAGAAGGGTAAGAAAAACCAATATTGAAATAAAGGTTATTGCAATACGCTTTAAGAGCTTTCTTTTGTTAATTTTCAGTTTCAAATGCGATTAGGTTTCTAACAAAGATAAGAATACTATTTTATTAGTTCTTTGTTGTGGTATCCTACTAGCAATACAAAAATCCTGCCTTGGCTGTCTTATTATGGAATTTAGTTTAGTAGTTGTCAAGTGAATCAGTTGATAAAGACAACCAAGGTTTGGATTTTTTCTTTAAAAAGCCCCCTTTATATCATTTTAACGTTGAAAAGGTTAGCAAAATGAAATTCAAATGTTGGATAGGTTTCAAAGGGGGCAAGGATATATGGAGATAATAAATTTTTATTAATTATTTTCGTTTTCCCATTTCACGTTTTCACCCTGTGGTGCGGCACCGCCCTGGGCCGGAGTGATAGGAGAAGTTTCCTGGTTGATATGATAGATATAGGCGGCAATTTTTTCAGCATCTCTTCCACTGATGGTTCCTTCTTTGATGAAAGGTCTCATCGTAGGATTATTGGGTGAACCGTTTTCAAGCATCCAGAAAACATTTTTGAACAGATTTTTTTCTTTGATATTGATCCAGTGTGTATCCGTAAGGTTGGGCCCGATACCTCCTTTTCCGCCGTCACCATGACAGGTAGCACAGTTGGTTTTGAAAAGTTCCTGACCTTCCGTGATATTATCTGCGCTGTATTTTGCGGTTTCCAGGTTAACCTGAGGTGCTGTTTTTTCATATTCTGCTATGGATGCCAGCATGGTAGTGGTTTCTTTATTTAATTCCGCCTCAGGATGAGCATATTCTGTAAAGGCAAAGGCCGTCATATATACAACACAGAATATACATCCGAACCAGAACAGGCCTATCCACCATTTTGGCAGCGAATTGTCAAGCTCTGTGATCCCGTCAAAACCGTGGTCGATAAGAATATCTTTTTCTTCGGTCACAGATTGTTTTTTAAATGCTGAATTCCAAAGCTTCTGATAATAAGGAATACTTTTCTCAGCCAGATATTCTTCCTTTTCCTCTTCTGACAGTCTGCTGAAACTTTCATTTTCCACCAGATCTCCAATGGAGTTCATGATCAGAAGAAGAATGACAGCGATCACAATAAGCGCCCAGAAAAAAGGAGAGGAAAAATAGCCTGAGTCTCCGGCGAACATTTCAAATGCCATGATCGTTAAGCCTATCGTTGTTGCGATATATATTGAAATTGGGGTTCTCTTTTTCATTGCAGTCAATTTTAAAGGTTATTCAGCACTTGCGGTCTGGATCTGTGTCGTTTTAATGTCGGTTCCCAATCTTTGCAGATAGGCAATCATTGCGACAATTTCTCTCTGTTCAAGTGGCACATAAGATGCTCCTTTTGCTGTTCTTTCTTTTTCCATCTGGTCTTTTACATCCGCAGCCTCAGAATAAATTCTCTGTACAATGGCTTTAGACTGGTTATCTGCCCATTGGTTTGCAGAATCTATTTCAGATTTTGAATAAGGTACATCGAAAGCATTTTTCATTAATCTCATCTTGTCAACCATCTGAGTACGGTCCAGCTTATTCGTGATCAGCCATGGGAAACGCGGCATAATGGAGCCTGCAGACGTAATTCTTGGGTTGTACATATGTTTAAAGTGCCATGAATCCGGGTTTCTGCCACCCTCTCTGTGAAGATCAGGTCCGGTTCTTTTAGATCCCCATAGAAACGGCCTGTCGTAAATAAATTCTCCGGCTTTGGAGTACTGTCCGTTTTTACCTTCAAATCTTACAATTTCATCACGGAAAGGGCGGATCATCTGGGAGTGGCAGGAGTTACATCCTTCACGGACATACAGGTCTCTTCCTTCCAGCTCAAGCGGGGTATAAGGTTTTACAGCCGTAATGGTAGGAACACTTTGTTTTAATGATAATGTTGGAACGATTTCTATTAAGCCACCGATAGCTACAGTGATGAAAGCTAAAATAGAAAGCAGTTTTGGAGTTCTTTCCAGCCAAAGGTGTACGCCTTCGCCTTCTTTTCTTGCCGTGCCGATGTCTGCCAATGCAGGAGCTTCTGCAGGAACTTCTTTCTGGAATGATCCTGACCTTACGGTTTTGATCACATTGATCACCATTAAAATTGCTCCTGAAAGATAAAGGATACCTCCTAAGAATCTCATTTTAAAGTATGGAATGATTGCCGTTACCGTATCCAGCCAGTTTTTGTACATTAAAGTACCATCCGGATTGAACTGTTTCCACATCAATCCCTGGGTGAATCCTGAAATATACATCGGCACTGCATAAAAGATAATGCCTAATGTTCCCAGCCAGAAGTGCCAGTTGGCTAATTTTTTAGACCACAGCGGTGTTCTCCACATGATCGGAATCAGGTAATAAACTACCCCGAATGCCATAAAGCCGTTCCATCCCAAGGCACCTAAATGTACATGTCCGATTACCCAGTCGGTATAATGCCCGATTTTATTTAAAGATTTTGTAGCTAATAAAGGTCCTTCGAAAGTAGCCATCCCATAACAGGTAATTGCTACCACAAAGAATTTAAGGATCGGATTTTCTCTTACTTTATCCCAGGCACCTCTTAAGGTAAGAAGACCGTTCAGCATTCCTCCCCATGAAGGGGCAATTAGCATAATAGAGAATCCCGTTCCTACGGCCTGAGCCCATGCCGGAAGCGCCGTATACTGCAGGTGGTGAGGGCCAGCCCAAAGGTATACGAATATCAGCGACCAAAAGTGAATAATGGATAATTTATAGGAGAATACAGGACGCTGTGCCGCTTTCGGCATGAAGTAGTACATCAGACCCAGTACCGGAGTTGTCAGTACGAATGCTACGGCATTGTGGCCATACCACCACTGTACAAGAGCATCTTTTACACCGGCATATACGGAATAGGATTTCCAGCTTGTGAATGACAGGGGAACTTCAAGATTATTAAAGATATGCAGCATGGCTACGGCAATCCAGGTAGCGATATAGAACCAGATGGCTACATAAAGGTGTCTTACCCTTCTTTTTGCAATAGTTCCGAACATATTGATTCCAAAAACAACCCATGAGAAGGTGATCAGGATATCGATAGGCCATTCGTGTTCTGCATATTCTTTTGAAGTATTGATTCCCATTAAGAAAGTAATCACTACAGCAACAATCATCAGCTGCCAGCTCCAGAAATGAATCCATGAAAGTGTATCGCTGTACATTCTTGTTTTCAGGAGTCTCTGCATGCTGTAATAGGCACCACAGAAGAAGGAATTACATACAAAAGCAAAAATAACGGCACTGGTATGAAGCATTCTGATTCTTCCGAATCCCATAGCTCCCTGCGTGTTGATCAGTCCCTGGATATTTCCGCTTCTCAAACTCTGGATAGTGGTATCATCCGTTCCGAATAAAAACTCTGGTAATTCAGGGTAAAAAAGCATCAGCGCGGCTGTAAGTCCCAGCAGAAAGCCGACCAGCCCGAATACGATAGTAGCATACAAGAATGCTCTGACAATATTATTGTCATAATTGAATTTTTGCGTCTCCATAATTCCAATAGTGTTGTACCGAAGCGATATTTATCCTCTGAAATCAGATCGGTTTCATCTTTGATGTATCCGAAAAAATAAATATCATGTAACGTGTTAATGTTTTGCCAAAGGTATTTATTAACTTTGTGTAAGTCTAGTAGGTATCCTTCTAAACTATACCGAAAACTACTAAAACAAGAACGATGAAAATATGTGGTCAAAATATCAGGAAAATCCGTAGAAGCAAGGACTTTACGCAGGAGTATATGGCTTTTGAAATGGGTATTTCCCAAAAGGCCTATTCCGACATCGAAAATTCTAAAGTGAAGATCAACCTGGAAATCCTTACGAAGATCTCAGATATTCTAGAAATTAAACCCTCTGATATCTGCAGTATTTCGCATAAATGTAATACAGATGGATCTGAAGATAAATACCATGGGCTTTTGGAATATATGAAAAAGAATAATATTTCAATTCCGGAGGAATACTTATAATTGTAAAAATTCATTCTAAAATTATTCATATATATTAAATATTGATTTATTTACACCATAGTGTTGTTTTAGGCTTTTAATAATAAAGTCTTTGTTTACAACTACTTTTCTAGAGTGTGTTAATACATTAAGAGTTAAAAAATTCATTATCTCGGGAGTTGTAGATATTTCAAATTTTATGATAAAATTATTTATGATATTTAATTTTTCAATCTCGTTCATTTCTACACGAGAGAACTCTTTTATAAGTATGTCCATGAAAAGAGTGAACTTTTGAGTAGTATTATAATACAATGGTAAGTTATTACTAATATGATAAAACCCTTGTGAGTTTAATTTTTCTAATATTAGGTTAAGACTATCTGTTTTAATTGTTGGAATAACTTCAGGAGTACATGTTTCTATAATATTATTTATAGCATTGTTAACATGCATAATCTGTAAAGGGTCAGTCATGCTTTTGTCAATTGTGATTAAGTTAAAAGTCTGATTAAATTCAGAAATAAACTCATTAATTTGTTGCTTTTTTATAAATACGGATTGTTTTTTGTTAAAGTCATATTGTACATAAAAAGCAATAAAAGTTAGAATACATGTAGATATGCCAATGAAAGGGGCTGAAATACCTCCTATTGCGTCTCCGATTGTATTTTTATCACTCATATTAAAGCCCCAATTTAAATGTGATGCTATGTAAATATAAGAGAAAAGTAGTATTAAAAATATTGTTAATAGTACCAAAAATCTTGTTAGATTTTTTCCACTAAAAAAATCAGTTTCTTCTTCGATAATGTTCTTCATGGTTTTATTTTGTTCACTAATTTAACATTTTTAATAATATTGAGAGATTGGAATTTTTCCAAAGAAAATTTTTGGATCTAGAAAACAAAACAAATTATCTGATTTACTCAATTTACGCGTCCTATGGAATGTGAATTTCTCTGAAAAGTTTTTATATATTTAGGGCATAATTCATTTTATGAGCAGCGAACAGAAAGCGGAGTCCAATAATGGGACTCTTGTCAGAGGATTAACCAACAGACATATTCAATTAATTGCCCTTGGAGGCGCCATAGGAACGGGACTGTTTCTCGGGATTGGTCCGGCAGCAGTTTTAGCAGGTCCTTCCGTTATTCTGGGATATGCTTTGGCAGGGATTATTGCATTCTTTATTATGCGCCAGCTTGGTGAGATGGTTGTTCAGGAACCTGTTTCGGGAAGTTTCAGTCATTTTGCGTATAAATATTGGGGGAATTTTCCCGGTTTTGCTTCCGGATGGAATTATTGGATTCTTTATATCCTTGTAAGCATGGCCGAACTGACGGCTATTGGCCATTATATCCATTTTTGGTGGCCCGAAATCCCGCTCTGGGTATCCAGTTTATTCTTTTTTGTCATGATTACTGCCTTAAATCTGGCGTCTGTAAAAGTGTATGGGGAAACTGAATTTTGGTTTTCTATCATTAAAGTGGTAGCTATTATTGGGATGATCGTTTTTGGTATTTATTTACTGTTGAGCGGTACTGGAGGAGATAAAGCAAGTATATCGAATTTGTGGAACGATGGCGGATTTTTCCCAAAAGGATTTTTTAATAAAGGAGAAGGTGGATTTTCCGGGCTGTTTGCCGCTATGGCGATGATCATGTTCTCTTTCGGAGGGCTGGAACTAATCGGGATTACGGCTGCGGAAGCTAAAAATCCGGAAAAGACGATTCCTAAAGCAACCAATCAGGTTATTTACAGAATTTTAATTTTCTACGTGGGTGCTTTGGTTATTTTATTTGCCTTGAGCCCGTGGAGAGAAATTACCGAGGGGACGAGCCCTTTTGTTATGGTTTTCCAGAATTTAAATGGATTTGAGTTCAATATCTTCGGCAAGGTGATTCAGTTTAATGTTTTAATTGCGAATATCCTTAATCTGATCGTTTTGACCGCAGCTTTGTCTGTGTATAACAGCAGTGTTTACAGCAATAGCAGAATGCTTTTTGGATTGGCGCAGCAGGGGAATGCCCCCAAATTTTTAAAGAAACTGAATAAAAACGGTGTTCCGACCAATGCAATTCTGGTCTCTTCATGCTTTGCCGGGATCTGTATTATCATTAATAAATTGGTTCCTGAAAAGGCATTTGAGTATTTGATGGCTCTGGTGGTTTCTACATTAATTATCAATTGGCTGATGATCTGCTATACTCATCTGAAATTCAGGAAAGAAAAAGATAGATCTGGCGCGAAGACTTTATTTCCTTCTATATTTTATCCGGTTTCGAACTATATCTGTATTCTGTTTTTAGTCGCTATTCTGGTATTGATGAGTATTACCGGAATGGAAATTCAGGTGATCTTAATTCCGGTATGGCTGATTTTCTTATTTCTGATGTTTAAACTGTATCAACCTAAAACCAAATAAATATAACATAAAGGATGGATTTTTATCTGTCCTTTCTTGTTATTATAGCATAGCCTCAATATTTTACAAAACTTTATAGGGAATGGTTTTAAAAACAAAAACCACCCTTAAAAAGGATGGTTTGTAGACCCACAGGGATTCGAACCCCGACTGACGGTACCAAAAACCGGAGTGCTACCGTTACACTATAGGTCTGCTTTATTTTGGTGGTGCAAATCTACAATTTTTTTCTTTATGCACAAAAACTGTTGTGAAAAAAGATGTTTTAAAATTAGAAAAAGGCCTGAATATTATAAAAACAAAAACCACCCTTGAAAAGGATGGTTTGTAGACCCACAGGGATTCGAACCCCGACTGACGGTACCAAAAACCGGAGTGCTACCGTTACACTATAGGTCTGTTTTATTTTGGTGAGGCAAATTTACAGCTTTTTTGTTTAGATACAAGAATTTTTTAAAGTTTTTTTTAAATTTACACTACTTTTATGTCCCCTAATCATGCTGATAAACTTCAATAATCTCAATATTAATAATTTATCGTTTCAGACAGATTTCGAAAGCAAAACTAAAATCTTTTTAGAAGAATGGTTTTCTGATGGATCTACTGTAAAGGTTCAGACTTCAGGCTCTACAGGAACACCGAAAGTTTTTGAAATTGAAAAAAATAAAATGGTCAATTCTGCTGTGATGACCTGCAACTTTTTAGGGTTGAAGGAAGATGATAAGGCATTGCTGTGTCTCCCGGTTGAATATATTTCGGGTAAAATGATGGTAGTCCGTTCTATTGTGAGAAAATTAAGGCTGATTGTTACTGAACCATCCTTAAAGCCGCTTGAACATTTAAATGAAGAGATAGACTTTTGTGCAATGACTCCACTTCAGGTAGAAAACTCGCTGGAGAAACTGCATTTCATCAAGGACCTGATCATTGGTGGCGCCACTGTTTCCGAGTCATTAAAAAGGAAAATAGCCCAAAATAAAAGATTAGAAAGTATCCGTATTTTTGAAACCTATGGAATGTCTGAAACGCTTTCCCATATCGCTTTAAAGCAGCTCATGCCAGAACCGGAAGATTATTTTACGGCTTTCGAAAATGTATCTGTTACTCTGGATGAAAGAGGCTGCCTGAAAATCTTTGCACCCAATGTGAATGCTGAAGTCCTGCAGACTAATGATTTAGTTGAGATTAAAAATGAAAAACAGTTTAAATTCCTGGGGCGTATCGACAATGTTATTAATTCCGGCGGAGCAAAAGTTTTCCCTGAAACACTGGAAGCATTGGTGAAAAAAGAAATTCCCAATGAAGCTGTTTTTATAGGTGTGAAAGATGAGAGCCTTGGCCAGAAGTTGATATTGGTGATAGAAGGATCAGAGACGGATGATTTGATCAAAAAGATCACTGGAATATCTTTTGAAAAAAGCTTTCACAAACCGAAAGAAATTATTTTCATTGAAAACATTCCACGAACACCAAACGGAAAAGTGAACCGGATAGAACTGAATAAAATAATAGCCGGAAGATTATAATTTTGCCCGGTATTTGATGTACTATAATTCCTGATTACTGGCTCTTGAATCCAGATGCTTTAATATAAAAACATGAAAGACTTCTCAAAAGAACTCAGCTTTAAAACTTCCCGGAGCAGTGGAGCAGGGGGACAAAACGTTAATAAAGTGGAAACTTCAGTGACTGTTCTGTGGTTTGTTGACGGGTCTGAATTTTTTAATGAAAATCAGAAAGAGCTGATCCAGACTAAACTGAAAAACAGGATCAATGCTGATGGATATCTTTTTTTGACGGTGTCGGAAAGCAGAACCCAGCTGATGAACAAGAATAAGGCAATTGAAAAAATTATTGAACTCGTTAATAAAGCTTTAATTGTTCCCAAGAAAAGGGTGGCCACAAAACCATCGAAAGGACAAAAGCAAAAACGTTTGGATACCAAAAAGAAAATTTCAGAAAAAAAGGAGAACAGGAAATTCAAGTTTTAAGGTTACGTAAAGTTTTCTTTTTCACGAGTCATAATTTTTGAGTATCTTCGGTATTATTAATTGTTTTAAATATGACAGCAACTATTTCTTTATCCTCAGCGGACCGTTTTTCAGGTCTTTTGTTGTCGTTGCTGTACTTACATAGAGATTCTTTTCTTAAAAGTTCCAAGGACTTTATCAATTAAGCCCTGTCAGGATCCTTGACAGGGAAATATTCCGATAATTTTTACGTATTATTTTTTTTGCAGTTTTCTACGGGAGAAAGACTGATCAGTTCTGTTATCCTGCATTGGATCATTGGAAATAGCTGCATCCATTACCTTAAAAATTTTAAAAATGTCTAATCATATTATTGTAACTACCGGAATTTATGATGCTATAAAAGATACACTCAGAAGAAAAAAAGTAAGCATGCCGGAAGAAAAAAGACTTGCTGAAGAACTGAGAAAAGCTAAACAGGTACTAAGAAGGGAACTTCCTGCCGATGTAGTGACCGTCAACAGAAAAGTGACCATTAAAGATCATACTCAGAATTTTGAACATGAATATATTTTTGTGGCTTCTTCAAAAGCTAAACCGGCGAAGAACAAACATTCCATCTTATCGGATATTGCACTTGCTGCAGTTGGGTATAAAGTAGGAGATATTATCGACTGGCCTTTTAAAGACGGCGAAAGAAAAATTGAGATCTTAAAAGTAGAATCTTGTCACGGGTAATTCCTGTGTATCTATATTTGTTAGATGAAAGTACAGCTTCAGGGCTGTACTTTTTCATGAAAGCACTTTTGGAAAAAACTATTTTTATCATTTGTTAAAAAAGGATGCTCGGGCAAGAGTTTCTTTACGTACTCATGTTGCATTCCGTTTTTAAGTTTTATCTTTGCAAAAATTAAAAAAATGAGCAAACCGATTTCTGAATTTATAGAGAAATATTACCTGCACTTCAATGCGGCTGCATTGGTAGATGCATCTAAGGGGTATGTTGCACATCTTAAAGATGGCGGAAAAATGATGATCACTTTGGCAGGTGCGATGTCTACTGCTGAATTGGGGAAAATCCTTGCAGAAATGATCCGTCAGGGAAAAGTTGATTTTATTTCTTGTACTGGAGCCAATCTTGAAGAAGATTTGATGAACCTTGTGGCGCACTCTCATTACGAAAGAGTTCCTCATTACAGAGATTTAACAGCACAGGATGAGTGGGATCTATTGGAAAGAGGGTTAAACAGAGTTACAGATACATGTATTCCGGAAGAAGAAGCTTTCAGAAGGCTTCAGAAACATATCGTGGAGATCTGGAAAGATGCAGAAGCTAAAGGCGAGCGTTATTTCCCTCACGAATTTATGTATAAAATGATCCTTTCAGGGATTCTTGAGCAGTATTATGAGATTCCAAGAGAAAACTCATGGATGATTGCTGCAGCTGAGAAAAACCTTCCGATAGTAGTTCCGGGATGGGAAGATTCTACGATGGGTAACATCTTTGCTTCTTATTGTATCAAAGGCGAGCTTACAGCAACCACTATGAAATCAGGAATCGAATATATGACTTACCTTGCTGACTGGTATACTAAAAATTCAGCTGGAAAAGGAGTTGGATTCTTCCAGATTGGAGGAGGGATTGCAGGAGATTTCCCGATCTGTGTGGTGCCGATGTTATACCAGGATATGGAAATGCATGATATCCCTTTCTGGTCTTATTTCTGTCAGATCTCGGATTCTACAACATCTTACGGTTCATATTCAGGAGCAGTTCCGAACGAGAAAATTACTTGGGGTAAACTGGATATCACAACACCTAAGTTTATCGTTGAAAGTGATGCTACCATCTGTGCACCATTGATGTTCTCATACATCTTGGAAAATTAAGAATAAACTTCTTTTAAAAATACCAACGCTTCAATTCATTTTGGAGCGTTTTTTTTATTACATATCGTCATTGCTAGAATGACGTACGTAGAAGTTCAGTCAAGGGAATTTACCAGCACAAAGTATCGGTAAGCCAGAATTCCTTTCTCAATTTTGCTAAGCTTATTCGGGTCTTTATTGCTCAATTTTGGGAGCAGCTTTTTATTAACTGCATTCAGCAGCCGGAAGAATGATTTTTTCATATCTTTATATTTACAATCAGACATCATTGAATAGTTTAGAATCCAAAAATGATGCAAAAAGGCGTTTAAAATTAACTAAACCTCATCTTTCAACACGATAAAAAAGGTTGCTATACTATGGACGAAATTTTTAAACAACAGATTTACGAGATTACAAGGCTTATTCCAAAAGGAAGAGTTTCTTCTTATGGAGCCATAGCCAAGGCGGTAGGTTATCCTAACCATTCCCGTCATGTAGGAAAGGCAATGGGAGGGTGCCCGGAAGATGTTCCTGCACATCGTGTTATATCCAGCTCAGGGGTATTATCTGTCCCTGAGTTTCAGAAAAGGTTGGAAGCAGAAGGCATTACCGTTGAAAATTTGAGGATAAAAGATTTCAAGAAACTGTTCTGGAATCCACTTGAGGAGATTTAGAATTAAAACTTATTGGGCAGTTAAGAATTTTTAATTTGATCGTTTATTTTTAATCCGCTACTATTAAAGTACTTTGCTTCATCAGTAAATTTAAACATCAGTTTAAATATATAACATATTGTTCCGGCGGCGAAGCCGCCGGAACAATAACAAATTACCATTCAATATTTTAACTAATAGAAGTCGGATCATCATTCCCCTTTTTGAAGGGTGGATTTTTGCCCGTAAAGACGGGGTAGTAAATAATTGTCCAAATAAAAAGCCTTGAATACTGAGTATTCAAGACCTTAAAATTTATACGGAAAAAAGCTGATTTTTAAAACAGCCTTATTTTCTTCCTCTAGGTGTTCTTAACTCTTCTTTTAATTTCTCATTTTCTTCTTTCAACAAGGCAATATAGTCCTGCAGGTTCTGAATAATAGATGCGGACATATTATGAAACTGAGTAATTGTTCCTGATGATGAAGAGGATTGGTCATTATATACAGGATGATTGTTATTGATCACAACCTTAGCTTCTTCATCCTCATAAATATCTTCTACCGAAACATCCAAAAAACGGGCAATCTTGTCCCATTCATCCCTTACGATCTTTACATCGCCACTTTCCTTTCTGCTGTAGTTGGATACATCAGTCGCGATAATATCAGCTATCTGCTGTTGAGTATAGCCTTTTTGTTTTCTGATAACGCGTAATTTTTCTTTTTGCATATCCTACATTTTATACAAAAATGGAAAAAAAGCACAATGTGTACAATAAAAAAGAGAAAAAATATGCAGGGAACCGCAGTATTTAATCAAAAATGCTTGAATGATTTAGAATATGAAAGCCCATCCAATCGATAAGTTGATATTTTTCTTTTAATTATTTATAATTCTCCCTGTTAATAAATGAAATTGGATTTGCTTTGTCTGCAATGGTGACTTTGTACAATTTTATCAGAGATAAAACCTTTGCACCTTTGCGTTTGAACAAATTTTCAGGCTCAAAGCATAAAAAAAGCTGTTCCCACTAAGAGAACAGCCTTATTCATTTCTGTACTGTTTTATTACTTTTCCAGCTGCTTATAGCTTCTCTGAATAAAATCTGTCAGGTCTTTTCCTTTCAGTAAATTTTGTGAAAGTTTCGCCAGATCAAGAGCATATTTAATCAGGGTTTCCTTTTCCTCAGGATTTTCTGTCTTTAAGATTTGGTTCGAAAGTTCACTGTTCGAGTTTACTACCAGATTGTACATCTCCGGGAAGCCTCCCATTCCAAACATTCCGCCTCCTCCGGTTGCCTGCATTTCCTTCATTCTTCTCATGAATTCTGGCTGCGTAATCGTAAACGGAGCATCATTGCTGTCAAGATCTTCAAGCTGTACCGTGAATTTGGCGTCTTTTACAGCTTCTTCCACGTCTTTCTTTAAAGATTCCTTTTCTGTTTCATTTAATTTAGAAATAACCGGTTCGTCTTTTTTGATAAGGTTATTAATGTGGTCTGCATCCACTCTTGCGAATGAGATTTTCTCTTTTGTAGTTTCCAGTTTTTGGATCACGTGAGAGATCACCGGTGAGTCTAATAACAGAACGTCATAACCTTTATCGTTAGCTGCCTGGATATAGCTGTGCTGCTCATCAGCGTTTGTTGCATAAAGGATTACTGTATTTCCATTCTTATCCGTATGGGCAGGCTGGATTTTTTCAATTAATTCATTCCACAGGAAATATTTTCCGTCTGTAGTAGGATATAGCGTGAATTTATCTGCCTTTTCTGCGAATTTTTCCTCAGTGATAATCCCGTATTCGATCACGATCTTGATGTCGTTCCATTTTTGCTCATAATCTTCACGGTTTTCGTTGATCAGAGAAGACATTTTATCGGCAACCTTTTTAGTTATGTAAGAAGAAATTTTCTTCACTGCACCATCAGCCTGAAGATAAGAACGGGAAACATTCAACGGAATATCCGGAGAATCAATTACTCCTCTCAGAAGCATTAAGAAGTCAGGAACAATACCTTTTACTTCATCCGTTACAAATACCTGGTTCTGATACAGTTGGATTTTATCCTTGTCAATATTTAAATTGTTGCTCAGTTTCGGGAAAAATAAAATTCCCGTAAGATTAAAAGGATAATCAACGTTCAGGTGGATATTGAATAAAGGCTCCTCAAACTGCATAGGGTACAGTTCATGGTAAAATTTCATATAATCTTCATTCGTCAGCTCGCTTGGTGCAATAGTCCACGCCGGTGTTGGATTATTGATGATATTGTCAACTTCCTCGGTTTCAGCAACTGTATCTTCCGGAGCATCCTCTGGTAATGGAAGACTATGTATTTTTGTTCCGAATTTAATCGGAACAGGCATGAATTTATTGTATTTTGATAACAGCTCACGGATTTTAGCTTCTTCTAAAAACTCCGTAGAATCTTCTGCGATATGAAGAATGATTTCCGTTCCTCTGTCAGTTTTGTCAGCCGTTTCCTCAAGGGTAAATTCCGGGCTTCCGTCGCAGATCCATCTTACAGCAGAACCGTCTTTATAAGATTTTGTAAGGATCTCCACTTTCTCTGCCACCATAAATGCAGAATAGAAACCAAGGCCGAAATGTCCGATGATCCCGGAGTCTTTTGCAGTATCCTTATATTTTTCAAGGAATTCTTCGGCACCGGAAAAAGCAACCTGGTTGATGTATTTTTCCACCTCTTCACCAGTCATACCAATTCCCTGGTCGATAATACGTAATGTTTTCTGTTCCTTATCGATTTTAACTTCAATCTTCGGATTTCCGTACTCAACCTTTGCTTCTCCGATACTTGTCAGGTGCTTTAATTTTAAAGTGGCATCAGTGGCATTGGAGATCAGCTCTCTCAGGAATATTTCGTGATCACTGTAAAGAAACTTTTTAATAAGTGGGAAAATGTTTTCCACAGATACATTAATATTTCCTTTAGTCATAATAATTTTTGTTTTTTAATTTCTATTTGATGTCTCAAAAAAAATACCATCAAGAAGAATGTGACAGAATGTCAGAAGGAGCAAATGATTATATTAAGACATTACAACATTCTGATTAAATTCAATAGGAGCGGGCTTTAGCCCGCTTACAAAATAGCGTAAAACCTTTGGCTTTAGCCAAAACCTAAATGAAACCAAAAAAAAAGACAGCCCAAAAGCTGTCTTTTTTATAGATTGAAAAAAGGTTATTTCACTTTGTTTTTCAATTCCTCTTTAATTTTATTTTCTAACTCCTCAGCAAGCTCAGGGTTGTCTTTCAACACATCTTTTACTGCGTCACGACCTTGTCCTAATTTGGTTTCCTCATAGCTGAACCAAGAACCGCTTTTCTTTACGATTCCCTGTTCTACAGCCTGGTCAAGAATTTCTCCTGTTTTAGAAACTCCTTCACCGTACATAATATCGAATTCAGCCTGCTTGAAAGGAGGTGCTACTTTATTCTTCACAATCTTCACCTTTACACGGCTTCCGATAGCCTCATCACCATTTTTAATAGGCGCACTTGCTTTTCTGATATCTACTCTTACAGAAGCGTAGAATTTCAACGCGTTACCACCGGTTGTTGTTTCAGGATTTCCGAACATTACACCGATTTTCTCTCTTAGCTGATTGATGAAAATTACAGTACATTTCGTTCTTGAAATTGTAGCCGTCAGTTTTCTCAATGCCTGGGACATCAATCTTGCGTGAAGACCCATTTTAGAATCTCCCATTTCCCCTTCAATTTCCGCTTTTGGAGTAAGGGCTGCAACGGAGTCAATAACCACGATATCAATTGCTCCCGAACGGATCAGGTTATCTGCAATTTCCAAGGCCTGCTCACCGTTGTCCGGCTGAGAAATAATTAAGTTTTCAAGATCAATTCCTAGTTTTCCTGCGTAACCTCTGTCAAAAGCATGCTCTGCGTCAATAAATGCTGCAATTCCACCTGCTTTTTGAGCTTCTGCAATAGCATGAAGCGTTAAAGTTGTTTTACCGGAAGATTCAGGTCCGTAGATCTCAATGATTCTTCCTCTTGGATATCCACCTACTCCAAGAGCGATGTCTAATCCTAAAGATCCGGAAGGAATAACTTCAATGGTAGTATCAATCGTACTGTCACCTAAGGTCATTACAGTTCCTTTTCCGTATGTTTTATCTAGCTTGTCAAGCACCAATGCAAGTGCTTTTTTCTTATCGTCTATGTTGCTCATCTGTTGTTAAAATAATTGTTCAAAATTACGGAATTTTAACGTCAAAAACTAATATTATTTAATGTGAGAAAGTGTTTTTAGCGTTAAAAAATAATAATGTTTTGTGACTGATGTTATTCATTACTAGCGGAATGTAGTATTTTATGATTCAAAGCATAAAAATATTTTTTTCGCATTTAATATACTTGCTGTTTGGTATTGTTCTAGTGGAAATTTGAATTCTTAGTGATTTTAAGATAGTCTTCCAGCACCTTCATCTGGTCTTTATTTCCCTTTTTTATCCTTGTGTCGCGACTTACCAGATTATCATAAATTTTGTTGATGAGAATCTTTGTTTTTGGAAACAGTTTCCGGTTGGAAACCTCAGGGATCTGAAGCCTTTTACAGACTTCATCATCCAGAAGAAACCATGTGCAGCAAATATGCAGGTATCGCAGGTTTTTCCTTTGAAATTTGAATTTTAAGATAGGGTTTTCGAGAGACTCATTCAATAAAGAATGAGCGAGAAGAATAGAATCTTTATCAGAAGGTGGCTGTACAGAAGTCCACAGGTAGAAATATTCCGTTGCCTGCTTTTTACTGTCCGGAAGAAGGTGCTCAGGGATTCCCAATAAATATCCGACGTATTTCCAAAGATGGAAAATTCCTTTCTCTTCTTCAACGGAAAAGGTATTTCCTAATTTTTGAAGACTGTGAAGGAAAACAAGGCTAAACCCAATATAAGTAGCCATCATATCCCATGAATTAATCGGTTCTCCCCAGTTTTCAGTATCCCATTCTTTGTAATGTTTTTTGATGGAAAGCCTGGCGTAAGAATGGATCAGGCGGGTTTTTATAGCAAATTCGTAGCCCTTTGCATGAAGTTCCAGTGTATCGTAGCGCGTCACATTCACCCAAAAATCCAAGGTCTCTGAAAGACGTTTTACGGCGCCCTTCTTTAATGCTTCAGTAGCGGTAAGAGGTTTGTTGAGGTAAGCGTAGTCATAGCCTCCCATCAGGCAGTAATCCCTTAATGAAATCAGCGAGTCCAGGTTGCTTCGCATGCAAAGTTCTGCGCCGCTTTTCAACAGGTTGTAATCAAGCCAGTCCGGTATCCGCTGGGTTTGGGCAAAAAGTTTTTTTACACTTTCAGGAACATCATCTGTTGCAGAAATGCCATTTCGTATATAGCCTTCAATTTCTCTTGATGCTTCGTGAAACTTTTTAGTAAGGTAAACATCCCGGACAACTTCATCACCGATTGTATCTACATGATAAAAATAGGATGAAAACTTGTCAAAATCTTTAAAAGTCACTTCAGCTCCGGAAAAATCAATAAGCTGCTTCCCGTTTCCTTTTCCCCAGAAACTTTTGAAATGGGGGGAATCTTTAAAACGTGGCTGTAAAATCATGTTTTCCATTACCATAAAAATACAAGTTTTGCACCGAAATTTTCTGGTGAGATTTGTCAGTCTTTATTAAACATTGAAATATTAGATAAGTCCTCTTTCAAAAGCTTTTTTTACAAGCTCCTTGCTGTTTCTGGAATCCGTTTTCCGTAAAATATTTTTTCTGTGTGTACGAACTGTATGTTCTGACAAAATTAATGCCTGGGCTATCTCCGGAGCGGAATATCCTTTGGTGATAAGGGCAAGGATTTCCATTTCTCGTTTTGTCAGATGTTCAGGAAAATTTTCCACTTTCGAAAAGGAGTCCAGTTTCACCTGGTGAAAGTCACTTCTGGGACTTATCCCGGATACCAGAACGGTGTAAGGATTTTCTTTTGTAATATGATGAATGTTGGTATGGATGTTTATTGCCTGTATAGGAATTCCGGTTTCATCCTCCATAGTGATCATGGACTGATGGTGGAACAGCTCATAATTTCCTTCTGCTGTTTTCATTCTGAAACAATAGCTGCCCTTAATGTAAAGCTGATGTTCCAGGCCGATCTCTGTCATTTTGTTAATAAGAACCTGTTCGGCTTTCATCACAAATTCTATATCATCCGGATGGGTAAGATCAATGACATCTTTTAAATTTTCCGGATACGAGGGAAGACCGTGAAGCTTCAGAATGTTCTCATGATGGTGGGAAAGTGTACTGTTTGTAAGATTCAGGGCATAATAATAAAATTCTCCTATAGCAAACATTTCGCCAATGATGCGCTCTATGGGCGGCTTATCCAGGATCTTCCGGTCTCTCCTGACGCCCGGATAGGTGTTCCAGACTTCAATGAGAGGATGTTTTTTTTCTGAGTTCTCCATGAATGAATTAGTTTAAGCTAAAATATAACTAAAATACTTACAAAATACCACAAAAGGGGGATTTTTTTACACTGATAAAATGCTAAACTTTGTACTAGCTAATAACCATGGCAGCTCAATTTTTTTGTTCCGTTTTGTTTTATGATTTAATTTTTTCTATAATTTGTTTTAATTACGGAAATAGTAAGTCTCGGAGCATTGATTTTTTACACAGTTTATTCGAAGTTAATTAAATGAATGTTATAAAAACAGTTTACTCTTTTCTTTTTAGTTGTTTGAAAATGATAAACTATTGGCCTCTCGTTGCTGGAGAGGCTTTTTCTTTATAATATATTCCATTAAAAATTTCTCTTTTTATATTTCAAAATCACCCGAACGGGTAATTTACTTGTATTCATGAAATTCCAAACTTTGTAGGAAACTAATAGCCATGAAAACTCATTTATTAAAAATTCTTGCCTTTGTAATTTTTATACCCTCAACTTTTTTTTCACAAATAAAAGTTGAAGTAAAAAAGGAAACTGGAGAGAACGCGAAAAAGGTTAATGGAACGATTACTATTGATCTGTCTGTTAAAGTCGACAGCATAGAAATACCTGTTGAAAAAGGAAATTATGAATTATTTATACCATCCTCGCAGCTGAAAAGCCTGGTCATAAAAAAAGAAGCTATTGAGTATAAACCACTAAAAATGGAAGGAGAGGAAAAAAGGGATACTACTAAAAGCGCTTATCGTGAAAGTGATGCAATTGCAGAACTGATTTTTAGAAGCAACACTCAGTATATTCTGTATGTTGGAGTAACAGGGGAAGAGAAAGTAAGGAGGTATATTATAAAAAGTGAATCTGACTGGAAATGGACAACTTCTTTTGGGGCAAATGCTGTTTTTCTTACAAGCCGCTCAAGATTTATTTCTGTGAATAATGCAGTAGCAGAAAACAGAGATGGGAAAATGATGGATCTAACGCCTAGTATTATGTTTACATTTATCAATAACCAGCGAAATTTTTCTCCTGGATTTACAGGCGGTTTAGGATTTGATTTTGAAGAATTGTCGGTTTTTGCCGGTGGTGCTCTGGGAATCGGGCAGAACATTATTCTGATGGCAGGTATTGCTGTGCATAAGCAGAACCGTCCTAATACAGATTATACAGTGGGACAGACGATTGACAGCTCAGTAACATCAGATAATCTGAATAAAATGCAGTACCGGGTAAATCCTTTCGTGGGAATATCTTTTAGATTTGATAAAAATCCGTTTGTAGCCAAGTAATAATTTGATAAATCATGTAAAATGAAAACGATGATCAGAATAGGATGTTTTATTTCCATCATGCTTTTTTATTCCTGTGCAAAAGAAGATTGTGTATCCTGTATTGCAGAATCTAAAGCCGGAAAAATAGTTGAGACCCGTATGGCCTGTGATGAAAGCTCTGAATACCTTGTAGGCTTTGTGAACGGATTCAAACAAAAGCATCAGGAAACTAGCGGCGACTCAGTTATTGTCCATTGTGCCTATAGCCAATAGATAGACAAACTCATAAAATAAAAAACCTTCCCATCGGGAAGGTTTTATTATGTATTGCTGATTGCTCATTACTTATGATAAAGAAGCAGCGTGTACAAGCATATCTACCAATTTGTTAGAATAACCCATTTCGTTGTCATACCAAGAAACAAGTTTTACAAAGTTTGGAGAAAGCATGATACCAGCGTCTTTGTCGAAGATAGAAGTTCTCTTATCTCCTACGAAATCCTGAGAAACTACTGCATCTTCAGTGTATCCTAAAATTCCTTTCAGTTCACCTTCAGAAGCCGCTTTGATTACTGAACAGATTTCTTCATAAGAAGCCGCCTTTTCAATTCTCACTGTTAAATCTACTACAGAAACGTCAACAGTTGGTACTCTGAAAGACATACCTGTTAATTTTCCGTTTAATGAAGGGATTACTTTTCCTACTGCTTTGGCAGCACCTGTAGAAGAAGGAATAATGTTGTTTAGAGCAGCTCTACCACCTCTCCAGTCTTTCATTGAAGGACCGTCAACTGTTTTCTGAGTTGCCGTTGTAGCGTGTACAGTAGTCATAAGGCCTTCAACGATCCCGAAGTTATCGTGGATTACTTTAGCTAAAGGAGCTAAACAGTTGGTTGTACAAGATGCATTAGATAAAATTTTGATATCGTCAGTAAGTTCTTTATGGTTCACACCCATTACGAACATTGGCGTATCGTCTTTAGATGGAGCAGAAAGGATTACTTTTTTGGCACCAGCATTGATGTGAGCCTGAGCAGAATCTTTAGATAAGAAAAGACCTGTAGATTCTACGATATAGTCAGCGCCTATTTCATTCCATTTTAGGTTGTTAGGGTCTTTCTCAGCAGTTACTCTGATTCTTTTTCCGTTTACCACAAGGTCATTTCCTTCTACAGAAACTTCTCCCGGGAAGATACCGTGTACAGAATCATATTTTAACATGTAAGCCATGTATTCTGCGTTGATTAGGTCATTGATTCCTACTACTTCAATGTTATCTCTTTCAGTCATTGCTCTGAAAACAAGACGTCCAATTCTACCAAAACCGTTGATACCTACTTTGATTGTTGACATAATAGTTTGTTTTAGATTATAAAAAAATATTAGATTGCTAAAATTTCAGAAATCAATAAAAGATCTTTATTGATTTCATTATGTTTTTTAATGGCTTCTTCAATCGGTGTATACACCATATCATTGGAACGCATTCCCGCCATTACATTTGTTTTTCCTTCCATAAGACCTACTACGGCACCGTAACCCAGCCTGCTGGCCAGAACTCTGTCTGCACAGCTTGGAGAACCACCTCTCTGGATGTGCCCTAAGATGGTTACACGGATATCATAATCGGGGAATTCTTCTTTGGTTTGATTGGCAAGATCATAGATGCTTCCCAGTTTTTCACCTTCAGCTACGACAACAATGCTTGATGCTTTTCCTGTTTTTTCAGCTTTTCTGAAATTAGCAAAAAGATCTTCCATGCTGTCTTTCTTCTCAGGAATAAGAATATCAAGAGCACCGGTAGCCAGCCCGCTGTTCAAAGCAATGAACCCTGCATCACGACCCATTACCTCTACAAAGAAAACTCTGTTGTGGGATGTTGCCGTATCACGAACCTTGTCAATAGCTTCCATAGCGGTATTTAAAGCCGTATCGTAGCCGATGGTATTATCCGTTCCGAAAATATCATTGTCGATAGTTCCCGGTACACCAATGACTCTGATCCCGAATTCTTCATTGAAGATCTTTGCTCCGGTAAAAGTTCCGTCACCTCCAATACACACCAATGCATCCACACCATGTTTGATACAGTTGTCGTAAGCTTTCTGACGTCCTTCCGGAGTTCTGAATTCTGCAGACCTGGCAGATTTTAGAATCGTTCCGCCCTGGTTGATTATATTTTTTACAGAACGGGGACCCATTTTCAGGAAATCATCATGGATGAGTCCATTATAGCCTTCCCTTACTCCGTAGCATTCGATATTATAATAGTTTGCAGTTCTAACAACTGCTCTTAATGCTGCATTCATACCCGGAGAGTCACCTCCTGAAGTAAGAACTGCAATTTTTTTTACAGCACTCTCTTTCATCTAGTAAAAAATTTCGAACACAAATTTACAAAAACAAGTTCAGATAATGGCAGTAAGTTGAGAAGAGTTTTGAATATAAATAATTAAAAGCTTCTAAAATTTGTAGGTTTAAAAAAATACCTCGCTGTTTTTGTTTCTGAAGAATTTACATCAAGACTGTACCAGGGTGAAATATTTTTATCAAAAGGATTGGAAAGCACATGAATAGATTGCGCCGGTGTAAATCCTTCGCTTAATAAAAATAACTTTTTAATCACAAATACCTCAGATTTTTGGATGAATAAGATGAAAGAAATAAGAATGAAAAATGACTGGACAATCTAAGCTTTTTCATTTTCAGGAATCAGAAGTTTTCCCCAGTCATTCAGCTGCCAGACAATCTCTACCAGTTTTTTTCCAAGCTCGGTCAATGTATATTCTACCCGGGGAGGCAGCTCATTGAAAGACTGTTTTGTCAGAATACCGTCTTCTACCATTTCATTGAGCTGTTGATTTAAAACCCGGCGGTCTACTTTGGCAATTCCCCGAAGAAATTCACTTGGGCGCTTTTTACCCTCGTTGATCTGCCATACAATCGGGATCTTCCATTTTCCACTGATCGTATTAACTGCCACTTCCAGCGGACAGATTTTATTTTCGTCAGCTTTCTCCTTTGCTTTCATAAAATTGACTTTTTTGTCCCTATGGGTGGAAAATATGCGTTATTGCCTATCTTGATTCACTTTCAGACTTTTGTAAAGTTAATAATTAATTATATGAAAAACGAACAACGGAAAGGCGCCCGTTCGGTAAAAGATATTCCTAAAGATATCATGGAACAGCTAAATAAAGGAGAGATAGAAAGCACCAATCTTACAGAATGGCTTGCCGTGGATCAAAAACTGCTTCTGGAGAATTTTCTTCGGCAGTACAACAGAAAGCAATATTTCGAGCCCATATTAAAAGATATCAGTAGTTTGAAAAAACAAACAGTCAATACCATCAATGAAGCCATTGGTTTAGGCCTTTTTAATGAAGCCTTAAAAAATAATGATGAAGAATTTTTATCGGTTATTCCTGGTCATACATCAGATCTGGTAAGATGTTGGGGGACCTATATGGTGGGAAGGAATAAGGCTTTAAGCAGTAAAGAAAAATTGAATAAAATACAGCCGTTTGCTTCCGACAAACATTTCGGGGTGCGGGAAATTTGCTGGATGGCGGTAAGAACTGAGATTATAGAAAATCTCGAAGAAGCTTTGTTCATATTATCAGGATGGACGGCTCATAAAGATGAATATATCCGCCGTTTTGCCAGTGAATCCACGAGACCCAGAGGGGTTTGGTGTACACATATTGCAAAATTAAAAGAGAATCCTGAATTGGGACTGGTGATTTTAGAACCAATGAAATCAGATATGTCCAAATATGTACGGGACAGTGTAGGGAACTGGCTTAATGATGCCAGTAAATCCAACCCTGAATTTGTACTTAAGACCTGTGAAAGATGGCTTCAGGAAAGTCCTGCGAAGGAAACGGAATATATTGTAAAAAAAGCATTAAGAACAATTCGGAAGGAATAGAATTTAAAGAATAATAAAAGGAAATGACTATCTGAATTGATGACATGTGTACCATCAGCTCAATCTGCGAAACAATGATTCCATTAAATAATTCCATCACCGCTTTTCCGTCAGATACTTCCAATATCTTTTCGGGACATGCTGAACGTGCAGTTTCAAATTCTTCCTTTCCACAATATTGGTCTTTGTAAAATACCGCTGCCACAGTTTTTGATAATTGTTCTCATCATCATGAAACTTCTGCTGATACTGATGCAGATCCAGTTTTTCTTCCGGGTAAAAGAAATCACAGCTTTCCAGATCGTATAAAATTCCATAATTTCTTCTCAAATCATAGATCATCCACTTCTGGTCCTGGTAGCGGTCTTTAAAATGTTTCCGGATAAGCGGAAGAACATCAAAATCAGGATCTATCTTCGCAAAGAAAACACCGTCCTGCATTTTTTCAAACCTCACAAAAGCAGTCATCCTGTGTCTTTCCCGGCTTACGGATTTGCAGATTTTTGAAATTTTTAAAATATCGCTGTCAGCATAATTTTGCAGAATGTTTTCATCAGGGTGTTTTATGGACTGTTTTACGGCTGATAGAATAAGATGTTCCGACTCCGGGTGCTCTGATAAATAAACTTTTAATAACTCATGTATTCCTGACTGGCCGATATGCTGTTCCAGTTTGTTTAAAACCCGTTCAGCTTTATCATTTCGAGTAATGACCTCATGAATTTCTGCAAAGATATTTTCCTGATGAAATCTCTCTTTATTCACAATCTCCACCTCTTTATATCGGTATTCGAAAACTTCAAATACTGCGGTGAAAAGTCCGTCAAAACTGCCGTCATACAATAAAGTGGTCATGTTGAGTTTGTGAGTTATAGGGTTTTGGAGTTTCAGAGTTTTTAGTTGAATTGATCTGATATTCAGTTTTAGAGTGTACATCAAAACAGACTCAGCTGTTGCGAAAACTGGTTGTGAAACTTAGAAGAGCTTCCACCCACAAGCAGTTTCCTGAAATTTTTGTCCGTTAAATATTTCAGATAAGCATTTCCTGCATTAAAATCAATAAAATATTTTGCCCGGTTGACTGCAGCGCCCAGTTTTTTCAGATGATCCATATTTAAAACCTGAAAACGTCTTGCACTCACAATTTTCTTCGCAGTTTTCACGCCAATTCCCGGAATTCTTAAAATCATCTGATAATCCGCAGTCTGTAGATTAACAGGGAATTGATGCAGATGTCTCAAGGCCCAGCTTAATTTAGGATCCACTTCAAGATCTAAAAACGGCATATTCGGATCCAGAATTTCCTCAGCTTTAAAGCCATAAAAACGCATCAGCCAATCCGATTGATACAGACGGTTTTCACGGAGTATCGGAACTTCCGTGGTAAGAGAAGGGAGCCTTTTATCCTCCAAGACAGGAACATAACCGGAATAATACACTCTTTTAAGGTTGAAATTTTTATAAAAATGATCGGCGACTTTGATGATCTGCAGATCATTTTCATTGGTTGCCCCTACTATCATTTGCGTAGATTGGCCTGCAGGAGCAAACTTAGGAACTTTTCTGAAAATTTTCTTTTCATCCTTATACTGAGCAATCCCGTTCTGAATATATTTCATAGGATTAAGCATATCCTGGCGGTTTTTTTCAGGCGCCAATAATTTCAGTCCGCTTTCCGTAGGAATTTCAAGGTTGATGGAAAGCCTGTCAGCATAAAGAGCGGCCTCCTGCATCAGCTCATCACTTGCCCCCGGAATAGATTTTAAATGAATATAACCGTTAAAATTTTCTTCCAGGCGTAATTTTTTTGCCACTCTTACCAGACGCTCCATCGTCGTATCTGCGTTTTTAAAAATTCCGGAGCTTAAGAATAGTCCCTCAATATAATTTCTGCGGTAAAAATTAATGGTCAGATCTGTTACCTCTTCCACAGTGAAGGCTGCTCTTTTAATATCATTGGAGCTTCTGGATACGCAGTAGGCACAATCATAGATACAATGGTTGGTCAGCAGAATTTTGAGCAGGGAAACACATCGTCCGTCTTCAGTATAGGTATGGCAGATTCCGCTTACGGAACTGTCTCCTAAGGCACCTTTTTTATTCTTCCGCGTTCCTCCGCTGGATGAGCAGGAAACGTCATATTTTGCTGCATCAGCAAGGATTTCAAGCTTTTCTTTCAGGCGTTCAAAATTCATTTTAAGAAGGAATGTTATATTTTGTATCTAAATATTGTTCAAAAGTAGTTCCAAAATTGATAAATATCAATTTTTTTCAATAGAAGTTATCAACAACAGAGACTTTCAAAATTACTATCTTTACACTTATTAAATTTATGCTATGAATCATAAACCGGTAGAAGGTTTCTCTAAACTTACAAAGCAGGGGAAAATCGATTGGCTTGTCAGCGAATACCTTGAAGGAAACGAAGAATATCAAAATATATTAAAACAATACTGGAACGAAAATGCTGATCTTCAGAAACTCCACGAAGAGTTTTCTGAAAATACAATCTCCAATTTCTATATGCCTTACGGAATTGCCCCGAATTTCTTAATTGACGGAAAATTATTCGCCCTTCCAATGGCCGTTGAAGAAAGTTCAGTAGTGGCGGCCGCTTCAAAAGCAGCGAAATTCTGGATCGATAAAGGCGGTTTCAAAACAACCATTATCAACAACGAAAAATTAGGACATACCCATTTCATATTCAATGTGGAATCTCATAAACTTCTGCATTTCTTTAATTTCAATTTGAAGAAGAAACTGTTTGAAGCTACTGAAGATATTACTGCCAATATGAGAAAACGAGGCGGTGGAATTCTGGATATCAAATTAGTAGATAAAACTTCTGAAATGCCAGACTACTACCAGCTTAAAGCAAGCTTTGATACGGTAGATTCAATGGGCGCGAATTTTATCAACTCATGCCTTGAGCAGTTCGGAAAAACCATGAAACAGGAGATTGCAACGAGTGAAGATTTTACACAGGAAGAGAAAAACTCGCTTCAGATCGTAATGAATATTCTTTCCAACTTTACTCCGGACTGTATCGTAAGAGCTGAGGTATCCTGTAAAATTGAAGATCTAAAGGATGACAGCGGAATTTCCAATGAAGAATTTGCAAGAAAATTCAAACAGGCTGTTACCATTGCTGAAATAGAGCCTTTCCGTGCCACCACACACAATAAAGGGGTCATGAATGGAGTAGATGCAGTAGTAATTGCTACAGGAAACGACTTCAGAGCAACAGAAGCCTGTGCTCATGCCTACGCAGCGAGAGACGGACAGTACAGATCTCTGACACACTGTACAACGGACAACGGAATTTTCAGATTCTGGATTGATCTTCCGATTTCTGTAGGAGTAGTTGGAGGACTTACGAATCTTCATCCATTAGTAAAATTTTCACTGGCATTGCTTGGAAAACCTTCTGCACAGGAATTGATGAGCATTCTGGCTGTTTCCGGACTTGCCCAGAATTTCGGAGCTCTCCGTTCTTTGGTAACAACCGGTATCCAGAAAGGGCACATGAAAATGCACCTGTTGAATATTTTAAACCAAATGGGCGCTACAGAGGAGGAAAAGCAGCATTTTGTGAACTATTTTAAAGATAAAACAGTAAGCCATCATGAAGTTATTCATGAATTTAACAGATTAAGAGGTCAATAATGCTGCAGATCATTCTACCTATAGTATTTATCATCTTCGGAATATTCTTGAAGAAAACGACCTCGCCAGGATTCAGAAATTCTAAAAAGCTTTCCAATATCTTTATTATATTGGGAATTTCGACGTTGGTAGCAAAACTTATTTTAATCTACATTCATTCCAAATAATGAACAGCAAAACAGTATTCTTTCTCTTGCTTTCATGCTTATGTTTTTCTCAGCAGAAAAATGTAAAGATCAGTGATTTGCAGCCGAAATCTGAAGATACTGTTTTCCCGGTGGTTTCCTATCCTGGAAATCCTTTGGTTGAAAATAAAATTAATACTTTTCTGCAGGTCAGTGAACTGGAATTTGTACCGGATTCCGGCTCCGACCCTTTTAAAAAATCTGCCACTGCGACCAACTCCTATACCAATTATCTTTATTTTTACAGTTGGGAAAAATTAGAAACTCCTAAAAATATTCTAAGTATTGGTTTAGATGGCGAGGCCTCGGGAGCTTATCCAGAAGGTTTTTCCAAATGGATTAATTTTGATCTCAGAACAGGAAATTTTATCAATTGTCCCGATTTATTTCAGCCCAATGCTGTTAAAACAGTTGAAAATTTAATCAACCAGAAAATCAGGAAAAGAGTTAATGATTTTCTTAAAGAACTAAAAGCAGATAAGTATCCAAGAGAAGAAATTCAGGAGCAGATTGCAATGTATGAAGACTGTTTTTTAGAACATACCCTGGAATACATTGAGTTCTATTTTGGAAAGGATCAACTGACGTTTGTTGCAGGAAGATGTTCCAATCATGCGATGAGAGCACTGGATGATCTGGGAAGTCACAGCATTGAAATTCCTTACAAAGATCTTGAAAAATACTGGAGCCCTTATGCAAAAAATCTTCTGTCAGGCTCTGAAAAAACTGATACAACAAGTTTCCGGTATAAGCTGTTGAAAGGAAAAATTGCTCAATATCCCATTACGGTTCTGATCAAACATCTTTATACGGATCAGCAGGAAAATGCTTTTTCCGCCATGTATTGGTATGATAAAAATAAAAAATTGATAGCATGGGATGGGAAGATGAACGGAGATCATATTTCCATCACGGAAAATGATTACTACGATGAAAAATCGGAAAAATGGATTCCGAGGGCTTTTGTTGAGGCCAATAAAAAAGGCAGCAAGATCACCGGAACCTGGCAGGATTACAAAACAAAAAAATATTTAAATCTAGAATTAGAAGAATTATAAAAAATGAAAACAATTACTTTAATTTTCGGTGCTGCGTATGGAATGCTGTCTGTTATTCTGGGAGCCTTCGGAGCACATGCTTTAAAAAAAATACTGTCTGTGGAAAGACTTGAAAGCTTCGAGACAGGAGTGAGATACCAGATGTATGCCGCATTTTTCTTACTGATCATCGGATATATTTTAAAATTTGAAACTTCGTCTGAAAAATGGACTTCCATTCTGATGATTGTGGGAACCATGTTATTTTCTTTCAGTATTTATTTCCTTAGTCTGCAGGATTATCTTGGAGCAAACCTGAAATTTTTAGGACCCATTACTCCGCTGGGAGGTCTTTTTATGATTCTGAGCTGGGGAATGCTTATTCTTTACTTTGCTAAAAACAGAATTTAAGAATGAAAATCAATCGGAGAAGACGGTTAATAAAAACGTTCAATCTCCTGGATCAACCCATAAGATTCAATCCTTTTGTATTCAGCCGGACTTTTTTCATGTGGGCTTTTACAGGTCTTGTGGGAGGAGCTATTGCAGGAGGATACTGGATCGTGCTTGAGCATTTTACAGAATTTTTAGCTGAGTTTCAAGGCTGGATGGTGATTCCTACCATGGCCGTCTGCGGTTTGCTTGCGGGACTTGTGATCCACTTTATCGGAGATCCCGGGGAAATCCATCTGATCGTTAATAATATCAGGTTTAATAAAGGTAAACTAGAGCCAAAGAACAATCCTTCCATGATCCTTTCGTCCCTGTTTTGTGTAGCGTCAGGCGGAAGTCTTGGTCCCGAAGCACCCTTGGTTCAGGTCACCGGATCTACCGGAACCTGGCTTGGGAAGATCTTCAGACTGAAAGGAGAAGAGCTGCGTTCTCTGAGCATTGCGGGAATGGCTTCAGGGTTTACCGCCCTGTTTGGGGCTCCGCTTGGAGGAAGTCTCTTTTCGCTTGAAATTCTGCACCACAAACATGCGGTGGAATATTATAAAGCTATTATTCCTGCACTGGTAGCGAGCTGTTTCAGCTATGTTATGTTTGCTCTGATTATTCATCTGGGTATTGGGGCAACATGGAACCTGAAGGCTTATCATTACTCAGGAGTGTATGATTTTATCTACGCCTTTTTATTTGGAGTGGTGGCTACCATTTTTGGATGGATCTTCATTTTCGTGGTGAAATTCTTCAAAAAAGTTTTTGAATACAGATCGTTTCCGATTTATATAAAAACACTGACGGGAGGAATTATTTTAGGAATTATTGCTTACAATTTCCCGATCACCAGATACTTTGGTCATCATGAGATCAACGAGCTCATTAACGGGAATTTTGCCCTGAATTTTTTGATCCTCATCCTTGTTTTTAAAATCATCGCCATTGCGGTTACCGTAACTTCAGGATGGAGAGGAGGTTTCATTATCCCGTTGTTTTTTGTGGGAACCACTTTAGGACTGATTATTCATCAGCTCTTTCCTTCAGTTGATACTACTTTAGCGATTGTAAGCTGTATGGCTGCAATTAATGCCTGTGTAACCAGAACACCAATGAGTACCACAATTATTCTGGGAACCTTAACTGGATTTACTTATTTCGTTCCGATACTTTTTGCCAGTCTGACAGGTTATTTCCTGGCTCCAAAGATACCGTTCATCGGTTCGCAGTCTGAAAAATTGTCCGAAGAATAGAGCAAATTTTGTAAACATGTTAAAAATCAAGTTCACTGCACTTTAATTTTTAAGTCAATAAACTTGAACTTCCATGTCTTTTTAGTAAATTTGTCAACCTTTAAATTTTAAAATAAAATAATAAAAATAATATGAATCTTCACGAGTATCAATCAAAAGAGATTTTATCAAAGTATGGAGTAGCTATCCAACGCGGTTTCGTAGCGAATAATGTAGACGAAGCTGTAGCAGCTGCAGAAAAGCTTACTGCTGAAACCGGAGCTCAGGCTTGGGTAGTAAAAGCACAGATTCACGCAGGTGGTCGTGGTAAAGGTGGTGGTGTTAAGTTCTCTCCAAACATGGATAAGCTTAAAGAAAATGCACAGAACATCATCGGAATGCAGTTGGTAACTCCACAAACTTCTGCTGAAGGTAAAAAAGTACACTCTGTTTTGGTTGCAGAAGACGTTTATTATCCTGGAGAATCTGAAACTAAAGAATTTTATGTTTCTATTCTTTTAGACAGAGCTGAAGGTAAAAATACAATCGTATATTCTACTGAAGGAGGAATGGATATTGAGCACGTTGCAGAAGTAACGCCTCATTTGATCCACAAAGAAATCATTGATCCTGCTTTAGGTCTTCAAGGATTCCAGGCTAGAAAAATTGCTTTCAACCTAGGTCTTGAAGGAAATGCATTCAAAGAATTCACAAAATTCATTGCATCTCTTTACAATGCTTACACAGGAATTGATGCTTCTCTTTTCGAAATCAATCCTGTATTGAAAACTTCTGATAACAAAATTATCGCTGTTGATGCTAAAGTAACTTTAGATGACAATTCATTGTTCCGTCACAAAGACTTAGCTGAATTAAGAGATACAAGAGAAGAAGATCCAATGGATGTTGAAGCGGGTGAAGCAGGTCTTAACTTTGTGAAACTTGACGGTAACGTTGCTTGTATGGTAAACGGTGCTGGTCTTGCCATGGCAACGATGGATATCATCAAATTATCCGGTGGTAACCCTGCCAACTTCCTTGACGTAGGAGGTACTGCTGATGCTCAGAGAGTTCAGACAGCTTTCGGAATTATTCTTAGAGATCCTAACGTAAAAGCGATCCTGATCAACATCTTCGGAGGTATCGTAAGATGTGACAGAGTAGCTCAGGGTGTTGTAGATGCTTACAGAGCTATGGGAAGCCTTCCTGTTCCATTGATCGTAAGGTTACAGGGAACTAATGCTGTAGAAGCTAAAAAATTAATTGACGATTCAGGTCTTCCTGTACATTCTGCAATTACTTTAGAAGAAGCTGCCAACAAAGTAAAAGAGGTTTTAGCATAAGGCTGAACTTTTAAATAATACAGAAAAACCGTTCCAAAAATTGGAACGGTTTTTTTTATACTGGCCTGCTTCTAAAACCATTCGTTTAAAAAAATGCATAAATGGATAGAATGAACAGCAGATTTTTGGGAAAAAAGTAACAGATCTGGTATCTGTACTCAATTTTAAATTCATAAAAATAAATGTTATTGTAAAAATGGGGATATAAAAAAATAATTAACATTATATAATTCAAGAGCTTTTGGTTATAAAGAGTTTTTTATTCCAAATCACCTTTATTTAATTGTAAATTTTATATTTATGATAGTTTTTATGGTGTGCAAAAAGAGGAGTTATTCTTTAAACAATTAAATCTTTTTGTAAACATAAAACTAGTTTAAACACAAATAATGAAATTTATGAAAAACAAAACATTTATTTTTTTCAGTCTGTTTACTGCAGCATTAAGCTTCGGGCAGCAAAATTACTGGAAAGTAACCGAAAGGGAGAAAGAAAAAGAACTCGCTCCCAGAAATGTAATGCCCAAAATATTTTCCCTGTATAAGCTGGATCTTGATAAGATAAACGAAGAGCTGAAAAAAGCTCCCGACCGCTTTTCTGAAGACCACAGTCTGGTTCTGAAATTTCCGGATTCCGACGGGGAGTTTCATGATTATATTGTACAGGAAGCATCTGTAATGGAACCTGAACTTCAGGAAAAATTTTCAGACATCCGTTCCTATACGGGGTGGCAGAAAAATAATCCTGAAAATACAATCAGATTAAGTATTAGCCCGGAAACTGGGATTAGCGTAATGTATTTTAACGGATGGGATATCAGCTATCTCGATGCCTTTACCAAAGATAATACTTCGTTTATTTATTATAAAAGAGAAGACCTTCCGGAAAATCCTGTACCTTTCCAATGTGGTATAGAGGAAGATGCTGATAAGATGCTGGATACTGAGCAGCCTATGGATAACACCGTTGCCGGCAGACCTATGGTTTCAGATGGGCTATTCAGAAAGTATAAGCTGGCATTGGCAGCTACAGGAGAGTATACCAAATATCACGGGGGAACAATACACGGAGCAATGGCTGCAATGGCCACTACGATGACTAGGGTAAACGGAGTGTACGAGAAGACGATTGCTGTTACTATGGTCATGGTTGCCAATAATCATCTTCTGATCTACAGAAATCCGGCAACCGATCCGTATACCAATGGAGATGAGCTGAAAATGCTTGATGAAAATGTAAGGAATATCAATCATGTGATAGGATTCGCACATTATAATATTGGTCATGTTTTTGGGATAAGAAGCGGTGGTATTGCCGGGCTACGGGTTATATGTTCCAAAAGAAAAGCAGAAGGAGTTACCGGATCCAATACACCGATTAATGATCCTTTTAATATAGATTATGTAGCTCATGAAATGGGGCATCAGTTTGGAGCTAATCATACCTTTAGGGCTTTTACAGTGGCATGTAAAGGAAATGTAAATAACAGGACAGCATATGAACCCGGAAGTGGCAGTACCATTATGGGATATGCGGGAATATGCGGAATTAATAGTATCCAGCCGCATAGTGATCCTTACTTCCACGCGGCCAGTGTAAAAGAAATGTACTATTCTATAGCAAGGGATACAGACTGTTCTGTAAAAAGGCGTATGAACAACAGAGTTCCTACGGCCAATGCCGGTCCGGATTATTCTATCCCTAAAGGAACCGCATTTGTACTGACGGGCCAGGGAACAGATCCTGATAATGATCCGCTTACCTACTTATGGGAACAGTATGACAGTAGAAACAATACGCAGCCGCCCCTCCCTTCGAATGTTGCCGGACCTGTATACCGATCAAGAACTCCAAAGACAGGAAAAATGAGATATTTTCCGAATTTGCCTGCTGTTTTATCTAATAATTTAACCCCCAGATGGGAAGTAACTCCTCATGTTGCAAGAAGATTGCATTTTTCTCTCCTTGTTAATGATAACAGGGCAACCGGCAATCAGACGGCCCGTGATGCCATGGTAGTGAACGTAACGAATGCCGGACCATTTAAGGTAACTTCACATACCGGAAATTCATATGCCGCAGGTCCAAATACAGTAAAATGGGCTGTAGCAGGAACAAATTCTGGAGCTATAAATACAAAGTATGTAACCATTCTTCTTTCTAAGGACGGTGGCTATAATTTTGATACTGTTCTTGCAGTCAGTGTTCCTAACAACGGCTCTGCAACGGTTAATTTTCCTAATGAGGGTGTGGGGAATGCAAGAATTATGGTAAAGGCTGTTGGAAATATTTATTTTGCTGTAAATACAACTAATTTTTCCATAGCAAAAGCTGTTTCGCCGGTAAAAAAAGAAATGATAGCTAAAGGTTTTAATATTTATCCTAATCCATCTTATGAAGAAGTGAATATCAGGCTTGCTGATCCGTCTGAGGAGGCTGAATATAAACTGCTTGATAACTCAGGAAGAATAATTAAAGCAGGAAATCTGAAAGGTTCTGTAAGAATCAATGTGCATGATCTTGCTGCCGGAAACTATTTGATCAGTGTAATCGTAAAAAACGGAGAAAAACATATAGAGAAACTTATCATAAATAAATAAATAAATAAATAAATAAATAAATAAATAAATAAATAAAAACCGCTTTTAAAGCGGTTTTTATTTGTTAAGATTGGCTTCCTTCCGATGTCATATTTTCTCCATTGGTAATACTGATGCTTGTAGGCGTTACCAGCTGGATATTGTCTGTATCCAGACGTTCTTTGATCCTCAGGTAAGCTTCGCTTTTCAGCTGAAGCATATTGGCGCCTACCTTCATCCAGAATTTAGCCTGAAGGTTAAAATTACCCTGCTTTAAATCTGTCAAAATAACTTCCGAAGTATCGAGACGGTCTACACCATCCAGACTTTTAATGACATCCAGCATTCCTTTCTGGGCTTTTGTAATATCTTCATCTGCAGGAATTTCAAAATTCAGAATAATCCTGCGTTGTGGCGATGCTGTAATATTATAAAAAGGAGCGTTGAAAATTACCTGATTTGGAATGTAGGCTTTCTTCCCGTCATCAGTAATGATTTTGGTCGTTAAAAATCCTATTTCCTGAACCGTTCCCGAATGATTTCCAATGGTAATATAATCACCCACTTTAAAAGCTTTATCAATTCCGATCAGCATTCCTGAAAAAATACTGGATACCAGGTCTTTCAAAGCCACCCCGGCAATCACCCCGGCTACTCCTAAGCTTCCGATAAATTTCCACAGGAAACTGCTGAAGCCCATTATTTCCAAAGCTATAAAGGTTCCCATCAGCATAATCAGAAACCTGAAAATACTGATCAAAGTAACAAGAGAGCCTTCTTTTTGGCTTTTCGGGAAAAATTTATGGAATAATTTTACAGCTCCTAGACTCAGGTATTTGCTGGTAATAAGAAAAAAAGAAAATACTAAAATTCCGACGATAAGTTTCGGTGTAAGCTCGGCAAACCTCATATACCAGCTCTCCAAAACCCTGTAAATAACATCTACGTAGCTGTATCCATTGTTCTGCATGAAAAAAAATTTATTAAATATAAATAAAATTCAACAAAAATTTTGCCAGTCTCAAAAAGTCTACTAAATTTGTAGACTAACAAAGCGGAATATTATGTCACTTAAACTAGGAGATACAGCACCGGACTTTCAGGCCGAGACATCTTTAGGCGATATTAAATTTCATGAATTCTTAGGAAATTCGTGGGGGATTTTATTCTCACACCCTGCAGATTATACTCCGGTATGCACTACAGAGCTGGGATACACATCAAAACTGAAATCAGAATTTGATAAAAGAGGAACAAAAGTTATCGCCTTAAGCGTAGATGGAGTAGAGGACCATCAAAACTGGATTAAAGATATTAATGAAACTCAGAATACGGATGTTCAGTTTCCTATTATTGCAGATAAAGACAGAAAGATTTCGGAGCTCTATGATTTTATTCATCCGAATGCTTCAGCCACGGCTACCGTACGGTCTTTACTCATTATTGATCCTGATAAAAAAGTGAGATTGATCATTACTTATCCTGCGTCTACAGGAAGGAATTTTAATGAAATCCTCAGAGTGCTGGATTCTCTTCAGCTGGTTGATTCCTATCAGGTAGCTACCCCTGTCAACTGGGAAAGCGGGGATGATGTTATTGTACCGCCTGCTATTTCAACAGAAGATGCCAGAAAGATATTTCCGAAAGGGGTTACAGAAATAAAGCCTTATCTGAGATATACGCCTCAACCTAATACATGATTTATTTGATTTTTTATAGTTTAGTTTTAATTTGTACGAAAATCGCCCCGAAATATTTCGGGGCGATTTCATTTTTTTATTCAAGTGATTATAAAGTGATTATTTTAAATCATTAGCTACGTCTTTAGCTTTTGAAGTTGGTAAATAAATACTGAATCCTACGTTGAATGTAATATTAGAGTTTAATCCTTCGCTACCAAATCCTGCTCTGCCTTTGTATTTTACCAAACCTTCAATACCAATGTTCGGAGTGATAAAATAAGAATAACCAGGGCCTGCACCAAAATCTAAACCAGTTGTAGAATCTGCATTTTCCACTGATCTTCCTCCGATACCTACGTTACCTTCAAGGAACCATCTTCCGTGGTTAAGCAAGTTATCAACACCCTTTTCTCCCGGAGACAGATAATAACGACCCAAACCACCTACACCATAAGTGAATGCAGTAGGGCTGCCATTAGTAACTTTATTGATTCCTAAATCTACATATCCACCCACTGCTACATTATCTTTAATGAAGTAAGCTCCTTTTGGCTGTATAGCAATATTGTAGCCTCCACCAGTATTTAAACCAAAATTACTTGATATTAAGCTGCTTCCTACCAGCCAGTTACCTTGTTGAATTTGAGCATTAGCTGTTGCAGTCAAACCTGTTGCTGCCAATATTCCTGCAAAAATTAGTTTTTTCATAATTTATTATTTTAATAATTAAATATTATCATTTGTAGAATAAAGAAAAAACAAGAAATGTGCCAAGCTTCCTAATTTTAGATAAAAATTCAGAATAAATGTTAATTTTTGGGTAATCAAAATGTGAATTATCTGGCCTTTTTTTTGATGATTTTATAATTTAAATACACAAAAGGATCACCGATATGATAAGGCCTGCAATAGTAAATTTTATTCCACGTTTGAAAGCTTTTGTTTTCGGATTAAACATCCAGAAACTGGAGATCACAAAGAAAAATAAAGAGATCCCGAAAAATGTATTCAGAGGGGATAAGGTATCTTTTGACTGGGATTTATGAAGTTTAACCATCTTATCCAGTACAAAAGGAAGTTCTTTTTTATAGTATTTTGCTTTTCCGGTAGTGGCATCATAAGTTCCCTGCTTAAAATAGAGAACAGTCCCTTCTGTTTTTTCTACTTCAAGTCCTTTGATCTTCAGTTCTTTTCCAAGTTCTTTTTCTGTAAGATTGACAGCAATGGTTTTATCATATTTTTTTTCTTTTTTAAGGAAATCGGTGTCCCTGTAAACAAGCAAAATACCGCTCACCGCATATACGGCCATTATTCCTGCAAGAAAAAATCCCAGATAACGGTGTGTAATCCTCATAAAACTTCTTGTGTCCTTGATCTTATCCATATCGTAATGTTTGTTTTTTATATTTAAAAATGGAAACTGCAAAAATGCAATTTCCACTTTGAATGATGAAATTATTGTAATATTTAATTCTACAGTTTATAAGTAAGCGTAAAATAATAGTTCCTTGGTGTAATAGGATTAACAGAATAATTTTCATGCACGTTGTAATTAACCACATCAAAAAGGTTACCCACTTTCCCCTGGATGGAGAATTTATTCCATTCGTAGCCTATAGATACGTTTACTGTTGTATAATCTTTTAATTCAAATATCCTGCTTACTCCATTTCTGGCAGCTAAACTGTTGTTCCCGGTTTTTGTATCGTTCCATCCAGCTAGTCGGTCACCAATGAAATAAGCACCTGCTCCTACTTTTAATCCTTTAGCAAAACGCGTGAATTTATAAAATACCGAAGCATTGGCTGTTGTAGCGGGAGTTCTTACCAGTCTCTGTTCTTCTACATATCCAAATTGTTCAGGAGTATCAAGATATACTGAATTATTGTAAGAGAATCCTCCAATAATTGATAAATTTTCTGTAGGATTTCCTGTGATATCCAGCTCCACACCGCGGCTTCTCATTTTTCCTGCAAAATCTTTTAAAAGTCCGTTAGGGTCTAGCTGTAATCCTTTATCATCTAAAGCAACCTGATAATAATTTTTGTATAGAATCTGGTAAACAGTAAGATTAATAGCTAGGGCATTATTCCACAGGTTTTTCTTTGCTCCTATTTCATATTGATCAATGTAAGTAGGTTTAAGAGCTTGATTTTGGTCAAGTCTATTCAAACCAACATTATTGGAGAATGAATTGGTATAGGTTGCGAATACAGATAAATTATCATTGGGCATATATATGATACCTGCTTTTGGTGATATAGCCATATCGGAAGAACTTGAATAGGGAACATAAGGGGTAGTATTGTCCTTAAAGTTTTCTTTTCTAGTGCTTTTATTTTCTACATAAGACCATCTTAAGCCAGCAAGTACCTTAAATTGCTTTGAAATACTGATAAAATCCTGAGCATATACCCCTATCCTTTGTGTAGGAATTCTTGAGCGCTCAAATTTTGCTACGTGCTCCGAAGTAGGCATACTGCCACCTGCCCATGTAGACGGATCATCCAAATAAACTAGGCCGTTAGAATTTCCGTTTGTACCAAACAGATAAGAAGTTCCATATACTGCCTTCTTAGGATCAGCAATAGTAGGATCATAATAAGTATAGGAATCAGCAATGCCATAATCAGCATCTGCTCCTATTAAAACTTTATGATTAATTTTTCCTGTGTTGAATTCACCATTGATATTAGCCTGGAACGAGGTGTAATTTTGTTCGTTGTAAGTTCTGTTTAAAGGTCTTTTCCATGCCAATCGATTACCGGTTGTGTATTCCCACTGTACTCTTTCTGTAGAAAAATAATCCTTAGTGTAATTTTGGTAAGAAGCGGTAGCATTCAATGACCATCTTTCACTGAACTGATGATTAAATGTGATGTTAGCTGATAATTGCTCTACGTTTTGATACTGCCAGTCTGTTCCCAGGAAAGAATTTCTGGACAGCAGATTATTCATAGAGTAGCTTTTGTCAGCATTGGTAATTGAACCAATTCCAAAATCCGGGGCGAAATTATTCTTAAGATAATCCGCTTCTACAATTAACTGAGATTTCGGACTTAAATTGAATAAAAATGAAGGATTGAAATAGTATTTCTCAGATTCTACAACATCTCTGAAACTTTCAGCATACTCATAAGCACCATTCACTCTGAATGCAATGTTCTGAGATAAAGGTCCGTAAATATCAACGGTTGGCTTATAAGAATTCCAGCTTCCGCCGTTCAGTCCTACACTTCCTCCAAAATTAAATTTAGGTTTCTTAGTGATCATATTAATGATGCCTCCTGCAGCTGTATTTCCGTACAGCATTGCGTTGGCTCCTTTAAGTACTTCAACTCTTTCCAGACCGCTTACTTCAGGAAAAACACCACTGTTAACTCTTGCACCGTTTTTAAAAATGTTATCATTTCCCAAAATAAATCCACGTCCTCCAAAACTGTCCTGAGAATTTCCTCTGGATGAAGTAATGTACATACCGTTTACATTCTGAAGAACATCACTCAGCTGTTTTGCCTGTTGTTGCTCAATAATTTCATGAGTTACGATGGAGATTGGCTGAGGGGTTTCCATTACCGTAAGGGCAGACTTTGTAGATAAAGGTTTTGCCTGGTTTGGATTACCTGTTTTATGAAGATTAATATCTTCAATGGTTTGGGTCCTGATGGTGTCTGTTTCAGTATTTTTCATTTGTGCCCCTAAAGACAGGGCTGCCAATAAAAATCCTATAGATGCAAGTTGTTTGTTCATTTTATTTTTATGTAGACTAGTTTTAAATAGCGGCAAAAGTAATGATTTTTCAAATATTAATTTAGAATTGATAAAAATAATAAAATGATTTAAATCATACTTTATGAATGCTGTAAAAATATCGATTGCTTCTGTACCCTCTTAAACTGAGGATTATTGAATATATTTGTTGAAAATTATATATTATGCAATTGATAAAAGCAGGGCTGTGTGCCTTTGGAATGAGCGGAAAAATATTTCATGCTCCGTTTTTGAAAGAACATCCCGGATTTTTTATGGCTGCCGTAGTAGAGAGAAGTAAAGAAGAGTCGAAAGAAAAATATCCGGAAGCTACCATTTATCGTTCTGTAGAGGAAATGCTCCAGAATGCAGATATAGAACTGGTAATCATTAATACTCCTGTACAGACGCATTATGAATATGCAAAGATGGCACTGGAAGCAGGAAAGAATATAATTGTTGAAAAGCCCTTCACCGTAAGTGTTTCGGAAGCGGAGGAGCTTGTGAACCTGGCAGAAGAAAAAGGCCTGTTTCTGAGTGTGTACCAAAACAGAAGATTCGACCGTGATTTTCTGCAGGTTCATAAAATAATGAATGACGGAAAATTAGGAAACATTAAAGAAGCAGAAATCCGTTTCGACAGGTTCCGTACCACACCCAGCGGAAAACAGCATAAAGAAGATCCGCAGCAGACTGGTTCGGGTTCTCTGCATGATCTTGGTGCCCATCTTGTAGATCAGGCCGTACAGTATTTTGGATATCCTGAAAAGCTTTTTGCCGATGTATTCTCTATGAAAGGACAGGAATATGCCAATGATTATTTTGAAATTCTGCTTTACTATAAAAACAATCTGAGAATAAGACTGAAATCATCCGTGTTTACTAAAGAAGCTCATTATGCCTATGCTATTCACGGAGAAAAAGGAAGCTTCCTGCAGGAAAGAACCGATAATCAGGAAAACGAGCTGGTTGGAGGAGCCATACCGGTTTATGGCAATGAATGGACAGAACCTTTACAAGGAACAGACGGAATTTTAAATTTCTTAAATGAAAATTCAGAAACTGAAAGAATTCTGACAGCCAGCGAGCCTGGAAACTATATGGATTATTACCAGCAGATTTATGAATATATTGTTTTTGGATATGCATTGCCATCTCAGGGAAGAGAAGTTGTTCAGAATATGAAGATCATAGATGCATCCCTGGAAAGCTCAAAAGAAGGAAGAATAGTGTATTTATAGGGAGAGGAGTTTGAGAGTGGGAGGGTTTGAGGGTTAAGGAAATTCTAAATCGAATACTTTTACACTCAAACCCTCCCACTCTCAAACTTTCTCACTTATTATATTTCCTGAAGTTCCAGCCATCTCATCTCATACTCTTCAAGCTTTTCAGAAATAGACTCTAGTTCAGCAGAAAGTTTGGAGACTTTTTCATAATCCGTTTCGTTATTCAGCTGATCCATGATCTTCGCCCGCCGCTGTTCAAGCTCAGGCATTTCTTTTTCTATCGTTTCCAGTTCCCTTTGTTCCTTAAAAGACATTTTTCTTTTTTGAGAAACAGCAGGTTGCTGAACTTCCGGTACTGCAACAATTTCTTTTACGGGTTCCGGTTTAGATACTACATTTTTTTCCAATGCATCCTCGCGGCTTTTGGCTTCCCTGTATTCTGAAAAGTTTCCAATAAAATCCCTGATCTTTCCTTGGCCTTCAAAAGCTAAAATATGGTCAACAATTCTGTCCATGAAATACCTGTCGTGAGATACAATAATTAAACTGCCCTGAAAATTCAGCAGAAAATTTTCCAGCACCGTTAAAGTCGGAAGGTCAAGATCATTGGTAGGCTCATCAAATATCAGGAAGTTAGGATTCTGATACAGGATATACATCAAATGCAGCCTTCTTTTTTCACCTCCCGAAAGTTTTGAGATAGGCGAATATTGAGTCTGGTCATCAAATAAGAATAATCTCAAAAACTGAGAAGCGGAGATGGTTCTTCCATTGGCCAAAGGAAAGTTTTCAGAAATTTCTTTGATAAAATCAATAACTCTTTCATCTTCCTTATATTTCAGTCCTTTTTGTGAAAAATATCCGAATTTAATTGTTTCTCCCGTTTCAATTTCGCCGGAATCTTTTGGTTCAAGTCCCTGAATGATATTCAGTAATGTAGATTTTCCGGCTCCGTTTTTACCTACAATACCTACTTTTTCACCTCTTTGAAACTGATAGCTGAAATCCTTTAATAATAATTTGTCGCCATAGCTTTTAGAAATATCTTTAAGCTCCAGAATTTTATTTCCGAGCCTTTTCATTTCGAAATCGAGTTCCAGAGATTCTTTTCTGGTATCGGTTTTAGCTATTTTTTCAGTTTCGTAAAAGTCATCTTGTCTGGATTTCGATTTTGTAGTTCTAGCTTTGGGTTGTCTGCGCATCCACTCCAGCTCTTTTCTGTAAAGATTATTGGCTTTGTCAATGGTGGAATTCATATTGTCCTCGCGAATCATTTTATTTTCAAGATAAGTCGCATAAGAACCATTATGGAAATATAAATTTTTATCCTCCATTTCCCAGATAATTCCGCAAACAGCATCCAGGAAATACCTGTCGTGAGTGACCAGGATCAATGTTATTTTTGCTTTGCTCAGGTAGCTTTCCAGCCATTCTACCATTTCCACATCAAGGTGGTTGGTCGGCTCATCCATGATCAGAAGAGTATGACGGTGTTCCGCTCTTGTTTCAGTCAGTAATTTGGCTAAAGCAACACGCTTGATCTGTCCTCCGGAAAGAGTTCCCATTTTAGCTTCCAGATCTGTGATTTTCAGCTGGGAGAGAATCTGTTTCATATCATTCTCAAGATCCCATGCTTTATGGATTTCCATTTCAGCCAAAGCTTTTTCAATGAAATCGTAATCTGTAGAAAGCAGAGATTGATGATAATTTTTCAGAGCCTGGATAGGTGCGGAATCAAGAGTCATCATAAACTCGTCAATCGTTAGATCAGAATCAAACTCAATCTCCTGGTCAAATAAAACCACCTGGATATCTTTATTAATATTTACAGTCCCGCTGTCTGCAATTTCTTTTCCCATTAATATTTTAAGAAGGGTAGATTTTCCGCTTCCGTTTTTGGCAACAATGGCTATTTTGTCTCCTTCATTTACATGAAAAGAGATATTTTCGAACAATACTTTGACGCCATAAGATTTAGTAAGATTTTCTACAGAAACGTAATTCATTGGAATTTAATGGTTTGATTTAAAAATTCAATTGAGCGGCAAAAGTACGAAAATGTAACTAGAAAAGTTTTATGGAATAAGGTTTGGGAGCTGAAATTTAATTTTTTAAAAAAAAGTACTCAGGACAATATTTAAAATTTCTTAATACAGATAAGGTGAATTTCCTTGCTGAAAGGCTTGATTCTTGATGCTAAAAATGCTAAATCTTATTTAAATAATGAAAAAAGTAATTGTAGATATGGATGGGGTAATGGCAGATGTATATCATCAGCTTGTGCAGTTTGAGAAAAGAGATTCGGGGAAAGAAATTGAGATCCGGGGTCTTGCAGGAATGCCGGAAATTGAAGCATTCCCGAATGGTAAAAAACACGTAAACGAAATTGGATTTTTCAGAACACTTCCTGTAATGGAAGGAAGCCGTGCCGCTTTAGAATATATTAACAGCAAATATGATCTGTACATTGTTTCAGCCGGAATGGAATTCCCAAACAGCTTGAGAGAGAAGTTCGACTGGCTGGCAGAACATTTTCCCTTTATCAGCTGGGAACAGATTGTTTTATGTGGCAGTAAAAAAGTGGTTCACGGAGATATTATGATTGATGACTATCCTAAAAACCTGGATCATTTTCCCGGCGAAAAATTCATTTTTACCCAGCCTCACAATGAGCTGATCGAAAATGAAAACTACAAAAGAGTGCATTCGTGGGAGGAGATCATGAAGATCCTATAAAAAAGTTTATATATTTTTTAGAAATATTGTCAAAAATAAGTGATGTTTTAAAATAAATTTAACTAAACCGATTTAAAATTTAATAAGGTATTGTGAGTATGCAAGAGGGAAAACAAAGAATTTTGCAGCAAACTTATACTATGAAAAAACTCAATACTTTATTCTTTCTTTTAGCAGCTTATTCTTTTAATGCGCAGGTGATTTCGGGAACTTTAATGTCCAGGAATGAAAACCGGCCGGTTCCTTATGTGAAAATCGGGATAGAAAAAGAGAATATCGGTACCGTTTCCGATGAGAAAGGAAATTTTTCTATTGATCTTTCCGGATATGATTCTTCAAAGAAAATAAAAATAGAGGTTCCGGGCTATGAGCCCTATGTTGAAACTGTACAGAATTTCAGGAAACAGGAACGACAGCAGATATTTTTAAAAGAAAAAATTAAAAATATAAAGGAAGTTAATATTAAAGTTAAAAAGCTCGTTGATAAGAACTGGGGCGTCAATACAAAAACAAAAAGTGTTCTGTATTCCGTGAATCCCAAACTCAAAAAAGAAGATTTCCTGGGTGAAACCGCATTGGAATTTAATGCCAGCAAAAGATCCAAAATCAAAAATATCAACCTGAATATCGCCAGCTATATTTCAGACAAACCGGTGCTGATGAGATATAGCCTTTATACAGAAAAAAATGGTTTCCCGGATCAAAATATCCTGGATGAGGAAATCACAGTGGAACTTACGGAAGATATGATTAAAGGCGGAACTTATACACTGGACGTGAATGATCATCATATCTGGGTGCAGGGGAAATTCTTTATCGGAATTCAGTTTTTAAAAGAATTTGAAGGGAAAATTAATATAAGTGCAGCGCTGTTCAGGACAGGATTTCTTAGAAAGTTTTATGGAGACTGGCAGAAAATGACCCTGGCAGCACCAGCCATTAATATTGATGTAAAAGTGGATAAAAGTGCAAAAAATAGTAAAGATGAAACCGTTGCTTCCGGAGGTGATCTTGAAGAAATGATTCCCGATGTTTCCCAATACAACATGGAATCAAAGAAATCTGTGTACGGAAAAAATGAATCTTCGGGCAGCTATCTTCAATTAAAAGATACAAAGCTTTACTACGAAGTTTATGGTGAAGGCGAGCCGCTTTTTCTTCTTCATGGGAATTCAGGGAGTATTCAGGATTTTTATCAGCAGATTCCTGTTCTTTCCAAACAGTTTAAAGTAATTGTCGTAGATACCAGGGGACAGGGGAAAAGTGTCGATACTTCTGAAAGAGATTTTACCTATACCCAATTTGCGGAAGATATAAAAATGCTTTCAGAGAAGCTGGGATTGCATAAAGTTAATATTGCCGGATGGAGCGACGGTGGAGTCACAGGGTTAGAATTTGCTTTAAAATATCCGGAAAACCTGAACAGATTAATTGCTATAGGGGCCAATGCCTGTCCTGAAGGTGTTGACGAAAGACTTATTTCCCATATGAAAAATCAGCTTCTGGTGCTGGACATAGAGAATAAGCCTGGAAAATTCAACGAGCGTCGGCTGGTAGAAATTATGCTGAATGAGCCTCATATCAGCAAAAAAAATCTGGCAAAAATAAAAAGTCCGGTTCTGGTGATTGTAGGTGATAAAGATGTGATCAAACAGGAGCATACAGAAATGATAGCCAGACAGATCCCGAATGCTGAACTTAAGATCTACAAAAATGCAACCCACATGATTCCTTTCGAAAATGCAGAAGAGCTGAACGCAGATATTTTAAAGTTTCTGGAGAAATAATCTTAGGACGGAAGAGGAAAGATGAAGGCTGGGAGATTCAGAACTTCCAGCTTATAACTTCCTTCTTTATTCCCTGTCAATCCAGCGTGAGTCTTTTTAATGACCAGGTGCTTCCGTTGTAAATATCAAGATCTACCTTGGTGTTAATCCCGTGAACAATCCCATTTTCGGTAAACTGCCAGAAATCCCAATGATCATTGGGAGTGGGAGAGGGTACATCATTATAATTTGCCAGCCAGAGCGGATAATCATCAAATTCTCCCTTCAGGAAGTCTTTATAGTAATGGTAATAGGTATAGATGATCGGTTTTTCCCCATAAGTTTCCTCTACGATCTTGCACCATACTTTTAGATCTTCTATCAGTTTTTTGTTTGTTTTTCTTTTCGGAATCTTTTCAATATCTAAAATAGGGGGAAGGTCACCGCTTTCCAGTTTTACATTGGCTAAAAAATTATTGGCCTGAATCACGGGATCCTCATCAGCCCTGTAAAAATGATAGGCTCCGCGGATCAGATTATGTTTTTGGGCTTTCATCCAGAACTCGTCGAAATGTTTGTCGGCATTACGGTTTCCCATCGTGGCACGCATAACTACAAATTCCAGCGGAATTGTTTTGTTTCCAATGCTCAGGCTGTCCCATCTGATGTCTTCCCTGTTCTGGTAATGAGAAACATCAAAACCATAGGTTTTGTCGAGATTAGCGGTAAGAATCTTTTGTATCCTCGCTGCCTCTACTTCGCTGTTGTGCAGTTTTTTATGTCTGAATTTATTAAAGTACAGCGCATAGTAATAGCTTACAGACTGCTTCAGGTAAAATCCCGTTCCTATTAAAGCAAGAATTAAAACAGCCAATATTATTTTTCGCCGGAAAAAATAATTCTTCCGACGGTTTTCATGTACTTTTTTGGCAGTTTTTTTGGTGTACTTTTTTGGTGTCATAAAGTTTTGCAAAACTAACTTATTTCACTACTAAATGCTAAATAAAATCAGTAAATTTGTGTATTATGGAAACACGCGAAAAGGTCATCATTATAGGAGGGGGATTTGCGGGGCTGCAGCTTGCAAAAACATTAAATAACAGAAACAAAAAAGTCATTGTTCTGGACCGGGTGAATCATCATATGTTTCAGCCGCTTTTTTATCAGGTTGCCTGCGGAAGGATAGAACCATCCAATATTTCCTTTCCTTTCAGAAAGATTTTTCAGCAATCCAGAAATACACAGTTTCGTCTCACGGAAGTTAAAGAGATTGATCCTGCCAACAATAAGGTGATCACAGATGAAGCCGAGTTTACCTATGATAAACTGATCATCGCTACAGGATGTAAAACCAATTTCTTTGGAAACAAAGACATGGAATCAAGGGCTTTCGGGATGAAAAATACCCAGGAAGCGATCAGCATCAGGAATCATGTGCTGATGACCTTTGAAAAGCTCATCCTTGAAAAAAGCAGGAGCGATGACGGCAACTGGAATATCGTTATTGTCGGAAGCGGACCTACCGGTGTAGAGCTGGCCGGAGCTTTTGCCGAAATGAAAAAAGAAATTCTCCCGAGGGATTATCCATACATGAATTTTAACCAGCTTAAGATTATTCTGGTAAGCTCTACAGAAAAACCGCTTGCTGTAATGAGTACTGAGGCACAGGAAAAATCTGAAAAATACCTTAAAGATCTGGGGGTTACTTTTCTGAGCGGCGAGGTCGTTACGGATTACGACGGCAATAAGGTATACACAAAAAGCGGAAAAGATATTCCATCTAATAATGTGATCTGGGCAGCGGGTGTTACAGGAAATGTAGTGGGCGGGTTTCCGGAAGAGAAATTAGTGAAAAACAGGTATATAGTAGATAGATTTAATAAAATAATAGGTTACGATAATATTTATGCAGTTGGAGATATTGCCTACATGGAAACCCCAAAATATCCGAAAGGACATCCTCAGGTTGCCAACGTAGCCATTAATCAAGCAAAAAATTTAGGTAAAAATTTCCTGAAGAAGAACGAAAGTGAGTGGATAGAGTATGAATATAAAGATCAGGGCTCGCTGGCAACCATTGGAAAACACAGAGCTGTGGTAGATCTTCCGTTTATGAAGTTCCAGGGATTCCTGGCCTGGTATTTCTGGATGTTCCTTCACCTGATGCTGATCCTGAGTGTACGAAATAAGCTTGCCGTCTTTTTCAACTGGATGTGGAGCTATTTCAATAAAGATTCTTCTTTAAGATTAATTATTTCACCTAATAAGAAAAACGAGACATTACAATGAGAATTGATATAATAAGCGTGCTTCCCGAGTTGATGGAAAGTCCGTTTCAGACTTCTATTTTAAGAAGAGCAATGGATAAAGGTTTAGTGGAAGTTCATTTTCATCATCTGAGAGACTGGGCCATTAATAAGCACAGACAGATCGACGATGAACCCTATGGGGGCGGGGCTGGAATGGTAATGATGATAGAGCCGCTGGATAAATGTATTTCTGAACTTAAATCCCAGAGAGCATATGATGAAGTTATTTATCTTACACCGGACGGGATCACCTTAAACCAGAAAATTGCAAACAGTCTTTCTATAAAAAATAATCTGATCTTTCTTTGCGGCCACTACAAAGGCATTGATCAAAGGCTGCGTGACCTTCATATTACCAAAGAAATATCAATTGGTGATTATGTACTTACGGGAGGTGAACTGGCAGCATGTGTTCTTGCTGATTCTATTATCAGACTGCTTCCGGGAGTTTTGAATGACGAGCAAAGCGCCCTTACCGACAGTTTCCAGGACGACCTTCTTTCGCCTCCTATTTATACAAGACCTGAAGTGTATAAAGGATTGGAGGTGCCAAAGGTATTACTAAGTGGAAATTTTGCCAAAATCGAAGAGTGGCGTCATGAAGAAGCGGTAAGGATTACGCAGGAAAAACGTCCTGATTTACTCTGAAAAAAATAATACAAAACGAGTAAACAAACATTTTTTTTTCATGGCTGTTAGAATCTATTGACAAAATGGAATAAGAATTGACATAAAGCGGAAATATATGAAAATTATCAATTATATTTCGTGAAAAACTATGATTTTTTTCCTGTTAATTAAGTAACCATATATTGTTTTTGTTTTCTTTTGTGCGTTTATAATTTCAAATACTTAATGATCTGATCGCGTAAAGGTGTTTTTTGTTGATAATTTTTGTTAATTTTTTCATATTACTTACATAATATTAATATGAAAAAATTGTAAATAAATTAATAAAATTTGAAAAAAAACAATAAATTTACAACGAAAAAGAAGTGATAATTTTAAGACAGCAAAATTTTGCAGATGGAGATGTTCTCTTTTTATAACGTTGAAAATTTATTTTTACCTGACCCGAAGCCTCTTCACAGATTAGATCCTACAAAATCCGGCTTGAAAGGGTGGGATGAAAAAAGATATAGGAATAAGCTTTTTAAAATTTCGCATGTTTTTCAATTAATGAAGGAGGAAAATGGAACCCTCCCATTTTTAATAGGGCTTTCTGAGGTTTCCGGAAGGAAAGTATTAGAGGACCTGGTGGAAATGGAACCTTTTAATTCGGAATATGGAATTGTACATTACAATTCTATGGATGAGAGAAAGGTAGATGTAGCTATGTTATATCATAAAGACAAAGTAGAAATAATAGACTCAGAAGCTATTACCTTCTTCTTTGAAATTATAAATAAAAAAAACACAGAAAATTACGACACAACCAGAGACGTACTGTTTTCTAAAATTAAGTATAAAGAAACTGTTATTAATGTTTTTATCGCCCATCTTCCCTCTAAGCGAGAAAAAGATATTAATAAGCCCAAAAGAGACTTTATTCTTAATGAGATCCGAAACCGGATTCTGAAAATGGTAGGCCGCGAAAAAGAACATGTAATATTGTGTGGTGATTTTAACGAAAACCCTGATGATGAAAGTTTAGTAAAAATTCTCTACGATAACAAAAATGAAAAGGTTCTGGTAAACCCTTTTCAAGAATTGTTTAATACAAGAAATTATTCTACTTTTCATTATAAGTCTGGACTGCTGTATGATCAGATTATCATTTCAAAATCTCTTTTTGATAATGATGCTTTGAATTTTCAGAGTGCCCATATTTTTAATTCTGAAAAAATAAGCAGCCAGGTGAGAAATTTTGAAGGACGCCCCTTCCGAACTTATGCCGGTACGCGGTATTTAGGTGGATACAGCGACCACTTTCCGGTTTTTTTAAAATTTGAAGAAAACAAAAACATAATTAAAAAAGTAGAAAATGAAAAATTCAAGTAACACAAGTTATCATTTAGACTCGATTGACAAGGAAATCATTTACATGTTGATGGATAATGCTAAAACGTCCTTGGCCCACATTTCGAAAAATGTCGGAATTTCCACAACAGCAGTACATCAAAGAATCAAAAAACTCGAGCATGCGGGAGTTATTGAAAACTCTATTTCGTTTCTTAATCCTAAAAAAATTGGATATAAGGTAATTTCGTATATCGGAATATTTCTGGACCAGCCCAGCCACTATCCGGAGCTTGTAAAATCTCTGACAGAAGTGAATGAGGTAGTTGAGGCCCATTATACAACAGGGAATTATACTATATTCTTAAAGGTTCTTTGTAAAGATAATGACCATCTTATGCAGATCCTAAACAAACTTCAGAAGCTGAAAGGAGTGACAAGAACAGAAACTTTCATATCTTTGGAACAAGGTATTTACAGACAACTGAAAGTATAAAAAGATTATGAAGATTGCCCAATATTTAGATTCAACCTATTTGAAAACACCAGCACAGTCAGGTATTTCAAACGAAGAAACACTACAGATAGATAAAGAGCTTGCACAGGAAGCCATAGACCATGGTATTTTTGCCGTAATGATCCGTCCGGATTATGTAGCCGATATCAAAAAGTATATTCAGGAAAGGCATTCAAATGTTGTGGTAGGAACCGTAATAGGTTTTCATGAAGGAACCTATTCTGTTGATGAGAAGCTTGCTGAAGCTTCAAAAGCAATTGAAGACGGAGCAGATGAACTCGATTTTGTTATTAATTATAATGCTTATCTCAAAGGAGACCTTGCACTGGTAAAAGAAGAATTTGTAAAATGTACAGAATTAGCTCTGCAGAATCATAAGATCGCAAAATGGATCATTGAAATTGCTGCACTCACGGATGTACAGGTTGCAGATATTACTAAAAATATCTCGGACTGGGCGGTAGAAAATTTCTCTGAAAACGATCTGCCGAACATTTTTGTTAAATCCTCTACAGGCTTTTACCAGACAGAAGAAGGAAAACCGAACGGCGCTACATTTGAAGGCATAAAAATTATGCTGGATAATGCAGGTAAACTTCCTGTAAAGGCAGCCGGAGGAGTAAGAACACCCGAAGATGCTGAAAAAATGATCAGCATGGGAGTAAAAAGAATCGGAACCTCTTCTGCTTTGAATTTAATAAAAAATGAATCTTCAACAGCAGGATATTAAGACATAAAAAAAGCCATCAGATCTGAAATCTGATGGCTTTTATTTTATACCTGTGCCTGATATTCTTCGTAGAATTGCTGCGTTTCTTTAATCAAAGCATCCATTTCTTCCAAAGTAAAAACTTCAAGGAATTTTTTTCTGAATTCTTTAAAATGAGGAACCCCACGGAAATAATTGCTGTAATGCTGTCTCATTTCAATAAGACCTAATTTTTCACCTTTCCATTCCGCACTCCATTCCGCATGCTGACGGACAGCAAGTAAGCGGTCTGCAATAACAGGCTCCGGAAGATGCTCTCCGGTTTTAAAGAAATGCTTGATCTCATTAAAAATCCATGGATATCCAATCGCTGCACGGCCGATCATAATTCCGTCGCATGCATATTTCTGTTTGTATTCAAGAGCTTTTTCAGGAGAATCAATATCACCGTTTCCAAAAATAGGAATCTCAATATTAGGGTTCTGCTTAATTCTGGAAATATGTTCCCAGTCCGCTTCACCCTTGTACATCTGTGCACGGGTTCTGGCATGGATCGTTAAAGCTTTGATACCGGTCTCCTGCAAACGTTCCGCCACTTCATCTATATTGATGCTGGTACTGTCCCATCCCAGGCGGGTTTTAACCGTTACCGGCAGGTGTGTAGAACTTACAACAGCTTTGGTAAGGCGTACCATAAGGTCAATATCCTTAAGAACTCCTGCTCCCGCTCCTTTACAGACTACTTTTTTTACAGGACATCCGAAATTAATGTCTACCAGGTCCGGATTCACCGTCTCTACAATCCTTGCAGACATCGCCATTGCCTCTTCATCTCCACCGAAAATCTGAATACCAACCGGTCTTTCATAATCGAAAATATCCAGCTTCTTGCGGCTCTTCATTGCATCACGAATCAAGCCTTCAGAAGAAATGAATTCTGAATACATCAGATCTGCTCCGTGCATCTTGCACAGGCGTCTGAATGGAGGATCACTTACATCTTCCATCGGAGCCAGCAAAAGCGGAAATTCCGGCAGTTCTATATTGCCTATTTTTACCATGCGGCAAATTTACGAAATTATAAACATTTGGAAATATGATAATATCTATGACTGTAAATGTTGGATATCTATTTGAGGTGAATGGGTGAATTTTGCTTTGCAAATGAATGGTAAGATTAAAAAATAAAAATGACAGATATTAAATTTCAGACAAAAGATAGGAGATAAGAGGCTTTAGTAAATTTGATGAATGGTGATAACAAAGGTTTGCAGGCAGTAACTAATGCCCACCCACAAAACTCTTATACCTCAAAGGCTCTCACTCAATTAAAAACTCGCCTTTACCTGCATGCTTCCAATGTGAATGGTTCTGTCTCCGGAATTTCTTCCCTCGTAATTTAAATTAAGCTGAAGGAAGGAATTGATTGCCTGTTGAATAAAGACACTCCATACCTGGTTTTTTCCTGGTTTAAGACCGTCTAGCATCTGGTTTCCTACAATACTGAAATTGTTTCCGGTAAAATCATTATTGATGAAAGAGAAATTCCCCCTGATCGAAGTTTTTCTGCGTTCCCACTGAATGGTTCCTGTCACATCAAAAGCTTTCAGGAGCTCTTCACCATCTATTCTTTTTTTCTGACGGTAAGCAGAAGAAAGTTCGGCCTGGATGGCATCTGTAAATTTATAGGTTGCCTTTGGTTTTGTTTCAATATTATTCAGACGGTAATCCCTTGTGGCAAATAGCTGGGATGAATTTTTAAGATCATGGATCGAGTTTTCCCAGTCAACTCTGAATTCCTTATTAAACCAGTATCCGATATTGATAAAATGAGAAACCTGCTCACGTTCTTCATTACTGAAATTGGCATTGATGAGGTTATCATTGGTAATAAAACGGTAGTTCCCGTTCCAGCCGGATTTTTCAGTTGGATTAAACTGGACAGAGGCCAGAATATTCTGATTTTTTAAGATCTGATCGCTGTTTTTCTCAAAAGGATTCAGCACCAGAACCTTGTCCTTTTTGTAGAAAGAGTTTTGTGAGTTTAATGAAACATTAAAATTCCAGCGTTTTAAAAATGCATTTTCAGAATTGAAAACAATCGACGGATTAACAAATAATGCCAACTGGATTTTATTCTTATTTGATGGGATATAGCGTACAGAATTGGTATAAATCCTGATATATTGTGCTAAGTCAGAATATTCAGCAATTTCGAATTCATCGAGCTGCTGGATGCCGTCTCCGTTATAATCGGTCCATTTATAAACGCCCTGGCCATCTGTTACTTTAAGATACTGGAATTCCCTTTGCGCTTCCTGTCCGTTCCCAAGTTCATAAAATGCCTGAAGACGCATCCCGTTTCTGAATAATTGCTGGTTATATAGAATGTTTCCGACTACGAAATCGTTATTTCGGGTCATATCTGCTTCATCATTCTGATAAAAGAATTTTCTATAATGTATTAAAGCATTTAAAGTAGTTCTTTCGGTTTTGATAAGCTGGCTTTCTGCCATGATCCCCAGGATATTGTTCATGCTTTCCAGCCTGTTGTTTCGTACAGAGTCATTATCTCTCATATATACTTTTGCAAGAAGCTTGGTACGCGTACTGTCGCCGATCTTTTTCTGAACGAAGATCTCTTTCCAGCTGAAGCTGGTAACATCCATAAGTTGTGTATCATTATACTTCTTCTCATTATGTTCCATGCTTCCTCCGATAGCCCAGCTCCCTTTTTTGCCGGTAAATTCAGTAGAAACTCCACCCCGGATAAATTTAGTATCCTGAAGTGTGGCATTCGTATTAAGGTATGAAAGGTTTCCTTTTGTAAAGAATTTTCCCGTGATCCAGCTAAGATCCAGATCATTTTTTATCCCTTTGTAAGTGTCCTGTTCATCCAGGTAGTTCGCACGGTAATTCAGAGTAGATTTGTTGTTCCACTTATTTAAAAAGCTGAATATAAACCTATTTTGAGTTCTCTGGCTGAATTCCTGCACCAGGTTAAAATCTCTTGAGAATTCCACATCATTGATACGGTCTAAAATATGGAACTGCTTGTCAATGTATTGATATTCAAAGCTAGGAGTTCCTTTCCAGTTGTTTTTGGTAAAACTTTTATTCCCGAAAATACGCCATGCATATCCTATATTCTGAGCAGCATCTTTTGATGAAAATAAATTCAGATCATAATTGCTCAGAGAGAAATCGGCTCCAATTTTCCCCTCCTTTAAAAGATACTCGGAATTTACTGAATAAACCTGTGACTTCTGAGGCGAAGGAAGCTTTCTTACCGCTCTATAATCTCCCATATTATTGCCGACATACTCAAAAACACGCCCGTTATTGGTGGTCTGCGTAATTTTGTAATCACCTTGGTTAATACCAAAATAAGTAAAAGAAACCTGATAAAGTGTTTCATTCTGATCTGTCGAAAATTCGTAGAAGTTTCCGGCTGGGTTTAAGCGGTACAGGATTTTATTAACATCATATGGAGTAACCACTCCTGATGGCGCATACATCAGATTGGGATCATTACCTGCATTGGCAAGTATCTGTTCATCTTCTTTGGAGAGATTTAGAGAAAGTGGAGCATTTTTGTTGTCATTTTCCATGAACCAGTTCAGCCCTACTTTAAACTTTTCCCTCTGATGCTCTAATTTTCCGGTAAATAAATACCGCGAGTAATTCCTGTTCGTATAGTTATATGAAATTGTAATAAAATTCTGCTGGAAAATCGGACGGAAACTGGTAAATGTTACCTCTCCGGTATTATAGTTAATAATATAATCCTGGTTTTCACCACGTTTCATTAAAATTCCGTCAATAAATACCTGCTCAGAGCCGGAAATAAGAGTGATGAACTGTTCACCATTCTTCCCGGTTAAACGGTAAGGTCCCTGATTACCTTCAACTCCCTGAAAACGGACCCTGTGAAACTCACTTCGTGCAACGCCCATAGAAACATCTGCAAAAGTTTTGTTATCCTTTCCAAATTCAGTCTGAAACTCAAGTCCCATACTTCGTCTCTGGAATTTTGCAAAATAATTTTTGGATTCTACAAGATCAAGATGCCCTGCTCGGAGGATAGATTTATCCTTGATATTCAGCTGCATATAGATCTTATCAAACTCCTCGAGAGTTTGGGTATAGCCATCAGCCTGAATGGGAAGATTATGATCTGAAATACTTGCCAGAATAGTCACATCCTTGGAAAGCCTTCCGGAAATCTGAAGATCCATGGAACTCTGCACCGACTGTCCCTGGTTATTACCGAAAGTGATTCCGCGAATGATGGAACCTTTAGAATTCAGTTCTCCTAAAAATCTTTTTTTATCATTTTTGACAAGTACTGCTTCATCTACAATTATTTTATTGTTTGTTTTTACAAAATCAAGAGTGTCTTTTGCAAAAATATCCTGTTCAAAACGGGCCGCAAGAATGCTGTCCTTTTTAATACTGTCTTCCGGAATATTTGGATTTTTCCACGAAAATATTTGCGCATGGCCCGTAAATATGCCCATGAAAAACAAACCGATCAGAAGAAAAAGATTGCGCAAGTGTTTAAAAATAATTCGTAAAAATAACTAAAAAATGTTAATGGAAAGAAGTTTAGCATTATTAACAGAAATTTAATCTAATTATTGTAAATCCATAAAAATTTCAGATGATTTTATCATCTGAATTGTTAATAATTAAATTTAATAATCATTGAAATTTTTTATTCACGGTACAATTGAAATTAGCTGCCGGAAATACGGTTGTAATAAAATAAATCTTTAAAAAGTGATTTACTTATAATGTGAAATATTAATGACAATAAGGTTTTCATGGGAATTGTTAAAAATCAACTTTAATTAATTGTTAATTATATCCCGTCATTTCTATATAGTAACGGTTTTTTTGTACTTTTATCAGATAATTTAAAAACTTTTTATAATGAAAAAAATCTTTACTATTTTGGGATTAATCTCAGCAGCAGCATCTATGAATGCGCAAATTGTGATTAATGAAGTATACGGAGGTGGAGGAAACTCCGGAGCTGTATATAAAAATGACTTTATAGAATTAAAAAATATCGGATCAACTCCGATTACTTTAACGAATGCTACAATTCAATATGCAGCAGCAGCAGGTACTTTTAATCAATACCATGTTTTACCTTCAATTACTTTGAATCCAGGGCAAAAATACCTTATTCAAGAAGGCGCAGGTGCAGGTGGTACCACAAATTTGAGCCCTGACTTTGTTGCAACTACTATTATAAATTTTGATGGCTCACCAAATTCAAATGTTGGTCTTGCTATTGCAGCTGCTAATGGTAAGGTAGCCTTAGCTAGTAATAATACACAGATTTCGGGTCCAACTAATACAAATGTTTTAGATTTCGTTGGGTTTGGAACTGCAAATATGTTCGAAGGTGCTGCTGCTGCTGCGGCAGGTTCAAATAGTAATTCTGTAGCAAGAATTTCTGGAGATACAAATAATAATGCCACGGATTTTGCAGCAGGAACTCCAACTCCTGAGAATTCTACCTCAGGAACTTTAGCTGTTTCAGATATTAAAAATGCAAAAGCTGGGAGCTTTGTAAAGAACACTTTCGTGAAAAGTGATGAAATTACTTTCGGAGCTGATGTGAAGGATATAAAAGTTTACAATATGTTCGGGCAGATAGTTAAATCTGCTTCTGTAAAAGAAAATGGTAGTGTAAACGTTGCTGAATTGGCAAAAGGAAGCTACATCATTACAGGAACTGTAAATAACGAGCCTGTATCTCAAAAGATTTTAAAAGACTAATTTCTAGTTTCTATAAAAATATAAACTCCGGCCATTTCGCAGAAATGGCCGGAGTTTTTTTATATCATTTTCAATAATGGAGTTCAAAAATATTGAACTGATATTTAATAATGCATGTTATTTTTCAAATACTTTAATTTTGGTTCTTTATTTGATGTATATTTAATACAAATAGTAAATGTCATTATAGCGATCAAATTTACTTCAAAAATAATAGTTAGTTTTCAATATAACATGTTAAGAGAAGCAGCTGTTTTTACAGTTGCTTTTTTATTTTAATACCATCCCCTTCTCGCAGCATTGATAACGGCACCAAGATTAAGCACCAAGGTATATCTGATACGTTTTGCATAATCCTTGAAAGAAGGTTCAAAACCTAATGATGACTGGATTGGAAAATAAATTTCAAGAAAATCAGGGATAAGTTTCACTTTAATACCACTGTCCCAGATAAACTCTGCAGGGCGGTTCTTATTCTTATAGATCCCAGCATCTGCATATACATGAAATATCTTCCATACGCTTGAATCTACATTAAAAGAAGTGATCCACTGATTAACAGATCCCGGGATAAAAGATTTAAAACCTCCGTCAGCAAGGATAAACTGCTGTGACAGAAGACCGCTGTTAGCACTTTCCCCCAACAGATTATAAGAGAAAGAATAGTTTGATACCCTGGATATTCCGTAGTTGAATGTATTATTTCGGGTTTCATTTCTTATAAAATAACCGGCGAATAATCTAACGCTTAGTTTTTGTTTTGGAGCAAATTCCCACCTGTAAAATCCTTCCGCAGTTACTTTATTGAAGTCTTCCATGCCCTGGGTGCTTAAGCTTAAACTTTTTTCATGGATCATCTGGCTGTCACTATATCCATAGCCTGCGCTCCAGAGATTATATTTGTCATAATCTTTGTTGGCGATCATTTTTGGACTAAGATCCCTTTCTAAATAATTGTAAGAAAACCCTAAACTTCTGCTTACCGTACTTCGGGGATTTTTTCTGAAGTTGAAATTGGAAAATATTGATCCTTTTCTATAGGCCAGTCCGTAATCATAATGGAAATAAGAACCCGATACTCCAAAAGTAATACTTCTGAACACACTTTCAGCTGGAAGGAAAGAGTAGGAGATAGCACCTGATCCTGTCAGTTTTCCGGTTCCGGTACTGTAAGTTGGCGTAAAAGAATACAGGAACTTCTGATCGAAGAAAGACTGGTTTTTTAAGTTAACACCCAAAAGGAATTTATCATACGTATTATTAAAACGTACCCTTGGGGTGACGTATATTTCGTTGTATTCAGGATTTGGAATATCCTTGATAAGCTTAAATTTTATTTTTTTTGTATTCGAAAATATACCTTTTGCATATAAAAAGTTATCCCGGTATTTAGATTCTGGGAAAATATAATCCGAGTTTAGAGTTACTTTGTGGATATCTTCTGAAGCAGGAAGAGCGAAATTGGTGATTCTTTCGTTCTCTTTTGTTTCTACCCAATACGATTTTACCTCACCTTCGCTGGTCTGCGTTTCAAGCCGTACAGGAATGGGAGAATCCATATTTTTACCAATTTTGATATTCAGAGAATCATCCTGCTTTCTTACATTTTTCAGTCTGAAATTAGCCCTGTTTTTTTGTTTTAAAAAATTGGTGAGATAGTCTGATGTTTTATCTTTCTCAGCCAGTTCTTTAAGAAATTCCTCAGGCTCAATTTTCTTGTCTGTATTTTTGGAAATATAATCTTTCAGAATACTGTTGAATTGATCATAACCCATCTTTTCGGCAGTATAATTAAAAAGGCTTCCCGTTTCAAAACTGCTGACCGCCATATCATTAAAGTTGCTCAAAACTGTAAAGTTTTCGCTGATCTTCTGGTCCAGATTCTGAGACATGATATATTGATAGGCAAGTCCGTAACGGTCAATTAATTTTACTTTAGAAGCATGGAACAGCTTTAATGGCTTTACTCCAAAAATACGCGTTTCCGGCAAAGTGCCCAATAGCTTGGTCTCTTTGTAGAACTTTTGAAGATACTGGATTTCAAGATATGATTTTAAACCGTTTTTAAACCAGTGGCTTTTCTGTTTATCCGCAATAATACTTTCGTCAAGTATTTTTTTTGCAATGATGCCAAAATAATCAAGATCTGTTTTTTCTGACTCAGTGAATAGCTGGAATCTGAATTTCCAGAAAGAGATATCATTACTCCCGAAAAAATCTTCCGAAGATCTGAACTTTTCTGAAATAAAAAGATTTTTTGGAAGAAAACCTATTTTTTCTTTAATAAACTTCAAGTGCAAAGGCAGATAAAATTCGAGATTCTGTTTTTCTTCCGGCTTCAGATTATATCCGAATTTGATCTCCGTATCAGACCCATCTACATTTATTTTTATGGAGGGAAGCCCGTTCTGTGAGATCACAAATTCAGGATCAGAATCAAGATAACCTTTAAATGCATTCATCTGAATCTGTGGCAGATTACTTTCGATGAAACTGTTAGGCGGAAGATCAAAATTGACCGTCCAGTAAGTATTGAAACTGACCGATTCTTCAATATCGTGGTAGTTTCTTTTGGAAATATTGTCCGGATCAAAATGATCCGGAACAATAAAGAAATATTTTAATGCTGTTATTTTATCAGAAGTACCGTAGCCTGTAAATTTCTTATCAGGAAGCTGCATTCTGTACTGAAGCTGTAATTTAATGCTTTCGCCAGGTTTCAAAATCTCTTTCAGAGGGAGAAAAAGATTCTCATCCGATGTGGAATTCACTGAAACAGGCTGTGCTGAATTTTTAATTTGCAGATCCAGAAGTGTGCCCAGCTGATCATTTTTCGCAAAATGAAGATCACTGTTCCTGTCTTCCAGCTTTCTGTATACCAGGGATGTTCCCTTTTTTTTATAAGCAGAAACCCAATTGAGAAGCTTTACAGACTGCAGGTCTTTGTCGGAGTGATTGTAATATACAATTTCCTGGTTAACCTCCAGCGTTTTTCTGTCCGCAGATAATTTAGCTTCAATGTATATGCTGTCTTTTTGTCCAGAAACCTGTACAATTCCCCAAAACAAAACAAGGCATGTCGTAATCTTTTTCAAAATCCTGTGATAAAGCCCAAATATAAACTTATTTTGAATATATCCAGCAGGATTTTAGTCTTGAACGACGTTTTTTTGCAAAGAATTAACATACGCATTCCAGCCCTCATTTTTATAGGTAATAGCAGCGGTTTCAGGGTCTTCAGATTGATAAATTCCTCTTCCTACGATGATGAAGTCGGAGTGAAGCATTTTGAAAACATGTTCAGGAGTATTGTACTGCTGTCCTTTTCCGTCTCCTGAATCTGCAAGATTAACGCCAGGAGTGAAAAGCAATAGCTCTTCCGGAATCTGATTCTGGGATACTCCTCCGATTACATTTGGATGTGATAAGGCTACTTTCAAAGCTTCTTCACGGTAGCTCGCTGTTGTCAGGGCTCCTTTGGAAGACATTCCTACAATAGCAACAACCCCTACATTTTTGAAGCAGTCCAGAGATTCAAATCCACCGATTACCTGTGAAGTAACGAAATCTGCCCAGTCTGTAATTTTAAATACACCGCTGGTGAACTGCAGTTCCTGGGTATTACCGATATCTGCAAACTTTCTGTCCTCCATCAATAAAAACTGATGTTTTTCAGCCAATGCCTTTAAAGGGACAATTGTTTTTTCATATTCAAAATCTGAAATGATATCAATATGTGTTTTTAATGCAATAACATGAGGCCCTACTTTTTCAGCAAGATCAAGAAGTTCCTGTGTCGTGGTAACGTCTGCAGAGGCAATCAGGTTTGATTTTTTTTCCAAAGCAGTTTCCAGCAATTTTTTAGAAACCGAATGTTGTGCATGCTCTAATTTCTGTTCGTAAGAACTTCTCGTTTTTTCTTCAAACTGAATATGGTTTCCCTGAAGGAAATCCTGGATTCTTTTTACTTCTTCATCAGACAGTTCTCCGTTTTCCTGAAGGATAGCGCAAACTTCCGAAATATTGAAAAGGGTATGAACTCTGTAGCCTTTACTTTCCAGCAACTGTTTTCCGCCCTGCTCCCTGTCAAGAACCACAACAATATCAGCTACTTTAAGATCTTCCTGCTCTACCTCTGCAATGGTTTCTACAAGAGATTTTCCGGAAGTGATCACATCTTCTACCAAAAGGCAGTTCTGGCCTTTCTGGTAAATTCCCTCAATCAGCTTTTTGGTTCCATAGCTCTTGGCTTCTTTTCTTTTAATAATTAATGGAATATAACTTTCCAAAGACATCGCAGTAGCCATCGGAAGCGCTGCATAAGGCACTCCGCAGATTAAATCAAAATTATCCAGTGGAAGCATTTCCAGTAAATAATTAGCCAGATTCTTTAAGATTTTAGGGTCTGAAGCCAAAGGTCTCAGGTCTACATAAAACGGACTTTCAATGCCGCTTTTTAAGGTAAACCTTCCGAATTTGATGATGCCCAGCTTGTAGCACTCTAAGAAAAATTCTTTTTTACTTTCCATTATTTTTTATTAGATACTGCAAATTTAATGATTTGAAACAAGGCTTAAAAATTTATCAACCATTTGTCAATAAAAAACCACCCTGAAATGTTCAGGATGGTTTAAAGAATATTTCTGTAAATTATTATTTTACAATTTCTGCATCGATAATTTTAGTTCCGTTCAGCCTCTGTTCTGCTTCCCACAGCAGAAATTTGTCCACTTCTTTGATCAGTTTTGGAATGGTAAGTGACAATACTGCCAGGTCATCCATAACTCCCAAAACAGGTACAGCAAATTCAGGAAGTATATCAATAGGGGAAATTACATATAAAAGTCCCAAAAGAGGAAGGATGATGTCCATGGATCTCATCGGGTATTCTCCTTTTCTCCATAATTTGACCATCCTGAAAATATCAGGGATTTTTTTAACGAAGCCCTTGTGGCTGATCGCTTCTTTTGCAAGATTCAATTTTGAATATTTCATTTTGTGTTTAGTTTAATAAATTTTTCAACGTAGTAAATTTCGCAAATTCTATACCAATAAATTATAAAATTTAGTTAAAAATAATTACTTGATGATGTTATCAATAAACTGATGCACAGTCTCTGTGTTCCAGTCTCTTGAAGCATCCTCTTTAATAATGATTCTTCCGTGCTTATCAATAAGAAAAGTGGTAGGGAATACTTTCGGAAGGATTTTTTCGGAAATAGGGCTTTGTGCAATATAAACAGGAACGGAATAATTATTTTCTTTTAAAAATTTTATGACATCCTCTTCCTTGTCGTTCATAGCAATAAGAATAAAATCTACATTCCCTTTTCTGGAATCATATAATTTCTGAATGCTGGGCCATTCTTTTCTGCATGGCGGGCACCATGTTCCCCAAAAATTAAGGAAAACAGGTTTATTTTTAAAAGTTTTAAGATTGGTACTCGGTACATTGATTCCTTTCAGCTCAATGTCATAATCTTCTTCGCTTACATGTACGGCATTTTCAATCGTGGCGATCGGGAAGAACTGATCTCTCAGGTATTCCTTTACTCCCGGGACAAAAGCTACTACACCGATAATGATGATAAGGACAAGATAAATGATATTCTTTTTCATGCGATGGTCTTTACTGTTATTTTTTTACCGATGGAATTCAATTTATATTATAATAGTTCCAAAATCTCCTGGACTGCATCCTTGCCTCTGTTTTTAGCATAATACAGCTGCAGGTCGTTATAGAAATTATCTTTCGGATAAGCTTCAGGGTCTGCTTTATGTTTCATTAATAATTCATATCCGTATTTCGGACGTGGTCCCCATGAATTTTTCACATTAAAATCTTTATCCAGGATAATTACTTTTGGGATAGATTCTGTACCGTTCGTAAGGTATTGGCTGATCAGGCTTTTATCGCTGTCTCTTAAGAAAATCCTTACCTCATTGTAGCTTTTAAAGAAAGTCACAAGAGCTGGCACCGTAGCGCTGGCATCTCCGCACCATGCTTCTGAAATAATCAGGATTTTTCCGTCAAAATTTTTAGAAGCCAATTCTTTTAACTGCTCTTCATCCGGAACATATTTTTTTAATGTTCTTTCCATTCTCTGCAATCCTAATTCATAGTATTGCTTATAATCGGTTTCCTGCTGACTGGAAGGGTTTTCCAATCTTTCTTTTCCAATATGTACATATTCTTCAAAAGAAATTCCCTGATCCCAGTAATTCTTCATGATCAAAAATATTTTTTATGTTAAAAATTATTGATGTTTCTTGTTTTGTTGATTAAAAACAGGTCAGCCAGTACAAATGCAGCCAGGCTTTCCACAACAGGAACGGCTCTTGGCACTACACATGGATCATGACGTCCTTTTCCTTCCACTATCACAGGATTTCCATATTTATCTACGCTGTCCTGAGGTCTCAGAATAGTCGCTACAGGTTTAAATGCAGCACGGAAATAAATATCCATTCCATTGGAAATTCCTCCCTGGATTCCCCCTGAAAGATTGGATTTTGTGGTAAAATCAGTATTGAAAGCATCATTATGCTCTTTTCCTGTCATTTTAGCACCGCAGAAGCCACTTCCATATTCAAATCCTTTGCAGGCATTGATATTCAGCATAGCTTTGCCCAACTCGGCCTGAAGTTTGGAAAAGATAGGCTCTCCAATTCCTACAGGAACGTTTTTGATAACGCAGGTAACTGTTCCACCGATAGTGTTGCCTTCTTTCTTGATCTCTTTAATTCTTTCGATCATTTTCTCAGCCGTTTCGGCATCCGGGCAACGTACATCATTACTTTCCGTTTTTGAAAAGTCTAAAGCCTGATAAGGCTTTTCACAGAAAATATCTCCCACCGAAGAAACATAAGCATTGATCTCAATGCCGGATAAAAGCTGTTTCGCCAATGCTCCTGCAACAACCCAGTTGATGGTTTCCCTGGCTGAAGACTTTCCGCCGCCGCGATAGTCTCTGATGCCAAATTTCTGGTCATACGTGAAATCTGCATGACTCGGACGGTATGAATCCGCGATATGATCATAGTCCTTAGACTTCTGATTTTCATTTTCTATAATAAAGCCGATTGGGGTACCCGTTGTTTTTCCTTCAAAGATCCCGGAAAGGAACTTTACCGTGTCACTCTCTTTCCTTTGAGTGACAATCGCAGACTGGCCTGGCTTTCTACGATCCAATTCATATTGAATTTTATCGAGATCGACCGTTAATCCTGCCGGAAAATTATTGATGATGCCGCCGTAAGCCACGCCGTGACTTTCTCCAAATGTTGTAAGACTAAGAAGATTACCTAATGTATTGAACATGATACAAAATTACCTATTTTTCTTCAGATAATAAAGTTTCTGGATTTGTTCTATTTATCAGTGTTTTTGATAGTATGGATAATGTCCTGTACTTCTGTTTTCCCGTCCGGTGTGAGTTTTTTCCAGACAAATCCTTTTTTTATGTTTTTTTCGTCAATATATTGAGGGAAAATTCCTGATTTTGCATCATCAAAAATGTAGCCTGCAGAGATTGCAGGAATAGGCGTGTCAAAATTAAAAGGATAATTTTTAGATACATTAAATTTTAAATTTCCCGTTTTGAAAGTTTCAAATTTATTGTAATGATAAGCTGAGGGCTTATACAGCTGTTCTTTTTTCAATCCGGCCATAAAATTCCCCGGTCTGAAGCTCGGAATATACTGACGGATGAAATTTGGGAAACTTAAAATTCCGATCACCAATACACCGGATACAGAGAAAAAAACAAGTGAATTTCTTTTGCTGAAATGCATAAACAGGATAAAAGCAATCACAAAAAATACATCGATAAAAAAACGGTACTGTGCCGAAAAAGCCAATACCAGTATGCTTTTTATTAATATGGAAATGCAGATCAGGCTAATGATCTTTTTCTTTTTTATGAAAGCAAAAACAGAGAAAATAGCCAGACTTAAAATGAAAATTATATTGATTTTTGATTTAATTCCTTCCAGTGTAAACCAGTTTCTGACCGCATCATAATAAGAGAACTTTTGAATGTCCCCGTAACTGTACTGCATGTCGTATGTTTTCTGGATAGCATATTGTGATGAAATTTTTAAGACTTCCGGATTGGGTTTCCAGCTGAATCCAAAATCCATTATTGCTACAGGAAATACGGGATATCCGAATGTCCATATATTTTTGATAAAGAACAAAATAAGAACACCGGTTCCTAAACACCAGTTTTTATAATTAGGATTAAAAACAAATACTGAGCATAGAAATACCAGTAAGGGAAGCCATATCATGGTAGGTTTTATGGAAAAAACAAAAACGGCATAAGCAAAAAGGAGGCTGATGTTTTTGTTTCCTGTCATGATTTCATTTAAAATAATTAATGATAAAGTAATAACAGGAAGGTCAGGACTTGGCGACTGTGAGAAAAGTAACAGGATTGGAATAAAACACAGCTGGATCCAGCTCTTCTTCTCAAAAATATATAAAATATAAACGATCAGAAGAACGGCATTAATCCTTAAAAAAGGATCTGAAAACCCGGAAAATCCAGACTGGAAAATATGCCATATGGACATTTGCCCCAATGTAAAATCCAGATTGGAAATACCTTTTACCAGACCATATTCTGTGAGCCACTTGATCGTTGGAACATAATATCCGAAATGATCCAGTATATAAGGATAAAAGGAACTGCTGTATAAAATGAGCAACGAAATACTGACAATCAGAAGAATATCTTTCTTTGAAAACGAATTGATTTTCTGGTATAATTTCTCTTTGAAGAAGAAAAAAGCTCCGGACAATATAAAAGGAATTTCTACATATATATTAACAGGAACGAAAAATGCCAGAACAGTCCATATAAGGCTGAGTCCTACTATTCCGGTTAAAATGTAACCTGAAATTCCCCCAAATAGGGAACCGGTAAATTCTTCCATAATTTTTCCCCAGCCCGCAAGTACTGAAAGAATAAGAACTGATGAAAGTAAAAGTAAAATCATAAAAAAAGATTGCCTAAAAATAAGCAATCTTTAAATGTTATCGTGAAAATATTAATTACTTGGCTGAACTCGTCCGTCCCTTCTGTCTCCAGCTCTACCAATCGTATAGCCGGTTGCACCACCTACTACACCTCCGATTACGGCTCCGAGACCTCTGTTTTTCTTGGCAACAATAGCTCCTACTGCAGCACCACCAACGGCGCCAATAGCGGTTCCTTTGGCCGCTTTACTCCACCCTTTCTTTTGGGTGGTTGTTCCCTGAGAAGAAGTGTTTCCATTGTCTGCATAGGTTCCGCCTCCTGAGTTAGAGTTTGATCCTCTGTCTCTATATACTGTTCTTGTTTCTCTTATGATCTGAGGCTTTGAATTATTAGCTGCAGCTGCCTGTGATTTTTTACTTTCAGCAATGCTGTCTGCTTTTTTCTGTGCTTCGTACACTATTTTTTCTTTCTCGATAGCCAGCTTTTGCTTTTCTATTTCAAGCTGTCTTGCCTGAAATTCAAGTTTCTGCTCTTCCAGAGATTTTTCAGCTGTTCTTTCATCCTTTTTGCAGGCTGTCAGTAAAAAGACTGATAAAAAACCTGCTAATACTATCTTTCTCATAATTCAAATTTTAAATAAATAGTCTTAGCCAAAAACGGCAGCAACTTTTTAGTTATTTTCAATTATGAAGCCAAAATTAGTTAAGGAATGTTAAAGTGATGAATTTTCTGCTAAATATTTTCAGGTTGCTTTAACTTGAAACGGTTACGGATGTAATCTTAAGTTAATTAAAAATTTTTATTCAATTCATACGAATTGGTTAATTTTGAAATATCAAAATTACTTTAATATGAAAATATCAATTTTTAAAACGATGGCTTTTGCAGTGATGTCAGTTGCCGCCGTTTCGTGTTCTTCGAATGATGATATGGTAACGGATATTCAGTCACAGCCTCAGTCTGAAACCTCTTTAGAGGTTTCAAAAACTAAAACCTATAAGGTAAGATTCGGTCTTGTATCTTTAGACGGAACAAAAACGCTTTCAGGAAGCTATGATGTAGGAAGTTTCCTTGCTGAAAATACACTTACAGGTGAGGTTTATGATACCTATTATGGTGGAGGTTTCCAGACATTGCCTGCCTATTATGAAGGAATTCCCGCGGGAACTTATACATTCTCCGCGATGCAGGGGCAGGGAGGCTGGGCAGGCTATGGTTCAGTGACAGGAACTGTATCAGATGCTCAGGTAGATGCTGACGGATATATTACTGTATATATTCCTGTAACGTGGACGGAGTAAAATATAGCAGTCTCTAAAGTACTGCCATTATTATAATTGGCTATAAGTATAGAGGATTTTATCACGATATAATGAGTTAAGTTTCTGGCAAAACTATAAAATAAATTATTAAAAAAACATAACCTGAATCATGTTATTTTAAATCTGTTTTATAGTTTTTTAATTTTATATTTTAAATAATTGTTTATAAATATTTATAAGTGTTGATTATGTAATATAAGATCGCTGTGTAATCTGGCGGCAAATAATTGTTCTGTAAGAAATTTAACCAAAAAAATATATTAAAGAGGTCATTATGATTTAGCTCATAAAAATGAAAAATAAAAAATGCTATTTTTAAAACATAAAAATAGAATAACAAGTTTTCTTCTTTGAATTATAAAAATTATTATAAAATTTTTTTCATCATTTGTGTTTTTTGAGGTCTCCATCTGGAGGCCTTTTTTATTTTCATACTGCTGTGGAAACAGATGACAAACATGATATTAATCATGGGAACTTCATTTGTAAAAGGCTTCTTTTGTTTTGTTATTATGTTGCCATCGTCGGCCTACAAAGGTTTCATGTGTTTTTTTAATCTAAAATAACTTATGATCAAAGATCATTAGTGTGAAAAAAAATAAAAAAAGTATGGAGAATGAGAACAACTTTGGCACGATTTTTCAATATATGAAGCAACTCATGTTTAATTTGAGTTTTCATGGTTATTAGTTTTTATCCCCGAAGCAATTCGGGGATTTTTTTTGATCATACTTCACCGTGGTAGAAGGGCTATCCGAAATTTTGGTGACGGTTTCAGGAAACAGAATATGCTTACTTTTAGGTAAGGATATCATAGAATAATGGCAAATATTTTAATACAATTGTCAGTAAGTATTGACTATATTATTTTCCAAATTAAATCTTTGCTAAATTTTCATTACTTAAATATGCATAATCTATTCCTTTATGATAAATGATTTTACAATATTTTGATCTACAATAAATAAAGTTAAAGAGTTAATCCCAAAGTAAAAATAGACACATTTAAAAACAAAAAACCCTAAACTATTTGTAATTAATAGAATAGGGTTTAATTTGAGGTACCTAGCGGATTCGAACCGCTGTAGATGGTGTTGCAGACCACTGCCTAGCCACTCGGCCAAAGTACCATTTTTACCATTTTTGAGGTGTGCAAATATAGCAAAAAAAATTAATGAACAAAAATTTTTAAATCATTTCTTTCGCTCCAATGCTGTTGATATCACTTTTTAGCTGTCTTTCAGCTTCATAATTTTTAATGTTCACAACACGCGTGCTGCTCCAATTATCATGAAAACCATTTTCACCCAAAAATGACAGCTGGTCAACCAATATAATTCCTCTTATTATATTTCTTAAAAAATAATTTCCAACAGAAGGTTTTTGCCCGTCAATCATAATTACCTTAGTTCCTGTAATCAGCTTTCCCAGACTTCTTCCGCCCGTTACAGCTTCCATGAAGAAAGAAAATAATATATAGGAGATAATGCCCAGTAATCTTTGTGCAATATCACTGGAATTGGCAATCCATCCTCTATAAGCCGGACTTATGGCCATCAGTATCATTAGAAGCACAAAAAAGACAATATAAAAAGCAATAAGGTCAATTAAATAATTAACCAACCTCGCTCCTTTAGAAGCCCGGTGTCTGTCTACAATCTGTAAATATTTTCTCATGTGGTTGTGTTTAGTTTTTTTATATTAATTTAAATTCCGTTAAGTATTAATTTTAAAGTAGCGTTCGTTTCAATAACTGCAGTGATACCGTATGGGTTTAACAGGACGCTTCCGGGCTTCAGATTGAACACCCTTCCGTTCATTTTTAAGCCTTTATAATATTCTTTATTGAATGCTTCCTCTATACTTTTTTTTGAGGCCAGTTCCAGTTCCTGTGTAGGAATTCCGTATTCCTCTTCAATCATCTTGACAATTTTTCCTTTAAAAAGCAGGGTAGCGGTTTTCTGCAGAACATTGGCTGTCCTCAGATTGAATTTTGTATTGGACAGCACAATTTTCTTTTTCGTTTCGTCATATACAGGAATCCCGGAAATAATGGCTTTCCCATTCACATAGCCTTCTGTTTCAGCTTCAATGATCACTCTTCCTTCGGCACCATAAACCCGGATGTCTTTGATTTTTACCTTAGACCCTCTGACATCGTATTCCTTGTTCATGAACATATTTCTGGCAATATTTGTTGCTTCAGAAAAAGGAACATTAGCCGTGGTCTGCAGAAGAAATTTATCGGCCAAAACAGGAATGATATTGAAGTTTCCGGCTGATTTTACCGTTGGTGATGAAGCAGGTTTACTTCCTGTAAACGTTTCTGAATAAATATCCATTCCTATATTCGTGGTAATCTCGTTTCCATAGAATTTCAGCGGAGTGATATTCACACCGACCGGGCTTATTTTCAGCCACGTATTATATTCCTCGGAAATATTAAAAGGCTGCGAGAAAACATTCCATGCCATTACGGCGTACTGCTGGAAATTCAGCTGGGCAGCCATCTGCTGATCAATCGTCTTGGCAAATTTTCCCTGCTGTTCCTTAAGGCTTTTCTCTACCAGAGAGGTGATAGGAATCTGTATTCTGCCATAATCCAGGACCGGTTTCGTTACCCATCTGAAACCATTGGGCTGCGTATTGGTAGAAATTGTCCAGTTATTGTTAAAATTAATCGTAGTATTGAAAGACATAACCGTTTCAAAAGTTGTGTTCTGATAGGAATAGACTCCCAGCGTGCCAATCCCTTTTTCGGCCCATATTTTTAAAGGAACTTCGATCAGAAGATTTTGGCTTGTTCCGCCTACCAGACGGATAGGACGGGTCTTCCACACCTTTACCTTAAACTGGTCATTATTATTATCCGTATAAGAATCATCCTGAAATACCAGGTCCTTAACCGAAGCATTAATCATATTGCTGATCTCAGAAAGTGGAATAGTTACCGGCATAGTAATGCTGGATCTTATTTTCGGAAAATTGTAAACAGCAGATTGATTATCAACAGCAGTCTGGCCAAAAATCATGGCGAAACTTAATAGAAGTAATAATTTGATGGATTTCAATTCAGTATGTTTTTTTGTAAATAAATTTTAAAAATCGTCAGGTTTAAAGCTTCTTTCCAGTTCGATACTTGCGCCTTTCATTTCACCCTGCATTGGAGGAGATGTTTTTGTGATTTTCAGCTTAATGTAGGAAATCTGGGAAAAGTTTTCATGAATTTTCATAATAATTCTTCCTGCCACATGCTCCAATAATTTAGATTTAATGGCCATCTCCTGATGAATGATCCCATTGATATCAGCATAGCTAATCGTATCATTCAGGTCATCCGTTTCCGCAGCTTCCCAAAGATCTGTGTGCAGTTCTGCATTTACAATATAATAGGTCCCGATGGTATTTTCTTCGGGGAGTACACCGTGGTATGCATATATTTTTACATCTTCAAGAAAGATCTTGCTCATTGTTCCTGATTTTTATTCAGCAAAAATCGTTTTAATTCTTCAAAATCAGCATTTATTTCTACAGTTTTTTTCTCCTTTTTCATAAGATCCTTCAGTGCTTCGGGGATATCAAGGATGATAGGCGCTGCTTTTTCTACTGCATCAGGGAATTTCACAGGGTGGGCCGTTCCTAATATAAATCCTTTTTTGCCGGGGTTCTCATTCAGATACTGTTCCATAGCAGCAAATGCAACTGCGCTGTGAGGGTCGAGGATATATTTATATTTTTCGTGTACCTCTTTTATGGTTTGCAGTGTTGATTCATCATCAACCGAATATCCTGAAATCATATTTTTCAGTTGTTCAAACTGATGACTGAAAAGTTCCAGAATTCTGGTAAAATTACTTGGATCTCCAACGTCCATAGCATTGGATAGAGTGGCTACAGCGTTTTTAGGACGATACTGATGGCTTTTCAGATAGTCAGGGACCACATCATTTTTGTTACATGCAGCGATAAAATGCTCAGCAGGAAGTCCGCGGAAATAAGCAAGAAGTCCCGCACAGATATTTCCGAAATTTCCACTCGGGACACCCATTACCGGATCCTGGTTTTCATGCTTTTTCCATTGCTTTATAGCTAATAAATAATAGATCTGCTGAGGAAGCCACCTCGCAATATTAATAGAATTAGCTGATGTTAAAAACAATGCTGAGTTAATACTTTCATCTGAAAAAGCCTGCTTGACAAGATTCTGACAGTCATCAAAATTTCCGTTGACTTCCAGTGCCGAAATATTTCCTCCCAGTGCTGTAAGCTGTTTTTCCTGAACAGCACTCACCCTGTTTTTGGGGTAAAGAATAACCACATTGATTCCCGGAACATTATAAAAGCCATGGGCAACAGCTCCACCAGTATCGCCGGAGGTGGCCACAAGGACCGTTACTTTTTTATCCTGATCTTTTAGAAAATACGACAGACAGCGGCTCATAAACCTAGCTCCCACATCTTTGAATGCCAAGGTAGGTCCATGGAAAAGTTCCAGAATGGATATCTGCTCACTGATCTTTTTTAAAGGAATTTCAAAACTGACTGTTTCAGCAGCAATTTTCTTTAATACCTCTGAAGGAATTTCATCCCCGATAAAATCTTTCATGCATCTGAAAGCAATTTCTTCGTTGGAATACAGATGCAGATTCTGAATGAACTCTTTGTCAAACTGAGGAATCTTTTCCGGGAAAAACAGTCCTTTCTGACTTCCCTGACTTTTTATAGCAGCTGTTTTGAAATTAACGGTTTCCTGCTTGTCTTTTAAATTATAATAATTCATTGTTTTTAATTTATGGGTTATCATCATGATCTTCTTCAACGATCTCAATTCCTGAAGGATTTATTTTTGATACATACACGAAGCTCTCGATTTCAATTTCATCGTATACGGATTTCATCAGCTGGGCAATCTTTTCTGCTGTTTCCTTTTTTTCTGCCAGCATAAAAATTGAAGGTCCTGAACCTGAAATTCCACCTCCAAGTGCACCTGCCTCCAAACTTTTTGTTTTAATCTCATCAAATTTCGGAATCAGAATGCTCCTGACAGGTTCTACAATGATATCATTCAAACTTCTTCCGATAAGAGGAATATCATTTTTAAGGATTCCGGTTACCAGTCCTGCGATGTTTCCCCACTGTTCAACAGCATCTTTCAATAAGATATTTTTCTTTAGAATCTGTCGTGCATCAGAAGTTTTAACCTCGACCTGCGGATGTACTGCAGCTACAAACAGATTGGGAGTACTTAACGGAATAATATCAATAGGAGAGGAGGATTTCACCAAGGTGATTCCTCCATAAATACATGGGGCAATATTATCTGCATGACGTATTCCGGAAGCGAGTTCTTCACCAAACATGGCGAAGTGAACCATTTCCTCACGGGATAAAATATTTCCTAATAAAGCGTTAGCCCCAAAAGCGGCTCCGGCGGCACTTGCCGCACTGGAGCCGAGCCCGCTGCCCGGCTTTATATGTTTACGGATCGTTACTTCAAAACCTTTCGTCAGTTTCAGATGCTCCATGATATTTTGAAGGACAACACCCGCTACGTTTTTTGACGGATCTTCCGGAAGCCCGAAATGATCTTTGTGTCTGATAATGACCTCAGGACTGTCCAGTAATTTAAATTCCATTTCGTCATAAGGCTCATGGATAGCCATTCCCAGGATATCAAATCCGCAAACGAGATTGGCAACAGTAGCCGGAACTTTTATTTTTATTTTTTTCATATTATTTATTTAAACTGACCGTATAATATCTGCAAAAACACCGCTGGCAGTTACTTCAGCTCCTGCACCGGCTCCTTTTACAACAAGTGGCTGCTCGGAATATCTTAAAGTTTTGAAGATGACAATATTATCTTTGCCGTACAGATGATACAGATCACTGTCGGGAGCAACATGCTGAAGACCGACCTGAGCTTTACCATCTTTAAATTCAGCAGTGTATTTCAGGATCTTACCATTCTTCTGTGCCTCACTGACTAAACTTTTAAAGTGACTTTCGTATTCACTAAGCTTCTCATAGAAGTTTTCTACACTTCCATGGAGACATTCTTCTGGCAGAAAACTTTCATTTTCTATATCTTCAAACTGAAGAGGATATCCAGCTTCTCTGGCCAGAATTAAGATTTTCCGGGCGACATCAGTTCCGGTCAGATCCAGCCGTGGATCCGGTTCGGTAAAGCCTTCTTTCTGAGCCTGGGCAACAACTTCTGAAAATGTTCTGCTTCCGTCATAATTGTTAAAAACGAAATTCAGCGTTCCGCTTAATACAGCCTGGATAGACGTGATTTTATCACCACTTTTCATGAGGTCATTAATGGTTCCGATAACCGGAAGTCCGGCTCCTACATTGGTTTCAAAGTAGAAATTACAGTTGTGATTCCGGGCAGTAGTTTTTAAGCTTTTATACACTTCAAAATCTGAGGAGGCTGCAATTTTGTTGCAAGCCACAATATTGATGCTTCTTTTTAACAAGTTTTCATAGATCTCCGGTACTGAGGAGCTGGCGGTTACATCAATAAATACTGAATTTCGAAGATTCCGGGAAATAATCTCCTCTGCAAAGCCATGAATAGACGCTTCGATGCCCTTTTCACTCCAACTGCGGTATTCGTTTTCAGAGATACCATGGTCAGAAAAAAACATTTTCCGGCTGTTGGAAACCCCTGCAATTCTCAAATTAATCAAATTGTTTTCCCTGAGGTATTCATTTTGTTCAAAGATCTGCTCTACCAGTTTTGATCCCACATTTCCTACTCCACACAGATAAAGGTGTACCTGCTTGATTTCAGATTCAAAAAATTCTTCATGGAGAACATTGACTGCTTTTTTGGTGTCTTTTTCTGAAATAACAATACTGATATTCCTCTCGGAAGATCCCTGAGCAATAGCTCTGATATTAATCCCGTTACTACCCAGGCATCCGAACATTTTGGCACTGATTCCGCTTCTGTTTTTCATGTTTTCTCCTACCAGTGCTACAATTGAAAGTCCGGTTTCTATTTTTACGGGAGTCACTCTCTGTAGTTTTATGTCATCTTCAAAAGAAGAATTCACAACATTTTCTGCATGAAACACATCTTTTTCATTGACAGCAATGGTAATGGAATGTTCTGAAGAACCCTGGGTTATAAGAATAACATTAATCTTTTCAAGGCTGAGACATTGGAAAAGTTTTGCTGAAGTTCCGGGAATCCCTACCATTCCGCTGCCTTCCAGAGTAAGAAGGGCAATATGGCTCATATTGGAAACTCCAGCAGCAATTTGTTGTTTTTCAACAGCTGATTTGTTTAATTTATGGGAAACTAGTGTTCCACACGATTCCGGATCAAAAGTATTTTTAATCTTAAGGTCAATATTTTTTGCCATAACAGGTTGTATGGATGGTGGATACAGAACTTTAGCCCCAAAATGAGAAAGCTCCATGGCTTCATGATAAGAAATCTCAGGAATAGGTTTAGCATTGGAAGCCAATCTTGGATCTGCAGTCATCATTCCGTTTACATCGGTCCAGATCTGAAGCTCTTCAGCAGAAACAGCGGCTGCAATAATGGCTGCTGTATAATCGGAACCACCTCTACCTAATGTAGTGGCATTTCCGTTTTGATCTTTGGCAATAAAACCGGGGGCAACAATAATCTGATTTTTATGACCGGCTGCAAAATTCTTTACGTTGTCTTCAGTGATGTCAAAATCTACTTTTGCATTGGTAAAGCTGCTGTCTGTTCTGATCTGGTCAGCTGAATTCATCCATATACAGTCCAAGCCTTCATACTGTAGCCTGGCTGCGATAAGATTTGAAGACAGAAATTCTCCATATGAAGTAATTCTATCCCGGATCTTATCTGTAAATTCACCTAATACAAATATTCCGCTGTAGATATCTTCGATATCATTAAAATGCTTTTTAACGAAGCTTAGCCATGAGCTCTGGGATAAAACAGGAATCAGTTCTTTGACAAGTTTCAGATGATTTTCTTCCAGATTTTTAATGATGTGAATATACTTTTCATCTTTAACAGAAGCGTATTCAGCTGCTTTTATCAAGGCGTCAGTAACACTGTGAAGAGCTGAAACTACAACAATCACTCTGCTCTGTAAAGATTCTTTTTTAATAATATTTTCTGCCAAAAGGATATTTCCGGCATTGGCGACGGATGTCCCGCCGAATTTTAAGACTTTCATCCAATAAATTTTAAGGTTAGGTAAAACGAAACGGTTACTCTTTAAAAAAAGAGTACGGGTGCAGGAAATGATATGTGAAAATGTACCCCGCTAAGGGGTAGTTGTTGTAGTCGTAAATGTAGAAACAGAAGATAGCCCCGAAATAAGTGATTCCGGTGCAAAAATATCTGATATGTTTCTTAGAAAGTTCATTCTTTACCCAACAAATGTACAAATTATTCTGAGATATCAAAATTATTTGTTAGAAATGGTTGATTACAGAAATCTTTCAAAATGTATCACTTACTTAATATTTAGCTACACCTACTAATTCTGGTTTTGTTTTGATGGTATTGAGTTTCATCTTTGTTAAACATATCAGCAGTTTGTGAAAATTCAATTATAATCGAAACATAAATTCAAAATATTATGAGAAAAATTAAGAAACTTTCAAGAGAGGAATTAAAGACTGTAAAAGGAGCAACCGGAATTGATGGTCCTGTTTATATCTACTGCGGAAGAAACCGTAAATGGTGTGAAAAAGTAAAAATATGTATTTCAGCCACAGCAAACTGTGATGACTTTGAGATCCCGATAGAATACTGAGGATGGTAAGGTTTTAAAAAAATATATTATGAGAAAATTGAAGAAACTTTCAAAAGAAAAAAAAAGTAAGATCAGCGGTGGGCTTACCCAGCTTCAGATCGATACATGTGGCGGTGCAGCCTATATATGTAGCCGGGGCAACGGCACATGGGGCTGCTGGAGAACTCCGGGAACCTGTTATGCTCCCATGTTTACATAAATAGTTATTAATAATAAAAAGTATTATGAAAAAATTATCAAAAGAACATTTGGAAAAAATAAACGGTGCAGCATGTCCAGGAGGCTGTCCCTATCCTGCAGGAACTACTTTTGGTCCTCCGGGATCAGGAGCAACACGCACCTGCCAGCAGTATGCTGCTTTGACAGATTGCTGTAAAGGGCAGTATCTTGTAATGATGAGCTGCATAGGACCTTTGGTAAATTAAAAATTTTATTCTTCATCGTGTGATATTTTTTCACAAATGATGTTTAAAGTGTTATATTTATTAACAAAATAAAATCAATATGAAAAATTTTAAAAAGCTTTCAAGAGAAGAAAAAAGTAAAGTCAGTGGTGGGTTTACCGATTTTCAGATTGAAACATGTGGCGGTGCTGCTTATGTATGCTTCCGGGGAGGTGGTGCCTGGGGCTGTTGGCGGACGCCGGGAGGCACATGCTATGCTCCAATGGTGTAATAATTTAAAATCAGTCTATTTTTATTAATATGCTTTCATAGATGGGGTTAAAAATGCTATATTTAGACACCAAAATCTTTACATATGAAAAATTTGAAAAAATTAGACAGAGAGAATCTAAAATCGATTAACGGAGGAGACACTTGTTTTGAGTACTGCCCTCCAGGACCTTATGGAGTTGGTCCGGAATATCCAAAGTCATGCGAGGATTTTAATGCCTTGCCTGAGTGCTGTAAATTAAGGGTGAGAGTAGATTATTTCTGCTTCGGTCCCATTTAAAAAATAAGACACTGTGAAAACAGTGTTTTTTTATCTACTTCACCAATTTTCAATGCTAATTGATGTGTATCTAAGCTTTGGGAATTAAAAAGGTTGCCTCTTTTGCTTTGAGACAACCTTTTTTAATTACTAAAATTGATTAATTCATCAACTTTTTAAGACGTGGCTAAACATTTTGGCGGGCTACCACATACTCCCGGAATGCATACTTCATCGGGTTTACAATAAGTAGCACATTCTGTTGATGTTCCGCCATTGATACTTTTTAGACATACTTTGTCTAATTTTTTTAAATTTTTCATATGTAAAGGTTTGATTTGAACCTTAAATATATAAAAAATTATTTTATACTTTTCGAAAGATCAAGCATTGCCTCAATTGGTTTCAAAGCTCTTAAACGAAGTTCCTCGTCAATAAGGATTTCAGGAAGTTCATATTTCATACACAGATATAATTTTTCCATGGTATTACGTTTCATATAGAAACATTCTGAACAGTTGCAGCTTTCGTCAAAAACCAGCGCTGGAATCAGTTCCTTGTGCGGAGCACGTTTTCTCATTTCGTGAAGAATCCCTTCCTCAGTTGCGATAATGAATTTCTGACAGTCGTCTTGCTCTACAAAATTCAGCAGGGCAGAAGTAGAACCGATGAAATGAGCCAGCTTTAAAACGGCTTCTTCACTTTCAGGATGGGCAATTAATTTTGCATCAGGATTGTCTGCCATCTGCTGGGCAATTCTTTCCATAGAAAATGCTTCGTGTACGATGCAGCTTCCATCCCATAGAATCATATCACGACCGGTTTTTTTAGATAAGTATCTTCCCAGGTTTTTATCCGGAGCAAAAATGATAGGCCGGTCTTTTGGCAGGGCTTCAATCACAGTTTCAGCATTTGAGCTGGTGACGATGATATCACTTTCTGCTTTAGTTTCTGCGTTGCAGTTGATGTAAGTGGCGATAAGAGCATTAGGATGCTGTTCGCGCATTTTTCTCAGTCCTTCTCCTGAGCATCCGTCTGCCAGGGAGCATCCGGCCATCGTATCAGGCAGAACTACTTTTTTAGTCGGATTCAGAATTTTAGCGGCTTCTGCCATGAAGTGTACTCCGCAGAATACGATCATGTCTGCACTGGTATCTTTAGCCTGTCTTGCCAGCTGCAGAGAATCTCCCAGGAAATCAGCGATATCCTGAATTTCTCCAGGCTGATAATAATGGGCGAGAATCACCGCATTTTTTTCTTCTTTAAGTTTCAGAATAGCTTTCACCAGTTCTTCTCCTTGAGGGATCGCTATGTCTTTTATATCCAGAAATCCTCTTACAGGGATCGCAGATTTAGCTTTTTCTAATGTTTCGGTACTCATATCAACCTCAATTTTTTAATTATAGAAGTGAGAGATTAGAGATTAGAGTTCAAGTGCAGCTTAAATAGTATAACAGTACAACCAACTTCTAATTTCTAGCTTCTAGTTTCTTTCTATAAAATTTTTTATTAAACTTTCTATTTCTCTTTTTGCTACGTCAAGATCGGTATTAATGACGATCCTGTCAAAGTCTTTTGCAAAGGTCATTTCTTCTCCTGCCTTTGCTACACGGGTTTTAATGGTTTCTGCATCATCCGTGTTTCTGAGGATCAATCTTCGTTCCAATTCTTCTATGGAAGGCGGTTCAATGAAAATAGACAGAGCTTTCTCTCCAAAATATTTTTTTAAAGAAATTCCACCTTTTACATCTACATCAAAAATAACTACTTTCCCTTGATCCCAGATTTTTTCCACTTCAGATTTTAAAGTACCGTAATATTTGTCAGTATACACTTCTTCATATTCTACAAAAGCATCTTCCGCTATTTTCTGCCTGAATTCATCAGGACTCAAAAAATGATAATCCACGGCATGGGCTTCACTCCCTCTTGGCTGTCTTGTGGTACATGATATGGAAAATGCCAGTTCCGGAAATGTTTCCAGAGAATGCTTTACTAATGTAGTTTTTCCGCTTCCAGACGGTGCTGAAAATATGATAACTTTATTCATTTAGATTAAAGATTTTAGATATAAGAATAAATTCTCTGATCTCTTGTCTATAGGTCTATGGTCTATAATACGTTTAACGTCTGTTCTTTTATTTTTTCCAAATCATCTTTCATCATGACCACCAGTTTCTGGATCTCCGCATGATTGGCCTTTGAGCCTAAAGTATTGATCTCCCTTCCGATCTCCTGAGAAATAAAGCCAAGCTTTTTCCCGTTGAAATCCTCATTATCCATTACTTCTTTGTAGTATTTCAAATGCTGGGTCAGTCTTACTTTCTCTTCTGCAATATCAAGTTTCTCCGTGAAATAAGCCATTTCCTGGTAGAAACGTGTTTCATCCACATTTTCGAATTCCTTTAAAGATTTCTGATAGCGCTCTTTTACAGCAGTGATTCTTTCTTCTTCAAAAGGAATTACTTCAGAAAGATATTTATCAATATTCTGGATGTTTCTCTCGAGTTCTTCATGTAAAATAGTTCCTTCTGTCTTTCTGAATTCCATGAAGCGGTCCACAGCTGCATGAACGATCTTCGCCAAAGCCTCCCATTCACCTTCCGTAAGCTCATCAGGTCTTGAAGTGATGGCATCAGGAAGTCTTACCGCCATTTTCAGGTATTCAAAGTCTGGACCGTCAGAAGCAATGTTACGGAGTTCACTGATATAAGAATCAATCAGGCTTCTGTTGATCTTCACATCGTTAGTCTCTTCAAGGTTCTCCAAATTAATGTAGCAATCTACCTTTCCACGGATAATTCTGTCATTAAGGATTTTTCTGATCTCAAATTCTTTCTCTTTATAACGTAAAGGGACTTTGATATTCAAATCGAAACTTTTGCTGTTCAGAGATTTAATATCTATTGAAATCTTTTTTCCTTCAAAAACACCTTCGGCTCTGCCGAATCCCGTCATTGATAAAATCATAGTTTTTTATTGTTGTACAAAGATAAACATTTAAATTAGCACTGTGAAATCGCAGTGATTTGGAAACCACAATTAATGATGAAGATTTAAGATTCCATATGACCTTTAAAAAAATAAATAGATAAACTACATATGAAAAATCTGATTTCTGTTGTAGGACCCACTGGAATAGGTAAAACGAGACTTGCAATTGATCTGGCAAAACATTTCGATACTGAAATTGTTTCTTGTGATTCCCGCCAGTTTTTTAAAGAAATGAAAATAGGAACAGCGTCACCTTCGGAAGAAGAGCTGGCGGAGGCACCCCATCATTTTATCGGGAATCTTTCGGTTCAGGAATATTATTCCATCGGGCAGTATGAGGAAGATGCTTTGAAAAAGCTCAATGAACTTTTCTTGAATCACGACACCGTTATTTTAGTGGGTGGAAGCATGATGTATGAAAAAGCAGTGATTGAAGGTCTGAATGATCTGCCTGAAGCTGATGAAAACAATCAGAAAAAATTGCAGGAAATTCTTGATACCGAAGGAATCGAAAAGCTTCAGCAAATCCTCAAAGAACTCGATCCCGAGTATTTTGAAGTCGTAGATTTCCACAATCACAGAAGACTTTTACGGGCTATTGACGTGATCTGGCAGACGGACAAAAAATATTCCGAACAGATTGCTGTTTCCCAGGATTCCAGAGACTTTAATGTGATCCGTATCGGAATTGAAGCTCCGAGAGAAGATCTTTACGACAGGATCAACAGAAGGGTAGATATCATGATGGAAAAGGGACTTTTGGCAGAAGCGGAAAGCTTAGAAGAATTTAAAGACCTTACCGCTTTGAAAACTGTTGGATATGCAGAATTATTCAAATATTTTGATGGAGAATGGGACCTTGAATTTGCTGTTTCTGAAATTAAAAAAAACAGCCGCAGATATGCCAAACGTCAGCTGACATGGTACAGGAAAGCAGATGATATTCACTATTTGCCATTGGGATATTCAAAAGAGGATTTTGATGATCTTCTTCAGTGGATCTCGGGGCAGTTCCAAAAATAAATTTCAGGATATTTAAACCATTAAGGATTGGTTAAGTTTTTAAGAATATTAAGATGAGCTGCACTTTAAATAGTACAGGCTTAATAATCCATTGATTTTTCTTAACTAACTTAATTGCTTCAATGAACTTATGGTTAAAACAGCAATTTGTAAGTGCTAATTCGGGGGGAAAGCAAAGTTTTAATTATTATAGTATATATTTATTTAAGGAGCAAAGAGAGAATCAATTTCAATTGATTCGATTAAGCGGGCGTATCAGGTCGCTTAATCAACGGCTCTGCCGTAATCTTTAAAAATCTCAAAATGACACGTTTTCACAGTAAGCCTTTGCGTTAAAAAAACGGTCCCTGAAAACCAGAGACCGCACTTCAAACAATATAATTAAATTTACTACTTCCAACCGCCGCCAAGCGCTCTGTAAAGATCTACAATGCTGCTCAGTCTCTGTCTTTTTACGGACGCAAGATTCAGTTCAGCCTGTAAAGAATTTCCCTGAGCTGTAATCACTTCTAAGTAATTGGCCATACCGCCTTTGTAAAGCATTTCAGCACTTTTTATTCCGTTTTTTAACGTGGTTACCTGTTCTGTAGCTTTTTGTTCCTGAACTTTTAAACTTTCATTAGAAACCAAAGCATCGGAAACTTCACCCACTGCATTTAAAACAGATTGACGAAACGCCAGAACGTTTTTCTCTCTTTGGATTTTAGCTACATTCAGATCGGTTTTCAACTGTCTTTTCTGAAAAATTGGCTGGGTAATTCCTCCCAATACAGATCCGAAAAGAGAGGCAGGAATCTGGAACCAGTTATCAATTTTAAATGAATTCACACCTCCGCTTGCTGTAATTTTCAAGGCAGGATACATATTAGCCTGAGCAATTCCCACCATTGAATTGGATTCCAACAAAACAAGTTCCTGCTGACGGACATCCGGACGACGGCTTACCATGGCTGCCGGAAGTCCTGCAGAGATATCCTGCGGAAGAGAAGTGTCGGACATTTCAATTGTTCTGTTGATTTTTGTTGGATTTTCACCTACAAGAATGCTCAAAGCATTTTCCTGGATCGCAATATTTTGTTCCAGTTGAGTAATCAGGAGCTCCGTTGACTGTTTCTGGGCCGTAGCCTGCTGAACACCTAAAGAAGACGTATCACCGCTTTGCCACATTTTTTCAGTAATTGATAAAGTATTACTGCTTAATTCTAAATTTGATTTTGCAATAGTTAATTGCTTGTCAAGCATCAACAAATTATAATATCCCTGGGCAATTGCTGCTACTACCTGGGTCTGTACAGCTTTCGTAGCTTCATAAGTCTGCAGATACTGCATTCTTGAAACTTCCTGCTGGTTTTTGATCTTGCCCCAGATATCAGCTTCCCATGAAAGATTGAATGCCGCATTATAATCTTCAACGTGGTTCTGACCTAAAAATGAATTTAAGCTTTTCCCGTTCATGCTGTTTTCTGAAGGCTTTGAAATTTGCGCGGAAACCGCAAAACCTACATCAGGATACTGAAGATATTTTGCCTGTTTTAGTTTTTCCTGCGAAGAAGCTACCTGTTTTAAAGCAATCTGCAGATCATAGTTATTTTTTATTCCTTTTTCAATCAGTCCCTGTAAAATAGGATCGCTGAAAAACTGTTTCCATTCCAGGTTTGCAACACTTGCTGTATCGGCAGTTGCTGTGTATTGGAATTTTTCCGGGAGCTGAAGGTCCGGCTCCGTGTATGCCAGTTTTGACACACACGAAACCGCGCCCAAAGCCAATATAAGTGTTAGAAGAAAATTTTTAATTCTTTTCATAGTTTTAAATAGAATTTTTATTGATAACAAAACTTTGAGAAGTTTTCTAGCAAAGAGTCTTTAGTAGGAGAGTACTTTGCTTATTTTTGAACCATTAAGAACATTGAAGAAATTAAGCTTGGTTAAGAAATCAAATAGATTTGTAAGTATATCCTCAGGCGGAGCTCAACTTAATATTCTTAAACTCTAAATAATCATCTTAACGGTTCATAAAAATGTGATTTTAATATCTCAAAGTTTTGTATATCATATGTATTAATGAGCTGTTACCAAAAGTTCTTCCTGCTGTTTTTTCAGAAGTCTTCTCTTTTTTCTGCTCGGCATTTTTTCATGCAGGTATTGGAAAATCACATACATTACCGGAATGATGAAAATCCCGAATACCACTCCTGTAAACATTCCCCCTACGGTACTGATACCGATAGAGTGGTTACCTTTTGCCGCAGCACCCTGTGTCCAAACCAACGGAAGCATACCGATAATGAAGGCAAATGAGGTCATCAGAATAGGTCTCAAACGTAATCTTGAAGCCTGAAGAGCTGATTCAATCAGTGTTTTTCCTGCTTTTCTCCTCTGAACGGCAAACTCTACAATCAGGATCGCATTTTTCGCTAACAGCCCGACCAGCATGATCAAACCTACCTGAACGTAAATATTATTGTCAATTCCTGCTAGTCCCGTGAAAGCAAATACTCCGAAAATCCCTGTGGGAACTGTTAAAATAACAGCAAACGGAAGGATGTAACTTTCATACTGGGCAGCCAATAAGAAATACACAAATAGTATACTTAACATGAATACAAATGCAGTCTGGCCACCTGTTTTGATTTCCTCACGGGTAATTCCCGTCCATTCGTATCCGAAACCTCTCGGAAGTGATTTCTGAGCCACTTCTTCTACAGCTTTAATGGCATCTCCGGTACTGTAACCAGGTTTAGGAGTTCCATTGATGGTTACTGCATTGAAGAGGTTATTTCGTGTTACAGTTTCAGGCCCGAAAGTTCTTTTTAAAGTAACCAGAGTCTTTACAGGAACCATTTCACCTAAATTATTTTTAACATAAATTCCTTCCAGAGAATTAGCATCTGTACGGTAAGGAATATCTGCCTGGGCCATTACTCTGTAATATTTTCCGAACCTGTTGAAATCCGAAACAAAGCTACTTCCGTAATAGATCTGCATGGTCTGCATCAATTCTGTTATAGAAACTCCCAGCTGATTGGCTTTATCCGAATCCACATCAATTGTGTATTGCGGGTTTCCGGCAGCATAAGTTGTAAAGGCAAACGCAATTTCCGGGCGTTTCATCAGTTCACCGATGAAGGCCTGGGTTGTTGTTCCCAACTGTTCAAAAGAACCGTTCGTTTTATCCTGAAGCATAAATTCAAATCCGGAAACGTTACCAAATCCCTGTACTGTTGGGAAATTGAAGAAGAAAGCATTGGCATCTTTCACCTGTGACACTTTCCCTGTCAATGCCGCAGCAATTTGGTCAGGATCTTTCATTTCACCGCGGTCTTTATAATCTTTAAGCTTAATAAAACCGGCAGAATAAGGGGAAGCGTTGGCATTACTGATAAAGTTCATCCCATCGGCTACCCAAAGGTGATTCATGGCTTTTTCAGCATTTACAATTTTATCAATCTGCTCAGTTGCTCTGTTCGTTCTGTCCAGTGAACTTCCCGGAGGAGTATTCACGGCATACAGAACAAATCCCTGGTCTTCTGTTGGAATAAACCCTGTAGGAGCTTTATTAATCAAGAAAATACTTGAAGCAATGATCAAAGCAAGACCTCCAACTGCAACCCATTTGTTTTTGATCAAAAACTTAAGGCTGTAGATATATTTTCTGGTCATATTATTAAAGGCCACATTGAATGCGTTGAAGAATTTCGCTCCAAAACCTTTTTTATGACCATGCTCGCCATGTTCTCCCTGAGGATCATTAAGGAATAATGCACATAAAGCCGGGCTTAATGTCAGTGCATTTACTGCTGAAATCATAATTGCAATCACCAGAGTAAAGGCAAATTGTCTGTAGAAAACTCCCGCAGGGCCCTGCATGAAACCAACCGGAATAAATACGGCACACATCACCAGTGTAATGGAAATAATGGCTCCGGAAATTTCACTCATGGAATTTGTAGTGGCCTGCTCTACAGGCATACCTGTCTGTTCCATTTTGGAATGGACCGCTTCTACCACCACGATGGCATCATCTACTACAATACCGATAGCGAGTACCAATGCGAACAATGTCAACATATTGATACTGAATCCAAATAACTGCAGGAAGAAGAAGGTACCGATAATGGCTACCGGAACTGCAATCGCAGGAATCAATGTAGATCTGAAATCCTGAAGGAAGATGTACACCACAATAAATACCAGGATAAATGCAATGATCAGAGTTTCCACTACCTGATGTATAGAGGCGTCCAGGAAGTCTTTGGAGTTGTACATAATGATCGGCTTTACTCCTTTTGGAAGGGTAGTCGAAAACTGATCAACCTGTTTTTCAATTTCAGTTAAAATTTCATTCGCATTGGAACCTGCAGTCTGAAGGATTGCGAAACCTGCTACAGGTTTACCATCCACTCTGTTGGCTGCTGTATAGGTATAGGAACCGAATTCTACTCTGGCTACATCTTTTAATCTCAAAAATGAACCGTCATTATTGGCTTTAATAGCAATATTTTCGTAGTCTTCGTTTTTGCTTAATTTTCCCTTATACTTTAAAATATACTCGTAAGTTTCCTTACTTCCCTGTCCGAGACGTCCCGGCGCAGCTTCAAGGTTATGGTCTTTGATAGCGGCCATTACTTCCTGTGGAGAAAGGTTATTGGCGGCTAATCTGTCCGGTTTTAACCAAATTCTCATCGAGTAATCTCTCGTCCCGAAAACCTGAGCCTGCGCAACACCCGGGATACGCTGTATCTGTGGAATAACATTGATCTTCAGATAGTTTTGAAGAAAAAGCTCGTCATATTGTTTAGGATCATCACTTGACAGCCCCATGAACATAATCATACTGTTCTGGACTTTCTGTGTAGAGATTCCGGCCTGAACTACTTCCTGAGGAAGCTGGCTCATCGCTTTGGATACACGGTTCTGAACGTTTACTGCGGCATTATCCGCATCTGAGCCCTGTTTGAAGAACACGCTCAGGGTCATGGTACCGTCATTACTTGAGTTGGAGGTCATATAAGTCATATTCTCAACCCCGTTTACTGCTTCTTCAATAGGAACAGCAACGGAACGGGCTACAACTTCAGCGTTCGCTCCCGGATAAAATGCCGTTACCTGAACACTGGGAGGTGCAATATCCGGAAACAGGGTAATCGGCAGGTTGAAAACCGAAAGTGCTCCCAGCAATAGCAGTATGATGGAGATGACCGTTGAAAGTACCGGTCTTTCTATAAATTGTTTTAACATAAGAAGTTTATTTTTTTAAGTCTTCTGTATTGGGAACAGTTACAAAGGTTTAGCTCTCAATAAGCTGTCAGATGAAATTACTTTCGGTTTGATAGAAGCTCCGTCCTTTAAGTTTCCGATTCCGGTGTATACGATTTTCTCACCCGGAGAAAGTCCTTCAGAAATAAAGTAATAGCTTTCGGTTTTTCCTGAGATTTTTACCGGTTTGCTGGTTACTTTGTTGTCTTTGCCTAAAATATAGACATAGGTTTTGTCCTGAATTTCAAAAGTAGATTCCTGCGGGATCACCACAGCATTGGAAAGCATCTGTGGCATGCGCACTCTTCCTGTGTTTCCTGTTCTCAGAGCACCTTTTGCATTAGGAAAAACCGCACGAACGGTGATGGCTCCGGTGGTTTTATCAAACTGGCCGTCTACAATACTCATTTTTCCTTTTTCAGGATACGTACTGTTGTCTGCGATCACCAGGTCTACCATAGGCATATTCTTTAGTTTTTCGTCTAAGCTGGCTCCCGGATATTTATTCTGAAACGCGATAAAATCCAGTTCACTTAAAGAAAAATAGGCGTAGATTTCGCTGATGTCCGATAATAGGGTCAATGGATTAGGATCCGTTCTTGAGATCAGGCTTCCTTTTTTATAAGGAATTCTTCCGATATATCCGCTTACGGGTGCTGTGATGGTGGTAAATCCTACATTGATTCTGGCACCTCCTACAGATGCTTTTGCCTGTGATGCGGCGGCTACGGCAGCTGCATAATTCGCTTTTGCCGTTTTCATCTGTACATCAGAAACCACTTTTGCCTCTACCAGCGGCTGAAGTCTGTCAACTTCCACTTTAGCCTTTTGAATGTTGGCATTGGCCACCTGTAAATTAGCCTGAGCCATATTCATTTGCTCGCCATAGGCTCTTGAATCTATTTTAAATAATGGCTGTCCGGCTCTTACATAAGCGCCTTCTTCTACGTAGATCCTGTCCAGGTACCCATCTACCTGAGATCTGATCTCTACGTTGTTCTTACCTTCCAGTGCGGTAGGAAATTCCTGATATGTTGTAGCTGGAGAGGTGATCACGGTGTAAACAGGAAGTTCCGGAGCAGGCGGTGCTGCATTGGAACCTTCTGCTGCTTGGGTACAGTTCTGCAAAAGGATAATACTTGATATAAGTACGATAAACCTTATTTTTCCAGGTATTTTCATTGTTGGTTTAATTTTTTTAATGAAGTGTTAGATTTAAGTAATAGTGTTCTTTTAATAAATTCTGTTATTTTTCCTAACGGTGTTAATATTTGGTTCAAAAAAATTCCAGAATTTTTAATAAAGGAGTCAGATCGTCATTTTCATAATTGCTGTCTGTTTTTTAATGTTGAAGTTTATGAGGTGTATTAAATGTGTGTTAATTTATCTAACAGTGTTAAGTGATCGGAAAAAAATTATCCTGAAATGTTGAGTGATAGTTTTCATGTTAATTTTTTTAGTTTTTAACTGAATAATTTACTGATATTAGATGTTATATTTCCTAACGGTGTTAATTTTTGATTCAAAAAAAATTTACAAAGACTTAACGAAAGCAGAAACTGTTTCGTCTAAAGTCGTTTTATTCATTGTAGAAGGAATATCCGTATTCCGCATCATCATAATGGAGATCAGTCCATGCACCGCCGAAAACAAAGCATGCGACATATGGCAGGCATTGTCCGGATTAGATCCGTTCTTCTTAATAATATTATAGGTACACTCATAAATAAGGTCCTGGAATGATGAAAACTCTTCTTTCATCTGACCTTTCCCGCTGCATTGCATTCCTAAACCGAACATCAGCTGATAGTATTCTTTATTTTTAAAAGCAAAATTCCAGTAGGCATCTACTATGGCAATAAGCTGCTCTTCAGGGGTGTCAAATTTTCTCTGGGCTTTTAACAGTTCTATGTGAAGACAGTGAAAGCCGTTCAAAGAAATTTCATACAAAATTGCTTCTTTGTTTTCAAAATAATCATAAACTACAGGAGCACTGTACTCAATAGCATCTGCAATCTTCCGCATCGAAAGTGATGCCCAGCCCTCTGTTTTAGCCAAACCGAAAGCCGCCTGCAAAATATTTGCACGGATGGATTCTTTCTCTCTTTGACGACGTTCATGTAGGCCCATGATTTTTTATTTACTAACAGTGTTAGCAAAACTACAAACTTTTTGACATATCTTCCAAATATTATTTAATAATTAACATTTAACGCAAGTTTATAAATTCCTGAATTGGCTTTATATTAAAAGAAACTTTATCTTTGCGGATAAAGAAAATAAAGGATATGAATACTCCCTCTAATATGCTGGCTCTAGGAACCAAAGCTCCGTTTTTCGAACTTCCGAACCCTTCAAAGACTAACGAGATCCAATCTCTGGAAGAACTGAAAGGTGAAAAAGGAACACTGGTGATCTTTATGTGCAACCATTGCCCGTTTGTTCTTCACGTGATCGACAAGATCAACGAACTGTATGAAGACTATAATGATAAAGGGATTGAATTCATTGCGATCAATGCCAATGATGTAGAAAAATATCCGGCTGATGCTCCGGAGAAAATGATAGAATTCCAGATCGAAAGAAATTTCGATTTCCCTTATCTGTACGATGAAAGCCAGGCCGTAGCAAAAGCTTATGATGCTGCATGCACGCCGGACTTCTATTTCTTTGATGATAAGCTAGACCTTATTTACAGAGGACAGATGGATGATTCAAGACCTGGAAACAATAAAGATGTAACTGGAGAAGATCTGATCATCGCTTTTGAAAATCTTTTGTTGGGAGAACCGCAGGAAGAAATTCAAAGACCAAGCATGGGATGTAATATCAAATGGAAGTAATACCATAACGAATGGTTGATTTTAACCATCATATATATATGTATAAGCTGTTCTTTTCAAGAGCAGCTTTTTTATGTATAAACCTCTGCGTAATCAGTGTGATCTGTGGGGAATATTCATGATATTCTATAAAAATATGTTTCGACTTCGCTCAGCATGACTTTGCTAAAAAAAGCACGCTACAATAAAACAATTAGTATTAGAAATGCCATGCTGAGCGAAGTTGAAGCATCTCAAATTGTTTTTAAAAACCAGCCTTAACCTTAACCTCATTTTCAACCTTGAAATCCACACTCACCTTATTATGCGAATAATTCTTAATAAACTCCGAAGGGGTCTTTTCAGTATACTTTTTAAACATCCTGTTAAAATAGGTAACGTTATTAAAGCCGCAGCTGTAACTGCATTCTGAGATACTCATATCCTGAGCCATCAACAGACACGCCTTATTGATACGGTACCGGTTGACAAATTCCGTAAACGTGATTTGGGTAGCCTTTTTGAAAAAATTACAGAAGGCCGGAAGCGTAAGGTTGGCAAGTTTCGCAACATCATCAATATTGATTTCCTGATCATAGTGATGTTCAACGTACGTAAAGATATTTTCCAGCCTTGTTTTGTTCTTTGAGATAATGGTGTACGGCATAATTTCTTTGTTCAGAAGATCATAATCCTTACATTTTGAAAGTTCAAATAAAATTTCAAGCAGGAGCAGATATCTTTTGTAGCCTTCTGATTCCAGCATCAGTTTCAGTCTGGGAAGCAATACTTTTTTAGTCTTATGATGAAATTGAATTCCGTATTTTGAAAGTTCCAGGAGATTTTTGATCGATCGGGCTTCCACTTCCTGCTGTGGAAACTGAAGAATTTCCTCCCTGAACTGGAGAACAATTTCTTCATGAGGATCGGTAGAATTTAATCCAAATCCTGAATGCGGAATATTGGAACCGATTAATACAAGATCACCGTTGGTATAATTGCTTTTGTGATACCCAACATGGCGGGTTCCGTTCCCGGAAACAATGCATACAAGCTCAATTTCGGGATGGTAATGGTATTCCCATTTGAATTCTGAGATCGGTGAATTGTTGTGCAAAGTTCGGAAAGAACTCTTTTCATCCGGAATTATTCTTTCAAAACTGACTTTCATCTGATTAATCGTATTTACCCTATAAAAATACTAATTATATTAATATAGTTCAAATATTGATTTATTGTGTTAAATTAATGTTAAGTGAAATGCTTCTATCTTAGCCGACAAGAAATGATCTCCATGAAAAATTTCAATATCAAAGCTGTCTTATTTTTGAATTATTTTGTTTTCGCAATTCTTTTGAATTCCGTGGGAACAGTTATTCTGCAGGTACAGCAGAACTTCGGAATTTCAAAATCCTCAGCCAGTATTCTGGAAGGATTTAAAGACCTTCCGATTGCCATATGTTCATTTATTCTGGCATCATTCCTTCCGAAAATAGGAATCAAAAATTCTATGCTGGTGGCCCTTTTTCTGGTAAGCTGCATGTGTTTTGTAATGCCTTTTGCCAATGATTTCTGGTTTTTCAAATTATTATTTACCATTGTAGGAATTTCATTTGCCTTAATAAAAATCTCAGTATTCACATCGATTGGTCTTGTCACAGAAACAGATAAAGAACACTCCAGCTTCATGGGATTTCTGGAAGGGTTCTTCATGATAGGGGTGCTTGCAGGAAATGTACTTTTCAGTTTATTTATTGATGATCACAATCCGAAATCTACCCGGTGGCTGAATGTATATTGGGTCCTGGGAGCAGTTTCTGCATTATCATTTCTGTTTTTATTCTTTTCAAAATTAAATGAAAAAGAAGCGAGAAGTGAGAAAACCGATTGGTTGGGAGATCTGAAGAACAGTATAAGCTTATTCAGTTATAAGAAAGTTTTGTTTTTTCTTTTGTGTGCCTTTCTTTTTGTACTGGTAGAACAGAGTTTTCAGACGTGGACGCCTACTTTTTATAAAGAAATACTGAAGCTTCCAACTTCTATGAGTATCCAGGCGGGAGCAGTTCTGGCTGGAGCTTTTGCACTGGGAAGATTTTTATCAGGCTTTTTCTCTAAAAAATTCAGTTGGATCTACGTGGTTTCTTTCTGCGTGATCGGTTTTGCTATCAGTATTGTGTTGGTTCTCCCACTGACCCATAATATTCAGATTGATGAGGGAACGGGATGGTTCAATGCTCCGCTTGTGGTGTATTTATTTCCACTGATGGGAGGTCTGCTGGCACCGATTTATCCAAGCATCAATTCTGTGATTCTGGCCTCTATTCCAAAATATTTACACAGTGCAATGTCCGGACTGATTGTCGTTTTTTCCGCAATCGGAGGAACAATTGGTTCTATGATTACCGGTTTTGTTTTTCAGGAATTCAGCGGACAGCAGGCATTTTATCTTTCACTGATTCCGCTTTCACTGCTGATTATTTCAGCCATTTTCATGAATAAATTAAAAATAAATCCTAAGAAATAATAATGAATAAACAGCTTTACATAAAGGAAATTCAGGCTCTTTTTGATCATGTACAGAGAGCTCAGATCTTTGAGGATCAAAAGATGATGACCGATGCCGTTCCGATGTTTCCTGTGTCGGAGATCAATGCAGAATATGAAAAGAAAAAGAATAGTGAAGGGTTTGATCTGAAAGATTTTGTAATGGCGAATTTTGATTTTCTGGGAGCGAAAATATCAATCCAGAGAGAAGATCAGCTGCCGGTTGAGCAGCACATCGAAAAGCTTTGGGATGAACTGACCCGTACAGCCTACGAAGAAAAAGGAACATTACTGAAGCTTCCGAAGCCATACATTGTCCCGGGAGGGCGTTTTAATGAATTTTTCTATTGGGACAGCTATTTTATTATGCTGGGTCTTCAGGTTTCCGGGAGGACAGAAATGATGGAAAATATTATAGAGAATTGTTCTTATTTAATCCAAAATGTAGGATTTGTTCCCAATGCCAGCAGAACTCATTTCCTAAGCCGTTCACAGCCGCCTTACTTTTCGCTGATGCTGGATCTGCTTTTTGAAACCAAAAATGATGAAAAAATTTATACTCAATACCATGATACTTTAGAAAAAGAATATGCTTTCTGGATGAACGGGGAAGAGTGGCTGGAGAATGATTCCAGTGTAAAAAGAGTGGCAAAAACCAAGAACGGAGATGTTCTGAACCGTTATTATGATGCAGAAAATGCACCACGCCCCGAAAGCTATCTGATCGATATTGAAGACAGCGAGAATGCAGGAGAAGAATTTTACAGAAATATAAGAAGTGCCTGCGAATCCGGCTGGGATTTTTCCAGCAGATGGTTTGCAGACGGAGAACATATACAGACCATAGAAACGCTGAACATTGCGGAAGTAGATCTGAACTGCCTTTTATGGCATTTGGAGAAAACTCTTGCAAAATCCTCAGCGCTTCTGAACCTGGCAGATAAAGAAAATTATTTTACTGAAAGAGCAGCAAGACGCAGACAGATGATCAATACCTACTTTTGGGATGAAAACACTGAATGTTATAAAGATTATCACTTAAAAAAACACAAAAACACACCGTCTGAACATATTGCTGCTCTTTACCCTTTATTTCTTGAACTGGCAGACCAGACACAGGCAGAATCTGTTGCCACACATATTGCCGATAAATTTCTTTATCAGGGAGGCCTTGTAACCACCACAAAAAAAACCGGTCAGCAATGGGATCTTCCGAATGCATGGGCGCCGTATCAGTGGTTAGGCTTCAAAGCAATGAAAAACTATGGCTTTGATGAACTGGCTGAGAAAATAAAAAACAACTGGTGCGGGAATGTAGAAAGGGTATACAGCAACACCGGAAAATTAATGGAAAAATACAACGCGTTAGACACTGAAACAATTGCGGGAGGCGGAGAGTACCCGAATCAGGACGGATTCGGATGGACAAACGGGGTCTATCTCAAATTAAAACAAAACTAACTATATAAAAATCATGCTATGAAAAAAAGATCGATATTTTTAATGGCTGCCACTGCTACGCTTTACTTTAACAATGCGTATGCCCAGGAAACCCCTCAGGACAGCATCAAAACGTCTTCTATAGACCAGATCGTTATTACCGGGAGCTCCGGCCCGAAAAAGAAAATAGAATCCAGTACGGCTATTTCTACCTTTACGGCCAAAGAGATCCAGAAACAGAATCCCATCAGTGCTGCGGCACTTTTACAGAGAGTTCCCGGTTTTGCCGTGGAAACTTCCGGAGGTGAAGTAGGCAACAACCTTTTTGCAAGAGGTATTCCTTCTGCGGGAGCTTACGAATTTGTGCAGGTTCAGGAAGACGGACTTGCCGTTTTTGAAGATGGAGCACTTCAGTTTGCCAACGCGGATAATTTCTTCCGTGTGGATAATTCTGTAAGCAGGCTGGAAGCATTAAGGGGAGGTTCCGGTTCCATTTATGCAACCAATTCTCCGGGAGGTTTGATCAACTTTATTACTAAAGAAGGGAGCAATGACTTTAAAGGGACGGCTAAACTGGAAACCAGTACTTATGGATTGATGCGTACAGATATTAACGTAGGAGGTGCTTTGGTCCAGGATAAGCTTTTCTTTAATGTTGGCGGTTTCTACAGAACAGATAACGGAATCAGAAAGACAGGTTTCAGGGCCAACAACGGTGGACAGATCAGAATGAACCTTAAATATGTCTTTGATAAAGGCTATGCTAAAGTATATTACAAAAAGCTGGATGACAGGAACACATTCTACCTTCCGATTCCTTTGTTACAGGAAGGAAACGACCTGAAAGAATTTCCTGGTTTCGATGCCAATTATGGAACATACAGCTATAGGGCGATCAGCCAGTTAAGTATTCCACAGGCCGGTGGGGGATTTTTCAAAAGAGATCTTGAAAACGGAATCCATCCGAAAGTAGATGTGGTAGGTGCAGAATTTAAATATGATCTTGGGAATAATTTCAGCGTTTTGAACAAAACGAGATACACCAATATCAATATGGAATATACCGGAATGTTCCCTGCCGGAGCTCCAAAATTGGCTTCTGATTATGCGACTAAACCTGCTAGTGAAGGTGGTCTGGGAATGAGTAATTATCAGTATTCGCTGGTGGGCAACGGCGCTGTTGTGAATCCTCAATATGTGCAAAAATTAGGGTTCTGGGCTATTGATAAGCAGATGAATAATTTTGTAAATGATCTGCAGCTGAATTATAAATTTGATAAAGGAAATGTGACCGCAGGTTTCTACAAATCAAACTGGAAATCCCACCAATACTGGAACTGGAGCAATATCTTAACGACAGCTTCAGACAGACCTCAGCTTTTAAATTTGGTTAATCCATCAATGAGTCCTTCAGATATTGGATATTCTAAAACCTACAATGGTGTTACGGATATGTCCTTCCTTATCAGGGATTCGCAGATCCAGGGAAGTCTTAATGATCTGTATTTAAATTTAGATTATAACATTACAGATGCCTTAAGCTTAAATGGTGGAATGCGTTACAGCCGCGACTATTATAAAGGATACGGAGTGAATACAACAACTGCGAATCTTAATAATTCAGGCTTAACGACCGACGGAACCCACGGTTTTGAAACCACAACGGCTGACGATAATATGGCGGTACTGGGCAATAAGTACACTTACTGGTATTATGATATCAATAAGGTTTCCTATACATTGGCTGCAAATTATAAAATCAACAGAGGAAATGCTGTATATGCACGTTTTTCTCACGGTTTCAGGTCCCCGAATGAAGAAGCCTACTACAATAATATGTCAGATCTGAGCGCTATTAAAGCCGTTGATACCAATCAGCTTGAAGTGGGATACAAATATTATTCGCGTACTTTTGATATCGGAATTATTCCATTCTATTCTACGCTTAAAAACCTTTCCTTTACGGATGTATTTTCAGACGGAACTTCAGAAAATAAATTCGCCAATACCACCAATTTTGGGGTAGAGATCGAAGGATATACAAGACTCTTCAATAATATATTGGAAGTGACTTTCAACGGAACCATCCAGAATCCGAAATACAAAGATTTCGTAGGTAAAAATGCGGATGGAACTACATTTGATTACGATGGAAAGACGGTAAGAAGAATGCCTAAGTTCTATTTCAATATTTCTCCTGCAGTAAATATTACAAAAGAATGGAGAGCTTATGTAAGCATGAACTATTACGGAAAACGTTTCCAGAATGAAGGTAATACGGATGATAATATTCTGCCTTCGTTCACTGAAGTTGGGGCGGGAATGTCTTATCAGCTAGGGAAAATACGTTTTGCAGTAGACGGAACGAATATCTTTAACACGATTGGAATTACCGAAGGAGATCCAAGATCCCAGACTGCAGCAGGAACGAATATCAGAATGGCAAGACCAATTATGGGAGCCGCGGCAAGAGCGTCTGTCACATTAGATTTCTAAACTTATATTATTTCTTCATAAATGAACCGCCAGAGTTGATTATCTCCGGCGGTTTTTAATTTTTTGTTGAAAGAGAAAAAGACAAAATTTTAGATATAAGATATTGGATTCAGATATGAGACTTTTAGTAGTAATTTTAGCAACCAGCAACTAGCAACTCGAAACTAAACTCATATACCCTAATATTCTCAGACTCTCCAACTCCAAAACCCAACCTTATTTAAAAAATGGGTTATACTGCTTTTCAAACCCAATTGTAGTAGGATTGCCGTGGCCTGAAAAAACCTTTGTTTCATCATCCAGAATAAATAATTTATTGGTGATACCATCGATAAGCTGGTCATAATTTCCTTTGTAAAGATCAGTTCTTCCGATGCTTCCTTCAAAAAGAACATCCCCTGAGATCATAAATTTCTGGTCTTCATTATGATAAACTACGCTTCCCGGAGAATGTCCCGGAACATGATAGATTTTGAATTTCTCTCCGTCCAGCTCAAGAACTTCGCCTTCGCTAATGTATTTGATAGTTGCTTTTACGGGTTCTACAGAGAATCCGAATCTCATTCCGCTGGCCTGAAGCATGTCCAGCACTTCCTGATCTTCCTGATGCATATGAACGGGAACTTTGAAAGTGTCAAAAGCCCACTGCAAACCCAGAACGTGGTCAATGTGAGCATGAGTCAGAAGAATCTTATCGATTTTCAGACCGTTTTCGGAAATAAAGCTTTCTATAGCTTTGGTTTCCTGCTCATTCATATTTCCCGGATCAATCAGCCAGGCATTTTTATTTTCGTTGTAAAGGATATAAGTATTTTCGCTGGCAAAATTGAATACGAAGCCTTGGATCTGAAGCATAACTGATATTTTTTTATTTCAAAAATACGATATTATTAAGAAAATCCCGATTTTTCGTTATCTTCGTCATAATGAAAACTTTGCGAATACTTTTACTTTCTTTGGGCGGAATGGTTTTTGGACAAAACATCCAGAGTATACAACTATTCAACCCTCAGACAAACGATGAAACGCCTGTCATAAAATTCGGAGAACAGCTGGTTTTAAGCTTTGACGATCTTACCAATGCCAGCGAGATCTACAGGTATACGATCAAACATTACGACAGGAACTGGAACGATGACAATCTGTTTTTTACAGAAATTGCCAATGGAAGTTTAAACGGGCTTTTGGATAAGTTTGAATATTCCTTTAATACCATACAGGCTTATACCCATTACAAGCTTACCTTTCCGAATGATAAGATGCAGCCGAAAATTTCAGGGAATTTTGAGCTGATTGTTTATAAAGATTCAGCTGACAGACCTCTTTTCAAAAAACGTTTTTATCTGGTGGAAGATGCTGCCACAGTTGCTTTGAATGTCTCAAGAATTGCAGATGCCAAAAAACCGAATATCAACCAAAGGGTAGAGGTAAAAGCGACTTCAAAGGCGGGAGACCTCTCTTCCAATGTCAATTCCATGACTTTGAACGTGATGCAGAACAACAATCCTAATGAAATGGTTAATAATCTGAAGCCAAGTGCAACATTAGGAAACCAGCTTCTTTTTCAGCAGATGAACTTAACATTTCCCGGCAATAACGAATTCTATTATTTCGACAATAAGAATATGAATATGGCTGCCGATATGGTAAGTGCTACAGAATTGAAGGACGGAGTGAATCATACGTATCTCCATCCGGTATGGGCTTTTCCCCTGAACTATCAGTATCAGCCCGATGTAAACGGAGCATGGTTCTATAGAAGAAATGATCTGGGACTGGAAAGAAATGCCGAAAGGGAAGCCGATTATTCATGGGTATATTTTTCTCTGGATTCTGATCCTGTCGATAAAGAGATCTATGTGCTTGGAGGTTTCAACAATTTTAAACCGGGCAAAGAAAATCAGATGCAGTATGATGCAGCCAGTAAAAAATATATTGCTAAAATATTTCTGAAACAGGGTTTTTACAACTATATACTTGCCACAAAAGAAAGTAACGGAGCCCTGAACTTTGGAGAAATAAACGGTAATTTCTGGCAGACGGAAAATCTTTATCAGGCATTTTTATATTATGCTCCTTTCGGACGTAATTATGACGGATTGATGGGATATGGAGAATTCAGAACTCCTATTGGAAAATAAAATTTAAGTGGAATGACTTCTTTTTTATAAAATATTCTAGAAATATTAAATTTCTTAAAACAAAATACAATACAGAAAAAACCGTCTCATGAGAGATGGTTTTTTTTTGAATCCCTGATGAATAAGTAATTTGAAAAGAAATCGGATAATTTATATGAGTCTTATGTGTTATGCTTTGCATATTGAAAAAAATATTTCATAAAATATTGAATTATATAAAAATTATTAGTCTATAGTTTTTATAGGAATAAAAATATTTTCAATTAATTATAATGTTTTTAAAAATTTTTTTAATCTGAAACATTTGTTCTATTTATTAATTGAATATTATTTATGAATTTTATTGTTTTATTACGAAAAACGTATAAATTCGTTTTACATTAAACAAATTTTTTATGAAAACGAAATTTATCTTAGCAGTAAGCGTTGCAGCTTTCTCCTTTACTTTTGCACAGGAAACTCCATCAAAACTAATTCCAGGTAAAACTGGACTTCATGCAGAATTTATGCGATTTGATAAGAATGGACCTGCTTTTAAAGGAAAACCTGTATTATTTAATGAGACATCTCAAAGGCTTTCATCCGGACAATCGATTAAGTTGGGATTGGAAAAAGATGGATTAGGTTATGAGACGCATAGGTTCCAGCAGACCATCAATGGCATTCCTGTGGAATATGGAATGATGGCAGTACAGACTAAGGGCGGAAAAATAGTAGGAGAAACCGGGAAATGGATACTTAAGGAAACTGCTGCAGAGAAAAAAGCAAATATTTCTGAAAGTACTGCATTACAGAATGCCTTATCTTTTGTAGGCGCCGACTCTTATAAATGGCAGAACAAAGAAGAAGAGGAATTCATTAAAAATGAATCTAAAAATCCTCATGCAAGCTTTGCTCCAAAAGGGGAGCTGGTATATTATTCGGATCCGTCTGATGAAAAGATAGGAGACGTGAAGCTTGCATACAAATTTGATATCTATGCAGAAAAGCCATTAAGCAGACAATATGTTTTTGTGGATGCTAAAGATGGGCAAGTTTTAGGAACCAATGCTTTGATTCATGAAACTAATGCTCCGGGAACAGCAACAACGGCTTATAGTGGAAACAAATCTATTGTTACTGATTCGTATAGCGGAAGTTATAGACTAAGAGAAGCCGGAAGAAACGGAGGAACGGCTGTAGAAACGTATAACCTGAGAAAAGGAACCAATTATTCGTCTGCAGTAGATTTTACAGATTCGGATAACAGCTGGAACAATGTAAACACAAACAAAGATCAATATGCAACCGATGCTCATTGGGGAGCTGAAATGACTTTAGATTATTTATATACGAAATTTGGAAGAAAAAGTATAGATAATAATAATTTTGCCATAAAATCCTATATTCATTACTCAACGAATTATTTTAATGCGTTTTGGGATGGCTACAGAATGACCTACGGAGACGGCAGCTCTGTAAACGGAGGTAAGCCATTAACGGCTCTTGATGTTTGCGGACACGAAATTACCCATGGTTTAACCTCTAAAACAGCAAATCTTGCCTATCAAAGAGAGTCCGGAGCTCTGAATGAAGGTTTTTCTGATATTTTTGGAAATACCATAGAACTTTGGGCAAGACCCACACAGGCAAGCTGGAAATTAGGGGAAGATTTCAGCTATGTAATCAGAGATATGGCCAATCCGAATGCTTATAGCCAGCCTGATACCTATAAAGGAACTTACTGGAAAGATGCAAGCAGCACATGTACTCCCCAGGGGAATCCAAATTTACCGGGATATAATGATTATTGCGGTGTACATACCAATTCAGGAGTACTTAACTTCTGGTACTATTTACTGGTAACCGGAGGTTCGGGAACTAATGATAAAGGCTTTGCTTATAATGTTTCCGGGATAGGATTGGATAAAGCCGGAGCTATTGCTTACAGAACACTTACGAGCTACCTTGTTTCTTCTTCTACTTTTGCTAATGCCAGAACGTATTCACTTCAGGCAGCAGCAGACTTATATGGAGCAGGAAGTAATGAAGTAACCCAGGTTACCAATGCATGGAATGCAGTAGGTGTTAGCGGAGGTACTTCGGCAGCAGGAAGAATAGCAACACCGGATGCTTTACTTTACACGATCAGTCCAAATCCGGCTACCGATAAATTTACGGTTGAATTCAACGGAAAAGAAGGAAACGGAATTGTTGAGTTGGTGAGCCTGACAGGAAAAAGAGAGCTTTCTGAAAAGATAAAAATTACTGAAGGTAACAATAAAATAGATGTTAGGCTTCCGTCTAATATACTTTCAGGGGTATATGTAGTAACGGTTAACGGGCAGAAAGCAGGAAACCTTATCAAAAAATAAATTTTAATATATTTCTAAAAAAGGCCGCAAAATTTATTTTGCGGCCTTTTGCTTTATATGTTGAGAAATTTATACCAGATAAAAATCATTCAGTTTTTCCTCACAGAGTATCTTTACTACATCGATCCAGCGGTCTTCATCATTCAGGCACGGGATATAATGGAAATTTTCTCCGCCTCCATGCTGAAACTGTTCCTTACCTTCTACCGAAATCTCTTCCAGGGTTTCCAGACAGTCGGAAACAAAAGCAGGACAGACAATGGCCAGATTTTTTACTCCTTTTTTAGGAATCGTTTCTAAAGTCTCATCCGTATAAGGCTCTATCCATTTATCTTTCCCTAATCTCGACTGGAAAGAAACAATTGTTTTTTCTTTGGGAAGTCCTATTTTGGCAATAACAGCTTCTGTTGTTTTATAGCACTGATGGCGGTAACAGAACTGGTGGCTTGGATTAGTTTCCCTTGAACAGCAGTCATTAAGATTACAGGTCTTTGTAGGGTCTGTTTTATAAATGTGCCTTTCCGGTACCCCATGATAGGAGAACTGTAAAACATCAAAATTTTCAGGAAGCTTTTCCTTAATGCTTTCAGCAAGACAGTTGATGTAGATTTCCCGGTTGTAAAAGGGCTGTATATAATTGATTTTTACATTCGGAAATTTCTTTTTTCGCACTTCCTCAGCTTTTTCAATCACCGTTTCCGTAGTACTCATGGCATATTGCGGGTACAGTGGGAACAGAACGATCTCAGAAACTCCCAGATCAACTAACTTCTGAATTCCAGTTTCAATGCTTGGTTCAGCATATCTCATCCCGATTTCTACAGGAACATCAACTACTTTCTGTAGTTTCTTTTGGATTTTTTCAGTAATGACAATTAAAGGTGAACCCTCATCTGTCCAAACTGTTTTATAGGCTTCTGCAGATTTTGCGGGTCTTGTTTTAAGAATAATTCCCTGAACTAAAAGAGCACGGAAGATCCAGCGGTAATCGATGACCTTTTCATCCATCAAAAATTCATCAAGATATTCCTTTACATCATTTACAGCCGTAGATTTTGGAGAACCAAGATTTACCAGTAAAATTCCTTTTTTATCCAATATTTTTAATTTTAATTATGAAACAGCATTTTGGAAATCTGTTATCAATGTTGATACTTGGGCAAAGGTATTATTTTCAACTAAGCCGTTATCATTAAATTTCCCCTTTATCCCTTTTATTAAAAGCTGATGCTGATCTTCTGTTCTGGCGCCAAGCGTTTTCAAAATCATGACCAATTCTTCATGCCCTTTTTCTCCGTTGGCAGATGCTGTAATCACAGCAACCGGTTTTTCGGAAAAAACAGTGGTAGAAACACACCATTCCAATAAGTTTTTCAGCCTGCCAGGAATACTGAAAATATATTCCGGAGTAGAAACTAAGACCCCTGCCGAATTTTCAATTTCTTCCCTGATCTTCAATACTTCGTCTGGAGTATCAGTATCAGTTAATGAAGTATCAAAATGCGGAAGAGCAGAAAGGTTATCATATATGCGGAAATCGGTGTCCGGATGTTTTTCCAGAACCTGTTCTATTAATTTCAGATTGCTGGAATTTTTTGTGGCACTTCCAATAATGACCAAGATTTTCTTTCCGGGTACCATTTAAGATCAGTTATCCGTTTACAGCTTCTACTTTTTCCACTAAATCCGGAACGAACTGTTTCAAAATACTTTCAATTCCGTTTTTTAAAGTAGCAGTAGAGCTTGGGCATCCTGAACAGGCTCCCTGTAAGAGCATTTTGGCTGTTTTACTTTCCTGGTCATATTCCATAAGGGAAATTTTTCCACCGTCATTTTCCACAGCAGGAGCAACATATTCATTTAAAATATCTGAAATTTTCTGCTCGTCATCGGTATAGTCTCTGTTGATGATCTTTTCAACAGGGTTTTCATGCTTTTGAGGCTCAAGATTTGAAATTTCGCCTCCACTCTGAAGATATTCAGCAATAAAACCTCGTACAGCCATCATTACCTGGTGCCATTCCACAGAATCATCTCTGGTTACGGCAACAAAATTATCTGAAATAAAAATTTCTTTTGCAAAATCAAATTCATTAAAGATAGCCTGTGCCAAAGGAACGCCTTCGGATTTATCTCTCGATTTTACTTCCACAAAACCTTCCATAAGCAGTTTATTGGAAACAAACTTCATGGCATTAGGATTAGGCGTCATCTCAGCATAGATCTGATACATTTCCTTTCTTTTCTGAAGGTAAATTCTTGGATTGGCCAATAATTCATCCTCAATGACATTTTTCAGGCTTTCAGCCACATGTTCCCATTCTACAGTATCCTGTTTCGCTACAGCCACAAAATTCGCTGTAATAAAAACTCTTTCCACAAAAGGATAGTTAAAAAGCTCCTGAGCTAAGGGGATTTCTGAAATATCTGAACTTCTGTCCAACTCTAAAGAGCCCGGGATCAGGTTATAATCCGCGACAAATTTCATCACTTTCGGGTTTTCAGTTGGTTCTATAAGTATCGTACGCATTTTTTAGTTAAATTTGAAATACAAAAATACGCAATTAGAAATTAGAAGTTGGAGATTAGAAATTAGATTTTTGCTATCACGGTTATTTAAAATTAGAAGTTAAAAGCGACCGTTGCAAAAATTATTACTTTCAAATTGACTTATTTTCAAATTATCAAATTAAAATTATGGCAATTGTAAAAGAACTTTTAGGAAAAACTCCTCAGATAGGAGAAGATACATTTTTGGCAGAAACGGCAACCATTATCGGTGACGTTACGATGGGAAAGGACTGCAGTATCTGGTATAATGCAGTGATAAGAGGAGATGTACATTACATCAAAATGGGTGATAAAGTAAATGTTCAGGACAATGCCATGCTGCACTGTACCTATCAGAAACACCCTTTAAATATTGGAAATAACGTTTCCATCGGACATAATGCAATCGTTCATGGCTGTACTATTAAAGATAACGTACTGATCGGTATGGGAGCTATCGTTATGGATGACTGCCTGGTAGAAGAAAATTCTATTGTAGGGGCAGGTTCTGTAGTGACACAGGGAACTCATATTAAATCAGGAGAAGTCTGGGGTGGAGTTCCGGCAAAGAAAATTAAAGATATTTCTGCCCAGCTGTTGGAAGGAGAAGTCAACAGGATTGCTGATAATTACGTGAAGTATTCTTCTTGGTATAAAGAAAATCTGGAAGTAGGAAGTTAGTTTTGAGGGTTTGAGAGTATATAATCGAGTGGCCGTTGACATTTCTCAGTTACTATCAAAATGTTCATGTCTGAAATCTACTCTCAAATTAGTAGTACATTATACTTTTTTACATTTTACAAAAAAAACAAAACAAAAGCTCCATCATATGATAGAGCTTTTTTCAATCCTTAGTATAAACTCCTGGATGAGTTTTATATGTTGATTTTTCAACAGGATATATAACCTTTGCTTTGATTTTTTTCTTTTTATTGTTCTGCTGTTATAAGCTGTGCCTTTCCATTGATACATTTAACAGATGTTGGAGGCATTACCAACATACAGTCTGAAGTAATATTATACTTTTCATTAAAGGCTTTTACTTTCTGCGTATATTCCTCAATTCTTGGAAGAATGGTCGTCTCTATTTTTTTAGGATAAGCGATGTATTGCTGAGGTCCGCCACAGGCTTTGGCTCCCATTGGAGCAAACGTCCATTCCGAAGCAGCGGTACATTTCTCCTTGGTTGTTTCGGATTCAATAGATGCTTTTAATCTGTCAAGCTGAGCCTGTTCATATTTTTGACTGTCTTCATCAGCAGGCCTTTCTGAAATATCTTTAGGCAGATTGGTATTGGCATTTTTGGAAGTATTGCACGAAACCAAGGTAAATGTGGCGCATAATAGTAATAGTGGTGTATAAATGAAACTTTTTTTCATTATAATTTATTTTCTGTTAAAGAATTTTCAAAAGTTGTGCCAAGGTAAGAAAATCAAATTCATTTCCGTAATTTTGAGGCACAATGAACAATCATTTTTTTGACTTAATAGAGCATACGAACAGAAGCGTTTTTCTTACAGGAAAGGCCGGAACAGGTAAAACAACCTTCCTTAATGACTTTGTAAAGAAAACGAGGAAAAAGTATATTGTGGTGGCCCCTACCGGAATTGCTGCGATAAATGCTGGAGGAGTTACCATCCATTCCATGTTTGGACTGCCTTTAAGGACTTTTTTACCGACCACAGACCGTATTGATGGCAGCTTGGCAAATAATATTGCCGACCTGATGCCTCATTTCAAATACAGAAAAGATAAGCTTAAACTTTTAAGAGAAGTGGAAGTTCTTATTATTGATGAGGTTTCCATGCTGAGAGCCGATGTTCTCGATATGATGGATTTCTCGCTGAGATTTATAAGAAGAAATAACCAGCGGTTCGGTGGGGTGCAGATGCTGTTCATTGGGGATCTTTACCAGCTTCCGCCGGTGGTGAGAGATGAGCATATTTTAAAGATTTGCTATCCGTCACCGTTCTTTTTCGAGAGTCATGCTATTAAAGATATTCCTCTTTTGACAATTGAATTAACGAAGGTATATCGTCAGTCAGATGAAAAATTCCTGGATATTCTGAACGCGATCCGTGACGGTGATGTGGCCAATATCAATTTTGAGGATCTTAACAAAAGATATGATCCCGATTTTAAGGCAGGAACTGAATCTTACGTTTATCTGTGTTCACACAATAAAATGGCAGATGAGATCAATCAGGAAAAACTGGAAGAAATTAATCTGACGGTTAAAACCTATGAAGCCAAACTCTTTGGAGATTTTAAAGAAAACCAGTTTCCGAACGAGCAGTTTTTAGAACTGAAAGTCGGGGCGCAGGTCATGTTCATCAGAAATGATATTACCGGTGAGAAAAAATATTTCAACGGAAAACTGGGAGAAATTTCTGCTTTGGACGATAATGAGATCAAGGTTGTTCTTGATGGCAGTGAAAGAGAAATTACCGTTAAAAGAGAGGTCTGGGAACAGAAAAAATATTTCCTGGATACCGAAAAAAATATCAAAGAAGAGGTTTTAGGAAGCTTCGAACAGTTTCCGATAAAGCTGGCGTGGGCGGTTACCATCCATAAAAGCCAGGGGTTAACGTTTGATAATGTGATCATTGATGCCGGAAAAAGCTTTACGGCCGGGCAGGTTTATGTTGCACTGTCCAGATGCCGTACACTGGAAGGGATCGTTTTGAAATCTAAAATTACTCCTGAGGTTATTTTTAAAGACAACAGAATTCTGCAGTTTCAGGGAAGTACTCTTGCCAATGATAATGTAGAAGCTATTCTGAACCGTGAAAAATACGACTACAGCATCAAAAAAGTACTCCGTACCGTCAACTGTCTGTGGTTTCTGAATGAAGTGGAGGAGTGGAATAAACTGTCTATTACCACAAAAAGTATTGATCATGTAAAAACAAATCAGCTGTATCTTCAGCTGAAGCACGAAATTGTCAACCTTGGAAAGATCTTTGAAAAGCTGGAAAGGGTAATTTCTCAGAAGGTGAATAATTTTATTGAGAATAAAGAAGAATGGTCCGATATTGAAAGTAAAACCAAAGGGGCGGTTAATTTCTTTTTCACAGAAATCAGAGACAAAGTATTTAATCCGCTGAAAGAATTCTATGCTGAAATTAAAGGAGCAAAAGGCTTAAAACAGTATAATGAAGAATTCAGGAACTGGCTGGAAGATACAGAAGAATACCTGAACAGCCTGAAAGAAATTCATCTGCTGGAAACGAAGCTTTTAGATGAAAAAAATGATAAAGAAATCAATTTGAAGATCGCAAAAGTGCCCTCACAGGTTCTGACCTTTCAATTATTTGAGCAGGGAAAAACCATCGGTGAAATTGCCATGGAAAGAGGTCTGGTAAAAGAAACAGTAATCGGGCATTTAGCAAAATTTGCAGAACAGGGATTGCTGGACATTTCAAGAGTGATCACTTCGGATAAGATCAAAGCTTTCGAAAAAGAATTCTACGAAAACCCTCATGAAACCTTAACAGAATGGAAAAATGCATTGCCTACTGATTTTGAATTTAATGAGATCAGAATTCTGATCAACCATTATAATTTTAAGAAAGAGAAGAACGATTCAGTATAACAAAAAAGACTGTCCCACAAGTGAGACAGTCTTTTTTATTTGTTCAAAAGATCCTGGTTGACCCGGTATCCAACGATCTTGATATCTCCGTTTTTATCTTTTTGCATAGAAAAAGTCTCTTCTGTTTTAGCCGTGCCTCTTTTAACATCGTATACCAATACATATTCACTTTTGGAATTGGATCCTTTTACTATAAGAGTTTCCCATTTTACTAAATTATACTCTTCAACCCGCCCAATATCATTTTGGGAGGTATTGATGATCTGAAGTAATTTATCTTTGTCCGTTACTTCAAAAAATTTATCACCGAACAGGCTGTAAATTGTATCCATATTCCCTCCGTATTTTAATTCCCAAAAGAATTTTTGTGAAATTTCTTCTGCATCTTTTTTATCTTCCTCTCTGTTTGAAAAAGTCTGATTAAATGAACAGCTGATCAGGAGAAAAGAAATAAGAATAAGATATAAATGTTTCATAGTAATTTTAGTTAGAGTTTAATTAAATAAACTTCGGCTTTTTATGGGAGGAAAGCAAATAACCTTGAAGGAAATATCAAAGTATATCAGTCGCATTTTAATAGTATTCATAATTTCCATAATGAAAAGCTTGTGCTCTCTGCAAGTAGAAACTGTTTGTAATTTGCTCATTAAGTTTATCAATCAGGGTGTTCATTTTTTTTGATCTGTCAGCTTTCTGTTGGTCAGTTGCTTGATGATCAATTTTAATTTCATCATCTATAATTTGTCTCAGAGATTTTATGTAGAGTGCTTTTTGTTTTGAAATATCGTAAGTTTTTTGATTTTCATCATTTTTTTTTGAATATAGATAAATTGAATACTCAGCATATCCTAAGATTCTTGATTGCTGATGCCCGAAATAAGTTCCTCCATATTGAATGTCGCTGAACAGAGTGTTAATATTTGAATAAATGTCAATGAGTTTTTTTCTTTGCTCTGAATATTTTTCAATACCATTTTTTTGCTTCACAAAATAAGCGTACAAAATATAATATTCATCTTTTCCCTTTTCGCTTCCAAAATTTAAACTGTTTCCAAACTCTCTGTATAAATAATCGGGATTTTCAGGAATCTCAAAAAGAAATTCACTATGATTATCTATTATTGTGTTAAAATCTTTTCCCTTAAATTGTAAAGTATCACCAATTTCGGTAGCTATTACTATTGTATTCAGCGTTGTATAATATTTTGAATTGCGATTGGCTTTATCTGGAATAGGATCTTGCTGAATGTCTGTAGAAGCTTTATCTTTTATATTTTTATGCTTTGTACAACTTGCAAAAGATAGTATTAATAAAGCAATAACAATATTTTTCATAGGATTGTTTATAATCAAATATACAAAGTCTGCTTACATCCTAGGAAAAATCATTTAATTTAAAAATTATTTCAATAGTTTTTTCCTGAACTCGCTAATCCATCCTATCAATTACAAAAAGTAACTAATGCAATTTATATGGTTTAAATTTGTTTGGTTTTAAACCTAAAATTTGAAATATGAAAAATTTTGAAATATCGGTACTTGATCTTGCTCCCGTAAAGCAGGGAAAAAGTATTCATGATACCTTTCAGGACAGTTTGTCTTTAGCAAACCACACTGAAAATTTAAATTATAAAAGATTTTGGCTGGCTGAGCATCATAATATGGAAAGTATTGCCAGCTCCGCCACTACAGTTCTGATAGGCTTTATTGCCAACGGAACAAAAACAATAAGAGTAGGATCCGGAGGAATTATGCTTCCGAATCACAGTTCGTTAATCATTGCAGAACAGTTTGGTACCCTGGAATCTCTTTTTCCGGGAAGAATAGATCTTGGACTGGGAAGAGCTCCCGGTACCGATGGTCTTACTGCCCAGGCTTTGGGAAGAAATCCTGCCATCATCAACCAGCAGTTTCCGAGACAGATTTTGGAGCTCCAGACTTATTTTTCGAAAAATAATTCTGATGCTTTAGTCCGTGCAATTCCGGGTGAAGGTCTCGATATTCCGCTTTACATCCTGGGGTCCAGTACAGACAGTGCGTGGCTGGCTGCAGAGCTTGGACTTCCATATGCTTTTGCGGGCCATTTTGCGCCTGAACAGATGGAAATGGCTTTTAATATTTACAGAGAACATTTTCAGCCTTCGGAACAGCTGGATAAACCTTACGTGATGGCGTGTGTTAACGGTGTGGCAGCAGAAACTTCCGAGGAAGCTCATAAAATTTCCACCACTTTATTTCAGGCATTTATCAATATCATCAGAAATGACAGGAAACCTTTTGCCCCGCCTGTAGATGATATGGATGACATCTGGTCTCCCATGGAGAAATCGATGGTGCTTCAGAAACTAAAATATACATTGATAGGAGACCAGACAGAAATTGAAGAAAAACTGAAAGATTTTCAGGAAAAATTCAATGTAGATGAATTAATTATCAACTCACATATCTATGATCATCAGAAGAGACTGAGATCTTACGATATTTTCAGAGAGGCGGTAAACTCTTTATCCAAAGCCTAACAAACCCTTCATATTAATTGGCAGATGCTTATTTTTATAAGTATCTTTGCACAAATAAAAAGTAAACATGTCTGATATTAAATTGAATACTATTCCAGAGGCCATCGAAGACCTCAAAAATGGTAAAATAATCATAGTAGTAGATGATGAAGACAGAGAAAACGAAGGCGATTTTCTTTGTGCTGCAGAACTGACAACGCCGGAAATTATCAATTTTATGGCTTTTCACGGAAGAGGGCTGATCTGTATGCCGCTTCCTGAAAAAAGATGCGACGAGCTTGGCCTTGAAGTCATGGTAAGCAGAAGCAGTGATCCTAAAGAAACAGCTTTTACAGTTTCTGTTGACCTGCTTGGAAACGGAACATCTACAGGTATTTCTGCCGGTGACAGAGCTAAAACCATCTTAGCTTTGATGGATGAAAAATCCAAGCCGACAGATTTCATGAGACCAGGTCATATTTTCCCGCTTCGTGCAAGAAAAGGAGGGGTTTTAAAAAGAGCAGGACATACTGAAGCTGCTATCGACCTTACAAGCTTGGCAGGATTAAAGGAAGGAGGAGTGATCTGTGAAATCATGAATGATGACGGTACCATGTCACGTTTGCCGGAACTTCATGCTTTCGCCCAAAAACATGATATGAAGATCGTTTCTATCGAAGATCTTATCCATTATCAGCTTAAAAAAGGAAACCTTATCGAAAGGCTGGAAGAAAGAAAAGTAAAAACAGCGTATGGTGAATTTGATTTTTTTGCATTCAGAGAGACATCAAATGACCAGATCCATTTTGCTTTGACAAAAGGTTCATGGACGGTTGATGAGCCTGTTTTGGTAAGAGTTCAGTCCTCAGATTCATATTTTGATGTATTGACAAGGCTGAATAACGGTGAAAAACCTTTATTGGAGAAAGTAACCAATATGGTGAATGAAGCAGGAAAAGGGGCTGTTATTTTCATCAATAACGTGTCAAATTCTGAAAATACACTGAGAAAGCTTCAGCAGTTCCTGAATTATCAGGACGGACAGGAGCAGCATCCTACTTTAGCATACAATTACAGAGATTACGGTATCGGAACACAGATCCTGAAAAATCTGGGTATCAATAAATTTAAAGTGATCACTCAGAATCCTGGTATTAAACCACAGGTTGGAGGATATGATGTAGAAGTGACAGAGTTGGTTCAGCTGTAAAAATGAATTGTAAATGGTCAGTAGTGAATGAATACTACAGACTATTTTATAGAAATAAAGTCAATAAAAGGTTTAGAATTTTCTAAACCTTTTTGATTTTTAAACCGCAAAGCTTTTAACGAAAAACATCAGTAAGTATATTGAAACTTAAGAGCCGGATTTCAGGCTATTAAAATCTTCAGCTTACATTACTCTAAAACGTTCATACCCCTAATATTTTCCAACTTTCTCACGCAACCTTACAGGCTTATTTCATCAAAATTTCTGAATCCATTCAGAAAATCCTTAACAGTCATTCTTTTTTTGCCTTCAAGCTGAAGTTCCTGTGGGAAATAAACACCGTCTTCTGTATAGATTTTAAATTCGTTCTTGGAAATATCCAAAGTTCCGGAGGGTTTTCCATGATCCGTGAGTTCAAATTTTCCTGCGAATATTTTTAGTCCTTTTTCCTCTTCTCCAATTCTGATAGTCGTGAAAGCTGCCGGGTAAGGTGACATTCCAAGGATAAATTGGTGGACTGTTTTTGACGGAGCTTTCCACTTGATTCTGGTATCTTCTTTAAATATTTTATAGGCATTTTTAGGATGCTCCACATGAGGCTGAGGTCTTTCAGTAATGGCGTTTTCTGCCAACCCGTCAAGTGTTTTTACAACCAGCCTTGAACCCATGACCATTAATCTGTCGTGGAGACTTCCCGCGTTTTCATCAGGTAAAATTTCCAGTTCTTCCTGAAGAAGAATATTTCCCTCATCTATTTTTTCATTAATGAAAAATGTAGTGGCACCGGTTTTTTCTTCGCCGTTAATCACAGCATAATTTATAGGAGCTGCACCTCTGTAATCAGGAAGAAGAGAAGCATGAAGATTGAATGTTCCCATTGTAGGCATTTCAAAAAGAACCTTGGGCATCATTCTGAAAGCTACCACTACAAATACATCAGCATTCAGCTTTCTAAGTTCTTCTAAAAATTCAGGGTTTCTCAATTTTTCCGGCTGAAAAACAGGAATATTATTTTCTGAAGCATATACCTTTACCGGTGACTGATTTATTTTCTGTCCGCGGCCACTTGCTTTATCGGCCACAGTAACAACACCTACAACTTCATGATTCGACTGATGGATAGCTTCCAAAGAAGTTTTTGCAAATTCCGGAGTTCCTAAAAAAACAACTTTCAATGATTTCATACTGCAAAGATAAGGGTTTTTGAGAGTTTGAGAGTATTAGGGTTTTAGAGTTGAAAGTACGAGGATTTTTAGTTGAGAGTATTTGGGTTTGAGAGTTTTAGAGTAATGTAAGCTGAAGATTTTAATAGCCTGAAATCCAGCATCCAATATTTAAACTTGACCATTCACTTGCGAAGCAAAATTCACAATTGACATTCCACATATTGCTTCAGGAGTCTAAAATCTTGATTCTTGGCTCTTATTTCTTGACTCTAATGCCTCATCACTCATGATTCAACGCGTATGTTCTGAAATTCAGCATTTTTACTTTTCCAGAATCTAAAAGGAAAATAAGGTTTTCTAAAATGTTGTTTTTAGAATGGTAGTTAAGCTGAACAGAAAGGTCTTCAATGGTTGACGGTTTTTTAGCCAGCAAATTAATGATCTGCTGGGAAATATTTTTCCCGAAAATGGATTGCTTGTTCTTTTCACAAACTGAGCATTGTCCGCAGTTCTTTGTATTCTTTTCTCCAAAATAGGCGAGGATAAGTTTCATTTTACAGTAATCATTATTTTCTATAAAAAACTTAATCTCTTCCCATTTCTGGATTTTGTTTTTTTGAATGTGTTCAAAAAGTTTCCAGTAGGCTGCATTAATCGCTCTTTCGTTACGCGGCTTCAGAAATTTAATGCTTGAGAGTGCTCCGTCTACATATTCCAGATACTCTTTTTGCTGGAGTTCTTTAAGTCTTTCTTTAATAAGAGGAACACTTACCCCGATTTTATTGCTGACCTGCTGCTCACTGAACATTACCTTATGCGTAGTAATTCCTGATACCGTACGAAGCAGAAGCTCTATGAAATAAGCATCTTTCTGTGGCAGTTGGTCTATATCTTCAGCATTGAAGAGAAGCTCCAATGAAGACAGGCTTTTGTTGTCATTATGATAGATGATTTCCTGATTATGCAGAAAATTAAGGACATTGCTGATCTTTGCTTTCGACAGCCTTGTAAAATTCTGTATCCCCTGGATGTTAAGCTGGAAAACTTTTTCAGGAAGCTCATATTCTGCTACCTGGAAAATAGAGTAGAGATAGGTGATGATCTTTAAAAATTCAGCCTTGTTGGGAGTCTGATTTTTTAAGATCTCATCAAAATTGAGCAGTTCCTGTTTATTCCAAAGAAGAAAGGCAAAACTGTCCTTACCGTCTCGTCCTGCCCTTCCTATTTCCTGGTAATAATTTTCCAGTGACGGAGCAGGAGAGAAGTGAATCACAAAGCGGACATTATCCTTATCTATCCCCATCCCGAAGGCATTGGTTGAAATAAGAACATGGCTGTCACTTTTATTCCAGATGGCCTGTCTTGTATTTTTTTCTTTCGTTGTTAAACCGGCATGAAAATAATCTACATTGTTTACCTGGTTTTTTTTGAGGAACTCTGCCAGCATTTCTGCATCCTTCCGGGTTCTTACATACACAATCCCGGAATCGTTATTGTGTTTTAAAATATCAAAAACACGCTGGAATTTATCAGAAACTTCATCTAAAAAGATCCTGATATTTTCTCTCCTGAAGCTTTTCTGAAAAACAAACGGATTTTTAAGTTCCAGTTTATTTTTGATCTCTTCCAAAACTTTGGGAGTTGCAGTAGCTGTTAAAGCAAGGCATGGGGTCTTAGGATGATTTTTTCTGAATTCTTTGATATTCTGGTAGCTGGGACGGAAATCCTGTCCCCATTCTGAAATACAGTGAGCTTCATCTACGGCGATGAATGACAGCTGGATTTCGTCAATATTCTGAAGAAACTGTGTGTTGGTAAGTCTTTCCGGGGATACATACAGCAGTTTGGTAAGCCCGTCTTTACAGCGGTCGTATATGGCTTCTGCATCATACTCATCAAGCTCAGAGGACAGGTAATCTGCTTCAATGCCCCGGTGTTTAAGCTGGCTTACCTGATCTCTCATCAATGCGAGAAGGGGGGAAATCACCAGACAGGTTCCTTCCTTTAGCAAGGCTGGAAGCTGGTAACAGAGAGACTTTCCTGCGCCGGTAGGCAGAAGAACGAGGCTGTCTTTTTCATTAATGACAGCGTCGATAATTCCTTCCTGAGAATCTCTGAAAGTATCATAACCCCAAAAATACTTTAGGGTATCATATTTTAATTTTTGGAAATCCTGCTGAGAAATCATAAGGTAAAAGTAATAAAACTATTACAACAAAAAAAGCCGTGCAAGGCACGGCTTTGATATATTTACTAATAATTATATTATTTAGCTTCGAAATATACTCTTCTGTTAGCTCTGTTTTTCCATTCAGGACATTTAGTAGCTGGTTCACACTCAGGGTATTTAAGGTCTTTTTCACCTCTACCGATTGCGTTCAGTTTAGAAGATTCTACTCCGTTTTTGATCAAATAGTTCTTAACGCTATTCGCTCTTCTTTCAGATAGCTTTTGGTTATAAGCATCGGAAGCTCTTGTATCTGTAGCTCCAATTACGTTATATGCACCGCTCGAAGAGTTGATATATGAAACAGCATTATTCAAGATTGGAGTGTTTGAAGGTAAAATTCTGTCAGAATTTAAATCAAACTCAATTCCTTCAAGCTTAGTTTCTGTTTCTACTACAGGTCCTGCAGTTGTTGTAGGACATCCGTTGTTTTCAACAGGTCCAGGAACAGTTACACACTTATCGTAAAGGTCAATTACACCGTCAAGGTCAGTATCAAGAGCAACACCAGCACCATCCACTCTTGCACCAGCAGGAGTATCAAGCTGTCTGTCCCAATCGTCACAAACTCCGTCGTTATCAGCATCACCTTTTTTACATACTTCAATATCCTGGTTTTTGTTAGCCAAAACATCAAGCTTGTAATAGATTTCCTGAAGTGGATCGTGCCACATTAGGTGAGATTCGTGTTTTCCTAACTTCAGGGTAAGACCTAAAGTAGCATTAAAGAAGTTATCTGAAACCTGCTCTTCACGCTTGTTGATTGCACTGTATTTGTCACCTCCTCCATCGAATTCATCATCACCGGTAACTACATACATTACTCTACCTTCAAGATCTAGTCTGTTATTGATTTTGTATTTCAAACCGGTACCAGCCTGCATAAACATTGATCCTAGTTTGAAAGGTTTAACTTCCGTAGCCAGTCTCTGTCCGTTGATGTCTTTTTGATAAGCTTTGTAAGCAATAGTACCTATACCTGCATACCCGTGAAGTGCCCATCTGAATGGCGAATGGTTGTCAACTCTTCTCAATAAATTAGAGAAGTTGATGTCTCCTAATAAAGAGATGGCATCATATTGAGTTCTTGCACCTACAGCTTTTGCATCTGGAGCAGCATCTTTAGTGTTGAACCATCCTTGTCTTGTTTCACCTCTGTCATATTGTAATTTTAAACCGAACGCATGAGTGATCGCTTTATCAATACTTAAATAAGCAGAGTATCCGAAAAGGTTTTTACCGTTACCATTCTTGATAGATGTTAAATCAGCTGATTGTACAAGCGGTACACCTGCACCGGCTGAAATAGACCAGTCATTGAATCTTTTTGACTGATTGGTAAACGGAGAAACATTGGCAGAACCAGAAGAAAATGTGTTTGGATATTCTCCATTTGAAACTGCTGTTGAGTCTTGCGCATAGCTAGCGGCTGGAATTGCCATTGCTAATGCTACAATTGCTAAACTTAATTTCATAGTGTATTTTTTTATTTTAGTTAATTAAATGATTTTATTTTGTAGGACATCCGTTGTTTTCAACAGGTCCGGGAACTGTTACGCATTTATCATACAGATCAATAACTCCGTCAAGATCCATATCCAAAGCTACACCAGCACCATCTACTCTTGCTCCTGCAGGAGTGTCAAGCTGTCTGTCCCAGTCATCACATACGCCGTCATTATCTGCGTCTCCTTTTTCACATACTACAAGTTCTGTAGCTGCATTTTCTAAAACGCTAGTTCTGTAGTATGCTTCCTGAAGTGGGTCATGCCATGCTAAGTGTGACAATTTGTTTCCTAACTTGAAAGAAACTCCTAAAGTCACAGTCCACGCATTATCAGATCTAGAATCACTGATCATATTATACTTTGATCCTGGAGTTGATGGATCATAGTCGTTGGGATCACCCCATCCGCCACCATCAAATTCATCGTCACCACTTACAATATACATTGTTCTTGCTTCGATGTCGATAAGTTTTGATACTTTGTATTTTACTCCTGCTCCGAACTGATAGTACAGAGAGTTAATGTCAAACTCTTTTTTGATAAACAAAGGAATTCTTTTTGGGCTTTCGCTCCATCTGAATTCATTTCCGTCATGCAAAGAAGTGTTGTAACCTTGGAACCCAATTCCTGCATAACCGTGTAATGCCCATCTGTAAGGAGAATGATTATCAACTCTTCTCAACAGATTGGAAAAGTTAACATCTCCCATTAAAGCAACCTGATCAAATTTGGTAGTTGCTGTACCTACTCCGGCTGCAGCACCTGCTGAACCTGGCAACATTGCTTTCTGCTTTGTTTCACCTCTCTGATAGATAAGGCTTAATCCAAAAACATGAGTGATCTGCTTATCAACACTTACGTAAGCATTATACCCCCAGTTTACCTTTTTGTCATAAAAAGATCTAAGATCAGAGTGCGCCATGAATGCAGCACCTCCACCAACAGAAATAGACCAGTCGTTGAAACGTCTGGCTTTGTTGTCAAAGCGCTGTACATTAGCAGAACCTGAAGAGAAGGTATTAGGATACTCACTAGAAGAGTTTACTGCGATACTATCCTGGGCATAAGCCGCGATAGGTAGTGTGGCCAATAATAATAAACCTAATTTCATATATGTTTTTTATGTTTTATTTAGATAAAATCTTTCAATAATATTTTAGAAAATTCCCTTTCAAATAAATGCTTATGATGGGGTATTTCTAATTTCTCTGACCTGAATTTCAGATCGTTATATTTAATGATATCAATATCTATTATTCTGTCGCTATAACCGCCGGATGCCGATGAATCCTTAGTTCTTCCCATCTCAACTTCTATATTTTTAATAAAATCAAGCAGTTGAATCGGCGAGAGATGCGTGAATATTACTGATGCAATATTACAAAAAATATTGGAACTGACAAATTCTACAGGTTCGGTTATTAAAAATTCGCTTAATTGTGAAATGTAATTACCGCCCTCACTGATTTTCTGTAAGGCCAGTTCTAAATTTTTTTTTTGATCTCCAAGGTTACTTCCTAGTAACAAAACTACCTTATGCTGCGACATATTGGAAAATTGATTGATTTATGAGAAGTTTCTTTAAAAACGTACTGGCAAATATAGTGGCTATTGTCATATTATGTGCCTTATTTTTCGTCTTTTTCATTATGATGCTTGTGTTCAGTTCTATGGGGAATGACAAATCTGTTGTGGTGAAAAATAATTCCGTTCTTACGATTAATTTAAAGACCAATATAATAGACAGCCCTACTGAAGAGGAAATGGGACTGTTCAATATCAGTGATAAAAGCAAGAGTGTAATGCTTTACGATGTGCTGGAGGCTATTAAGAAAGCGAAAACTGATGATCACATTAAAGGTATAAGTATTGAAGCTGATGATGTACATGCCGGAATGACGCAGATAGATGATATCAGGAATGCTATTGAGGACTTTAAAAAGAGCGGGAAATTTGTGTATGCATACGGTAATGCTGTTTCGCAGTCTTCTTATTATTTAGGATCTGTTGCAGACAAGTACTATCTTAACCCGTCAGGAATGATAGAGTTGAAAGGACTGGCTACAGAGGTTACCTTCTTTAAAGATTTTGCTGATAAATACGGTATCGGTATAGAAGTGATAAGACACGGAAAATTTAAGTCGGCGGTTGAGCCTTTTCTGAGAAATGATATATCTCCGGAAAATAAAGAACAGCTGGGTACTCTTTTAAATGATATCTGGAAAAATACATCCACTAAAATGGCAGTTTCAAGGAAAATTGATACTGCACAGTTTAAAATGGTTGTTGACAGTTTGTACGGAATGATTCCTGAATTAGGGTTAAAATATAAACTTGCCGATAAACTGATTCAGAAAACGGAGTATGATCAGATGATAAAATCGAAGCTTAGCCTTAAAGAAAAAGAAAAGCTGAATAAAGTATCATTAGCAGGCTATATCAGTTCTTATGCAGATGAAGATAAGTCCGGAGAAAAAATTGCGGTATTGTATGCTTCAGGAGGAATCAACAACGGGGACGGTTACAACGAGATCTATTCTGAAAAATATGTGAAATACATCAAGGATCTTCAGGATGATGATAAAGTAAAGGCAGTTGTTTTCAGAATCAATTCCCCGGGCGGAAGTGCTAATGCTTCAGATGAAATTTTATTTGAATTGCAGCAGCTGAAAAAGAAAAAGCCATTAGTGGTTTCTTTTGGTGATTATGCGGCTTCAGGAGGATATTATATTGCAATGGCAGCAGATAAAATTTATTCAGAGCCTAATACACTGACGGGGTCTATCGGAGTTTTCGGAGTGATACCTTATTATAAGGATATCGCAAACAAAAACGGTATCCGTTCAGATATTGTTGCTACCAATGCCAATTCCCAGTATTATTCGCCCCTCAACGGTGTTACCCCTTATGGAGTAAACCTGATCACCAGAAGTGTGGAAGGAACCTATAAAAGATTTGTACATTTTGTAACACAGAACAGAAAGCAGACTTTCGAGCAGATCGACAGTGTTGGCGGTGGAAGAGTATGGAGTGGGGCACGTGCTAAAGAGATTGGTCTTGTTGATGAACTTGGAACACTGAATGACGCTGTAAAATTTGCAGCACAGAAAGCAAAATTAAAGTCTTACCATGTGTCTTCCTATCCTAAAAGAATGTCTCCATTTGAGCAGATCTTCAAAGACCTGAATGAAGAAGATATTTCTGCAAGGATCATTAAGAATAAGATAGGTAAAGCTAACTATGAAATTCTTCAGCAGATCACAGATCAAAAGCTGCAGTCTGAAGTGAAAATGGAAATGCCTTACCAGATTAAGATCAACTAAACTAAATTATATTGTACGAAAAATCCCGGGACTGAATTTCAGTTCCGGGATTTTATTTTTTATTTGTTTATTAGCCTTTCCTCGTGGCCATTCCGTAGATCCAGAGAACTATAAGTGCTCCTCCTACAGCTAAAAGCATGCTTCTGAAATCAAAGCTGTCTGTAGTTCCCCATCCCAGAAAACTGCCTATAAATCCTCCTACGAAAGCTCCAACAATACCTAAGATAATCGTCATCAGCCAGCCACCGCCTTGCGTTCCAGGCATAATAAGTTTTGCAATTGCGCCCGCGATAAGACCAAATATGATCCAAGTTAAAATTCCCATAGTCCTAAATTTTTAATTGTTAATAATGTGTAAATTTGATATCTAAGTTAAAGATAAAATATGATAAATATCATCTTTTCTTGAAAAAAGAGTCTACAAATTCTGTACCATTAAACAATTGAAGGTCCTGCATCTTTTCGCCTACCCCTATATATTTTACCGGAATCTGAAACTGATCTGATATACCTATAACAACACCTCCTTTAGCTGTGCCGTCCAGTTTTGTTACTGCTAATGCATTTACTTCCGTAGCTGCTGTAAACTGTTTTGCCTGCTCAAATGCATTCTGCCCTGTAGACCCGTCAAGAACCAGCAGGATCTCATGGGGAGCATCAGGAATCACCTTCTGCATTACCCTTTTGATCTTGGAAAGTTCATTCATCAGGTTGATTTTATTATGAAGCCTCCCTGCAGTATCAATGATCACTACATCTGCACCCTGCGCAACAGCACTTTGTACAGTGTCAAAAGCTACAGAAGCCGGATCTGAGCCCATATCCTGTTTAACGATAGGAACGCCCACTCTTTCGCTCCAGATCGTCAGCTGGTCTACTGCTGCTGCCCTGAAGGTATCTGCTGCCCCAAGGACAACCTTTCTGCCCTCAGATTTGAACTGGTGAGCCAGTTTTCCGATCGTAGTGGTTTTCCCAACACCATTTACGCCCACTACCATTATTACATAAGGTTTTTTTGAAGCGTCTATATTTCCTGTTCCGGCATGAGGATTTTCAAGAAGCAGTCTGGAGATTTCTTCACGGAGAATATTGTCAAGTTCCCCTACACCTACATATTTATCACGGGCAACGCGTTCTTCTATTCTTTCTATGATTTTGATGGTTGTGGATGCACCTACATCAGATGCAATCAGTATTTCTTCCAGGTTATCCAGTACTTCATCATCTACTTTGCTTTTACCGACTACGGCTTTTGTCATTTTTTCAAAGAAACCCTGGCTGGATTTTTCCAGGCCCTTATCTAAAGTTTCTTTTTCTTCTTTTTTGAAAATATTTTTAAACCAACTCATAGTTTATTCTTATTTGTTTTTTATAACTGCCGTAGCCTCTACTTCTATAAGTACATCATCTCTGAAAAGACGTTTCACTTCCACAAGACTGCTTACGGGAGGATTTTGAAGATTGATATATAAGTCACGGATTTTTCTAAAGTCTGGTGTTTTGGAAATGTCAGTGATAAAGATTCCCAATTTTACAATATCCTTTTCGGTAGCTCCATATTCTTTCAGAATGAATTCAATGTTTTTAAAAACCTGCCGGGTCTGCTTCTCGACGTCGTTTCCTACCAGATGACCTGCAGCATCCAACGGAACCTGTCCGGAGACTAAGATCATTTTAGAGGTTCCACAGTCGATACTTACTGATTGTGAAAGCCCTTTAATGGTAAAAACCTCTGACGAACCTTTATATTCTACATTGCTCATTTTTTCCTGACCGAATGAAAATAGAAAAAATTCTGTGAAAACCAGAATAAAAATCTTTTTCATAGGAATATATTTAATTGATTAATAATCTGGTGAACAAAGATAACAAAAAAACTACCCAAAATCTGAGTAGTTTTTTATATTGTAAATAAAGTAGGGATTATCTTGACTTTTTTATGCTTTACAAAACAAATTTCTGTGGTCATTCTTTTTGAAAGTAAAGATGTCTTCAGTAAATGTTCATCTAATTGCTATTATAAAGCTACCTCATCTCCTAACCTGGCAATATTATAACCGTTTGCCAAAACTGTTTTAGTTTCCTTACTGTTTGGAATTAAAAGTTTGTTGGTATGATTAAAATGGATAAAGTGAATCTTTTTTTTATCCCTTGCCGGTAAGTTCTTGAACATCTCCATGCTTTCTACAACAAAAGGATGGGGAATATCTGCAATGTTTCTGGATCCTATTTCTTCGGCATCATAAAATGTAGCATCCAAAAAAGCATAATCTACATTTTTTATGTAATCAGTGATATTGTGTTTCCACTTACCCCATTTATCAACATCTGGAATAAAAAGTGCTTTTTTATTAGGTCCTTTAATGAGATACCCTACTGTTTCTGAGTATTCATCCCGGTGAGGAACCTGTATAGGAGTCACCTGCAGTCTGCTGCTGATCTGTGTCGGAATTTCATTTTGAAGCTCCTTGATGGCAATATTATTTATATTTACCAGCTGAGACCAGGGACCATTGTTTTCAAGAAAATTCTTAAGTTTTGGCATTGCATAAACGGGAACTTTTTCTGAATTCATAGCTTCTTTTCCTAAAAATATCAATCCTGCATAATGGCCAATATGGGCGTGGGTAATAAAGATGCCGTCAGGTGCATTTTTTTTTGGAGTGCCGGAACGTTCTTGCAGCAACTGTACCTGTTGTGTAAAATCAGGACTTGCTTCAAAGAGATAATTTTTCTGTAACTCATAATCAATTACTCCTATTGAAGTTATTTTTCGGTTCCTTATCGGGTGTTCCCAAAGATCAGCACAGCACTCTTTCTTACAGCCAGCTTGTGGTGAGCCCGCATCCTGGATATTTCCTAAAACGATAAGCTTCACGCCTTTCTCCGGGGTTTCTATATTTTCTTTTTTTTTGTTAGGTTGACAGGACAGAGAGAGACCTGCCAGAAGAATAAACCAGTATTTCATATTTGTGTTTTTAAAAAGCTAATATATAAAAAAAACTACCCAAAATTTGAGTAGTTTTTTATATTGTAAATAAAGTGGAGATTATTTCTTCAAATAACCGTCTACTTCGTCTGCATTCATTACTTTTTCTTCGAAAACGTAAGCACCTGACTTAGATGACTTAACCATTTTCACAACTTTAGTCATTTTTTTTGACTGTCCGCTTTGTAGGGTTGCTACTACTTTCTTTGCCATGGTAAATTATATTTATAAATTACTTGATTTCTTTGTGAACTGTAACTTTCTTAAGAACAGGATTGTATTTTTTCAACTCCAGTCTTTCAGTAGTGTTCTTTTTATTTTTAGTAGAAATGTATCTTGACATTCCCGCCATACCACTCTCTTTGTGCTCTGTACATTCAAGGATTACCTGAACTCTGTTTCCTTTTTTTGCCATGATTTATTAATTCTTTTTAATCAATCCGTTTCTAGTAGCTCTTTCAATAGCTTCCTCGATTCCAATCTTGTTAATCACTCTCAATCCATGAGCTGATACTTTCAGTGTTACGTGCTTATCTTGCTCCGGAAGGTAAAACTTCTTCTCCAATAAGTTAATTTCAAAACGACGCTTCGTTTTGTTATTAGCGTGAGAAACGTTGTTACCAACCATTGCACGCTTTCCTGTTATTTGGCAAATTCTTGACATATCTCGATGTTCTTATTTGTATAATATTTGAGGTTGCAAAATAACGAAGAATTTTTTAGATAGACAAATCTTTTGAAAAATATTTATAAATAACTGACTGATTAATAATCATGAATTTTAAAATAAAAGAATCACCGAGATACGCTGAGGCAAGTGACTGATATATTTCATGTAAACTTTCCGGTAAAAGCAGATCCTAATGTTTTATCTTTGTTTTTAATTAATCTAAATAAAAATAATATGAAGAGGATTTGTATTCTTTTATCTATGCTTCCCGTTGGCCTGATGGCTCAAAACTATGCTGAAATCCAGACTAATATGAAAAATTTTTATTATGGATCGGGTCATACGGCTGATATGGATGGTGACGGAAGGCAGGATGTGGTAATCAACGGCGCTATTGATACTGACAATGATGGAAATGTTGATACATCTTTTAACGAAGTATACAAAAATAACGGGATCTCAGTTGAGCCTTACGCTAACCTTGGAGTGACTGCAACGCATCTGGGAGATATAAAATTCATGGATTTTGATAATGACGGTCTTCTGGATATTATTTCTACAGGATTAAGTTATAATGATGTTGTGAATTATAAACATTACAGGTTCCGGAATTCAGGGGCAGGTTTTATTAAAGATGCTGAGCTTGACGGGAAAATCTATGGGTCTTTAGAAACCTTTGATTTTAATAATGATGGTAAGATAGATTATGCTATTAACGGAACACAATATGTAGAAGGAACTGATTTTCTGAATAATCTGGATTTCTATAAAAATACAGGAACTGATTTCGAAATCTTGAAAGGCTGGCAGCCGGGAACACAGAACGGAAGCTTCAAGTTTGTGGACCTCAATAATGATCATCTTCTCGACCTCGTGATTCTGGGAATGGAGCAAGGTGATCTTCCGGTCTGTAAAGTGTACCTGAGCCAGGCAGGAACATTGACACCTTCGCAGAGTCTTACTGCTCTGACGGGCGGTAAAATGGATTTCGCGGACTTCAATGCGGATGGTTATCAGGATATTGTTATTACAGGTCAGGATGACAGCTATTCCGGATTTCTTGCCGTATTAATGAATGACGGGACCGGACATCTGGACCCACAGCAAATCAACGTTGCCGAGATCTCAGATTCATCTGTAGCTACAGGTGATCTGAATAATGACGGATACTATGATTTTATCGTTTCCGGAAACGATGAGAACAGCGATGCTGTAGTAAAAACTTTTTTATACAACCCTTCCGCTCAAAACTTTACTGAAAATATACCTACAGGACTGCATGCTTTAGGAGGCCCGGGTTTTGTGAATTTATTTGACTTTGACAATAACCACCGTCTGGATGTTTTATTGGCCGGATTTGATTGGGCAGATCCGGGCATGCCTTCACTTACCAAAATTTTCAGAAATACTTCTGCGGAAGTTAACCTGAAACCTGTGCCTCCTGCAGTCCTTAATGTAACAAAGTCCGGAAACCGGTTTAATTTCTCATGGAGCGGTGCCTCTGATGACAAGACCCCGACAAATGCCCTGCATTATGAGATTAAGGTTGGATCTACTCCCGGAGCCGCCAATATTGCAAAATATATCGTAACAACACCGTCATGGTTCCTGGATCTTGATTCTTCTGTTCAGAATGTGTATTGGAGTGTAAAATCAATAGATGCTTCAAAGGCGTTTTCTGATGCTTCAGTACAGAGCACATTGGGAACGCTTGATGTAACGGTAAACAGCAAGGTCTCAGTGTATCCGAATCCGGCATCAGAGAAGATATTTATTAAAGGAGAAAAAGTTTCGGATGTTGAAATATATTCTATAGACGGAAGAAAACAGAATGTTATTTTAAACAATGATCAGTCGATCAACGTATCACACCTTACAAAAGGAGCTTATCTATTAAAACTGAAAACTAAAAACGAAATAACCACTCAAAAACTTATGATTAAATAAAACTGAAGAGTTCTATTAGTAAGAAAAGCCAGACGTCCAGCTGGCTTTTCTATTTTTTAAGCAGAAGATTTGATTGAAAAAGAACTTTATCCCAGCGGATAAAGTTCTTTTTATTTTGTTAAAAGCCTATGTGTGCTTTTTTTTTATACACAAAATACTAAACTAAAAACAGAATATTTTCTTTTGTGGCTTTTGTGGTCGTATTTATACAGGGCATTAGCAGGATTTGTGAAAATAAAGATTATGCTTTCTTGGTCCTGTTCCTGAATTTTTCAATTAAAAAGTAAAACAGTAAAAAGCCCAGTGCAAAAATGGAAAACCTTGATAACAGGTCTCCGGCCCTTGTATAGAAGGTCATCGTTTCGTAAAGATTCACTTTGGCGAATAATGTCGTTTTATCCCCATAGAAAGTATCTGCTTCTACTTCTCCTTTTGCATTGATATGGGCCGATATACCACTGTTGGCTGCACGCGCAATTTCTCTTCGGGTTTCTATGGCCCTTAATTTTGCATATGATAAAAGCTGTTTGTGCCCTTCTGTGACGCCCCACCAGGAATCATTGGTCATAATGCCTAAGAAATTGGCGCCTTTTTTCACATAATCCGTAGTAAATTCTCCGTAGATACTTTCGTAGCAGATGATAGGTGCCAATCTGCCTTTATTGTAAGGATTTGAAAAAGATTTTCTTTCCTCATCTATTCCTAAAGAAGCCACAGTTCCGCCAAGATTAAGCATTGCATCGCCTAAAATTGGCTTTAAAACACTCATATACGGGAAGATCTCAACGCCCGGAACGAGTTTCCCTTTATGATACACCTGAACCTTCTCTTGCGGCGCAAGCTGGATAGCTGTGTTATAGCTTTCTACCCAAAGCTCGGGATTAACCTGATAAGCTTCTTTCGGGATATTTTCCTGGTTTTTATAGAAACGGTGCGAAGAAATTCCGGTTGCAAAAACAGCTCCGGGGTGTTTTGTTAGAAATGCTTTTACATTATTTAAAAGCAGACTTTTCTCAAAAGCAGTTTCGGAGATTGATCCTCTTCCGGGAAGGGCTGTTTCCGGGGCAATATAATAATCAATCTTCCCTTTTGAATTGTTTTCAGCTAAAGCTAAAAGGTCATTTTCAATAGTCAGGCTGTCCTTTGAATACTTTTCAGCGTAAGGATCAAGATCAGGCTGCAGCATCAGAACGTTGACCTGCCCGGAAGGTTTTTCATCAAAGTTATTATATTTGATCAGTGAAATAATCATCGGAAGAATGATCAAAGCAGCAACAATGGAAGTGTTTTTAATCAGATCTTTTCTTTTTCTTCCCGCTTCCCAGGTTCTTAAAGTATAGAAAATTAAAACATTGACCAGTAAAATCCAGAAGCTTCCACCGGTTGCTCCCAAAGTGTCGTACCATTGTATTAATTTAGGATAATCTGAAAATACATTTCCTAAATTCAGCCAAGGCCAGGTCAGTTCCCAATTCAGATGGAATTTTTCAAAACTCATCCATATGGCAATCAGAAATCCTAATCCCCAATACGTTCCCTGTGCATTTTTGTACCAGTGATAGCACTGGAAAACAAGAGAGTAAAGGAAAGAATTGACTAAAACAGGAAATACAACGGCCATCATGGAATGGCTTCCGTCAGGGTTTCTGGAGCCATATAACCATCCTGTCGTTACAATATTCCAGATTATAAAACAAAGATAGGAAAGCCCGAAGACCATCCAGCTTTTTCTTTTATACGATGAAAATTTTGAGATTCCGTGTTCCATCATTAAAAGCGGAACAAGGGCAAAAAATATAAAGAACGGAACTCCGTAAGTAGGCCACGAAACAGACAGCAGCATTGCTGAAATGAGCGTAAGTAAAATGTATTTCATTAAATTAATTTAACACACAAATTTAATGTTTTTGAAATGAATAAATTTGTACCTGATGTTAAAGAAATCTTATAAAATTATTATTGTTCCGTATACGCTGTTTTTGCTGTATCTGATGTTTCTGGGGATGGGCAGGTTTCAGTATGAAGATAACCTGATCAGGATAGAGCCGGTTTTGTCTACCGTACAGTTTATCCGCAACACGATTGGATGGAAGGATATTGTCATTATTGTTCTGGGCAATATTATTATGTTCATTCCTTTCGGCTTTCTCGGTTGGATATTTCCCCGGCTCAGAGATCTGAAAGTGCTGATCTATACCTTTATTTCCTCTATTATTGTCATTGAAGCACTTCAGTATTTTACCCGAATGGGAATATTCGAGGTAGATGATATCATTCTTAATACGTTTGGTGCATATCTCGGTTGGCTGCTCTGCAGGCTGGTTGAAAAAAGATTTAGCCGTTTAATTCTTTAGCGCGCTTTTCAGCATTTAAAATTCCGTTTTTTAAAATTTCTTTAAAACGGTTGTCCTCAAATGTTTTTAAAGCCGCTTCAGTGGTTCCGCCTTTGGAAGCCACATCTTTAATGAGCTCTTCCAGATTTTTCTCTGAATTGTTGATCAGGTGATAAGCACCCAGCATGGTCTGCTGTACAAACAGTTTGGAAAGATTTTCATCGATACCCATTTCTACGCCTGCTTTTATCATGGCATCTACGATATAATAAAAATAGGCAGGTCCGCTTCCCGAAAGTGCGGTAACGCCGTCCAGAAGGTCTTCGTTTTCGAGATAAACGGATCTGCCGGTGCTGTTCAGCAGCCGTTCAATATTGATCAGCTGGCTGAAAGAAATACCTCCTGCAGCGGTATAGCCTGTAATTCCCATTCCCAACAGGGTAGGAGAGTTCGGCATGGCTCTCACCACAAGCGGATGGTTTAATAGTTTCTGAATTTTTTCAATTTTAATTCCGGCCATAATGGAAAGAACCATCTGATTTTCTTTCAGGGTAAACTGGAAATTCTGAGTAACATGCAGAAAATCCTGCGGTTTTACAGCCACAATAATAAGATCAGCATCCAGTTCTTTGGTTTCTTCAAAAGTAGAGATCTGTGATTTTGGAAACTCTTCGGCAATTTTAGAAATTTTGGACTGACTTCGTGTGATCAGATGTAGGTCTTGCGGCTTGATCAGTTCGTACTTTAAGAATGATTTGGAAAAGGAAAGGCCCATATTACCGGCTCCGAGGATGGCTATTTTCATATTTGCGTTTTTTATTCTTTATTCTTTATTCTTTATTCTTTGTTCTCTGTTTATAGGGAGTTTTTATTTCAGATACTTTCTGAAAACTTTAGAGTAGTTGTCGTTGAAATTAATAAGATCTATATTTTTAAAAGAAATTTTCCGGGGTTTTTTATTAATTCTGCCTGCCGGATCGTAATTGTTAATAAGTACCGTCCTAGTGGTGATATCTATAATTTCACCAATTGAAAATAAGAATTTTTTATTTTTTGTGCTTTCAACAATGCAATGAAAATTCTGTTTTTTTATGGATTTAAAAAGAGATTCAGGACTGTCCAAATTCGTTTTCTTAATAATGTCTTCATTAAACTGGATCAGCTTTTCATCTGCATAGATCGCCTTTGATACTTTATCGTATATATTGTTGCGGATCCCTCTGACTCTGTGATAGGGAACAATTTTAGTCCCTGCCAATGTAAAATCATTGGTCTCTTCCATCATGAGAAAATCATCAGATAATTTTACTAAGAAGCCATGTATTGCAGAATCATCATCAAGAGTAACTTTGACAAAATCAATATTCCGGATATGTTTTTGGATTAATTTTTTAAATTCCCTTTCTGAATATTTTTTAGCCATAGTCCCGATATTTTCAGCTAAAATAAAACTATTTAACCAAAGATAGGGTCTGAATCAGCTTAAATTCTATTCGGTTGGGAATTCCGGTCGCCTCATTTTAAATTTTGTTCCTGAAAGAGATTCAAGAAAAGAAACGAGCGCTCTGGTTTCATCTTTTGTTAAGTTCAGAGGCTTTAATAAAGGGTCGGTAACAGGGTGCATCGGGTCCAGTTTCTTTTTTTCAGGATTGGGGTCCAGCTGGTGCATGCCGCTGTTGTAAATATTCACAACACCTTCAAGATCGTTGAACAGTCCATTGTGCATCCAAGGTTGTGTAAGCATTAAATCTCTTAATTGCGGTGTTCTGAATTTACCCACATCTTCAGATTTTTTGGTAACGTCATACAATCCCAGATCCTGATATTTCTTTTTATAATAGGTGAGCCCGATATTGTGAAAAGATTCATCTGTAAGATACTGCCCGTTATGACAGTTCATGCAGCGGGCTTTGGTACGGAAAATGTGCATTCCGTAAATCTCTTCGTCCGATAAGGCGTTGTATTTTCCTTCCAGAAATTTGTCGAAACGGCTGGGCTGGCTTTTGATGGTTTTTTGGAAATCGGCAATGGCTTTTACAATTCTGTCATAGGTAACTTTATCTGTGCCGTATGCTTTTTTGAAAAGCTCCTGATATCCTTTTACGGCCTGTATCTTGGCAGGCAAGGTTTTTACATCCATTGCCATTTCGTGATGGGCACCCAGCGGACCTGCAGCCTGCTCTTCAAGGGTTTTTGCCCTTCCGTCCCAGAAAAACGACTGGCGTTCTGCAATATTATATAATGAAATAGAATTTCTGTTTCCTAAAAGATGGTCACTTCCCAAAGCAACACGTCTCCGGTCTGACCAGCCCATTTCCGGATCATGACATGAACTGCAGGAAACCTGGTTTGATTTGGATAATTTCGGATCGAAGAAAAGCATTTTACCGAGAATAACATTAGGCTTATCCTGCTCGGTGAAAAAAGCAGTATCATTTTTAATAGGAGCAAATTCTTTCCATTGCACTCCGTAATCGATATCAGGCTTCGGCCAGTCTGTGATTGCTTTTTTGTAGCTTTTTACAATATCTTCAATGCCAGGATCCTGAATATTCGAAAGATCCTGATTTACTTTAGATGTAAAACTCCACAATACCAATAAAACCAATCCTAAAACCCAATATATGCCTCTTTTCATCACTTAAAATGTTATTCCGATACTTCCTCCTGCAAAATTATTATTTTTTTCCTGAATTTTTTGTGACTGATACTGTACACTTACAAAGAATGCAGGCAGTTTTTCAAGCTTAAAATCATATCGGGCGGATGCTCCGAATGTTGTGATATCACTTGCCTGGAAATTGAAATCCTGAAGAATCCATGCATTTACCCCCGCGTTTGGTGTGGTCGCCAGAGCATTAATGGATTTATTCACCATTCTTGTAGAGAAATAGGGTTGAAATGTTACCATTTGACGGTCATTGATCTGCTGTTTTACATCTGCATTGATCCCGAAATAAGAGTACACAAATTTCTGTCCGGCATCAGGAAATAATCTTCTTTCTTTGATCTCTTCACGGCCGTAAAAAGGAACCGCTGTCACCGAAAAATTATCTTTGGTGTACTGGTAGAAACCTTTTACGGTAGTTTCATAGTTTTCCCTGCGGTAGGATTCTCTTTTAAAAATTTGGGTTAAAGCTACGGTATTCAGAGAGTAGCCATATTCGGAGCCGGTATTTCTTGCTGCTCTGTAATTGACCAATAAGCCTAACCTGTGTTTTTCATGAACGGTGAAGAACTTAGCTCCTTCTATTTCAAAGTTTTCATTCTTCAGATTGGAAATATCAAAGAAATTATTGGAGCTGTCATTATAGCTTTTCAGGTTGTTGCCTGTTCCTGCGGATGCCTGAAGGTAAAAATCCTGACCTCCGTTTCCGGAAATCTGAATTCCTCCTTTGTAAGTAAATTCTTCAAACGTGTTTTTGGGTAATGTTCCTCCATTGAAGAGATAGCTTGAAAAACCGAAGCCTGACATCTGATAAACATAGGGTCTTCCCAATAAACTCTGGAAGTTGACAGAGCTGTTCTGGGTGTATTTATTCAACTCACCGAAAATACCTATTTCATAAGTTCTGAAAACCTTGTAGTTCAATCCTGCATTGATCTTCAGATCAGAAGTTGTGCTTCTCATTCTTGGATCTCTTGAACGGTAACCCAGCTGTGCAGAATAGCTTACCTGTCCGGCAAGGGTCCATCGGTTCAGCTTTTGCAGATAACCACCGGCAAACTGATAGCGTTCAAGGTTTAATTTTCCTCCTACAGAATCTGCTGTGGTGTAAGGTGCAATACGGTCATAATCTAAAGTTTCATTCCATTTTACAGAATTGATTTTTAGATTCTGATAACTTGCATTTCCCCAGACATATCGGTTAGGCTTTAGTTTTTGAAAAGATTTTGCTTCTATAGTTAAGCCTTTGCTGCCGCTTCCCAATTGCTGGCGGTAGTTTTTATCATTGTTGTTATGATATCCGGCACTAAATTCTGAGAAGGAAACAGAACTGTAATCCGACATTGCTGCTGGATTATAGTAAAACTGAGTTTTAAAATTTCTTTCCGTACTATACTGATTGTTCAGGGTTTTAAAAAGACTCAGGCTGTCCTGCGCTTTTACTGTTAATGAAAACCCAATCAGCAGTAAGAAAAAAGATCCTTTTGTATGTAGCATAATAAGTAATCTAAACTTTTAGTGTACAATACCGTTTTTCAGACTTGGCTCAGAGTCTCTGGTGAAGTCATTAGACGAATTGTTGGTATCCATATAAAGGTTTTTCCCGTTGTTCATCTGTCCTGTTACTTTACGTCTTACAGACTTTCCAAAACGGGTAGGGTCCTTATCAATTGTTCCTACTGACGTCCATCCTCCGTCGATACTTGCTGAAGTTAATACATGAACGAATTTTGTTGAAATACTGTTGTTTACCCCGTCTATGATCCAGGAGTTCGGAATAGCATAGGCACTTTTTGAAGTAACTCCTCCCGCACTGTTCTGGTAAGTATAATTATATTTGAAATTCGTAAGGAATGTATTTTCATCTTCTCCGGCAGGGAAACGTGCAATAATATAACTTTCAAATCCACGGTCGTGAAGGAAGAACATATTGAAATTCATCTGTGAGTAAATGATTTTCGCATTCGGAACAGAAGGGTTGTCCACCTGGCCCAGTGCAGGGTTTACAGACGGGAATTCAAAATTAGCATTATGAAGGTCATACGCTGTACTTGTGTTTTCCTTATGGTTAATAGCATTGTCTGCAATAACGATGAAGTCACCCGGCTGTACAGGGTATTCGGTTCCTGATCCCGGTAAAACCATCACTGCTTTTACTGCAAATGAAAGATTTTTGTTGTATGGAGTAGGATTTTTATCATCCGTTGTCAGGAATTCCGACTGTCCCAGAATAAGCTTGTCAGCATACAATACTTTTTTGGTGCTGTTGGTTAATTTGAAGTAACGGCTTGAATTGTAGTTTTTACCGTCAGCGGTTTTTACTCCTGTAAAGAATACTTCTTCAATCACAAAATCCTCATGGAATTTTTTCAGGATCAACGGAATCTCAAGATTGGTGACCAGTGTTGAGATATCAGTCTGTGCAGAAGCACCCACTCCGATCTCATCATTGCTGGAAATTACGATACCGTTTACTGTAATTTTATAAGAACCGTAAGGAACCTCGAAAGTATAGGTATTTTTGTTTTGTATGGTTTGTTGAATGATTGCTCCTGTGTTCACTTCCTTCAGCTCTACATCAAGGGTTTTGTAAGAGGAAATATGATCTCCCGTAAAAGACAAAGTTAATGCTCCTTTCTGGGCAGCTGTTACTCCGAAATCATCATCGCTGGAGCAAGAAGTTACCGTAAATGTAGCGGTCATTACTGCAGCTAAACTTAATAGTAAAAGTCTTTTTTTCATGTTATTTTCTTTTGATATATATTAAAAATTATAATTTAATTCCATTCCGAAATACGGAGTATTCAACCCTCTTCTATATACTTTTACATTGTTGAAAGTATAAGGGGCACTGTAATTGAAAAGCCTGTTGACAAACAGTGAAGTCTTTAAGGCTTTGTAAATGCTTTTCGTTATTTTAATATTTCCGGTAAGCGTAAAAGTGGTTAATTTGTCCAAATTATCGGTTACAGAGACATTTCTTACCAGCCACTGCTTATACATATCTGCTCTGTCGGCATCCGTGAAAGGATGAATGATACCATCGGCTCCATAATAGGAAATAGGTTCAGGAATTTTTCTGTCGTTGATGCTGTGATTATACAGACTTCCCTGTAAAGATGCTGAAACAATCAGATCCAGGCTTGGAAGATAAGTGTCGATGAGTACATTGTAATTGATGTTGGAATTATTATAACCGTCATCATTTTTATAAATTCCATAATAAGGAAATGGTCCTACACCAATTGACACATTAGGTTTGAAAGCATAAGGCACAGAATTTCTGTACTGCGTTTTGAACCAGGCACCGGTAAATGTAAATCTTGTATTGATAGCTTTGATCCTTGGCGAAGTATACCCGAATTCAATACCCTGTTTTAAAGTCTCACTTCCGTTTTCTGTGACCAGGTATTCACCAAGATTTGTTTTTAATTCGTAAGGTACATTCGTAAGATCCGGGCCGTTAGGAGTCCATTGGGACAGATCTACCTGCGTAGCATCATACTGCTTGTATGAATGGACAGACGTATGAAGCATATTGCGGAAACCATTGTTCATATCTTCTTTAAAATATGTAACGAAAAGCTCATGATTTCTGTAACTCAGGTCAAGACGGATTTCCTTTTTAATACTTTTAGCTGCTTCAATGGCTTTATTTTCCCTCGATTGAACATAGGTCATAAAGTTGACATAACGGTATTTTTCATCGTTATGGTAATAATTCAGCTGGGTATAGTCCCTGTAATCTTTATTCGGATAAAGCATCAGAAGTGTAGGCTGTTTGTAGAAAAGCCCATACCCTAAAGTTATATCTGTTTTCAGTGGATAATTGTTGATCATCAGATGCGGAAGATTGTATTGGAAATTGAATCTTGGTTCTGTAAAAACTTTTTTGCTGATGGCAAATGATTCATCAATTCCTAAATTTTTTGACATTCTTAAACCTGCATACAAAGTAAATTTATGCTGGTCAAACGCATAGCTCATCTGATCACCGAAAAAAGCAGATAACAGATTCGAGGCCGGAAGCTCATCATATGCTCTCGGCCTTTCTATATTAACAGAGGCAGACGGGGGCGTTCTCATATCGTATTGCAGACCTTTTCCGTTATTTTTTGAATACCTCCAATCAAGTCCGGCTTCATAAATGTGTGTGATTCCTCCTGTTTTTCTAACTCCATTGGCTTTGAATAACGCGGTAATATCTAATGGTTTTCCTTCCGTTGAAAAATTGGCTACATAACGGAGGTTGGGATAGAATCCTACATTCTCACCCTGCTCAGTAGCCAAGGAGAATGAACGCGGACCCGAAAGCTGAATCAGCTTTACCTGTTCAATCTTTTCAAAACCTTGACGGATAGCTGTGTTTAAAGTAAATTTGTTAAAGAAAGAAGACTTGTCCAGCTGGTAAATGAAATTGTTGGTCAGACTGATTCTTGTATTGGTAGATTCATACTTATCAGTCGAGGGATACCCGTTGTCAGGATCGTATTTTAATTTATCAATATTGGTAGAAAAGTCAATATTGGATCTCCATTCCAAAGGTCTGCCCCATAAGTTGGACATTTTTTTTGAACGGATAGAAGCTGTGATACGCTGATAATTTTCAAATTCATTCGTAGGATCAGATTTGGAATCAAGATAATCTGCGCTCGCGCTCAGCTGCCATTTATCCGTTATCTTGAAACCCTTGCTTACATAATACTGCTTGCTGTATCCATCCGCTTTGAATCGCGCCTGCAAAGGTGATTGCCCTATTTTACGTTCTATTTTGATCAGACCGGAAGTCAGATCACCGTAAGATGCAGAAGGAATTCCTCTGATGATCTCCACTTTTTCAATATCATTCGTAGAAATAGTTCTCATATCTACCCCTGAAAAAGCCGTTTCTCTGCCCATAGGGGCTTGTAAAAACTGTTTTGGATCCACTGAAAGCTGCAAATCGGCATTAGAATTAATGATATTGTCATCTACCATAAATTGAACACCAAGCGATGAGGTGCTGTATTTATCACCAGAAAGTCCGCCCGTATTTTCTCTCAGGGTAGCTTTATTGACACCGTTCAAAGAAGGGAATTTTGCCAGTCCGCCAGGCAATAATTCCATCAAATCCGTAAAACTTGACGGCTGTAAATGCTGCATCGCCTGCCTGTCTATTACGGATTTAGTGGTTAGTCCCTTGCTTTCCTTAGAGAATATAACGACCTCTTCCAGTTTGTTGACAGATTGTAGCCGGACCGTTACGTTCTGTCCGCCGGATATTGTTAAACTGAGTTCTTTTTCCTGGTAATTAGGATGGGTGATTTTTAGATTATACTTTCCATTTGGGAGTGTTAGAGTAGCACTGCCGTTTTTGTCTGTAATTGTGGAGATCTGGTTAATACTAATAGAAGCTTCTTCCAGCTCTTTGTTTTTGTCATTAAAAACAGTAATATTTAACGGGTATTTGTCATCTTGAGCATAAACATATGGCGTGCAGAAAATGAAAAAGAAAACGAAAGATAAAAATCTGATCATCCTGATTTATTCTAAATAAAAATTCAAGCGCAAAAGTATTGAATATAATAACGCAAGTAAATACTTATTTAGAATAAATTAAAATAATTGATAAAAGTCAGAAATATTATTGGGAAAAGTTTACATAATACTCAGTTGGATTTATATAATATTCACCTCCCTTTCCAGCTCTATTCCGAACTTTTCCTGAACAGAATTGATAATCCCTGTAGAAAAATCGAAAATTTCTTTTCCGGTGGCATTTCCTGTAGCGTTCACAATAACTAAGGCCTGGAGTTTGTGTGATGCGGCATTTCCAATCTGTTTCCCTTTCCATCCGCATTGTTCGATCAGCCATCCGGCAGGTACTTTTACAACATCTCCGTTCGGATAGCCTGGGATATTTTCAAATTTCTGCTTTAAATCTTCAAACTGGATCAGAGGAATGGTTGGATTTTTGAAAAAACTTCCCGCATTTCCCGTTTCTTTAGGATCCGGCAGCTTGCTCTGTCTGATATTGATCACTGCTTTGGAAACATCCTGAATGGTAGGATGGCTGATGCCTAAATTTTCCAGCTCCGTTTTTATCGCCCCGTATTCTGTTTTAATGTGGTGATTCTTCCTTGTCAGTTTAAAACTCACTTCCAGAATTACATATCTTCCTTTTCCTTCCTGCTTGAAAACAGAATCCCTATAGCCGAAACGACATTCTTCAATATTAAAAGTTTTAAGCTCAAGATTTTCAAGATCTAAAACAGTACAACTGACAAAAACATCTTTTATTTCCGTTCCGTAAGCCCCGATATTCTGCATAGGGGAGGTTCCTACATTTCCCGGGATTAGCGAAAGGTTTTCCAGTCCGCCGTAATTTTTTTCAAGGCTGTACATTACAAATTCATGCCAGTTTTCCCCGGCTTTTGCCGTTACAAGCACTTCATCTTCATTACGATCTTCTTCAGAAATTCCCTTTAAGCTGAGTTTAATAGCTAGTCCGTCAAAATCTTTCGTCATCAGGATATTGCTTCCGCCACCTAAAAATAATATCTGAAGATGGTGATCTTTGGAATATTTGACTGCATCCCTGAGCTGTTCGAGGTTTTGTACTTCAGTGAAGTATTTTGCTTTGGCATCAACACCAAATGTATTATAAGGCTTTAAGGAAAAATTTTCTTGCATGTTTTATCGGTATTCTGTGGGAAGAATGAGAGTGAGTTGTTCTTTAAACTGTTTCAGCTGCCTGTAGTGCAGTGTGTCAACATAAGAATTAACATAAATATGTGACTTTTTCGGAGTCCTGATCTGGAAAGTTTCGTCGAAGCCGTCTACAGCCTGTTGACTTGGAGAACTTTGTATCACGTCCAGATCTTTAGTATTGATCGAAGATATAAGCTTGTTCCAGGTTTGTATACTTATGGCTGAATTCCATTCCTGATGGATTTGACGGGTTGTGATACCCTTTTCTGCATGTATAGAATCTTTTGTGACTTTGATGATCTTGTAATCACCCTGGCCACCACCGATACTGGATAAACTGATCAAGGTTATTTCATCCGGATTTTTATAACGAACAGGAGTCGGTTCTTTCTGTTTATCACAGGAAAAAAATGCCGGCAGCAAAAATAGTGAAAACAGGAGTTTCAGGTAGATATTTTTTATTGCCGGCATCATAGATTATATTTTTAGAGACTGAATTCTTCTCTGTATTTTTTCAAGGCTTCTTTAAGGATCTCTGCACTTCTTTTAAGGTCTTCCTCTTTCAGAACGTAAGCAATTCTCACCTGTTTTTTTCCCAGTTCAGGATCACTGTAGAATCCTCCTGCAGGAGCTACCATGATCGTTTCCTTATTAAGGGAATATTTTTCTAAAAGCCACTGTGCAAATTTCTCAGTATCATCTACCGGAAGCTCTGCTACACAATAGAAAGCACCTCTAGGCTTAGGACAGATAACTCCGGGAATAGCATTGAGAAGATCTACCAGGATATTCCTTCTGTGTGTATATTCTTCTCTTACCGCTCTGATGTAGGCTCCGTCATTCTGATGTGCTGCTGTTGCTGCGATCTGTCCCAAAAGAACCGGGCTCAGTCTTGCCTGTGCAAAAAGCATGGCTGCATCATGAATTTTCTTGGAACGTGTTACCATACACCCGATTCTTACTCCGCACATAGAATAACGCTTGGATTCTGAATCAATGATAATGCAGTTGTCACTCAGTTCAGGGAAATCAAGCATAGAGATCTGCTGCTTTCCGTCATAAACATATTCTCTGTATACCTCGTCAGAGATAACAACGATATCATATTTCAAAGCAATTTCTGCCAGTTTCTGAAGCTCTTCACGGGTGTAAAGATAGCCGGTAGGGTTACCCGGGTTGCAGATAACGATTGCTCTTGTTTTTTCTGTAATTTTTTTCTCAAATTCTTCAATCGGGGGAAGAGCAAAACCTGTGTCAATAGTAGAGGGAACCGCTACAACATTAACGTTGAATGTGCTGGTAAAACCATTATAATTGGCATAATAAGGTTCAGGAATGATGACTTCGTCTCCGTCGTCACATAAAGTGGAAATAGCAAAGTTTAATGCTTCAGACCCTCCGTTGGTCACAATGAAATTATCAGGCGTCAGATCCGAAAAACCTAAGGTGTGATAATACTCCGTAAGGGCTTTTCTGTACTCTATATTACCTTCAGAAAGTGCATACTCCAATACTTTAAGGTCTATATTCTTTAAAGCATTTAAAGCTGTTTCCGGTGTTTCAATATCAGGCTGCCCGATATTGAGATGGTATACTTTTATTCCCTGCTGTTTTGCTTTTAAAGCATAAGGAACCAGTTTTCTTACCGGCGATGGCGGCATATGCTGTGCTCTGTTTGAAATATTTGGCATTGTTCAAAAAATTTGTATGGCAAAAATAAGATTTAATTTCTCAATAATAAAATAACCTGTTACCCATTTTGAATGCTTTTTAATTGTTTTGAAAATCAGTGAGTTAAAAATTGATTAAGCCAGATATTGATCGGTAATTTCTTTTTAAATATTGGCTATTGAAAATTAATTATACGTCAAAATGTATGAAATTGTTAAAATAATATATTAAAATGCGAATAAAGCATTTGGTTATAAATAATCTTTTCATATATATTGAAATATATTTATTTTAAAATTATGACATAATATTTAGTTATTTTTCAACAAAAGTAAGGCTGTGTTATTTTTTTTATTAAATTTAAGCGATAATAAAAAATAATTATGAAAATACATTTACCATTTAGAGTCTTATCTGTTATGACTCTTTTTGCGGCAACAGTGATGAGTGCCCAAAACTTTCAGACCATGCCTGTTCAGTCCGGATATACGGCAGATGTCATTGCTAATGGTGTAGGTTCAGCGATGTCCTCTACTACAGAAGATGTTGACGGAGTGTCTTTTGCATTTGTAGCCAGGGATTTTCAGCTTACATCCACCAGCACGCCACTTACTTATGGACTTCCGGCCAACGGAATCATCAATTCCGTAGCGGCTTCTACACCAGGGCTGAGCTTCAAACTGGGAGATCTGTTCGGAAACAATTCCTTAAAGATTTCAAGCAATACTGCCGGGAGTAACAGCGGAACGCTTTCATTTGTAAGTCCGGCTGCTGCTTTTAAAGTATATATGCTTTCTACCGGTGGAAGTGGAGCATGTACAGTGAATGTAACAGTCAACTTTACGGATAATACTTCTCAGACGTTTTCGGGAGTAGCGATCTCTGACTGGTATGGCGGATCGAATTATGCGATCCAGGGAATCGGAAGAATCAACAGAAGCAATAATGTTTTGGAACCGAATTCTTCAAATCCAAGACTGTATCAGTCTGTTTTAGCCATCGATGCTGCCAATCAGACTAAGCCTATCCAGAGTGTTACGGTAACTAAAACTAGCGGTACAGGAATCGCAAACGTTTTTGCTTTTTCTGCCGATGCCTATACAGACTGTGTAGCACCAACGCTTCAGCCTGTAGGTACGCTTAGTTCAAGCTCTGCTCAGGTTTCATGGACGATACCGGCCAGCGTTCAGGCGGTAAGCTATGATATTTATTACAGCACGAGTAATACAGCGCCTACTGCCACAACAGTACCTAACCATCCTGGAGTTACGGGAACTTCTTTTACCATTCCTTCTTTATCACCAAGCACGGTTTATTATTATTGGGTAAGAAGTAATTGCAGTACGGCAACGTCTCAGAGCGGATGGTCGCTATCAGGAACATTTACCACTTTATGTGGTGCAGTGGTTCCTGCATACACGAATGATTTCAGCACCTTCCCTGGAACATGCTGGGCTGGTGGGCTTTCCGGAGGAACGCCTGCTACAGGGCCTACAGGAACTACTTCTTATTGGGAGTCAGGTGGGTTCTTAGGGACTGGGTCTGCAGGGTCAGCAACGATTAATTTATACAGTACAGGAAGAACCGGCTGGTTAAAAACGGTACCTTTCAATCTTTCTGCAGGAACATATAAAGTGAAATTTGATTATGGTGTTACAGAGTATCTGGATACTACTCCTTCACCAATGGGGTCTGATGATTCCGTTCAGTTTTTAGTGTCCAATGATGGTGGGACTACATGGATTGTTCTGGAAACCTGGAATGAGGCTAATGCACCTACCAATACATCAACTCAATATGTTTACAGCTTAACAGGATACAACAGTGTCAATACCGTATTTGCTTTTTACGGAACAGACGGAACCGTTAACGATGATCCTGACTATAATTTTTATGTAGATAATTTTACCGTTGAAAGTGCCCAGCTGAGTACTTCAGAAGTAAAAGACGGTATTAAAAAAGTATCGGTTCATCCGAATCCGTTTAAAGATATTCTTTATATTTCAGATAATAGAGAAGTGAAATCGGTAACAGTAGGGGATTCTTCCGGAAGAGCAGTGAAAACATTTACAGGAGCTGTGAAGGAACTTGATTTAAGTACCCTGAATGCAGGCCTGTATTTTGTTACAATCCACTTCAAAGACGGATCACAGTCTACAGTGAAGGCTGTCAAAAAATAATTTTTTTAATGTCAATAAAATTGAACGGCAGTGCATTGATGTACTGTCGTTTTTTATGGATTAAATTTTCGGTTATGGTATTTATAAATTTTGTTATTTTGGTAGAAATTAAAACGTACTGAAAATGCAAATTCCAGCGGATTCTATAGCCGATTATATATCAAAAGTTCCTGAAGAAAGACAGGAAGTATTCAAAAGACTATTTGATACCATAAATGATAACCTGCCAAAAGGCTTTCGGGAAAATACCAGCTACGGCATGATTGGTTGGGGTGTTCCCCTCGACACTTATCCGGCCGGGTACCATTGTGCTCCGGGTACACCATTGCCATTTATGGCTCTGGCTTCCCAGAAAAATTTTATTGCATTCTATCACATGGGAATGTATGCAGATCCTGAACTATTAAACTGGTTTGTAGGAGAATATCCCAAATATTCGAAGAGAAAGCTCGATATGGGGAAATCCTGCGTAAGATTCAAAAATATGGATGATATTCCTTTTGAACTCATTGCTGAGGTCAGTAAAAAAATGACGGTTCAAGACTGGATTATTGCCTATGAAACACAGTTTAAAAAAAAGTAAGGAATCTGTTTCAAAAGGAAAATAGATTTAATAATTTGTAACCTTAATTGTCAGGGAGGTAAAAAATACTATGATTAATTTTAAACAAAATCTGTTTCAAAAAGTTCCAAAAGCTTTAGCCTGTGCTATTTTTTTTATTGTGATTTTATTATTGCAGCAATGTGCCTTTCGGACTAAATCCGGGAAGCTGAAGAACGGGGACCTGCTTTTTGTGACAGCAAAAGAAACCGGTCTCTCGGGAGCGATTAATAATGTAACGCAAAAACAGAAAGAAGCTTCATTTGATCATATTGGAATTGTAGAAAAAGAAAATAATCATTGGTATGTACTGCATGCAGCTCCCAAAGGTGGTTCTCAAAAGCAGGAACTGCAATATTTTCTCGCAGATCAGGCTGATGACGGTCAGAAAGTAATAATTTACCGTCTCAAGCCGGAATATCAAACCTCTATTCCCGTTGCCCTTAAAAAGGCAGAATCTATGGTAGGAAAACCTTATAATTTCAATTATATCCTGGATGAAAATTCTTATTACTGTTCAGATTATATAGAAAGAGCGTTCAGGGATGACGATATATTCAAGCTGGAACCGATGACATTCATTGATCCCAAAACAGGTAAAACCAATGATTTCTGGGCAGAATTTTATAAAAAGAAAAATCTGAAAGTTCCGGAAGGAGAGCTGGGCTGCAATCCCAATGGACTCGCTGCTTCAGAAAAACTGGAAAGAGTGGGGGAATTGTAAATATGATAATGTATAATATGCCTCTAAAGATCATTTAATCTTAGGGGTATTTTTTTTCAAATTCAGGTAAGATCAAAAGTTTGATGGAATAATGCTTCCAGATTAAACTAAATGAATTAAGTTAAAATTTAAAAATATTAGTCTACTAATTTGGTAGACTAATAATTTTTTATATTTTTGTCAAAGATTTAACGCAATAAAGCAACCATGATCTAGAAAATGTTTAACCAAAAATTGTTTAGTGATGATAACACCTAATCCTACACTGCAGGTATTACCTAATAAAATCAACCTGCCTAAAAAAGAACTGATACTGGAAATAGAATTAAATGGCAAGATGAAATTTGAGCATTTAATGAATACTATCTATAATCAGTTCGGGATCTGTCACAGAGTGTTGTCTGCTAACGTAGAATATGTCAACGGAAACAGTTTTGGTTCAGTACAGTTATACATCAATGTTAATTCAGAAGATTACCAGCAGCTGGAATTTTATCTGAATAAAAATAAACTTTTAAATACCATGGTGGAATATAACTGCCGTAAGTATTTTTAGGGGAGATTCATATAGTTTTAATTACAAGAAAGTATCCGGTTTTATCGGGTACTTTTTTATTATAATAACCTGAATTAGGATAAGAATTAATAAATTATCCATGATAACCGTTCAGCTCAGGTGGTGGGTTCTCCGGCGGCGGAGGCTGATAGTCTGCATTCTGAAAAATAAAAGCGTTCAAAATTAATCTGAACGCTTTTTTATTACGGTAGAATATAATCTAAATTCTTTCAATATCAGCACCAATAGCTTTCAGTCTTCCGTCAATATTTTCGTAACCTCTGTCGATTTGTTCAATATTGTGGATGATAGATTTTCCTTCTGCAGAAAGTGCTGCGATAAGAAGAGCATTTCCGGCTCTGATATCCGGGGAAACCATAGTAGTTCCTCTCAATGGAGTTTCCTGGTTCAGTCCAATTACTGTGGCTCTGTGTGGATCACATAAAATAATCTGTGCGCCCATATCGATCAGTTTATCCACAAAGAATAATCTGGATTCAAACATTTTCTGGTGAACCAGAAGGCTTCCTTTCGCCTGAGTGGCTACCACTAAAATAATAGACAACAGATCCGGGGTAAATCCAGGCCACGGAGCATCCGAAATGGTAAGAATAGAACCATCAATGAATTTCTGAATCCTGTAATTTTCCTGGGCAGGAATAAATATATCGTCATTGCTCTGCTCAAGCTCGATTCCTAATTTCCTGAATGTGTTGGGAATAACGCCAAGCTGGCTCCAGTTTACATTTTTAATGGTGATCTCAGATTTAGTCATGGCAGCAAGACCTATCCATGATCCGATTTCTACCATATCCGGGAGCATTGTATGTTCAGTACCGTGAAGATATTCAACTCCTTCAATCGTTACCAGGTTGGAACCGATTCCGGAAATGTTGGCCCCCATTCTGTTCAGCATTTTGCAGAGTTGCTGAAGATAAGGCTCGCAGGCAGCATTATAAATTCTTGTTTTTCCTTTGGCAAGAGCTGCAGCCATCACAATATTGGCTGTTCCGGTTACAGAAGCTTCTTCAAGAAGAATAAACTTCCCTCTCAGCTCCTTAGCTTTCAATGAATAGAAATATTCATCTTCGTCATAATTAAATTCAGCGCCAAGTTCTACAAGTCCCTGAAAATGAGTATCTAACCGTCTTCTTCCTATCTTGTCGCCACCGGGAGTCGGCATATATGCTTCACCGTAACGGGCAAGCATTGGCCCCATCAGCATAATAGAACCTCTCAGTTTGGCCCCGTCTTTTTTAAATTCGTCAGACTTAATATAATCAAAATTGACCTTATCAGCTTTGAATGTGAAATCGCCCTGTCCGTTCTTGGTTACCTTAACCCCGAAGTCACCGAGAATTTCAATCAGTCTGTTTACGTCATGAATGTCCGGAATATTTTTAATTCTTACCTCCTCATCTGTTAACAGCACAGCACATAAGATTTGTAAAGCTTCATTTTTTGCCCCTTGTGGAGTGATTTCACCATGCAGTCTTTTCCCTCCTCTTATCTGAAATGTTCCACTCATTACTTTCTGTTTTTATGATTATTGTTATGCCTTCTCTTATTGGTTTGGTTGTTCTTGTTATTGTTATTATTGTTGCTGCTTCTGCTGCTGTTACTGTTGTTTCTGCTGTTGTTGTTATTGCTGGTATAATAGATCTTGCTCTTTTCCAGAGATTCTATTCCTGTAAGATCAAGTCTGTTTTCAGAAAGCTCCTTCAGGTGACGGAAAATAACATCATCTGTTACATGTTCCTTATTATATACATTATAGGACTTCTTCATGTTGTTGGCAATTACCTCGATCAGAGCTTCCTTTTCGTCGCCGGGCTCCAGTTCGATGGCTTTTTCTATCAGTTGAAGAATACTTTTTCCGTAGAATTTAAAATCTCCCTGAAGTTTAGGGTATTCCATCCTCTTAGGCTTTTCCGCAAGCTGTTCTCTGGTAGGGAAAGGGTATGGGGAATCCACATCAAGATCATATTCCGCTAAAATGAAAAGATGATCCCAAAGTTTATGTTTATAATTTTCTTCGTCACGGAGCTGAGGGTTTCTCTGACCCATAAAATCGATAATGGCCATAGCCATTTCACTCCTTTCCTCTTTGGTAGGGAGCTCTTTGCAGCGTTCAACCAGCTGCTGTATGATTCTGCCGTATTCCGGCATATGAAGCTGAGTTCTTTGGGTGTTATATTCCATAATATGCAAATATATGGATTAAAAGAAAAATTGTTTTGAAATTATTAAAAGTTTATGATTTTTTAATGAAATTTTTAAAGATCTGTTGCCATAAATTATTCAGTGAGAATGAAAATATTTCATATTTTTTATACTTTATTTCAATAAAATTGTAATTTAGTTAATAGATTAATAATTAAAATACACGTATGAAAAAAACACATTTCTTAGTTTCGATGCTGGCTTTAGCATTCTTTAGTTCCTGCCAGAACGGTGATGAAAACGATAATGAAAATCTTCAGAAAGAGGAAGTTCATGCCAAAACCGTAAATGTTACCAAACATGACGGGCGTCCCTTCAGTACCGGAAGCGGATCTGCTGCCGGTAAATATGTATCAGGCCCCGGAGGTGGAGTGATGATGCAGGGATTCTACTGGGATGTTCCCGAAGGCGGAACCTGGTGGAATACTGTGAAAGACAAGCTGACGGCCTGGTCAGATTCCGGAATTAGTGCCATATGGCTTCCACCAGCCTCAAAAGCCCAGAATGGAGCTTATTCTATGGGGTATGACCCAACAGATTATTATGATTTTGGAAATTTTAACCAGAATGGAAGTGTAGAAACCCGTTTTGGATCCCGCACCGAGCTGGAAGCATTGATTACAAAAGCCCATGCAGAAAATATGCAGGTGTATGCAGATATTGTCATCAATCATAACAGTGGCGGGCAGTCTCAGGCCAATCCTTTTACCGGAACAAACACCTGGACAGATTTTTCAGGAATCGCTTCCGGAAAATTTCAGCGGAGCTATAATGATTTTTACAAAAACTCTTACGGAAATAATGATGAAGGTGCTTTCGGTGGATTTCCGGACCTGTGCCATGCTAATCCTTATGTGCAGGACTGGCTGTGGGGGAGAGATGATTCTGTCGGAAAATATTATAAGAATGTCATGAAATTTGACGGATGGAGATTCGATTACGTCAAAGGCTTCGGACCTTGGGTTGTTAATAACTGGAATTCCAACGTAGGCGGATTTTCTGTTGGTGAACTGTGGGATTCCAATGTAAATACCCTAGAATGGTGGGCCAATAATGCCAACAGCTCTGTATTTGATTTTGCAGCATATTATAAAATGGATGAAGCTTTCGACAATGGGAATTTAAATATTCTGAATGACGATATGATGTGGAAAAGAAATCCATATAAAGCAGTGACTTTTGTGGCTAATCATGATACCGATATCATTAACAATAAGATGCCGGCATACGCCTACATTCTTACTCACGAAGGCTATCCTACCATTTTTTACCGTGACTACGAAGAGTGGCTCAACAAAGAAAGGCTGAATAATCTGATCTGGATCCATAATAATAAAGCTACCGGAACTACATCCATACTCTATACGGATAATGATGAATATATCGCGAGACGTAATGGGTATAACGGGAATCCCGGACTGGTAGTTTATATCAATAATTCGTCGAGCTGGCAGGAAAGATGGATAGAAACTAACTGGAGCAGCCAGCAGATAAAAGATTTTACAGGTAATTCCGGCTGGTATCCAACCACACAGGGAGATAAATGGGTAAAAGTTCAGGCACCGCCAAACAGTTATTCAATATGGTCATTGAACCAATAAAATTTAAGAAGAGCAAGGATGATTTCATCTTTGCTTTTTTTATTCATACTTTGGAAATAAACTGTACAGAGTCTACAGGTTTGTGATAAAATCAGATTTCGATAAATTTCTTCTTTTGCTCACGATCCGGAAGAAAACATTTCTGGTTAGCCAGTTTCATTCTGTTCCTTGAGATAAGGTCATATATCGGGTCACTTAAAAATGCAGGAATTATTTTTCCGGGTACCAGGAGCTTGTAAACGCCGCCCAGTACATTAGCGATCTGCAGTACAGCACGTGATTTAATGAAGTAATACTGTCCCGGTTTCCAAAGATAAAGGGTATTGAATACTTTAGTCTCAAGACCTCGTTCAGACAGGAACTTCTGTCCGAAATCAGACTGCAGGGATGCAAACATAAACCGGTCATTCTTATCCCGTTCAAGGATCCACTGTACCCAAAAATTACAGAAACCGCAGTCGCCGTCAAAAAATACGATATATTTATCTTCCCATTTCTCCTTCATAACTTTAATTCTTAAAATAACATTTTCCTTTCGGTATCTTCTTTTACCTTTTTGAAGTATTTTACCAGTTCTTTACGCTGTTCAGATGTTAGTTTGGCACCTTGGTGTCCCACATAGTAGGATTCAAGAGGCATTTCCTCTTTTTCTGTCATTTCTATGCATTCTTCCAGTTTATTCACCTGCCTTTTAGGTTCATATACTGCAAATGTAGAGAAATTAAGATGCTTTCTGCCTTCCTCTATATGATTTTTAACAAACCACGAAGCCGGCGAAATACTGGCATACCACGGATACCTTGTTTCATTGGAATGACAGTCATAGCAGGAAGTTCTGATGATTTTTGCAATAGGTTCCGGTGTTTTTTTGATCTTCAGAAAATCCATGCCTGGCGTTGGCGGAGGATTAGTCTTGTCGACCGGAAAAAACTGTATAATAATAAATGCAACAAGCAGAACAACCAGTATTTTTTTCATATCAATCATATTCTTGAATATAAAAATAATCAAATTTTATTAAATCGAATGAACTGATTATCAAAATATAAATGTTTATTTGAATCATTCTAAATATGACAACTTAGTCTTGCTTTTTATATACCTGTTCTTGAATTTTTATTAACTTAATTGCATTATTAGAGTTTTTAATATCCTGCTTTCAAATGATTGTTAAATTGAATATATTATAGTTTTTAACTATTGCTTAAATAATTATTAATAGATTGTATTTATAAATTAAGCTTTGTAAGTTTGTTTTGTCTTAAAAGAAACTGTATTAATCAACATAAAAAATTAAACGATAATGGAAAAAGATTTGAATGACATCAGTAAATGTCCGTTCCATAACGGAACGATGAAAAAAGAAGCTGTAGCAGGCGGAGGTACAAAGAACCTTGATTGGTGGCCTGATCAGCTTAGGGTTGATATTCTGCGCCAGCATTCATCACTTTCGGATCCCATGGACAAAGACTTTGATTATGCTGAGGCATTTAAAAGCCTCGATCTTGAAGCTGTAAAAAGAGATCTTCATGCATTAATGACAGATTCTCAGGACTGGTGGCCTGCCGATTTTGGCCATTATGGGCCTTTGTTTATCCGTATGGCATGGCACAGTGCCGGGACGTACCGTGTAGGTGACGGAAGAGGAGGAGCCGGTTCAGGACAACAGCGTTTTGCCCCTCTGAACAGCTGGCCGGATAATGTGAGTCTCGATAAGGCGAGAAGACTGTTGTGGCCCATCAAGCAGAAATATGGGAATAAAATCTCCTGGGCAGACCTTTTGATTCTTACCGGGAACATTGCTCTGGAATCTATGGGCTTTAAAACATTCGGTTTTGCAGGAGGACGTGAAGATGTTTGGGAACCGGATATGGATGTTTACTGGGGAACGGAAAAAACATGGCTGGGGGGTGACCTTCGCTATGCTCACGGTTCAGAAGGAGTACCTGAACAACATGGAGTACTTCCTACTGATGATGATGCAGACGGTGATATTCATTCCAGAAACCTTGAAAAGCCCCTCGCTGCCGTACAAATGGGACTTATTTATGTAAATCCTGAAGGTCCGGACGGAAATCCTGATCCTATTACAGCAGCCAGAGATATCCGCGATACATTCGGACGTATGGCAATGAATGATGAAGAAACCGTAGCTTTAATTGCCGGTGGACATACCTTTGGGAAAACACATGGGGCGGGGCCTGCCGATAACGTTGGAAAAGAGCCGGAAGCAGCAGGAATTGAACTTCAGGGATTAGGATGGAGCAGCACTTATAAATCAGGAAAAGGAACAGATGCCATTTCCAGTGGTCTGGAAGTTACCTGGACGGAAACACCAACTGAGTGGAGTAATTATTTCTTTAAAAATTTGTTTGAAAATGAATGGGAACTGACCAAAAGCCCTGCCGGAGCTCACCAGTGGGTTGCCAAAGACGGAGCAGAGATCATTCCTGATGCTTTTGATCCGGAAAAAAAACACAGACCTACGATGCTGACAACAGATCTTTCCTTAAGGCTGGACCCTGTGTATGAAAAAATATCAAGACATTTCTATGAAAATCCGGATGCATTTGCAGATGCTTTTTCCAGAGCTTGGTTTAAGCTGACCCACAGGGATATGGGTCCTAAAGCAAGATATCTGGGACCGGATGTTCCTCAGGAAGAACTGATCTGGCAGGATCCTATTCCTCAGGTTGATCATGAACTGATCAATGAGGCAGATATTGATTTCTTAAAAGAGAAAATATTACATTCAGGATTAAGTGTTTCAGAATTGGTATCTACTGCGTGGGCTTCCGCTTCTACATTCAGAGGAAGTGATAAACGCGGGGGTGCCAACGGAGCAAGAATCAGGCTGGCTCCTCAAAAAGACTGGGAGGTAAACAATCCTGCTCAGCTTCAGAAAGTTTTAGGAGTTTTAGAAAACATTCAAAAAGAATTCAACGAAAATCAAACTGACGGTAAAAAAGTATCATTAGCAGATGTAATTGTTCTTGCGGGAAGTGCAGGAGTGGAAAAAGCTGCAAAAGATTCAGGACAGGATATCAAAGTTCCTTTTGCACCTGGAAGAATGGATGCTTCACAGGAACATACCGATATAGAATCCATGAGCTATTTAGAGCCTGCAGCAGATGGGTTCCGTAATTATCTGAAAAAGAAATTCAGTGTATCTACAGAATCCTTACTGATTGATAAGGCACAGCTTTTAACATTAACAGCTCCTGAACTTACAGTACTTATAGGCGGAATGCGAGCACTGGATACGAATTTCGACGGATCAAAACACGGGGTATTTACCAGCCGTCCGGGAGTACTTACCAATGACTTCTTTGTTAATCTTCTGGACATGGGAACACAGTGGAAAGCTATTTCCGAAGACCAGGAACTGTATATGGGAACCGACCGGTCCACAGGACAGCCAAAATGGACAGCTACCCGTGCAGATCTCGTTTTCGGGTCCAACTCTGAATTGAGAGCTATTGCAGAAGTATACGCCAGCTCCGATGCTCAGAGAAAATTTGTCAATGATTTTGTTTCTGCCTGGGTTAAAGTGATGAACTCTGACAGATTTGATTTAAAATAATTGTCAACTTAATATAATATTATCCAAGAGGCTGTCTCAAAAGTGAGACAGTCTTTTTTATTATGTGCAAAAAAAGAGGCTGTCTCAAAAAGTACCCTATTTCTTAACTCCTGATAATATACGGAAATCACACAAAGATAAAATTATTACAATATAAAGCCGACTCAATTAATCAAAATAAAAAAGCAATCAACTGTAAACCAGGAGATTGCTTTTAAATGTAGACCCACAGGGATTCGAACCCCGACTGACGGTACCAAAAACCGGAGTGCTACCGTTACACTATAGGTCTGTTTATTTTGGTGGCGCGAAATTATAAAAAATTATTTAACTGAAAAAGTATTTTTTTGAGGTTGATAATAAAAAAAACAATGTTCATCTATAATTGTGTGATTTTTAATTGAATAGATGAATGATGATTGGGTATAAATTTATTTCAGAAATTGTACTTTTTCATCAGCTAAATAATAAAATCTTATCTTTGCAAAAAATTGGGCTCCAAAAGTTGGAGATACCCATTAATAATTTCATTTATTAAACATTTTTATGTCAAATATTGTTGCAATCGTTGGGCGTCCCAACGTAGGAAAATCCACACTTTTTAACCGTTTACTAGAAAGAAGGGAAGCCATCGTAGATTCTACGGCGGGTGTTACCAGAGACCGTCATTACGGGAAATCCGACTGGAACGGAGTAGATTTTACAGTTATAGATACCGGCGGATATGATGTAGGAACGGATGATATTTTTGAAGAAGAGATCCGTAAGCAGGTTCAGCTGGCAATAGACGAAGCTACATCCATTATTTTTATGATGAATGTAGAAGAAGGTCTTACTGATACCGATTACGAAATTCACGAACTTCTTAGAAGATCAAACAAACCCGTTTACATCGTTATCAATAAAGTAGATTCTGCTAAAGAGGAAATAAACGCTACTGAATTCTACCAGTTAGGAATTGAAAAATATTACACTTTATCTTCAGCTACAGGTTCCGGAACAGGAGAAGTTCTGGATGATATCGTGAAAGATTTTCCTACAACAGATTATAAAGATCCTTTCGAGGGATTGCCGAAAATTACGATCGCAGGCCGTCCCAATGTTGGTAAATCTACTTTAACAAATGCTTTACTGGATGTAGAAAGAAACATCGTAACAGATGTTGCGGGAACTACAAGAGACAGTATCCAGACCCTTTATAATAAATTCGGATACGAATTTGTTTTAGTGGATACTGCCGGAATGAGAAGAAAGTCTAAAGTAAATGAGGATTTGGAATTCTATTCGGTAATGAGATCTATCCGTTCTATTGAATTTTCAGATGTTGTGATCATTATGGTGGACGCAACGCTGGGCTGGGAATCTCAGGATATGAATATTTTCGGTTTAGCACAAAAGAACAGAAAAGGAATTGTGATCGTTGTGAATAAGTGGGATCTTATTGAAGATAAGAAAACCAACACGGTTAGAGATTTTGAAAACTCAATTAAAGAGAAGATCGGTCAGTTCAGTGATATTCCAATTCTTTTTGTTTCAGCATTAACGAAGCAGAGAATCCTGAAAGCTGTGGAAATGGCAATGGTTGTATACGAAGACCGTAAGAAAAAGATCAAAACTTCTAAATTGAATGAAGTAATGCTTCCTATTTTTGAGCAGACTCCGCCACCGGCTAACAAAGGGAAATATATTAAAATCAAATACTGTGTACAGCTTCCGACGCCGTCACCGCAGTTTGTATTTTTCTGCAACCTTCCTCAGTATGTAAAAGAGCCTTACAAAAGATTTACTGAAAACCAATTGAGAAAGCAGTTCGGGTTTACCGGAGTTCCTATCGAAGTGTATTTCAGACAGAAATAAAATATTTGCTGATCAGTTAATTTGATGATGTGCTAATGTCAATTAAGATACGGAAAAGAAGAATGAAATTTTAGATTTAAGTATCAGGTTTTCATTAGACATCATTAAATATACTGAATTACTTGAGATTAGCAGAAAGTTTGTCATTGCAAACCAGCTCATGAAATCAGGAACATCGATTGGAGCTAATATTTTTGAAGCACAGAGTTCTGAAAGCAGGGCAGATTTTATCCACAAGCTGAAAATCGCAGATAAAGAAGCAAAAGAGACGGAATATTGGCTATTGCTGTGTGAAAACTCTGAAAATTATAACTTTGACCCGGCTTTAAAAATACAGTTATTAAGTATTCAGAAGTTATTATCTAAAATAATCTCAACTGCCAAGAAACAGTAATTAATTCAACAATCATCACATTAACATATTACCAAATCATCACATCATTATATTATTAAATTGACTATGGTAACAGAACTTTCAAAACAGTCTTCTTTAATAAACTCCTGGATCAATGAGCTTAGGAATATAGACATCCAGCATGACAGAATGAGATTCCGTAGAAATATGGAACGTATCGGTGAAATTGCAGCTTTTGAGATCAGTAAGCAACTGGAATATAAAGAAGTAGAGATCCAAACCCCTTTAGATAAGATTAAAGTTCAGGAAATAGCCGTTCAGCCGGTGATCACTACAATTTTGAGAGCTGGTGTTCCTTTGTTTGAAGGAATCCTGAGCTACCTGGACAGAGCAGACTGTGGTTTCGTTGCAGCTTACAGAAAGCATGATGCCAATGATTACTTCTCCATCAAGCAGGATTATCTTACCTGTCCGAATATTGAAGGAAGACCACTGATCGTAGCAGATCCAATGCTGGCAACAGGGGCATCATTAATTGAGGCGATCAAAGACCTTTTGACCAACGGAACTCCGACCCAGTTACATATTGTGGCGGCAATTGCTTCCAGACAGGGAGTGGAAACCATCGAAAAAGCTTATCCTGAAGCGAAAATTTGGGTAGGGGCCATCGATGAAGGATTGACATCAAAAGGATACATCACACCAGGACTAGGTGACGCCGGAGATTTAAGCTACGGTGAAAAACTCCAGCGATAAATACTAAGAGCCCGTTTAAATTTTCTTCAATAATTATTATGCAGAAATAATACTGAAGAAAAATATTTCTCCTGCAGATTAAGTCGTTGTAGCAGATTTATTTCAGTTATAAAAATCTGCGTAATCTGCCAAATCAGCGAGATTTTAAAAATTTAAGCAGTCTCTAAGAAAGGTTCCAGAAATCTTTCATCAGATCAAATAATAAATTAGGCCGTACTTTTTCCATAGGATGCTTGGTATCCGGAAGTATGGCCAATTTTGCATTCGGAATACTGCGGAAAGCACTCAGGCTTTCCTCTATACTTACCATATTGTCCTTGTCTCCGGTCATGATCTGTACTGGAATACTAATTGCCCAAAGGCTGCTTTCATTCAAAGGAGGATTTTTACCCAGTGCAACCATCATCTCTGCAATGGCAGGCAGAAGCTGTTTCCATTTTGCACCGTGCTGATTTTCCAGCTGCTCTGCATATTTCGGAACTTTCAGAAGAATAGCTTCCGGATCAAGCATTTTGCTTTCCTTTAAAGCCTGCTCTTCAGTCCAGTCGAATTTTGTACCCAGAGTCATAATCGAATTGATTCTTTCAGGGTATCTTAGCGCACAGCAAAGGGCTGCATAGCCTCCCATACTGTGTCCAAAAATACAGACATCCTTTACATCTTCTTTTTCTAAATAATCCTTTATTTCCTCAGTGTATTTTTCAATGCTGATCGCATTTTCCGGTAGTTCTGTATTTCCGTGCCCGGAAAATAAAAGCGTATGAATATTGAAATACTTTGACAGCTCTTTTTCATAAGGCTTAAAAATATTACTGTGTCCCAACGCTCCATGCAGCAAAAGCAGATTTTTCATAATCAATAGTTTACCGGAAAATTAAGAAAAAGAATCGGAAGAGAAAAGGTGTTGAGTAGGAGAGTTTGAGAGGTTTAGGGTTTGAAGGGTAATAGTGTTGGTTTTAATAACCATGTAAATCACAGGTATCTCCAACTGTAATCCTTAAACTGTATTTTCCTTCCTTTAAGACTCTATAACTCTATAACTCTAAACCTCTCATACTCCTTTACTACGCATCCACCGCCATTACCAAAACACTCACCTTGTTGTTTCCCGCATTTAAAATCTCCCAGGCAATAGAGGATACGGTGTTTCCGGTAGTAAAAACGTCATCAATTAAAAGAACATGTTTTCCGGAAACAGGTTTAGAAAGAGAAAAAGGATTCACTGTTTCCAGGCGGTGCTTCTTATCTTTTAAAGCCTGCGCTTTTGAATAATGATTTCTTTGAATCAATTCATGGTCAAATGGGATCTGATAAAACCTGGACAAAGTCTCTGTGAACAGATGCAGCTGATTATAGCCTCTTTCCCTTAACTTTTTAGGATGAAGCGGAACTGATACGAGAATATCAGGCTTTTCATCCCTGAAATCCAGACGTTCCACTGTCCATTCAGCAAGAGTTTTCCCCGCATTTTCCCTGCTTTTGTATTTTAGTTCATGGATAAGTTTCCTGCTCAGGCCATTTTCCTCAAACTTCATCAGGCCATAAGTGTTTTCAACGGGAAACAGGAGCCTGCATTTTTCTTTGATGATGTTTTCGCTGAAATAATCAAAATGGGTAAAATGAATCTGCTTAAAACATAAGCTGCAGACTAAAAGATCTGCATCTGTGATCCGGTTGCATTCAATGCATCGGTTGGGAAAAAATAAATCTAATATCATTTGTGTGTTTTTTTTAATGAGAAGTTAGAAATTAGAGGTTAGAAGTTAGATGTCAAAGTTTTAATTTTGCAACTATCAACTATCAACTATCAACTATCAACTATCAACTATCAACTATCAACTATCAACTATCAACTATCAACTATCAACTATCAACTGCTTCCTGATCTTCTCAATGGCATTCTTCATACTCAGGTTAAAGTGTTCCTTTTCCAGCCGGACCGGCGGTGCCTGCCTCACCTCACAATCCGGAATACTGCAGGATTCGCAGGTAACTCCTACATTAATTGTTTTTAAAGTCGGAGATTTTATAAAACCGATCTTTTTTATAGTTTGTGTATTTAATAAAATTCCCAGACAATAACTCCTGTTGCTTCCGTCCGAAAAAGGATTTTTCTGTGATGTTGAAATAACAAGGTAGCTGACTCCCTGATCCTTGTAATGTGAGATCTGGGCATCTGTAAGCGTTTCATTTTCTTTTAAATGATGCAGGTTCTTTACGGCGATCCATCTCCGGCAGTAATGCTCGTTGGTCGCATTGGCATGCGGAGCCTGCTGATGGTTGAGGTGAAGTTCCTTTAAGATCTGGATCTTATCCGAATCCTTTTTCTTGACTAAGCACAGATAAAATAAATCTTTAATGCCCAATTCGGAAGAAAGAAGATTGGTGAGCCTGTAATAAAAAGTTTCAGGGGAATCTGTAAAGCCTGCGATCAGTTCCTCAAAGCTTTTTGGCTCCCAGGTATGCTGAAGGAGAAATTCAGTGGTTTTTTCCAGAGTCTGTTCTTTAGAGATCAGTAAAGCTCCGGCGAAATACGATGCATAAAAATTGTTCAGAATTTCCTCAAAACTTCCGAAATCCAGCCATGAATAGGTGTTCGGACGGATTTTTAATTCCAGGACACTGAATCCTATTTCCTTGGCCAGGATAAATGTTCTCTGATCTTTTTCAAGTTTCCGGTTCAGCAGAAGGAGCTTCTGTTCGGGAATAAAAAGAGAACGCAGGTTGTCCAGAGTGCCAAACTGTTCAAAATCTTCCGACCTTATGCGGTAATTGAACTTTTCAGTAAGAATGCTTTCCAAAACAGAGGATCTCAGGTCTTTACTGGTGTCCAGTCCGTTTTCCCTGATGAATTCCATCGCTTTACCTTCAATTTCAGGAAAATAATTATCATAAAGCTCCTGGAAAGACCTGAGCACGGCAAAATAAAAACGTTCCTTGCCTAAATTATAATTCTGGGAGATTTCGATAAGTGCATTGATAAATGCGGTTACCTTTTTAGGAGCATCGCTGATAATGCTGATGAGATTGTTTTTGCTGATGCCAAAAAGATCCAGCGGTACTTCCTTGAAAAAATCCGATTGCAGAATTTCATTAAAAGGAGCTAAGCTTTTATCCAGCTTGGTAGAAACCAGTTCATCAAAAGTGCAGCCCAGTGATTCCGAAAGCTGGATGATTTTATCATGCTTCGGATATTTCTTTCCGTTTTCAATTTCATTTAAATAAGATTTCGACAGTCCGGTCTTTACAGCAAGATCCTGCAGAGACCAGTTTTTCTTTTGTCTCAGCTGTTTCAGCTTCAGCCCGAACACGGTTTTGATAAAATCACTTTCTGAATTCATAATCAAATATAGAAAAATGAATGCGATTATTCGCATAATAATTTTTTAAAATAATTAGCGAACGTTCGCTGATTGTGAATATTTTTATTTATGTTTGTAAAATCAATTCACAAAATCAACAGGTTATGGAAACAGAAACTCAATTAAAAATAAAAGCTCAGAAGCAGTTTGGAGAAATTTTCACTCCGGAACTGACAGATTTTTTAGTAGCTCTTCATCAGAATTTCAACCCAAAAAGATTGACGCTTTTAGAAGAAAGAAAAAAAACACAGCAGTTTTTTGATTCGGGAAATCTTCCCGGCTTTTTACCTGAAACCATCGAAGTGAGAAACGGTAGCTGGAGCTGTGCGCCACTTCCCGCTGATCTGTTGGACAGAAGAGTAGAAATCACAGGACCGGTAGACCGGAAAATGATTATCAATGCTTTGAATTCCGGGGCATCAACTTTTATGGCTGACTTTGAAGACAGCAGTTCGCCAACCTGGGAAAACTGTATTCAGGGACAGATTAATCTTGCAGATGCAGTACGGCGAAATATAGATTTCACTGCTGAAAATGGGAAATCTTACCAGCTCAACGAAAAAACAGCTGTTCTTCAGGTACGGCCAAGAGGACTGCATCTTCCGGAAAAGCACATCGAGATCAATGGGGAGGAAGCATCCGGCTCACTGACAGATTTTGGAATTTATTTTTTTTCTAACGCTGAACACCTGTTGAAAAACGGGAGCGGCCCGTATTTCTACCTTCCGAAATTAGAACATTACAAAGAAGCCCGATGGTGGAATGATGTTTTTGTTTTTGCTCAAAATTACTTGGGAATTCCTGAAGGGACTATTAAAGCTACCGTGTTAATAGAAACGATCACAGCTTCCTTTCAGATTGATGAAATTTTATTTGAATTAAAAGAACACAGTGCAGGTCTGAACTGCGGAAGATGGGATTATATTTTTTCATTTATTAAAAAATTCAGAAACCTTCCCGAATTTACGGTTCCTGACAGAGATCAGGTAACAATGGCTTCTCCGTTTATGAGTGCTTATTCAAAAAGAGTGATAGAAATCTGCCATAAAAGAAACGTTCATGCGATTGGAGGTATGGCTGCACAAATTCCTGTAAAAGATAACTATGAAGCCAACAGTCTTGCTTTTGAAAAAGTGCGTAATGATAAAAAACGTGAGGTGAAGAACGGCCATGACGGAACCTGGGTTGCACATCCCGCTTTAGTATCTGTTGCAAAAGATGTCTTTGACCAATATATGCCGGAAGAAAATCAGATTGATAAAAAATTTGAATACCATATCAAAGAAACCGATCTGCTGGAAGTTCCGCAAGGTCAAATTACCGAAAAAGGTGTGAGAAAAAACATCAATGTAGGTATTCTTTACCTCGAAAGCTGGCTGATGGGAACCGGTGCGGCGGCCATTTACAATCTGATGGAAGATGCTGCCACTGCTGAGATCTCAAGAACACAAATCTGGCAATGGCTGAAAAACGACGCCAGGCTGGACAACGGTCTTGTCCTGACCCGTGAAATGATCCTTCAGTGGGAAGCTGAAGAAATAGAACATATCGAGAAATATGTAGGCGAACAGCGCTTCAGAAACGGAAAATTCAATTTAGCCAAAGAACTTTTCAATGAATTGATATTCTCAGAAAAATTTGAAGAATTCCTGACTTTGAAAGCGTACCCGTTTATTGAGTGAGTATCTTAGAGTGGGAGAGTTTAAAGTAGGAGTGTGGGAGTGTTTTTAGTGTAAGAGAATTGACTTTTGAAAAAGCGGAAAGATTCTGTTTCTAAAAAAGTCTACTCATAACTCATATCTAAACTTATGACCCAACCTACTCTAAAACTCACACACTCTAAAACCCTCAAACGCTCTCACCCTCAAACTCAAATCTAACAAACAATAAATCCAAATATTATGAAAACAAGACAAGAACAAATCCAGGCTATAGAACAGGACTGGCTGAATAATCCCCGCTGGAACGGAGTAAAAAGAACGTATACGGCGGAAGAAGTATTGAAGCTTCGCGGTTCTTATACAATTGAGTATACCATTGCTACAGAAATGTCCAAAAAATTCTGGCACAAACTGAATAGCCAGGATTATGTGGCAGGGCTTGGAGCTTTAACCGGAAACCAGGCGGTTCAGGAAGTGGATGCGGGACTGGAAGCTATATATCTTTCAGGATGGCAGGTGGCTGCTGATGCGAACCTTTCAGGGGAAATGTATCCCGACCAGTCACTGTATCCGGCCAATTCAGTGCCTTCTGTAGTCAAGAAAATTAATAATGCTTTATTAAGAGCAGACCAGGTGCAGTCGGTAAGTGGAAACGGAAATAAGGAATATCTGGTTCCGATTATAGCAGATGCAGAAGCAGGATTCGGAGGAAATCTGAATGCTTTTGAGCTGATGAAGCAGATGATCGAGGCCGGAGCAGCAGCAGTTCATTTTGAAGATCAGCTTTCATCAGCAAAGAAATGTGGCCACTTGGGTGGAAAAGTTTTGGTTCCTACCCAGGAAGCTATTAATAAGCTGGTTGCGGCCCGTTTAGCAGCAGATGTTTTGGGTGTGCCAAGTATTATTATTGCAAGAACAGATGCAGATGCGGCGGATCTTCTGACTTCGGATATTGATGACAGAGATAAAAAATTTGTAACCGGAGAAAGAACCTCCGAAGGCTTCTATGTGGTAAACAATGGAGTGGAGCAGGGAATCGACCGTGGGCTTTCTTATGCGCCGTATGCAGACCTGATCTGGATGGAAACATCTAATCCTGATCTGGAGCAGGCAAGAAAATTTGCAGAGGGAATTCATGCACAGTTTCCGGGAAAGATGTTAGCATATAACTGTTCACCCTCATTCAACTGGGCTGCCAGGCTTAGTGTGGAAGAAATGGCTAATTTCCGCGAAGAGCTTGCAAAAATGGGTTATAAATTCCAGTTTATCACGCTGGCGGGCTTCCATGCTTTGAATACAGCCATGTTTGAGCTTGCTTTGGCTTATAAAGAAAGAGGAATGGCAGGCTATTCCGAACTTCAGGAACGTGAGTTTGCTCTTCAGCAGAAAGGATTCAGAGCAGTAAAACACCAGTCATTCGTAGGAACAGGGTATTTTGATGAGGTTCAGAATGTAGTAACTAACGGTTCTTCGGCAACAGTAGCCATGAAAGACTCTACGGAAACGGCACAGTTCCATTGATCATTTTCCATGTTAAAATAAAATTTTTCAGAGGTGGAACCTTCTCAGTTTTGGGAAGGTTTTTCGTTTGAATAAAAAACTTAAAGTCCATATATTTGATTACTAAATGAAGCCGAAAAAAAATGGATTTAATATACCAAAAACAGATTCAGGTAACGGAAGAGCACATTGACCGGAATGCCCATGTCAACAATGTGCAGTATGTACACTGGGTAGAAGAAATAGCAGCCGAACACTGGGAAAGAGTAAAAGAAAAAACAGAGTATCCGGAAGATATATGGATGCTTGTTGATCACCATATTCAATATAAAAAGCAGGTTTATCTGGGTGATGTGATCACCATTAAAACTTATCCGAAAGCTCCCGACGGAATCCGGCAGCCCAGAAAAGTTGAATTTTACTGCAAAGATCAGCTTGTCGTGGATTCAAGTACACTTTGGGTTTTGGTTGATTCGAAAACTCAGAAGATTAAAAGACTGGAAAGTGACTGGCTGGATAAGCTTCTGTAAGTTTTATGTTGTACCTCGCTCCATAATGTTTCTCCTCCGTTTTAATATACAATTATAGTTTATATTTTGTGATATCAGTTATAATGCGACATGCTTTGTCGCCTTGCAAAAATATCTTTGTTTTTTATAAAAAATATAGCATTATAAAAAACTCCCACAAGTGATATTATTTTATATTAAATCTCAGTAATGAGACTTGTGTGAACATTTAAAATATTAAATTTGCAAAATTATACGAACTAATATACACAAATAGATGAGAAAACTCTACATGAGTGCATTTACGATGTGCACAGTCTTAGGCCTCTCGGCCCAGGAAGTCTTATGGCAGAAAGACATCAAATCCTCTACACAGGATTTCTAAGCCAGGTAACCACAACTATCGATCAGCAGTATCTGATCTCAGGAAGTTCAATACAACCTACCCCTTCGACAGGCTCAGGGACCTCCACCCAGAAACAAAACAACGGCTACGATTTCCATT
>Ga0307416_100000014_pt1 | contig 249053 bp, 219 predicted proteins | sample DK1Cmetagenome_2_FD_203821 | JGI IMG/M metagenome (GOLD analysis project Ga0307416, IMG submission 203821) | Maize rhizosphere microbial communities from greenhouse at UC Davis, California, United States - DK15-C-3 | ecosystem: Host-associated > Plants > Roots > Rhizosphere > Soil | place...
TTGTAGAAGATGAACCAAGTGTTGTATCTGTAATTTCGAGAGGATTAAACGACGAGGGTTTTACTGTGAGTATCTCCCCTGATGGTTTAATTGGGAAGCAGATGGCTTTAGAAAATCAGTTCGACCTGATTATTCTCGATATTATGCTACCTGGAATAAATGGATTGGAGCTTTGTAAAATCATTAAAGAACAGAAACCAAATACACCTATTATTATGCTTACGGCTTTGGGTACTACCGAAAATGTGGTAAATGGGCTGGATAATGGTGCAGATGACTATATAATAAAGCCATTTAAATTTGCTGAACTTTTTGCGAGGATCAGAATGCTGTTGAGGCGATATCATGGCGTGGTTTCACAAGATCAGATTATTTCGGTAGCAGACCTCCAGGTTAATTTAAGCGCAAAAACGGTAAAACGTAATCAGCAAGAAATCGTACTCACTGCAACCGAATATCGCTTAATAGAATATATGGCCAAAAACAAATCAAAAATTTTATCGCGGATAGATATTTTAGAAAACGTTTGGGATATAGACTTTAACCTTGGCACCAATGTGGTTGATGTTTATGTTAATTATCTTCGCAAAAAAATAGATAAAAATGCCGATCAAAAGCTTATCCACACCGCAGTTGGCCTCGGTTATATATTAAAGGAAAAATAATGGAGATTGCCAAGAAAATCACTTTACTTTTCGCCATTTTATCGGCAATTATTATCTCCTTATTAAGTGGTTTTGTTTGGTATTTTTCTAACGATTTCGCCTTTGAAGATTTTTATAAACGTTTAGAGGCCAGGGTTAATATTGCTGCTCAGATTAAATTGTACGAAGACGAAAACAATAAGGTTTACGCTAAAATGCGTAATCAATACCTCGAGCGCCTGCCTTCAGAAAAAGAGTATATCATAGAGGCTGGAAAACCAACCAATAAACTGGACAGAGAGTTACCGGCTAGTTTTTATAACCGCATAAATGCCGGATATGTGGCACGTTATCGTGTTGAAAATCACTTTTACGCAGGAAAATTCTTTAAAAATCCACATAAAGGATATATAGTGATTGTTTCTGCAAATGATCCTTTTGGTTTTCGGGAGTTAAAAGATCTTCAAAGAATCCTAATAATCGGTTTTTTCCTTTCTGTTATTTTATCTTTTGTTGTTGGCTGGAAATTCTCCAATTACATGTTAATGCCATTAAGAAATATAATTAAAAGCGTTAAAAAAATAAAGGCAGAAAATTTACACCTAAGGTTGGATGTAAAAAAAGGTAACGATGAAATGTCGCAGTTAGCCCAAACCTTTAATAACATGCTTAACCGTTTAGAAACAGCTTTCGAAACGCAGAATAACTTTATCAGTAATGCTTCGCATGAATTAAGAACACCATTAACTATTATTAGTGCTGAGGTGGAACTTGCGATGAAAACCATCGAAGATACGGCAAAACAGGAAAAAGCTTTAACGAAAATTAAAGATGAGGCAGAAAGGTTAGAACACATTTTAACCAGTTTACTGGGCCTGGCACAATCTGGCTTTAATGGGAAAAACCAACCCTGGGAAGAGGTACGTATGGATGAACTGTTATGGGAAATTAAAGAATCTGTTAACCAGGTACACCCTAACAGTAAAATAGAAATCGACTTTACCAAACTTCCTGATGATGATGAATTACTAACCCTGCGGGCAAACAAAAACCTGATGAAACTTGCCATCAGCAATATTGTAAACAATGCCTGTAAATACTCGAATGAGAAACTGGTAAGTATTAGTATCGAAAGCAATGCTAATATGCTTTCGATCGCTGTAACGGATCGAGGAATTGGAATACCACAAACAGATATACAACATATATTTGAACCCTTTTACCGTGCATCTAACACAAATGATTTTAAAGGATACGGCGTTGGTTTACCACTTTCGCTAAACATCATCCGTTTGCATAGAGGGAGTATTGCCATTAAATCGCAAGAGGGAGTTGGCACAGAGATTAAGGTTTTATTGCCCATGAAAAGTTAGTCCGTTTTAATGGTTAATTGCTTAAATCGTTAAACTGGTTAACTGTTACTAGTCTAATGGTACAATTAACCCATTAACCAGTTTATACAGTTAACCAAACTTACAGCCACTCCAAAATAGAGTACGCTCTAATCTCATTCTAATCTCCCTCTTATTTCGCTATAATAACATCGCGCTAAACTTGTATAAATAATTTTTCAATTCATTTAAACAAGATATAGCGATGAAAACAGTATTAGTACCAACCGACTTTAAATTAGAAAGCATTAAAATTATTGATGCACTTGTTCAACATCAAAAAAATGAAACCTTTAACATCATTTTTGTCCATGCCTTTAAATTATCAGATTCGATAACTGATATGTTAATGCTGAGTCGCCGAAGCCGTGATTACGAAAATGTTAGCGACGAATTTTATCAGCAGTTAAATCAATACAAAACAAAATATTCTACTCAGATCAACGCTATTGGTATTGAATATTTTTATGGAAGTACAGTAGCCGCTTTCAAAAACTTTATCGAAGCTTTTGACATAGAGCGTATTGCTTACTTAAAAGAATATAATTTTACGCCGATCAATAAATATAGCATCGATCCTAAAATATTAACAGAACGTGCAGGCTGTGAAGTAATTCAATTAAATACATTAACTGTTCATGCTAGTGAAAATTTAATTGACACAAAAATACACGAAACGCAGTTGCAGGAAGCAAATGCTTAATTATCACATTCTAAACTTTATATTATGCTGTTACGAAATAATATTCCGCTCACTTATATATTCGGAAAGATCAAAAAAGAACTCCTGTTTGTTATTGGCTACTCCATAGGCATTGTGGTGTTGTATGAAAACTTTCATGTTACACGCATTTCCATTCCTGTTGCTGTACCAGCGCTACTGGGAACAATCATTTCTCTTCTATTAGCGTTCAGGTCTAACCAGGCTTACGATAGATGGTGGGAAGCCAGAATCCTTTGGGGTGCTATTGTTAACGATTCTAGAACTCTGTCGCGCCAGATATTATCTTTTGTAGAAAATCCGTATGGCTTAGATGAGGTTGAGGCATTTAAAGAACGTTTTATAAAAAGGCAGATTGCCTGGTGTTATGCATTAAGTCAATCGCTAAGAGGTTTTAACCCACGCAAAGGCTTGGAAGAATACCTGTGTGCAGAGGAAATTGCTTTTATTAAAAAACGTAAAAATGTAACCACAACGATATTGGAATTACATGCCATGGACTTAAAAAAGGCATTGCAAGAAGGCTGGATCAATAAATATCAGCAAATAGAAATCGATAAAACCATTACAGCTTTATGCAACCACATGGGTGGATCGGAAAGAATAAAAAACACCGTTTTTCCGGTTACTTATAGCAAATACATTAACATGTCTATCCATTTATTCATCGTGTTACTGCCTTTTGGTTTAATTGAATATTTTGGTTACATGGAAGTTCCATTAGTGGTTGCCATAGCTGCCTTCTTCCTGTTGGTAGAAAAAATGGCTGTGCATCTTCAGGATCCTTTTGAAAACAAACCTACAGATACACCAACCACAACGATCTGCAGAACTATTGAACGCGATCTTTGTCAGATGTTGGATGATAACAAAATATACGAGGACAAACCTCAAACCGAATTGGCACCTGTAGGGTCATATTACATCCTGTAATATTTCCTGCCTAAAAATAATCTCATCATTTGAGATGGTTAGTTAATCGAAATGTATTTGTACTGGATAGCACGATCATTTTGAAAGGTTTATAGTGATACAAAGCCATTCTGTTTATGAATGGCTTTGTTTTTATATTGCTAAATTAATTTACAACTACCGTATGTGTTCCATCTGGATTAACAATTATTGATGTGCTTCCATTATTAATTACAGTAGAATGTGTTCCGTTAGGATTTACAATAACAGATGTACTCCCATTATTGATCACAGTAGAATGTGAACCGTTTGGATTAACAATAGTAGATGTGTTGCCGTTTTTGATGACCGTTGAATGCGTGCCATCCGGATTAACTATTGTTGCCATATTCCCGTTATTCACCACAGTAGAATGAGTTCCATTTGCATTAACAATGGTAGAAATATGTCTGGGGCTACTAAAAGCTGCATGTGTAAAATATGGATGCATCGCTATTGAGACCTTACAATCCATTGAAGATTTTAGCTTAGGGCTAACCTTCAATTTTAACAATTGAGCCGCTGGATAGCCCTTTTGGCTTTTGCGCTGCGATTGCGCACTAACTATTATCGAGCCCGATAATAGCAGTAAAATAATTCCTGCTTTTTTCATTTTGATTTTATTTGTGTGTAAATAAATTTACAAAATAAAAAGCGACACATCCATAATATAGCGATAGATTAATAACCTATTTTCGGATGAAGTCAGCTGTTTCCATCTGACTTATGACAACTTAATTCATCTAGGCTAGAAAATTCAATATGCTGTAAGATGGTAACATCTTACAGCACGATCCAACAAAAAACCCTCTCCAAGACTTAACTTGAAGAGGGTTCGTATCTCGAAGTCCCATTTAGGGGATTTAGGGGTTAAGCATCAATTTTCGCATATTTTGCATTACGTTCAATAAACTCCCTACGTGGAGCAACTTCATCGCCCATTAACATAGAGAAAGTATGATCGCATTCTGCTGCACTTTCAATTGTAGCCTGTAATAAAGTACGTGTAGCAGGATTCAACGTCGTATCCCAAAGTTGTTCTGCATTCATCTCACCTAAACCTTTGTAACGCTGGATGTGTACGCTATCTTCTTTACCATTCCCTTTAATACGTTGTACAGCCGCATCGCGTTGTACATCATTCCAGCAATATTCGAAATCTTTACCTTTTTTAACCTGGTAAAGCGGTGGAGATGCAATGTAAACATAACCCGCTTCGATTAATGCCCTCATATAACGGTAGAAGAATGTTAAAATCAAAGTGGTAATGTGAGAACCATCAATATCAGCATCCGTCATAATTACGATCTTGTGGTAACGCAATTTAGTTAGATTTAATGCTTTATCATCTTCTGGTGTACCAATACTAACCCCGATAGCGGTAAACATGTTTTTGATCTCATCATTCTCATAGATTTTATGCTCCATCGCTTTTTCTACGTTCAAAATTTTACCTTTTAGCGGTAAAATAGCCTGAATGTTTCGATCACGACCTTGTTTAGCGGTACCACCCGCCGAGTCACCCTCTACCAGATAAATTTCACATTTTTCAGGATCACTGTCTGAGCAATCGGCCAACTTCCCTGGTAAACCAGAACCACCCATTACACTCTTACGTTGAACCATCTCACGCGCCTTACGTGCTGCAGCACGGGCCGTAGCCGCTAAGATCACTTTGTTAACGATCATTTTAGCCTCTTTCGGATTTTCTTCCAAATAAGCCCCTAAAGCTTCGCCAACAGCAATATCAACCGCACCCATTACCTCGGTATTACCTAATTTGGTTTTAGTTTGGCCTTCAAATTGAGGTTCTTGTACCTTAACTGAAACCACAGCTGTTAAACCTTCTCTAAAGTCATCACCAGTGATTTCCATTTTCAGGTTTTTCAATAAGCCAGATTTATCGGCGTAACTTTTCAGCGTACGTGTTAAACCCCTACGGAAACCTGCAATGTGTGTACCTCCTTCGTGTGTGTTGATGTTGTTTACATACGAGTGCACATTTTCTGAGTAGCTATCGTTGTACTGAAAAGCCAACTCAACCGGAACGCCATTTTTAATACCATCGATATAAATCGGTTCTGGCAAAAAAGATGCACGTGTTCCATCCAAAAATGTAACAAACTCTTTTAAGCCACCTTCTGATTCAAAAACTTCTGATAAAAAAGTACCATCATCCAATTTCTCACGCTCATCAGTTAGGGTTAATTTAATTCCTTTATTCAAGAAAGCCAACTCACGTAAACGACCTGCTAAAGTATCGTATTTATATTCAGTTGTTTGCGTAAAAATAGTTGCATCAGGACTGAAAGTTACAATCGTACCACGTTTATCAGTAACACCGGTTTCCTTTACATCGTATAAAGGTTTACCAATATTGTATTCCTGCATCCAGATTTTACCTTCACGGTGAACTTCAGCTTTCAAATGTGTCGATAAAGCGTTAACACAACTTACCCCCACACCGTGCAAACCTCCGGATACTTTGTAGGTATCTTTATCAAATTTACCACCTGCGTGCAAAACCGTCATTACGATTTCTAGCGCCGATTTATTTTCTTTTGTATTGATCCCAGTTGGAATACCACGACCATTATCTTCAACCCTGATGGAATTACCCTCTAAAATTCTAACGTCGATCGTATTTGCATGACCAGCTAAAGCCTCATCAATTGAGTTATCTACAACCTCGTAAACCAAATGGTGTAAGCCTTTTACACCAGTATCACCTATATACATTGAAGGGCGCTTACGCACCGCTTCTAAACCTTCTAAAACCTGTATATTATCTGCCGAATAATTTGACTTTAAATCCTGTTCTTCGCTCATATTTTAATTAAAAACAATAAGTATCAAAAATACGGAAATTTTGGCATTTAAACTAATATGTGGATAAATTTTGAGCTGTTAAGAGATTACAGTTAAAGCGATTAAAACAGGTTTAAATCAGGTTTTGGAAAGCAAAACCAGCATTCCAATCCATGTCTCTTCCCGCTTTCCATTATAAGTCCCGCAGAAGAAGCGGGAGCTTTCCATTTCAATCGGGTTTAGGTGGCCACAACCTGCAAATATTATAGGATTATCGCACCACCCCACCAAACGTTTCTACGGAACGAAAACGCCAATTATTCAATTGGCTACCCACGAGTCGTCCCGCAAGGGGGACGCTATGGATTAAGATTTCTGATCCGCCAACCCGTTCCAGAGAACGCCTCATACCTCATTTTTAAACCTCCCATGGACATTAAGAGTTAACATTTCTGATCCGCCAACCCGTTCCAGAGGAACGCCTCATGGGTAGAAAAAAAATGAAACATTTTTTCGTTCCATAGGAACGTTTGGTGTTATGAAATTCGCTATTGCCACCCTGCAACCCCAAATAGCCATTACTTGCCGTGCCACCTAAACCCGATGGCAGCGGGCATGAAATAAAGCGGACAGCGGGACGAACAACCGTTTGAAATACTAACCTTGCTTTTCAAATCACCACTTAATCATATTGCGCGGTTAGTGGTAGGCGCTTAGCGTTTAGTAAATTAAACGCTTTACGCACTACGCCAAACGCAAAAGCGCTCTTGTATCGCAATAGGCTTTCTTTAAATTGGATATAAAAACTAATTTATATAAGTTTGCTAAAATTTATTAAACAAGAATGGAAAGAAGAACCTTTAAAACCTTTGGTTTACTTGCAACAGCAACTTTGATAACTGCTTTCTCTGCATGCCAGAACAAAGACACTAAAACTACTGAAACTAAAAAAACAGAGGGTACTACTGCAGCGGTTTCTCAAACTGAGAAAATTGTGTATGTAAACTCCGACTCGTTACTTACAAAATATGAATACTTCAAAGACCTAAAAGTGAAATTTGAAGGTAAGACCAAAAATGCTCAGGCAGACATGCAGGCTAAAGGTCAGGCTTTTCAAAGAGAAGTTGCACAATATCAGCAATCGGCACAAACTTTATCGGCCGATCAACGTAAAAGCACTGAAGAGCGTTTAGCACGCAAACAACAAGAACTACAAACTTACCAACAAAATGCTGGTGGTGCTTTACAGAACGAGCAAGCTGCTGAGAATGAAAAACTTTATGATAAAGTTGCTGATTACTTAAAAGGTTACGCAAAGGAAAAAGGTTATAAAATGGTTTTAACTTACTCAAAAGGTAACAGTGCTATTTTATTTGCCGACGAAAGTTTAGATGTTACTTCAGAAGTAATTAAAGGTTTAAACGCAGAATACAGCAAAAAATAAGCGAATAGCGATTAAAATATAGATGCCCCGTATAAATCGGGGCATTTTTTTTGTGCTGTTTTTTATAAAAGATCAAATTAATATGGACAATCAACATCAGGAATATATGCGGATGGCAATCGAGTTATCTGTACAAAATGTAAGCGAAAGCATTGGCGGGCCTTTTGGAGCTGTAGTGGTAAAAGATGGGAGGTTGATTGCCAAATCGGCAAATAAGGTAACTTCTACCAACGATCCGACTGCCCACGCAGAGGTTTCGGCAATCAGGCTGGCCTGTACCGAACTAAATACCTTTGATCTAAGCGGCTGTGTAATTTACACGAGCTGCGAGCCTTGCCCCATGTGTTTAGGTGCAATTTATTGGGCAAAAATAGATACGATTTATTATGCAAATACCAAGGCTGATGCCGAACACATTGGATTTAGTGATAAATTTATCTACGAAGAACTAGACAAGCCGATGGAAAACAGAAGCCTGCCGGTTATCCAATTGATGCGCGATGAAGCCCTGGCAGCTTTTAAGCTATGGGAAACCTCACCAATGAGGATAGAATATTAAATAGAAAGAGGTTGTATCATTAAGGCGGTTCACCTCAGATGATGTCGTGTTGAGCCTGTCGAAACACCTTAAAGAGTATTTAAGCAGGTCCTTCGACAAGCTCAGGATGACAAATCTATATTTATGATACAACTTCTCCCCTCATTAAAACCATTGTTTATTTGCTCGATTCTTTTCCTGCAAGCAAACCGATCATCGAATCTATTTCTTTCACCACACCATCGTCAGAGCCAGAGAAACCTACAGCTTTAAACCTGATATTACCATCCCCATCAATCACAAATTTGGTTGGGATTCCATCAACTTTATAGGCGCTTACCACATCAAATTTGGAAGGGTCTTTTACATTTTTGGTATCGTACAACACATTAAAATTGTATTTCTTTGCAGTAATAAAATCAGTTACCAATTTTTCTCTATCCTCTTCTGTTTGCCAGGTATTTACAAACAGGAATACCACATTTGGATTACTGGCGTATTTGTTTAAGGCTTTTTGCATACCTGGGAAAGAAGACACGCAAGGTCCGCACCAGGTTGCCCAATAATCTAAAATTACGATCTTTCCTTTCAAACTGGCTAGACTTATGGTTTCGCCTTTAAGGTTGGTTAACGAAAATGCAGGAGCTGGAATATTAATCATTTTTTTTGTCCATTCTGCCCGCTCTTTTTCTAATGATGCTTTTTCTAAATTGGCCAGGTAAGTTTCATAAGTCCCCTCTTTTTTTAGTTTAGTATAAAGCATTTTAAATTCGTTCTTTAAAGAATCATTGCCTTTACCCTCTTTAATTAATTTTTCGGCCTCAGTATAAGCTTTATCGTCCTGGCCATCCTTAATTAAATAAGTTACATAACGAGAGGATACATCGGGCGGAACTGATGCATATAAAGGAATAGCTTTCTCTTGCATAACCAAAGCCTCTTTAAATTTTCCCTGATGATATAACAACAGTCCATATGTATCAGCATACATTCCATAAGCACCGTCTAAATATTTAAGATATTCTTCTTTAGTGTTGTAATATTTTGGCATCTCATCATTTCTTGATGCTTCTATCAATTCTAGCGATTGTTTTGAAAGCTGAGCAGCAAGCTCGATATTCTCTTTTTTCTCAGCAGAAGGCCAGGCAAAACTATTGTTATACAAACTTGCCCTGCTCATTTTATCGGTAATCTTTTTGGCGTAATCCTGAAATTTCTCCAGATCTTTAGCTTTTACAGCGCTGTTAGCCAGCATACTATAAATTGAGTTCAATCTACTTTCATCTACTTTTTTACCTGGATCAAGTTTAAACGCGGCAATCATTTCTTCGGCCCTTTTCGCTTGTGCAGCGAAATCTTTTATACTATAAAGTGAATTCATCCCATTATTCCAGGCGTAATTTCCTGTAGGGTATTTTTTAATTATGACGGCTTTAACAGAATCTGCCTGAGTTTTTTTCTTTAATAGTGAGTAAAGCGTCAAAGTTGTACCTAAATCTTCTTCTTTTGGTTCTTTTAATTTTGATAATGCAGAAATATGCTCATTAATCAGCTTGGTTCCACTGCCTATATTTGCTTTATATTCGGCTGACAAATATTGCTGTAAGTTTTTCTTTTTCAGCTCTGGCTTTAAAGCAAAAGCTTGTTTATATAGTGAAACCGCCTTTTCAGAATCGAGCGTAAGGCCCAAATAGTAATTCCCTGCTAATCCATACAAAAAAGCTTCGTTAAGATAAGCTTCAGCTGGTACTTTCCCTGCTTTAGTGAATGCCAAAACATAACCGGCAGGCGCTTCATCTTTTTGATCGCCTACCGAAAAAGCAAGTCCAACTATGGTAACACTATCCGGAGTAGAAATTTCTCCCTTATAAACCGTTCCGTCTTTAGTGAGTTCAATTTTAGTGCTTTTGGGATTGGATTTTGAAAAAAAAGTATAACTGGTACATTTTACATCAGCCAAATTTTCGAGATTAGTCCCTTTAGGGTCGTAGGTAAATTTAACTGTACTTCCTGCTGCTGGCGTATTAGCAGAAAATTTCACGCCTTGTGCATTTGCTACTCCAGCAGCAAATACGAGTAAGCATAACAATTTTAAGGTTTTCATAATGAAAGGATTAAGTTCATATTTAGGTAACTAAATATATAGTTTATTCTTTATTCTTCAAAGCTATTTTATGTTAAATTTTAAGGAATAATTATTGTAGTAATTAAGCATGACCTACGAACAAAAAATAAGTGATGAACTAAATTTCTGGAAGTTTAAAACCTTGCAGAAACCTTCGCTCTTGAATAAGGTAACTAATAAGGTGCAGAAGAAAATAAACAGTTATATTCCTGACAAGGTTCATAATGCCATAACTTCTGCTATAAAACAGATGGTTAAGGCTGTGCTTTTTGGTTCAACATTTACCACATCGAAGCCAATTACCGATTTAACCTTGATGCACCGCGAGGCATTAATTAAGCAAAAGATAGAAAACTATAAAAAAACAGGTGCTGCAGAAGGCGGAATTACAGGTGCAGGAGGTTTTTTAATGAGCCTGGCAGATTTTCCGCTATTGCTGGGTATAAAGATGAAAATGCTTTTTGACATTGCCGCAGTTTATGGATACGATGTTAAAGATTACCGCGAACGTTTATATATTTTGCACATCTTCCAGCTGGCATTTTCAAGCAAAGAAGAAAGCCAGAATATATTTATGAAAATGCAGGATTGGGATGATAAAGCACATCAATTGCCAACCAACATTGATGAATTTGACTGGCTTACCTTCCAACAACAATACCGCGATTATATTGATTTAGCCAAACTTGCGCAGATGCTTCCATTTGTGGGAGCAGCAGTTGGTGCAGTTGCTAATTATAAACTGATCGAAAAACTGGGCAAAACGGCTATGATGAGTTATCGGATGCGATATTTTAGTCTTCAGTCCATAGTTCTAAGTCATGAGTCGGCGGACAACTTAAAGCTCAAGACTGAGGGTTAATATTTAATCCGAAGCAACTATCCGACTGGGGACTACAGACTCAAGACTAAGGACTAACTAATCCTCCTCTTCGAACATCCCACCAATCAAATCGTCCGTTTCCCGTCTATCTTTTTTAGTTGGGCGGCCGGTACCTCGATCGCGCTTTAGATTTGGCACATGAAACATTGATTTAAAAGCATGCGTTTCTTCAACGGGCGTCAAATCCTTATACTTTGTTAAGGCTGTTGGCGAATCTGTTCTGTTGTACGAAAGTTCTACCACTTCGATAATTTTCTTTTCGATCCCTTTTGATACCTGATAAACTTCACCCACTTTCACAATAGCAGAAGGTTTAATATTCTGCCCTTTGAGCTTCACCCTTCCTGCTTTGCAGGCATCAGTGGCCAGGCTCCGTGTTTTAAACAACCTGATTGCCCACAAATATTTATCTATCCTAAGTTTTTCTGTCTCTGTCATAAAATTCAAAAATACATAATTAGGTTAATTCCTATGTTGATTAATTGTAGAAACTGGTTAATCGGTTAGCTGCAGAATGCGCCTAACCACAGTTAACTTAATTCATAAGAATTTAACAGTTAATCACCCCGTAGGCTCAGTTAACCAATTCGAACGATTAACCAGTTAACCTATCTACAAAACAATTTAAACAATTAACCATTTAATAAGCAAAAATTGATTTATTTTGCGTAAAATTTAAAAACATCATGTATTCAGATTTAAAGAAATTAATTGAAGCCGCTTGGGAGGATAGAACCCTTTTAAAATACAGTAACTATTGCGAAGCCATTGAAGCCGTTATTATGGGTCTTGATAAGGGTGAAATCCGTGTTGCTGAGCCAGTTTTAAACTCTTGGGGCATTAATGAATGGGTAAAGAAAGCCGTAATTTTATATTTTCCGATTCGCGAGATGAAAGAAATTAAAAGTGGTCCTTTCGTTTATCACGATAAAATGGATTTAAAAACCGATTATAAAACAACTGGTGTACGTGTTGTGCCTATGGCAAGTGCGCGTTATGGTGCGTTTTTAGCAAAAGGTGTAATCATGATGCCATCATACGTAAACATTGGCGCTTACGTTGATGAAGGTACTATGGTTGATACCTGGGCAACTGTTGGTTCTTGTGCACAAATCGGTAAACGCGTTCACTTAAGTGGTGGTGTGGGTATTGGTGGTGTTTTAGAGCCTGTACAAGCGGCTCCGGTTATTATCGAAGATGATGCATTTCTAGGCTCTAGGGCAATTGTGGTAGAAGGTGTTAAAGTAGAAAGAGAAGCTGTTTTAGGTGCTAATGTGGTATTAACTGCATCAACTAAAATTATTGATGTTACCGGCCCTACACCAGTAGAATATAAAGGAATTGTTCCTGCGCGTTCGGTAGTAATACCAGGAAGCTATACTAAAAAATTCCCTGCAGGCGAATTCCAGGTACCTTGTGCTTTAATTATTGGTAAACGTAAAGAAAGTACAGATAAGAAAACTTCACTTAACGATGCGTTGAGAGAAAATAATGTAGCAGTATAAATGGTTTAAGGTATAGGGCTTAAGGTGTAAGGTAACACCCAAAGCCTTAAACCTTTTACCTTAAACCTTACACCTCTAATGAAGATTGGATACGATGGCAAGCGTGCTGCCAATAACTTAACAGGATTAGGTAATTACAGCCGGTCTTTAATTGAGCATTTGGCACATCAGTTTCCTCAGCACCAGTATTTGGTGTACGCTCCAAAAGTAAAATCAGCCAAACAAATTGATGCTTTTCTCGCAAATGAAAACATCGAACTGAAGCTGCCAAAAAACGGGCCTTTTTTATGGCGAAGTTTAAATGTCCTTAAAGATTTAAATCAAGATGGTTGCCAGATTTATCATGGCCTCAGTCATGAAATTCCATTAGCCATACAACATACAAGGATTAAATCGATCGTTACCATTCATGATTTAATTTTTCTTCGTTTCCCTCAGTATTATAAATTTATAGACCGGAAATTATACGAGTGGAAAAGCAGATCTGCATGTAAACGGGCCAATAAAATTATCGCCATCAGCGAAAAAACAAAAGAAGACATTATTGATTTATATGGGATCAGTTCTGAAAAAATCGAGGTAATCTACCAAAGCTGTGATGACAGTTTTAAAACACCTTTTGCTAAAGAAACCTTAAGCCGCATTAGGGCAACTTATAAACTGCCTGACAAGTACATCCTAAACGTTGGTACCATTGAAGAGCGTAAAAACCTTAAATTAGCTGTTCAGGCTTTAAAAGAGGTTAATGAGGCGTATAAACTGGTGGTAATAGGTAAACAAACGGCTTATTTTAAAACCGTTGAGAAAGAAATAGAAAAGCTCGGCCTTAAAAACAGAATTCAATTCTTAAAAAATATCCCTTTCGCCGATCTGCCTGGTATTTATCAAATGGCAAATGTTTTTGTTTATCCTTCCTTTTACGAAGGTTTTGGCATTCCGATTATCGAAGCCCTTTATTCTGGGGTTCCTGTAGTCGCAGCAACTGGGTCATGCCTGGAAGAAGCTGGCGGACCAGATAGCTTATACATTTCACCTGATGATGCTAACGGACTTGCGCAAGCCATTAATCAAATTATTGAAAGACCGCAGCTCCAAAAAGAGATGAAGGAAAAAGGGCTGGAATTTGTTCAAAAATTCAACAGCCCTTTAGTTACTCAGCAATTAATGAATTGCTATTTAGGTATTTTAACGTAACGGTTTACAGCTTTATTTAGCAGCAGTAACAGTCGGTGGATATTGTGCCAATATTTCTTTTACCCCTGTATATAACCGTTGTTCTCTTTTGTTAAAGCTATCTAAGTTAAAACCAGATCCCTGTCCGTGCCAGAATAAAATCTTTTTAGCAGGATCCAAGAAATCGATAATGATTGTACCTTCAATATATTGGTTTACATAGGTTCCGCCGCCGCCCCAGAAAGGGTTTCCCCAGCCCCCACGCCAGCCCCATCCCCAGCCACCGTAGTAACCTGGGCCATACACATCGGTTTTTTCTCGGGCAACTACCACCAAATTCACCAATAAATCAGGTCGCTCTGATTTCGTAAATCCTTTGGCATTCATTTCAGATTCAACCGCGGCTATTAATCTGCGTTTATCCAGATTGTTAAGCTTAACCCTTGCTATGCCTTTATCGTAAAAATTGTAAGTTTTATAACCGCTTAAATCAACATTTTTATCATAATCTGATGCGGTGCGGAGTGTTGTACATCCTGCTAATGCCAATACCACTGTAAAAAGCATTAATAATTTTTGTGCTGTTCTCATTTTGTGCGTTGTTGTCTAAATAACCTGATTAAATATAACGATTTTGGGAACCAAACTACAAATCATTTAACATTTTTTACAATCAGATTGTTATCTGTAAAACGATTTCTGTTTGATTATGTTTTGACGCTATCTATCTCTGATTAAATATTTTACAATTGGATTAAATCGTTAATTCAATACCTTGGTGGATACTGCATTAAAATGAGCTTAACTGCCGAATTTATTCTCGATTCTCTGTTGTAATAATCATCAAAATTAAAGCCCGAACCTATTCCATGCCATATGATTGCCTTTGTTCGGGGATTTAAAAAATCGATGATTATCGTACCATCCTGATATTGCTTATTTGTACTCAAGGGTCCAAATTGAGACTCCTTCCATTGATAGGCAGTAGTTGCGGCATCCCACTGATAACCACCACCACTATAACCCCAATCGGCCTTGGTTTGAGTTTTGCTCAATACCACGACATTTACTAAAAAATCGGGTTGGTTTGTTTTACTAAAGCCCATTTTTATCATCGCTGTTTCAACAGCATTCAACATTCTGGGTTTGTCGAGGTTGTTTAATCCTAACTGTTCAATCCCTTTATCATAGTAACTAAAAGATTTTAATTTGGCAAAGTTGATGTTTTTGTCGTAGTCTGATGCCGTATTCAACAGCGTACAGCCGGTAAATGCCATTACGAACGTAAACAGCATACACCATTTGAGTGTGTGTTTCATTTTTTGTGTTTTTATTTAATAACCTACTACTAAAATAATAGTTTATTGGATTAAAACATATTGGTTTCAGTAAATAAGTGATAATAACAGATTACGATCGTAAATATTCCTTTATTGATATTTATGTGTCAGATAGAAATATCTGACACCACAGGAAATACGCTTTAACATTATTTAACTTCCTCTTAATAAATTAACTTTGTAAAATGCTAAAAGATGAGATTAATAAAGCTTTTGAAGTATTAAAATCGGGCGGGGTGATCCTCTACCCTACTGATACCATCTGGGGAATAGGTTGTGATGCCACAAATCCTGAAGCAGTGGATAAAGTACTTAAAATAAAAAACCGTCCGGCCGAAAAGAGCTTAATAGTTTTATTGGATGTAGACAGCAAACTGCAAAGTTATGTTGCCGAAATACCTGATGTGGCTTACGATTTAATTGAATATGCTGAAAATCCTTTAACCATTATTTTCTCTGGGGCAAAAAACTTAGCCCAAAACGTAATCAATACCGACGGCAGTGTGGGAATCAGAATTGTTAAACACGATTTTTGCGCACCATTAATCCAACGCTTTAGGAAACCTATCGTTTCTACCTCGGCAAATTTAAGTGGACAGCCTTCGCCAAAATTCTTTGACGATATAGCCTCTGAAATTATTGATGCTGTTGATTATGTGGTAGACTTTGAGCAAGAAAACCGGACCAACAGAAAGCCATCAACCATTATGAAACTTTCTCCGGGTGGACAGTTTGAGTTTATTCGCAAGTAAACCCCAACCCCTAAAGGGGCTTTGAATCGTTGATAGTCTTTACCGACCAAATGTTTTGCTTAATTTTGAACAAATAAATTACCCTTATATATGCAGTCTGATTTAAACGAAGGGAACTCCAGGTCCCCTTCAGGGGATTTAGGGGTACACCTACAAAACCCAATATTTAAAACCTTATCCACAATTGCCGATAAGAACAATACCGAAGCATATGTAATCGGAGGCTTTGTTCGCGATTTATTTTTAGATCGCCCTTCAAAAGATATTGATGTTGTTGTTGTGGGCAGTGGAATAGAATATGCAGAAGCTGTTGGTAGAAAATTGAACACCAAAGTCGCTGTTTTTAAAAATTTTGGCACAGCAAATATTAAATATCAGGATTTAGAAGTCGAATTTGTAGGCGCCAGAAAAGAATCTTACCGTTCTGATTCACGTAAACCCATTGTTGAAGATGGTACCTTAGAAGACGACCAGCTGCGCAGAGATTTTACCATCAATGCTTTAGCGATCAATTTAAATGCTGATCATTTTGGTGAATTGTTAGATCCGTTTGACGGGATTAAAGATTTAGAAACCAAACTCATCCGCACCCCACTCGACCCTGAAATTACTTTTTCTGACGATCCTTTGCGCATGATGAGGGCAATCCGCTTTGCTTCGCAGCTTAATTTCAACATCGATCCGGCTGCCCTAAATGCCATTAAAACACAGAAGCAACGCATTAGTATTGTTTCAAAAGAGCGGATAACCGATGAGATGAATAAAATTATTCTTTCAAAAAAACCATCTGTAGGCTTTAAACATCTTTTTGACACAGGATTATTGCAGCTCATTTTCCCTCAAATGGCACAACTTTATGGGGTAGAGATTATTAAAGGAAAAGGGCATAAAGACAATTTTTACCATACACTTGAAGTATTAGATAACATTTGCTCAGGCACTGATGATTTATGGTTGCGTTGGGCGGCGATTTTACACGATATTGCCAAGCCTGCTACTAAACGTTTTGAAGAAGGCCACGGCTGGACATTCCACGGGCATGAAGATAGAGGAGCCAGAATGGTTCCGAAAATATTTGCACAGTTAAAACTGCCTTTAAACGAAAAGATGAAGTATGTGCAAAAATTGGTACAGCTTCATTTACGCCCGATTGTTCTGGCGCAGGAAACCGTTACAGATTCAGCAGTTAGGCGACTACTTTTCGATGCCGGTGAAGAAATCGAAAGTTTAATGCTTCTTTGCAATGCCGATGTAACAACTAAAAACGAATACAAAAAAACAAAATACCGAAACAACTTTGAGCTGGTTAAACAAAAGCTTAAGGATGTAGAAGAACGCGATAAAATTAGAAACTGGCAGCCCCCTATTTCAGGAAACGATATCATGGAAACTTTTGGCCTTGATGCTGGAAAAGAGGTTGGTATAATCAAAAATGCCATCCGTGAAGCCATATTAGAGGGCGAGATTACAAACGACTATCAAGAAGCTTTTAATTTTATGCTTAATCAGGCAAAACAAATGGGATTAAATCCTGTTAATAAATAATTTAATTGCTAAAACACTACAATTAGGGTGTCTTTTATGGCACCTGATATTTGTGGTAATTATAAATTAACTTTATTTTTACGGTTCCAAAACACTATAATGGCTATTTATAAATTTAGAATTACTTTCGAAGATTTTGATGATGTTGTGAGAGAGATCGACATTAAATCAAACCAAACATTTGAAGACCTGCATAAGGCTATTCACAGATCTACGGGTTATAATGCCGAAAAATCTTCCTCTTTTTACGTTAGCACCGATAATTGGTTAAAAGGTGATGAAATTGCTTATTTACCAAGTGAGCGTAAAAAAGACCGTGTAGTTTTAATGGAGAATTCTAAACTAAGTGGTTTTATTGAAGATCCGCACCAAAAGTTTTACTATATCTACAATTTCGATCGCCCTTATGATTTTCATGTAGAGCTGGTAAAAATAATTTTAGATGCCGATCCAAATATCGAATATCCATTTTTAGCTAAAAGCAGTGGTGAGGCACCAAAAATAATGGAGCAAAACAGTCCACAGGCGGTTGATCCAAGAGGTGCAGCAGTGGCGGCAAGCGAATTTGATTTCTTAAATGAAATGAACTTTGTACCAGAAGATACCGACGAATTGGAAGCCATGGGTGAAATGGGTATCAACACCGAAGAGAGAGACGAAGATGAAGAAAGCGAAGAAGACGAATTCGGCGACGAATTTTCTGATAGTGATAACTTCGAAGATGATAGCCACAAAGACGACTATTAATTCACCATATCATCATGCTGTCCAGAACCTTCGGGATCAGGACTAATTGAACGCATTATTATCCATATAAAGTCAGATGTATACATCTGACTTTTTCTTTTAAAATGTTATGCTTACTGCAGATCAAACTATAAAAAAACCAAAAACCTTAATTTCTATTGTTGGTCCCACCGCAATAGGAAAGACGGCTTTGGCGATACAATTGGCACAACATTTTGGTACAGAAATCATTTCTGCCGATTCCCGTCAGTTTTTTAAAGAAATGGCCATAGGAACGGCAAAACCTGATGCAGACGAGTTAGCAGCGGCAAAACATCACTTTATTGATTCACATTCTGTTTCACAATTATTTAGTACAGGCGATTTTGAAATAGAAGGTCTAAATACCCTTGATCAAATTTTCAAAAACAACGATCTGGCCATTATGGTTGGAGGTTCAGGTTTATATGTAAATGCCTTAATCAATGGCTTGGATGAAATGCCAGATATTGATTTAGCCATACGTGAAAGGCTGAATAAACAGTTTGAAGAAGAAGGATTACCAAGTATCCAAAAACAGCTGGCAACATTGGATCCTGAATATTTCGCAAAGGTAGATCAACAAAATCCTCAAAGAATGATCAGGGGTTTGGAAGTATTTTTATCAACCGGCCAAAAACTTTCATCAATGCTTTCCGCTACAAAAAAGGAAAGACCGTTTAACATTATCAAGATAGGTCTCAATACCGATCGTGCTATCCTTTACGACCGAATTAACCGAAGGGTTGACAAAATGATTGCTGATGGTTTAGTAGAAGAGGTAAGGTCGCTTATACCCTTTAAAAAATATAATGCTTTAAACACAGTAGGCTACAGTGAGCTTTTCGATTATCTTGATGGAAAATTATCTTTTGATGACGCCATTTCGGCAATTAAACAAAATACGCGTCGCTTTGCCAAGCGCCAACTCACCTGGTTTAGAAGAGATGAAGAGATCAATTGGTTTGAACCTATTGAAAAAGAAAAGATAATCCATCTTATCCATGATAAGCTAAAATGAAAAAAGGCCCTAACAGCGTTAGAACCTTTTAAAATATAAAAATCTTTTTGAATTAATTCGGAAATTTAACGCCTCTATATTGCGCAATATCAATGTTTGGCACAGTAGAACCGTATTTAGCATTAATGGCATCTATAAATACATTGGCAATTACTGCATTTCCACGCGGCGTTAAGTGAATGCCATCTAAAGAAAATGCGCCGCCAGTAATAAATGAAGCGTTGATACCAACACCCTGAACATTAATACCAGTTTTAACCTGATTAAAATAAGCATAAGTATCTGCAATGGCTAAACCTTTGCTTGTAGCTAAAGATTTAATGCTGCTATTATAGCTATTTACATAATCTTTCACTTTAATTACTTCATCCTTGTCCAATACCCACTTATTTTCGATCGGATTTAAAGGGTGCAGACCATAAGGAATGCCAGAACCATTTGGTTTTCCAAATATGCCTTCTGATTGGAATGGCAAACGGATTAAATCTTCAGCAGTTGCAGACCTTACCGCGCCCGTTCCTGTTTGAATATAAATAGCTGCCGCTGCAGGATTAATTGCTTTAGCAGCATTTAATAAAGCTGCTACGGTAACCGTATTAAAATAAGGAACAGCAGTTACATCTGGAATGGTACCTACAATACCTTTTTGGCCGCCGGCAGTTAAGGCATTTAAAAAATTAGCATACAAAGAAGAGAAGGTAACCTTATCAGTTAAAGTGGTAGTTGGATCAGTAGATACAGTTACGGCTCCATTTAAAGCATAGCCCAATACATCATTATTTCCTAACCAAAGTGAGAAAAAAGTATGATTTCTTCCTTGGATGAACTGAAAATAATTGATTTTACCTACCTGGGCATCTGTTAACAAACGCTCGAAATAAGGATTTGCAGCACTGAAAGTAAACGTTGGATCGAAAGCCAAATCAACACGCATTCCAGGTATACCCAAATTTTGAATTTCGCCACTGTATTTGTCTAAATGTTTCGCTGCATCTCTTATAGCCAGTTTATCAATTACAGGAGTTAAGGTTGGTGAACCATTAACCAGTGCTGTTAAAGAAATATAACCTGAGCCATTTAAACGCTCTTCACTAAAAAACGGAGAGGTAAATGCCCCACCACCTACCGTAGCCATTTTAGCGGCAATTAAGTTTGGATAAGCAACTTTTTGTCCTTCCAAATATAAACCACCATCGGCATATCCAGAAGTTAAGGAGTTACCTATAGCAATGTATTTACTAAAGTTAGCTTGTCCGGCAGTTGTACCTGCAGGTGTTTCTATTTCTGGTTTACAAGCTGCTGCAAAAAGGATGATAGCAGCAACGAAACTATTTAATATATATCTTTTCATTTAAATTTCTCCTACCATTTATAAGTTAATGAAATACCTGGTGCATAAACCAAAGTTTTAAAGGTACCATCCAGGCCCGTTTCAATATTCTTTTGTTTACGCGATTTAACATCTTCAAAAAAGAACGATGCATTAACTTCGAAATGGCGGGTTGGAGTATAACCTAAACCTGCACTTAAAATGTATCGGTCAGCATCAGGAGCTTCAGGAGTTACATATCCATCCTGTACTGGAGAAAAGGCATAACCAACACCTGCTCTTAATGCCAATTTCTCTGAGGCCTGGTGGTTAATACCCAATTTAAACGAAGAACCATCACGATAGTTACGTGCTGATTTTGTATCAACAAGTGCAGGGGTATTGGTAGCATAATCAAAAGACAGATCCTGATAAATATGCCATTGTACCCAACTTGCATCAAAAGCTAAAACTGTACTTTTTGACAATGGAATACCTATACCTAAACTTGTGGTAGCTGGTAAGGGTAATTCGGCGTTAAAGGTATTTCCTGCTGGAAAAGATCCTTCTAATGACTTTGGAACCTCAAATTCTGCTGAACCACCATCAAGTTTCGTAATTACCTTCGATTTATGTACGAGTGCAAAAGAGATATTGCTTAATGTTTTGATATATAAACCCGCATTCCATCCATAACCTGTTCCGGTACCATCTAAGGTTGCTTTTCCCGAACGACCGTCAGGAAAATTTACAGGAATAGCTCTTTGAAGATTTACATCACCATGGTTATAAACAAAACCTGCACCTATACCAATACGATCCGTAATTTTTATACTTAACGTTGGTTGAAAATAAATTGCTTTTAAATTTAATGAGGTTAAAGCATACTTACCAGACCAGTTATCGCCCCAATCTACTAAACCGCCAAAAGGCGTATACACACCTAAACCTAACTTCCATTTATTTGATTTCGGCCCCCACACCGCGTAAAACTCGAAAGGAGGGGCAATTTTGTTCTTCACATCCTCTGTAACATTCGAACCCGTTTGTTTAAAAGCGGATTTAAATAATAATGGGTTTACACCTGCTGAAACTGAGTTTTTCTCTAAGAAAGTTACTGCACCGGGATTATAAAATACGGAAGCCTCGTCTAAAGCCAATGCAGAACCTGCACCTGCCATACCAATTTGTTTCTGTCCTTGTAAATTAACCTGGAAACCCTGCCCCAAAACCCAAAGTGGGGCAGAAAGTAATGCGCTCAATAAAATTTTTTTCATCTATAAATGGTTATACACAAATATATACTATGCTAACATAGCAAACAAATATTTGTTTGTAAGATTTTGAATAGTCTTACGCTTGAGCGGTTGGCCCGCCGAAGCCCATAGGAAAAGGTGGTTCTTCTTGAGTTTTAATACGCCCGTTTACGGCTTCGAATTTCTGAATATTATCTTCCAATGCTGATAATAAACGCTTTGCGTGTTCTGGAGTTAAGATAATTCTTGATTTAACTTTTGCCTTCGGAATTCCCGGCATTACACGGATAAAATCTAATACAAATTCGGTATTAGAGTGGGTAATGATGGCTAGGTTAGAAAAAATTCCTTCAGCGATTTCTTCTGATAACTCTATATTTAATTGATTCTCGTTTTGTTGTTCTTCCATAATAGCTCAAAAATAAAAAATTCCACTGCTTAAGCGGAATTTAAAACATAATGTTTGAAATAAAATTAAATTTTATAGCGATTTAAATTTATTTCTCTAAAAAATCTAACTCCGCAATAGCTAATGCTTTTTTTTATTGCCTGCAATAACCATTGCTTTACTTGTATATATTTTGCCGAAATTCACAATGCACCAGGCAGATCATCAACCCCACAAAAAAGCATTTGGCTTCATCTATTATTTGTTTAGCAATGGTTTTACACGTTTTAAAATTTCATCAGCAGTAGCCGTTGATAAAGATTTTAAGTTGAAATTTTCTAAAGCTTTATTCAATTCCTCAAGTGCTGCTGTATTCTTATTTTTGGTATAAAGTGCCTGCAGCTGCTTAATTTTCTCAAAGTCCTGTCCACCTTCAATCAATTTTTCAAACCTGACCGATGTTAATGGTCCAGGATAAACCTGATAGGTATCGCCAGCGGGCCAAGCTGTAAAACGCGTATCGGTTAAAGGATTTTTGGTCCAGCTGTTATAGGCCCAACGCAAATAACCGTCCATGTTTTTATTGGCAGTGTACCAACCCATCCATACCTGCTCTGCAGGCGAAGAGAAACTGAATGCATTTGGGTAAGGTTCGGTACAGCAAGTATACCAGGTGCTGGTTTTACCTTGCTCGTTACGTTTTTGTAACACATCAGCCGGAAATTCCCATTTTGAAGCAATGCAATAATTATCGATATCTTTTTCGATTTCCTGATGGTATTCACCAGCTAAAGCGAGTTTCCATTTTGGATCAACACTTTTTAATAGTTTAATTACAGCCTGCATAGCTTTCATCGGGCGCTCATCCATGGCGATATATGTCTTCTCGAACCAGTTCTTAGCTTTTAAATGTTTGGTGAAATCGGTAAGCATGTTCTTCCAAAATGCATCATAAGCGGGTGTTCCAATGGCTTCTGTAAAAACAGCTTCTTTCTGTGTACTTTCATCCCAATAGGTAAAAGCAATTTTCCACGGCACCATACTATAGCAATTAATACGTTGATTTATGCCAGTGGTCATTACAAAAGCAATGTATCTATCAAATAGGCTATAATCGTAAAGCCAACTACCATCTTTTTTCTTTATCCATTTGATTAAACTTGGATAATCATCGTAGGTTTGATGTCCCCAGGGTTCGTTTACAATACTTGCTGTAATTGTTTTCTGTCCGGCATTGGCCAACATTGTATAATATGGTTTCATTAATACAAAATGTTCGTCGCTCCATAATTTTACGTTATGTGCCCGGGCAATAGCAGCAGGATGCTGCCATAAATCTAAATCGTATTTCCACTCACTTGGAAGTGGTAAAGTTTTATCGAGTATCTTGATTTTAATGGGCAAATTGTATTCCTTCTCCCCTTTAATTTTGACTGTTCCAGCGTAACTTCCGGCTTTTACATTAACAGGAACTTTTATACTTAACCAAACAGGCTGGGTACTTTTAGCATTAATACCGATTGTATTAAGTTTGGTATCGATCAGGTCTGCTACATACGATGAATCAAAATCTGCAGCTTTACGGTAACCACAGCCATCTCTAAACTCGTCGGTAATTATATATCTAATTATACCTGAAGCAATGTTTTCTTTTTTTATGCTATTGCCTTGTTGGTCTTTCAGATCAGAAACCTGAATACTGATGTTGGTATGCTTAGCTTTTGTCCAAAGCAACAGCTGTGTATGTACTTTTTCTCCTTTCCAGGCAGCAGTATTCCATGTATTTTGAATTGAAATGGCTGGAGGTACCTCTTTTGCAAACCTGAGGTTACTATTAGCAAAACTAATATTTAAACCTTCAGAGGTATTATTCCACTCCTTATTTATAGTTTCGCTATCCGGCAATTTTGCTTTTTGTAAGGCCAGACTTACATCCTGAGCTGCGCTTGTTAAACCCAAGCTCATAATTAATATCACAGATAAAAACTTCATAAACCTAAGTTAATCAAACCTAACAGAATAAGATTAAGTGATTAAGAAGGTGCCGCTACGCAAACGTTTGACGGACTGTAACAAAATAGATAGATTCTTCATCAAACAAAAAAGCCCTCTGAATAAAAATTCAGAGGGCTTAAAATTACTATTAAAATCTAAGCTTCTACTTCTTCTTGTTTCGAAGCTAATAATTTATCGTATTCTTCTTGTGAACCAACGATGATTCTTTCGTAACCACGTACACCAGTACCTGAAGGGATTAAGTGACCAACGATCACGTTTTCTTTCAAGCCTAACATATTATCGCGTTTACCTGCAATAGCTGCCTCATTTAATACTTTCGTAGTTTCCTGGAACGAAGCCGCAGAAATGAACGATTTAGTACCTAATGATGCACGTGTAATACCTTGTAAGATAGAACTTGCAGTTGCTGGTCTTGCATCTCTAACCGTGATCTGTTTTAAATCTTTACGTTTCAATTGAGAATTTTCGTCTCTTAATCTGCGTAATGAAACAATCTGACCTGGTTTGATATCTGTAGAATCACCTGCGTCTTCAACCACTTTCTTGTCGTACATCGCATCGTTCTCGTCGGCAAAATCCCAACGATCAACAGCATTGTTTTCTAAGAAAATAGTATCACCTGGATCTTCAATGTGAACTTTCTGCATCATCTGGTGAACAATTACCTCGAAGTGCTTATCGTTAATTTTTACACCTTGTAAACGGTAAACCTCTTGAATACCATTTACCAGGTATTCTTGAACCGCTGCAGGGCCTTTAATTGATAAGATATCGGCAGGAGAAATTGAACCATCTGATAAAGGCATACCCGCTTTTACAAAGTCGTTATCCTGAACAAGGATGTGTTTCGACAATGGAACCAAGTATTTTTTAACTTCACCATCTTTCGATTCGATTGTGATTTCACGGTTACCACGTTTAACGCCACCTAAAGTTACCACACCATCAATCTCAGTTACTACAGCTGGGTTAGATGGGTTACGCGCTTCAAATAATTCCGTTACACGAGGTAAACCACCTGTAATATCTCGGGTTTTACCAGTTGCACGAGGAATCTTAGCGATAATCTGACCAGTTTGGATGGTTTCACCTTCATCAACTGAAACGTGGGCACCTACCGGAATGTTATAACCTTTAATGAATTCACCTTTCTTATCAACGATCTGAACTGAAGGGTTTTTAGTTTTATCACGTGTATCGATAATTACTTTTTCACGGTGACCAGTTTGCTCATCTGATTCTTCACGGAAGGTTACACCTTCAATAATGGCATCAAATTGTGCTTTACCGGCAAATTCTGATAGAATAACCGCGTTGTACGGATCCCACGAACAGATTTTATCACCTTTAGAAAGTTTATCACCTTCTTTTACGAACAAGAATGCACCGTAAGGAATGTTGTTGGTTACAATGATACGTCCGGTTCCTGGCTCAACAATTTTAAACTCACCTGAACGGCCCAATACAACCTGAACTGTTCCTTCTTCTGTTTGTGTATCAACAGTACGGATATTTTCGAATTCGATTACACCATCAAACTTAGCTACGATGTTAGATTCTGCAGCAATGTTTGATGCAGTACCACCCACGTGGAAAGTACGAAGTGTTAACTGTGTACCCGGCTCACCGATCGATTGTGCTGCAATTACACCAACTGCCTCACCTCTTTGAACACGTTTACCAGATGCTAAGTTACGACCGTAACATAATGCGCAAACACCACGTTTGTTCTCGCAAGTTAATACCGAACGGATTTCGATACCTTCTAATGGAGACTCTTCGATCAATTTAGCAACATCTTCGTTGATATCTTCACCTGCACTTACCAATAATGTATTATCCAAAGGATTATAAACATCATGTAATGAAGTACGCCCTAAAATCCTGTCGTATAATGGCTCAACAATATCTTCCTGATCTTTTAACGCAGTTGTGTACATACCTCTTAAAGTACCACAATCAACCGAGTTAACAATCATATCCTGTGCAACATCATGTAAACGACGGGTTAAGTAACCCGCATCAGCTGTTTTTAACGCCGTATCTGCCAAACCTTTACGTGCACCGTGAGTAGAGATAAAGTACTCTAATACAGATAAACCTTCTTTAAAGTTTGATAAGATCGGGTTTTCGATGATATCGCCACCTGAACCTGATTTTTGAGGTTTCGCCATCAAACCACGCATTCCGCAAAGCTGACGAATCTGCTCTTTAGATCCACGTGCACCTGAATCAAGCATCATGTAAACCGAGTTAAAACCTTGGTTATCTGACGATAACTGAGTCATAACGAATGTAGTTAACCTGTTGTTGATACGGGTCCAGATATCGATAATCTGATTGTAACGCTCGTTGTTGGTAATGAAACCCATGTTATAGTTGTTTCTTACCTCTTCAACTTCAGCTGCTGCCTGTTCTAATAAAGTATGTTTTTCTACTGGAATGTTTACGTCTTGTAAGTTGAACGACAAACCTCCCTGGAATGCCATACGGAATCCTAATTCTTTGATATCATCTAAGAATTGTGAAGCACGGGCCATACCAGTCATTTTTACTACTTCACCGATAATATCTCTTAAAGATTTTTTCGTTAATAGTTCATTGATATAACCAACTTCTTCAGGAACCATTTGGTTGAACAATACTCTACCTACAGTAGTTTCAGTTAATTTATTAACGATAGAACCATCGGCTTGTTTAACATTTACCCTTACTTTGATAAATGCGTGCAAGTCTAATTCTTTCTCGTTATAAGCAATAATAACTTCTTCTGGAGAATAGAAAGCGGAATCCTGCCCTTTTACAACTCTGGTTTCATCTGTTCTACGGCCTTTAGTAATATAATAAAGACCCAAAACCATATCCTGCGATGGTACTGTAATTGGTGTACCGTTTGCAGGGTTTAAGATGTTGTGTGCAGCCAACATTAATACTTGGGCTTCCAAAATTGCTGCGTTACCTAATGGTAAATGCACAGCCATCTGGTCACCATCAAAATCGGCGTTGAATGCAGTACAAACTAATGGGTGTAACTGGATTGCTTTTCCTTCAATTAATTTTGGCTGGAAAGCCTGAATACCTAGTCTGTGTAGCGTAGGTGCACGGTTTAATAATACCGGGTGACCTTTTAATACATTTTCTAAGATATCCCAAACTAATGGATCTTTTCTATCAACGATTTTCTTAGCAGATTTAACTGTTTTTACTACACCACGTTCAATCATCTTACGAATAATGAACGGTTTGTAAAGTTCAGCAGCCATATCTTTAGGAATACCGCATTCGTGTAATTTAAGGCTAGGCCCTACAACAATTACCGAACGAGCTGAATAATCCACACGTTTACCTAATAAGTTCTGACGGAAACGACCTTGTTTACCTTTCAGGATATCTGAAAGTGATTTCAAAGCACGGTTACCTTCAGTTTTAACCGCATTAACTTTACGTGAGTTATCGAATAACGAATCTACAGCTTCCTGCAACATACGTTTCTCGTTACGTAAAATTACCTCTGGTGCTTTAATCTCGATCAAACGTTTTAAACGGTTGTTACGGATAATTACACGACGGTATAAATCATTTAAATCGGAAGTAGCGAAACGGCCACCTTCTAATGGCACTAACGGACGTAATTCTGGTGGAATAACCGGAACAATTTTAACAATCATCCACTCAGGGCGATTCTCAATACGTGTATTAGCTCCACGGAAAGCTTCAACAACCTGAAGACGTTTTAAAGCCTCATTTTTACGTTGCTGAGAAGTTTCGTTAGCTGCCTGGTGACGTAAATCATAAGATAAAGTATCTAAATCAATACGTTTTAATAAGTCTTCTAATGCTTCAGCACCCATTTTGGCGATGAATTTATTAGGATCTTTATCGTCTAAGTACTGGTTTTCTTTAGGTAATTTATCTAAGATATCTAAATATTCTTCTTCCGTTAAGAAGTCCATATAGTTGATACCTTCTTCAGCCATTAAGCCTGATTGAATAACTACGTAACGCTCGTAATAGATAATTAAATCTAATTTTTTAGTAGGTAAACCTAATAAATAACCGATTTTGTTTGGTAAAGAGCGGAAGTACCAGATGTGTGCAACAGGAACCACCAAAGCAATGTGTCCCATACGCTCACGACGTACTTTTTTCTCCGTTACTTCAACACCACAACGATCGCAAACAATACCTTTATAACGGATACGTTTGTATTTACCGCAATGACATTCGTAATCTTTTACCGGACCAAAAATACGCTCACAGAACAAACCATCACGCTCAGGTTTGTAAGTACGGTAGTTAATGGTTTCTGGTTTCAACACCTCACCGCTTGAGCGTTCCAAAATAATTTCTGGAGACGATAAGCTAATCGTGATTGATGTGAAATTGCTTTTTAATTTATTATCCTTTTTGTAAGACATATCTCTTTCTTTAATGATCGAAGGATTGAGTGATTGAATGATTGAATGACAGTTACCCATCATTCACTCATTCACTCATTCTTTCATTCAATTAGTCTAACGTAATATCTAAACCTAATCCGCGTAACTCATGTACCAATACATTGAACGATTCTGGTACACCTGGCGTTGGCAGGTTCTCACCTTTAACAATGGCTTCGTAAGTTTTGGCTCTTCCGATTACATCATCCGATTTAACGGTTAAGATCTCTTGAAGAATATTAGCTGCACCGAATGCCTCTAATGCCCAAACCTCCATCTCACCAAAACGCTGACCACCGAACTGGGCTTTACCACCCAATGGTTGTTGAGTAATTAATGAGTATGGTCCGATTGAACGGGCGTGCATCTTATCATCAACCATGTGACCTAATTTCAACATGTAGATAATACCTACAGTTGTAGTCTGATCGAAACGCTCACCTGTTAAACCATTGTATAAGTAGGTTTTTCCTGAAGCAGGAACTCCCGCTTTAGCAATCCACTCTTCTACTTCTTGGTGGGTAGCACCATCAAAAATCGGTGTTGCAAATTTAACACCTAATTCCTGGCCTGCCCAAGCTAAAATAGTTTCGTAGATCTGACCAAGGTTCATACGTGAAGGTACACCCAGTGGGTTTAACACGATATCAACCGGAGTACCATCAGCTAAGAAAGGCATATCTTCATCACGTACAATACGTGCAACAATACCTTTGTTACCGTGGCGACCCGCCATTTTATCACCTACTTTTAATTTACGTTTTTTAGCTACATAAACTTTTGCCATCTGTACGATTCCTGAAGGAAGCTCATCACCTACACTGATCGCGAATTTATCGCGTTTGTAAGCACCAAGTTCTTCGTTAACACGGATACCGTAGTTGTGAAGCAACATTTTAATCATCTCGTTTTTATCATCATCAGTAGTCCATTTGTTTGGGCTAATGTGATTATAATCAAGCTCAGCTAAAATTTTCTGAGTAAATTTAGCGCCTTTAGCAACTAATAATTCTTTGTAAATGTTAAATACACCCTGAGATGTTTTTCCGTTTACGATGGTGAATAATTTGTCAACTAGTTCTGCTTTTAATTTCTCAGTGATATTGTTATATCCTTTGTCTAATTTCTCAATTGCCGATTTTTCCTCAGCTTTTGTAGTTTTCTTAGCACGGCTGAATAATTTAGTATCAATTACCACACCTTGGATTGAAGGAGGAGTTTTTAAAGACGCATCTTTAACATCACCTGCTTTATCACCAAAAATTGCACGTAGTAATTTCTCTTCCGGTGAAGGATCAGATTCTCCTTTTGGAGTAATCTTACCAATTAAAATATCACCTTCTTTTACATCAGCACCAATACGGATAATACCATTTTCATCAAGGTCTTTAGTAGCCTCTTCAGAAACGTTCGGGATATCTGGTGTTAATTCCTCTTCTCCACGTTTAGTATCACGTACTTCTAATTCAAACTCTTCAATATGCAATGAAGTAAAAACGTCATCACGAACAATACGTTCGTTAATTACAATCGCATCCTCAAAGTTGAAACCTTGCCAAGGCATGAATGCCACTTTCAAGTTTCTACCCAATGCCAATTCACCATTTTCAGTTGCATAACCTTCGCAAAGTACTTGTCCTTTAGTAACTTTCTGACCTTTCTTAACGATTGGTTTTAAGTTGATACAAGTATTCTGGTTGGTTTTTTTGAATTTAATTAAACGATAAGTTTTGCTATCACCTTCAAATGAAACTAAACGATCATCTTCGTTACGCTCATATTTAATGGTGATTTCGTTAGCATCAACATACTCTACAACACCGTCACCTTCTGCGTTGATCAAAGTTCTTGAGTCACGTGCAACGCGACCTTCTAAACCTGTACCTACAATTGGTGCTTCAGGACGTAACAATGGTACGGCCTGACGTTGCATGTTCGATCCCATCAAAGCCCTGTTCGCATCATCATGTTCTAAGAATGGAATTAACGAAGCAGCGATTGAAGTAATCTGGTTAGGCGCAACGTCCATTAAGTCTAATTTCTCAGGCTCAATAATCGGGAAGTCACCCTCATAACGCGCTTTAACACGCGGTGTAGTAAAGTTACCTTTATCATCATACTCTGCATTGGCCTGAGCAATGGTTTTACCATCTTCATCCTCAGCAGATAAATAAATAACGTCTGAATCTACAACTACTTTACCATCTTCAACACGTTTGTATGGTGTTTCAATGAAACCTAAATTATTGATTTTTGCATGCACACAAAGTGATGAAATCAAACCAATGTTTGGTCCCTCTGGAGTTTCAATAGTACATAAACGACCATAGTGCGTATAGTGAACGTCACGTACCTCGAAACCGGCACGCTCACGTGATAAACCACCTGGACCTAAAGCCGATAAACGGCGTTTGTGTGTGATCTCTGCCAATGGATTTGTTTGATCCATGAACTGAGATAACTGGTTAGTACCAAAGAACGAGTTGATAACCGATGATAACGTACGGGCGTTAATCAGATCAGTTGGTGTAAACACCTCATTATCGCGAATATTCATACGCTCACGGATTGTTCTGGCCATACGGGCTAAACCAACACCAAATTGTGCGTACAATTGCTCACCTACCGTACGTACACGACGGTTAGACAAGTGATCGATATCATCTACCTCTTCTTTTGAGTTAATCAATTTGATCAGGTATTTCACAATTGCAATAATATCTGCTTTTGTTAATACTTTAACCTCATCTGGGGTATTCATTTTTAATTTACGGTTGATGCGGTAACGACCAACATCTCCTAAATCGTAACGTTTATCTGAAAAGAATAAACGATCAATGATACCACGCGCTGTTTCCTCATCAGGTGGTTCTGCGTTACGCAAAGCACGATAGATGTTTTCTACAGCTTCTTTTTCTGAGTTTGATGTATCTTTCTGTAATGTATTATATATAATGGTATAATCTGCTTGACTTGCGCCATCTTCTTTAGATAAGATGATGCTTTTTACGCCAGCCTCGATAACCATATCAATGTGTTCGTCTTCTAAAACGGTTTCTCTTTCAAGAATCACTTCATTACGGTCGATAGAAACTACCTCACCTGTATCTTCATCTACAAAATCTTCAACCCATTTTTTCAATACTCTTGCCGCCAGTTTACGACCGATGTATTTCTTCAAACCTGATTTACTAACTTTTACTTCGTCAGCAAGATCAAAAAGTTCTAAGATATCTTTATCAGAATCGTAACCGATAGCACGTAATAAAGTGGTAACCGGGAATTTTTTCTTACGATCGATATAAGCATACATCACGTTATTAACGTCTGTAGCAAACTCGATCCATGAACCTTTGAAAGGAATTACACGTGCAGAATACAGTTTGGTTCCATTTGTGTGACGGCTTTGACCGAAAAACACTCCTGGAGAACGGTGTAATTGCGAAACGATAACACGTTCTGCACCGTTGATAACAAACGTACCTTTTGGTGTCATATACGGGATTGTACCTAAGTACACATCCTGGATAATGGTTTCAAAATCTTCATGTTCTACATCATTACAAGAAAGCTTCAGCTTTGCTTTTAATGGAACATTGTAGGTTAATCCACGCTCAATACACTCGTGTATATCATAACGTGGCGGATCAACAAAATAATCAAGAAACTCCAATACGAAGATATTTCTTGAATCTGTTATTGGAAAGTTTTCAGCAAACACTTTAAACAAACCTTCGCTAGAGCGATCGTCTGATGTGGTATCTATCTGGAAAAATTCTCTGAATGATTGCAATTGCACATCCAGAAAATCCGGATAGTCTATAATGTGCTTACTAGTTGCAAAATTTACTCTTTGTTCGACTGTCTTTGCCAATGGACTAAAAGATTTTAGTTTAAGAATAAACTATTTGTTTGGTTTCAGTTTCAAGCATTCTCATTAACCAAACAAAATGAGATGTTTATAAACAGGTAAAGACACCGACATTTTCAGTCGGTGTCTAATACATTTTTAGCTTAGCTAAGTTAAGTGATTACTTAATCTCAACTACTGCTCCAGCTTCTTCTAATTGTTTTTTAAGAGCTTCTGCTTCGTCTTTAGTAACACCAGCTTTTAATTCTTTTGGTGCTCCGTCAACTAAGTCTTTTGCTTCTTTCAAACCAAGGCCAGTTAAGTCTTTAACAAGTTTTACAACTGCTAATTTAGCGCCACCAGCTTCTTTTAAGATAACATCAAATGATGTTTTTTCTGCAGCAGCAGCAGGTGCATCACCACCAGCAGCAGGACCAGCAACTACAGCAGCAGCTGCAGGCTCGATACCATACTCGTCTTTTAAGATTTGAGCTAATTCGTTAACTTCTTTAACTGTTAAGTTTACTAATTGCTCAGCAAACGATTTTAAATCTGCCATTTTATTAAGATTTTAAAAATTTACGTAAAAATAATTTTGTTTAATTGCGAACTTAAGGTGTTCGTTAACCTTCTCTTTCTTGTAGAGTTTTAACAATTCCTGCAATTTTGCCTCCGCTTGATTTAAGCGCAGATATAACATTCTTAGCTGGTGATTGTAATAATCCAATGATATCGCCAATAAGCTCTTCTCTCGATTTTAAGCTTACTAAGTTATTCAATTGGTCATCGCCAACGTATACTGATGAATCTATATATGCTGCTTTAAGCAATGGTTTATCAGATGTTCTTCTCAAAGTTTTAATCAACTTAGCCGGAGCGTTTGCTGTTTTTGAGAATAATAATGATGATGAACCTTTAAGGGCTTCGTATATCTCAGAAGCATCGCCATCTAAACCTTCAATCGCTTTGCGGATTAAAGAGTTTTTAGCAACTTTCATGATGATATCACCTTCAAAACATTTGCGGCGGATGTTGTTAATCTGCTCAACAGAAAGGCTAGAGGTATCAGCAATATAGAAATTGCCATACTCTTGCATTTGTCCTTGTAGTTCTAAAACTACTTCGTTTTTTTCTTCTCTGTTCATGATTAAATCCCCGCTACTGATTTTGTTTCAATTGCAATTCCAGGACTCATTGTAGAAGACACGTGAATGCTTTTAAAATAAGTTCCTTTAGCAGCAGATGGTTTTAATTTTGAAATTACCTGAATGATTTCAAGTGCATTCTCATAAATTTTATCTGCTGGGAATGATACTTTCCCTATTGAAGCGTGTATAATACCGCTTTTGTCTACTTTAAAATCAATCTTACCTGCTTTAACCTCTGTTACAGCTTTACCAACTTCGTTAGTTACTGTACCAGATTTTGGATTTGGCATTAAGTTCCTTGGACCTAAAACGCGGCCTAATTTACCTACTTTTGCCATACAAGCTGGTGTTGTGATAATAATGTCTACATCGGTCCAACCACCTTCAATTTTAGCCACATATTCGTCTAAACCTACGAAGTCTGCGCCAGCTGCTTTCGCTTCTTCTTCCTTATCAGGAGTTACTAGAGCTAAAACACGTACAGTTTTACCTGTACCGTGTGGTAAAGTAGCAATACCACGTACCATTTGATTCGCTTTACGCGGATCTACACCTAAAGATACATCAATATCAACTGATGCGTCAAATTTAGTGGTAGTGATTTCTTTTACCAAAGCAGCAGCAGCCTGTAAAGTATAAGCTTTACCAGCTTCTATTTTAGCGTGTGCCTTTTTTTGATTTTTAGTTAATTTCGCCACTGTTGTAAACTGTTTTTTAATTAATTGTTCCAGGGTGCGTCACCAGAAACGGTGATTCCCATACTGCGTGCTGTACCAGCAACCATACTCATTGCAGATTCGATTGTAAATGCATTTAAATCAGGCATTTTATCTTCAGCAATAACTTTAATCTGGTCCCAGGTCACCGATCCAACTTTTTTACGGTTAGGCTCAGCAGAACCACTCTGTAATTTAGTAGCATCTTTTAACTGGATAGCTACAGGAGGGGTTTTGATGATGAAATCGAATGACTTATCAGCATAAACAGTAATTACAACTGGCAATACTTTACCTGCTTTATCTTGGGTACGAGCGTTGTACTGTTTGCAAAACTCCATAATATTCACCCCTTTAGCACCTAATGCAGGTCCTACTGGTGGCGATGGATTTGCCGCTCCGCCTTTGATCTGTAATTTGATCATTGCACTGACTTCTTTTGCCATTTTGTGTTTTTTGTTTATTTAAAACTCAATGTTAAATATTGGAAGCATGTAACATTTAAATTCCTTTATGTTCCTATAAAACTAAAAGGACTGCAAAGATATGGATAATCTTGCAGATGCACAATAGATGAAGAGAAATATATTTAATAATGCTTGAGGGGTTAAAAATAGATTAGATTAATTAGCCGCTAAAGGTACACCAGCCATTAAAAGAACTAAATCTATTTTTTATTTAAAATGTTTAAAATTTGCTTTAAATCCTCTTTTATTTCATTATAGGGTAACAATGTTGATGTTTTGGGTTTTTCAACACTTTTTATCACTCTGTTGCCGTAAAGATAATAACGTATTTCATTCGTGTTTTTTATCTTAGAATCTTTCAGGTACATGGGCTTATCGTAAAACATTTCATTTCTAAAGACAAAGAATAATCCTTTGTTATTAAGGTAGTAATCCACCTCAGCTCTTCCTGTTTCACCATAGAAAACACAATGTATTTTTTTTAAGATATTTTTATCATAATAGCCTATTACCTCTCCACCTTCTGCCGACATATCGGGCGCATCCTTAGTTTTCTTTTTATAATACCTTAACTGCTTATTGATCGCCCAAAAGTCTGATTGTATTTTCTTGATCACAGCTGAAGTATCAATCGATGTTTTTATTGAATGATGATGAGCGCCAAAACCATTAATACCGTAACAAAACATGCAAATCAAAAATACAAGAAGCCCTTTCATATCTGTTATGATTTTAAATGCTAATCATCAAAGATAACCCGAAAGCGTAAATAAATCTATACAAAAGAAAAAGGCCTCAGAAAATAAATCTAAGGCCTTTTAAATATTTTAAAATAATTTCTTATTCTTTTTCTACTTGCATGTAGTTAAGTTCGAGTGGTGTTTTACGACCGAAGATTTTAACCATAACTTTAAGTTTTTTCTTCTCTTCGTTTACCTCTTCGATAATACCTGAGAAACCATTGAAAGGTCCGTCCATTACTTTGATGCCTTCGCCAACGTAATAAGGTACATTCATCGTTTCGCCTTGCTCACTCATTTCATCAACCACACCTAAAATACGGTTAACTTCTGCCTGGCGCATTGGGATTGGGTTACCGGCTTTATCACCCAAGAAACCAATAACACTATTAATTCCCTTAATGATGTGTTCTAATTCTCCATCTAATGTAGCTTCGATTAAAACATAACCTGGATAGAAGTTACGCTCTTTGGCAATTTTTTTACCATCTTTCATTTGGTAATATTTTTCCATTGGTATTAAAACCTGAGGAACCAAATGAGAGAAACCTAAACGGCTGATCTCAGCATCAATGTACTGTTTTACTTTCTTTTCCTTACCGCTAACAGCCCTTACAACGTACCACTTTAGATCGCTCATTAGTAAATATTAATTAGAAAGTGATTTATAAAAAGTATCTAACACAAATGTTGATCCTTTATCCATTGCAAAAATAACCAATGCAATAATTAAAGAAGCCACTAATACAAGAATTGCAGAACTTTGCAGTTCACCCCAGGTAGGCCATGTAACCTTCTGGGTCATTTCATCGTACGATTCTTTTATAAACTCAACTACTTTAGCCATATTTAATTTATTGAATGACAGAATGACCAAATGAGTGAATGATAATATTCGAAGCTAACCTTCAAATTCAATCATTCACTCATTCAATTACTCAATCATTGTTTTGAGCACGGGAACAAGGATTCGAACCCTGATCAAAGGTTTTGGAGACCTCTATTCTACCGTTGAACTATTCCCGTAATTAGAAAGCAAAGTGCTTAAGCGCGCTCAAACACTTTGCTTTTCTTATTTTCTTTAGTCCCGATAAATCGGGATTTAAGATTTATTTTAAAATTTCAGTTACCTGACCAGCACCTACAGTTCTACCACCTTCACGGATAGCGAAACGTAGACCTTTTTCCATTGCGATAGCGTTGATCAACTTTACAGTGATTGTAACGTTATCACCTGGCATTACCATCTCAGTACCTTCAGCTAGTGAAATCTCACCAGTAACGTCTGTAGTACGGAAATAGAATTGAGGACGGTATTTGTTGAAGAATGGAGTGTGACGACCACCTTCTGCTTTTGATAATACATAGATCTCAGCTTTGAAATCAGTGTGAGGAGTTACTGAACCTGGTTTACAGATTACCATACCACGACGGATATCAGTTTTCTCAATACCACGTAACAATAAACCTACGTTATCACCAGCTTCACCATAATCTAAGATCTTACGGAACATCTCAACACCAGTTACTGTAGATTTTAAGTTCTCAGCACCCATACCTAAGATTTCAACTGGATCTCCAGAGTTGATTACACCACGCTCGATACGACCAGTTGCTACAGTACCACGACCAGTGATCGAGAATACATCTTCAACAGGCATTAAGAATGGAAGATCAGTTAAACGCGGAGGAATTGGAATGTAGCTATCAACAGCATCCATTAATTCCATAATTTTTGCTACCCATTTAGCATCTCCGTTCAAACCACCTAAAGCAGAACCTTGAATAACAGGAATATCATCACCAGGGAAATCGTAGAACGATAATAATTCACGAACTTCCATTTCTACTAATTCTAATAATTCAGGATCATCAACCATATCCACTTTGTTCATGAATACAACCAATGAAGGTACACCAACCTGACGAGCCAATAAGATGTGCTCACGAGTTTGTGGCATTGGACCATCAGTAGCAGCAACAACGATAATAGCACCATCCATTTGAGCCGCACCTGTAACCATGTTTTTAACATAATCCGCGTGACCTGGACAATCTACGTGTGCGTAGTGACGGTTTGCAGTTGAATACTCAACGTGCGCAGTATTAATTGTAATACCTCTTTCTTTTTCCTCAGGAGCTGAGTCAATTGAATCGAATGAACGTGCCTCAGATAAACCTGCATCAGCTAAAACTTTTGTAATAGCTGCTGTTAAAGTTGTTTTACCGTGATCGACGTGACCGATTGTACCGATGTTTAAGTGCGGTTTACTACGGTCAAATTTTTCTTTTGCCATTTTATTTATAACTAATTAGTAGGTTAACTTTTTATTAATTTTATTTATTGTTTTGATGCAATGCAACACAAAAAACCTTGTCTACCCTGCATATTAAACAGATTTAACAAAGCTTTATTATCCTGAGCCAACTATGGGAATTGAACCCATGACCTCTTCCTTACCAAGGAAGTGCTCTACCGCTGAGCTAAGTCGGCTTTTTAGTTTCCAGTTCCAGCCTTTTAGTTTTAACTATCTTAAAACTGTTACCGATAACTGCCCACTTTCTAATTTTTATTGGAGCGGAAGACGAGGTTCGAACTCGCGACCTATAGCTTGGAAGGCTATCGCTCTACCAACTGAGCTACTTCCGCTTTTAAAAACTAGTGATTGATTGAATGAAAGAATGATAGAAATAATCTCTCATTAAAACATTTGGTCGTTCATTTAAAGTGTGGGGAGAGAAGGATTCGAACCTTCGAAATCTTGCGATAACAGAGTTACAGTCTGTCCCATTTGGCCGCTCTGGAATCTCCCCATTTTTTACTTTAAAATGCTAACACTTTAAAATAAAAAGAGCCTCCTATCGGAATCGAACCAATGACCTACTGATTACAAGTCAGTTGCTCTACCAGCTGAGCTAAGGAGGCTTTAAATTTTGTGCAATGATACGAAAAATCTTCATTTTCCATACTATTAACGTGTTTTTTTAAAACTTTTATCTTTTTAAAGAACAAGCCTTTTCTTCTTGGCCTAACACCGTTTCCGAAAGGGAATGCAAATATACACACTTATATTTCACTTCAAAATAAATTTGAAAAAAAATAGCGAAATTTTTAGCCCTCTCACTCAATTAAGACGATTTAAAATAATAGGTACTTCATAATCAGTCGCTTTGCTTTCGCTCAAAATTGTATTATTTTTTTTAACTTTTTCTGTGTTCTAACGAATATGAATCGGTTTTTAAGTTTAATTGCGCTTGCCCCCATGCCCTGGCGCTTTCCAGTTAGCACTTCTTATGTCCTTTAACATCACAAAACCGTTTACATCTCTATTAAATTTTTAAAAAAAACAATCGATACCATTATTTATTAGCCAAAAACAATAATAAATCCCTAACGATAGTCCATTAAAAAAGGCAACATAATGATTAATCATGTTGCCTTTTCTTAAAATTATGCTGATTTTTAGTAATCAGCAGCTTCGCTTTCGCTTAAAATTGCTTTATGCTCACTTAATTTTGCGCGTGTTTTATCTTTATGTTTAGTGATCTGCTTTCTTAACGATTCAATTGCCAGATCTGTAGCTTCTTCAAATGATTTACATTGTTCTTTAGCGAAGAGGGTCCCTCCCGGTACAATGAGTTTTATCTCACTGATTTTATTGGCCTCATCCTCTACGTTCTCTAACTTTAAATATACTTCTCCGCTAATGATCTGGTCGAAAAACTGATCTAGCTTATTTGCTTTCTTTTGTATAAAATCTAACAACTTACTGTCTGCACTGAAGTGGATTGATTGAACTCCGATTTTCATTTTTCCTCCTTTTTTTATGCCTTTGGATGGGCTTGTTTATAAATTGTTTTTAATCTTTCGATCGAATTGTGGGTGTAAACCTGGGTTGCCGCTAAGCTGGCATGCCCCAAAAGTTCTTTAATTGCGTTTAGATCTGCTCCTGCATTTAGCAGGCTGGTTGCATAACTGTGCCGAAGCACGTGGGGACTTTTTTTCTCATTGGTTGATACGTGGTTTAGGTATGAGGTAACAATACGGTATATTAATTTTGGATATGCCGCTGCACCTGTATTGGTAACGATTAAGATAGGCAAATTGTTATTAAAGTTTTGCAACTTTTTTAGCTCAACATAGGTATTTACCTGATTGATAAGCTGTTTATTTATGGGAATGATCCGTTCTTTATTTCTTTTGCCCAATACCTTTATTGTTCCCGAATAAATATCAACATCAGTATCCTTTAACTGAAGCAGTTCTGCTAAACGCATGCCCGTACCAAAAAGCAACTCGATTACCAGATGATCGCGAACAGAAGAGAAGCTTTCATTAAAATAATGCTCCGAATCCAATAGCTGATCCATCTTTTGCGAATCAACAAATACGGGTAACCTTTTGGGTATTTTAGGTGCTTTAATTAAAACAGTAGGATTTTGTTCAATCTTTCCAGTTCTGTGTAAAAATTTATAAAAGCTCCTTAATGTCGAAATTTTTCTATTGATGGTCTGTTCTGATACTTTCTTCTCCATCAGATCTACCATATAGCTCCTTAGGTGAATATGCTTAACTTCTAAAAAGTTTAGTTCGAATGTAATATTGACATACGCTTCAAACTGATCTAAATCTGTTTGATAAGAGGTAATGGTGTGCTGAGAATAGCGCTTCTCGTGAGTTAAATAGGTTATAAAACTTTTTAGCAACATTCAATATCTTTTTGGGGCATTGATATGAAGTTACAAATAGTTTTGATATAAAGAAATCATTAATTAATTGTTTATTGTAAAGTTTTTGATTTCTTTTTAAAACAAAAAAGTCCCGATCAAATGATCAGGACTTTAATGTATTTATATCGTAAACAACTAAGAAGTTGTATCTAGATTCATATTCTGAATGTAAACAGCATGTTTAATTTCAGTACGGCGAGCAACGGATTTTTTCTCGTATGCTTGGCGACTACGCAGTTCTCTCAATACACCAGTTTTTTCAAACTTTTTCTTGAAACGTTTAAGGGCTTTATCTAATGATTCGCCGTCTTTAATGTTGATAATGATCATAACGCTGAAATACCTCCTCTCGTGGTTTTTTAAATTTTCCCGTGTTATCGGGGCTGCAAATGTAAGCAAAATATTGAAAATGAGAAAGGTTTTATAAAAAGAAAATTTATTTAAATCGTTAGTTAAACTAAAGTGTTGTTTACCTACATTTATATATACATTATATGATATGACAACAGGCAAAAAAGTAGGCTCAATTATCGCGGTTATAGTCGTTATTTTACTCGTAGCAATCTGCTATTACCGGTATTTCTTTGTTTTTGGCGAAGGCGTTAAAGCCGGCGAATTAAATTACGTAGTGAAGAAAGGCTATATCTTTAAAACGTACGAGGGCAAGTTGATTCAAAGTGGGGTACGATCCAAACAAGCCGGCACTCTACAAAACAATGAATTCGAATTTTCTATTGCAAATAAAGAAATTGCCGATAAAATGATGGCCAATAGCGGCAAGTTTTACGAACTCCACTATAAAGAATATAAAAATACCCTGCCTTGGCGCGGATTTAGCGTTTATGTAGTAGATAGCATTTTAACTACTAAAGATATACCGCAATAGGGTTTAGGGTTTAGGGAAAACTATTATTTTGAAGATTAGTTTTCAAACCTTACACCATAAACCTTTTACCTTTTAACCTTTCTTCGGTACCTTCGCTCCTTCTTTCCTGGCTTCCGATAATCCGATAGCAATTGCCTGCTTTTTGGAAGTCACTTTTTTACCTGATCCACTTTTAAGCTTACCCTCTTTCATTTCGTGCATGGTTTTTTCTACTTTCTCACCAGCTTTTTCTGAATACTTTGCCATATTTTTAGTCCATTAGTTCAATGGTCAATAGTTCATTGGTAATTGCCCATTGATTATTAGTCTTTAGTAAAAACAACGGCAATTGAAAGTTGGTTTTAAAATTTTAAAACAAAAAAAATCCGGAGGCGATTAAACCGTCCGGATGCTCATAATATATTTGGCTTTTATAAGGTTGAAGGCGAAAGGTTTAAGGTATAAGGTTCAATGCATACGCCCTAAACCTTTACCTTAAATCCTCTACCTTGATAATACTTCTCTGGCAATTACAATCTTCTGTATTTCAGATGTTCCTTCGCCTATTGTACATAATTTACTATCGCGATAAAATTTTTCAACCGGAAAATCTTTGGTATAACCATAACCGCCAAATATCTGAACAGCTTCTGTTGCTACCCTTACCGAAACCTCTGAGGCAAAGTATTTTGCCATGGCCGATTCTTTTGTCATAGGCAAATGCCTGTTCTTTAAATCTGCGGCCTGTCGGATCAATAATTCGGCTGCTTCAATTTCGGTAGCCATATCGGCCAATTTAAAACTAATGGCCTGAAAGCTGGAGATTGGCTGTCCAAACTGCTGCCGCTGTTTCGAATAGGCTACTGCTGCATCAAAAGCACCTTTTGCAATACCTAAAGCCAATGCAGCGATAGAAATTCTTCCACCATCTAAAACTTTCATCGCCTGTTTAAAACCTTCGCCAACATTACCCAATAAATTAGCCTTTGGCACACGGCAGTTATCAAAAATCATTTCTGTGGTTTCTGATGCACGCATGCCTAATTTATTTTCCTTTTTTCCTGCAGTAAAACCAGGTGTACCACGCTCTACCACAATGGCCGAAATCCCTTTCGAGCTTCCCTGCTCCCCTGTTCTTACCATTACCACGGCAACATCGCCGCTTTTGCCATGGGTAATCCAGTTTTTTGCACCATTTATTATATAGTCATCGCCATCTTCAACAGCGGTGGTCATCATTCTTAAGGCGTCCGAACCTGTATTGGCTTCGGTTAATCCCCAGGCACCAATCCACTCGGCTGTTGCCAGCTTTGGCAGCCACCTTTGTTTCTGTTCTGCATTGGCAAATGCCAGAATATGGCCGGTACATAAAGAGTTGTGTGCTGCCAATGATAAACCGATTGAGCCACAAACCCGGGCCACTTCTACAATTACATCAACATACTCCTGATAGCCCAATCCAGAGCCTCCATATTCTTCGGGAACCAAAATGCCCATTAAACCTAATTCGCCGAGCTGTTTAAACAATTCGACAGGAAAATGCTGTGCCTCATCCCATTCCATTATATGTGGACGAATGTTTTTCTCTGCAAAATCGCGGACCATGGCCTTTACACTCTGCTGAGTTTCTGTTTCTGAAAAATCGAAGCTTACGCTCATTAAATTTATATTTTAAAGTTAGTTGAGGCAATTATAAACAATTATTTGATAGTTACTTACCATTAAATATTTGTGCAATTACAGAATGAAATGGTATTCGGTTCAATTAGTTTATCGGTTAATTTTAAACCTTGAAATTAACCGATAAAGTTTTTTTCTATTTTTCTTACAACTGTAGCCGAATAAACTAATTATGTGGCGTTTTTAATGAATGTAGATAAAATTGAAGGAATGGTAATAGATGCACCCATTCAGTTTTTTGCAAACATTTGTTAAAAATGAATTCTCTTAAACTTTGCAGACAATTAACTCCTATACTAACCCCAAACAGGAAATACACAATTTTTAAGTTGGTTGTCTTTTTTGGAAATCAGGTAAAGGAGCGTTTAGCGTTATTCAGCCCTGCTCTCCACTTTACTCCGTTTCACTACGTGTTTGTTCCGATCCCTTAGGTTTAGGTGGCGCGGCCGGCACTATGATTTAGGGGTTAACAAGCAGCTCCTCCATGATTAAACCTGCTCGGATTAGGCATGAATGCTGATATTTCATCGGTAGCATGGGTGCAATGTCATTAAGTTATAGCATTCGACACGAGCAAAAATAATTTAACCAAAGATAGAAAGGACGCACACAGATATAAAAATCCGTGTTTATCTGTGTGCATCTGTGGTTAAAAACGCTTAACTTAATGACATTGAGCATGGATGTAAAACAGGGCTTTCGGAACCGATTAGCACTGATACTGCTTTTCAAATAACATTTAAAATATAACCTTTTAATTCAAGGTGCTAAAAAGAAATATAAGGCATAATTTTATCTATAACCTCCTGGTTTAGGAGAACAATCTTTTTCAGGCCAGATATATCCGAATAATTGCCATGCTGCTTGCGGTATTGAATAATGGCATTAATCTGCTTATAAGAAAGGTATGGATTGCGCTTTAAATCGTTAAACGTTGCTGTATTTATATTTATTGTTTTTAATGGGGCATTACCGATTTCAATCTGATCCTTAATTTCAGCATACTTATTAGAATCTAAGCCATAAACTTCGAGAAGCTGCTCTTTCTTGTAAAAACCACCTAAACGTTCACGGTATTTAATAATCCTAAGCGCGAAAGTCCCTCCAATACCTTTTACCTCATCCAATTGTGCAGAATCGGCCTTATTGATATCGACGATTGCTAAAGTTTTTTTAGCGTATTCCTTTTTGTAGAAAGGAGCATATTTTCTTGAGGTACTGATGGGCTGATCGGGTATGTTAACATAGGGCAATATCTTTTTATACATTTCTGGCGAAATGGTATACATTTTCTGAAGATCTTCGGCTTTGTAAAACTTACCGCCTTTAGCGGTATAATTCATAACCGAATGTGCCTGTTTTGCTGATAAACCTAAAGTTTGCCAACCCTGTGCATCTAAAGTGTTGGGATTGAATTTGAAAAGTCTAACCGTTTTTTCGGGACTTGAATTTTCAATCCGATCACGAATAGTATTGGCATATACCTGATCTGTTATGGTTATCTTCTGAATTTGTGCTAAAAGATTTGGATCGTCTTTTGAAACGGGCTGATAGTAGCCATATATAATAGGTACGGACTTAATTAAAAGAATAATAAAGACCAAAAACAGCAGTCCATTAAACTCAGCTTTGCTAACACCAAAATTTTTGTTGAGCCAAATTCTCATTGATGCGATATGACATGTGTATTATAAATATAAATCTTATTTTTGGGATTGCAAAACAGAACAGGTTTTGCCTATCAACAATCTAAGAATTTTATATGAAGATCATAACTACATCTGAGTTTGCAAAAGCAACGAAGATAGATAAGCTAGGTGTACCAGGTTTAGCAGGTTTGATGATGGAGATCATGAAACTGAACGACATCAACGACGTATTCGCTCAAAATCAACACTTTAAAGGCTTAGAATTTGTAGACAAGATATTAGAAACCATTGGCGTTTCTATAGAATTTGATGATGATGATTTAAATAGTATTCCGAAAACAGGCCCTTTTATTGCTATTGCAAATCACCCTTACGGTGGTGTAGAAGGTTTGGCTTTAGTTAAACTATTGTGTACGGTTAGGCCTGATGCCAAGGTGATGGTCAACTTTATTCTGAAAAAAATACCGAACCTTGATGAGTTTTTTGTTGCTGTTAACCCTTTCGAAAACGTTCAACATACATCGAGCATCAGTGGTTTAAAAACTACTTTCGATCTGCTTAGAAATGGAACACCGATCGGGATTTTCCCTGCAGGAGAGGTTTCTACCTTTAAGTTGGATGCTCAACAGGTAACCGACAGGATGTGGCATCCTGTTGTTGGAAAACTGATTGCTAAAGCAAAAGTACCCGTTGTACCTATTTATTTTCACGGTAATAATGGTGTTTTCTTTAATATTTTAAGCTTCATCCACCCCACCCTGCGTACGGCAAAGTTACCTTCGGAGTTTTTAAATAAACATGGGCGCACCATTAAGGTACGGATTGGCAAACCAATAGCCGTATCTGAAATTTCGCACATGAACAGCAGCAATAAACTGATGGACTTTTTAAGGGCCCGGACATATGCACTTGGTGTTGGCTTAGATACAGAAAAAAAACTCTTTAATCCGCTAAACTTATTCAAAATTAAAAAGAAACCTGTTGAGGTAATTGAAGAAACTTCGAGGCTTTTAATTAAAAATGAGGTAACGCTTTTGGAGGATTTTAAAGTTTGGACAGAGAAAAATTACGAAGTATACATTGTTCCGACTTTAAAAATCCCCAATATTTTAAGAGAAATTGGCCGTTTACGTGAAATTACTTTCCGCGAGGTTGGTGAAGGAACCAACAAAAAAATCGATCTCGACAATTACGACATCTACTATAATCACTTATTTATATGGGATAAGGATTTAGAAAATATTGTGGGTGCTTACCGGATTGGTAAAGGAGATGAAATTTTAGAAAGCATGGGCCGTCGTGGTTTCTATCTTTCTGAACTTTTTAAAATGAAAGACCAGTTCTACCCGATGTTGAGACAGGGGATCGAGCTGGGCAGATCGTGGATCAGAAAAGAATACCAGGGTAAACCACTTCCATTATTTTTGCTTTGGAAAGGAATTTTAAAATACCTGATCGATAACCCACAGTACCGCTACATGTTCGGACCAGTGAGCATTAGCAACAATTTCTCTAAATTTAGTAAGGCCCTAATTGTAGATTACATTACCAAAAACCATTTCGATTATGAGATGGCAAAGTATGTAAAGCCAAGAAACAAGTTTAAAGCCGATCTTTTACCAATTTCTACGGATACATTGGTTGATAGCAGCGAGTCTTTTAAAGATCTGGATAGCATTATCGGCGATATCGAAAACTCACATATTAAAATTCCGGTATTGTTGAGGCAGTATATGAACCTGAATGCGAAGATTATCTCATTTAATATCGACCCCAAATTTTCTGACTGTTTAGATGGCTTCTTAGTGGTTGATACACATAACATTCCACCAGAAATGCTCGAAAAGCTCGGCAAGAATCTATAAGCGAATTCCATAAAAAAACCCAGACATCCATCTGGGTTTTTTATTATCAACTAACCTAAACTTTATAAATACTAACCAAATATTTATGCCACAAAAGTAAGATCAGCTTGTTAAATTGATATTAATGAAATGTTATTTATAGAATTTTGTTCCTTACAATTTCTTAATCGATTAATACACTGTTGTTCATATTATTCCGTTATCTTTAGGTACTCTGTATGAGCTATGATAAACATTCTTCTTCGTCAGAAACCGAATGTTTCCCCGCCCTTATATTTAGCTCAAATTAAAAATCATTTATCAGGTTGGTTCTCTAATGAAATCAATTTTGAACTATAATTATGACAGTCATTTCTAAAGAGAATTTTTCAAAGGCAACGGGCATTTGTAATATTCCAATCCCTGGTCTTGCTTCCTTTTTAATGAGGTTTTTGAAGATTAACGACTTTAATGGAATTATTAGAGATGCCAATACCTTAGAAGGAGAAAAATTTGCCAATCATATTCTGGATGTCCTGGGCGTTACCATTCAGATCAGTGATGAGGATTTAGCCAACATTCCAAAAGAAGGTGCATTTATTGCGATTGCAAACCACCCATACGGTGCTATAGAATCATTGGCATTATTAAGTACACTTGCCAATCACCGACCCGATACGATGTTTATGGGGAATTTTCTGTTAAAGAAAATCCCAAATCTTGAGAAATGTATTATCGCGGTAAATCCGTTCGAAAAAGTTCAGGATTCATCAAGTATTAGCGGATTAAAAACAACTTTAAAAGTTTTAAGAGATGGTAGTCCTGTTGCTATTTTTCCAGCAGGCGAAGTTTCCTCTTACAAATTCAGAAAAAATCAGATTACCGACCGTGAATGGCATCCCGTGGTTGGAAAAATCATCTCCAAAGCCAATGTACCGATACTACCAGTGTATTTTCATGGCAATAATGGCATCTTTTTTAGCCTGCTGAAATTTATACACCCTTCATTACAAACAGCAAAGCTCATTTCAGAGTTATTTAACAAAAATGGTCACCAGTTAAAAATCAGTATCGGCAAACCCATTCATTTGAAAGAAATAGACTGTAAGGATTGTAATACCTCGCTTTTAAAACATTTAAGAAAGGGGCTCTATGCCCTAAAAAAATAACCTGATCAGGATCATGAAAATACAATGTTAATTCCCTGTTAAGTACCTCCTCATTGTTCACATAAAGAAATTGTTGCTTTTATGTTAATAATAAGTAAATTTAATGTAACCAAATATGAGGCGGTTTGAAAAGAGGGATTTACATATATATTTTGAGGACCATTTTGTTCGTTTGCCTGATGATGAATACCACCATCTCGAAGGGACAGAATTATTCTTTCGATTTTTATGATGGAACTTTCAACTTTAGTATCGATTCTTCAGTCGTTTTTCCAATACCAAAAACAGCAACTACATCAGCCGTTTCAAACTTTTACAGCCGCATCTCTTCTGGCCAATACGCACCTCTTATCTCGTCTCTAGAAAAATACCAGAAAAAATATCATTTAAACGACTGGATTTATTATCAACTGATCCGAAAAACAGCCGAACAGATTAGTCCGAAAGCAGATAATTATTTTGGCTATACTTTATACAAATGGTTTTTACTGAGTAAATGCGGTTATGATGCAAGGTTAGCTGTAGGCAATGATCAGGTTATCTTTTATGTAAGAAATGAAGAGGATATCAGCGATATCCCGTTTTTTATGATTGATGATAAAAAGTTTATGTGCTTAAATTACCACGATTATGGCAAACTGTTTAAACAGGCCGATGCTTATAAGCCTATTAAAATTTTAATTCCAGAGGCTAAAAATCCTTTTTCTTATAAGGTTACCCGAATGCCCGATTTTAAACCAGAAAGTTATCAGGAAAAAGATATCGAATTTAGCTACCGTCAAAAAATCCATCATTTTAAGCTAAAAGTTAATGAAGATGTACAAACCATTTTCAAAAACTATCCGGTAGTCGATTTTGAGAGTTATTTTAATATTCCTTTGAGCCGGGAAACCTACAGCTCTCTTATTCCCACCCTGAAAGAAAACCTAAAAGGCATGGATCAGAAAAAAGGCGTCGATTACCTGATGAGATTTACCCGTTATGGTTTTTTATATGAAGATGACGGTGAAAATTTTGGCAAGGAAAAACGTTTCTCGCCTGAACAAACATTATTAAGTACCTACAGCGATTGCGATGACCGGGCGGCACTATTTTTCTATTTGGTAAAGGAAATATATAACCTCCCAATGATTGCCTTGCTATACCCTAAACATTTAACTATTGCTGTTCAGTTTGACAAACCAGTTGGTGAACCGATTACTTATAAAGGCAAGAAGTATTCGTACTGCGAGCCTACACCCCAGGCTCAGAATCTAAAAATCGGACAACTTTCTTCAAATTTCAAGAACAGTAAATACGAAGTGGTTTATGCATATGAACCTACGAAGAAATAAGTCTTCATATTAAATTAATGTTAAAAAATCGTTATTTTATCAATAACAGGTTGATTCATTAGCTATTTAAGGTAATTTAGATTTCTCATATTGAGTTAAATCTAAAACCTTGTCTATGTCTGCTATTATCTATACCGTTTTAAAGGAGTTTTTTGTTGAGGTTAACGGTCACGCTATAAAGGCTAGAATTATGTCGCCGATTAATGATGACAAAGTTTTCGTTTTCAAAATCAGTTCATTTTACAAAAGCAAAACTGATGCTGATGCTTATGAACCGGCATCAACGTTTACTTCTTACGCAAATGCGGAACGGCATTTACTTCAATACCTGGAAGGTTTCCAGAATACACTAGATCTGGGCGGCGATATAGCACCAGGAAGTACTTTTTAGTTGTTTTCTTTATCGTCTTTCTCAGGCGGAAGTTCTGACTGGATTACTTCTTCTTCAAATTCCTTTTTGTCTTTTTGATTTCTTTTGATAAGATAAACGATTAAAATGGTAACTAAAATAATTACTCCGATTAATACTGGATAGTTCATATTCATTGGTTTAAACCTAAGCGATCTGATTTAACCTAAGTTATGAGAAATATTTTATATGTTAACCAGCTAGCTATGTGTTAACATAATCATAATATTAATTTAACTTTCCAATTCTTTATCTTTGGGAAAACCCATAAGTTTTAGATGAAAAAGAACAAATCCAAGTCGAAAAGTCATTCGACAAGCAAAAAATTACGTAAAGAATTAGAATCAAAATTAGCCCTCGCATTTAACGAACTTGTTATCCAGTACGGGAAAGCCAAAAAAACCGATAAAGTAATCGAAAAATTTGCAAAGCAATTAACTAAAAAAGTTACTTTCGCTACTCAAGATGATTCTATAACGCCATACATCAAAGAAGAGCAAGTTACTCCTGCAACTCCGAAGGCAAAAGCTGCTAAACCTGCTGTTGTGAAGAAAGCAAAAGAAGAGGTTAAAGAGGCAGTATAAAATACGATTATAAAACAAAGCGGGTGTTCACCATTACGATGAACACCCGCTTTTTATTTGCTTATTGAAGAATAGTCGCTATTATAAATTAGCTAATAAATCTACACCATCAACAGTAGCCCATTTTCCTTTTGTTAAAGCAGCACCAGTTGCAGTGGTTGAAGTAGTCCAGTTGGCACCAAAATTCGCTGCAATAACATTTATGGTAGATACACCATTAATAAATAAGATAGGTGTATTGGTAACCTTAACATTAGTTAATTTGATCTTACCACCTAATACCTGGCTATCATAAGTAATTTGATCTAATATTTGTACCGCTCCACCATTAAAAGCTGTTGGAGTTGTTTGACTAGTATAACCATCAATTACAATGTTACTGAAGTCGCCATTACCGTGAGCTTTAAATTGAAAAGCATCCAATTGAATTTCGCCTTGAGCCTCTGTAGTAGTACCTGTTGCTCTTTTCAAAGTGATATTAGTAACTTTTGGCCAAAATGCATTGTTATTACTTTTTGCTTCCACTTCCATTCCATAATTACCTTTTCCTGTTTGATATGCAAACCAGTTAGTATTATCTTGTCCTCTCCAGCTATCTTGCCAGTCGAAAGAATCATCAGCGTTACCATAAGAGATTAAGTTTTTCCCGCTTACAGTACCACCATAAAACTCGAAACCATCATCATTACCTTTGTAAGAAACAAGGTTTTCTAATACTGTTCCACTACCTACAGAATAGAAAGAAAAGCCATTATGTTCTTTCTTATTTGAAGTAATTACTAAACCAGCGTATTCAACTCTAACATATTTTAAAGAACCGCCATTATGTGCAGCATTTGTTCCGCCATATGGTAGTGTTAAACCATCTTCAGAGGTCCCGGCGGTAGCACCACCAGTAGTGATTATCGGTGCATCACCATACATAATAATTCCTGCCCAAGATCCTGGTGTTTTTGATTTTTCAGTTAAAACAATTGGTGCATCTGCAGTACCATTAGCGATCAGCTTTCCACCATTTAAAACTACCAAACCATTTTCACCTGTTGATTTATCAGCAGTTATAGTAGAACCCGCTTCTATTGTCAAAGTAGCACCTGATTGAATTTTAACCAAGCCTTTTAAGGTATAATTTCCATAAGCTAATGTTTTATTAGCAGTAATATCGCCTGAAATTTCACCTTCCACTGGCACTTTTGTAGGCGTTACATCATCATCATCTTTAGAACAACCCGCAAACATTGTAGCTGAAATTGCAATAGCGTAAAATAATTTTTTCATTTTAATTCTTTTTTATAATTATAATTTTAGTTTTCCTTAAATGTAAATTTAGCTGTCTTATGTTTTGAATATGTTAATTGATCTTTAAGATTACATCAATAACAGGTTAACAAATCGTAAACAGTATTGGTTAAAACGTATAGCCTAATCCCAGCGACACGCCAACTCCTCTTTTATAATCTTTAACTGTTAAATCCTTTTCATATAATGGGATGATGCTCTCATTACCCAAATCAATTCTGTAAGTAGGATTTAAAATATTTTCCACACCAAATTTTACTTCCCAATTGTTTGAAATCTTATTGTTCCATATGAAATCCAGTTTGCCGAAAGGTTTTTCGTAATAATGATCCAGACCATTAGTACCCACTGCATAAATACGCTCACCATATATATTATAGGCCAACGTCATTGTGCTTTTCCATTTTTTACTAAGGTCTGCTTCATATTTAATATCTGCATTTATTAACCATGGAGAAGCACCTTGCAAATTTCGTTTTCCACCTTTTTGAGACGCAGTTTCTGCAGAATTATTAAGCTTATCAATGGTTACTTTTGTAACCATTAAAGAAGTATTAAAACCTACTGAAAAATCTTTTAAAGACTCTGTTAACCTCGAAAGCTGAAGTAAAAACTCTAACTCAGCGCCATATAAAATTGCTTTTTTAGAGTTATTATAAGTAATCTGTAAACCACCGCTTCCTGCTGACTGAACAAATAATCTTTCGATGGGATTATCTAAAAACTTTGCAAAGCCGGTAATTGCTAACATTTCCTTATTTGTTGGAAACAACTCATATTTAATATCCAAATTATAGTTTTTACTATTTACAACATTGGGATTACCGTTTTCTATAGTTGCATCAGGATTAACAAACTCTAAAGGATAGGCCTCCATAATAACTGGCTTAGTTAAAGTTTTAGAAACCGACAACCTAAAATTTGCCTTTTCAGTTGCAGCATATTTTAAATTTATGGAAGGAAGGATATCAAAGTTATCTTTAGTAATTTTCACAAAAGGATCATCAAAACTTCCAGAATTTCTATAACGCGTAATCCGCTGCGACTGCTCAAACCTAGTACCAACATTTAGATTTAGCTTATCGTTAAGTACTAAAGCTAAATCTGCATAACCCGCATTAACACCTTCTTGCATTCTAGCTTTATATGTTGAATTTGACCCATCTTTATATGTAAAGTTTCCATTAGATAATTCGGAGCTAAAGGTTGCATCAGGTTGATTTGTATTAAAGGTAATTTCGTTTGATGATAAATTCTGCGAAATTAAAAACCTGAAATCTGATTCAATTTTATTGAACGAACCATTATAGCCTAAAGACAATTTATGCGCTTTCGACAAGTCTTCATTTCCAAACTTCCAGTTATATTCTAATAAACCAGATGCAAAGAAATCACCGTTAAAATCCATATATTGCCTAACTATACTGTTACCACCATAACTTACTGCTGTTCTATTTTCGTCTAACTTGGCTCCAATAAAAAACTTTCTGTCTGGTAATTCGTATTGTGTTTTAGAATATGAAACTCCAGCCTTAATACTGTGTGCTTCATCTTCAGTTATTTTATAGTTTGCAAATAATTGGCCCGTAAAGAAATCAGTTTTTTGCAATTGATTTAATCTGATAAAGGAATTGGTAACCGTTGCCTGACTATTGGTATAGCCTAGCTGATCTTGTATCATGGTTTCAGTCCCTTTTAAATAAAATGCGTTTAAATTAAGGCTTAACCTATTGCTGCCATAATTAATAGCCCCCAGTAAAGATGAATTGGTAGAAAACCTGTATTTGGTGGTGTATAGGTTATTGTCGTAATTTCCTTGTGCTGTATTGAAGAAACGATCTACACCTTCTCTAATCTGAAAATTGTTATCGGTATTAATTGAAACCAGATACTGGAAATAGCGGTTATTTTCAAACCTGATTTTTTGTGTATGTAAAATACCGATGCTGGTATTTAAAGGAGCATTTCCTTCTTCAACATCGAAACCTGATCCGAATTGCGAATTGGCTTCGTTTGCAGTCATGGTATAAGATGATGGTTTCTTTCCAAAAACCTTAGGCAAGTTGCGGCCGTCCCCAGTAAAACCGAAATAATCTCCAATTGAAGTCTCACCTTCTGGTCTTAAGAATTTCTTAAAGCTACTATTAGAAAGAAAGCTAGTACCAATATTAATTTTAGTTACTGCTTTTTCTCCCTTAGCGGTTACAATATTAAAAGTTCCGCCAGCAAAATCGCCATATAAGCCTGAGTTAAAAGTTTTGTAAGTCTCTAAAACACTTACAATATCCGTTGGAAAAAGATCTAAAGGAATAATTTTTTTGAAAGGATTGTTAGAAGGAACTGCTAAACCATTTATTAATAAGTTGTTATACCTATCTTCTAAACCCCTTACAAACAAACCTCTACCGTCTACCTTAGTAATACCGGTAATTTTTGTTAGCCCTTCTTCAACATCACTTATACCCTTTCTAGAGAGCTCCTGAATTCCGATGCCTTGTTTAATCTCGATAGCATTTTTTTGCAATGACAGCAAAGCAGTTTCGCTTTCTTTACCAGCCACACCCTTTACTTGTACATCAGCTAATTTCTGAGAATTTGATTCTTCAAGTGTCAGGTTTAATGTAGTTGTACCTCCACCATTTACTTCAACAGCTGGCACTTCCTTTGTAGCATATCCTACATACGATGCTTCGATAATAAATTTACCATCTTGCAATGCAGCAATAGCATATTTGCCATCAGCACCTGTAGAAGTACCTTTAGTTGTACCTTTAATTTTAACTGTTACCCCAATTAAGGTTTCACCGGTTTTTTTATCGGTAACTGTTCCAGAAATTTTTCCTGTTTGTGCATACGCAAGTATGCTGATCGTTAAAGCGAACACTGTAAGTGCCGCTCTTTTAAAAGAGTTTAGTAAGTCCAATTTGCCTTTATTTGATAAGGGCAAAAGTATTACCACAGTGTTAACTGTAAGTTAGATATTAATTAATATTACTTTACCTTAAGGTTAACTAAACGTTAAGCGCTTTTGGAATCAGTAACGGATGCCCACTTTCTTGCAAATGAAGTGCAATAACCAGATCGGACCTATTAACAAGAACTTAACATCGTCCAGAAATGAGGGTTTCTTTCCTTCAATTTTATGTCCAATGAATTGACCAATCCAGGCCGCAACAAATATTGCTGCATAAATGGCATAGGCCGTTCCACTACCTAAGCCTACCGCCTGTTCAATTTTAACGATGATGTAACTCATTAAACCCACCACCCAGATCATTAAAAAAAACAATACTGGCGAAAGCGTAAAGTAATAATACAAACTAAAGGCCAATAGAAAAGACGCCCAGTTAAAGAAGCCGTTGTAGCTACCTAAAAAACCAATATGCGGAAAAGGGATCTGCCAGATCAAACCCAGTAAGCTGAATACAATTAACGGAACACAGATCCAGTGCACCAGCTTGTTGGTTGGGTTTTGGTGGCTTTCGGCATACTTATCAAAAAGTACATCTACCGGCCGTTTCGGTTCTATTGTTATGGTTTGCTTGCTCATTATGTAAAAATAAAAAAAAGCGATGGAATATCCATCGCTTAATATTTTGTTTTGTCTTTGAGACCTTATAGGAAAACCTATAAGGTCTTTAAAAAATTATTTCGCAAATGCTACAGAACGGGTTTCTCTGATTACAGTAACTTTAATCTGTCCCGGATAGGTCATTTCGGTTTGAATACGGGTTGAAATATCAGCGGCTAAAAGTTCTGCCTGTGCATCAGTAATACGTTCACTTTCTACAATCACACGTAATTCTCTACCGGCCTGAATTGCAAAGGTTTTTTCAACACCTGGGTAAGATAAAGCCAGTTCTTCTAAATCTTTAAGGCGTTTAATATAACTTTCTACCACCTCACGGCGTGCACCTGGGCGTGCACCAGAGATCGCATCACAAGCCTGAATAATTGGAGAGATCATCGAAGTCATCTCAATTTCATCGTGGTGGGCACCAATAGCATTACAAATTTCTGGATGCTCTTTATATTTTTCGGCCAATTGCATGCCTAAAATCGCGTGTGGCAATTCAGGGTTATCATCAGGCACTTTACCTATATCGTGCAATAAACCTGCGCGTTTAGCCATTTTAGCATTTAAGCCTAATTCTGCCGCCATGGTAGCACAGAAGTTAGCTACCTCACGTGAGTGATGTAACAGGTTTTGTCCGTAAGATGAACGGTAACGCATACGGCCAACCATACGAATTAACTCAGGGTGTAAACCATGGATACCTAAATCGATCACTGTACGCTCACCAATCTCTACAATTTCGTCTTCAATCTGTTTTTTGGTCTTTGCTACAATTTCCTCAATACGAGCAGGGTGGATACGACCATCTGTTACCAAACGGTGTAAAGCCAAACGGGCAATTTCTCTTCTTACGGGATCAAAACCCGATAAAATAATTGCTTCTGGTGTATCATCTACGATAATCTCAATACCGGTAGCGGCTTCTAAAGCACGGATATTCCTGCCCTCTCTACCAATAACACGACCCTTAATTTCGTCGCTTTCGATGTGGAAAATAGAAACCGAATTTTCGATTGCAGCTTCGGTAGCGGTACGCTGAATGGTTTGGATAACCACTTTTTTAGCTTCTTTACTTGCAGTAAGTTTTGCCTCATCAACAATATCCTTAATCTGAATCATGGCCTGCGTACGGGCAACTTCTTTTAAGTTTTCTACCAATTGGTTTTTAGCCTCTTCGGCTGACAAACCCGCAATGGTTTCCAATTGTGTTAGGTGTTGGTTTTTCAGTACCTCAACTTCTTCCTGCTTTTTAATCGCAATTTCGGTTTGCTTTTCTAAAACGCTCTTTTGCTTATCGAGTTCCTGCTCTTTTTTATTAAAATTTTCCATGCGCTGGTTTACCGATTGCTCTTTCTGCTTCATGGTATTTTCGCGTTGGTTAATGTTATTGTTTTTGGCATTCACTTCTTGCTCATGCTCAGCTTTCATTTGCAAAAACTTTTCTTTTGCTTCTAAAAGTTTATTCTTTTTTAAGATCTCTGCATTGTTTTCTGCATCTTTTAAAATCTTTTTCACTTTGTTCTGTGCGGCAACTTCCTGCTGTTTAAGCAAGTTACGCAGGAGGAATCTTCCTACCACCACTCCGATAGCTATACCCGCTATTACGGCAAATACGTATCCTAATATTTCAACTATTTCCATTTTGTTTTTTAAGTAAAAAAAAACCGCAACTAATTTTTAAAGTCTCATACATTTTAAACCTCAACTAAGCATAATTAGGGTTTAAGCCATTTTCAGGTGCCATAGCAGATGAAATACGCCCTCTTAACCCTATAGATATTGAAGTGTTAAGTTTTATAAAATTTGAAACTCAAAAACTAGCTGCGGCTATGTTTTTATGCTAATATATTTAAAGCATGTGTCATCCTGATCCGATAGCTATCGGATTTATTTCAGGATCTTATTAAACAGGCTCTGAAACAAGTTCAGAGTGACGTATACTTTGAAAGAACGAACCTTATTTTGAAAAGAAATTACTGAGTAAAACATCCAATTCTTCAACTTTATCGGCAACAGCAGTATCCTGGTTTTGTACTTTATTTTCTGTTCTCAATACAGCTGTTGCATAGTGCAACACTGCCATAGAAAGAAGATCCTGCTTATCTCTAACCGCATAATTATCCTGATAATCTTTTATGCGCTCATTGATCATTTTTGCTGCCCGTCTCACAATTTCTTCCTCTTCCATATTCACCTTTAACGGATAAATACGGTCGGAAATGGTTATTTTAATCGAGATTTCTCCCATTTGTTTAGCTTAGTTTCTGATTTCTCTGCATCATTATTTTTTTAATAATGCAATACTTTTATCAATCTCCCGCACAAAATCGTTAATTTTCTGTTTAATATCAAGCGACTTCTCACTTGCTCCCTCTATACTTTTAGCCAATTTTGTAACCCTTAATTTTTCATCAAGTTCTACATTTTTGCCCTTCGCTGTATCGAGTGCTACTTTTAACGATTGATTTTCAAGCTTTAATAAATCATTTTCTTCCTGTAGCGCATTACATAGCTCTAATACCCGAGCCGTTTTTTGTAATACCTTATCTAATTGATCTGCAACAGAAGTCATGAATTTATTTCTAAAAATACGAATTTATATTTTATTTCCTAATTTCTGCACCAGCTTGTGCCGTTAAATTCGCGATTAATTTCTGCATCGTGTTTTCAATCTGCTTATCGGTTAAGGTCTGTTCCTCATCCTGCAAAATGAAGTTCAAGGCATATGATTTTTTGCCTTCGGGTAATTTATCACCTACATATACATCGAACACACCCACCTCTTTGATCAGCTTTTTATCGGTTTTGAAAGCGATGCCTTTTAAAGTATCGAAAGTTACCGCCTGATCGATCAATAAAGATAAATCTCTACGCACTTGCGGGTACTTAGAAACCTCTTTGTTAACGATCTTATTTTTCTTTACAATATCCAACAAGGCAGCCCAATCAAAATCGGCATAAAAAACCTCCGCATTTACATCGGCTACTTTCCGGTCGGCTTTTGAAACAGCACCAAAACTTACCAGGGTTTTATCTCCACGGAAATATTTAATCCCGTAAGCAAAATTTTCATCGTTTAAGGTATCGGTTTGATAGCTTGCAATCCCCAAACGGCTTATAATGGCATCAACTGCCGATTTTAAGTTATAAAATGCAACCGATTTAGCATTATGATTCCATTGCTCGCTCTGTTTAGCACCCGAGATCAACAATAATAACCTTGAGCGTTCTACATACTTTTCATTAATTAAATGATAGGTTTTACCGAATTCATAAAACTTAACATCAGCATTTTTACGGTTTTGGTTGTAGACCACACTTTCTAATGCCGGCATCAATAAATGCTGACGCATTACATTTAAATCGCTGCTTAAAGGATTTAAAATAAATACGGCTTCGTCTAAATTTTTCGAATAGGCCGATTTAGTTAACGAGTTGCACATAATTTCTGCATAACCGTTTGAGGTAAGCATATCTGCAATTACGTTGTGTGTATTTTCTTTCTCAGGTTTGATGCTGTAAGAAAGCGATGCATTTACCTTTGAAGGGATTTCGATATTGTTATAACCGTAAATACGCAGTACTTCTTCTGTAATATCACATTCGCGGGTCACATCAACTTTAAACGATGGTACTCTTAACGCCAAAGTATCATCAGAGGTATTGGTTGCCGAAATACCCAAAGCTGTAATAATGTGTTTAATTTCTGCTGATGGAATATTTGCCCCAATTAATTTATTGATGTTGGTATAACTTACTTCAAACTCGAAAGGCTTGATATGACTTGGATAAATATCGGATACTGATGAGGAGATTTCCCCGCCAGCCAATTCTTTAATTAATAATGCTGCGTATTTTAAAGCCGTAACTGTAATCTCCGGATCGGTACCACGCTCGTAACGGAAAGAGGCATCGGTTTTTAAGCCATGTCTTTTTGAGGTTTTACGTACAGAAACCGAATTAAAATAAGCACTTTCCAAGAAAATATTTTTGGTGTTAGCATCAACTCCAGAAGATTTTCCACCAAAAACACCTGCAATACACATTGGTGTTTCGGTATTGCAGATCATTAAATCATCTGCGCTGAGTTTACGCTCAACATCATCAAGGGTTACAAAAGGCGTTCCTTCAGCTACTTTTTTCACGATTACTTTTCCGCCCGTAATTTTGTCTGCATCGAAAGCATGTAAAGGCTGTCCTAAACCATGAAGCACGTAATTAGTGATATCAACCACATTATTGATGGGACGTAAACCAATTACCTTTAATTTATCTTTTAACCACTCTGGCGATTCTTTTACGGTAACGCCAGAAAGCGTAAGGCTGCTGTAACGGGGGCAAGCTGCTAAATCTTCTACTTCAACCGGAATTACCAGATTTTCGTTATCTGTTTTAAAAGCTGAAAGATCGGGCATTTCATATTCACTTCTGAAATAAGCGGCCAAATCTCTCGCCACACCTAAATGCGAAGCCGCATCAGCACGGTTTGGTGTTAATCCGATTTCGAAAACAAAATCATCATCCATTTTAAAATGATCTTTTGCACGGATCCCAATTTCGGTTTCATCGGCAAGAATCATAATCCCATCATGCGATTTACCTAAACCAATTTCGTCTTCGGCACAGATCATTCCCTGCGAAAGTTCTCCTCTTATTTTCGATTCTTTGATTTTAAAAGGCTCACCTTCTAAAGGATATACGGTTGTGCCTACGGTAGCTACGACCACTTTTTGACCGGCGCCTACATTTGGGGCACCGCAAACAATCTGAAGATTTTCTTTACCCCCAACGTTTACCGTAGTAATGCGCAAACGATCGGCATTGGGATGCTGAACACAGGTTAATACTTCGCCGATAACCAAGCCCTCTAAACCGCCCACAACAGGCTGCACTTTTTCTACACTTTCTACTTCTAAACCAACATTGGTAAGAATTAACGAAAGCTCTTGAGGTGTTTTATCGATCTGTACGAATTGTTTTAACCAGTTATATGATATTTTCATTTATTGAGATTTGAGATTCTAGACATGAGATTTGAGACATGCGAGCGCCAAAACCTTAGTTCAAGAATTATAAAACGCAAAGATATTATTTAAAGGTCAAAGGAGAAAGTTAAATTATCGGGATTTGAGATTCTAGACATTAGATTTGAGACTTACAAATACTAAAGCCTGGTTCAAAAACACAATAAAAATGACTAATGGCCAATATTTAAATTAGATAGAATTACTGCACATGCCCCTGCTCCTATTACCAACATGATAACAGATGCAATAACCAGTTTAAGGCCGGGTTTAACTGGTTGATTTTTCGCAGCTTTTACGATGATCTGAATGATGCCTATTACAAACAACAATGCGACAACTACCCAATATACAATAAAAAGTTCCATAGCCTTACCCCGATATTAACTGTTAAAGAGCAAAACCGCACACGCACCAAAACCAATCACCATCATAATTACTGAAATAATAAGCAATTTTAACCCTGATTTTACAGGTTCGTTCCTTGATGATTTGATAATAATCTGAATAATCCCAACAACAAAGAGTACAACTGCAGTAAGACAATAAACAATGAATAATCCAAATAAACCTTCCATGTTAGTTCATATTTAATTTTTCCCTGATCAGATCTATTTTATTGTCGCGGTAAAAAATATTCATGGTTTCGAAGGGTACCATTTTGTATTTATCGCTCACAATGTGCACACATGATTTTTTAACAGCGCGTACATCAAAATCCAGCGGATCCATAAAATTCATGATAATGATCCGAAATAGATTATCATAACTTAAACTATCTGATTTTACTCTTGGCAGGCAGCACATCAATTCGCCAAAGGTATCTTCGGCACAATCTACCGAAACACCCGTACTAAACAAATTCAGCATGTGTTCTTTCAATTTTTCGTCGTGTTCGAAAACGATGGTATTTTTTGAATTATTGAGTAAATCTTCCGGATTGATCAGATGTGTCATCGGGATCACCTCATCGCCGATTTTTAATGCATAAGCCATACACAATGCATCGGGGTTACATGGCACAGGGATTAAATCTTGAGGGGTAAAGGTTGGGTATTGCTCATAAATTTTTCTGCGTACCTCAGTTAGGGTGATTCTTCCCTGTTGATCGTTATAATCATCATTTCTTCCGGCAACCTGAGTAGGCTGGAAAGTAACGCCTCGAACACATTTCTGCTTAAGTGCATAATCTAAAATATCGCCAATTTCATGATCGTTAAGGCCATTTTGCAAAGTAACCACCAAAGTGGTAGATACATTGAACTGGTTGAGGTGATCGATGGCTTTTCTTCTTACTTCGGTGAGGTCTTCTCCCCTTAGCTTGGTTAATACTTCGGCGCTGAAACTATCAAACTGCAGGTAGATTTCAAAATCGGGCATATAGCTTGCTAATTTTTCTACAAAGCCAATATCTTTTGCAATCCTGATCCCATTCGTATTCACCATTAAGTGTTTAATGGGTTTTGTTTTGGCAAGGTCTAAAATCTTAAAAAAATCGGGATGCACAGTTGGTTCACCGCCTGAAAGCTGAACCACATCGGGCTCACCCTCATTTGCCACTACAACATCCATCATCCTTTCTATTTCTTCCAGCGTACGGTGCCTGCCATAACTTGGTGATGACATGGCATAACATGTTGGACAGGCGAGGTTACAACGATCAGTAACCTCTATAACAGTTAAACACGAATGCTGTTCATGATCGGTACACAAACCGCAATCGTAAGGGCAACCATAATGCACTTTGGTATTAAACTTAAGTGGCATTTCCGATTGTTTATTGTAATTCCTGATCTGTTTGTAATATTCTACATCATCAGCAATCATTACTTTGCTATCGCCATGCGTTCTACAGTTTTTCAGCATAAATACCTTAGCATCCTGGAAAACAATTTTCGCATCGCAAAGCTGTAAACATTCGGGGCAAAGACTTTTGGTATAATCGTAGTATATATAATCTCTGGTATTGGCCATAATGTTTACTGTTTATGTAAAATCTGTTTCGAAATTCTGATGATGAATCTATAATAATAAATAAAAATAAACAATGCAGACCAATGAATGCTACTTAAATTTAAAAACAATGAATGGTAAGGCTTTATAAGTTCTACCCAAAACCGGAACAGGAAATACAATACCATAAACAATTTAAAACGGTCTCCATTGATCAATGTCTTATTTTTCAAGCCATTGAACAAAAAAATCAAAAGCGTTAGATAAACCATTTCGTAGAGCATAATGGGATGTCGCAATATGCCATCGCCCAAATCCATACCTGTAAAAAAATGGGTAGGGATGCCGTAGGTTGGCTCGTCGATCCCCATGGAAAAGCAACCGATACGGCCAATCATAAGGGCAACCAAAATCGGGATAACGTAGACATCTCCAGAGGCGATATTCACTCCTATTATCTTTTTTATCAATTCAACACCGAACAAACCTCCAAGCAAACCGCCAACAATGGTTTTACTTTGATAAAGAACTGAAAAACTAAGGTGGTGGAGTACTTCGGGCGTTTCGAGCACAGCAATTACACGCGAGCCAATTAATGCCCCAAGCATAGCGCCCAGCATAATCCACAGCCTGTTTTCATCAGATATCGGGTCTTTAATCCCTTTTTTATAGAAATAATACAGCCTGACACCAATTATAAATGCCAGTGTTTCGAAAATATAGTGATAATGGTATTGGTTACCAAAAAGCTCGAATTGAAAGGGAAACAGCGATTTTAACAGCATTTATTAAAACCAAAGTCTGCAGAAAACAGGTAAATGATCAGAATAATACCTTTTATCCTTACTATCGGTTAATACAGCGAATTTCTGTACCTTAAATCCTTTGTTTACAAAAATGTAGTCGATCCTGTTTTTCAGGTCGCTGTTAAAATCAAAAGCATTAAAAGTACCTGTCGGGCCATATGGAGGTTCTACAGAAACATCTTTCGCATCGATAAGAAAAGATTTTATGGTAGCAATGGCTTCAGTTTCGGGCGTTACGTTTAAGTCGCCGGTAAAAACAACCGGTAGCGTTGGTGCAATCTGCTGTATTTTACGTTTAAGCAATTTAGCTGATTCGATCCTCGCCCGAACACCAATATGATCGTAATGTGTGTTAAAAACGATAAACTCTTTTTTATTCTGCTTATCGTACAATTTCACCCAGCTGCATATCCGGTTAAGCGCGGCATCCCAACCTTTTGATGGAACATCTGGCGTTTCTGACAACCAAAAAGTTCCACCATCCTTTTTAGTGAATCTGTTTTTATCAAAATAAACGGCAGAAAATTCGCCCTTTCTTTTACCATCTTCACGACCAACACCCACTACATCGAAATTGGAATTCTCCAAAAGCGCATCAAACTGCTCAGGTAAGGCTTCCTGTACACAAAGAATATCAGCATCATGAAATTTCACCAGGGCTTTAACATTATCTTTCCGGTTAGGCCAGGCATTAACACCATCAGATGCTACATTTAAACGGATATTGTAAGTAATAATATTAATTGGGACTGCCGTTTTTTGCGCAAATGCCATAACGGTTAACAAAAGAAAAAAAGGGATGATTTTTAAAGTATTCATAAATATAATTACACAATTTAATTGATGCTGGCTAACCAGTAATGTTTAATTTTAAGCCGCTATTATACTAATTTAACGTTAATTGTACTTTAATAACCAAATATCTTTTAAATTAAATCTTCATCCCGATAACTATAGTAACGGTTATTGGCAAAAATCAGGTGATCGACCACATACAAACTAAGCAAATTTCCTGAAGCAACCATATTCCTGGTCAATTTATCGTCGCTCTCACTGGGCTTTAAACTTCCTGAAGGATGGTTATGCGCCAATACAATATTTGCTGCATTGTTTTCTAAAGCTGTTTTAAAAATTATTTTTGGATCGGCTACTGTACCTGCCTGCCCTCCTTTACTGATCAAAAATTTACCTATTACCCGGTTAGACCTGTTTAGGAGTAATATCCAGAACTCTTCGTGATTGAGGTTAGCGAAAGTTTGATGCAAATATTTATAAACATCGTTAGAAGTAGTAACATGGGTAATGGCCTCTTCAGCAGTTTCCTTTCGCCGCAAACCAAGCTCTAAAGCGGCAATAATAGTTAATGCTTTGGCTTCTCCAATGCCTTTAAACTTGGAAAGCTCCAGAATAGAAGCTTTCCCCAATTTTGTTAAATTGTTATCGTAAAACGACAAAATCCTTTTACTTAAATCGACAGCAGTTTCATTTTTACTTCCCGAGCCAATTAAAATAGCTATCAGTTCGGCATCTGTTAAATGTCTTCGGCCATGTAATAAAAGTTTTTCACGTGGCCGATCTTCCTCAGCCCATAACTTTATGCCTAGTTTCTGTCGTAATTTTCCATTTTTTAAGACAAAAAAAGGCATCCTAACTTTTGGTTAGGATGCCTTTACTAATATCGTAAAAAAATTGGCTTATTTTAAACCGTTAACGAATTTCGTTAATTTTGATTTGTTGTTAGCCGCTTTGTTTTTGTGGATAATGCTCTTTTTAGCTAAACGATCTAACATAGAGATTACTTTTGGCAATAAATCAGATGCAGATTTTTTATCTTCTGCAGCACGTAATCTTTTAATAAAGGTACGTGTAGTTTTTGCCTGATATCTGTTACGTAAACGTTTTGTTGCGTTTGCTCTAATTCTTTTTAATGAAGATTTATGATTTGCCATTTCTATTTAGCCTTTTATTTTTCTTATTCGTTTCCTATAATTCGGGTTGCAAATATAGGATTAATGTTTTTAAATTACAAAACACTTTCAACTTTTTTTTCATTAAAATTGAACCCCATTTCTGAACTGCAAAAATACGTTAAAATTATTCATTATAAATACTTTAACTTAATTCAATAAAATTTCCTTTCGATTAAGAAAACAGGCTTAAAAATACTATTTTTGGGCAAAACGATTTCGAGTGAAAAAACGAATAGCCATCTTTGCATCAGGTTCTGGCTCTAATGCCCAAAAACTGATGGAGCATTTTAAACGGAGTAACGAGATAGAAATTTCTTTGGTATTAACCAATAATGCTGACGCCTATGTGCTACAAAGAGCCGATAATTTTGAAATTCCTACTCATATTTTCGACAAAAATGAGTTCTATAAAACAGACGAAATAATAGACCTGCTCAAAAATCTTGAAATCGATTTTATTGTTCTTGCAGGCTTTCTTTGGCTAATTCCTAAAAACCTGATCCACGCCTACCCTGGTAGAATTGTAAATATCCATCCGGCAATCCTTCCTAAATTTGGCGGTAAGGGCATGTACGGAGATCATGTACACCATGCGGTTATGGACGCAGGCGAAACTGAAGGTGGAATAACCATTCATTATGTTGACGAAAACTATGATGAAGGAGAGTATATCTATCAGGCCAGGTACAGAATAGACAAAAACGACAATCTGGAAATGGTAAAGTTTAAAGGCCAGCAGCTCGAACACCTGCATTACCCACGTATTGTAGAAACCATTGTTAAAAAAATAAAAAAATAGCCTTTACATAAGACACTAACAATATTCAAACTAAAAAGGTTGTTTATTTCTTTTTGGTATGAAAACCAATAATGCACTTACAATAATAAGAAAGCCTATATTTAGTAATGTTGCCCATCGGTAAGCAAGCGGAAACAACGTTAATACTGATGGATTACCTAGATGTTGAAAAAAAACGCCCCCAACTACTGCAATCCCTATTGCCACCGAGACCTGTTGCAGTGTTAAATAAATACCTGATGAGGCACCTAACATATTTTCGGGAATACTTTTTAAAGATATAGTCATTAAAGAAGGTAAAATTGTACCACAGCCAATTCCATAAATAAACAATATAACTGCAATTTGCCATTGAGCGGCATCCCGTGAACCGAATATCACCAGATGAAAAACGAGCGCCACAATCATAATAATCGATCCACATAGCGATACATATTTACCGTAACGGGTTACGCGGCTTGCAAAAAACATAGATGCGAGCACGTAACCGAGTCCCTGACAAACAAAATAGATTCCGGCATGAATAGAACTAATGCCCATCCCATTTTGTAAATAAACGGTATTGATCAGAAAGTAAGAATCTTGAACGAAGTAATAAAACAGAGAAATTAAAAGTCCGATTCTGAAATCAAAATTCTTAAATACCCTGGTATTGAGCAAAGGATTTCTTCGCAACCTTTTGCTTAACCGCTGATAATAAATAAAGACAAGAAGCAAAACTACCGATAATACCAGCATCAAAATGCTCCATATTGGCCAGTTTAATTCCCTCCCCTGAATAAGCGGATAAATAAATGCGGTTAAGGTTAACATGAGCAGCGAGCCTCCGGTAAAATCAAATTTCTCAGCAATTTTTACTGGGGACTCTTTAAGGTATTTTAAGCCCAATACAACAGCAGTTATCCCTATGGGCACATTTATTAAAAAAATTAGACGCCAGCTTTGTGAAATAATTTCAAGCCCCGGAAGCAAACCACCTAAAAATTGGCCAGCAACAGAAGCAATGCCTGCAACACTACCATACACGCCGAGAACTTTTACTCTTTCTTTAGGATCAGAAAATAAATCGGGGATAAAAGCCATTCCTTGCGGCACCATAAAAGCAGCACTTATTCCCTGAATAAACCTGGCAATGTTTAGTTGAATTGCCGATTGTGAAAACCCGCAAACAAAAGAAGCGATTGTAAAGGCCAACATTCCGGTTAAAAAAACCTTTTTCTTTCCGAAATACTCCCCCGCCCTTCCCCCAGTAATAAGGAAGGAGGCATAGCCCACAATATACATTACGATTACAAACTGCACATCAGCATCGGTACCTTTAATCCCTGATTTGATAGCAGGAAGCGCCACGTTTACAATGAACAGATCCAGTACTGATAAAAATATAGCCGAACACACAATTAACAACAGAAACCACTTTTGATTTTTTTTCATACCCTTGCTTTTCTTATATTTAAAATTTAAAGTAAGAAAACGCTTTAACGGCAATCAAGTAGTCTTATAAACCGTACCAAGTATGCAAAACAGTACCAATAATGAGTATAAAGCAGTTACAAATGGAGAAAATCAGGATTTATTTTTAAATGACTCCCCATTGACAGGTGTGTTTAAGGTAATTGGGGGTAAATGGAAAATTATGCTTATCAAAGCCATTGCTGCTCAATGCCCCAAAAGGTTTGGTGAGCTTAAGCGCGAAATGAATTTCTTAAGCCAAGGTACCCTCACTACACAACTTAAAGAAATGGAACGCGATGGCCTTATCCTTCGTGAAGCTTTTGCAGAATCTCCACCACGGGTAGAGTATAAACTAACTACTATAGGTAAAACCCTCCTTCCGGTAATAGATGTTTTAGAAGATTGGTGGACTTCTTTTCAAAAAAATAATAGATCATAAGAAGTACATCTAAAATAATTAAAGTATATATTGGTCAGCGATATTATACCTGTATTATAGGCATAAATAAAGCTCAGAAATGCAGTTGGAAAAGAAAAAACACCCAACAAATAAGAATATATAAATAATTTCATTTTTTATTGGATTCTGCACCTAAATAAATGCCTCTGTTTTACTACCTTTGCGGCTCAAAATTTTCAGTAGAATGAGTCAATCCATTAAAATCAAAAACGCTTTAATCTCAGTATATTATAAAGATGGTTTGGAGCCATTGGTAAAATTGTTAGCCGCACAAGGTGTACAGTTATTTTCTACCGGTGGAACAGAACAATTCATCAAAGATTTAAACCTTCCGGTTACGGCGGTTGAAGATTTAACAGGTTATCCATCTATTTTAGGCGGACGTGTTAAAACTTTACACCCAAAAGTATTTGGCGGAATTTTAAACCGTAGAGCGTTGGCGGGAGATCAGGAGCAGATTGCTGAATATGAGATCCCCGAAATTGATTTGGTTATTGTTGACTTATATCCTTTTGAAGAAACCGTAAAAGCAGGCGGAACACCAGAAGAAATTATCGAGAAAATAGACATCGGTGGTATTTCCTTAATCCGTGCCGCTGCGAAAAACTTCAACGATGTGGTAATTATCGCATCGAAAAACGACTATCCTACTTTACAGGCCCAATTAGAAGCGCAAAATGGTGAAACTACCTTAGCGCAGCGTAAATCGTTTGCTAAAACAGCTTTCCATACTTCTTCACACTACGATACGGCAATTTTTAATTATTTCAATACAGAAGAGCCTATTGATGTTTTCAAACAAAGTGTAACACAAGCTAAAACATTGCGTTATGGCGAAAACCCTCATCAAGGTGGTGTATTTTATGGCGATTTAGATGCCATGTTTACCAAATTGAACGGTAAAGAACTTTCTTATAACAATTTGGTAGATGTAGATGCGGCTGTTGCGTTGATCGACGAATTTGAAGATCCAACTTTTGCAATCTTAAAACATACAAACGCCTGTGGTATTGCTTCCCGCCCTACTGTTAAACAAGCCTGGATTGATGCATTGGCCTGTGATCCGGTTTCTGCTTTTGGTGGTGTATTGATTACCAATGTTGAAGTTGACCTAGAAACCGCTCAAGAAATTAACAACCTGTTTTTCGAAGTTTTAATTGCTCCTTCTTATCAGCCAGAAGCTGTAGAATTGTTCAGCAAAAAGAAAAATCGCGTTATTTTACAACGTAACGAGGTTGAGTTGAGCAAAAAACAATTTAAAACCTTATTAAACGGTGTAATTGAGCAGGATAAAGATTTAATTATCGAAGGTCCTGAACAAATGACAACCGTAACCGATAAAGCACCAACTGAGCAAGAACTAAAAGATCTGTTCTTTGCTAACAAAATTGTAAAACATACTAAATCGAACACCATTGTTTTGGTTAAGGATGATGTTTTAATTGCAAGCGGCGTTGGTCAAACTTCGCGTGTTGATGCCTTAAAACAAGCGATTGAAAAAGCGGCTTCTTTCGGATTCAGTGTTAAAGGTGCTGCTATGGCTTCTGATGCTTTCTTCCCTTTTCCTGATTGTGTTGAAATTGCTGCCGAAGCCGGAATTACAGCTGTTCTGCAACCAGGCGGATCGATTAAAGATGCTGATTCTGTTGCTAAAGCAAACGAAAAAGGTATTGCAATGGTAACCACGGGGGTAAGACACTTTAAACACTAAAAAGGTAGAAGGTAGAGGGTTTAAAGGCGGAGGGTTTTACCTATCTAAAGCTCAAATTCACCATGCAGGTATGAAACTTGAGGGAGCTTGCCCCTTTGGAGGGGGCAGGGGGAGGAAATTAAAAAGCCGGATCAGATAAACTAAACCCGACAGCAATGGTTTCCGATTTTTCATCGGATTGAACGGATAGCGAGACTGCATTAACCCACGAATTACAGCTTTTTATTTTCCAAATATTTTAATTGTCTCAAAAACAATTTAATAACTGAAGAAAATAAAACTTAAAGCAATAAAAAAGCTATTTTTACATTAGGAATAGTATAGATTTGATAAAATAAAGAAAACATACCTTATACATGGGATTATTTAACTGGTTTACGCAAGAAGTTGCCATCGATTTAGGCACTGCGAATACCCTGATTATACATAACGACAAAGTAGTTGTAGATGAGCCATCTATCGTTGCTTTCGATCGTACTACAAACAAAGTCATTGCTATAGGTCGTCAGGCAATGCAAATGGAGGGTAAAACCCACGATAATATTAAAACCGTTCGTCCATTAAAAGATGGTGTAATTGCCGATTTCAACGCTGCTGAAGCGATGATTAAAGGGATGATCCGTATGCTTAATGGCGGTAAAGGCTGGATGTTCCCATCTTTACGTATGGTAATCTGTATCCCATCTGGTATTACTGAAGTAGAAAAACGTGCCGTGCGCGACTCTGCTGAAATTGCAGGAGCAAAAGAGGTATACTTAATTCATGAGCCAATGGCAGCTGCCGTAGGTATCGGGATTGATGTAGAAGAGCCAATGGGTAACATGATTATTGATATAGGTGGCGGTACTACAGAAATTGCGGTTATCGCTTTATCGGGGATCGTGTGCGATCAATCTATCCGCGTTGCGGGAGATAACTTCGACTCTGACATCGTAAACTACATCCGCCGTCAACACAACATTATGATTGGTGACCGTACCGCAGAAAAAATTAAAATCGAAGTTGGTGCAGCTTTACCTGAACTTCAGGATGCTCCTGCTGATTTCGCAGTTCAAGGCCGCGATTTAATGACCGGTGTACCAAAGCAGATCACTGTTTCTTATACCGAAATTGCGCACTGTTTAGATAAATCGATCTCTAAAATTGAAGAAGCAATTTTAAAAGCTTTAGAAATTACCCCTCCAGAACTTTCTGCAGATATTTATCAAACTGGTATTTATTTAACCGGTGGTGGTGCATTGTTAAGAGGTTTAGATAAGCGTGTAGCTGCTAAAACCAAATTACCTGTTCACGTGGCAGAAGATCCACTTCGTGCTGTAGTGCGTGGAACCGGCATCGCCCTTAAAAACATTGGCGGATATAAATTCTTAATGCAATAACCTTGATTTGAGACATGAGATGTGAGATTTGAGACTAATTATTCAAACTCATATCTTATATCTCACATCTCATATCTCATGAGCAATGCGTAACCTTTGGATTTTCATCAGCAGATACAACGCATTTTTCTTATTTATCATTTTTTTTATCGTAGGGATCTATCTAACGGTGAAAAACAACTCCTATCAGCGTAGCGTAACCCTAAACTCAAGCAATGAGGTAGTGGGTACCGCATACGAAAGGTTAAATGTTTTTAAACGATATTTAAACCTGGGTATGGTTAACGATAGCCTTGCAGCCGAAAATGCCAAGCTTAAAAGCCAATTACTGGGATTAACTACGGTAGATACGGCCAAAGATGTTAAAGTGGTAGATACGGTTACCGATCAGCAATACACCTATTTGGCAGCCAAAGTGGTTAAAAATTCGATCACTTTACGCAATAACGTAATGACTATTAATAAAGGTACTGTTGACGGCATTAAAAGCGGAATGGCCGTTATTGCGCCTCAACGTGGAGTGGTTGGTTTTATTCGTGATGTTTCGGCACATTTAGCCACCATCCAATCCTTGCTGCATAAAGACACTAAAATAAGTGTGACTTTAAAAAAGAATAATGCGCTTGGGTCATTAGTTTGGGGCGATGGAAATTTCGACATCAAAAAAGCCTTCGTTAAAGAGGTGCCCAACCATATTAAAATGTACGTTGGCGATAGTGTTATTACTTCAGGTTACGGATCTTTCCCTGCCGGGATTTTGGTTGGAAAAATTAGCAAGGCAAACGTGGCCACAAATGATAATTTCTTATCAGCAGAATTAAATTTATTTACTGACTTTAGCACATTGCAATATGTATATGTGGTTAAAGATAAAAAAGCCGAAGAGCAAAAAGCTTTAGAAAGCTTAGTTAAACCGAATGAATAGTAGAATCATAGTTGTAAATGTGATCAGGTGGTTTTTACTCCTTTTTGTGCAGATCTTCCTGCTCAAAAACATGGGCTTTTATGATCTTTCCACACCGTTTATCTATGTGCTTTTTTTGCTTCTGCTTCCATTCGGAATCCCCAATATTTTGCTGTACTTATTGGCTTTTATAACAGGGCTAACACTCGATGCTTTTTACGATACCATGGGCGTACATGCTACGGCCTGCGTGGTATTGGGTTTTGTAAGGATTTCCTTTATATCGATAAGTTTAAACCGCGACGCAATTGACGACCCAGAACCATCGTTAAGTTATATGGGTTTCCAATGGTTTTCTCTTTATGCTTTTCTTTGCGTTGTTGCACACCACCTGGTGCTGTTCTTTCTAGAAACATTTAGGCTAACCGAAATTGGTTATACCTTAATGAGATGCGGCTTAAGTTGTATCTTTACACTGCTTATTATTTTATTGGTAGAGTTTATATTCTATAGAAGAACACCACGCTAATGGATCAATTATTTAACCGAAAATATATCGTTCAAGGATTATTTATCGTAACCGCCCTGATTTTATTGGGAAAGTTATTTTATATCCAGATTATTAGCGACAAGGCCTTCAGTTCTGCCGAGAGTAACGTATTGCGTAAAATCTATAAATATCCTGCCCGTGGCGCCATCCTTGATCGGAACATGAAGGTGATTGTACAAAACGAACCCGTTTACGATTTAATGGTTACCCCAAACGAAGTTAAACCCTTCGATACTTTGGCCATGGCCAATGCGTTAGAAATTACCATAGAAGATGTACGTAAGAAATTAAAAAAAGCAAGGGCCCAATCAAATTACCAGGCTACGTTTTTCGAACGCCAGATTTCAGTTCAAAGTTATGCCCGCCTGCAAGAAATTATGTACCGTTTTCCGGGTTTCAGAACCCAGGATAGAACAGTAAGGCATTATCCTGATAGTATTGCCGGACAGCTTTTCGGTTACGTGAAAGAAGTAAGTCCTGATGACATTGAAAAATCGGAGGGATATTATAAACCAGGCGATTTTATCGGGAAAAGCGGCTTAGAGCGATCGTATGAAGATTTCCTAAGGGGTGAAAAAGGGGTGATTAATACACTATATGATGCGAAAAATATCGCTCAAGGCAGTTACGCAGGCGGAAAATACGACATCAATGCCGTTTCTGGTGATCGATTGATTTCGTCATTAGATATTAGAATCCAGCGCCTTGGTGAAGAGCTGATGAAAAATAAAGTAGGTGCCATTGTAGCAATTGAGCCATCAACAGGCGAAATATTGGCCTTTGTAAGTAGCCCTGGTTATGATCCAAACCAATTGGTTGGTAAAGATTGGGGCAAAAATTACATGAGCTTGATTGCCAATCCCTATCGGCCACAAATTGTGCGACCTATTGCAGGGCAGTATTCTCCGGGATCATCATTTAAACCTGTTGATGCCTTGGTGGCGCTACAGGACGGCGTTATTGATCCAAACACTACTTTTTTCTGTCCAGGTTACTATATGGCCGGAAATCACAAAGTGAAGTGCGAGCACGTAGATGGAACCATTAATATGCAACGGGGTATTGCACGCTCTTGCAACACCTATTTTTGTCATGTTTTTCAAAACATTATCACCAAAAACGGCATGAAAAACCAGCGTCAAACCTACGCACACTGGCATGAGCAGATTGCTAAATGGGGTTTTGGCCAGAAGTTGGGTATAGATATGCCTTTCGAGAAAAAAGGGATATTTTATCAGGCTGATCACTATGATAAAATTTATGGTAAACGCTGGGGTTATACAACCGTAATTTCGCAGGCCATTGGTCAGGGCGAAATTACTTCTACACCATTACAAATGGCAAATGTAATGGCCGCCATTGCCAATCGTGGTTATTACTTAAAACCTCACTTAATTAAAGGTATTGGAGATAAAAACGTGGTTAAAAAAGAGTATGTGGTTAAAAACTACGTTGGCATTGATGCTAAATATTTCCCACCGGTAATTGAAGGAATGAGAGATGCGGTTAACAGTCCATGGGGAACTGCAAAAGAATCTCAGATCCCCAATATTATTATGTGTGGTAAAACCGGAACGGTACAAAACCCTCATGGTAAAAATCACTCGGTATTTATCGGTTTTGCACCAATGGATAATCCTAAAATTGCAATTGCGGTGATTGTAGAAAATGGCGGTTTTGGTGGTTCTTACGCTGCTCCTATTTCGAGCTTTATTGTAGAAAAGTATTTAACAGATTCAATCAAACCAAAATCAAACGGTTATACGGTTAAAGCGTTCGCCGAAACAAATCTTTTACCTGCCCTTATAGATAAGACAAAAAAGATTAAATTAACTAAAACAGACAGTTTAAACATTAAAAAAGCCGATTCGCTTAAAAGACTTAAAGACAGCTTAAAAACGAAACCAGCCTTAAAACAAAGTGTTGCTATAAAACATAATCCTGGCAATGCACTTGTAATCAATAAACCTGTAAAAAATAAGTAATGATACAACAACAGGGAAACCGGTTCTTTTTTAATGTAGATTGGATTACAGTGTTAATCTACATTGCCTTATGTGCTGTTGGCTTTGTCAATATTTATGCATCCATTTACAATCCAGATAAAGCAATCGGTTTCGATTTCGCCAGCAGCTACGGCAAGCAGTTAATTTACGTGATTACAGGCCTTATATTGGGTTTATCCATCTTATTGTTTGACGGCAGGTTATTTAACGTATTTGCGCCATTTATTTACGGCATTACCATATTACTGCTTGTAATTGTACTATTTGTTGGTCGAAATGTAGGTGGAAACCAGGCCTGGATACCTATAGGCTCATTCAGGCTACAGCCTTCAGAATTTGCCAAGTTTGGCACAGCCCTTCTTCTGGCTCGATATGTAAGTACCTTTAATCCCAAGTTCCGCGATTTTAAATCGATCATAATTGCAGCATTAATTGTACTTGCGCCCCTCTTACTCATTATGCTCCAGCCTGATACCGGATCTGCTTTGGTTTTCCTCGCCTTCATGTTCCCCTTGTACCGAGAGGGCCTATCAGGTTATTTTCTATTGATATTTTTGGGAATGATTGTGCTGTTTATTGCCGATTTTTTGGTACCAACCTATATTCTAATCATCATTATTACTACAATTGCAGGACTTTTTATTTACAACAACAGAAGAAAACAAAAGATCATTTTCTCTACTGTTCTTGTTACCATAGTTGCTATTGCTTATTTGTTTCTGGTTAAAATTGCCTACGAAAAAGTTTTAGCCCCCCACCAACGTAGCCGCATCGAATTAATGTTAGGCCTTAAAACCGATAATAAAGGTGCAGGTTATAATGTAATCCAATCGCAAATTGCCATAGGCTCAGGTCAGGGAACCGGCCGTGGATTTTTACAGGGAACACAAACCAAATATGGTTATGTACCAGAGCAAAGTACCGATTTCATCTTTTCTACCATTGGCGAAGAATGGGGATTCATGGGTTGTTCTGTAGTAATAGGTTTGTATATGTTTCTGCTACTCCGATTGGTTAATTTAGCAGAAAGACAACGATCTACATTCTCCAGAGTTTATGGCTACAGTGTAGCCTGTATCCTCTTTTTCCACGTTTTTATTAATATCGGGATGACAATTGGCATTATTCCCGTAATTGGAATTCCCCTACCCTTAATCAGCTATGGTGGTTCTTCGCTCTGGAGTTTTACAATCCTGCTATTTATCTTTTTAAAGCTCGATTCTAACCGGATGGGATTTATTTAGTCCTAAGTCGGAAGTCTTTAGTCTGGAGTCGATATATCAAAAGGAATTCGTCATCCTGTCCCGAAGGTTCGGGATCAGGACCTAAATGGGTGATCCTGAATAAATTTTAACCGGCATTACAAATGCCACTTTCATTCATCCTCGTTATTCCAAAGGAATCACTTTGTGACAAACGAGGGCCTCGTGTCCGCTTTTATCGGGTTTAGGTGGGCAGTTCTGTGCTAAGTTGTGTTAATAAACCCAACTTAACGGAAATCCTTTTTGGAAAAACCGTATTTTCTATTAAAGGTGAATTTACAAAAAGATTGAAGTGATGGTGGGGCTACAGCACCAATGAAATGCTGAACAATCATTTCCTAATCATTTACGAAATTGGAATGGTTTTTCTATGATCACGGTTCTTAAGCTAGAGTTGATACATCAAAGAGATGCGTCATCCTAAGGATTCAGCTTTTAGAAAACAATGGGATAAGATGACAGGTTACGAGCTCTCGTCATCTCAACCGTAGTGGAGAGATCTTTTAACATAGCCAAAAAATTTCTCTCCCGAATGTTCGGGACTGCGCTCCAGTCGTATGACGGTTGATTTTAGAAATCTCTCATTGGTAATGTATTTCCAGGACCTTACCAGCATAATGGATACTAACCTGTAGCGAAGCGGAAAGCTACGCAGTAAAACAAATCATTATGACGATGTGAGGTGTAAGGCCACCCTCCAAACGCCTTGCGCTTATCGCTTCTACTTGCTAAACCTTCGGTTCAACAACTCGTAAAACTGATCAACCGTAGCCTGTTTATTGGCCCAGTTATTTTTCGCCGCATAATTATTCTGCAGGTAGCTATCTGCCGCTTCGAAACTGCTCATCTTATTTATGATATCAATTACTTCCGAATAGGCCAGATTATACCCATTAAAAAGATCTTTGATAAAAAGTAACTTTTCATTTAAACTAATTGCCTGTTTTAAATCAGTAATCGGTGCTTTAACAGGCTCGTCGCTTTTGCCGTTTGTTTTCGCCAACAGATCGTTTAAACTCGGTGCAGGTTTCGAAGTTATCGGCTGTGGAGCTGGTTTTACCGGAACGGCTTCAGGTGTAAATAAAGGTCGCTCTTGCTCTACTGGCGGAGAAATAACAGGATCATCCAGTTTTACATCTTTAAGCGCCTCTATGGGCTGGCTTGGTGTAGAAACTGGTTCTTCTTCCTTAACAACTGCAACAGGTTCTTCTTCCGCAATTACTAAAGGCTCTTCCTCGTCATGTGGAATTAAAAAAGGTTCGGGGCCAACTTCATCTTCTTCAGTTGGCATAACCTCATCCTGGACAGCAGAAGCCTCTTTCTCATGTATTTTCTTTTTCTGCGCTAAAATTTCTGCTTCTTCTTTACTTAAAGGGCGATCGAAAATTTCTTCAACAGATTTAGCTTCATAATCGAACTGGTCGTTTTCATCGTGTGTACCCAATACAAATTCAAAAGTATGATCATCCTGGTCGGGCTTAAAGAAATCTTTATTCAAAAGCGAAGCGGCTTTTTCTTCTTCAATAATTTCATCATCCAGCACTTCCTGTTCGGGCTTCACATCCACACGTTCTTCTTCTTCCTGGGCAGTAGCCACTTCTTCCAGTTCCTGCGGATCGAAACAATCATCGTCTTCTACATAACTTTTTTCAACTTCGGGGAGTATAATGGTATTTTGTTCGGCCAGCAAAGCATGATTTCCAGGTTCAGCAGGCTTATCTTCTACTATGGTGTTTAATTTTTTGACGATATTCACATGATCGGAAAGGAAATGGGCATTGGCCAGAAAAAGCTCCAGCTCTAAATCGTTTAATTGCTGAGGGTTTTGAGCTAAAAACTGATATTGCTCATTTAATTCTGTTAAAATGCTGCCGATCTTTCTGAAAATATCCTGTTGGTTCATCATAAAATTAAAACGAATTTTTAGTCGATTTATGTTGGTAACTACGTGTTCAAAAATAACACATAATTCTCATTTAATTTCATTCGATAATATTATAAACAGCATAATTAAGCCGTTCTGTTTATTATAACAGAAAATTTATAAAGAATGTTTAACTGCTTAGTCACCGATTCAATATATGATCAAATCATTATATTAGTAATATGAAATTTAAATACGCCCTCATCGCTTCAAGCTTAGTTTTGGTCACTTCCTGTTCAGACACTAAACAAAAGACCTTGCCTAGCTTGGCAATCCTTCAAGAAACACTAAAGTTAGAATCAAAGTTAAAAACGTCATACTTCAAAAAATTAGGCTACGAATTTAAAAAAGGTGACTCTATTAGCTTAACCTATAAACATATCGGTCAAAATGATACAAGCTCATATCGCATAGCCGATCTGTTTACCTCTAAGGTATGTATATATACGACAAATAACAGAAATGAATTAAAGTCCATTGTTAAGGAGGCAAAATCAAAGGGCTTCGTTCGAGAGGTAAAGGAAAAAGGCATAATCGGCTACAGGAGTAACAGTCAAATTCTTTTTGTTACCGACACCATTAAGCAGGGAAAAAAGATTTTTAGTTTGAATTTGATGCAATTGGGAATTAAAAAACTGTAAGATGAATTGGGAAACTAACTAAAAAGACACCAATGATTTTATGGTCTTTGGCTTTCATTCGGATTAGCGTCATATAAGTAACCTCTTTAAATTTAACTTTCTAACTATTTTATTTGGTCTTTATTCTAAATCTGTTAGGAACAAAACCGAAATTACCGCTAAACCATATTCATGAAATTATATATTTTTACAAAGTTTATTAATAATACAAAAAGCAACTATGCTCTCAACAATTTGTGCAACAATGTTTGGTATATCCGAAGTTTTCATACTCTTACTGGGTATATTGATTTTCTGGTCGGTAGCCAATTTTGGAAAAAACACTTCTTTAGGATTCTGGGGTTCACTTCTACTGGCGATATTTACAACGCCCATCATTGCCTTTTTAATTATTTTAATTTTTTTCAGAAAAAAAATAAAGGCTAATCCCCACAAGGAAAGGAGTTTTACATGTACAAATTAGCTTTAAAAGTTATGAGCCCTTATTTTTAACCTTTTTTGACGACAAAATTCTCATATTTGTTCAGTTTAAAATTATAGAACGGACATAGGGGAATAAAAAAACAGGCATGTTATTTAGCGAACAAAATTTTAGAAGAAGAGGTGAATTTTCGGGAAGTATAGAAGTGGTATGTGGCTCTATGTTTTCTGGTAAGACGGAAGAACTGATCAGACGGTTAAAAAGAGCGCAGATAGCTAAACTTAATGTCGAAATTTTCAAACCCCGTACCGATACCCGTTACCACGAAACTGCTGTGGTTTCGCACGATTTAAACTCCATAAACTCTACTCCAGTTGATAGTGCTTCGGCCATTTTATTGCTTGGCACCAATACACAGGTGGTTGGGATAGATGAAGCTCAGTTTTTCGATGATGAACTCCCGGATGTTTGCAATAAACTAGCCCTTAAAGGCATACGGGTTATTGTTGCGGGCCTGGATATGGATTTTACAGGCAAACCCTTTGGTCCGATGCCAGCCTTAATGGCCATTGCCGAACATGTTACCAAAGTAAATGCAGTTTGTGTTTGCTGTGGAAACCCTGCCCTATACAGTTACCGTACAGTTGCTGATGAAGCTACCGTTTTATTAGGCGAAAAGGAAAGTTATGAGCCACGGTGCAGGGCTTGCTATAATCTGGGCAAGGGATAATACCATGATTGATTAATCTGTACCTTTAAGTTGCACTTAAATATTGATATGGATAATCAATTTAAAATCAATGCTTTTAGAACCGGTTTAGCAAAATTCGTAACTTTCGAAGAAAGCGAATGGGAAATCTTAACTCAGTACCTGAGTTTTTCTACCCTAAAGAAAAAGGAACATTTTGTAATTGAAGGAAAAGTATGCGATTATATTGCCTTTATTATCCAGGGTGCTGTAAGGCATTATCATGTTAAAGACGGACAGGAAATTACCGGTTATTTTTGTTTTGAAAACGAGCTGCTAAGTGCCTATAAAAGCTTTGTAAAAAGAGTACCGAGTACAAACTATATTCAGGCTTTGGAGGAAACCCAACTTGTTCTTATTGCTTACGCCGATCTTCAGAAAATGTTAAACCACCCCGTGCTGGCACTGAAAATGGAGCGGTTTGGCCGCTTGGTTGCTGAACATTACATCTGCTGTTTTGAAGACCGCCTTAATGCTTTTGTTACGCAAAACCCCGAAGAGCGTTATACTGCACTTGAAAAAACTGCAAAAGATATTTTCCAGCGCGTTCCACAACACTATATCGCCAATTTTTTAGGCATTACACCTGTTTCCCTCTCGCGTATCCGTAAACGCACACTCATTTTAAAGGATTAAATTCAAACCTTATCTTTTGTTAACGTTTTAGTGGGTCAATGCCGCATAACTTTGAACTAATCAAAAACGAAGATATGCACACTATACTTGGCGCCGGCGGACCAACAGCAAACGCACTGACCAGAGAATTAACCAATACCAATGAAACCATTAGATTGGTTAGCCGAAAACCGATTTCTACAAGCAACCCAAATGTAAGCTGGGTTAAGGCCGATTTATTAAATGAAGCTGAACTTTTTGCTGCAGCCGAAGGTTCGAAAGTAATATATCTGTGCGCCGGTTTGGTTTACGACGCCAAAATATGGCAAGAACAATGGCCGGTTATTATTCAAAATGTAATTAACTTAACTAAACGTACAGGCGCAAGGCTAATATTTTTTGATAATGTTTATATGTATGGCCTTGTAAATGGCCCAATGACAGAAGATACGCCTTATCATCCATGTAGTTTAAAAGGAAAAGTAAGGGCAAAGGTAGCCGAACAATTGATGGACGAATCGAAAGCGGGCAATATAAATGTAACCATTGCCCGAGCTGCAGATTTTTACGGAGCAGATTCGATGAACAGCTTTTTTGATATGATGGTGCTCGATAAATTTGCCAAGAAGAATAGGGCCCAATGGATCGGAGACCCGAATACGCTACACAGTTTTACTTACATTGAAGATGCTGGAAAAGCTTTATTTCTGTTAGGACAAACACCCGATTCTGGCAACCAGATATGGCACCTGCCAACCGCGGCTCCCTTAAAAGGGAAAACTTTTATAGAAATGGCTGCAAAAATTTATGAAACCAAACCTCAGTATTCGACCATTAATAAACTGATGCTACGTTTAGTAGGTTTATTTAAAAAGGTAGTTGCGGGTACTGTAGAAATGTACTATCAGTATGACCATGATTATCATTTCGATTCTACCAAATTTGAAAAAGCTTTTAACTTCAAGCCCACCGCTTATAATGATGGCATTTTAAAGCTATCGAAAACAATGTATAAAAAGCAGAATTGACATGAATTAGGGCAAATTATAAAGCTAACTATTTATCTTTAGCGCCAATGATTCAAGATAATACGACACATAAAAACAGCATTAAAACCATATCGATTTTAGGCTGTGGCTGGTTCGGGTTGGCTTTAGCCAAAAAGCTGATCGGGCTAAATTATACCGTTAAGGGTTCTACCACACGCCGGAAGAAGTTAGCAATACTTCAAACCGAAAATATACAACCTTTTTTGATCAATTTTACGGCAGATGAAGTTGTCGCAGATCCGGCATTTTTTGAGGCCGATGCTTTATTTATCTGTATTCCACCAAAGCGAAATTCAACTGAGCTTCTTGATTATCCCCAAAAGATCAATTTAATTTTAGCAGCTGCAAAAGATAGATCAAAACATGTGGTATTGATCAGTTCGACGAGTGTTTATGCTGATGAAAACAAAACAGTAAATGAAACCAGCGAGACACATCCTGACACCGATTCAGGAAGAGTCGTTTTAGCTGCAGAAACTCTATTTAAGCAACTATTCCCCGAAAATTGCACAGTGATCCGCTTTGCGGGATTAATTGGCCCTGATCGCAATCCTGGGAGATTCTTTGCAGGAAAAAGTAATGTACCGAATGGTTTGGCGCCTATAAATTTAATCCACCAAACAGATGCTGTAGGGATTGCCATCAAACTTTTGGAAAAACAGGCATTCGGCAGAACATACAATGCCTGCTCGCCAAACCATCCTGCAAAAATGGATTTCTATATGAACGCGGCTAAAACCACGGGGCTTGCAGCACCTGATTTTATTGCAGAAAAGAAAGATTGGAAAATTGTAGAGAGTGTTAATGTACCGGGATTTTTGGGTTATGCGTTTGAGGTTGGGATTTAGAAATCTCATCTCACGTTCGTAACCCTGAATTTATTTCAGGGTCTATTTTGCAAGAAAGATGCTGACCACGTAGTAGCTACAGAACAATTGAAAATACTATTTCTACTTGTAAAATAAATTCAGCATGACGATCGCGTAAATTAAAGAGGCTAAAAATTATGACCATGAATAAATAGTAATCGAATTAAGGTCGATAGATTTCTCGGCTTCGTTGCACTCCGCTCGAAATGACGATCAGATAAGGCACATTGGCGTCTCCACGAATCAAAACTAGATTCATCAGTATGGTCCTTCGACAGGCTCTCCGTAGGAGTCCTTTGGACAGGATGACAATCAGAATGGATTTGGTGAACTTACACTAACTCAATAAACCTAACAATTCTTTCTTAGTCAAATTCTTAAATAAACTTCCATCCGTCTGGATCAGATCCTTAACCAGATCTTTTTTAGTCGCCTGAAGCTTCATAATTTTTTCTTCAATCGTGTCGGGGCAGATTAAACGAACAGCCATCACATTTTTATGCTGACCAATCCGATATGCCCGATCTATAGCCTGGTTTTCTACAGCAGGGTTCCACCATGGGTCGACCAGGTAAACATAATCCGCTTCGGTGAGGTTCAATCCGGTACCACCAGCTTTTAAACTGATGAGGAAAACAGGAATATCAGCATTTTGCTGAAAAGAGCTAACCACTTCGGCTCTTTTACGGGTTTGCCCGGTAAGGTATTCGTATTTAATGCCCCGGTTTTCTAATTGCTTTTTAATCAGATCGAGCATGGTTACAAACTGAGAAAAAACCAGGATTTTATGTTTTCCGGCCTTGCTCTCAATCTGCTCCATTAATACATCAATTTTTGAAGAAGCCTGTAAATAAGATTTCCCATCAGCCAATAATGCGGCCGAATTGCAGATCTGCCTTAGGGTGGTAATACTCTTCAGCACGTGCATCGAACTTTTAGGTAACTCATCTTCTTGTTTACCCAGAATAAAATCCTGAATTTCCTTTTTGTTCGCTTCGTACACTTCGCGCTGCTCAGCCCCCATTTCACAATACAGAACAATTTCCGTTTTATCTGGAAGTTCTTTTGCCACCTGTTCCTTTGTTCTGCGGAGAATAAACGGCCTTATTTTTTTCTGAAGTTCCTCTGCCCTCCTACTATCTTTAAACTGATCGATTGGCGTTGAATATAAATCGGCAAATTGCTGTTTACTACCAAATAAACCCGGACAAGCGAATGACAGCTGTCCGTATAAATCAAAGGTATTGTTCTCTATCGGCGTTCCCGTCATGGTTACTTTATTCCTCGATTGCAGCATCCGAACCGCTTTATAACGTTGCGAATCTGGATTTTTAATCAGCTGCGATTCATCTAAAAAGATATAGTTAAAACGATAATCTTTTAGAAAACGGATATCAGAAAGTAGCGTTCCGTAAGAGGTTAAAATGATTTCGTAATCATCGAAAATATCAGTTGTTTTGGTCCGTTCGCCAGCATAAATGGTTTTTACTTTTATAGATGGTGCAAACTTCTCTACTTCAGCCTTCCAGTTAAATATTAATGAGGCCGGAACAACCACCAGATTTGTATTGTGTTTTACTTTTTCGCGCTGTGATAAAATGAAAGCCAAAACCTGAATGGTTTTACCCAGTCCCATATCATCGGCCAAACAAGAACCAAAGTTAAAATCATCCAAAAAGTTGAGCCAGTTTAGGCCATCTTTCTGGTAATGGCGTAGCGTAGCGGTTAAACCTTTTGGTACTTCCACTTCCTGAATCGAATCCGTCCCTTCAAATTTCTGTTTGTAAAGTTTCAATTCGTTCTTTACATCACCATCTAACAAAGCATCTTCATAAAGCTCGTTTATCGAAGCAAACTTAATTTTTGGTGTAAGAATGGCATCTTCGGTTACTTCACCTGCGCTAAAATAAGCAGCAAACTTTTCGATCCATTCATGAGGTAATATACCTTGGGTTCCATCATCAAGTGTTACAAACTTACTTTTGTTCCTGATCGATTTATGCAGATGCTTCAGCGCAACCTGTTGTTTGCCAAACTTCACTTTTACCTTGGTTTCGAACCAATCTGTTCCGCTTAATACCTCGATATTAATTTTAGCCTGAAATTCGCTCAGCTTATTATTTTTGAGCTGGTTGAAGCCTAAAATATGAATGCCTTTATTCCGCCATACTTCAAAAGCTTCTAGAAACCAGGCTTCTTCCAAGAACCGTTTGCGGTGCAGGTAAAAAGAATCGTTGGTTTCCTGATCGTAGAAATATGGATGCTGTTTCAACACGTTTCCAATAAACTGCAGTTCTGCCTTTTCATCACGGTGCAAGGTGAACAGGTTGCCCAATTTATCCTGCGCCTGGATCTGCTTTTTCGATAAAACAGGAATTTCCAGGCCACCATAACGCATTACCGGCGTTAGGAGAATATAATCTTCAGATTCTGACAGATAGATCAGTTGCTCCTTTTCGAGATCAAAGCCTTTTTCTTCGATCTGGCTTTTAGTTGCAGGTTTTAAATAAGAATAATCAACATGGATACTGCCCTCTAAAGGCACCAAAATAACCTTTTGAAACTCAGGATACTTTGTTTTATGCAGAATTAATCTGTTGCTCTGCTTTTTAAAAAACCCGATTACGCGTAGAAAATCCAATCTACCAATTAAATAAAGCTGATTGTTATGTTTAACAAAATACTGATGTACCAATACCAGGTTATCCAACTCATAAGATTTCCCCTCGATGATCACCCGACCTGTAATTTCGTAATAATCACCGCGTTGATTTACAGAAAGACGCAGGTCTACTTCTAGTAAATGTACATCAACCGCTGTAATCGTCGACGCTTGAATAGCGACAGACTGCTTACTATCCTGCAAGTAAAAAGGGATTTTTTCGGGGTTCTTAACGATCGCTTTTAAGGCTTCGATCTCCGCCTCACTTTGATCGCTATTGTAATTCTGTTGAAAGGTGGTAATACCACTATAAAACTTTACCTGATCGTTATCATTTGTTTTAAACAGTAAATCAGCCGGATTGATCCCTTTTATCGGGTTTTTAACCTTACCACTTTTAGTGTTTTCCGCCTCGAATAATTCTACCGTTAAATTGTTGTAATAGCGGTGTTGCCCAAAAACCAGGATCATTTTACCCTGCTCGTTTTTAGCCTGTACTCTAGTTTTGGATTTAGTTACTGGCAGTAAAAGTTCCTGTAAATTTTGCTGGGCTTCTTTATTGAATGGCTGGAGGGCATCCATTTTTGGCTTGATTTCAACCTGACCATTTTCGTAGCGGAGATTAAACAGAAGATCGAGATGCTCTTCTTTTTCCAGTCCATAATCGATCGCAATTTTGGCAAGCTTTTGCCTCCGAAGGTTAGCATCAAAGAAAATAAGCAGATCCTGGCGCTGAAGAATATTGTACAAAACCCTTGCCTGATGCTCACACAATTTATGCTTCGGCGTAGCGCAACGACAAGAAAGTTTTACCGAATTTGAATGCTGCTGCACCTGAACAATTGGAAAGGGCAATCCAGAGGCCTCATCGCTAAAGGCTGCAAAATCGATTTCAATCTGTTCTGGGAAAAGCTGGTAAAAGCCCTTAACATCAGTATGGATCAATCCGCTTAAATGTTTGAGGATCACAATCTGGCTTAGATTTTTCAGGTTAAAATCTTTTAAGATATAATCGTAAGGATTTTGTTCTGATACTAGATGCGCGGTTGCCTGTTCACTCATTTAAACTAAAATAGCTAAGTGATAAAAGTAATCATTAATAAGGTTTAGCTAAAACCTCTTTTTAGGTTTTTATGCACAATTAATTAAGAGAATCGTCATTTCGAGCGGAGTGCAACGCAGCCGAGAAATCTGTCTCGATAGATCTCTCCATTTCGCTGCGCTTCAGTCGAGATGACGAACTAACAGCGTACTACAGCGATTTACGCAAGTTCAAATAAAAAGGCACTGCTATCTTTTCAGTTTTTCCGTTGAGGATAAATTCGGCTGCTTGTGCACCTAGTTCGCTAAAATCAGTTGAAATGGTGGTAATCCCATCCAAAATGATCTTTTTTAAAGGCGTTTCGTTATAAGAAATTACGCCAACATCTTTCCCAATTTTAAGTTTCTGCGCAATCAAACGTTCAATAAGCATCACCAGATCATCTTCCATGAGGTTGATGTACACCTCGCCAGGATTAATTTCTTCGTCTTTAATGTTATGAATTACTTTATGATCGAAGGCATATTGCTGGCAGAACCTATAAAAACCGGTTAGTATTTCGTGCGGAAAATAGCTGTTCTTTGGGAAGATAATTTTTAGGGTCCGGTAATTTGAAAGCCTGTCTAAAGCCTGTTCTAAAGCCGCGTAAATATCTTGCGCAAAGTTTTCGTAAGCCGCAGCATAATCGCCAGTTACGCCTGGCAACAATTTATCAAGGATAACTAGTTTTTCTTTTGGAATGGTATTGATAATTTCGTGTGCATTTTCTCCTCCTTCTAAAAAATGTGGAATAATTACAAAGTGCGAATAATCATCACGTTTGGTAACGATCATTTTTTTAAACAGTGCGAAATCGTTGTTGTAGATATAAAAATCTATCGCAGCACGCTCGCCCAATGTTTTTGTAAATGAATCGTAAATGATTTTCTTGTGCGTACTGAGTTTATTAAAAAGCAGACAGACTTTTAGTTTACGCGAGAAATCGGTATTGATAATGAAATAACCCTTTCCTGGTACAGAATCTACCACCCCCAGTTTCCGAAGGTTGCGGTAACCTTTTTCGGCAGTATCTCTCGACATTTCCAAACTGAAACTCAGTTCATTAATAGACGGCAATAAACTATTTTTCAGAAGTTTACCACTTTCAATTGCGGCCAAAATAGCATTGGTTAACTGCTTGTATTTTGGCGTCGACGAATACTCGTCGACGTTTATGTAGGGAATTAAATCTTCTGGTTTCAAAATGGTTGTATTGATATAGGAAATTCTAATATACGGAAATTCCTAAAGATCTATCGTTCGTTGTATGGCAGAATAGTATTTTAACTGGATCATATCGGTTGGTGCAGGGTTTTCGTTCCAGGCATCATTTATCGCTAAAGCCGTACCTATGGCAGTAGCCTGGGAAACTGAAGAGGCATAAACCTCAATATCCGGGATAGAAGTAGCTAGCAGGTGCATATAAATCGCATTTTTACCGAAACCACCATCTACGAAAATTCTTTTCACGCCTGCATTTAAAATTAACTTTAGCGAGTAAATCTGCTGTTTGATCAGATCAAAAATTAATTGGTGATAGGCTTCTTCTGCCGTTTGAAAGAGGTTCAGATCACGCTCCGGGAAAGCCGAATTTGCCGAAAAGCCCTGTTGCTCCTGTTGGTTTTCGGGAATTTTATTGGCCAATTTCAAAATCATTGAAGGATTAAACTTCAAATGTTTAAACAGATAGGCTGCACGATCGAAATGTTCTGCTATACGCTTAAGCTGTACCTCGTGCTCATAACCTGCAAAAATACGCGAAGCCTTTACCGCTTTGCCTTTAAAGTGCATATAGCACAGGCAATCCTGTTTAAGTTCTTCGGCAGTTAAAGGTTCCTGGTTAAAAGGGTTTAAACTGATACACCAGGTTCCTGTTGAAATGAGTACAAACGGTGTATTAAAATTGGCCAGATAGGGAATCAGCGCTGCAGAACTATCGTGCAAACCTACGCCAACCTTTACGCTGCTCCCTTCGAAATCAGTTTTCAGACTGGAATCTGCAGGGGTAAATACACCAAATTTCTCATCGATTTTTTCGGTAGTAACCCAGTTGTGGTATTCACTTTTATTGAAATCCCAAAGCTGGGTATGGCAGCCGATACTGGTAATATCCGCTACGGCCTTACCCGTAATTAAATAACTTAAATATTGAGGAAGGTGTAAGGCCCACTTCACTTTTTTAAATATTTCAGGCTTTTCGTTTTTCAGGCGATACAATTGCATTCCCGAATTTAAGCTACCCAAAATTGGTGAGGCCGTTTCTAACGAAATCTTCTCCTCACCTCCATATTTTGCATAAAAAGCTTTTTTAAGCTCCTCGGGGTATTCTTTTAAATAGTTATAAAGTGGTGTCAGGGGATCGCCGTTTTCATCAAGATAAACAAAACTGGCACCATAAGTAGAAAAATTTATGGCCTTAACATCGAACTCTTTTAACTGTAAAACCTGATGCAGGGAATCGTAAACTGATGAGCGCAAACTTTCGAGATTTTCGCATGGTTCGCCATCTTCATCAACTGTTTCTACAAAACGTGCAGACCGTTCGTAAACAATGCTGTAGTTTTCGTCGATCAGAAACAATTTTTTATTCGTTTTCCCAACATCAAATATGGCAATAACAGGTTTAGGCATTTTCTATTTCTCTATTTACAAACCTGTGGCAACAGTATTTCCGCGGTGATTAACTAACTTATTTCTAACTTCTAAACCGCGGTATAAAGCGATTGGTGATAAAGCTGCTCCAGCTCTTAATCTGGCTTCGGCAACTAAAGCCCTTAAATCGCTCCGGAAAGTATTTTGCAAAATTTCCTGTGCTTTTGCTACATCGTTGTTGTTCTGCGCTTCATTTAATGCTTTTCTATCAACCAATAAGGCTTGTGCATAGGCAATCATAATGGCTTCAACAGATTGCAATAAATCTTCTAATGGGTCTTTCACATTGTGAGAAGCATCAATCATCCAACCTAAATCTTTTGCATGGTTCATGCCCTTTGCATCCATACCTTCTACCAGTTCGTTAAAAATTAAGAACAATTGGTAAGGTTTAATGCTTCCGGCAGTTAAATCGTCATCGCCGTATTTAGAATCATTAAAGTGGAAACCACCCAATTTTCCTTCCATTAACAATAAGGCAACAATCTGCTCAATATTTGCATTTGGCAAGTGGTGACCTAAATCAACCAAAGTATAAGCTTTTTTACCCAGTTTGCTAGCATATAATAACGATTGTCCCCAGTCTCCAACCGTAGTAGAATAAAAATTTGGTTCGAAGGCTTTGTACTCCACAAACATTTTCCAATCTTCTGGCAGTGCAGAATAGATTTCTTGCAGACTTTCCAATGTATTTTCGAAAGCTTTACGGAAATTAAGCTGACCAGGGAAACAAGAACCATCGGCTAGCCAAACGGTTAATGCATCAGATCCTAGCGCGATACCATGTTTAATTACTTCTATATTATGCTCAATCGCTTGTTTGCGGATGTCTTTATTTACATTCTGTAACGAACCAAATTTATAGCTGTGTGCAGAACCTTTCTGATCTTGAAAGGTATTTGAGTTCATGGCATCGAATTTTAAACCATAGCTAGATGCCAAAGATTTTAAGGCTTCTGCATTTTGAGGGATATCCCAAGGGATGTGAAGCGAAATTGCCCCACTTGCACCGTTAAGGGCGTGAAGCAGACCTACATCTTCAATTTTTTCTTCAATGGTACGTGGTTCACCACCAGTAATGGCAAAACGGCCAAAACGCGTTCCACCTGTACCTAAAGCCCAGCTTGGAATGGCAATCTGAAAATCAACCAGTTTCTGGATTACGCTTTCTACATCAACGTGCGCCCAATCGTCTTTTAAAAAAGAAAGTTTACGCTGATGCGAGGTTAAAAGGGAGTCGTTATGTTTTTCTATTTGGTTCTGCTCGATATTCATGAGAATATTTTGGTTTTGTTAGGTTAATTATTTGGCGATACAATCGCCATTCTCGCTCATCCTCGTTATTCCAAGGAATCGCTTTGTGACAAACGAGGACGATTATGAAAATTAAAGTCATTTTCGGTCTGTGATTGAACACAGACCGATTAAATAACTCACTAAAACTGAATTTTCGCCATGGTCTGTGTCCTCACAGACCATTTATATTATCTTCTTTTCGGTCTGTGAGGACACAGGCCGAGGGTTTTGAATTTAAAACTATTCTATAAGGTCAAATTCCATTTAACCACAGATGCACACAGATAAACACAGATTTGTATGCTTATATATGCTTCTGCATTTGTTTCGGTTGGTGCAGACACCAACCAATAGCATTAACGAACATAGTTTCAAATTTTATCTGTGTTCATCCTTTTTATCTGTGGTTACATTTTATTACCTCACAAATGCCATGGCTACTCCACCATCAACATTTAAAACATTTCCGGTTGACTTGTGCAGCAAGCCACCAACAAAGGCGAAACAAGCATTGGCAATGTCATCTGGCAATATAATCTGATTTAACAAAGTACGTTTTGCGTAATAAGCCGGTAATTCTGCAACGGTAATTCCGTAAGCTTTTGCACGGCCTTCTGCCCAACCGCCTGCCCAGATATTGCTATCGCTGATTACAGCATCAGGGTTAACCACATTTACACGGATATTATCGGCACCCAGTTCGGCCGCATTTAACCTGCTCAAATGTAACTGGGCAGCTTTTGCACTTCCATAACCGGCATTATTCGGTCCGCTTACTAAGGCGTTCTTACTTACAATATTAATGATATCGCCACCAATATTCTGCTTTTGCATCGTATTTGTTGCAGCTTGAGTGATAAAAAACTGACCCTTTACCAAAACATCATATAATAAATCCCAATCCTTCTCCGTATGATCGGCAATGGTCTTAGAAATCGATAATCCTGCATTGTTTACAATAATATCTACTCCGCCAAAAGCCAAAGCAGCCGAATCGAAAGCTTGTTTAATATCTGCTTCGCTGGTTACATTTAAAATTGCGGTACTATAAGAATCTTTACCATACAGGCTCGCAAATTCTTTACCTGCTTCTTCCAAACGCTCGGCATTCATATCATTTAAAATGACCACACCACCTTCTGAAACAAACTTTTTAGCAATCGCTTTACCTATACCGCCTGCACTACCGGTAATCAAAGCAATTTTACCTGTTAAAGGTTTTGGCTTAGGCATACGCTGTAACTTCGCTTCTTCCAACAACCAATATTCGATATTAAATGCTTCCTGGTGCGGTAATGAAGTATATTCTGAAACGGCCTCAGCGCCTTTCATTACGTTGATGGCATTGATATAGAATTCTGCAGCAACCCTTGCTGTTTGTTTATCTTTAGAGAAGGTAAACATTCCGATACCAGGATATAGAATAACAACCGGATTGGTATCGCGAATGGCAGGACTGTTTGGATGTTTACAGGCTTCGTAATAAGCCGTGTACATTGCCCTATATGCTTCGAAAGCAGGCTCCAATGTGTCTTTTAGTACTTTAACATCCGATAAATCGGCATCGCTAGCTAAAGTTAAAACCAGCGGACTGATCTTCGTTCTTAAAAAGTGATCGGGACAACTTGTACCCATTGGTGCAAGGCGATCAAGGTCGTTAGAATTGATGAATTCTAAAACACGGCTGTCATCGGTAAAATGACCGATCATGTGCTGTTTAGAAGAACACAAGCCACGCAAAACAGGTGCTAAAGCAGCCGCTTGTTGTTTGCGCTGATCTGCTGCTGCACTTTCAATCTTTTGTCCGCCAAAAACCGGACCTTTTTTACCATAGTTCTGGTTAAGGTAATCAGAACAGATTTCAATAACTTCTAAGGTGTTCAGGTAACTTTCGTAAGCCGTATCGCCCCAGGTAAACAAACCGTGTGAGCCCAACATAATGCCACGGATGCCTGGATTTTCATCTAAACATTGCTTTAATTGAAGGCCCAGTTCGAAACCAGGTTTTTTCCATTCAACCCAGCCTATCGTTCCGCCAAATAATTCTTCGGTAATTTTTTTACCGTCTTTAGCTGCTGCGATTGCAATGGCCGCATCTGGGTGCAAGTGATCGATATGTGCAAACGGTAGAAAACCATGCAAAGGGGTATCGATTGATGGTGCTTTAGAGCTTAAATCGAAAATACAGTGGTTAAACAGTTCAACCATTTCATCCTCGTGTTCTACACCACGATAAATATTTTTCAAGCTACGTAAACGATCTAAGTACAATGCAGCCAAACCACTTTTCTTTAAGGTACCTAAATCGCCACCTGAACCTTTTACCCACATTACTTCGGTTTCTAAACCGGTAAGCGGATCTTTTTCCAATACTTTACACGAGGTATTTCCACCTCCATAATTGGTTAAGCGTAAATCTGCACCCAATAAATTTGAGCGATAAATTAAGAGGGCAACTTCATCACCAGCAAGTTTTGCGGCTTCCTCTTCATCCCACAAATAGCTTACGTGCTTATAACTTTTCGTATCGATTGACATTCTTATATTCTATTTAAATTTTTTATTTATTAACCTTTTATTGAATTTCCATAGCCAACAATGAGTACCGAAATGATGATGGTTAAAATACCCGCCAAAACAGTAATCAACGTTTTTCTTGATACACCTTTCCACTCTTTTAATACCAGCCCCCATACGTTGGCGATGAGGATGATAAAGGCCATGTGCAGAATCCACGAACTGGCGCCGTTGCCCATTTTGCTTTCACCCATGCCGTAGAAAAAGAACTGCAAGAACCATGTAGTACCTGCCAGGGCAGAAAAAATATAGTTTTTTAACAGCGGCGTTTTTGCATTGGTATAATCGCCAAATGTTTTATTCCTTGCATTTAATACCATACACCAGATAAAATTGGTGGTTAAGCCTCCCCAAAGTACAATTACATAAGTAACGTTGTTCTGGAATAAGAAATTACCTGTTTCAGCAGGATTTGCTGCTTTCCAGATCGCATTTGCTGCGTCAGCCATTGGTTTTCCGGCTTCGATACCAAAATTGAAACAGGCACTTAAAACTCCTGAAACAATCCCAACAAATAAACCAAGACCGAATTTATATTCTGTTTTCACCTCCATGCCATGCGGATCGGTAACACCAGATTTCATTTCCTTTTCTTTCATCATACCTGCTTTACCGCAGATCATAATACCGATAACACAAACTAAAAGCCCCAGCAATACCATCCGCCCCCAATCGGTGTGTAGAAACATGGTAAAAGTATCTTTACCTGCCTGAGGGAAAAAATCGAAGTAAATGGATGGCAGAACTGAACCTAAAACCATACAAAGTCCTAAAATGATACTACTTCCTAATGATACACCCAAATAACGAACGCCTAAGCCATAGGTTAAACCTCCAATACCCCAAAGCACACCAAAAAAATAGGTTAACCATAAAATACTACCATTGGTACTGGTGATAATTGCCGTAAAATTAGGGATGGTTAAAAAAGCAGCAAGTGGCGGAACGATTAACCAGGAGAAGATTCCTCCAACGATCCAGTAACTTTCCCAGGCCCAGCCTTTAACTTTTTTGTACGGAATATAAAAACTTCCGGAGGCGAAACCACCGAAGAAATGAAAAATTACACCTAAAATTGCTTGCATGCGCTATTAATATATTTGGTTGCTCTAAAATAGAATATACAGTAATTTTAACTGTTATGCACTGTTATGGATGTGAAATAATATAGGATTATTTAGTCGGAAGACCGAAGACGGAGGTCGGAAGCTATGGTGTAGAATTACAAGCGTGTCGAAGTGGGCTTTTAAGTTAATTTTCGTGGTGTCCGATATTACTATCTGACACACATCTAATTCTTAGTCAATCTATCTTGATTAAAAGATTGCTTCACGCTCTTCCACTATTCCTAAGCTTCAGTTCGCAATGACGATTTTTCGCAGGGATAGGGATTTAGTTATGCGTTGCTCAGCGAAATCGGCGGGCAATAATGCTGTTACAGTTTCCCCGCAGATTGAAGAAGATAAGCGCAGATTCCACTTGGTTTATTTAGCTTTAAAAGATTGCTTCACCCCTTTCCCACTATCCTACGCTTCAGTTCGCAATGACGATTTATGTCGTTGGAAGCGCAGAAATTCTCTGCACAATATCTTCAATTACCTCAACAGATTTGAGGATTTTGTAATGTCCTACATCTTCAAAAGATTTTGAACTGATTGCAGGATATTTATCCAGGAATTCTTTAAGGAATGGATATGGCGAAATATGATCAGCTGGATCAAATGCCAGGTAATGCTTTAAATCCGGACTTAGTTGATACAGTTCGGTCAGGTTAAAGTGGCTTACTGGAACGGGAAATTCTTTGGCAAAGTTGCTAAAAAAGATATCCTGATCCTTTATGCCAATGTTTACCGAATCTAAACTTTGTTCGAAGTTTTCTTTCAGTCTGATTAATGGTGCGATGCTAATGAGCAGATTGGGGGTTAAACCGAGCTCCTGCAAAGCAATTACATTAGCCATGCCGCCAAGCGAATGCCCAATGAGGGCATCAGGCAGCGCATAGTTTAAGGCAATAGATTTTATTGAACCGGCATATAACATCAGGTTCGAAAATTCAGATACCGAGCTTCCGTTCCCGGGTGCATCAAAAGCAATAATTTCCAGGTCATCTATTTTCAGGAGTTCAATAATCAGCTCATAAAAATCCAAAGCCTTCGAAGCCCAGCCATGCGTAAGTAAGACTTTACGTTTTCCATTTCCCCAGCTAAAGCAGTTAATGGTTATATCGGCATTGGTAAAATAGGCATCAAAAACCTTGAGGCTAAACTGCTTTGATACAGCGACCAACTGTTCCTGATGCAGGCGTAATGGCATTTTAGGTGAGTAGAAAATAAACTCACGCATTAGTGCTGCATCAGGCGCTGCCTGAGTTAGTTTTAGTTCGTTTACAATTTGTTTTAGCCTTTTCAATTCGAGCCTATTACAGGTTAAACTAAATGTGATTTTAAATCAGCTGGTGAATAGTTGATTGATTTTAAAGTCTTGTCGTCAGATTTCCTGAATACCAAAAACAGTCCGTCTATTTCTTTGTAATAAGATTCGGTCTGGTCTTTATTTAAGTAAAACTGAATAGTTTGTTCTGCTTCTTCTATGGTTTTGCAAGCTTTGCTCATATTAGAGCGGTGTACTTCATCAAATAAAGTCTTAAACTTTCCACCTAAGCCGAACTCGTGGATAGCACCGGCCAAAACATACTGCAGATCGCAAAGGGCATCGGCAACTTCTACCAGATCATCATTTTCTACCGCTTCCTGTAGTTCTTTCAACTCTTCGGCTAAAAGCGAAATACGCAAATTGGCTCTCTGTTTTGAAGGAATAACTGGATTTTCTAAAATTGGATGTTTAAAGGTAGTATGAAATTCTGCAACCTGGTTTAGCGAATTCGTTTCTTGCATGGTGATGTTTGATTTAATCTTTATACAGCAAACTTAAAAAAATCGGAAGAAATAATGGGGAGAATTTATGCACACAGCGGATTAATTGTTGAAACTGGTTAACCGGCTAACTGATTGTTGAATTTCCTTATTGCAGAATTCTTAAAACTAGCTAATTGCTTAACCGAAGATGAATCCCAACAATTTAACAATCAAACCTTCAACAATTAACGAACCCTGCCTTACTGTCCTCAACTTCTTAATGATCAAAGAAAAATAAAGCCCTAAAGCTTTTTACCATTAAGTGATTAAGCGCATTAAGATAGAAGTTAACTGAAGATTAATCAAAACAATTATCAATTTAGACAATCAAACGAGTCCAATTAACCAGTTAACCGATTTATACAATTAACCAAACTACCCACCCTTCTTCCCTTCCCTAACCACTTTAAAAAACTCTTCTTTATAGGTTTCGCCGATGGGAATCGCTTGGTCGCTAATATAAACGGTATTCCCATCTATCATCTTAATTTTTTCGATAGAGATAATGTACGATTTATGGATGCGGTAAAATGGTGGCTTGGGCAGTTCAGTTTCCAGCTCACGCAGTGCCTGGTAGGTCACAATCCTTTGGGTGGCGGTATAAACCGAAACATAGTTTTTCAATCCTTCAATGTAGAGGATATCTTCATAATTAACCTTAATAAACTTGTTCTTGGTATCACCTTTAATGAAAATAAAATCGTTCCCCTGCGTTACCTGCTGCACAACAATTTCTTGCTGAACGGGTGCCACAGGCATCAAAATCTGTTGCGCTTTAGTAGCTGCTTTATAAAAACGCTCGTATGAGATCGGTTTAAGCAAATAATCTACCACATCAAGATCAAAGCCTTCTAAAGCATATTCTGGATAGGCCGTGGTTAGAATTACCTTACATTTACCACCACAGATTTTCAAAAACTGGATCCCTGTTAATTCTGGCATCTGTATGTCTAAAAAAACAAGATCAACTTTACCTGCCTGAACCAGGTTAAGTGCTTCAAAAGCATTTGTAGTGGTCCCAACCAATGCTAAAAAAGGGGTTTTATTGATAAAGGCAGCAATAATATCTGAGGCGTAAGATTCATCATCAACGGCAAGGCAACGGATCATGGTTAAGGTTTAGCGGTTAGGGGTTGGCGATTAGCGTGAATTAACATTAGAATTGTTTTCAATGATACAAATTATCCTTTACAGATTTAAGATCAAAGTACTTTTATAGGTATTGCCATTATTCGAAATCAACAATTCATGTTTTTCGGGATAAATCAAATCCAACCTACGGTGGATATTTACCATGCCTACACCACTTGAGTGATCTTTCTGTGCATGGCTGATCTTATTGCTTACCTCGAAACTTAAGCGTTTGTTCTGCACCTTGAGTTTAATGCGCACAGGCTGTACTTCATCATTTACTACACCATGTTTAAGGGCATTTTCAACAAAAGGGATCAGGATCAGCGAAGCTATTTTTTGACTGGCAATGCCCTCGGTTGTAAAGTCGACATAAAATTTCGGTTCAAAGCGCATTTTAAATAATGCTATATAACTCTCCAGGTATTCCACTTCCTTATTTAAACTTACTTTACCGTCAGGACTATCGTTCAGTGTATACCGCATCAGATCAGACAAGCGTAAAATCGCATTGGCCAGTTGATCGGAAACGGGAATAGCAAGGGAATAAACATAATTCAAGGTATTGTACAGAAAGTGTGGATTGATCTGCGATTTCAAAAATGAAAGTTCAGCTTTCACCACTTCTTCCTTAAGTTTCCTGTGAACCTGTTCCGATTTAAAACTCTGTTCAATACCGTAAGCCGCAGCTGGTGCCACGATGAAACCAATACTCCAATAAATATTATCCGAAATGTATGCCCAGGCGGTTGTACCATCGTCATAGTTATGAAAACCAAGCCATTTTAAATAAAGCACTTCTTCTATTAAATACCTAAGTGCAATAAATACCCCAATGGTAAACAAAACGCCGCCAATTAGCTGAGGTACTTTATTTTTTTTCAAAAATCTTGGATATACCCACAGGTAACAGATATAAAACTCTATCAATTGTATAAAATTCATAGAGATATTCAAAGCGGCCTTGCTAAAAGTTGTACCATCAATTAAATATCCGCCATAAAAATAGCCTAATACGAGTATCCAGCACAGAATATGAATAGAAATGATTTTTATTGTTTTCATGGCCTAAAACTATGCAAAGCTTTTTTAACTGCCTATTTTCTTATTCCAAACCTGCACATAATTATCCCAACCTGTGCATTTTAAGGATCAACACCTTTTGTTGCCAAAAAAAGCATTGGGATAATATTTTAAAGGGTTGGGATTATTTAATTTTTAGGCTGATGCAACCTCTTCATCTTTGAATCGTCAATTATAAAACAAACACGATCATGAACCTCTTATTTAAATCTGCTCTTTTTGCGCTGCTTATTTTTAGCTTTCAAACCACTTTTGCTCAAAACATTAAGGTAGCCGGAAATGTTACCGACAAAAGCAATAAAGCACTCGATTATGCTTCAGTAGCATTAATCCACTTACCCGATTCGGCTTCAGTTGCCTTACAAGTCACCAACCAACAAGGGCAATACGAATTCAGCAATGTTAAACCTGGCAGGTATTTTATTAAAGCCTTAATGATGGGTTACGGTAAAAACCAATCTATACCATTCGAAGTAAAAGATGTGGCTGTTAAAGTTCCATCAATTACATTGGCAGACCATGCTCAAAACCTGAAAGATGTAAACATCATATCGAAAATGCCTGTAATTGATCAAAAAGCAGACCGGGTGATTGTAAACGTAGAACAGATGAATACCGCAGGTGATAACGCACTGGAAGTAATCAGCAGGTCGCCTGGAGTAAAACTGGATAAAGACGATAACATTGTACTGAAAGGCAAAAAAGGGATCAATGTGATGATTGATGGCAAAATGAGTTATATGTCAGGCATGGAATTAACCACTTACCTCAAATCGCTACCAGGATCGGTATTAAGCAAAATCGAACTGATTTCTAACCCTCCATCCTCTTTCGATGCTGCCGGCACAGCAGGGATCATCAACATTAAACTCAAAAGAAATAAAATGCAGGGCTTTAATGGGAACCTGAATATGGGTGGTGGTTACGGCCGTTATGAAAAAGTTTATGCGGGCACCAACCTGAATTATAATATCGGTAAGGTGAGCGCCTACGTACGCTTTAACGCCGGACACTATAACTCATACAACAGGTTAACTTTAAACAGAACCATTGGCGACGAACAATATAACCAGCTTAATTTCTGGCACCCGGTAACCAACAGCCTGAATTACTCTACCGGCGCCGATTATTTTATTAACGAGAAACATACTTTAGGCTTAATGGTAAAAGGCTTTACTTCGCCTGCAGAAACCAAAGTAAACAGCAATTCGGTAAATTATAATGCCGCAGGTATAAAAATGGGCGGAACATCAATGTTCAATCCCCAAAGTAATACCGAAAAAAACCACGCCCTTAACTTAAACTACCGTTTCAAAACAGATACATTGGGCGGTGAACTGGGTTTTGATGCCGATTATGTTCAATACGACAACAGCAAGAACGAAACCTTTACCAATAATTACCTCGATGCCAGTGATCAGCTGATTGGCAATCCGATCGATTTACGAAACAAAGGTATGGGCAATGTTTCTATCTATTCCATCAAGGCCGATTATAGCTTAAATTTTTCAAAAACGTTAAAAATGGAAACTGGCTGGAAAAGCAGCTGGGTAAAATCGCAGAGCGATGTACGTTTCGATTCGCTAAAAACCGCTGGCTGGATTAACGATCCGCGCCGAACCAACGCCTTTTTATACAATGAAAATATCAATGCAGGTTATCTTTCTTTAGATCAGGGCTTCAAAAACTTACAGATCAAAGCAGGTTTGCGAGCAGAACAGACTTTGGGCAATGGCAGTTCATCGGGCACCAATACGCTGATTGACCGAAAATACTGGAAACTTTTTCCAACGTTATTTATCTCCTTAAAAATCGATTCGAACAACCTCGTAACGGCTGCCTACCGAAAAAGCATCAACAGGCCATCCTACAGCAGTTTAAATCCCTTTACCTTTTATACCGATCCCTATACTGCCATACAGGGAAACCCATTATTACAGCCGTCATATGCCAATAGTTTTGAATTTAACTACTCGTTAAAAAACTTCAGGGTACTTACATTGAGTTACTCGGGTGGCAACGAGTCGATATCTGAAGTGATCTATCAGAACAACACCACAAAAGAAAGTATTTCCAGACCAGAAAACCTAAACCGTACCGTAAGTTTTTATGCGGCAACAGGGAGCCCTTTTGATGTAACCAAATGGTGGAACAACAGTACCGAAGTTTCTGTTGGTTATAACCGCACCACTTCTCCGGTACAGGGCGCAGGGTATAATGCTTCTTCGTGGAGCTGGTCTTTCAGTACCGATAACACCGTTACTTTACCTAAAAACTATAGCCTTTCGCTGTACGGTTTTTACGAATCGCCTTCAGTTTCGGGATTGTTCCATGGCTTGGAAAGTTACCAGATTAACCTAGGTGCTAAAAAAAGCTTCTGGAAAAAGAATGCAACGCTGGCCTTTAAGATAAACGATGTTTTTAATACCAATAAATTCAGGGCAAACCTGGCTTACAACAATATTAACACCTTTTGGCAAAACGAATGGGAAAGCCGTAGGGTAAACCTAAGTTTCACCTATAAATTTGGGAACATGAAAATCAAAACTGCCCGCAGCAGACAAACCGGAACAAGCGATGAGGAAAATAGAGTAGGCAAAAATTAAGAATAAAGGTTAATTGTATAAATCGGTTAACTCGTTAATTGAGCAATTGTTCAAATCAGTTAACCGATTAAGCAGTTTCAACAATTAACCTTCTATAAAACCAGCAGCATCCAAACATTACAGGCAAAATGGCCAGAATTACCCAATGGAGCAGCCAGTTTTTTAAACCCTGCCTTTTCGTACATCTCAATTGCCCTTTTAAGATCGGGAAACGATTCCAGATAAATCTCATTATAACCGAAGTGCTGCGCCGATTCTATACTTTTCTCCATGAGCATTTTGCCGATACCTTTTCCGCGGGAAGATGCCGAGGTGTACAATTTAACCAGTTCAACACAACCATCTGGCAAGCCCTCGGTTGGATAAATACCACAGCCACCAACAATAACCCCATCTTCTTCAGCTAACCAGTAAGCCGATTGAGGGTGTTCGAAAAGTCTAGATAACTCATCAGTTGTAGGATCTGTATAAACAGTACCCGGCTTGTCTATTTTAAATTCCCTTAAAATAGCCCTGATCATTGAAGCAGTAGCTGCATTATCTTGTGCCGTAATTTTTCTGATGTTAATGGCCATATTCTGTGGTTTTTTTTAACAAAGTTAAAAAATGGGCCAAATGCTTTATTAAAATACCAAAACAAAATGCAATCAAATTCGATTTATTAAGTATTAAACTGATTTACACCATGGAAAACGAAGAAAATAAAAAAGAAGCAGCACAAGGCACCGATCATCCAAAACCGACAGATGATGTACAGCTCGAAATAGAAACCGTAATCCCTTCAACAGAAAAAGAAACGGATAAACCAGGTGAGCCCGAACAAAAACCCGAAGAGGTTAAGGATGAGGAAAAAGTAAAATCCGGTGATCAGGAGGAAGAAACAGACGTAACAGAGAAACCTGCTAAAGAAAACAAAACTGATAATGATGATAAACGGGACGATATTGAAACCGTTACGCCAAGCGCTTAAGTTAATTTTGGTTAAACCCATATTGCAGCTGAAATAGTTTTAGTATTTTGGCGTTATGAATAACATGAAAGAAAAACTATTGCTTTTCCTGTTTACCATAAGCATTTTTGGCTGTGGAATAAACAGGCAGGCACAGCAGATAAAAGCCCTGGAAGACTGCACTTATAAAATTACAGGTGTACAACAGGTATCGATTGCTGGCACAGATGTTAAAAAGTTAATGGACCAACAAAGCTTTAGCTTAACCAGTTTACCTGGGGTTGCCCTTGGCTTATTAAGAAAAGACATCCCACTTAGAGCCAATCTGAATTTAGAAATAACCAATCCATCGAGCAATTTAGCGGCCATAAACCAGTTCGAATATAAAATATTGGTTAATAATACCGATTTGGCAGAAGGCATTGTTAATCAAAATGTAAGTATTGCACAAGGTCAAACGGTTACTGTTCCGGTACAATTGGTGAGCAACATTTATGGTTTAATATCTAATGGCAATGTTTTTAATGATATTATCAAGGCTGCTCAGAAAGGATCATCTTCAAAAGATGAAAAACTAGGCCTATTAACCATTAAAATAAAGCCAACCTTTATGCTGGGCAATACACCTGTTAAATACCCTGGCTACATTACCATCAATAAAGATATCAGCAGTAAAATATTATTGTAGATATCACTATAAAAAAAATGCCTGCTTGACATGTTTGTCAAGCAGGCATTTTTTTTATAGCTTAATTAAAATCTTTTATCAGGTGTCATGATCATCCCCTTAATTCCTTTTGGGTCCAACTTTTCATCTAATGCTCTTAGTTCCGCTACTGATAATTTTGATGGCATTACTGTTGTCGTTGTACTTAAGCTAGCTGTTTTTGCAGCTGTAGTTACAAAATTTCCGTTTTTGGCATACAGCAATGCGTTGGCCAACAAAGTCTCTGTTTCATCACCCCATGCCTTAGTTAAATCCTCTGCCGATTCTTTATCAACCGTTAGACCTGAATAATAACCACCAACGCCAAGTTTATTTTTGGTTTCAAATTCTGGAATATACATATCCACCTTATCTATTCTGATCGGAAAGAAACCTACAGGTTTGCCATAAGTTGTTCTACCAATCAGTTTTACATCCATTACCGGTTTTAAACTGTTAATGGTTAACTCGCTTGCAGAGGCTGTTGATCCAGTTACTATAAAATAAACCCTGTTTAATGTTAAACTACCTGATTTTGCAAATTTCTCTATATTATCGGCAGCTGTAGGCGAATAATCTAAATCGGCATAAGTGGCGTACTTTCCGTTTACACCTGTGGTAAAGGTCTGTAATTTACCGTCATCATCTAACAGTGGCTGGTGTGCCAAAACAGAGGCTCTGCGCTGTACAGTAGTGATTGACTGTAAATAGTTATTGTAATAAGAAGTAAACATCGTATTACCTGTTTCTCCTGCTGGTGCTACTAAATTAATAATCTGGGTAGCTGTTGAAACATAACCACCACCGTTATAGCGTAAATCGATCACAAGTTCACTTACCCCCTGGGTAGCAAAATTAGAGAAAACTGCATTTATAGCTGCAGAAGCATTATTGGTAAAACTATTAAATACGATGTAACCTACTTTCTTTGTACCAACCGTATAAACATTGGTAAACAATATCGGATTAACGTTATATAAACTGCTAGATACAACAGCTGTTTTTGGGTTATCGTTGATATCATTGAAAGCCAGCGTCACCGTTGCATTTGTACCGAAAATAGCACTGTTTAAAAAACTAACTGCATTTGGCCAACTAAGATCCGTTCGTCCATTTACGCTGGTTACTCTACAGCCACGTGTTAAGCCCTGCTGCGCTGCAGGTGAGTTTGGATAAACATATTTTACCCTAAGGTCTGTGTCGTTGTTATACTGAACAGAAAAACCGTAATCATTGGCTGAGCCATTTACATCTGCTTTAAGCGCCCCTGTTTTACCTGATGTAGCTGCAGTATAGTCGAAGAACGAATATTTGGGTTCGCCAGGTGTGCCTATATATTCATATGGCTTTCCTGTTGCCGGATCTAGAGAATATTGTGTCAAAGCGTATAATTCAGCTTCATTCGAACTAAATCCACGCGGATTAAACACTTCATAAGTCGGTAACGAAGTATTCCAATAATAAAGTTCTTTACCGTATAAAAAGATAGAATCTTTAGTCAATTCATCCCTAGTTCCGGTAGGCGTAGTAACAACTGGCGGAGTTATAGGCTCATCAGGCGCAGGGCTGCTCTTTTTGCAGCTGGTAATTGTCCCAAAGCTTAAAAAACCTAGTGCAACCAGGTAAAGGAATCTCTTATTTCTCATGGAAATTATTGTAATATATCTTTTATATACGTACTGGGCAAAGGTTAAGTTGTTCAGAAAGAAACTTTTGTCAACCAACAAACTAAATTTAATTCAAAATATTGTGCTCCTGCGCATATGTATCAGTGAATTACGTAAATCTATCGATTAAATTACTTTTCACTGAGATATTTATTAAATTTCAAAAAAGATATTCCAAAATACTGCCAGGAAAAAAGTCCTTATGCCCCCATAAACTGTCGCCTTTGCACCGCTTAAGTCAATCAAATCCTCTGCAAATTTGTTATACTAAATTATCTTATTTAAAAACCAAGAACCATGGAAAAGATCGAATTTAAAACCACAATTAACGCCACAGCAGAAAAAGTTTGGGATGCACTGTTTGGCATAGAAACCTACCCCAAATGGACAGCTGTTTTTGCAGAAGGATCGCGTGTAGAAACCGATTGGAAAAAAGGAAGCAAGGCCCTGTTTCTGGGTGATAACGGAGATGGAATGGTAGCTGTGATTCAAGACAATATCCCTAACCGGTACATGTCTATCAAACACCTGGGCGAAATAAAAGACGGCAAGGAAGATCTCAGCGGGGATTGGGGCGACACACTCGAGAATTATACCCTAAATGAAAGAGATGGCAAGACAGAACTCCTCATCGATATGGGCATCAACGATGAATGGAAAGATTATTTCGAAAAAACCTGGCCAAAAGCGTTAGATAAGGTTAAAGAAATAGCCGAAAAACAGCATGAGCATATCGAAACGTAAAAAAAGCCCCTAAATTAGACTGAACCCAAAAGTTTAGACGAATTTAAGATTAGTTTTTGAAATGATGAGCTCGATATTGTATCGGGCTCATTCCTTTTAGATTAAGTTTTATTCTGTCGTGATTATAGTAGTTTATATATTCTTTTATTTCCTTTTTTAGTTGATCAATAGAGTCGTATTTTTTAATATAAAACAACTCTGATTTAAGTATTCCGAAGAAGTTTTCAATTATTGCATTATCCAGGCAATTCCCTTTTCTGGACATGCTTTGAATAATTCCATGCTGTTGTAGGAGATGTTGATATTGTTTCATTTGATACTGCCATCCCTGATCTGAATGTAAGAGCAAAGATTGGGTGTGTTCTACTTTTTCTAACGCTTTGTCCATCATGCTCATTACACTTTTAAAGTCGGGCCGTTCGGAAAGTTGATAACTGATGATCTCCTGGTTATATAGATCTATAACAGGTGATAAATAAAGTTTCTTCCCCGACACATTAAACTCGGTAACATCGGTAGCCCATTTTTGATTTGGCCGTTCTGCTTTAAAACTCCTGTTCAAAAGATTAAGAGCTATTCAGCCTTGCTCTCCTTTATATGATTTATATTTTTTCGCCCTGATAACGCTCTTTAGATTTAAGCATCGCATTAGCCGCAGTACTGTTTTATAATTAATGATCTGGCCTTTTTGACGCAGTAGCAGCGTAACACGTCTATATCCAAATCTGCCTTTGTGCCTATGATAGATATTTTGAATCATCACCTTAATTTCAGAATACTTGTCAGCAGAGAATGTTTTTACATAATAATAATAACTGCTTCTTGCCATACGCATACAGCTGAGCAGTATTGCCAAATCATATTTATGCCTTACCTCCATTATGGCTTTTGTTTTTTCTTAGTTTGAGCTAAGGCTTGAAGCTTTTTTAGTAGTTCATTTTCTGCTCTCAGATACTCGTTTTCTTTCAGCAGCTCCTCCTCACGGGTCAAGGGCTGGGCTGGTTGCTTTGCTTTGCGTTTTATCGGTAGTTTCATCGTTATAGGGCGACCTTTTGGTTTCCTGATCAAGCCTGATTCTCCTTCGGATTCATAAGCACGTTGCCAGGTTATTATAACTGATTCACTCGGTATATTAAACCGAACACAGGCCGCTCGTAAAGATAATAAATCCTTGTCTATAGCTTTTAAAACTGATAGTTTAAAACTTGAGGTATATTGCTGCACCGACCTAGGTTCCAGTCCTTGCTTTCCGTAAGCTTCATAAAAGCCTAACCATAATCGAAGATTCGAGTGTTCTATACCTTTTTGCTTGGCTATTGATTTTACTGATCCCTTGCCATCCAGCACAGCTTCTACGCATTGAAGCCGAAATTCATAATCGTACTTTTTTCTTTTAAACATAAAAATGCCCCCAATAAGTGTCTAACTTTTTGGGGGCAGTGCAAATTAGGGGCTTTTTCGTTGTTGGAAACACCAGCAACTGCTAAACTTTGAACAAAAAAATTAAAATACTATCTTTATGCTATTGTCATACTTCTTTAAAAGGAGGTGAATATGAAAGCAATGACACACATATCTCAATAGAAGTTTGCTAACAGATTAGCATCATTTTCTAAATTACTGCACTAAAGAGTCTTCAACTTTTTGGTGAGTGATCACTTATTGCACTTACCAGGTGCAAAGAAATAATTCATTAAAATTTATTTTATTTAGAATGAGGAACAATTTATCATTGTCCATTTATAACTATAATACATGGGCAAATGCAACAATTTTAAACCATCTGAAACGACTTCCTAATGGGACTTGTAACCAGATAATCAAAAGTGTTTTTCCGTCAGTTTTTGATACACTCATGCATATTTATATTGTAGATCGGGGCTGGTATTCGGTTTTAACTAAAGAATATGCTTCTGATGATTACGAAACAATTAAAAAATCGGTTGAAAAGCTGATAGCGCAAACAAAAGACAATAGTTTAGAAGAATTTGAACAAAAGCAAAATCAATTATCGGAAAAGTTCCGTGATTTTATTGAAAACAATGACATGGAAACAAAAGACATCTTTTCTTCTGCCCCAATGAAGTATGTTGATGTAATACATCACATTGTTAATCATGGTACTTATCACAGAGGTAATATTACTGCAATGCTCCATCAGTTAGGGCACTCAGGGATAGGAACCGATTATAGTCTGTACCTGTATCACTCAAACAAGCTGGATTGACAGTTAGTAATAACTTTTTGAAAATAATCTGATTACCCGCCTGCCACAAATATTTGCGTCCAGGCGGGTAATTACTGTTAGGTTTGTTACCACGCCGTTCAGGCACTGGGATAATATTCAGCTGCCTTTGTTTATGGCCCCGAATGCCGGGCTAGAAGGCCTGAGTTCTTGCTTGTCCCAAATGCCCCTTTATTTGTCATAACCAGACAGTATCTAAAGAACTGGTTATTCCTAAATTTAAATATCAAATCATTATTTATGTTACTACATGGTAAAAACGCAATTGTTTACGGGGCTGGCGGGTCACTTGGAGGCGCTGTAGCGAACGCGCTGGCAGCAGCTGGGGCACATGTATTCCTTACCGGCCAAAATCTTGACAGTGTAAAAAAAACAGCGGACAAAATTGATTCCGCAGGCGGAAAAGCTTCAATCCATCAGGTTGATGCCAGGGATGAAAAATCTGTAAACGACCATATTCATTCCGTAATTCATACTGCGGGATCTGTTGACATATCTTTCAATGCGATAGGCTGGCAAGACACACAGGATATCCCGTTAACAGACATGACTCTTGATGACTTTCTCCGTCCGGTAGCTATTGCCATGGAAACACAGTTTATAACTGCGACTGCTGCTGGGAGGGTAATGAAAGCGTGTAAATCCGGTGTCGTACTTTCGCTTACCGCAACGCCGGGAGGTATTGGCTACGCCAATGTAGGCGGCTTCGGCCCGGCCTGTAATGCAGTAGAAGGATTTTCCCGTAATCTTGCGGCAGAATTAGGGCCTTATGGCGTTCGCGTTATAAATATCCGTTCAGCCGGCTCTCCTGATTCAAGAATCTTTAAGGAAGCCATAGAAGCTGGGGGCGAGGAAGCAGAAGAATTCATCAAAAAGATGAAAAACGACACCATGCTGAAACAGCTACCCCTTATGGAAGATATAGCGAACACGGCAGTATTTCTATCATCAGCTATGGCCGGTAAGATAACAGGTGTTACTATTGACATTACTGCGGGCACTACTAGCGCATTAAATTATAAAGTAACAAACGTCGCATTCTTGAAAAAAGATGCCCGATAATTTTCTATTAAAAAAGCGGTAATATTTTACCTTACAAATAACTTTATGCTTTAAAAAATACGTCTGTAAGATTTTTCTTTGTAGCCTGCAAAAAAGCTGTTAAAACAAAAAAGTCCCGATGTTATCGAGACTTTAGAAGTGGTGCCACCTGGATTCGAACCAGGGACACAAGGATTTTCAGTCCTTTGCTCTACCGACTGAGCTATGGCACCCCTTTTGGGATTGCAAATGTAGCATTCTTTTTTTTCAAATCCAAAAAAGGATTTTAGATTTTATTCAGTTTTTTTCTTCAAATGCAACCTTACTAAGGCGATCTTTTTGATAAGCAGGAAGATGGGCGGAAAAATATTTTTATTTCGGCTTAGGTATTCCTTGTTGAAATGACATAAAACCAAAAAAGCCTCTCATTTCTGAAAGGCTTTTGGAAGTGGTGCCACCTGGATTCGAACCAGGGACACAAGGATTTTCAGTCCTTTGCTCTACCGACTGAGCTATGGCACCATCCGTTTGGGATTGCAAATGTAGTGTTCTTTTTTCAAAAGCAAAATTTTTTTTCGATTATTTCACTGCTGTACTGATTATCAATTAATTAATTTTTCACTTTTCTTAAAACATGTCTTAATTCTAGCTTAGAATGAGTACAAACAAACAATTTTATTATTTTTTTTATGCATGCATAGCAATTTATTTAGATTAATATCCTAATTTAGCGTAACAATCTAATATTGCATGGTAGCACAGATCCTTTTTCTAGTACTTACACTTGCAGCAATTGCGCTGTTTACAGTTAACCTGCGTAAAATAATTCGCAATATCCGTTTAGGAAGACCAGTAGATCGAAACGATCAGCCACAAAAAAGATTGATGACCATGCTTCGCGTAGCTTTTGGTCAATCTAAAATGGTTGTCCGCCCTATCCCTGCCTTTCTCCACTTTTTTGTTTACATCGGTTTTGTGATCATTAACATTGAAGTATTGGAGATCATGATCGATGGTTTATTTGGCACACACCGGATTTTTAATGGTTTGGGCGGTTTATACAATTTTCTGATCGGATCTTTCGAAATCCTCGCCTTTACCGTTTGGGTTTCGTGCGCGATTTTTCTTGTCCGCAGAAATATCCTAAAACTTAAACGCTTTAGTGGGGTTGAGATGAAAAGCTGGCCAAAATCTGATGCCAATTACATCCTCATTACCGAGATTTTATTAATGAGCGCTTTCTTGTTAATGAACGCGGCCGATGCAAAATTACAGCTTTTGGGCGCCAGCCATTACGTTAATGCCGGTGCATTTCCAGTGAGTCAATATTTAATTAATATCCTGCCTTCATCAGAAAGCGCCTTGGTTATCGTAGAGCGCAGCTGCTGGTGGTTCCACATTATAGGCATTCTGGCTTTCCTGAATTACCTGCCTTATTCAAAACATTTTCATATTCTTTTCGCCTTTCCAAACACCTACTTTTCTAATTTGGAGCCTAAAGGTGAGTTTACCAATATGGCCTCAGTTACCAATGAGGTGAAAGCCATGCTCGATCCTTCTTTTGTTCCGGCAGAAACCGAACCCGGTAAATTTGGCGCCAAAGACGTAACCGACTTAAGTTGGGTAAATCTCATGAATGCTTATACCTGTACCGAGTGTGGAAGGTGTACTTCGGTATGCCCGGCAAATATTACAGGTAAACTTTTATCGCCGAGGAAAATTATGATGGATACCCGCGACCGCATTACCGAAGTAGGTCAAAATATTGATAAACATGGGGCTGAACATCAGGATGGAAAATCTTTATTGGATGACTACATTAGCAGAGAAGAAATTTGGGCCTGTACCAGTTGTAACGCCTGTGTAGAAGCCTGTCCGGTAAACATTGATCCATTACAGATTATTATGGAGCTTCGCCGTTTTGCAGTAATGGAAGAGTCGCAGGCACCAGGCAGTATTAACGCGATGATGGGAAATATTGAGAATAACCAGGCCCCCTGGAAATACTCTCCAGCCGATCGTTTTAACTGGGCACAAGAAAGCTAGATTGACAGTTTTGTTGGCATTGAATTAAAATAATAATTACATCAGGTCCTGATACTTGATACTAGATACTAGACAAATGGAATTTAAAGTCCCTACAATGGCCGAGTTGATGGCTGCAGGTGAAGAACCGGAAATATTATTTTGGGTTGGCTGTGCTGGAAGTTACGATGAAAGAGCGCAGAAAATTACCCGCGACATTTGCAAAATCTTACATCATGTAGGTATAAAATACGCTGTTTTAGGAACAGAAGAAAGTTGCACCGGAGATCCTGCTAAAAGGGCTGGTAACGAATTCCTTTTCCAGATGCAGGCCATGACCAATATTGAGGTATTGAATGCTTACAATATCAAAAAAATTGTAACAGGCTGTCCACATTGCTTCAATACCATTAAAAATGAATATCCGGGTTTAGGCGGTACCTACGAAGTGATCCACCATACGCAATTGATACAGGATTTAATTAACGAGGGCAAACTAAAAGCGGAAGGTGGCGAAAGTTTTAAAGGCAAAAAAATCACCTATCACGATCCATGTTATCTGGGCCGTGGAAATGGAATTTACGAAGCGCCCAGAAAAGCCCTGGAGGTACTCGATGCACAGTTGGTAGAAATGAAACGCTGCAAAAGTAATGGCTTATGTTGTGGTGCCGGAGGTGCACAGATGTTTAAAGAACCAGAAAAGGGAAATAAAGATATCAATGTAGAACGCATTGATGAGGCTTTACAAACCAATCCGCAGGTTATTGCAGCTGGTTGCCCGTTCTGCATGACCATGCTAAGCGATGGTATTAAACTAAAAGATAAAGAACAAGAAGTTAAGGTATTGGATATTGCGGAGATTACAGCAAGGGCAAACGGCCTGTAACCTCAGCTTTTAACTAAACAAATAAAGCCTGAACATTGATGATGCTCAGGCTTTATCATATTGTTAATTCTTGATTCGTTATACCGCATCAGATAAAGAAGTAAAAGTAAAATCTCTTATTCTTAATGGCGGTAAAAGATAGTTGGCTTCCGACTCGGCACTAACTGTTCTTTCGGCTATTCCGATTTCATCCAGGTTGTTCAACATAATAATCGGACTTTCATTGAAACGGAAATTTTTAACAGGAAACTTGATCTCTCCATTTTCGATATAAAAAGTACCATCCCTGGTTAGCCCGGTTAGTAATAAGGTTTGTGGATCTACCGTGCGGATGTACCATAAACGTGTAACCAATATACCTTTTTCTGTTCCTTTGATCAGCTCTTCCAGCGTTTTCGTTCCGCCCTTCATAATGGCGCCACCCGGGAAGGGGATCGCTTTAATCCCGGTTTTTTGTGCCCAGTACCTTGAGCTGTATAAATTTTTAACGACTCCTTTTTCTATCCAGTTTACTTTCTGCTGTGGCCTTCCATCCCCAGACCATGTTGCGGTTGGCAGTTCAGGATTCCATGGGTCTGAATAAATATTCACCCTTTCATCCACCAGCTGCTCTCCCAATTTTGTCTTACCTCCGGTTTTGCTCATAAAGCTCCGTCCTTCATCGGCCTGTCTGGCATCCATCGAAAAGAATAAGTTTTCCAACATCACTGCTACCGCAGTCGGTTCTAAAATAACGGTATATTTTCCTGGTTCTATGGCCTTTGCCGTTACCGACGACATGGCTTTTTTGGCTGCTATAGCCGTATCAGCTTTTGCGTTGAGCTTACTAAAATCGTTGTATCCCCTTGTGGCATAACCAGATCCTTTACCATCATCTGTTCTTACGGTAATATTAAAAGCTACATCGGTTGACGTATTGTAGGCAAATAAACCTTTACTGTTCATCATTGCCGAACAGCCTATACTATTGGATAAAAACCCTGCAGCATTCAGCTTGCTGTCTATAGCCTGTTTTAAACTGGCCTGTACTGCATCGGCTCTGTCTTTCGGGGTAACGGCTGCTGTAGCCAGAGAAAACGTTGGTGAATCGGCACCATATACCTGCTGCCCGAGAAAAGGCATAAATTCGGGATTTTCTGGCGCCAACTGAGCAAGTTCTTCTGCCCTACGCACCACTTTTTCCAATGAGGCATCGTCAAATTCATTTATAGTGGCCGTACCCAGTTTTTTCCCAAAGGCAGAACTAACTACCAAGCTGTTTGCGCTTATTCCCCCACTGGTGGATACCGAATTTCGAGCGTACCTTATATTACCGCTATCTGAGCAATTTAGGTTTACTTCACATTGTTCTGCTTTAGAGTAAGAAAGTACTTTAGTTAAAAGTGCCTTTGCTTCTGCTTTTGTTAAGATTGGCATAATTTCTATCAGATTTTTCTAGCGGTGTTGATAACATTAACTTTATTAAAACGTGTGGTTGCCGATCCGTGAGACACAGCACTCACCTGACCAGGCTGCCCTTTACCATCGAAAAAAGAGCCTCCCAAACGGTAATCACTTTCATCGCAGATAGCCACGCACGAATTCCAGAATTCCTGGGTATTAGCCTGATAGGCTACATCTTTAAGCATACCTGCGATTTTACCTTCTTTAATTTCGTAATAAAGCTGACCGCCGAACTGAAAGTTATAACGTTGTTGATCGATCGAGAAAGAACCATCGCCCACAATGTAAATGCCCTTTTCCACATTTTTGATCTGATCGGCTATACTCAGCTTGGCTTTGCCCGGCTGCAGTGAAATATTGGCCATGCGCTGAAACTGCACACTGCTCCAATTATCGGCATAACAACAGCCTTGTGAAGCATTTAAACCTAATATATGCGCCTGATCTCTGATGGCCTGGTAATTCACCAATATCCCATCTTTAATTACATCCCATTTTCCGCATTTTACACCTTCATCATCATAACCAACAGCCCCTAGCGATCCAACTTCGGTTTTATCGGCAGTAATATTAACTTCCTTGCTACCATAATTAAATTTTTTAGATTCCCATTTATCCAGCGTTAAGAAACTAGTTCCTGCATAATTGGCCTCGTAGCCCAATACGCGGTCGAGCTCGGTGGGGTGGCCGCACGATTCGTGTATGGTTAACCATAAATGTGAAGGATCCAATACCAGATCATACTTACCTGGCTCTACTGATTTTGCCTTCATTTTTTCACCCAACTGCCTAGCTCCCTGTGTAGCATCTTCAAGCATATCGTACCTGCCTTTATAAAGCGTGCCCGACGCTGTTTGTATTTTATCCTGTGGCCTTGCATCCAGGTATTCGTATCCCTTGCCAGTAGGTGCACTCAATGCATTTCTCGTTTCGAACTTACCTGTTGCCTTATCTATTTTAGTGATAAAAAACGTAGGCCAGATACGGTGGATGTCCTGATCGATATAAGAACCATCGGTAGATGCAAAATATTTTTGTTCATTTACGGCGAATAAGATGGAATTAATGTAATCTGCACCGCCTTTCATAGCTGCATCGTTCACCGCCAGCAATAAATCTACTTTTTCTTTTACGGGTACCTCAAAGGTATTTTTCTCAATCGGTGCTTTCCAGCTTACCTCACCATATCCTTTTTGTGGCGCCAACTTTACGGGCTCTCTTAACAAACGGGCATTTTCTTTGGCAATAGTTACCGCCAGTTCGGCTGCTTTGGCAATACTGTCTTTATCCATTTTGTCGGTTGCCGCAAATCCCCAACTGCCATTCGAAATTACCCTGATACCAATTCCATACGATTCGGTATTTACAATATTCTCTACTTTATCCTCGCGTGTAACTACGTATTGGTTAAGGTACCTGCCTACGCGCACATCGGTGTAAGTTGCGCCTTTTGAGCGTGCCGCATTTAGGGCTACATCAGACAAGATTTTTTTAGCCGCCGGATCGATATAAGTTAAGGCTTGCTCGGGGGAAATCTCTTTCCCAAAAACTGGAATGGCAGGAAGCATAGCCGCGGCAGCCCCTACTCCAGTTAAATAAATAAAGTTTCTACGTTTCAAGATGAGATTGTTTTAAGTTGACTGAATATAAGTGTTTTAACTTATATTAAAAAAAACTTCTTGTTCCTTGTACTGTTAGTTTTTTATTTTTAGGAAAGCAATAGCAGTATTCCATAGGTTAATTTCTTCCTGCTCTACCTTCTGCCATGAAAAATGGCATTCGTTCGATCAGGTTTAGTTTAGCCATTTTCTGCTACTATGTCGGTTTTCCGTGCCACAAACCTAAGTACATAGCCCTGATCGAAGCGGCATCCCCGATATTTCATCGGGATAAAGCAAAGAGCAGGACTCACATAAAAAAACGAATGGCATTGCGCTCCAAAAAAAAATCGCCCATATTTTACTTCATTTATATACTACTGGTGCACCTGCATCATGATTAACATTACTGATTTCATGGCTTCTTATTTTTAGGAAAGCAATAGCAGTATTCCATAGGTCAATTTCTTCCCGCTCTACCTTCTGCCATGAAAAATGGCATTCGTTCGATCAGGTTTAGTTTAGCCATTTTCTGTTACTATGTCGGTTTTCCGTGTCACAGCCCCAAGTTTATAGCCCTGATCGAAGCGGCATCCCCGATATTTCATCGGGATAAAGCGAAGAGCTGGACTAACATAAAAAAAAAGCGAATGGCATTGCGCTCCAAAATCGCCTATATTTTACTTCATATAATATACGACAGGTGTTAACAAACGGAATTAATAAGACTATAAAAAGATAATCAACTCGCTTAAAATGCTCATCATCAGAGACAAGTTATGGCTTCTGAGAAATTAAAACCTCTGCATTAATTTTATTCAGGTTATCTCGGATAAGATTTAAATCTTCAGCCTCCATATTTTTTAATGGAATAACCAGCTGGGTAGCCATCGAATCTACATCGCCACCTCTGTCTTTATAGGTCTGCACAATTACGTCGTCACCTTTGGTGTGGATATACAATTTGCCCGAAGTAGTTGTACCATAATAGTCCATATCTTTAAATCTCGACAGCTTAAATGCGAAATACTCTGTTTTACCGTTATTAAAATAACGCTTGTAACGGCAAAAGCCATTGTTGGTAACATTTAGCTCATAACGCTTTACCTGGTCGCTCTCCTGACTGTTATCGTAATGATCGGTAAATGTTTTTTGAAGAAAATTGATCGATTGTGCTACGGTTTCGGGGTCGGAAAAAGCACATAAAAACATACAAAAAGCCGAAAGAAGGGATATTTTCAAGCAGAGTGTAAACTTTTTCATCAGGTTAGCGTTTTAAACACACCAATTTAATTAAAATCATAAATTTGTATATGAGTTTTTCTCCACAATCAAGAGTTTGGGTATACCAAAGCGATCGCAAATTTACTTCTGTTGAAGAAAGTGAGATCTTAAACAAATTAGCAGCTTTTACTAACCAGTGGAAAGCACATGGAAATGAATTGCTTGCAAAAGCAGAAATCCGCTATGGCTTTTTTATTATCTTAACGGTCGACGAAAGCCAGGCGGGCGTTACCGGTTGCTCCATTGATAGCTCTGTTCGCTTAATTAAAGAAATTGAACAGGAATACCATGTAGATCTTTTTAACCGTTTCAACATTGCCTATAAGGTAAATGGAGAAGTTGTGGTAAACAGCAAAGAAGATTTTGAAACTTTGGTAAATATCAAACAGGTAACACCGGAAACGATTGTGTTTAACAATATGGTTCAGAACCTGGCAGAACTGGATAGCAAATGGGAAGTACCTTTTCAAAATAGCTGGCACGCTAGTGTTTTCGCTCATTTATTATAAAAAGTATGTTCATCGTAGATCTTAAATATATTGTTCCGCTAACCGAGTTGGATGAGCATATGGACGCCCATGTCCAATATTTAAAGAAATACTATAAAAAAAACATTTTTGTTGCCTCGGGCAGAAAAGTACCCCGAACTGGTGGAATTATTTTAGCCCTGGCAAAAGATGAAGATGAATTAAAAAAGATCCTAATGGAGGATCCTTTCTACAAACACAGGCTAGCCGATTTCTCCATTACACATTTCTTAACCTCACAATACCATCCTGATCTCGAATCACTTTTAGGAAAATAATTCTTAAAACCGTAGTGATATCCTACATTATTTTCACTAATGCTCAAACAATTAGCTGGCAAAAAACATTATATTGGTTAAATCAAATAATGTCTATGAAGCGCTGGCTCAAAATCTCTTTAAAAATCATATCGGTTGTTGTTGTTCTGATTATCCTCACTTGGCTTGCAGGTGCATTTTACATCAGTAGAAATAAAAAAGAAGTACTCGCTTCTATCCTATCACAGTTAAATAAAAACCTAAACGGAAAAATTACCGCTACAAGCATGGAGCCAACATTACTGAAAAGTTTCCCGGGGGTTTCGGTATCCTTAAACGGCGTTTTATTGAGAGATAGTTTATGGAACCAGCATAAACATGATCTTTTAAAAGCACAGGATATTGATGTATCGCTAAATGTACTTTCGCTTATTGTGGGCAACATTAACATTAAACAGATTGCCATTAACAATGCAGCCATTTATATCTACACCGATTCTACTGGCTATAGCAATACCAGTATTTTTAAAAGCAAACCAAAAAACGAGAAAAAATCGTCACCCAAATCTTCCGCATTAGAAGTCAAAAAAATAGATTTTAATAAGGTTAGCCTGGTATTAGATAACAAAAAGAGGTTCAAGTTATTCAATTTCGATATTGATCAGATCCAGGGCAGAATGCAATATCCTGATAGCGGCTGGACCGGTAAAATTAAATTAATGACCAAGGTGAACAGTTTCGCCTTCAACACGCGTAAAGGAAGCTTTTTAAAAGACAAAACTTTAGATGGAACATTAAATGCACGTTATAGCCGTGAATTGGATGCGGTAATACTGAGTCCCGAAATTCTAAACATTGACGGGCACCCTTTTAAAATCGGGGCTAAAATAGATTTAGATAAATCTGCTTTTGCCATTAGCATAGCTGTTGATGATATTTTATTCAGAGATGTTGCTTTACTCTTATCACCTAATATCTCTTCCAAACTCTTAAAGTTCGGCATAGAAAAACCGATCGATATCCGGGGAAATATTGTTGATGACGGATCAGGAAAATACGGAGATCCCTTGATCAAAGTAGGCATAACCGTTCGGGATAATGTGGTTTCTATTCCGGCAGGCAAATTAACGGCCTGTAATTTTGATGGCTCCTTTACCAATCGGGATACCGTTGGCGGTATTATTGGTGATGAGAACTCATCAATCAAATTCCACAGGCTAACGGCAAAATACTTTAATGCACCGCTTAAAATCGACACTTTCACAGTGAATAATTTATCGCGTCCAATTGCTACCGGATTGGTAACCTCGCAATTTCCCCTATCCAATTTAAACAATTCATTGGGCACGAACGATTTTGAATTTAAAAACGGAACAGCCAACTTACGGCTTTACTGTAAAGCGGATATTGATAATTTCAGATTTACCAAGCCTGTTGTTTCAGGTAAAATACAGATTGCCGATGCCGATATCCTTTACATCCCTCGGAAACTTCATCTGGTAAAAAGTGCTTTAAACATCAACTTCAACCAGAACGATTTATCGATACAGAACGGGCATTTCCAGTTGGGCAAAAGTGAGCTTAATGTAAGCTGTAGCATTGCCAACTTTGCCAACCTGTATTATACTGCTCCCGAAAAAATATTGGTGAACTTAAAAATGTCGAGTCCTCAACTCTACCTAAAAGAGTTTTTACCCTTCTTAGGACCAAGAACAGCGAAGAAAAAATCGAGTGGAAACAAACAAGTGGTTTCCAAAGAGCTGAGCAATGTGCTGGAGCTTTCGAAAATGAATATCCGTTTAACCGTTAATAAAGCCATTTATGATAATTTTCTGGCCAAAAACCTCGATGCGGACATTTCTTTGCGTGGCGGGGGTATTTTCTTCAACAAAATAAGCGTGGCCCATGCGGGCGGTCAGTTATCGCTGAAAGGAAATATTATGCAGGAAGCCGCCTCAAATAGCTTTAAAATCAATTCAAAGATCAGCCATGTAAGCGTTAAAGATTTCTTTTATTCGTTTGATAACTTCGGACAGAATACCATTACCAACAAAAATTTAAAAGGGTATTTATCAGCGTTGGCCAACATTTCCGGAAAAATATCGCACACGGGAAAAATTCTTCCGAGATCGATAAACGGAAAAGTGGTGTTCAACCTGAACAATGCTGCACTGGTTAATTTCGATCCAATGGTTAAGGTAGGGAAATTTGCCTTTGCTAATAGAAACTTATCAAACGTAGAAATTAAAAATCTTGATGGAACACTTAACGTGCGCGGCGACAAAGTAGAAATAAGTCCGATGCAGGTAAACTCAAGCGCTTTAAACTTTAATGTAAAAGGCACATATGCTTTAGGATATGGCACAAACGTAGAGATGGACATTCCGCTGAGAAACCCAAAGGGTGATGAAAACCTAACCAGATCAGAAAAAAGAGAAGCCCGTATGCGCGGCATCGTATTACACTTAAAAGCTGTTGATGACGAAAAAGGTGGGATAAAAATCAGGTGGAATAAGGATCATGAGTAGGTTTAGTCCCAAGTCTGGAGTCCAAAGTCCTTAGTCGATAAATGGACTGAAGACTCAGGACTTTGGACTGTCGACTAAAAATCCAGCGGACCTAACCTATTCATATTTCTTAAGATCAGATATTGACGGTGCCTGATGTACGGGGTTGCATTTTTGGGCGTCCACCTTCTGGGGTTTGGAAAACAGGAAGCAATTAGAGCGGCCTGTTTCCTGGTCAGTTTTGTGCAGGATTTACCATAATACTCCTGGGCGGCAGCCTCGGCGCCATAAATCCCATCGCCCATTTCGATTACGTTCAGGTAAACTTCCAATATTCTTTCTTTGCTCCAGAACAGTTCGATGAGTAAAGTAAAATAAGCTTCAAAACCTTTTCTTATCCACGACCGGCCAGGCCACAAGAAAACGTTTTTAGCTGTTTGTTGCGAAATGGTACTTCCACCCTTTACCTTTTTCCCTTTGGCATTACTGGCAAAAGCTTTTTCAATGGCTTTCATATCAAAACCGATATGTTTTAAAAAGAGCTGGTCTTCGGCAGATACCGCAGCCCTTTTCATATTATCCGACATGTCCTCGAATTTCACCCATTTTTTTTCCGTTTTAAAAGACTTTCCATCTGCTTTTCGCTCAATGTTCCGCAGTACCATTAAAAGTGTAATAGGTGGATTGATAAAACGCAGAGCGATTACCCAAAACACAGAAACCAGCAGAAAATATAAAAATACTTTCGTAGCAATATTGGTAATCTTCTTTAGAAAGGGGTGTTTTGATTTGCTTTTGGTTCTGATTGTCCGCGTTTTCGCCATGGCGCAAAGGTAATTAAAGGGACGGAAGATGGGAAATGGAAAGGGGCGGCATAATGCGAAAAAGTTTTCTTTCATCGAAACACAACGTCAAAATGCAAAATTCTCGTTGTAAATCCTTAATACACATTAAAATCACTTTGTTTATGTATTTTGTGATTCAGATTTTTAAACAAACCGAAAAACAAAATTAACCAAATGAAAAAACTAGGTTATTTTCTTCTTGCCGTTACCTTATGGAGCTGCAGTACAACCAAAAACATCAATAACCGATCAGAAAAGTGGATAACACTTTTTAACGGAAAAGACATTAAAGATTGGAACGTTAAAATCCACCATCATGATTACAATGTAAACTACGGAAATACCTTTAGGGTTGAAGATGGAATAATACAGGTCCGGTATGATCAATATGGCGATTTCAATGATCAGTTTGGTCATCTTTATTACAAAACACCCTTCTCTTACTATCATCTAAAATTAAAATACCGTTTTGTTGGCGAGTTGCAGAAAGGTGCACCAAGTTATACTTTGCGTAATAGCGGAGTGATGTTTCATTCTCAAGATCCGAAAAGCATGCCTAAAGAACAGGATTGGCCAATTTCGATTGAAATGCAGTTTTTAGGCGGTTTGAGCGATGGCCGTCCCCGCCCTACCGGAAACATGTGCTCGCCAGGTACGGAGATTTTTTACAATGGCAGTAAGTTCCCGGGGCATTGTCTGGATTCGAAATCAAAAACGTACGATGGCGACCAGTGGGTATCTGCCGAGCTTATCGTTATGGGCGATTCGGTCGTAAAACATATAATTAATGGTGATACCGTATTGGAATATAACAAGCCACAAATTGGCGGAGGCGTAGCTAACCGTTTCGATCCGAAAATTAAAATTGATGGAAAAGCACTTACACAAGGTTTTATTGCCTTACAAAGTGAAGGACAGCCAGTTGATTTTAAAGATATCCAGATTATGGAGCTTCCGCACCATCATAACAAAAAATCCAATTAAACATTTTTCGATACTATACGTTACAAGAACATGAAAGTTGCATTAATTACAGGAGGAAGCAAAGGAATTGGTTTCGGTATTGCCGAAGCCCTTTTAAAAGAAGGTTATAAAGTAGCCATTACCAGCAGGACAATTGCCAGCGCAAACCAGGCCGCATCACATCTGGCGGCTCATGGTGATGTATTGGCCATTGAAGCAGATGTTGCAGATTTTAAATCGCAACAAGGTGCGGTAAACCTGATACTCGAAAAATGGGGACAATTGGATGTACTCATCGCCAACGCTGGCGTAGGACATTTTGCACCTATTGACGAGCTGGATGTCGAATTATGGAAAGAAACCATTGATACCAATTTAACAGGCGTTTTTTACAGCATTAAAGCTACTGTTGAAGAGATCAAAAAGAACAAGGGACATATATTTACCATATCCAGCTTAGCAGGTACAAACTTTTTTGCGGGCGGCTCAGCTTACAATGCCAGTAAATTTGGTTTAACAGGTTTTACGCAATCAGTTATGCTCGACCTGAGAAAGTATGGTGTAAAGGTGAGTACCATTATGCCAGGATCGGTAGCGAGCCATTTTAACGATCACCAGCCCAATACTGAAAATGATGCCTGGAAAATCCAGCCAGAGGATATGGGTAAACTGATTGTTGATTTATTAGCCATGCCAGCAAGAACTTTGCCGAGTAAGGTAGAAATTAGGCCGACTACGCCGAAGGGGTAGTGAAAGATGTAGTTAATTCTACAACAAAGTAAAATGTTCTTAATTTATCACTACGGGAAACAATAATGGTTTCCCGCAGGCTTTGCTAATTCAGCGTCCTATCAAACCTTTTCATTAGCCAGTTCATTACATTTTCATAATATTTTTGCTGCCGACGCAATCAAATGCCCTGACTTTATTACAAAATTCAAGAAAATATGCCCTGACTTTGTTACAAAAAATCCTTACATTTGGGTTGACTTTGTTACAAAACAAAAAAAATGGCGTTTAAACGATCCATTGAAGAAAACTTAACTCAATGGAAAAACAGTAAAAACAGGAAACCTCTAATTATTCGAGGGGCACGTCAGGTAGGAAAAACAACACTGATAAAGGACTTTGCGAAAAGCTATCCTAATACTATTTTTCTTAATCTGGAGAAGCCTGCACACCGTCAATATTTTGACGATTTTGACGATGTACAAAGTATTGTTGAAGCACTATTGCTGGGGTATGGTATTCCATCGGATAAAATAGCTGAAACTTTGCTCTTTGTCGATGAAATTCAGGAAAGTGCGAAAGCTATACAAATGCTAAGATATTTTTACGAAGAAATTCCTGAACTGCATGTAATCAGTGCAGGCTCTCTTTTGGAGTTTGTATTACAAAAAGTAAAAAGTTTTCCGGTTGGCAGGGTCGAATTTTTATACTTATATCCTTTAAATTTTCAAGAATACCTTAAAGCTAACCAAAAAGATGATCTGTTAAAATATCTGCTTCAAACCCCTGTAAAAGCCGTTGCGCACAAATTATTATTAAAAGCCTTTCATAGATATGCCATTATAGGAGGCATGCCAGAAATAATAAAAACCGATTTGGAAGAACATAACCTTTCCGATCTGCCTATCGTTTACGAAAGCATTTGGGCAACTTACAAAAATGACGTAGAAAAATATACCCAGAATGACACAGCGAGAAGAACGATTAACCATATCATGGGTACTGCCCATCTTTTTCTCGATAAGCGTGTTGTTTTTCAAGGTTTCGGCAATTCGAACTATAAATCGAGAGAGGTTGGAGAAGCTTTTAGGATATTAGATGACGCAAAGATCATCCGGTTAATATACCCGTCTACCAATACCGAAGTTCCAATTATTCCTGATTTAAAAAAATCACCAAGACTACAATTTTTAGACACAGGATTAGTCAACTACTCATTAGGTATCCAAGGAGAAATGCTTGCTTTAGATGACTTAAGTTTAGCTTACAAAGGAGCAGTTATTCCACATTTATTTACTCAGGAACTGATATCAGTTGAGCGTATATCTTCTCATAAGCCTAATTTTTGGGTAAGAGAAAAAAAACAGTCTGATGCAGAAGTTGATTTAATTTATGCCTATAAAAAAATTGTAATACCGATTGAAATAAAATCGGGCAGTACAGGAAGCTTAAGATCTCTTCATCAATTCATAGATATCTCAGAACATCCTTTTGCCATTAGGGTATATGGAGGCGAATTTAAGCTAGAAAAAACAATTACTCCAGCAGGCAAGCCATATCTGTTATTAAACCTTCCATACTATCTGGGGACACGTATAGCAGAATATGCTTCTTGGCTAACAGAACAAAACCTATAATACTATCAAAGCCTTCTTTCTTCCATCCTTATTTGTTATTCCATAAAAAATGGCCTCCCGATTTTCATCGAAAGGCCATTTCTATTGATTCTTTAAAGAATGCTTATTCAGCTACTACTTCAAAAGGAACCTGAACTTTAACTTCTTTGTGTAAGTTTAAGTTAGCAACATATTCGCCAACAAATTTAGGTTCAGTTTCGAAAGTAATACGACGACGGTCTACATCAAAGCCTTGTGCTTTTAATGCTTCAGCAATCTGGATGGTGTTAACCGCTCCGAAGATTTTTCCGCTTTCGCCTGCTTTAGCACCGATTGAAAGTTTAACATCAGTTAAACGCTCAGCAACACCTTCAGCATCTTTCTTAATTTTATCTTGTTTAAAAGCAGCTTGCTTTAAGTTTTCAGCTAAAACTTTTTTAGCAGAAGAAGTAGCCAATGCTCCAAATCCTTGAGGAATTAAATAGTTACGGCCATAACCTGGCTTTACTGTAACTACATCATCTTTCTCACCAAGGCCTTTAATATCTTGTTTTAAAATAATTTCCATATCTCTAGCCTCCTATTTTAATTGATCAGCAACGAAAGGTAACAAACCGATGTGACGGGCACGTTTAACTGCCTGAGCCACTTTACGTTGGAATTTTAACGAAGTACCAGTTAAACGGCGTGGTAATAATTTACCTTGATCGTTAATAAATTTCAACAAGAAATTTGCATCCTTGTAATCGATGTATTTAATTCCGTTTTTCTTGAAACGGCAATATTTTTTACGGTTATCCTCTACTTTAGGGGCAGTTACGTATTGTATTTGTTCTCTTGCCATTACGCTGCAACCTCCTTAGTTTTTTTGTTAAAAGCACCACTACGCTTTTTCTCATTGTAAGCAACAGCGTGTTTGTCTAAACGGATGGTTAAGAAACGTAACACACGCTCATCGCGTTTTAATTCAAGCTCTAATTTTGCGATCAAATCACCTGAACATTTGTATTCAGTTAAGTTGAAGAATCCGTTTGATTTTTTCTCAATTGGATACGCTAATTTTCTCAAACCCCAATTATCCTCTTGGACAATTTCGGCTCCGTTATCAACAAGAATTGCTTTATATTTGGCTAATGCCTCTTTAGCAACTTCTTCTGATAACAAAGGGGTTAGAACGATAACAGTTTCGTACTGATTCATTGTTATAAATTATGTTTTTAATTTTTAATCCCGAGGTATATTACGGGGATGCAAAAGTAACAATATATTTCTTAAAATCAAATGATTAATTAGAAAAAAGAAGAAACGCAGGCAATTAAGAAAGAAAAAGTTACATGACAAAACGAAACACCGAAAAATGACCGCAACACATTACCTCATCACGATTCTGGCGCGTCAAATCTCATGTCGCATATCTCACATCTAATCTCACAAACAAAAAAGGGAGACTATCTATCCGACAATCTCCCCATATCAATTAGCTGTAATGTTTAATAAGTTTGTATCGTTTTAACAAAACTCTCTTCTTTATACGTCACCACAAAGGTTAATTCTTTAGAATCTGTTTTGCTGATATTGAATTTCTTTGTCAACTGCGATTTATCTTTAAATACTTCGTTGTAAACCTCGTCATTGTATTCATTGTATACTTTAACTTCGATCGGATTTTTATCCAGGTTATCCAGATCAAGGGTAATAACCTGATCTTTTTTAGTATAAACCGGTTTAAATATGTTAGATACTTTTGGCTCAGACACCAATGCCTCACCATCTTTGATGGTTACGGTATATTTAGCCAGTTTTAATTCAGACTCTACTTTAAGCACATAGTTTCCATCAGGAAGTGCGTTTAAATCATAAACCTTGCTTGAGAAAGCTGAAGCATGAATATTTTCTTCAAATAAAACCTCCTCATCCGCACCGATCAGTGACAGATTAATGTCTTCTGCCTTATCTACAGAAAAACGGATAAACTTTTCTTTTTCGCCTTTTACTTTTAGCGTAAAATTATCATCGTTAGCGTGAACACCCGTAGCAGTAAAAAACAACGCTGCTATTAAACCGATTTTTAAGAACTTTTTCATAACCAATATTTTTAAAGAGTTAATAATTATATGACACCACTAAGGTATGGAGGTAACTGAGATATAGACGATTGCATATTTTCCAATATCTATGCTATATTACCCCAATTACAAGGGTATTTTGTCATAAGTTATAATAAAGCATATTTTTTATGTATTTTAGTGCAATAAATTAGAAAATAATGAAGCCAAGTTTCGAGGTTGTTGAGCCTTCTTTCGGGAGTTCATTCTATTATTCAAAATATGTAGAAAACGCCAACAACATGGCGCACCTATGGCATTACCATCCCGAAGTTGAAATGGTATTTGTAAATGGTGGTGCCGGGAAAAGGCAGATCGGCAGCCACGTTTCTTATTATACCGATGGTGATCTGATCCTGATCGGCAGCAACCTGCCGCATTGCGGATTTACCGATACCAATACGGGGAATAAAAACGAAACGGTAATCCAGATGAAGCCTGATTTTTTGGGTGCCACTTTTTTAGGCCTGCAGGAGATAAAAGGAATCCATGAGCTTTTTGATAAAGCAAAGGCCGGAATTGCATTTGGCAGCGAAACCAAGAGCATGGTAGGCGACCGGATCGAAATGATGGACGATCAGCCCCCATTCGACAGGCTTTTAACCCTGCTCAGCGTTTTAAAAGAACTCGAACATGCCAAAGATTACAAAATTCTAAATGCCGACGGGTTTTCGATGGAAATGCAGGTGCAGGATAACGACCGCATTAATATGATCTTTAACTATGTAAAAGACCATTTTCAGGATCAGATCAGTTTGCAGCACATCGCAGAAATGTCGAGCATGACCGTTCCCTCCTTTTGCCGATATTTTAAAAAGATCACCAAAAAAACCTTTACCCATTTTGTAAATGAATACAGGGTGGTACATGCTTCAAAGCTTCTGGCCGAAAAACCCATCAGTATTGCCAATATTTCTTACGAAAGCGGTTTTAACAACTTTAGCCATTTTAATAAATTGTTTAAGGAATTTACGGGCAAAAGTGCATCAGAGTATAGACATGAATTAAAATCCATTATAAAATAACAGCCTATTTGCTTAAGAAATGAGTATATTCAGTATAGTCTGCCTTTTCTCTTCTAGGCCCTTCGACAATGAAAACAAAAGATTTTTTATCAATGCTCACCAATCTGCACGGATTTACAAGTCCAGTTTTAAGCTCAAATCGGCTTTCTGAAATGATTTTATAAGTATCATTTGAAATCTGATCAAAATACTGTATTGCTGTTCCATCTTTCTTAAAATGGTAATATTCTCCCTTAGTAGTCAAATAAACCGCCTCATTCAACAATTTACCTGTGTAGTCATAATTCTTTTCGACTAATTTCTCATATTTCCAATCACCAGTAATTTTGCTTTTGAAATCATCTATCGGTTCTTTTTTACAGGAGTATGCGATTAGTAATAAGCAGGATAGGATGCAATGAGTGAGCGTTTTACATTTCATAAAAATATTTTTCACGAAGATATATTTTTAGTTATAGATCGATAAAATATTTTTTAACATTTCAGCCCATAAAAAACACTTATTTTAACGCATCTAAATTCATTCATTCGCAATCAAAGCATAAAACAACTTATCTTTTTGGCAGATAAAATATATTATATCAATGATGAACAAATTTATGCTGCTTGTTATAGCAAATATTATCAGCCTATCCCTTTACGCTCAATATGTAGACATTAACTTGGTTAACTGCAAAATAAGCGAAACCGAGCAAAAGAAAATAGAGAAATTGATTGCTTACGAACGCATGTTCTGCAATGAAATTTTCGAAACCGGAGCGAACATTACTGCACCTGTTAAAATAAATCTCTATGGAAAAAGTAAAGATTACCGGTTAGCGCAAAAAACATATAGTGCACCGATAAATAGTGCTGGATTTTATATTGCCGCAATTAACGAAGCCTTTGTATATAAGAGCAACGATTTCATTTCAGTAGCACTCCATGAGGCCAGCCACAGTATTTTCCAGTTTAATTTTAAAAAATCGCCCAAATGGCTAAACGAAGGCCTTGCAGAGTTTTTCGAAACACTAGATTTTGATAGCGAGGGAAATTTATACTCCTATCCACAAAGCGGTAGAATTAAGCGTATAAAAGCAGGAATAGATTCGAAAGACAGCGAAAGGCTAAAAAATTTCTTTAAAATATACAGTGGTTCATTTTACGGGCATGATGTAGACGATAATTACAACACGGCCTACAGTGTGATCTATTTTTTTATAAAATCCAAAAGAACAGACCTGCTTAAAAAAATAATAAAACTAAATACCCAGGGTTACGATACCGAAAAAGCGATTGAACTTACTTTTGGCAGTTTTGATCGGTTTGAAGAAACATATAAGCTATTTTACAACTATCATAAATAAATTGTTTCTTTAACTTAAGCCTCCGGCCTGATCAGATTACAACTTTTCAACATTCCAATCTTACCACATTCCAACTGATAAAAAATTCCTATTTTCGTGCCGATGGAAAATTTTATCGTTTCTGCCCGTAAATACCGCCCAGCCACCTTCGAAACCGTTGTTGGCCAGCAGCATATTACCGGTACGTTAAAAAACGCCATTAAAAACAATCAGCTTGCCCAGGCATTTTTATTCTGCGGGCCTCGTGGTGTGGGTAAAACAACCTGTGCACGTATCCTTGCAAAAACCATTAACTGTACCAACCCTACAGCAGAAATGGAAGCCTGTGGCCAATGCGACAATTGTCTTTCTTTCCAGAACGGGCATTCTTTTAATGTTCACGAATTAGATGCGGCTTCAAACAACTCTGTTGATGATATCCGTAGTTTAATTGAGCAGGTACGCATACCGCCGCAAGCGGGAAAATATAAGATCTATATCATTGATGAGGTTCACATGTTATCGCAAAGTGCATTTAATGCCTTTTTGAAAACACTGGAAGAACCACCTTCTTATGCTATTTTTATCCTGGCGACAACCGAGAAACATAAAATCCTGCCGACCATTTTATCGCGTTGCCAGATTTTTGATTTCAACCGGATCCAGGTAGAAGACATTGCCAGCCATTTATCAACCATTGCCCAACGCGAAAATATTGCATTTGAAAGCGATGGTTTGCACATTATTGCCCAAAAGGCAGACGGTGGACTGCGTGATGCACTTTCAATGTTCGATCAGATTGCCAGTTATGCAAACAAGAACATTACTTATAAAGCTGTAATCGATAACCTTAATATTTTAGATTACGATTATTTTTTCAAACTTACTTCTTATTTAACCGCAGCAGAAGTTAGCCAGACCTTACTCCTGTTCGACGAAATTTTAAATAACGGTTTCGATGGCAATAACTTTATAAATGGCCTTGCTTCTCACTTCCGTAATTTATTGGTGGGTAAAGATGCATCGACCATTAAACTGTTAGAAGTTAGCGAGAACATCAAACAAAAATATCTCGATCAGTGCAGGCAAACAGAATTATCGTTTTTGTTAACGGCATTAAACCTGGCCAATACCTGCGATCTAAATTACAAGAATTCTAAAAACCAGCGTTTACAGGTAGAACTGGCACTGATTAAAATGTGCCATATCCGGTCAGTCGTCAATTTAGCACAACAGCCTTTAAGCCCTAATAACACAGCAACTGACGTAGATCAGGATAAAAAAAAAACTAATGTCGTAGCCGAAACGGCAGAAACACCAAAGCCAAAAGCAGAAAGCGAAAATACGGTCCAAGCCATAGCGCCTGCGATTAAAAGTGCTGCTTTACCTAACATCCCTGCAGAAGAAAAGCCAAAGGAAATACCCCGGGTTGGTCCGCCACCATCTGCAACTTCCATCAGTATCAATATTCCCAAGCCCAATGCGATAAGCACACTCATTCCATCGCTAAACGATCTGGACCGGGTTGCACAGGAAGATGATGATAAAGGCCCAAAGAAAGTTACAGGCGAAGCCAGAGAACCTTTTAGTTACGACCGCTTATTGGAAGTTTGGAATGCCTTCACTCAAAAAATGAAGGCGACCGATAAAATCAATCTTTTTACCATCTTAAATAACTTCGCACCTACGCTTTTAAATCCCGAGCTGATCGAAATTTCGGTAGAAAGTAAAACCCAGGAACATCTTGTACAACAAGAATCTGTTGAGCTGTTAAACTTTTTGAGAAACGAACTGAGCAATTTTGGTGTAGAGGTTACCTATAAACTTGTTGAACGTAAAATAGAGAACAGGCTTTATGGCAACCGCGAAAAGTATGATTACCTGGTAAACAAAAACCCAAAGCTCGACGAATTGCGCAGAAGATTTAATTTAGATGTTAATCCTTAGTCAGTTTGCCGTTCACAGTTTTCAGTTCCCTGTAGACAAAAACTGTCGCCTGGAAACCGCTAACTGATTTTTGGCGTATCGTTAATCGGATAACCTTCTTCATCTAAATCATCGCGGTTATCTTCGGGTGTACGGGCAAGGATTTCGTCTTCCGGACTAAGTTTAACACTTTCTCCATTATCTACATGCATACCCAGTTCTTCCAGCTCATCGTTTGCTATATCTTCATCTGTGGCATATTCATCACCAATATAAGGGTTAGCCTCATCGTAAGTAGAATCATCATCTTTTGCACCAGCAGCAACCGTTTCGTATCCCATCGGGTGATCGTAATCTTCATCTGTACCCTTTACATCAAACTCATAACTTTGCTTATTTTCATCGTAAGAAAGGTTCTCTTTATTGATTTCGCTGTTTTCTGTGGTGCTATGTATTTTATCCTGCGATCCTTTATTTTCGTTAATTGCCATGGTATGGTCTCCTATAATTTATAACGTTATAACAATGTGGTGTGCATAAGGTTTTTCGCTAACGATATAATTTTTTCATTTGGGCATGCCCCAAGCTGCGCAAGGGTCGGGCTATACACTTCAAGTCCTCGCCCGATGAAGAACCGGGCTGTGGGTTTTCCGTTGCTACCCCTCACGCAAGAATCTGCATTCCAAAATAAAAGACTTGTCAATCTCCCAGCAAAATGACTATAAATCTAACAACATTAAACCATAAAAAAAGCGTCCCGATTTTTATATCGGAACGCCAAAATATCTTAAGAGTTGTCAACTTCCATACTAGAAGCATATTAAAGTTGACAACTCAAATTTAGCTTACAAAGAAGCCAAAGAAGTATTTAATGTTTCACTTGGGCGCATTGCTTTGCTTGCCAACTCATCGTTAGGGTTATAGTAACCGCCAATGTTTTGTGGCTTACCTTGAGAACCGATCAGCTCTTCGTTAATTTTGGTTTCATTTTCTAACAAAGTTTTAGCCAAAGGTGCAAATCTGGCTTTCAGATCAGCATCCTTAGTTTGCGCAGCTAAAGCTTCAGCCCAATATAAAGCCAAATAGAAGTGAGAACCACGGTTATCAATAGTACCCAATTTTCTGCCCGGAGATTTATCCGTTGCCAGGAATTTAGCATTTGCCTCATCCAAAGCATCGGCCAGCACCTGTGCTTTTGCGTTATTCTGTGTTTGAGATAAATGTTCTAAAGAGGCCTGAAGTGCTAAAAATTCGCCGAGTGAATCCCAACGTAAATAACCTTCTTCAATAAATTGCTCAATATGTTTTGGGGCAGAACCACCAGCACCAGTTTCGAACAAACCACCACCGTTCATTAAAGGCACGATCGATAACATTTTAGCAGATGTTCCTAATTCTAAAATTGGGAATAAATCTGTTAAATAATCACGCAATACGTTACCGGTAACCGAAATGGTATCTAAACCTTTACGGATACGCTCCAAAGTAAATTTGGTGGCCTCGATTGGCGCCAAAATGCGGATGTCTAAACCTGTAGTGTCGTGGTCTTTTAAATATTTGTTCACCTTAGCGATGATTTCTCTGTCGTGTGCTCTATTTTCGTCTAACCAGAAAACGGCAGGGGTTTCTGATAAACGCGCCCTGTTTACTGCTAATTTTACCCAATCCTGAATTGGTGCATCCTTAGTTTGGCACATGCGGAAGATATCGCCTTTTTCTACTTTCTGATCAAAAAATACTTTACCATCAGCATCAGTTACGCGGATTGTTCCGGCAGCAGTAGCCTGGAAAGTTTTATCATGCGAACCATATTCTTCAGCTTTTTGAGCCATTAAACCTACATTTGGTACCGAACCGATGGTAGTCACATCAAAAGCACCGTTTGCTTTACAGTCATCAATAGTTGCAGTGTAAACACCGGCATAACAACGGTCGGGAATTAAAGCGATGGTATCTTGTGCTTTACCGTCCTTGTTCCACATCTGGCCCGAGGTACGGATCATGGCCGGCATCGAAGCATCAACAATCACATCCGATGGAACATGAAGGTTGGTAATTCCTTTATCAGAGTTTACCATGGCCAGGGCCGGACCGTTTTCTATAGCCTGAGCCAAAGCAGCTTCAACTTCAGCTTGTTTTGCGTTGCCAGCAATTTTAGCGTAAACATCGCCTAAACCATTTCTGGTATCAATGTTCAGTTCTTTGAAAAGATCGGCATATTTAGTAAACACATCTGCAAAGTAAACTTCAACAATGGCACCAAAAATAATCGGATCAGAAACCTTCATCATCGTTGCTTTTAAGTGCGCAGATAACAATACGCCTGCTGCTTTAGCTTCAGCAATTTCTTTGGCCACAAAAGTTTTCAAAGCTGATAAGCTCAATGCAGAACTATCAATCACCTCGCCAGCTTTTAATGGAGATAATCCTTTTAATTCGGTTACCGCTCCGTCAGCAGTAACAAATTCTATTTTAAATTGGCTTGCTTCTGCAACGGTTGTAGATTTTTCCGAACCGTAAAAATCGCCTTCAGTCATACTGGCCACTTTGGTTTTCGAATCTGCAGACCATTTACCCATTGAGTGTGGGTTTTGTTTTGCATAGTTTTTAACCGCTTTAGGTGCTCTACGATCGGAGTTACCCTCACGTAACACCGGATTTACAGCCGAGCCTAAAACTTTTGCATATTTAGCTTTAATTGCTTTTTCCTCATCACTCTGTGCATTATCAGGGTAATTTGGCAATGCAAAACCCTGCGATTGTAGCTCAGTAATTGCATCTACCAGTTGAGGGATAGAAGCAGAAATATTTGGTAATTTGATAATGTTAGCTTCTGGCGTGGTAGCCAAAGCACCAAGTTCTGCTAAAGCATCACCAATTTTTTGATCGTCTTTTAAATACTCAGGAAAGTTTGCCAAAATTCTTCCTGCTAAAGAAATATCTCTGGTTTCTACATCAATACCTGCTGATGCGGTAAAAGCTTGTACGATAGGTAAAAGTGAGTAGGTTGCCAGCATTGGCGCCTCGTCGGTTTTGGTGTAGATAATTTTTGATGTATTTGACATGTGTATATTGATTTTGCTTATTAAGGTTAACTATTCAATCGGTTTCTAGGTTTGTAAACCGATCTTTTTAAAATCGCCTAAAGATAAAATAATCGAATGAATTAAGGAACATCGCAATGTTATTTATGGTGTGGATTACGATCCGATTTATTAAAAATGAATAAATATTATATTTTATCTTCGCTTAGATAAGGATTAAAATTTAAATTAACTGACTTTGAAAACGCTCCAATATAATATTCCTGGTAGTTTAGAAAAAATATTTAAAAGTTATGATTATGAGGAGGACGGCGGTATGGTTATCTCTGGATTAACTTATCAGGACAAAGACCTCGTTGTAACTTTTAACCTGTATCCCAGCTCTGATAGGCAAACCAAGCATATATGGGAGTTAAAAATCATCAATATCGCAGCTGAGAATTTCAAGATCCTGGACTACACATTTTTCTTTCTATTCTGATCACTTTTTACTTTGTGAATTAACAGATGTAAAAGGCGACCTTTATTACAATGGAAAAGCAAAAAATTCAGAAAAACTATTTATAGACCTATATAAAGCCCATTTAAAAACTTATTACGATAATTTTCCTTTCGCTTACGGTATAAATGCCGCTATGGATATTTTTAAATTGTGTAAGGATGGTTCGGGGATGTTTGCTCGTGGTCCAAAACAGGTTTTAGAGAAATATCAGATATGCCTGGCCAAGCACAACATTCAATCAAATTTTGTAGGAAGCTCAATTAAACCTGAAAATAAATTAAAACTCTTAATATTTGGTGAAAGTTATTTTATTGGGGAAGAGTTTTTATTTACAGAAGTATAAATAATTGGTTCTATCAATATCGCTGTAAGTTTTAAGTGAGTTTGTAGCATAGCAATTTTTTTTTGGAGCGCAATACCATTCGCTATTTTTAAAGTCATTCCTGCTCTCCTCTTTATCCCGATAGAAAAAATCGGGATACCCGCTCCGATCAGGGCTATAAACTTAGGCCTGTGGCACGGAAAACCGACATAGTAGCAGAAAAATGACCAAACTAAACCTGATCGAACGAATGCCATTTTTCATGGCAGTAGGAAGAGCAGGATGAAATTAACCGATGGAATGCAGCAATTGCTTTTCAAAGAAATAAACGACCATATTATAATAAGATATAGTTTATCTGTCTCTATTGCAATACCCCAATATTTTTTTTGTCAACCAGTTCTTTGGCTAAACTTTTGTAGCGTCAAAAACCATAAATCTATCTATTTTAAAATTTTTAATTGAAAATGACCGAACCTACCTTAGATCAACAGTTAAATGCCCGCAAATTCGACGAGGCCAAAAGCCTGATGCAGAACGGCGAAAAACTCTCCAAAAGCCTACAAGAACACCACAAATCGTCAATTTTTGACAACCTGGTTAGAGAAAAACAATACGAAATCCTAAACATGATGGTAAACGATAAGACCATCGAAACCGATATTTATGAATTCGACAGTTTTGACAAAAGCATTTTTCAGGCTATTGTTCGGAACCTTGGCAACGATGATGAGGATATCGCATTTTTCGAGGAATTTATTACCCATTTCGATAACTTAAATGATGAGGTAAACACCAAAACACTATTAAGCTATTTCTTCGAAAACGGAGTAAATTTACCAGTAATAAAGTCCTGCATCAACGCAGGCTGCAGCGCTAATTTTAAAAACAATGCAGAAGAAAACTACATCCATCAGGTAGTGAAAAGCAGTTTCCGCAGGTATAACCTAAACGATGAACAGACTACCGATCTGCTTAAAGGATATATCGATATTCTCCTTAACGAAGGAGTTGATATCAATGAAGGCAATGTGGTGCAGGAAACCCCGTTAATTACCTCAATAAAGTTTAACAAGAAAAATTTAATTGCCCACCTGCTCGAAAATGGCGCCGATCCCAATCATACTGACCGCGATGGAAATTCAGCTTTCTTTTATGCCGTGGCACATTCGCAGAGCGAAAACATATACGATATGCTGCGCAATTTTACCTCACCAGTTTTCGATCAGGTTAATAAAAACGGTGAAACACTATTATTTGAATATGTTCGGATGATGTCGAACAGTGAAAGTGGCATCAACTTACTTAAAAAACTGATTGAAGATGGCGCTGATTTATATCAGGCCAGTACCTGGTACAGTACGGATAAAACACCACTGGATGTAATTGCCGAAAAACAGGCTGATATTTTACAAGCTGTTTTGGAAACCGGACAGGTAGATGTAAACAGGGCCGATAATAGAGGCAATGCCCTACTGCATAAAGTTTGTGCCTACAATGTAAATTACGAAGCAGAAAAAGCGAAAGAAACTTATCGTAAAGTAAAACTCCTGATTGAAAATGGAGCAGATATTGCTTTAACCAATGATCAGGATCAAACCGCAATGATGCTTGCATCTGATGATAACCTGAAAATAAAAACTGTAGAACTGCTCATGAAACAATCTTAACATATGTCGATGTCATTTATTATTGCCTGCGAAAGCGGCAAGCGCAAAATAGCCGAACTTTTATTGGCCAACCAAGAGGTTGAGGTAGGTTATACAGATGAAAAAGGCAGAACAGCCCTTCATTATGCCGCCCACCGTGGATATTTAGACCTTGTACAGATTTTAATAGATCGTGGGGCGGCTTTAGATTACGAAGATCATGCTGGCGAAACACCTTTTTACTTTGCCTGTTTACAAAAACAGAAACAAACTGCACTGTTTCTTTTAGATAAAGGCGCAAGAATTAACATTAAGGATTTTAAAGGCAACAGTTTATTACACCTTACGGCACAAAGCGGACAGATTGAAGTGTTAGAAAAACTACTCAATCAAGGCCTTGAAGTTGATGGCGAAAATAACGAGGCAGAAACACCATTGCTTATTGCTGCAAGCTGGAGAAACAAAGAAATTGTTCAAAAATTATTGGAATTTGGCGCCAATATCAACACCACTAATAAACATGGCGATTCACCCTTAATTTTTGCGGTTAAATCTAAAAACACACCAATGGTTGAGCTTATTCTCGAAAAAGGTGGAAATATCAACCATATTAATCATGCCGGAGAATCGGCCTTGCTAATTGCCTGTTATGATGGCAACAGAATGTTGACCAAAACATTGGTAGAAAACGGCGCAGATGTATTCGTTTCATCAAAAGATGGCCTATCGCCCATCTGGTATGCCTGCGCCAATAACCAGAAAGAAATTGTCGATTTATTTTTAAGCCAGGGTGTAGATGTAAACTATGTAAAACCGCTTTCGGGTAACGACGATTCGATGTATTCGTACTTAGAATGGGTAGAAACCGCCAATAACATTTCAATTTCGGCCAGCTTCTCTTTCGATAACAATTACAACTACGGAGGGGAAAGCATGCTGCATGTAGCAGCCAAAAGTGGCCATTTAAGTATGTTAAAGCTATTAATAGAGAAAGGTGCAAATATTAATATCCAGGATGAAAGCGGAAATACCGCTCTACATTACTCGGCTGCCAACGGTAAAAAAGATGCCGTAAAATTTCTTCTCGAAAAATCGGCCGACCCTTCCATTGTAAATGTAAAAGAACAGAAAGCAATAGATTATTCGAACATTAAGGGTTTTAATGAAATTACGGAACTCTTGTTGAAATATGGCCTTCCAGCTAATCCAAATGTGCAAGGAACAAGTACAGTATCATCAGAAAATACTGCTGAAGCTCCGAAAAATGATATGGCTGCGAAAAAACAGGCATTATTAGATTTAAAAGAGTTACTTGATGCCGGTATTTTATCGCAGGAAGAATTTGATGCAGAAAAAGCTAAGATTTTAAAAGCTTAAGCCATTAAAACACCAAAAATTTTCATCCTTAAAATTTTAGTTATAAATTTATGTACTATCTATGGATTTCGCCAACATTCCGCATCCTTAGATAGTACTTAAAACCATTACTAATCAGATGAAAATTGCTACTAAATTACTCTCTCTCCTTATTCTCTTATCATTTCAAGCCGTTTTCGCGCAGACCGCAGAGGATAAAGCGCTGGCAAAAACAAAAGCACAGCAAGCTTATAAACTTGAAGATGAAGAAGGTAAATTTGATGAAGCCATCAGATTACTAGAAGAATCGCAAAAACTTGATCCCGAAAATATCACTTATCCCTACGAACTCGCGTATTCTTATTCTGGCAAAAAAGATCATCAGAAAGCTGCCGAAATTTTAGAAAAATTAACCAAACACAAGGATGTTTACGATCTGGTTTATCAAGCTTTAGGCAATGCCTACGATTACCTGCGCCAGCCCGAAAAAGCAATTGAAACCTATGAAAAGGGCTTAAAAAAATTTCCTAAGTCTGGTAAGATATATACTGAGCTGGGCAATATGCAATTGAATAAGCAAGATTTTAACAACGCGATAAAATATTACGAAAAAGGCATCGAAGTAGAGCCTTCATATGCTGCAAATTATTATAGAGCAACAAAAATATACCTCGGTTCTACAGAAAAAATATGGGGCATGCTTTATGGTGAGCTATTTATGAACCTGGAAAGAAACACCAAACGCACCCGGGAAATAAGCAAGCTTCTTTTTGATACTTATACAAGCCAGATCCAGGTTAAGGGAGATACAACAAAAATATCCTTTGCAAAAAACCATACACTTACACTCGATGCTCTTAAGGATCCAAAAAACTTTAAAATGCCTTTTTCAGTCGTTTATGAAATGAATCTAAGCTTGGCCGTTGCTGGTCAGAAAGAAATTAACTTAAACAGTCTGAGCGATATTAGGGCAAACTTCCTTAAAAGCTTTATAAAAGGAGGCAACGATAAAAAGTACCCAAACATTCTTTTCGATTATCAGCAGAAACTTGCAGAACAGGGTTTTTTAGAACCGTATAACCACTGGATTTTGATGATGGGGGATGAGGTCGCTTTTAATAAATGGCAACTTGGCAACAGTTCTAACTGGAACAATTTTATGAAATGGTTCAGCGGAAATGCACTATCGGTTGATGATGTCCATAAACTCTACCGTTTACAATATCAATAATCTCGATGACGTATTACAAAAACATTTGCTATGAGAAGCTTTAAACCATTAATATTTGTACTCCTTTTATTATCGATATTTATCTGTAGTTGTTCCCCAAAGCTTTATGTGGATGAAAATAAACGTTATCAGGCAGGAACATTAACCGATTTACAAGTAGATTCCCTGCATTTTTTCTTAAAAGAAAACCAAAGGCTTGTTATAAAAGACACCATTATCATCAAATATGATTTCAATAAAGACGATTGTTGGAAAGACCTCAGCTATCAGAACGCAGAATTCCTGAACAATGTAAGGTGGACCTTTCAAAAAAACATTCTCGAAAAAGCCGAAGCTAGGCCAAAAGTTGCTATCTACCAATATCGGGAGGAAGGAAAAAGTTTCAGTCCGGTTAAATCAAAAGGTTTAGAAATAGAAACCGATTCGGGTTTTCTTAGAAAGTTATTATTTAAAGAGGCTACTTCTTGTGGCACCTCGGCAATTATCCTTCCCAACGGAAAGTTTTTACTGGTAAAATCAGACCCGCAATTCTCTGCGCTGATCTTAAACGCAAAAGACATCGAGAAAAAATTACAGGAAAATCTGGTTAAATAAGACCAGAAACTATCCAGGTTTGAATTAGAAACGATTTAACAAAATTTAACTAAAAAATTAGGTGTAATACTGTAATTTAGTTCTAACAATCGTTTTCAAATTAACAACCGGAAATTTATGCTCAAATTCCTACACTTCTCTCCTATCACCTCAACAGTACATCATCTTTTCGGTGATCAGATTTTTGCCGATCAAGCAACACCTCAATTTTAGAATATTTATATAAAGGCATTTCTCTGTTAATCTTGTAATTAAACGAGGGAAAATAATATGCGCTCTCCAGGAAGGTACTCCAGGGTACTTTCCTTTTATTATTTTATAATGATCTTGTGTACGGGGCAAACCATCTGTCCGTTTTTGATGTTATATTTTTCTGAAACTAATTCATTTACCAAAACGGGTTAACATGAAAAATAAAATCTTCTTTACAGCAATCTTTTTATCCACTATTTTTTTCGGCTGCCAGTCTAATCCAGGTTCGCAAAAACAAGGAGAAGATACAACAGTTACCACCAAAAGCGGAACCGTAGATTTACCTGCACCCGATACCAATGCGGCCAAAAGTAAATTTAGCAAGGTTATCGATTGGCCTGAAGGTAAAACGCCCATTGCCCCAGCGGGTTTTGTGGTAACCAGATTTGCTTCAAACATTAAAAGCCCACGCAATACTTATATTGCCCCAAACGGGGATGTACTGGTAGCGCTTTCTAATTCGGAAAGAAGCACTGCAGAAGCGGTTGCCAATGCAGTAACCGGCAAAGCTAAATCTGAAGTGCCCGGTAAAAGCGCCAACACGATTTTACTATACCGCGATGAAAATAAAGATGGCAAGCCAGAAACTGTTACCACTTTTTTGAACGGACTCAATCAGCCTTACGGAATGCTGATTATTGGCAATTCATTTTATGTAGCCAATACCGATGGCTTGTGGCAATTTCCTTATAAAACCGGCGACAAAAAAATAAACGCTACCGGCAAAAAAATCCTGAGTCTCCCAGCCGGTGGATATAACAATCATTGGACGAGAAATTTGATTGCCAATGCGGATAAAAGCAAAATTTATATTACCGTCGGATCGGGCAGTAATGTTGGTGAAAATGGAATGGAAAACGAGGTAAAAAGAGCTAATATACTGGAAATCAATCCGGATGGCACAGGTGAGAAAATTTATGCAAGTGGTTTGCGTAACCCTGTGGGAATAGATTGGGCGCCAGCTACAAATATGCTTTGGACGGCTGTAAATGAACGCGATGGATTGGGGGATGATCTTGTTCCCGATTATATTACCAGTGTTAAACCCGGTGCCTTTTATGGGTGGCCGTATTCTTATTTTGGTCAAAATGAAGATCCCCGTTTAAAAGGTAAAAGTCCGGAGCTGGTTAAAAAAGCAATTGTGCCTGATGTTGCAGTGGGAGCGCATACCGCCTCTTTGGGTTTAGCTTTTTACAAAGGCACAAAATTCCCTCAAAAATATCAGGGAGGCGCATTTATAGGTCAGCATGGGTCGTGGAACCGCTCTGCCATTTCCGGATACAAAGTTGCATTTGTACCCTTTAAAGATGGAAAGCCAACAGGCAAACCAGAGGATTTTTTAACTGGCTTTGTTGCCGATACTGATAAGGCCGAAGTTTATGGCAGGCCTGTTGGCGTTACCCTAACACCCGATGGAGCATTGCTGGTTGCTGATGATGTTAGTGGCATAATTTGGAGGGTTGCTGCTAAATAATTTACAAAATAACCACAGATTAGCAGAATATGCGCTAAATTTATCTGCCCAATCTGTGGTTAAACCATCAATTATCATTCTATTGAAATCGAACCTTACCCTACTCTTGACTTTATTTTCCTTTACCGGTTTAGCACAAACGATAAAACCCGATTCGACCAAAAAACTCGAAGAAGTTACCGTTAAAGGTTACTATAACCAACAAACCTTACTAAGATCAGTATCGGCTGTAAACCTGGTAGATAGCAGCTTAATAAAAAATCAACCCAGCAGTTCATTAGTGAGCATATTAAACACTGTACCTGGGGTACGCATGGAAGAACGTTCGCCAGGTAGCTATCGCCTATCGCTCCGTGGCAGTTTACTCCGATCTCCTTTTGGCATTCGAAATATTAAAATTTACATTGATGATTTCCCCTTGACTGATGCAGGCGGAAATACCTACCTAAATGCCTTAGATGTTTCTGCGGTAAGTATGATGGAGATTTATAAGGGACCAGAAGCCAGTATTTTTGGTGCAAATACAGGTGGTGCTATTTTGATTAATCCCCCCGCCATAAACCACAATGAAATTAACATTTCTGCGACGGGCGGCTCCTATGGTCTCTTCCATCAAACTGCATCAATCAAACAGCAATATAAAAAGTACAGTTTCAGTTTTAGCGAAGGCTATCAGAGAAGTGATGGGTATCGACAAAACAGTGCAATGGGTAGAAAATATTTTCAAACTTTGCAGCAATGGAATTATAACAACGCTGGTAGCTTAAAGGCTTTTGCTTTTTACAGCGATTTAAACTACGAAACACCTGGTGGATTAACGGCTGCACAATTAGATCAGGATCCTAAACTTGCCCGCCCTGCAACACCAACATTACCCGGGGCCATTTCACAGCAAGCTGCCATTTACAATAAAACCATTTTCGGAGGAATATCTAATTCCTATCAGATCAGTCAGCGGTTAAAACACGTGATTGCTTTATTTACCTCTTATACCGATTTCAAGAACCCCTTTATTACTAATTACGAACAGCGCTACGAAAGTACGCTTGGATTAAGAACATTTTTAGAATACGCTCAGGTAAAAGAAGACATTAAATTTAATGCTCAAGTTGGATTAGAAAGTTCTGCTACCAAAAGTCAGATTAAAAACTTTAATAACAATAACGGGGAAGCTACCTCAATGCAAGCTTCAGACCGCTTAAAAGCAGGTCAGGATTTTGCTTACTTCAGATTAAACTTCGATATCAATAATAAATTTCTGATCGAACTTGCATCGAGTTTAAACTTTTTCAGCTACAACTATGAAAGCTACTTCCCTATACCAATTGCGAAAAAAGAGCGCAAGTTTAATACCCAATTCATGCCAAAGGCTGCGTTATCTTACTTAATCGCAAATGACTTCTCTGTCAGGGCCTCGGTAAGTAAAGGTTATTCAACGCCTACGATAGCAGAAGTGAGATCGTCTGATAATAATATCAATAATGACCTGCAAGCAGAGTCTGGCTGGAATTATGAACTGGGTTTAAGGTATAAAACAGGGAATAACCGTTTTTACGCTAACGGAAATATATTCCATTACGAATTAAAAAATGCTATTGTAAGAAGGTTAAATCAAAATGACGCTGAATATTTCATAAATGCAGGCGGAACAAAACAAGAAGGAATTGAGCTCGAAACAGCCTTATGGATCATCAAAAACAATACTTCATGGTTAACAGGATTACAGCTAAGAAGCAATTATACCTGGAGCCAATTTAAATTTGAAGATTTTGTAAGCGGCACTAGCAATTATGCGGGTAACCAACTTACCGGTGTTCCAAAAAATATATGGGTTAATAGTCTGGAATTTAACTTTAAGAAAGAACTTTACCTCTTTGCGCAACACAACTACACCTCAGCTATTCCGCTAAATGATGCCAATACAACCTTCTCTAAAAGATACCATCTTCTTGAAGTAAAAGCCGGAATAAAAAACCTAAGGCTAAGCAGAACCCGCCTTGATTTATTTGCGGGTGTAAACAACCTACTTGATGTTAATTACAGCTTAGGCAATGATTTAAACGCCGCAAATGGGAGGTATTTGAACCCAGCCCCAGGAATTAATTTTTATACTGGTCTTTCTATTACATTGTAATAATCTTAAATCGCATCATATAAATTGAACATCTATATGATGCGAGTATGCTATAAGCTAAAAGGCTTCTTGTTTTTCTCTTTCCCTGATGATCACATCACTAACTACTATTTCTATTGCATAGCGTTTTTTACCGTCTGTACCATCATAAATATTTGTTTGTAACCTGCCTTCTACAGTTAAGCCTGTTCCCTTTTTAACCTGAGTTTCGGCAAGCTCGGCTTTTGCATTCCAGAAAGTTAAATTAAACCATTGCACTCTTTTTACTTCTTCACCCCCTGAATTTCTATAAGTTTCGTTTATGGCCAGGTTAACCTTTGCCAATTTTTGACTTCCAAAAGTTTTAATCTCTGCATCTGCTCCTGCAAATCCGCTCAATACTACTTTGTTAATTGCACTTTCCATGATCTTTAAATTTTAAGTTTCTAAATGTTTAACGAACAGTCATCACCTCGATAACCGACAGGACAAAATTGTGAACTGCATCGGAAATTAGTCGGATCGTAAACATTTATAGTCGTTTATAAACGTTTAAAAACGGAAAACATGCATTTAAAGCGTCAAGAGGCTGTTTTATATTTTTTTTATTCCACCATTTTATTTTATAAATTAGGTCATCATCCCATAATAAAAAAAGAAATTATTATGGAACGTTTATGTTTAGACTGCGGAACCCTGATTAGAGGAAGGGCCGATAAAAAATATTGCGATGATTCTTGTCGCAACAATTACAACAATCGTTTAAAGATTGAGGATAATCTCGTGATTAAAAGGGTAAATAGCATACTAAGAAAGAATCGTGCTATCCTTGCCGCGCTTAATCCAAATGGTAAAACCAAGATTACCGGTAAAAAGCTAATTTCAGCAGGCTTTAATTTTGAATACCATACCTATAGTTATGAAACCCAGAACAGGAACACATACATTTTCTGCTATGAATACGGTTATTTAGTTTTAGGTGAAGACAGGTACCTGCTGGTAAAGAGGGAAGAAAATCTTTGGTTGGCTTAGTTTAAAACGCTCTGATTTGCCAGATTAAATACCTAAAATTTGTAAAGGCCAATTGTATGATTTTGTTATTCAGGAGGAGATGGTTAGTTTTATCAACTTATGATAAACTATAACAACAAGCTTTTTAAACCCACAAGCAATACAGAAAATGGTGAAACATCAAACGAAACCATTTTTAGATATAAACAAACCGGAAATATCCTTACTGCTGAATATACAGGTGGAAAAATTATTTTTGGTCATTTGATTGGCTTAGTTGATGAAAGCGGTAACATCGAAATGCGCTATCACCAGGTAAATATTCAAGGGGAACTAATGACCGGAATTTGCCATTCAAAGCCGGAACAATTAGCCAATGGCAAAATCAGACTTCATGAAACCTGGCAGTGGACATCGGGAGATAAATCAAAAGGACAATCAATCATCGAAGAGCAATAAGGCTTGCTTGGTTAAAGCTAAAACTAGTGCAGTTTTTTTTACAAAAACTTCAATCACAAGCCCCATTTTTGCCCGATTTCTTTCATCGCTCTATTATATCAGCCAATATGCCTTCAAAAGAAAATCCCATTAATCGGATACCTACTATATTACAAACCGCATTCAATTTAGTTTACAGCCAGCTTGATTATCAAATAAATAATCTACAAATAGAAAGTGAAAGTCAGGAGTATGCAGCCTGTACTTTTGAATTAAACGGCCTAAAAATCAAACACCGTCTTGCTAAAATTACCCCAACCAAGACTGGTCAATTTGTAACCATATGGAAGCGGAATGAAGCAGGAATTACTACTCCGTTTAATGATCAGGATGAATTTGACCTATTAATAATATCTGCTAATAATATTGGCCGATCTGGCCAGTTTATTTTCCCAAAAAAAATATTGATACAACATAAAATTATTACCAAAAATGGAATAGAAGGTAAAAGAGGGATTAGGGTTTACCCTCCATGGGATACAGTAACAAATCAACAGGCAGAGAAAACCCAGCAATGGCAAGCGCCTTATTTTCTCCAGATTGAAGTTAATGAAAATATCGATCTTGCAAAGGCGAAGAAATTAATTGGCAATGGAATTAAACAAACAGGATTTTAAAATCCGGGTTAACTTAGCAAGTTTCGGGTAGTTTGCCGTTTCTTTACAAACTACTTTTGGATATAAATTATTCAAGACCATGAAAGCACAAGAAGAAATCAATTTCAACCGGATAGCCGAAGCCATAAGCTATATCAAGGCAAATTTCAAAACACAGCCTGGTTTAGAAGAAATTGCAGAGAACGTAAATTTAAGCCCTTTTCATTTCCAAAGATTATTTAGTGAATGGGCGGGCACTACCCCTAAGCGTTTTTTGCAGTACATTAGTATTGGTTATGCCAAAGAAATGCTAAAAGAAAACCAAAGTTTATTCGATACCGCATTAGAAACTGGCTTATCGGGAACCAGCAGACTGCACGATCTTTTTGTAAACATTGAAGGCATGACACCCGGTGAATATAAAAACGGCGGCGAAAACCTCCACATCAATTATAGTTTTGCAGAAAGTCCGTTTGGTAATATCATTGTGGCCAGCACCTCAAAAGGAATCTGCCATATCGCTTTTTATGATGACGAAAACATTGCTTTGGCGAATTTGCAACGCCAATTCCCAGCAGCTCAATATCAGCAGATATTGGATAAAGAACAACAGAATGCATTATTTATTTTCAGTCACGATTGGAGCAAATTGCACCAGATTAAACTGCATTTAAAAGGCACTGATTTCCAGTTAAAAGTTTGGGAAGCTTTATTAAAAATCCCTATGGGTAAATTGGCTACCTATGGCAACATTGCCAAACAATTACAAAACCCTAATGCATCCAGAGCGGTGGGCACGGCGATTGGAGATAATCCGGTAGCGTTTCTCATTCCTTGTCACAGGGTAATACAATCAAGCGGTGCCTTGGGCGGCTACCATTGGGGAGTGAACAGAAAAACAGCCATAATTGGTTGGGAGGCCGCAAAAACGAATACTTAACCCCGTATGATCAAACATGCAGATATTTCAACGGAAGAACTCAAAAAACATTTTAAAAACAAAGATATTTGCCTCGCCGGAAATGCCAGGTTGAAGATTTACGGATTACTTAAATGCAGATCGGGAAAGCGGATGAAGAAAGAAAACCGTGTATTTTTCCGTTCTGTAGATGAAGCGCTTCAACATGGCTACCGCCCTTGCGGGCATTGCTTAAGAACAGCATATAAACAATGGATTTATTCAACACCACAATAGATATTAACCAAAATCTGCTCCCATACGATGGAACAGTAAATTATTATGGAAAATTATTCCAGGTATCGGAAACCGATCATTATTTTGATGTACTGATGAATACTGTTGAATGGAAGAATGATGAAGCTTTTATTATGGGCAAACACATCATCACCAAAAGAAAAGTAGCCTGGTACGGAGATGAAGCCTATTCTTATACCTACTCCAATAAATCGAAAATGGCCTTACCATGGACAAAGGAGTTACTGGAGCTAAAAAAAATATCAGAGGAGCAAACAGGTACCGCATTTAACTCTTGTTTACTTAATTTATACCACAACGGCGATGAAGGAATGGCTTATCATAGTGACGACGAGAAGGCCTTAGCTAAAGATTCTGCCATTGCATCATTAAGTTTCGGTGCAGAGCGAAGATTTCTTTTCAAACACAAAAAAACTAAAGAAACGGTAACCTTATTTTTAGAAAATGGAAGTTTATTGGTGATGAAAGATGAAACACAAACCAATTGGCTGCACCGCCTTCCAACAACCAAAAAAGTAAGTAAACCAAGGATAAACCTCACCTTTAGAACAATGGTTGTTTAGTTCGAATGACAAAGGATTTAAAGCCGGATGATTGGTCTCGAAGTATCGTCATTTCGACCGTAGTGTTCCAAAGGAACTCCTTCGGAGGAGAAATCTTTTAAGTTCGATCAATAACTTGGCACAAAGATCTCTCCATTTCGCTGCGCTACAGTCGAGATGACGACCATTCTTTTTGGGTCTGTAAATGGTAACCTGTCGAAGGACAAATATTTTTGCTTCCGACCAATAAAAGGTCTTCGACAGGCTCAGACTGACAACAATTCTTATTGAAATAAGGCATAATAATCCCAGCCAATAAAACTTCAAAAAATCTTATTGCTTAAATTCCTTTATATCTACAATACGGTCATCATCAGCATTTTTCTTCAAAAAAGATGTTCCATTTGCATTCGCTACCCAGGTATAATCTCTTTGAATATTGCCAACAAGGGTTTCAGGTTCATTTATTAATGCTGCTGGCAATGGCAGGTTAAAAGTTTCGCCCGTTGCCGTATTTACCTGGTACAAAGAATTGGCGGTTAAAAAGGCTAGTGTGGTTTTATCGCTAGAGTACATAAAAAATTTCCCCTGGATACGTTCGTCAGGATTTTGTCTCTTAACAGGATAAACCCTTGAATTTATAGTCGTAATGAAAAAATCGTTATTCACCAAAATATTACTACGTGTTAATTCTTCTAAACCGTTTGTATATTTTTTATCTTCAGCACCTTTTGATGGTTTATTCAAGCTCACCACTTCTGTTTTTCCATCATTAACAGAAATGATATAAAACGGAGCCATTTTACCTGTTTCATTAGCAACCTGTACTAATACAGCTGTTTTTTGTGTGTTGATGAATGATGCAACAATAAATTTCTGCGCAGCGGCATTTGGGGCATCGTCAACAATAATAGTGGTATCTTTATATTGAATGGCAAAGCGATCTGCTGCTGCCAAAGCACCAGAATCTGTTTTTGAGATAGTAAGTACATTTTTCTTCGATTTCGGAAAAACATTAAAATCTTCACTGGCAGCAAACGGTCTTGCCTTGTAGGTTTTTTCAGATTTACCGCAGCCAAATAAAACAACGGAAAGTAAGAGTGCATAAAGCGTAATTTTCATAGGTATGGTTATTTATTTTTCGCTAATTTATAATCTTTATTGCGCTTATTTTATCAAAGTCACCAGAAAATTACCGCATCTGCTTAAAAAGTGTAACAGATTGTGTTTTATGCCGATATCTCACTGTCTGTCAACCATAAAGACCATAGCCTCTGGCATTTGCTTCTCCTACAGATTCAAACTCCTTACTTTCTGTGTTTCAGTGGCAGAATTTGACCACTTCAGACTAAATTCCTTATTTTTGATTAACAGATAACCGATGGCAAACACACCGAATTTTCTCGCTAAAAATAAAAGCGTAATCTTATATGGGGTTTTCCTGGCTGCGCTACTGTTTTTGCTGAAGTGGCTTGAACTTCGTTTCATGATCATTAACCATGCATTCGAAATTTATGCTGGTTCAATAGCAGTTCTATTTACCGCATTAGGTATTTGGCTAGCGCTTAAACTAACCAAACCTATTTAATCTTTAAACAACCATGTACAACATTCCCTTTACCAATATAGATTGGAGCAAGATAGAAAAAGTAGAATACCCTGGCGAAACAGGCATGGCAACCTGGCAAACCTTAAACCTAGATGGCTTAAGGATTAGGATTGTAACCTACTCTGCAGGCTACCTTGCCGATCATTGGTGCCAGAAAGGCCATATTGTACATTGTTTGGCAGGTAGCTTTGTAAGTGAAATGGAGGATGGAGCAGCTTTCGCACTTAGCGCAGGGATGACATATATAGTTTCTGACGATTTAAGTTCACACCGGTCAGTGTCGCAGGAAAGCGTGAAACTTTTAATCATTGATGGCAGTTTTTTAAAACCAAAAGACAGTTAAGGTGATTTATTAAGTACCATCTTGTTTCTCAGTAATTAGAAATGACAAAATCATGCTGGTTAAATCACTTTTGGGTGAATTTCTTCATGAAGCAGAAAACACCCGCAAACTTTTAAACGCAATACCAAACAGTGCTTTGGATTTTATACCCTCAGCGCACTCCTGGACTACTGCCCAATTGGCATCGCACATTGCAGAGATCTATGATTGGTATCCCGGAGCTTTTCACGGTAACGAATTTAACATGGATACCTATAAACGTGACGAGGTAGATATCAGCGATATCGAAAACATTATAGGCAAATTTGAACGGGCCTTTAACAGGGCTAAAGGAAGTATCGAATCGGCCACCGACAATAGCATGTTCGAAGATTGGAAAATGACCGCTGGAGGTAAAACAGTTCTCCATCCCATGCCAAGGATACAGGTAATTCGGGGCTTTTTAATGAACCATATTTATCACCACCGCGGCGAAATGATTGTATACCTGCGTTCAACAGGGAATAAGGTCCCAAATATGTATGGGCCCATTTACGAAGATAGTCTTAGATAGGGTTCAGAAATTATATTAATTTTGAACAAAAGATTATAAATGAAGATTTTTGCCGAAACCAAACGTTTAATTTTACGCGAATTGCTACCTACAGATGCTGAGGGCATGTTTGAAATGGATGGTGATCCTGAAGTGCATCTTTACCTGGGAAACAAGCCTGTAAAAACAATAGAACAGAGCAAAGCGGAGATCGAATTTATCAGAAAACAATATATCGAAAACGGTATTGGCAGATGGGCGGTTATCGAAAAAGCAACAGGTAATTTTGTAGGTTGGTCGGGCTTAAAACTAATTAAAGAATCTACCAATAACCATATTAACTATTACGATCTGGGGTATCGTTTCAGTAAACGGTTTTGGGGAAAGGGCTTTGCAACCGAAACAGCAATAGCGGTACGAGACTATGGTTTTTATGAGCTAAATCTGCATGAAATTATTGGCATCGCGGATGTAGGTAATTTGGAATCTATCCATGTGCTGGAAAAAGTGGGTTTAAAACGAATCTCTATTTTTGATTACCATGGCATAAAACACCATTGGATGAAAGTTGAAAAATCAGTTTAGCTTAATCAAAAGCTGATTTGATCTTTTATGGTTTAGTTTTTGATACTAAAAAGGAAATCATTTAAACCTTACCTTATGAAACACCTTATCTACTGCGGAATGCTGATCTTATTATTGAGTTCTTGCAAAGAAAAATTAGATCCGGCAAGCTTTAACAATACCAAATGGGAGTTAACCGAACTACCCGGCTTAACATTACCAAGCACAGCAAAAGCAACCCTAAACTTTGCAGACAGTCTGAAAGTCAGTGGAAAATCGTTTTGTAACAATTACGGCGGTCAGGGAGAAATTGCAGATAATAAAATAACCGTTAAAAATGTTTTTGGCACAAAAATGTTCTGTCAGGAAACTGATGCTGCTGAACGTGCATACTTACATGCCCTTAACCAGGTTAATGGCGCTAAAATTACTGACAATAAGCTACACCTGCTGGATGGCGATAAAACCTTACTGGTTTTCACCAAAACGAACTAGAATCTTTATATGCATAAAAAAGGCTGAATAAAGTATTTTTACTATTTTCGGCCTTTTGAGTTTAACGCAGGAGTGATGCCATCGATAACAGAAGATCTGAAGTTTTTTTTCTCGACCATAAGAAAAGCATTTAATTTATTTCAGCAGAATGATCCCTTACGCCTGGCCGGCGCTACTGCTTTTTTTACCAATTTCGCCTTACCCCCAATATTAATTATCCTCATCAGGCTGTTTGGAATGTTTACCGATAGACGCTTATTAGCTACACACCTTTTCGAACGTTTGGCCAGTATTCTCGACAATGAGAGTATTTTACAGATCAGAACAACCCTAAGAAATATCCGTGGTATCGATCAGGCCTGGTATGTTACTTTGTTCAGTTTTATATTTTTCCTTTTTGTAGCTACCACCCTATTCAATGTGATTAAAAACTCTTTAGAGCAGATCTGGAACATTGGCCAAAAAGATAAAAAAGGGATCATCAACACCCTTAAATCGAGGGCTATATCCGTTACGATTATCCTATTTGCCGGCATATTATTTTTTATCGGCTTACTGGCCGATAGTGTGCAGGCTTATATTGGTGCCTATCTAAAAAACGGTGCTCCTTCTTTCGAATTGATTTTGACTTCGATAATCAACCAATTGGTTTTTGTGATCATCGTAACCACCTGGTTTACTATACTTTTCAGGTATTTAACAAACGGGCGCCCAACTTGGCGGGCAGCAATTTCCGGAGGCTTGTTAACCGGATGCCTGTTTACAGCGGGAAAATATATTTTAAGGATTTTATTGCCATTGAGTAACATCAGCAATATTTATGGATCAGCCGGATCGATTATCGTAATTATGCTTTTTGTATTCTATTCCTCATTGATATTTTATTTTGGTGCATCTTTTATTAAAGCATTAAGTGTAGGTCGGGCCACACCAATTGTACCAAAAAACGGATCGTTTGCTTATGAGTTAACAGAAATTGAACCAGAAAAAGAGGATTAATAAGAAAGGGAGATAAATCAATTAACTAATTGCAAGATCATAACGTTTCACTGCGCAAAAAAAAATCGTCATTTCGAGCGGAGGGCAACGCAGTCGAGAAATCTATTAAGATCTCTCCATTTCGCTACGCTTCAGTCGAGATGACGATCGTGCTATTGTAAATTCTTATCTAGAGGTATAATACTACGGTATTACCAAATCCGATAACCCAAGCCAACCGTAAATAAATTCAGCTTAGTGCCTGGATAACCTGCTTTATTGATTTTAGATAATCCAAGTTCGTAACGTGCATCAAGGCTCAATTTTTTCAGGTCTAAACCTGCGCCAAACTGCCAAGCCAAAGCCTGGTTTTTAAAATCGGCTTTAAAAACGTTTCCTGCTGCCTGTCCAAAACTCTGATTTTCATCCAATATTAACGAAAACATTGGTCCGGTGTTTAATCGGACCCCGATGCCCACGGCACCAATTTTGGTGCCAATTAACAAAGGTACATCCAAACTGGTAAAACCTACTTTATTTACCTCACCCGTTGCATCACTTACCAAATCTGCTTTCTTTCCAGAAACATAAAGCTCTGGCTGGAAGTAAACCCCTGCTGCACCTACCCTGGCCCAAAGACCACCGTAAAAACCTGCGCGGTTGTTACTGTTAAAAGTGTTTTCACTATCAAATTTCGAAAAATTTGCACCAGCTTTAATTCCTAGCTGGAAAGACGGTAATACCTGTGCACTGGCAAACAAGCCAACAAGTAAAAAGGCAATGGTTAAGGATAAAAATTTCATATGTGATTAAGGTTTTAGCTGGTGGCATTGTTGATTGCTTCCTGTTCTTTCAAAGCGTCAACATTGTTTTTATCACCAAAGTTTTGTGTTTTACCTGCAAAGTAATCTAAAATTCCCGAAATTGTATCTAAATTGTCTGCTAAATTTTGATGAACATCAGGCAAGTCCTTTTCCAGACGGCTATCGCCAAGCTCAATATTATCGACTTCTATTTTGCCAATTTTTTGAATAAGTGCCTGTTGAGAATTTTGTAAATCTTCCAATTCACGCACGATCTTTTCCATTAACTCAAACTTCTTTAAAGTATTCATAGGTCTTATTTTTAGTTAAACTATTCCTTATAAACCCCATGCGCCTTATTTTGTTTTATTTCGTTAATGTTTAACATTTGATTTGGAATTATCAAAAACAACTAATAAATTAGTTTAAAATTATTAACTATGAAACCAGCATGATTTTCACGTCGTTAAAAATATAGCAGATAAATCATGATAGCTTCATTGCCACTAAAAAACAATTTTATACAAATGAAAAAGCTCCTTATTCTATTGGCCTTATTTGGTTTAAGTTTAGCTGGTTATGCGCAAAATACAGGCGCTGTTGACAAGGAGAAACTTTTCGATTTCTATCAGACCCAGCGTTATGGCGATGCTGCTCAATACCTCAAAGGTATTTATGGTGAAGAAGTGAACGATTTTAAAACCCTCAGCCAGATTGGTTATTGTTTTTTAATGGCCGGTAATAATGTAGAGGCGGAGAAATTTTATGGCAAAGCATATGCACTGCAGCCGCAGAGCCTACCTATTCTTTTCAGTCTCGCTAGCATCAACACCAAAAGAGGTAATACCGAAAAGGCTAAACTGTACTACGGTGAAATTGTAAACATAGACAGCAATAATTTTAATGTGTACAAACTGTTGGCTAATTTGTACGGTTCTCCAAAAGATGATTCACTTAAACTCATCTACCTCTTAAAGGCTAATCTGATCAATCCGCTAGAGGGTGATGTTGCTACCGACCTCGCTGAGGTGCATGCTGCTTATCAGCAATATGAAAAAGCTTATGATGTACTTAATATTGCCATTAAGGGAGATAGTGATAACCTGGTGCTGCAAAGAGCGAAACTTCCTATTGCCAACCAGCTTAAAAAGTACAGCGAAGTGATTGCATCCGGAGAGAAACTATTGAAAGATGGTGCAGATGCAGGGGTGATCAAAGACGTAGCAAAAGCTTATTATTATACCAGGAAGTATCAGAAAGCGATTGATCTTTTTAAAGAATTGGAGGTGGCAGCAATGCAAAATGAGACTACCTTATATTATACATCACTCAGTTATCGAGCTTTAAAAAATTATACACAGGCAGCTATATATACCAGAAAAACCATCGACGAGGCCATTTCGCCCAATACTTCCAGCTATTATTCTTTATTGGGCCTGGTTTATGAAGAAAACAACCAACTGGCTTTGGCAAGCGCAGCCTATAAAAAAGGCCTGCAATTTAAAGCAACACCAACATTATATTATCGTTTAGCGGTATTTTACGATACCCGTTTAAAGCAGGAAAAGAATGCGCTTAAATATTATAACCTCTATTTAAAAAGCAGGCCCAGCGTAACCGATGATAAAGAAGAAATTAAATTTTCAAAGGATAGAATTGCACAGCTAAACCTTACTGATTAAACAAGATCTTCGAAAACAGGTTTTACATTGTCCCAAAATTCATCTAATGCAATTATTCTGGGTTTAAAAAAAGAAATTAACGTAGGCCAGTGCTGTTGATTAAAAATGCTCACTCCAGTAATGCTGATCGAAATCTGTGATACCGTTTTACCGAAATCATCGGTTGCATCTTTAATCCAGTGCCATTCTTCGTTTACGGTATTGGTAAACAGGAGCTTAAACTGTTCAAACTGTTCGAAGATGAGGTGTCTGATGTCAGTATCGGGATGCGACAGCTGAATGCTGATAAAGGCTTTTTTACCATCAACATCCATTTTAAAGAAGATATTCTTCACGCCCGTTTTGTAGTTCGTCCAGTTTACGGTAGAACCACTTGCTGAAGGGACGGGTTTCATATATTGACCAAAACTGATCCAAAACTGTTGGCGCAAACGGGCTGCTTCTTCTTTACTGTACATTTATTTTTAGCATGGCTAGGAATAAAAGGATCGTCATCTCGACTGGAGCAACGCGAAATGGAGAGATCTATGAAAATAGATTTCTCGGCTTCGTTGCACTCCGCTCGAAATGACGATCACTCATGTCCTTTTTTACAATGCTGCAATTATAAGCGATTAATATTTATATTCAAAATGATAGCTTCCTGAGCCTATTTTTTCTTTTTTATCGGTTTTCGGCAACACTACGGTAGCGGTTGCATTGGCTGGCACAGTTACATCGAGCTTAAAAACACCATCTGCAATCGTCCATGATGATTTAACCGTACCATACACTGTTTCCAGTTCTGCGGAAGCATTGGTTAATTTTCCGCCTGGTCTAGGTGCAATTAAAATGCTTTTATAACCTGGTTGTGCTGGCACCGGATTAATGCCGGCAATATTTTTGTACATCCAATCGCCAATTGCTCCGTAGGCATAATGGTTAAAAGAATTCATATCAGCCGTTTGGAAAGATCCGTCCTGTTTGATACCATCCCATCGCTCCCATATGGTGGTTGCCCCCATTTTAACCGGGTATAACCATGAAGGGTAACTTTCTTGCAGTAACAGATCGTAAGCTACATTTTCGTGCCCAAAGCGGCTCAATACGTGGCAAAGGTATGGCGTGCCCAAAAAACCTGTCGTCAGGTGGTTTCCGTAATCTTTTACGTTTTCTACTAATCTTTGTGCAGCCTGTGCACGTAAGTTTTCAGGCAGCATATCAAACTGTAATGCCAAAACATATGCAGTTTGGGTGTTGGAGATCAGCTTTCCATTTGCTGTCATATTTTCTTTGATATAAGCCGCTTTAATCTGCTCCAATAGTGCAGTATATTTGGTTACATCATCTATTTTGCCTAATACCTTTGCTGCATTTATAAGCAACTGTGTAGAATGCGCATAAAATGTTTGAGCGATCATATACTTATCTGTTACAGCGGCACGACCATCATTATCATCATTAGGGCGGTAAAACAACCAATCGCCAAAGTGGAAACCAGTGTTCCAAAGATTGTTTTTTGCTACGGATGAAATATAATCGACCCACTTTTTCATACTGCCATACTGCGTTTCCAGTATTCCTTTGTCTCCATAGGATACATACATATCCCAGGGGATAATAGTGGCGACATCGGCCCAACCTGCAGAACCTGCGTCATTTTGGTTCAGCACATTTGGAACAACAAAAGGAACGCTGCCGTTAGGAAGCTGATCTGCAGCAACATCTTTTAGCCATTTGGTAAAAAAGCCCGATACATCCATATTATATGCAGCCGTTGTGGCAAACGCCTGTGCATCGCCTGTCCAGCCTAAACGTTCGTCTCTTTGCGGACAATCTGTCGGCACATCAACAAAATTCCCTTTCTGCCCCCATGAAATGTTATGCTGCAATTGGTTTAGTAAAGGATTTGAAGTCGTGAATTTTCCGCTGGTTTTCATATCCGAATAAACAGCTACAGCGTTAAGACTTTCCAGTTTCAGTTCGCCGGGGTACCCGTCTATTTTGACATACCTAAACCCCTGAAAAGAAAAATGAGGTTCGAATACCTGTTCGGCTCCTCCCTTTAAAATATAATTGTTTTGTTGCTTGGCCGACCTGAGGTTAGTGGTATAAAAATTTCCTTCTTTGGTTAATACCTCAGCGTGGCTAATGGTAATTTTGGTACCTGCTGCCCCTTTGGCTTTTAACATTACCCAGCCCACTAGGTTCTGTCCAAAATCAACCACGGTTTCACCTTTTGGGGTCTTAAATATTTTTAAGGCTTTAAACGTTTCATGTTTGCTTACCTGCGGTCCGCTCATCCCAACCAGCTTTTCCGGGCCTTTGGCAAGCTCCTGCACAGGTTTCCAGGAAGTGTTTTCTTTAAAGCCAATATTATTCCAGCCCTGGGGCTCTAATCGGGCATCGTAGGTTTCCCCATCATAAATATTGGAGGCTAATATTGGTCCATAACCTGTTTTCCAGCTGTTATCGCTTATAATGGTTTCTGTGGTTCCGTCAGTATATTCCAATTCCAGTTGCAGCAATAAAGCCCTGGTATCGCCATAAAATTGTTTTTGATTACTAAACCCGATACGTCCCTTATACCAGCCATCGCCCAGTATAACGCCAATTACATTGGCCCCTTTTTTTAGCGATTGCTTAACATCGTAAACCTGATATTGAATATGATCTTTATAACTCGTCCACCCTGGTGCAAAATAAGCGTCGCTAACCCGCCCGCCGTTGATAGTGGCCTCATACAAACCCTTAGCAGTAATGTAAGCCATGGCAGATTTTACTTCTTTTTTCAGGTTAAATTCTTTTCTGAAAAGTGGACTGGCCAGCGAAGTATCTTTTCCTGCTACCGAAATCCACTTTGCATTCCAGTCTTCAGGTTTTAAACCTGTTTGAAAAAACTGAACCGGCGACCATGCAGATGTATTTCCGTGGTTATCTTTTACCCTAACCTGCCAGTAATATTTAGTTTTCGACGATAGTTGAGGACCATCGTAGGCAATCAATACTGATTGATCATTATTTACCGCAGCCTTCCATAAAACTTTATCAATATTTGCTGTTGTACCCAGTCTGATTTCGTAATTGTGCTGTTTGGTGTTTTTTAGATCCGAAACGATTTTCCAGCTAAATCTGGGTTTTGGATTATCAATACTAAAAGGATTTACTAAATGCTCAACGGTTAAATCTTTTACCGAAATTTTCTGTGCTAAAACATTCGTTGTAAATAAAAACAATAAGGCAAGGGTAGTTATTGTGCCTGAGGTACGGGAATTCTTGTTCATATTGGTTAGCGTTAATTTTTAGTCTTAACTACACGATAATCAGAAATATTATTTAACCAACCATCCTGTACTGTTATGAAAAATTAAGCGTTAGCACAACGGCAATAATTTAATAAAGCACTACTTATCAAACATTACCAACAACAGACGAGCAGCAAAATAAAGATTATCGATTCATTAACCGGGCAACATATTTGCCAATAATATCGAATTCTAAATTTACCGTATCGCCAACTTCAACTTCTTGTAAATTGGTATGTTCGAAGGTATAAGGGATAATAAATACCGAAAACTCGTCTGGCTCGGAATTTACGACAGTCAGGCTGATACCGTTTACACAGGCTGAACCTTTTTCTACGGTTACATTTCCGGCCGAAGCATTATATTTAAAGCGGTACTCCCAGCTACCGTCCAGTGCTTCGCGTTTCACGCAAACAGCAGTCTGGTCTACATGGCCCTGCACAATATGACCATCTAAACGGGCGTTCATCTGCATGCAGCGCTCAAGGTTAACTTTACTGCCTACTTTTAAACCATTGAGATTGGTTTTGTTTAGCGTTTCATCTATAGCGGTAACGGTATGTGTTCCATCATTTAAGGCCACCACTGTTAGGCATACCCCATTATGGGCTACACTCTGGTCGATTTTCAACTCATGGCTAATTGCAGAAGAGATGGTAAAGTGAATATTGGTATGATCGTTTTTAATTGCGGTAACTTCGCCAAGTGTTTCTATAATTCCTGTGAACATTTTTTTATTTATTAAAATATCAGGTTAAAACTTAACCTATTTTTCGCTTTATGCTTTTCCGCCCAACTAAGCCATAGCACCATATCCTCGTTCTACTTAAATCCGGCCTAACAAATTTTTCGGGCTGCACTGCTCAAGCCAACCTACTCGCTTCAAAAGAAAAATTTTCAGCCGGTGTTTTTTGTTTCTTTTTGACATCAAAAAGAAAGAAGCCTGTCCGGCAAGGACTAGACAAATTGTTTAATACTCCAATCTATTTTTTCTCCAATCGGAGCTATTTTTAACCACTGTATCCCCCAACTTCACCTCCTTTTTATCAAACAGTTTTGCAGCAATTACCGAGGCAATTAAGGCTTCTGTTTCATCCTGTACCCTTAAACTCTCGGGCTTAAAGTATTTACCTACAAAATGCGTATCGAAATTACCCGTTTTAAAAGCCTCGTGCTGCATCACAAATTTACCAAAACCCAAAGTAGTTTCTATCCCTGTAATATCATATTCTTCAATAGCCCTCACCATCCGCTCAATAGCTTCTTCCCTATCTTTCCCATAAGTGATCAGTTTCGCTATCATCGGATCATAATAAATCGGGATTTCCATGCCCTGCTCAAAGCCATCATCAACCCTTACCCCATTGCCTTTGGGCGTATTATAAGTTTGCAGTGTACCAATATCGGGCAGAAAATCATTGGCCGGATCTTCAGCATAAACTCTAAGCTCTACAGCGTGTCCATTAATTTTTAAATCCTCCTGATTAAAACTCAGCTTTTCGCCAGCGGCAATTTTTAGCTGCTCTTTTACCAGATCTATACCGGTAATTAATTCGGTTACGGGATGTTCTACCTGCAATCGGGTATTCATTTCCAGAAAAAAGAAATCGAGGTTCTCATCCAAAATAAACTCCACCGTACCCGCTCCTGTGTAATTTACCGAGCGGGCTACATCTACTGCACATTTCCCCATCTGTTGCCTGATTTCTTCAGTTAAAACAGATGAAGGTGCTTCTTCTACTACTTTTTGGTGACGGCGCTGTACAGAGCATTCACGCTCAAAAAGATGAACAATATTGCCATGCGTATCGCCCAAAACCTGTATTTCGATATGTCTTGGCGAGGTAACATAACGTTCGATAAAAACAGCTCCATCTCCAAAGGCCGAGGTAGCCTCACTTACCGCAAGCTGCATCTGTTCTTCAAAATCTTCGGCCCGCTCTACAATGCGCATCCCCTTACCTCCACCGCCTGCTGCTGCTTTGATCAAAATCGGGAAGCCAACTTCGATAGCGCGTTGTTTTGCATCGTTTACATCCTGAATGGCTTCTTCCGTTCCCGGTACCATAGGGATGTTATATTTTAAAGCGGCTGCCTTTGCAGATAATTTGTTACCCATGGTTTCCATGGCCTGCGGCGAAGGGCCAACCAAGATGAGCCCAGCATTGGCAACTTTCTGTGCAAAACCGGCATTTTCTGATAAAAATCCATAGCCTGGGTGAATGGCCTCTGCGCCAGTTAATTTACAGGCTTCGATAATCTTCTCACCCACCAGGTAACTTTGGTTAGATGGAGCCGGCCCGATACAAACCGCCTCATCGGCATAACGTACATGTAGCGCATTACGGTCTGCTTCTGAAAAAACAGCAACTGTTTTAATGCCCATTTCCTTCGCAGAGCGCATAATACGCAAAGCGATTTCGCCACGGTTAGCGATTAAAAGTTTGGAGATTGGAGTTATGGGTTTGAAGTGGTTAGGCATAGACTTTTCATTAAATGTATCGACTTCGGACTAAAGACTCTGGACTTGAGACTAAACTTACAAATGTAATATTATTTCGATAGCCTGATCGATCATTTCGGCACTTAGATCCAGGTGTGTTACCAGACGAATGGTGCTGGCACTAGTGGTATTGCAATGCAGTCCTTTTTCTTTCAATTGGTGTACAATTTTCTCTGCCGATCCCTTTTCTACTTCAAAAATAACAATATTGGTTTCAACAGGCATTACCGATTTCACATATTTTGCGGTGGCTAAAGCATTGGCCAAAGCCTGTGCATGGGCATGATCATCTTTTAAGCGTTCAACGTGATGATCGAGCGCATAAATGCCAGCAGCGGCTAAAAACCCTGCCTGGCGCATACCTCCGCCAAAAGCTTTTCTGATTTTCCGGGCTTTATGGATCATTTGCTTGCTGCCCAATAGCACAGAGCCAACTGGTGCACCAAGTCCTTTAGATAGGCAAACCGAAATCCCATCAAAATATTTCCCATACTCGCCCGCCTCATCGCCTGTTGCCACAAGCGCATTAAAAATACGCGCCCCATCTAAATGCAGTTTCAATCCTTTTATATTACAGAGGTGATGGATCGGGGCAATCTGCGATAAGGTATAACAGCTTCCGCCACCTTTATTTACTGTATTTTCTAAAACAACCAAACTAGAGTTGGGGTAGTGAATATTATCTTCGTTGATTTCAGGCTCAATCAGCTCTGGCGTCAAAATTCCGCGTTCGCCATACAACAACCTTACCGATGCACCTGAATGATAGGCAATACCTCCAATTTCATAGCGGTAAACATGTGCTGTCTGATCGCAGATCACCTCATCCATGGGCTGGGTAAAACACTTGATCGCAATCTGGTTGGTCATCGTTCCGGATGGACAAAATAATCCGGCTTCCATATTAAAGGTCGAAGCCAGTTTTGTTTCCAATGCATGCACTGTTTCATCTTCACCAAAAACGTCGTCGCCCACTTTTGCATTCATCATGGCATCTAACATTCCGGCAGAAGGTTTGGTTACCGTATCACTCCTGAAATCTAAAAATCTGTTGTTCATTTCGCTATCTGGTTGTAAAATATTGTTGATGTTAAAAAAAAAGACCAATGCCCTTTCTGGTATAATTTTAAGGTTTTTCGGCGATTAAACGCCCTATATAGTGTATTTTTTACACACTTAATTTTCGACAACAACAAATTGTAAAAAAATTATTAAAAAAAAGGATACAAAATATAAGACTTTTTATACTTTTATCGTGCTAAAACCAAAAATAAATAAAATGATAGTAATTGCAGACGGCGGATCTACCAAAACAAATTGGTGTTTGATTAACGAGGCCGGCAGAAAAATTTACTTTAACACCGAAGGTTACAATCCATATTTTTCTAAAGGAGAGTACATTGTAAAGTCTTTGAATGAGACTCTTCCAGACCACTTGGAAAGAGAGAAATTAACAGCAGTTTATTACTACGGTGCCGGCTGTTCTACACCTGCAAATGTTAAGATTGTGGCCGATGCCATGCAACAGATCTTTACCAATGCAACCATTTTTGTAGGCCATGATTTACTTGCTTCATCTAGAGCACTTCTTGGAAACGAACCAGGATTTGCTGCTATTTTAGGCACAGGTACAAATTCATGCCTTTATGATGGAACCGAAATTACCATGAACATCGATTCATTAGGTTATTTCTTGGGTGATGAAGGTAGCGGTTCGTACATCGGTAAACGCATTTTAAGCGATTACATGAAAGGTTACATGCCGAAAGGGCTACGTGAAGCTTTTTACGATAACTACGCTTTAACCAACGAAGATATTTTCGATAACATTTATAATAAGCCACTGCCAAACCGTTTCTGCGCAAGCTTTAGTAAATTCTTATACGATTTTAAAGATAACTACGAAGATTATGCTTTTGCCACCATTGACTATGCGTTTACTGCATTTTTCGAAGCTTTGGTAATCCACTATCCTAACTACAAAGATCACAAATTGAACTGTGTGGGTTCTGTAGGTTATAGTTTCCGTGATATTTTAAGTATTGTGGCCGACCGTTACGAAATGGGCGTGGGCAAGATTATCCGCTCACCTATAGATGATCTGGTACATTATCACCTGGAGTTAGCTCCGAAGGCATAGTCCTAAGTCTGGAGTCCTTAGTCCGGAGTCGGATTACAACTATACAAAAATCCCCGATTTGAAATTCAAATCGGGGATTTTATTTATATACAGATTTAATTATTTTCCGCTTTTTTCAACTCTCCGCTCCACGCCTTACGCGCTCCGCTAGAACGAGATCTCCTTACCAAAAAGCTTAGCGTATTTACGCTTATCAAAGCGGTACAGAGTAGCCGCGCGATAAGAAACACCTTTTTGTTTTTCATCAAGCTCTTTTAGTACACCAAAACTCACAATTTTCTTTCTAAAGTTCCTTTTATCGAGTTTTTTGCCTAAAACCAGTTCATAAACATGCTGCAATTGTGTTAAGGTAAATTTCTCTGGCAAGAGTTCGAAAGCAATTGGCTGGTGTTTAATCCGGCGTTTTATTTTTTCTAATCCTTTATCGTAAATTTTCTGGTGATCGAAAGCCAGTTTAGGCAGATCGGTAATCGGCAGCCAATTGGCCCGTTTGGCATAAGTACTGATCGGGCGTAGTTCTTTATCTCCACCCAAACGGATCAAAGCATAATAAGCCAAAGTAATTACCCGTCCTTGCGGGTGCCTGTGCGGATCGCCAAAAGCATAATACTGCTCCATATAAATACCGCGCAAACCGGTAAGTTCGTACAAAATGCGGGAGGCTGATTGATCTAAACTCTCATCAGGACCAACAATGTTACCGGGCAATGCCCACCAATCTTTAAACGGTTCTTCATTCCTTTCGATCAGTAGGATTTTTAATTCCTTACCATCAAATCCAAACAAAACGCAATCTATCGAGAATACAGAATCTAAATGAGGTAAAATTTGTTCCAAAGTAAAATTTAGTTATTTTAAGCAGATAAAGGTATGACTTTCAATATTAAGTAAAAAAAATAAAATAAATTACTTAGTGTAAAAAATACACACTATATTCGTGTTATAAAGATGGAGCCAAATATAAAAAATATAGCCGTATTAACTTCTGGAGGCGATGCCCCAGGAATGAATGCTGCAATCAGAGCTGTTGTACGTACCGGAATTTACCATGGCATTAACATGTTTGGTGTAATGCAAGGTTACCAGGGTTTAATTACCGACAACATAAAACCAATGGACGCCCGTTCTGTAAGTAATATTTTACACTTGGGCGGTACCATATTAAAAACTGCACGCTGTTTGGAGTTTAAAACAGACGAAGGTCAGCAGATTGCCTATAATAACTTAAAGAAAAACGGTATTGATGGATTAGTGGTAATCGGAGGTGACGGAACATTCACCGGGGCGAAACGCTTTTCAGAAACTTTTGGCGTTAAGGTAATCGGTATACCGGGTACAATTGACAACGATTTAGTTGGATCTGATTTTACCTTGGGTTACGATACTGCTATTAATACAGTAATCGAAGCGATCGATAAAATCAGAGATACTGCCGATGCCCACGACCGTTTATTCTTTATAGAAGTAATGGGTCGCGATTCGGGATGTATTGCACTAAGAAGTTCGATTGCAAGTGGTGCCGAAGCTGTTTTGTTACCTGAAAGAGAAACCAGCGTTAATGAATTGATTGATAAACTGGCCTTAGGCGCAGCAACAAAAAAATCATCAAGTATCGTTATCGTGGCCGAAGGCCATAAACAAGGAGGCGCTTACGATATTGCTAAAAAGGTAAAAGAAACTTTTGATCATTACGACACCAAAGTAACCATACTTGGCCACCTTCAACGTGGCGGTAGCCCAAGCAGTTTCGACAGAATTTTAGGCAGTCGTTTAGGTTTTGCCGCGGTAAATGCGTTAATTGCAGGCGAAACGGAGCAAATGGTAGGCTTAAAAGGGAACGAAATAAAATTAACCAGCATAAGAGAGGCTTTAACCGCTCATTCTTTTAAACTCGAGCCCGATTTAATGGAAATGACAGAGGTACTTTCAATATAATATGGTAGCAGTTGTTTATAGCGGATCGAAAACAGCATTTTGGAAAATAACACAAAATGGACAGGTAGTGGCACATTGCAATACTACCGGCTTAAACCCCTGCTTTGTTGATCCAAAAACGATCTTACAGATTTTAAACAAAAAAGTTGCCTTGGTTAACAACGCGGAAAATATAAAGAAAATTTATTTCTTTGCGGCCGGAGCATCGTCAGCAGACAGAAAAGAGGAATTGGCCAAAACCCTTGCATCGTTTTTCAAATACAGCAAAATTGTTGTAGAGAATGATTTATTCGGTGCCGCCAAAGCCGCCTGTTATGATAGACCTGGTATTGTTGGCATGCTGGGCAGTGGCGCACATTGCGCTTACTTTGATGGAAAAAAGCCAGTAAACAATAACTTTGGATTAGGTTATATCTTAGGCGACGAAGGTTCTTCAAATTACTTTGGAAAAATACTCCTTAGGGAATTCCTGAGCCTTAAAATGCCTAAAGACATTGAAACCAAGTTCACATTAACCTACAATCTAGACCGCCCTCAAATATTAGAACGTATTTACAATAAGCCACAGGCGAATATATTTTTAACCTCTTTTTTCGACTTCTTTACCCAAAACAGTAAACACGAATATATCCGTAAGCTGATTGATGGAGGATTTGAAAAATACATCGAAACTTATGTTTTGCCGATGGCAGAAAAATACAACGACCGGGAGATACATATTGTAGGTAAGGTAGGTGCCGAGCTCGAAGACCGGTTAAGGTTGGTAGCGGGCAGATACGACATAAAAATTAAAAGCATTATTAAAGAACCAATACAAAATTTATTAAAACATTACATTAATTAACAGAACAATGAGCAAAATTGGAATAAACGGCTTTGGCCGTATTGGCCGACTGGTTTTCAGAGCCGCATTAAAAAGAGGATTAGATATTGTAGCGATTAACGATTTGATCGAGCCAGATTATATGGCCTACATGTTAAAATATGATACTACACATGGCAAATTTGATGGCACTATTGAAGTTGTTGATGGTAATTTAGTGGTTAATGGTAAAACAATCCGCGTAACTGCAGAAAGAAATCCAGCTGATTTGAAATGGGATGCTGTAGGTGTTGAAGTAGTAATCGAATCTACAGGTTTATTCTTAACCCGTGCTGATGCTGAGAAACACATCGCAGCAGGTGCTAAAAAAGTAGTTTTCTCTGCTCCTGCTAAAGATGGCGATATCCCTACTTATGTAATGGGCGTTAACCACCATAAACTAACTGCAGATCAAACTATTGTTTCTAATGCATCTTGTACTACAAACTGTTTAGCGCCAATTGCTAAAGTTTTAAACGATAACTTCGGTATTGTTGAAGGTTTAATGAGCACAATCCATGCTGTAACTGCAACTCAAAAAACAGTTGATGGTCCTTCGGCCAAAGATTGGAGAGGTGGCCGTGGCGGTTTCTCTAACATCATCCCTTCTTCTACAGGTGCTGCTAAAGCAGTAGGTATGGTTTTACCTGAATTAAAAGGTAAATTAACCGGTATGTCTTTCCGTGTTCCTGTTGCTGATGTTTCAGTAGTAGATTTAACTGCACGTTTAGAAAAACCAGCTACTTACGAGCAAATTAAAGCAGCTATGAAAGCAGCTTCTGAAGGCGAATTGAAAGGCGTGTTGGCTTATACTGAAGACGAAGTTGTTTCTTCTGACTTTATCGGAGATGACCACGCTTCTATTTTCGATGCTAAAGCTGGTATCTCACTGAACGATAATTTCGTTAAAGTGGTATCTTGGTACGATAATGAGTGGGGATATTCTTCTGCATTAGCTAAATTTGTAGAATACTACGCAAGTTTGTAAGAAAAAACAGCGCCAAGCGCTTTTTTAAACCATATAAAAGGCAACATTATTCATTTAATGTTGCCTTTTTGTTTTAAACATGTTTTTCACCAGTAAAATATATTTTAATTTTGGTCAATAAAATATTTTATTACCAATTATCATATTAAAAATCACCCTTTACATCACAAAAAACTCCAAAAACAGCATAAAAGACTAACAAAAATCACTTCTCAACCAAAAACCAATTAGATTTGACTAGATCATATCATAAATTGGCAATATTTAACAATTATTTAACATATTTTTCCGCTATATTTGCATCATAGTCGTTTTAAATACCAAAATCCCCCATAAAAGGATCGGTAAATAAAAAATGACAAAAAAAATACTTAAATTTTTCTTAGTGTATTTTTTACACTATCAAATTTTTTACTATATTTGTAGAGTAATAAACGGAACGATGTTTATCACCACTAAAAAAGATAAATCATTTTCTTGAAGAACCCCGGTTCAGATAGAAGATTAAAGACAAAGCCTGGCTCATAACAGGTTTATATTTGGTTAGAAAAAAGAGACAAGTCTGGATAGATTGTCTCTTTTCTTATTTAAGGGGTATTTGTACTGATTTACCATCAAATCACTTACTTCAGGCTTCCATCTGGATACTTATAAAACTTTTCATCTAACATGTCCATCTTCTGACTTATTTTTTCATCGTAAAGTTCTTCAACTTTATTTTGCCTCAGCTTTTCGACGAATTCAATTTCCCTTATGTTTCTTGGGTTTATTAAAGAGATTGCTTCTTCCAAGATAGCTGCCGTATTTGTTTTACCTGTTTTCTTTAAGAGTCTGAGTGTTTCGTAGCAATTCTGCCCAGATGAGTTGACGAAATATTGGTTTAAGCCCCCATTATTTACCTCCGTTTCTAATTCATCAATATTAGCTACAGGTATTATTTTCTCCCGCTCAACTCCTTTCACTTGTTCCTTAACATTTTCATGCGAATCGACCTTGCTTTGAGCATTACAACCAGAGAATGCCGTAATGAATAATAATGCTTTAGTTATTGAAGTAAATTTCATGTTTTAGATAAAAAAAATGTAATTAAACTGAAAGGCCTGAAGGTAAACTTTTAACCACTCTATTTTTATAAGAAAATTATCATACTGCAGGCATATTCTTTTTTCTGAGCATCAAATAGCCAAATCCAGTTATCAAAGCAAATACGACAAAAGACTCAATATGCAGAAAAGACAATTGATAAGCTATTCTCCAGGAAGAAGCAAAAGAATCTCTTTGAAAGCCGCTAATCCATAGTATTATATCATTAATAAATGCTGAGACTAATATCAATAACCCAAAAACTAAACGCCAATACCTCGATTTCTGGAAATAGATGAACCAAAGACTTTGTGTCGAAAATAAATACACCAATAGCGGAAACACTGCCGGGAACCAATACGGCCGGGTAAAGCGGTTTACGAACTCATATTGAACATAATCCCCACTTAGCCAGTCAGCACAGAAAATTACCGGGAATTGCAAAAAATATACAACACCAACAATTCTGATCAGCCAAATAATGGAAATATCAAGTATGCTAATAAATTCAGTTTTCCTAAAGAAGAATATTACAATACTCCAGCAAGCATAAATAAAGATTTGTTCCTGTAAAATATAGCGTGGCAAAATAGAGTCAATCATTAATGAGGATTAAATTTAGATGACACAAATTAAGTTATTTATTTGGCATTGATAATATACGAGTATTTAAACTACTTCAATCCCCAAATGTTTATAAGGCTGCAGGATTGCATTATCAGGATCTGTTTCAGTGATAATTACATCTACATCGGTAACCGGGCAAACATAATAGGGCTCTACAGTATTTATTTTCTCGAGTGCGGATAGCGCAATGGTTTTTTGCGCCTGGTTAATCATGACGTTGTTCAGTTGGGCATCTTCATATATAATGGAGGTAATACCCATGCTATTGTGCAAACTACAGATACCAAGCATACAAACATCGGCCCTAACCTTTCTAAAGGTATCGATAGTTTCTTGCCCCATGGTGGTAAATGCCGTTTTATGCAACCTTCCGCCTGCAAATATCACTTCGGCATTGGGGTGGTCTTCCAAAATATTCGCAACGGGAAAGCTATTGGTAATAATGGTGATTTTTAAATCTTTAGGCAATGCGGCAGCCAGCGCCACTACTGAGGTACCACCATCGAAAAACACCACCTGACCATCTTTCAAAAACGCTAAGGCTTTGTTTGCAATAACCTGTTTGTGCTGCTGATTGTACTTTTCCCTATCCCGGTAATGTTGCGGAATGGGCGAATGAGAAATTGCGCCACCCCTAACCGCCCTGAGCAGCCCTTGCATATCGAGTTCCTTAATATCACGGCGAACCGTATCTTCTGATACATTTAACAATGTGCTCAATTCGTTCAACCGTACCTTAGTGTCTTTTTCCAGGGTATTTATAATGATCTGTAGACGCTCTTCTTTTACCATGCTAATGCAATATATTGCAAATATATGAATTTAAAATAATTATAATTTGCAATATATTGCAATATTAAATATTTTTGTTGCAAAATATAGCAAATAATGAGAAAAACAATAGGCATTGATATGGATGGCGTTCTCGCCGACATAGAAGACCATATACTTCAGACCTACCAGGCAGAAACTGGCATTTCACTTACCCGCAACGATATAAAAGGCAAATCGGAAGAAGAACTTTTTCCGGATAGGGCAATGGTAATGAAGATCTGCAATAGAACGGGCTTTTTCAGGAACCTGCCTGTTATGGAAGGCGCTGTTGAAGCCGTAAAAAAACTAATGGAAGACTACGAGATCTATATCGTTTCTGCGGCTATGGAATTTCCCCTATCGCTCTTCGAAAAACGCGAGTGGCTTGCAGAGCACTTCCCTTTTATCAGCTGGAAGAATATCATCTTTTGTGGCGATAAGCGCATAATAGATACCGATTATTTAATTGATGACCATTGTAAAAACCTTGATTTCTGTAAGGGAAAAGCTTTAATGTTTACAGCATTTCACAATATAGAAAAAGATCATCACCAAAGGATAAACCACTGGAACGAGGTATCAGCATTATTGAAGGAACTTGAAGAGACAAATCTTGAAATCGTCTAGTCAAACATTTAGCCTCTTCATATCCACATGCCAGGAATAAAAAAAGGATGTAGCCACTGGTTACATCCTCTATCTAAATTAACGCTCTCAACTAGAAGTTGATATAAGGCTCTCACCCCTTATGCCTACAATATTACGGCAGAAAGATTAAGATTTGATGAAGATTTTAATTTAAAGCAAAAAAATTATTAGTCGCCTCCACAACCACCGCAGCTACCGCAAGAACTTCCACACGAACCACAAGAACTGGCTCCGCCACCGTCTCCCCCTCTACCCCTGTCGTAACTTACCAACGGAACAAGGGCTGCAGTTAACACGGCCGATCCGTATAAAAAGTAACTCCATTGCCAATCCTGTTCATCTTTTATTGCAGGCAAAATTGCGGACTTATACAAATCTGGAATGGTACGGACACAAAACTGCTGATTGAGCACATAAAGGTGTTTAATCATAAAAATCACCAAAAATCCTGTCAGAAGTGCGATCTCAAAAATGGGTTTATCTCTTATAATACCTGTTGTTAAGCGAATGAGCGGAAACATAACAAGTGTTGCAAAAACTGTAAAATTTAGGTAAAACAGTCGTGCAAACTGTTTCGACTGGCTGAAATGCCATTTAAACATGTCCATGCTTTTGGCAATGTTTCTGAAAATCGCTTTTGTCTTCAATTGTTCCAGCATTTCGGGGTAGAAGACTTCGCCTCTATCTTTTAACACCGAAACAACTTGGAGTTGCTCTCCGGAGAGCTTATCTACATCCTTTGAAATGTAAATACGGCGATGGGCATTTACATTTAGTACACCTGCATGAATAAGTTCGCTTATGGCCCCGTTTATTACCTCTGCTAGTTTCTGTCGTTCAAGATAAACCAGTTCAAATGGTTTAAGGTGATAAACGAACGACTGCCGATCGAAATCACGCGCAATCTGTTTAAATCTATTTTTGGTATATAAACTAAGTGTTACATAGGCAGGAAGCGCCAACCCGAGAAAACCCAAAATAAAATAAGGGTTATCAATATGGATATAAACAGGTTTAAGCAAGTAATAAAAAGGAACAGTAAGCAAAATGAAAACCAGTACACCGTAAAAAACAAAAAAAACAGTCTTAAATTTGGCCGGCTCTAGTTTCAAACTGCTCAGCATGGTATCATATTCCCAAATCGCTTTGGGCTGTGCTCCAAAATGTTCACGGTAAATGCGCTTCGTCCGTTCTTTTGCCAGCCTAAACTGACCTGCCTGCTCTTTTTGGTGTGTAGAGGGCACATGCTGGATCTGCTTACCAACCAGCGCGCAAAAATCCTGATAGGATTGTGTAAAAATGAGGTGCTGATGCCAAACCGTATCGACAATGGCGGAAGGGGAAACCATTTCATCAGAAATGGCAGCCAGATACATGAATTTTTTATATTCTAATATGGCTTTTTCGGTAAAGTCTGTTGTCCATTGGTTTTCATTAGCCAACCTGATCGAAAAGCTATATTCGCCCGGTGGATGATCGAAATCAAATTGCTGTATGCTTTTCCAAAGGGTCTCATTCATATCCAATGCCACTACTTTCAAATCCCAGCCACTTCCCTATCTTTTTCCAGGGAATGCCAAGCAACATAATTAATAATCCCACTACTACTTCCATATATAAATATACTACTAATCAGAAATATTAACAATATTGAATGAAGGCTTAATCGGGTATATAAACACTGGCAGGCTGAAACAAAATAAGCCTCCCTTAAAAGAGAGGCTTACGAGTGTAATCTAAATCGTCCCGTTGATTTAATTTTTACTTACCCAAATTTAAACACAAATATGATGTTTAGTGTATGCAATTTAAGGTTGTACATCAATATGTAAAAAGTGTATAATGTTATGTAAACATAGCGTTTAAAATGAGTATTCTTTCCGCACTGAACAATCTAACCTGTTACGATCAACCGGGAAACAGTTTTTTTTATTTAACTACGCCGGTTCCCTCACCAATTTACTCCGTATGCGGCTAAGTGTTTCCAGGCGCATACCCAGATAACTGGCTATGCACCTTAATGGCACTCTGGATATATCAAAAGCGTTTAGTTCCAAGAATTTTTCATAACGCCTTTCTGCAGAAGGGATGCGAGCTATTATGGCCCGCTCTGAGGCGGCGTGATACTGGAGTGCTAAAATCTTTCTGCCAATAACATTCGTTTCCTGATAACTGGCGTAAAGCTTATTAATCAATAAGTGTGGGATGGCAACCAATTCTGAATTTTCCAACGCCTGCAAATATTCAATTGAGGGCTGAATGTTTTCATCGGGATGTTGAATCGCTCCAATAAATTCGTTCCCTAAACTGATCCATGTGGTAATCTCCTTATTACCATCTTTAATAAAACCTCTTACCAGGCCTGATACCACAAAAAAAACATAATCATTATTATCAATAGGAGATAAAATGTATTTATTTTTCTTGATTAGAAGAGTATCTACATTTTTTTCTATTTCCTGGATAAATCCAGAGGTTATAGGACATAAACTGCTGAAATAATTTAATACAGCGTTTACTAAAAATACCTTGCGGGATTCGAGCATACACAAATAGGGATAGACTTTAGACCCTTAATTATAGCCATTTTTAACTGAATATAAAAATAAAGTAGATTTATTGATACAACTAGAATGTTTAAACACTTTATAATGAGGATTTCTTAATATTTTGAAGCACAAACTGATTTATCCAAGTAAAAATTTTGAGTTTAGTATTATTAAACAATCGAATAGAGCAGACATAACAGCGGCTGATAATCATTAAAAAGAACGTTACAAATAAGCGAAATGCTTTTATAACATTCATTCCGTTCATTTTTTTCACGAAAAAAGCAAATGCGTGCAGCCCATATGCAGAAGTAATAGACGCTTAGTAAAAAAGAAATAAAGAAAGTCCTGGTGGAAGGAGCCCGATGATTAGAAGTAACATTTTGGCCTTCTGCTTTTTGCAGTTTGCAGATAATAGCCAATAGATATTTCGTGAGAGCCATAATCATAGCTACCGAATTTATTTAAACTATAATCGTAACCATAGCCAATCCGGAGGTTTTCGCGTGCAAAAAACTCGGTAATCAACCCAATGGCACTCCTTGCCCTTAAATCGCTTTGTAGTGCCGGCTTAGGGTAAAACTTCACGGAAGTCCTATATGCAGCGCCCAACCAAAGTTTTTCTTTGATCATTAAAAAAGCATTGAGATCCAATGAGGTAGGCCCGTTCAAATCATCTTTGATCAAAAAAGTAGGTTTGAACATAAAATCATTGTTCACTGGAAATACCATTCCCGCCGTTAAATAAAAATGCGGCTTAGAAGTAATACTTAAGAGATTATTATCCCTAAAAACAGGAAGGTATTGTGTAAGCAGGTTATTGGCAGAGAAACCGATAAAGAATTTTTCGTTCGAATAATGTACACCAGCCCTAACATCTGGTACTATACGGCTTTCATATCCTGTAGGAATCTTGTTGTCGCCAGTTTCATTTGGATCTAACAAACTTCCGTTAAGCCCCATCTGCATTACGCCCACTCCAACGCCAAAAGCAAGTACATTGGTTTCGGTACGGTCTAGCTTAATGCGGTAAGCAAAATTCCCTGATAGGTTTAACGAGTTCTGTGCACCAATTTTATCTTTCGACACCAATAAACCCAAACCTAAACTTTCTTCCTTAACCGCTTCATCTACCGATATGGAAAGCGTTTGGGGAGCGCCCTGAATACCCGTCCATTGGGCCCGGACAAAGGCCTGCAGATATAGCTCTTCTTTGTAGCCTGCATAAGCCGGGTTGATGTATAAACCATTGAACATATATTGTCCAAACTGGGCATTCTGCTGAGCGAACAGACAAAGGCAGATTAAATTAAATAATGCCGTTACAACAATCTTTTTCATCTGTATAATTTAGTTTCATACCCTCATATTTTAAATCCACTTACCTGATCACGGTAACATAACCTTTAAATTCCTGCCATTGAGCACTTGCAGTTTTTACTTTAAGCACATAGAAATACGTTCCATCTACCAAACCGTTAGCTGTCCAGTCGTTTAAATAGCTACCTTTTTCATAAACAGTACTACCCCAGCGGTTAATAATGGTAAGCTGATTTTCGCTATAGCGGTCTAAACGTTCAATAAAAAAGGTTTCATTTTTTCCATCGCCGTTTGGCGTAAACACATTAGGTATTTTAAGCCCTGTAATTTCTTTGGTATCAACTGATATATTGTTAGATGGATCGGGATCAATTTCATTGATAGTTACTGAGGCAGTGTTTACCACATTACCCGGCTTCATGGCCCTTACGTTAACCACAAGTTCTACAAAACTGCCATTGGCCAGAGTAGGTATTGCCCAAGAAACGGTTTTGGTTTGCTCGTTATAACTCGCGGCACCCACAATAGTTGGGTCGACGCTTACAAAAGTTAAATTTTCTGGGAGATCATCTTTTACCTGGACGTTGGTGGCATTGCCAAGTCCGTTATTGCGCACCAATAAATTGTATTTAAATACCTCAGTATTGATTACCTGTCTGCTTTCAGATCTTTTAACAATGGAAACATCCGCTGATATGGCTGTCTCTGCCACCACTTCCATTTCTTCGGACAGATCGGAGCTACAGCCACCTAAGCTAAAAGTAATAACGGTATATTTCCCTGCAGTATTTACAACATAATCTTGCTCGGTAGCTCCAAAAATGGCGTTACCATTTCTGAACCATTGATAAGAGGTAGCACCTGTGCCATTGGCCCTCAATTTAACAGTAACACCTGGTTTAAGGTTCAGCGTGTTTGGATTGCTAGATTGCGCAAAGCATACTGCTGCAGAAAGCAGCAGCACACCGAACACAATTATCCCTAACCTACTAAACTTCATGATAATCAAAACCCTGCATAATAACACCTTAAGGCGCTACACCAACAGTTGGTTTACCTGGTTTAGGTGTAACAGTAATTGATATGTTAGTAGTTGCAGTACAGGAAGGCGTTGGCACAATTTGAACACTACCTGTTGCATAACTTCCGACAGCGGTAAAAACATATGTACCTGGAGCTACACCTGTACTAAGAGTAAAAGTATCTCCCGTAGCAGATGCCGTACCAAGAGCACCGATTGAAGCTGGATTTCCGCCTATGGTAGCTGCCCAAGTATAAGTCATTGTCACCCCAGAAGGAAGTGTAGCAGGAGTAGTCTGTTTTGCTGTAAGTATAGTTGTAGCCGTGTTATCAGTACAAACAGTATTTCCGCCTGAGTTGGTGATTGCAATAACCGGTACCGGCAATTTCTCAATTACAATAATTTCAGAAGCATCACTAGGACAAAGCGTATTGTCTAATGGCACCAACTGTACAGAATATTCGTAATGACCAGGTGCTAACGATGGTGAAACATTATAAATTAAATCAGCTGAACCAGTGTAAGGTTTCGGTGTTTCAGGTGAGCCATTTACCGACCATACAACATTGTATCCAGTGGTTGGAGGAGTATAGTTATTTGGGAATGAAGGAGTAAGTTTTACTGTACCTGTACCACATAAATAAGCGCTCGGCGTAATCTGCGCAAAAGCACCCAATGGCAATAAAAACATTAAGAATATAAAGATCCTTAAATAGCGTTTTGTAGATTTTTTTGTCATGATTTTAGTTTGTTAGGAATGAATAATTTATTTTCTTTTTTAATTAATAGATACTGTAGGTTTATGTGGCACGGGCTTTACCCTAAAATTAAAAGGGATAGCTCGTTCGCAGCCGTTTGCATTTTTAATGATCAACACCCCTTGATATACTGCTACCGGTGTATTTAATGGAACGTTGATTGTAATTTCGGTGGCTAGCAAAGTTTGATTTGAAACTGAAGGAAGTCCTCCCCCTGTCCAAGAGATACTGTAAGTAATGGGGTCGGAAACCGGATTAGCATAAGCAATTTTGGTTGTGGTAAGTCCTTCACAAATGCTTGGATCTGGTTCTAAAGTTAAATTTGGCTGGGGGTTTACCGTTAAATTAAAATCTACTTTTTTTCCGCAATATGTAGCATCATCAGCAACAGTGTAACTAATTACCACATCGCCAGCCGCAACAGCTGTAACCTTGCCTATGGCATCTATTGTTGCAATAGCTGCATTGCTACTGCTCCATGTTCCATTTGCATAAGCATTTGTAAATGTTATAGTTGTCCCTGCGCACATCATTGCTGTGCCAACAATTATAGGGATTGGGGCGTATTGTTTCACTTTAACTTCTACAGGTTGGGCGCCACCAGCATTTTTACATAGTGTTATCGTATTTATTGCTTCTACATAATAAGTGGTTGTACCTGTTAGAATAGGAGTTGTATAATTCGTACCTGTTTTAAGTAGTGTACCTCCCGATTGTAAATCATACCAGTTATAAGTAAAAGCAGGATCGGGTGCAGTAACAGAGAGGCTGATTGAGGATCCACTACAAACCGTTACGCCGGAAGCAGTAAGTGTTGGTAAGGGGTTGACTTTAAGTTTTACCCTTAATCGCTCTGAAACTGCCGTAACGCAATATGTTCTACTCGCTTGAACGTAATAATTATATTCTCCAGCGACAAGGTTGTTGGAAGGAGTAAAGCTTAACCCTGTATGAACCAAGTTACCCCCTGTTTCTGCATCGTACCATTTGTAGTCAGTACAATTTTGAGCATTTTGCACAGAAAAAGTTGCAGTTGCACCCTGACAGACAATTTTTTCTTCTGTTGTTGAAGGGTCAACAGCAGTTCTAGGTGTAGCCAGCTTTCTTTTTATGTCGTAGATGCGCAGCTTGGCTAGTAAATCTGCAACCCCACCCATTGTAACCTCTAGGCGATCATAAGTCTGCGTAACGGAAAATGTCATAATCTGCTTGGTACCGGGGCCCGGCAAAATACTTAAATTCAGAAAGTTGTTGCTTTGATTAAATGGATCACCTGCTTTTACCCCGCCCAGATAGGGCTGGATCGAAAAGCCCTTTAACAGACCAAGATTAAGCAGGGCTCCCCCCGGATCATCGAATATAATTGTAACGAAATCACCTGCTTGAGAAGGTTTATTAAAAATTGTGGTGAGATAAACCTGATTGGTAACAGATAAACTGGCATCCATTAATGCGAAACTATTTGGATCCGCATCTATAGCTTTAAAAGGATCTGTTACTGTACCCAGCAAATTTGCTATTCCTCCGAGCGGTGTTGGCTTTACCCCAGAGAGTACATCAATAGCTTCATCGCAATTGATCGACCCAGTACTTAATTCCATAATATAGGCATGGAAGACTTTCATAGATAATGCCGTAGAGACTACAGCACCCGCAATCTTGATATAAATCCCATTAAAATCCTGTGTTGGCGTCACGGTAATCTCTACCTCACCCCCCCCTCCAATTACCCCAGCAAGGTTGGCCGAAGTATAAATTGGAGTTTTAGTTGCATCGTAACCAGCTTCATTTCCATGACCAATTAATGGCTTATCTTCTGCAACAGCATGGAGGTTGGTAAAACTGCCTATCTCAAAACTACTCAGCAGTCCCAATAATTCTTTCGGAAGCGCCAATTTTACTGTAACAGGCGTATTTGCAGCTATTGTCCGTTTATTTGCATGGTTGCCATCTGTAGTGAACTCTAGAAATTGAGTAGCTGATCCGGTAAGCCCTAGAACTCCTATTGGAACAGATAATGTTGATGCGTCCTTAACCTGTCCATTAACTGCATTTGGTGCATCCGAAATACTACCATATAAATTTGCACCCAAAATACCCAAGCCATCAATATATGAACCTTGAAAGTTAGCATAAGTTCGTGCGGTATTTTCACACTGCGCATATAAATAAGCAGGTATGAACCAAAGCACAAGCACCAAGAAAGATAGACAAGAGCGTCTTTTCAATTGCTTAGAGTAAAGAGAAAAATAAATAGTTTGTTTGTTTGCTCGTTGATACAAAAGTACGGCGGTGCAAAGGCAAATTATCCGTTCACTTCATTCATTACCCCTCTCACAGCCCTATAAAAGCGTGTTTTATTGATTTTTATCAACAAAACTGAATAACCCAAAATTACAGACCTCCGGGCAGATAGTTCTATGTTGAATATATTCCGACAACTTAGAATAACCGATATTTTTTTACTGGTAATGAAAAGATCTTGAAATATTAATCGGTAGGAATAATTGACGGCAAAGAGACTGCCATGTTTTTTTAGCAAAAAATACTTGCAGGAGAAAAGAGTTATTGTATCTTTGCACCCTCTCTGGAAGCTTCCACTCCAGAGTTTAAGAAAGCCTTCCAGCAATGGGAGGCTTTTCTTATTTTAATTGACTGGTCAGTTTGGTTAATCATCAAATAGCACATCCATTGTAATCTCTTTTTGTACCAAACCTGGATAACGTTCACTATTTGCGACTCCATAAGTTGTAATCATAGTCAAAAACAATGCTTTTCTTGTAACCAAAAATTAAGTTTTGGCGTAATATAAAAACCTATATTCCGCCAGAACCATGTTTTTATATACAGTTTTGGCGTGATATAGTAGCAAACAATCTTTTATTTGCTCTTAAAAATCACTACAGCCAAGGGTGGCAAATCGACAATTATTGAATATTCCTGTCCGTTATAACCCTCTAGGTCAGGAACAATATCCCCGCGATTATTAATGCCACCTCCATAATAAACAATATCATCAGTATTAAAAATTTCTGCCCATTTGGTTTTAAAAGGAACACCGATTCTATAATTCTCACGCACCACCGGTGTTAAGTTTATTGCAATAACCAAAGTATCTTTTGCTTTTGGTCCTTTGCGCATAAATGTGAAGACAGATTCGTTTGCATTATCGGCATCGAGCCATTGAAAGCCTTCATAACTAAAATTGAAATGATACAATGCGGGTTCTTTGCGGTATAGAAAGTTTAAAGCCTTAACGGTTTCCTGCATGCCCTTGTGCGGCGCGTATTGAAGCAAATGCCAATCTAGCGATTGCGTAAAGTTCCATTCGTTGGTTTCGCCAAACTCATTCCCCATAAACAGCAGTTTTGCTCCCGGATGGGTGAACATATAACCATAAAGTGCCCTTAAATTTGCAAATTTCTGCCAGTCATCTCCAGGCATTTTATACAACATTGGCGATTTACCGTGTACTACTTCATCATGAGAGAAAGGCAACATGAAATTTTCGGTAAAGGCATAAGTCATGCTAAAGCTCAACTGATGGTGGTGGTGTTTCCGTCCGAGGGTTTCTACTTTAAAATACTTTAAGGTATCGTTCATCCAGCCCATCATCCATTTCATTCCAAAACCTAATCCGCCAGCATGTACCGGATGGGTTACACCAGGGTAAGTACTGCTTTCTTCGGCAATGGTCTGTACGCCCTCAAAATTTCCATAAACGGCAACATTCAGGTCCTGCAAAAACTGTATGGCCCCAAAGTTTTCACTTCCACCATATTCGTTTGTTGCGGCGTCTCCATCTTCTCTGGAGAAATTGAAATATAACATCGATGCCACGGCATCTACCCTTAGGCCATCTGCATGATATTGGTCAATCCAAAACATGGCATTACTAATCAGAAAAGAGCGTACTTCGTTTCGATCATAATTGAAAATATATGATTTCCAGTCGGGATGAAAGCCTTTCCGCATATCGGCATGTTCATACAGATGTGTTCCATCAAACTCATATAAACCATGCCGATCACCAGGAAAATGAGAAGGAACCCAATCCAGTATCACTGCAATATCTGCTTTATGGAGCTCGTCAATCAGATACATTAAATCCTGTGGAGAACCATAGCGCGAACTTGCACCAAAATAACCTGTAATCTGATAACCCCAGCTCGGGAAATACGGAAATTCCATTACAGGCATCAGTTCTACATGTGTAAAACCCATTTCTTTTACATAAGGCACTAACCTGCCGGCTACTTCCCTGCAGTTCAAAACACGTTCTGGATTATCCGGATCACGCTCCCAAGAACCTAGATGTATCTCATATACCGAGATGGGCTGATCCAAAGCATTTATTTTTGCTCTTTTTTTAAGCCAGGCTTTATCTTTCCAGGTGTAATCGGTGTCCCAAACAATACAAGCTGTTTGTGGAGGATGTTCCCATCTTCTGGCATAAGGATCACCTTTTAAATGCTCAGATTCATCAAAACCTTTAACAAAATATTTATAAACTTCGCCCTTTGCAATTCCGGGGATAAAACCTTCCCAGATGCCCGATTTATCCCACCGTACGCTCAGCGGATGTGAAGCGTTATCCCAATCATTAAAATTACCCACTACACTTACACGGATGGCATTTGGAGCCCAAACCGAAAAATAAGTTCCAGCGGTTCCATCAACAGTAATTAAATGTGAGCCCATTTTCTCGTAAAGCCTAAAATGCTTTCCTACCAGAAAAAGATCAATATCGTAATCGGTAAATAAACTGTGTATCCAAACGGATTTCTGTTTATCGGTTTTTGGTTGGGATGATTTTTTTACAGGAACTTTTTTTGCTGCTGGCATAGGTATTTTGGTTAGATTAGATGAAACCCCAAATACCAAACAGCATTTGGGGCTCAATGTTTACAGACTCAAGATCTGTATTTCTAAAAAGTTCTTATTGCATTTAAAATGCAGGATATTCTGATCATCGGTATAAAAGTCTTTCACCTCTTTATTGTCGATAATGATCTTTTTGACCTGGAATTTTACGCCGATAACATTGCAAACATAAAATTCATAATTAGGCGTATACAATCCTTCATTACGCTGGTTCACTTTAATGGCCTGAGTATCGCCTTTTACCGTGAATTTCTTTTCCAGATAAATATCCTGCTCGTAGGCAAAAGTATCACCATGATCTTCGTACATGTACGAATTTACCTCGTAATCGCTATGATAAATATTCAATATTACTTCAGTAATCGATTTTTCATCAACGTACTGCATTACCGGATATTCTGGCAAAACCGTACCTGCCCTTACAAACATAGGCATACTGTCTATCTTCGCATTAACCGTATATTCGTTACCGCCATCCAGGATTTCATTGGTCCAGAAATTATACCAGGTTCCTTTTGGAAGGTAAACTTTTCTAGATATTGCACCCTGCTCTAAAACCGGGCATATCAATAGTTTATCACCATAGCAAAACTCATCCTGACGGAAACTGTTACTGATATTTTCTTGCTCAAGCATCACTAAAGGCCTTAAAATAGGAAAGCCATAACGATGATGCTCCCAGAAAACCGAATATAGATAAGGCATTAAACGATACCTCAATTCGATAAACTTGCGGTTGATATCTTCGAAAAACTGGCCAAAGCTCCACGGTTCCCGTTCAGCGGTATCGCCGGCAGAGTGCGCTCGCATAAAAGGAGAAAATGTACCTAGCTGAATCCAACGGGTAAACAATTCTCCATCTGGCTCACCACTAAATCCGCCGATATCTGTTCCACAGAAAGGTACGCCTGAAACCGATAAACGCTGGCACTGTATATTTCCGATCTTTAAATGCTCCCAGGTTGCAATATTATCGCCGGTCCAAACACTTGCATAACGCTGCATGCCCGCATAACCAGCCCTTGTAATCGTAAAAGGACGTTTATTGCGCATCAGTTTTTTTAACCCCTCGTAGGTAGAACGCACCATCTGCATGCCATAAACATTGTGCGCCTTACGGTGTGAGCCGCGGTAACCATCATAATTATGGCGGACATCGTTAGGAAAAGTTCCTGAACCAAACACGGCTGGTTCGTTCATATCGTTCCAGAAACCTGCAACGCCCATATCTACCAGCTCTTTATATAAATTACCCCACCAGCTCCGTACTTTTGGATTGGTAAAATCGGGAAACTGACAGCGCCCTGGCCAAACATGCCCTTCCATATAATAATCGTCGCTGCGGCGACAGAAAAATCTTTTCTCTTTACCTTCTTTAAAAACCCAGTAATCGTCATCTACCTTAATTCCAGGATCGATCATTACCACGGTTTTAAAACCATCATCAGATAGTTCTTTGATCATTCTCCGCGGATCTGGAAAGTATTTTTTGTTCCAGGTAAAACAACGGTAGCCATCCATGTAATCGATATCCAGATAAATGGCATCGCAAGGGATTTTACGTTCCCTGAACTGTTTGGCTATTTCTTTAACTTTTGTTTCAGGGTAATAACTCCAGCGGCACTGCTGATAGCCCAAAGTCCATTTTGGTGGCATCGGGTGTGTTCCGGTTAAAGTTGCATAACGTTTAACCACATCCATAATATGTGGGCCATGGATATAATAGTATTGCAGTTCTCCGCCATCGGCCCAGAAACTGGTTTTATTTACATCCTCCGACCCGAAATCGAAATACGATTTAAAGGTATTATCGAAAAAGATACCATAAGCAGCCTGGTTGTGCAAACCGATATAAAAAGGTATAGTACGGTAAAGTGGGTCCTGGTTCCAACCGAAGGAGTAAGCATCGGTATTCCAGTTTTCGAAACGGCGACCCCGCAGGTTAAAATTACCAGATTTATCACCCAAACCGAAGAAATTTTCTTCAGGGTGGCATTTTTTGGTTGCGTAGATATAATAACCACCAAAATCTACATTTTCTTCCCAATGCATAGAATTGGCTTCATCAACCATTACCACATTGGTAATATTATCAGAAAAAGAAATATGGAAATTTGCTTTTTCTATTTTACAGGTTACCGCATGGGTAGAAATGGTGTAATGATCATCATGTTCCTGCATTTTAAAAACAGACACTTTTTGGTCTACTTCGGGTACGGCATAAGAAAAATCGTCTAAGAAAACGCCATGAGGAGCCAGGCGAACGCGGATAATATCGTCGCTTACTACCCGAACTTCTACTCTTGCATCGCCATCAGAAAAATAAAAACGGTTGCCCTCCTTTTTTACTTTTTTAACCGCACCAAGGTATTGTTTAACAATTGGCTTTACCGATATATCAACTGGATTGTTTAAATGCTGTATTTCTTGCTCCTTTTCGACCAGGTCACTCGTCTCGTTAGGTTTGTCGTTTTGCGCTTCCATCCTTATTTATTCAAAATTTTAAATTCATGGTTCTTAAACCGGGATGTGCTTAAGAAAGTACTATAATACAAATATTTTACAAAAGGGCTGTAGCTTTTTTATGAAAAGATTGTTTTAATAGTGTGTTTTTTACACTAAGCCATTTATTTTCATTTTATTTTTAGTCTATACCAACATTTAATCAAGCTATTTCACCAATAATACCGTAAACAAATAACCTAATATCAAATGCACAAAAAAGCCCTCTATACTTTTAGCATAGAAGGCCCTTAAAACTCAATTAACTGGTTATGGATTAAAACTAATGGCTACGTAATAGATAGCGCCTGCCTGCGGGTTACCGTAAGAAGTAAAATAATATTTATTCAATACGTTCGAACCACCCAGTTTAACAATCGATTGTACCGATGGGATTCTTAAACTCACCTGCGCATCTAAAGAGCTGTATGCAGGCACCTGCCCTGAGGCAAAAGAAGAATTCCAGTAGAATTGGTCTTGCCAACGATAGGCCAAATTAAAACCAAAGTTTTTGATAATTTCTTTATTGCCAAAACCCAGGTTGTAACGGATTTTCGGGGTATTGAAATCGTTAATGTAGTTAACTGGTAAATCGCCGATTTCATTATAGGAAACGTTACCGCTGATGGTATATTTACCCACTAAATAATCTAAACCTAAAGCTGCACCATAAGAGGTTACTTTACCTTCTGCATTAACCGGAACACCGAATTTCACAAAACTTCCGCCAACATTCTGATAAACATCTACAGCAGTAATAAAATCTTTATAAATGTTGTAATAACCATAACCATCAACCAATAAATTTGGAAGAAGCAATCCTTTATACCCTAACTCATAAGATTGTACACTCTCTGGACGGACACCCCTTGCATCAAAAGTATATTGTTGCAACAATGCCGGGTTAGGTGTTCCTGTTGCAGCTGCGGAGGCTAAGAACGCACGGTAACTTACATCGGTATAAGGCTTATTGGTATCAAGATGATAGTTATCGAACATGATTTCCGGCAAACCACCAATCAGTCTTTGAGAACCTCCACCTACCGAAAGATTGATATATTGATTTTGTGTTGTTGGGTTACGGTAACCTGTTTGGTAAGAAACCCTGATGTTGTTGTTTTTGGCAACTGTGAACACCCCAGTTACCCTTGGTGTAAACCGACCTTCAAAATTCTGACTTTTATCATAACGGCCAGCAAAAGTAAATTTAACTTTATCGTTAAAGAGTTTTTTACCAATCTGCGCAAATGCCCCGTATTCTTTAATATCAATAGATTCATTTAAATCGTTAAAAATTGTTCCGGCTGAATTTAAGTCATATAAACGATAAGATGCACCAACCTGAAATTCTACCACCTTATCGAAAAGGTTGGTAAAGTTGTACATGCCTTCGTAGTGATATAGATTTGACTTATCATCGAATTTCGCACCATAAACACTTTTTGAAGGGTCGAGCGCATTAATGCTTGTTGCACTGATTGTGGTATTCATCACTTTATCTTTTGCTGCTTCAAACTGCGGGCTGCCTGGCGCAAAACGACCTTGGTTGGCAATTCCTCTCGCAAATGTATGTGCAGCAGCATCATTTTGTCCTGCTGCTCTTGCACCAACATAGTTACCTATATACTGAGGGAACCAGGTTGTTGATGGTTTAGATATCTCATTAACATAACTACCCAAAATAGAAGAAATATAAGAATCACCAGAACGTTCTTGAGTGGTATATGCTTTCACAAAAAAGTCTTCGCCTTTTACCTCTAATTTATATTGGCCGATATTAAAGTTGCGCAAAGAATAACGGTCAGAACCAGTGTAAACTGATGTTCCGGTACCCCAATTTGCCTGACCAACTACCTGTACCGTGCTGCTAATGTTATAATATAATGCTCCAGAAACTTTCAACGATTTGGTATCATAATCAACCAGGTTCTCTTCGTTATAACCCGTTCTGGAAACATTCTGATCAGGGATTAAACCGGCTTTCAAACCCACGTAAAAAGGAAAATAATTTTGTACCGGACCACGCAGTGCTGATGGCAATCCTGCCAAAAACCCTGCCTGTTGCACTGAATTTGGAATAGCGGCACCAAAAGTCCCATCCATTAATGTTTTAATGTTTGGTATTAAACCACCAGACCCTGCATTAATTCCGGCAATAGTTGCATTCTGTACACTTAAAGCCACATTACGCATATTCTGGCTCACTTCATCACCATAACTATTTATCCCATCATAATTCGTATCACTGTTTCTATCACCAGACTTTGCAGTTCTTGCTACCCTATCGAAGTTTGAATAGTTATTTCCGTACCAATCTTTTGCCTGCAAAAATGAAAATGCAGCTTTTACGCCAAACTTATTGTTCCATGATTTTGCCATGCGCACATCCAACTGATTGAAGGGCTGCACACTGCTATTGTCATCATTAACATGGTTTACACCTGTTTTATATTGAAAGCTTGCACCTGGATATTTAAAAGGATCTTTTGAAGTCATTAATAAAGTACCGTTGATACCACCCGCGCCATAAAGGGCAGATGAAGCGCCTGGCAACAGCTCAACATTATCTACATCGAGCTCGGTTATACCCACAATATTACCCACTGAAAAGTTTAGTCCAGGGGCCTGGTTATCCATTCCATCAATATATTGATTAAAACGGGTATTACCATTTGAATTGAAACCACGTGTATTAATCGACTTGAAAGTTAAACTCTGCATACTGCTTTCTACACCTTTCATATTGTTCAGAGCATCATAAAATGATGGTGCGGCAATTTCCCTGATAGAAGCAGCACTCATCCGCTCGATAGAAACCGGTGATTCTAATATACGCTCAGGCGTACGCGATGCCGAAACAACCACATCCCCTCCCAAAACCACTGCCGTTTCCAGTTCCAGGTTAACTCCCGTAGTATTCCCGGTAATCTGCTGTTCTACTGTACCATAGCCCACGTAAGACGCCACCAACATAAAGGGAACTTTAGCTGTTGTTGTAAATGTAAAACTACCGTTGCTTGTGGAGGCTGTACCGCCAGAATGGCCTTTAATGGTTAAACTCACGCCTGCTAGGCCTTCTTTCGATTGCTTGTCTTTTACGGTACCGCTAACCGTAATACTCTGTGCTTGTGCCGCAATGTTGCCTGCGTATACAAATAATAACACATAGAAGATCTGTGTAAAAATTCTGCTCATAAACGATTGTTAATTTGGTTGTTTGTATTATTAGTTATATAAACTTAAATTCTTTTTTTGAATTAAACAAATTATGTTAGCATAATAATTTCAATTCAAATTATAATTTTGATTGATATACAGTTTGTTGTATTTTGCATTAAACATAAACCGTCATTTTGCCCTATCTTCGCAAAAGACTTGTTAGCTAACCATGATGAATAAAATTAAAGCCGTATTCTGCATCATTATTCCGATAGCATTAGCTTTTTTATTTAATACCAAATTAGGTAGTACACCTCCACTGTTAAAATTCCTAGATCCTTTTATGGGTTTCTGGCAAAATGCAGAGAACAATCATTTTATGTTTAACCATAAAGCGAGGATTAAAGGCGCGATAGATAAAATCGAAATCGTTTTTGACGACCGCATGATTCCACATATTTTTGCACAGAATGATCACGATCTATATCTGGCACAAGGCTATGTAACCGCCATGCACCGCCTTTGGCAAATGGATTTCCAGACCCGTTTTGCTGCAGGGAGAATTAGTGAGGTAGTTGGCGATAAAGCGATAGAGGTAGACCGCTATCAGCGCCGGATGGGCATGGTTTACGGCGCAGAAAACTCATTAAAAGGTATGATGGCCGATCCTAAAGCAAAAGAAATGATCTTAGCTTATACCGAAGGGATCAATGCCTACATCAAAACCCTTTCTAAAGCCAATTATCCCTTAGAATACAAGATACTCGATTTTAAGCCTGAAAACTGGACACCTGTAAAATGTGCGCTGCTGTTAAAACAGATGTCGGCAGTTTTAGCCATGGGTTCCGACGAATTTTACATGACCAACATCCTGAAAAAATTCGGGCCCGAGGTAACCAAAAATCTTTTTCCGGATTATCCGTTCCGCGAAGACCCAATCATCCCTGTTGGCACAAAATGGGATTTCTCTCCTTTACCAACACCTAAAACGCCAGAAAGCTTCACCCAGGCGCAAACCGGCGAAGTAAAAACAACCGAAAAAATAGAAGGTATCGGCAGTAATAACTGGGCTTTATCTGGTGCTAAAACTGCATCAGGATACCCGATTTTGGCAAACGATCCACATTTGGATTTAACACTTCCTTCAATCTGGTACCAAATCCAACTACATGCACCGGGCGTAAATACTTATGGCGTTTCATTACCCGGTGCTCCCGGTGTAATTATTGGTTTTAACCAGAAAATAGCTTGGGGTGTGACTAATGTTGCCGCCGATGTACTGGATTTTTATCAGATCAAGTTTAAAGATTCCAGCCATAACGAATATTGGTACAACAATAAATGGAAGGCCACAACAAAGAGATTGGAAACGATTAAAATCCGCGGTGGAAAAGATGAAATAGATACCGTTTACTACACCCATCACGGACCAGTGGTGTATTTCCAGAAACCAAAATACGGCAGGGCCGATAATGTGCCTGTTGGCGATGCTTTGAGATGGATTGCACATGATGAATCCAACGAGCTCATGACTTTCTATTACCTGAACCGCGGCAAAAATTATAACGACTACCGTAAGGCTTTAACTTATTATACCGCACCTGCACAAAATTTTGTTTTCGCTAGTGTAGATAATGACATTGCCATCACGCCAAATGGGAAATTCCCTTTAAAATGGAAAGATCAGGGCAAGTTTATCCTCGATGGTACTGACCCCGCTTATGATTGGCATGGCTGGATCCCGAATGCACAGAATCCAACAGTTAAGAATCCTCCACGTGGTTTTGTAAGCTCGGCAAACCAGTCTTCTACCGATACTACTTATCCATACTACATTAACTGGGAATTTGCACCTTATGAGCGTGGCAAAAGGATTAACGATCGCTTATCGGCTATGAACAAGGCTACATCGGACAGCATCCGTTTGATGCAGACCGATAATTACAGCATTATGGCACAAAACCTGGTTCCTGCTTTATTGCCCTTATTGAATAATGAGCAACTAAACGCCACACAAAAAGAAGCATTGGCTTACCTGAACAAGTGGAACAAACGTTACGATGCCCATGAAATTGCAGCCAGCGTATTTGAGATATGGACCAAACGCTTATCACATGATATCTGGGCGGACGAATTCGAGGTTAAAGGAATCCCGATGCGATACCCTTCTAGAGACCGCACGGTGGAAATGATTCTGAAAGAACCCAATGCAACCTGGTATGATAATATCAATACCAGCAAAAAAGAAACATTATCTGACCTGGTTAACGAAGCTTTTAAATATAGCTGCGATAGTTTGGAAAGACGCTTTGGGCCGATAAACAAAGATTGGGACTGGGCAAATGTAAAACGGACCAATGTACCACATCTGGCCAAAATACCAGGATTCGGCTCGAAGGTTTTACAGATTGGTGGCGCAAAAACAGCGATTAATGCTTTGAGCGAAGCCAACGGACCTTCATGGCGGATGGTGATCGAACTGGGTAAAACGCCAAAAGGACATGGGGTTTATCCAGGCGGCCAATCAGGTAATCCCGGAAGCAAATTTTATGATAACATGATCGATACCTGGGCAAATGGTAAATTATACGATCTGTTTTATATGGAAAGTCCTGATGATAAATCGGGTACGGTTATTTCTCGTTTAAAAATTTCTAAATAGGCTAAAATGGTTTTCATTGTTATATTAATAATCTGTTTTCTTTTACAAATGATTGCCCCCTGGTGGATCATTATTGTGATTTCTTTTGCCACCTGCGGCATTATTGGCAAAACAGGAAAAATAGCCTTTTGGCAACCTTTCCTTGCTATTTTCTTACTTTGGATCGGATATGCTTTATTTAAAAGCCTGCCTAATGATAATGTCCTTGCTGGCCGTGTGGCCGTAATGACTGGTGTAAAACTTTGGTGGGCACTGCTGTTGGTTACCGGGACCTTAAGTGGCCTGGTTGCCGGGATTAGCGGTTACTGCGGTTATCAGTTTCGCATGGCGATGCTGGCGAAAAAAACTGACGAGAAAATAGCATAATGCTTCGTACTTTTGCCCTGTGAATTTAACAGCTAACGATATATTTTCTGTAAAAAGTACCGATGCTTTTAACGCTCTTGTCCTGAGCATTTTTAAGTTACAGGCCCAGAACTGCAATGTTTACCGCGAATATATCTTTCATTTAGGGGTTGATGCTGATGAGGTAAGCGAAATTGCACAGATACCATTCCTACCTATCAGTTTTTTTAAAAGCCATTCCATTCTCAGCAGTACCGATCCTGTCGAAATTACTTTCAGCAGTTCTGGCACTACAGGTATGGTACAGAGCAGCCATCATGTAACCAATGTTAAATTGTATGAGCAGAGCTATCTACAAGCTTTTGCACAATTCTACGGAGAGATTACCGAATATTGCTTTTTGGCCCTGCTCCCATCCTACCAACAGCGAGCTGGTTCATCGCTAATCTATATGGTGAACGATCTGATCGAAAAGAGCAGGCATCCACAAAGTGGTTACTTTTTATACAACCATGATGAACTGCTGAAAACCCTTCTGGATCTTAAATCAAAAAGACAGAAAACCGTTTTAATTGGTGTTACCTATGCCCTGCTCGATTTTATTGAACAGTTTGAAATCGATTTCCCCGAGCTGATTGTAATGGAAACGGGAGGAATGAAAGGGAAACGTAAAGAAATGGTGCGCGAGGAGCTACATGAACAGCTAACCGAAGGATTTGGCGTAAAGGCTATCCATAGCGAATATGGAATGACCGAGCTACTTTCTCAGGCTTATTCTTTGGGTGAAGGTATCTTTAACTGCCCCAGCTGGATGCAGGTTTTAATCCGGGATACCAACGATCCTTTAAGTTTGATAGCAAATGGCAGAACTGGCGGCATCAATGTAATCGATCTGGCCAATCTCAATTCCTGCTCATTTATTGCCACACAGGATCTAGGGAGAATAAATCCTGATCAAAGTTTTGAAGTGTTGGGCCGGTTTGACAATGCCGATATCAGAGGTTGTAATCTTTTGGTGCAGTAAACGTTAATTTACCTTATCCGAACAGCTTGCGCATAAACCGGTAGCAATCAGGTTAAGGTGCTCTACTTTAAATCCGGCAGGAACCTTTAATGCCGGGATTTTAACGGTATCCAAACAGTAAATTTTATGACAGTTATCGCAGTTAAAATGCACATGTTCGTCATGGTGCTCGTGTGCACTGCAGCCGTCAGAACAGATGGCATAATTGGCTGTGCCCTGCTGATCTAAAACCTTATGTATAATCCCTTTCTCTTCGAAAGCCTGCAAAACCCGATATAAAGTAACTCGGTCTGCATCCTTGCCCATCACCTGCTCCAGATAAGGCTGAGAGGTTGCAGAATCTCTTCCACTCAAAATCTCCAGCACCTGTAAACGTGGGGCAGTTCTTTTTAGTCCGTTTTTAACCAAAAGTTTTTCGAAACGTGCTGTTTTGTTTTCCATAGCAATACAAAAATAAGCAATTAATTAATCAGTTTGGCATTTTTGATGCTTATTGGCGGTGCATAGCTCGCATCCTTTTGTTCCAACTTTAAAATCCCCCGTACATGGATGGGTTTTTCGCCATAAGGCACCGCGCTTTCCATCTCAACCATAATCATTACCGGAATACCATTTTGCCCGCAAAAATAACATTGGTTAATGGGCAGGGTAGCCAAAAGAAATTTCTGTTGTTTCTGTCCACTTTTTATAGGGATCAGATAGCCTGTTAAATCAAAATCCCTATTCTCAAAACGCCTGATCGATTCTGTAAACAGGGGCAAAAGTTCATTCTTTTCGGTAAGTTCAAATTTCACAGAGCCGATTACATCCCAGTTTAAAGATCGCAACTGATCTTTTGGGTTGTGCTTTTGCGTTTGTGCAGCAGCTGAGCAAACCGAAAACAGAAAGAAAATAAAATGCAAATGTCTCATCGTTTTACAGCATCTAAAAGAAAAAAAGTAGATCGGCTATCACCAGAATCGTTGATTATAAATTTGCCTTTTAGGGTAATCGGCTCATCGGTCCAGGTAATCGGTTTTAAAGCCTTCACTTCTATCATCGAAGGGATATCGCCCGTGCCACAATATGGGCAGGAGGCAACGGGCACAATAGAAAACATAAACTCGCTGAAGCTATTGCCTACTTTAGTGGGGATAATATACCCAGGGATTTCGATTATCTTATTATGGATTGCCTTTAACGCAGGTGGAAAAACAGCCTGCCAAACCAACGGTTTTACCTGCTTATCATACTTTAAGCCAATCAGGTTCCAGGTGGGCGTGCGCATATCAGTATGTACATTTACCTGCGCAACAGCCGTAAAAGAGATCAATATCAATAAAACCGTTATATATTTTTTCGTCATAACTGTTTTGCATTTAAAAGAAAAAACTCGCTCCTATCATCACCCGAATCATTAATAATGAATATCCCTTTCAGTTTGATCGGTTTTTCGGTAATGGGAATAGCCGTTATCATTTTCACCTGTACCATTGATGGAATATCGCCCGAGCCACAGTACGGACAGGAGGCGATGGGCACAATAGAGAGCATAAATTCGCTAAATTTCGTCCCTACCTTTGTAGGAATGATGTAACCGGGCAGCTCGATAACCTTATTGTGTAATGCCTTTAATGCCGGTGGAAAAACACTTCCCCATTTCTTTGGAGCAATTTCGGCATCATACCTTAAACCGATCAGGTTCCAGGTAGGCGTGCGCATGTCGGTATGTACCTTAACCTGCGCCGCTACTACGTGGATAACTAAACATGAAACAACCAATAAAATCAATTTCTTCATCGTATTAACCTCAACCGGGTTAGCTGTTTCTGGTTAAAGTTTCGGCAATATCAACCTTGTAAATCTGCATAGCAGGGATAAGCGATGCCAAAGTGCCGATAAACAGCCCAATCCAGATTAAATATACTTCCTCTGGAATTGCAGTAAGCCCGGTTAATTTCGCCTGAGAAGATTCCTGGTAGGCCCCGATTACCTCAAGGGCAACATGCCCGATCAACAAGCCCAAACAGGCACCGATAAACGTAACCAAAACCCCTTCAAATATGACCAGGAAAAAGAGTTTCGATTTTGATGCGCCCAGACAGCGCATAATGGCGAGGTCGTATTTCCGCTCTTTCATCGCGTTATAAAGGCTGATAAAAATACTCAATGCGGCTATGCCCATAATAAATATGGCAAACCATTGCAGCGTATCAATACCAACGCCGATCAGCGAAAACAGCCTTGCACTTTCCATCGCCGGAGAGGCGGCCTGCATGTTTGTACTTTGATTAACCATCCGGGGGAAAAGAATAACCGACATTGGCGATTTATACTGGATCAGCAAAGCTGTAATCTGTTTATCGCTAATCTCTTTGGCTTCTTCTGCAGAAACGTGACTGTGATCATCGCCATGCTTTTCTTCGTGCATTTTATATACGCTGCCAATATTAGTGAGGATCAGATTATCGGTTATATTTCCCTGTGGTCTTAAGATCCCTTTTACCTGGTAAGCATGTTGTTTATGAACATCGCCATACCCGGTTAAACCATGTGCGCCGAAAAAAGAATCACCAATCTTGAGCCCCGATGTTAATGCAACAGTGCTACCAAGGCTTACTTCTAAATCTTTATGCCAAAAACTGCCTTTTTGAATAGATAAACCGTAAAGATTGGAGAAAGTGCTATCGGTGCCGACAATCCGGTAGCCGTTATAATTATCGCCCAGGGCCAATGGAACGGCCCTTTTAACCATAGGGTTCTGCATCAATTTGTAGGCATCTTTGGCCGGAATATTTCCCGTTGGGTAATCGATATGGTAAACGCTGCTTAATATCAGCTGTAAGGGGCTTCCTTTTGCCCCCACAACCAGATCAATATCCTTAGCGTTTTTCTCCAGTTTGTTGCTAATCTGTGTGGAAGCCAAAAAAAGAATAGACAGGATGCCCACACCAAAGGCAACTAAAATAATATTCAAAATTGTTGTTAGCTTATTCCTGACGAGGTTTTTGCTACTGATTTTAAAGATATTCATTGGAGTAGATAGGTTTTAGTAATGTGGTCCTGAACCCTTCGGTCGTGCGTAGCAATGATCAGTGCAGCGCCATTATCTTTAGCCTGGGTAGTAAGCATCTTGATTACCTGATTGGCATTTTCATCATCTAAGCTAGAGGTAGGCTCATCAGCAATCAACAGATCGGGTTTGTTTACCAATGCACGCGCTACCGAAACCCTTTGCAACTGCCCCTGACTTAATTGGTCAGGATAATTTTTAGCCAGCTCTGCAATACCCAGATCGTACAAAAGTGAAAGATTCCGTTCATGATCTACAGGTAGCCCGGCCATTACCGCAGCAAGCGCTAAGTTATCGAGCACATCAAGTGAACGAATAAGATGCGGCCTTTGAAAAATGATACCGATATGTCTTCCCCTAAACCTATCCCGCCCTCTTGCAGGCAGCGTATATAAATCGGTTCCGTTAATTAAAACTTCACCCTGGCTTGGCTCCAAAAGACCAGAAATAATATTTAGCAATGTGCTCTTTCCACTGCCAGATGCACCTAGTAAAAGCCAATGCTCCATATCGGCGATTTCCCAGTCCGGAAATTTTATTCTTCTCCCCTTCTCATAAACATGTACCAGTGAACTGATCTTAATCATGATGTAACACTTTTTGCACTTTTTTAACTGCCAGATTTTTGATGGCATAACGCCTGTACAGTTCTATTCCATCATTTGTGCCGTGCTTACAGGCAGGGTTTAACATGGTAATAAACAACAACGCTGGGATAAACAGGATTTTATAATTCTTTGACATATTATTTAATAAGGATAAATTTTTAGTGCTGGTAATCTATAGGACAAGACTTGAGCATTCTTAAATTGATGTAATGGGCAGTCGCAATGGTAAATCCACCAAGCGGGATCAAAATCGGTTCCAGCAGCTCAATTCCTGAAAAATGCCCGAATGCAATGCAGGTAAAGCCCGAAATAAGTACCAGGATTGGCATAATACGGCGATGTTGTTTCCGGTAGGCAGCACTTAAGCTCCAGATACCAATAATCAATGAAACTGCAATCATCGTAATTTCAACCGCTTCATTGGCCAGGAAGCCCATTCCCCACATCGGTAAAACAGTGATCACGAATGGTAATGCTGCGCAATGTATGGCACAAAGTGTTGAGGCGGTAATGCCGATCCGGTCGAGGTTGATTTTATAGCTCCGTAGTTTCATTAAAATAAATTTAGTCCGCAAATATAAAAGCAATATGGTTGCATTTAAAATAATCAAGGCTATATTTGCAACATAATTGCATTAACATGATAAAGAAATTACCGGTAACCGTATTGAGCGGTTTCTTGGGCAGTGGTAAAACGACACTGCTCAATGCTATATTGAGGAATAAGCAAGATTTAAAAGTGGCCGTTATTGTGAACGATATGAGTGAGGTAAATATCGATGCGGCTATGGTTAAAGATCAGCACACCTTATCTAAAACCGATGAAAAACTGGTGGAGATGAGCAACGGCTGCATCTGCTGTACCTTGCGGGAAGACCTGATGATCGAAGTGGAAAAACTGGCAAAAGAAAACCGCTTTGATTATCTTTTGATCGAAAGCACGGGAATATCCGAACCCATTCCTGTTGCACAAACATTTTCTTTTATTGATGAAGCTTCAGGTATTGACCTGAGTAGATTTAGCCAGTTAGATACAATGGTAACTGTTGTAGATGCTTATAATTTTTACAGGGATTTTGGTTCGGCAGATAAACTTGCCGACCGCAACATGGTTGATAATGCAGCTGATAAACGCACTATTGTAAACCTGCTTACCGACCAGATCGAATTTGCCAATGTGATTTTATTGAACAAAACAGACCTGGTAAGCGATATCGACCTTAAAGTACTAAAAGCATTAATTACAAAACTGAACCCAGCTGCCAAAATTTATCAGACACTTTTTGGAGAAATAGATCCGGCTTTAATCTTAAATACCAGCTTATTCGATTTTGAATCAGCATCAGAGGGTGCCGGATGGAAAAAAGAATTAGAAGAAATCCATCAGCCCGAAACTGAAGAATATGGGATAAGTTCCACTGTGTTCCGTTCTAAAAGACCTTTCCACCCCGAGAGATTATGGAATTACATCAATAAGGAATTTCCGCAGAATATTATCCGATCAAAAGGCATATTTCATCTTGCTGCCATGCCAGAGCAAGCCATTAATTTCTCCCAGGCGGGTGGTTCCTTACGCATCGATCTGGTAGGGGTTTGGTGGGCAAGCATGATGCAGCATGAACGTGAACAATACGTGGACTACCTGGAAAACAGAACTGAAATTGATGCAGATTGGGATAATGATTTTGGAGACCGTAAAAATGAACTTGTTTTTATTGGACAGGAAATGAACAACGATGAATTAAAAAAATCACTCGAATATTGCCTGTTAACTGACAAAGAAGTAAAGAACTATAAAACAAAATACACTTTTGATAACCCTTTTGAACATATTTTACCTTAAAATGAAATAATAGTCGATGAAATGAACAAGATGGTAGTTTTTCGATGATATTCTTAGGTTTTATTTTGCGTAAATTTGATTTGCCCAACCAAACTTACGCTTATTATGGAACCCACAGAAGAATTAACTTTAGTTAAAACCCGTTTATCTTGCCCGAAGTGTAAAAATTTCGAAACCTACAGGGTACCCAAGGGTTTTCTCTTTAAAAAGCTTATGCCATGGATTTCAGTTAAGAGGTACAAATGTTATAAGTGTTTTAATAAGTTTTACGTATTTAATTAGTATCTCATTTAAGCCACGGAAGTGGCTTTTTCGTTTCAGGATGAAATGTTCTGCTAGAAGCAGATCATTATTTAAGCGCTGTATGCTGCAGTTTTTTAAACACATATTCCTTATAACTTGCACCAATGGGCAATTCTTTTGTGCCAATTTCAATATCGTAAGCGGTAAAAGCGGTTATTTTTTTCAGGTTAACTATAAAGGAGCGGTGTATACGCAGAAAAGCCTTGTCCTGAAGCTCAGTTTCCAAATCGCCGATCTTATATTTCGCTGTGATTTTTTTATCCGTACAATGAATTACAATGTAATCTTTTAAACTCTCCACATACAATACCTCTTCCTTATTCAGGTTATGGAACTTACCTCCCGCTTTGATGTAAATAAACTGCTGAGCGGCAATTGGTACTGCCTCAGCCTTAACTAAAGGGCTCCTTAATCTTAAATAACGGTCTACAGCTTTAAAAAAACGGTCGAAAGTAATGGGTTTTAGCAGATAATCGATCAGATCAAGGTCGTAACCTTCTATTGCATATTCGCGATAAGCCGTTGTGATAATTACGGCAGGCGGATTTTTTAAGGTTTTAAGAAAATCAATCCCGGTAATCTGGGGCATTTTAATATCCAGGAACATCAGATCAACGGGCACAGTTCTGAGCATCTCTAATGCTTTGATTGCATTTGAGCAGGTACCCACAACCTCAAAAGTATCTAGCTGGTCAATGTGATTTTGTATCAACTGAATGGCCAGGGGCTCATCATCAACTAAAAGACACCTTACTTTCATAGATCTTATCTTTTTTACTTGTGTTGTTTTTTAGGTTTATATGTAGTAAAACTACAAAGATATTATCGTGAGTAGTAATGCTCAAATCGTATTGTTTAGGATAAAGCAGCTGAAGCTGTTTGGTTATGTTATTTATCCCGATCCTATTTTTTTCTTTCTGCCTCCCCGGCATAAAACTGTTTGAAACCATAAAACGGAAACGGTTTTCGCTCAGTTTTAAATCTATATTGATTACAGGATCACCGATATCTTCGCCGGCTCCATGTTTAAAAGCATTTTCGACCAGGGAGAGCAAAATTAAAGGAGCAACAGTGGCATCATCATCTATCTTATGTGTAAAATTGACCTCTAAACGGCCACCATACCTTAGTTTTTCTAGTTCCATGTAATTTTTGATCAGCGTAATTTCTGCTGATAAAGGAACATACATACCGTTGCACCTGTACAATACATGATCGAGTATTTCAGATAAACCTGCAATTGATTTTGAAGTAATTGGAGAGTTAACCAATGAAAGCGAGTAAATATTGTTCAGTGTATTGAAAAGAAAATGTGGGTTTAATTGTGCCTTCAAAGCCTTTAACTCTGTTTCTGCCCGTTCCTTTTCTAAAGAGAGTTTATGCTGCTGTATAGCATATTGTTCTTTGATTAATTTAATAAAGGCAAAAATCCAAGCGGCAGAAAAGGTTAACGGAAAGTAGTGTGTAATAAGCTTGGGTACGTCCATTGCGATTTCAAGCATAGTCTCCTGCCCAAATGGTGGCGTTCTTAAGAACGGTTCGAGCACATGTACCACCACTATTCTTGAACAAACACAGATGATATAACTTCCTACCAGAAAGTAAACGGCAACCATATAATAGGTTTTGGCCGTAATTAACCTGGGAATGATCAGGTAGGTTAAAAAATAGGAAGCAATAATGGTGAAGGAAATGTAGTAGGCATGCCGGATCAGGATCTTATGAAAATCATTGTATTCATCAATATCGTAGCGGTTAAGAAACACAATAGAGGTAACCAGCCAAAAAATTATATGGCTAAGAAACCGGTGTGCGGAACTGAACTTGGCTATCCTCTCAATTAATGGCATCAACACAAATATACAATTCTTACCTATCCGAATTTGCGCCGTCGACGAACGCAACAAAAATGCATACCGATACATCCAAATGGACGCTGAAATGGGTTAAGGTCCAAAATACCTCTTTTTGGATGCCATACTTACCTATACGGCCTCAAACGGGTTTTGACTTTGTGCCAACATCCATATTGCAGGAAATTTAAAACAAACCATGAACCAGATTAAGCGATTGTGTTTCCTATTCCTTTTATTATCAGCCCTGAAAAGCGTTGCACAAACCGAAGTTAAACTTACCGGACGCATTATAGATGAAAAAACCTTAAAACCGCTCGAAAATGCGGGCGTCAAACTTTTATCGGTAGCTGATCAAAAAATTATAAAAAGCACAGTTACAGATAGCAAAGGCGAATTTACGCTCCTCACCCAGTCTGGTAAGTTTCATATTAAAATCGAATTTGTTGCTTACAAAACACAACTGCTCGAGAACAGAGAAATAACCCAGGGCTTTAAACTTGGAGACATTATCCTGAAAGAAGACGTTCAGTTGTTGAAATCGGTCGATGTAACAGCAGAAAAAACTACGGTAGAATTAAGTTTAGACAAAAAAGTATTTAACGTAGGCAAAGATCTAATTTCAAAAGGCGGCTCTGCCAATGATATTTTAAACAATGTACCTTCAGTAAATGTAGATGCCAATGGCGCCATAAGTTTACGCGGAAATGGAAGCGTACAGGTATTGATTAATGGAAAGCCATCTATGCTGACCAATAATAATGGTTTAGAGCAGATACCTGCCAGCAATATCGAAAAAGTGGAGGTAATTACCAATCCATCTTCGAGGTACGAAGCTCAGGGCGGTGGGGGTATTATCAATATTGTATTAAAAAAGAATATGCTGAGCGGTTTTAACGGCTCCGTTCAGATAGGTTTAGGCGATCCGGCAAATTACAACGGCAATTTAAACCTAAGCTATAAAGCCGAAAAAATCAACCTTTTTAGTAACATCGGTTATCGGTACCGGAACCTCTATGGATCGGAGCAACGATACCAAAGCGTGTTAAACAATGGGATACAGACCATACTAAAACAAAATAACGGGCAGGGAAGAAATGATGATCTTTATAATGTGTATCTCGGAATGGATTATTACATCAATTCCAAAAACACCTTAACTGGAAGTTTTTATTATGATCTGCTGGTGAATAAAGACACCACCAATTACCGGTACAATTATTATAATAAAAACAATGTACTCGATAGTACAATTAACCGTTTCGAGAATTACAGAGAGCCGCAAAAATACAATCAGCTCGAACTGAATTATGCAAAAACCTTTGATAACAAGAATCAAAAGTGGAATACGAGTTTACAATATGTTTTCTGGAATGATGATGAGAACCAGGACATCAGCCAGCAAAAAACTTCCCCAGCCACAAGTAATACCAGCCGTTTAACATCAAGGGATATTGAAAGCAGCGATGCGGTATTTATTCAAAGTGACTTTGTAGGCACTTTCTCCGGCGATTCGAAATTCGAGGCTGGGATAAGGGCGAATATCAGATCCATCAGAAGCGACTATTGGGCCAAAGCAGATGATGTACTGCTTCCAGCCTACGATAATAAGCTTAAATACAATGAGAACATTTATGGTGCTTATTTTCAGTATGAGAACAAATTCAAAAAGTTTAACTACCTGTTGGGTTTAAGGGCTGAACTGTCGGATATCGGCATTTCTGACCGACAGAGTTCTTTTCAGGATTCAAAAGATTATATCGATCTTTTCCCGACTGCAAATATTACCTATAAATTGCAAAAGAGTACCGATCTGCGTTTAAGCTATAGCAGAAGGATAAACAGGCCACAGTTCTGGCAGTTAAATCCGTTTTCAGGCTTGTCCGATACGAGAAATTTAACCGTGGGCAACCCCGATTTAAACCCCATGTACACTAACTCGTTCGAACTGGGCATCTTACAAAGATGGGGAAAACTCACATTCAATCCATCGCTTTATTATAAACATGCCACCAATTATTTCGAATTTATACTCAAACAATCTGCCAATGGTTTTGTGAACAGCCCTGTTAATCTTGATTATGAAGACCGTTACGGACTGGAAATTTCAACCACCTACAATCCGCTATCCTGGTGGCGGTTATCGTGGGATTTTAACTATTATGCTTTTAAGCAACAGGGTACTTTTGAGAACAAAGTATATGGATCTGAAGACCATACCTGGTTTACCCGTATCAACTCGCGCATGAAGTTTCCAAAGAGTTTTTCGATAGAATACAGTTTTAACTATAGCGCTAAAAACACCGATATCCAATCAGTTAATAAAGCACAGTACCGTGCTAACATCGCCCTTAGTAAAGATCTGTTTAAAGATAAAGTTTCAGTTACCTTAGCGGTAAACAACATTTTCGATTCGTTTATAGATAAGCAGATCACCTCAACAGAGGCCTATTATCTAGAATCGAATTTTAAAGGGATCGGGAGACTAACAACCGCCACGGTGGTTTACCGCTTTAACCGCAAGAAAGATGAAAAGGATAGGTTGCCTGATCAGGAGTAAATTTACCAGCATAAGTGTAATGAAAGAAAGTCAATCAATATTTGTTAATTTTGATATAAGGGATAATCTTTAATATATGAAAAACCAGGTCTGAATGTAATATCAAAACGGTTAAAGCAACTACCTGAAATCCAAACAAAAAGGAGCTGATTTTCTGGATGATATCCGTGAGGAATTCAGGCAGAACGTCCCAAATGTTATTTTTGATATTAAGTTTCTTTAATGGATATTATATATACTTAATTATAATTGATAGAAATTTTAAAACCAGGGCTAAAATGGACATTAGTGAGAGAAAGGATTTTTACAGTGATTTCTTCGGAAACCCTGACATTTCTGAAAGAGAAAAGTATAAATACTATACCTCAAACGATCCGGATATTTTAGCGGAAAAAGAGAAAATAAGAAAAATTGTTACAAAAAAAGGGCTGTCGTCAGTAATGAATGATACCAAATGGTTGAAACTTCAAAATGCAATAAAACAATTGCCTTTCCCACCTCCATATATCGACAAACTCATTTTTGATGACAAGACCTCTGAAGAAGTAAAAATAAGTAAGGCTCCACATTGGTTAGGAAATTGGGAACCGTTTTACAATGAGGGCATGCATTTGTTTTTTACTATTGAATATATAAAAGTACGACCATGTTATGCGGAGCATAGAGGAAGTTTAGTTGGTCCTAAAATATTTGACGAAACCGAAGAATTTAAACACCTTTTGACAGAATTGCATATACCTTATGAAGAAGATGAGGGAGCTTTCACAATATTCGGGTACAGATAAATACCTTCATCATCCAGTTTTCTTAATTCATAGGTGACACGGCTTAACAGACGCTCTTGATGAAGATCAACTTCCTGTTCAATTTAAATTCAAGCCCAATGAATAAGTATTTTATTTTTAATTTCATTGGGCTGAAAATATTATCCGGCGATTAAAAGGAAGTAGTTTTTCTTTCCTTTTTGTACCACAATAAATTTGTCGTTGATCAGATGTGCGGTATTGAAAACCTGCATAGGATCAGCTATTTTTTCTTTATTTACGGAAACACCTCCGCCCTGTATCAGTTTTTTAGCCTCTCCCTTAGATGGAAAAACAGCAGCCTTTTCTGCAAGTAAGCTTGCCGCATCAATACCGGTACTTAATTCAGATTTTGAAATGTTAAACTGTAGAATGCCCTCGAACATTTCTAACACCTGGCTTTCTGGCAAACTCTTCAAAAATTCTAACGACCCGTTTCCAAACAGAAATTCTGAGGTTTTAATAGCAGTTTCCAAGGCTTCCTCCGAGTGGGTTTTTATGGTGATATCTTCAGCTAAAGCTTTTTGAAGGATACGCAAATGCGGTGCAGCATCATGTTCCTTTTCTAAGGCTTCTATTTCTTCTTTATTTTTAAGGGTAAAAATGCGGATCCATTTTTTCACATCGTCATCTGATGCATTTAACCAGAACTGGTAGAATTTATATGGAGAAGTTTTATCTGGATCCAGCCAAACTGCACCACTTTCGGTTTTACCGAATTTGGTTCCATCTGCCTTTTTAATCAACTGCGTGGTAATGGCATAAGCTGTACCAGCGTCTTTTCTTCTGATCAGCTCCGTACCGGTAACAATATTGCCCCATTGATCAGAACCGCCCATCTGTACCAAACAGTTTTCGTTTTTCCATAAATGATAGAAATCGTAACCCTGAATCAACTGGTAGCAGAATTCGGTGAAAGACAAACCAGAATCACCCTCTAAACGTCTTTTAACACTATCCTTTGCCATCATGTAGTTCACAGTAATGTGTTTACCTACATCCCTGATAAAGGTAAAAAGGTTCATATCCTTAAACCAATCGGCATTATTAACCATTACCGCGCCGTTTCCACCTTCTTCAAATTTTAAGAATTTAGCCAATTGCTTTTTCATCCCTTTCAGGTTATGCTCAATCATTTCAGGTGTCTGAAGATTACGCTCATCAGATTTCCCCGACGGATCGCCTACCATACCAGTGGCACCACCGACCAAAGCAAATGGTTTATGACCAGCGTTTTGAAAATGAATCAGCGTCATGATCTGCGTTAAGTGCCCAACGTGCAACGAATCTGCAGTAGGGTCGAAACCGATATAACCAGAAGTCATACCCTCGTTTAACTTTTCTTCAGTATTCGGCATAATATCATGCAGCATGCCACGCCATCTTAACTCTTCAACAAAATTCGTCATTGTACAAACACTTTAATAATGTGCGTGCAAAGATAAAATTTTAGCTTAGTTTAAAGCAAATTAGTTGGCTTTGTAAATGAGTTATCGCAATTGCGCTGTGCAGCCTTGTATCCTTACCAATATTTTACCATTGGCTCTTTACAACCATATAAGAAAACATTACCTTGCAAGATGAACTTTTTATCCCATTATTATTTCGACCGGACAAATAATGATGCCAATGTGGTAATGGGAACGGTTTTGCCAGATCTGATTAAAAATGCTGCAAAAGAGGCAAATTTATATCCACAGAAAAATGAATTCCTGTTTAAAGGAAATTCTGATGAAGAAAACCTGCTTTTTGGCTGGAAAAGACATTTAGCGGTCGACCTGCTTTTTCATTCCTCTAATTTTTTTCTCGAGAAAACCACCGAACTTAAGCAGCTCATTAAGCCCATTGTAGAAAATACTGCAGTCCGCCCCTCGTTTCTTGCTCATATTGGCTTAGAACTTTTATTGGATCATTTATTGGTAACACATAACCTGGTTCAGGTAAATTATTTTTATGATAAACTCGAAGCGGTAAAAAAAGAATCCTTGAGCGATTTTCTGGAGCACTGTAACCTGAAAGATCCAGAGGTATTTTTCAATTTTCTAGAAAAGTTCATCAGCAGTAAATACCTGTTGAGTTACCAAAAACTCGAAAATATCAGTTATGCCCTTAACAGGATCTGTATGCGTTTGTGGCCAGAAACGTTAAATGAAAAACAGTTGCAGCAGCTGACTTTTGAACTTGGGATTTTTAAAACCGTTCTGGAAAAAGATTACCTGGATATTTTTAAGGAGATTGAGGGGAAGTTAATATAATACGTTTCTTGGATATTAATCAGTTGAGCAATAACAGAAGTTAGACCAGATATGATGAATACTTAATCTTATCGTTCCCAATATTTCATAGCAGAAAGGCTCTATTTTTATACTTCATAAAATTTAAGTTTAGCTTATGTTATAAGTATACCGGACAATAGTTTGATCCCAATGCCAAATATAATTTCACAGATATCATGACAGAATAGTCTTGATTCTTAAAAGGGAATTCCATAAATCATACCTCCATAAAAGATAATTTTCAAATAATAGTCTTTATTAAAAAGATATTTTTAGCATAAATAAATCTTAAATAAAGACGATTTTGTATATTTGTATCATGAAAGAAATAATTAAAGAGATTTTAATTCAAAACCAAGAAAGAACCCTGTCTAAGAATCTTAGATCTCGTAATACTGGCATATCGTTAGATCTTGAAAAAATACAGGCAATTATCGGCCCGCGGCGTGTAGGCAAAACCTCAGCAATGCAACTGACCATTGAGGAGTTAAAAAAAGTTCGCCATATATCACCTCAACAGATTATCTATTTCAATTTTGAAGATGAACGTATACAATTCGAACCCCATCAGCTCGATTTAATTCTACAAGCATGGCAGGAACTCAATCCAGAAACCAAATTGGAAAATGCGTGGTTCTTTTTTGATGAAGTGCAAGCGGCACCAGGTTGGGAGCGATTCGTAAACCGTATTAATGAAACCTTATCAAAAAAAATCTTTTTTACAGGCAGCAACAGTTCTGTACTTCATACAGAGCTGAAATCTGTATTGCGAGGTCGTAGCATAGCAATCGAGTTACTTCCTCTTTCCTTCAAAGAATACTGCGAATTCAGTAATTTTATACCATCAGAGTATGGATTAGCCAAAAGCAAAACAATAGCGTTATTTCATAAGTACTTAGTTAATGGAGGATATCCAGAAACAATTAATCTCCCTTCGCAACAAATAAGTTTGGCCTATTTACAGGAATATTATAATGCAATGTTACTAAGAGACATTATTGAATATAATCATTTGAGTAATTACGCCTATCTAAGAAGCCTTTATCGCCAGGCTGCATCGACAATAGGCAAAACGATAAGCATTCGTCGGTTATATAACCAGCTTAAATCACAGCAGTACAATGTAGGGGTAAATAGTGTTTATGACGCGATGAATATGGCTGAACAAGCTTATCTGTTTAAAAGAATTAGCAGGTTTGATTATTCAGAGAGTAAGCGAGAGAAATCAGACAAAAAAATTTATTGGCTGGATAACGGATTGCTAAATGCAAATACAGCACAGTATACGGGCAATAATGGTTTATTATTAGAAAACCTAGTATATAAAGAGCTTTATCTTAAATTCGGAAATATATATACTAATAATATCTATTACTATGCAGAGGCATCCGGCGAATGTGATTTCATAATCTATCCAGAAGGCGGAACCGCTTTACCCGTACAGGTAAGTTGGACGCTCACTGATCCTGATACAAGGAACAGGGAAATAAAAGGACTGCTTAAAGCTACCACCTACTGTAAAGTTAGCGAAGCTTTGATTATTACGCTCGATGAAGAAGAAGAGTTGACTATAGATGATGTGCATATTCAAATAATTCCAGCTTGGAAATGGATGTTACGGCCATAAAATGAAACTTAACATGCCCCATGACTAAAGGCACAGCAAAAGCGTAAAAAAAATCTTCGGACATAGCCTCGATTGATAAAGATCCTTGGCAATTAACATAACTTCTAATTTGCCGACGATTTTAAGAATGAAAAGTAAATGTATTATATTCTAAATGGGACAAGAAATATCGAAACACAAGACGAAAGAGAATGTGTGACTGCAAATCCTGAATAGTATCCTACTCCAACGGGCTGCCTTCACCCTGTGCCCTTAAAATCTAACAATTCATCTTGTTCGATAAATTAAACAGACCATGAGTCAAGCTAATTCTCCCAGATTTATTTCTTATCATCATTAAAACCAATTCCTCCTTTTTCTATATTTGTCTTATGTCGCAAACTGCAATAAAAGAAGAAATGGACGCCCTAGCGGCCGAACTAAACCAGCATAATTATAATTATTATGTGTTGGCTATGCCTACCATTGGCGATTATGAGTTTGATAAAAAATTAAAGCGCCTCGCTGAGCTCGAAAAAGCAAATCCTGATTTTGCCGATCCAAATTCGCCTACGCAACGTGTTGGTGGCGATATCACTAAGAACTTCATTACCGTAAACCACAAATACCCCATGTTATCGCTGGGGAATACCTATAATGAGCAGGACCTCCGCGATTTTGATGAACGTATCCGTAAAGCAATTGGCGATAATTTTCAATATGTATGTGAGTTAAAATTTGATGGCCTATCTATCAGTCTTACTTACGAAAATGGCAAACTTTTACGTGCAGTTACCCGTGGCGATGGCACCAAAGGTGATGATGTAACCAATAACGTAAAAACCATTCATACCATCCCACACCAGATCAAATCGACTACAGCACCAGAACATTTCGAAATCCGTGGGGAGATCTTTATGCACAAAGCGGCCTTTTTACGCTTAAATGCTGCCCGTGAAGAACTTGGTGAGATCCCTTATGCAAACCCAAGAAATTTTGCTTCGGGCACTATCAAAATGCAGGACAGCAAAGAAGTGGCCAAACGGCCCTTAGATGGTTTTATTTATTTCTTATACACCGATAAAAATGAATTTAAAAATCATTGGGAAAGTTTAAATGCCGTAAAAGATTGGGGTTTCCATGTTTGCGAACATAACCGCCTGGTTTCTAATATCGATGCCGTTCTCGAATTTATTCACCACTGGGAAAATGAACGTTTTAAATTAAGTTATGATATTGACGGAATTGTTATTAAAGTAAACAGTTATGCACAACAGCAAGAATTGGGTTTTACCTCCAAATCTCCACGTTGGGCCATTTCATACAAATACAAAGCTACCGAAGTTGAAACTGTTTTAGAAAAAGTAACCTATCAGGTAGGCAGAACAGGTGCAGTTACTCCGGTTGCCAATTTAAAACCTGTTTTATTGGCCGGCACAACGGTTAAACGCGCTACATTACACAATGCGAACGAAATAGATCGTTTAGATTTACATGAAGGCGATACCGTTTATGTAGAAAAAGGTGGTGAGATTATTCCAAAAATTATTAAGGTAAATTTAGATAAGCGATTGCCTGGTGCTACAAAGGTTCAATATTTACACAACTGCCCCGAATGTGGAACAGAATTAATCAGGAGAGAAGGAGAAGCAGTTCATTATTGCCTTAACGATGAGGGTTGCCCGCCGCAGATTGTTGGAAAAATTCAGCATTTCATTTCACGCAAGGCCATGAACATTGATGGGCTCGGTGATGAAACTATTGAAACCTTTTATAAGCATGGCCTTGTAAGGCACATCAGCGATTTATATACCCTGTACCAAAAATCGGATCAACTGAAAACCTTAGACCGTTTCGGAGAACGATCGATCGAGAACATGCTTGCAGGAATTGAAAAGTCGAAAGAAATGCCTTTCGAGAAAGTGCTTTTTGGCTTGGGTATCCGATATGTTGGTGAAACAGTTGCAAAGAAAACTGCCGCTGGCGTAAAGAATATCGACAACCTTTCTAAAGCTACTGTAGAGGAATTAATTGCCATTGACGAGATCGGCCAGCGAATTGCAGAGAGTATTGTTGAGTATTTTGGAAAATCTGAGCATTTACAGCAGGTAGAATTATTAAAATTGGCCGGATTACAGTTTGAAATTGAAGAAAAAGTAATTACGCTTGATAGTGATAGACTTATTGGAAAAACATTCGTAATTTCGGGCGTTTTTGAAAAATTTAGTCGCGATGAACTAAAAGACATGATTGAGGCTAATGGAGGCAAGATGCTGAGCGGTATTTCGGGCAAATTGAATTACCTGGTAGCAGGCGACAATATGGGTCCATCGAAATTAGAAAAAGCGAATAAACTAAACGTTCCGATCATCAGCGATGTCGAACTTTTAGAGATGGTAAATGGTTAGTTAACCACAAAGACACTAAGAATGCAAAGTTAATTGATTAAAAGCAATAACCTATTTAAAACTTTCCAATTGTAGGTTAGGATTACTTATTAATTTTAATGAGGCAAAAATAAAAGATGGAATAAAAAAGAGTTATAAATGGCTATTTATAACCTAAAAATAAAAGCCTTGGTGCCCTTTGTGGCTTCGTGGTAAAAACAAAAAAGTAAATTATATAATGAACAAATTTCAGGGTATTGGTGTAGCATTGGTCACACCTTTCAACACAGATGGATCAGTTGATTATAACGGCTTAAAAAACCTGATTAATCATTTGATAGACGGAGGGATAGATTACCTCGTTTCTTTAGGTACAACCGGCGAAACCGCTACAATGACCAAGGACGAGAAGAAGAAGGTGTGGGCCTATACTGCTGAAATTAATAACAATAGATTACCGCTAGTTGCCGGCATAGGTGGCAATAACACTTTGGCCGTTGCCGAAGACATTAAATCTTTCGATACTAACGGATACAGTGCCATTTTATCGGTTAGTCCATATTACAATAAACCTACGCAGGAAGGAATTTATCAGCACTATAAATACTTAGCAGAAATCTCTCCTTTAGATTTGATTTTGTACAACGTACCTGGCCGTACCGGAAGCAACATGAGCCCGGAAACTACCTGCAGACTTGCGTATGATTTTAAAAACATCGTCGCGACCAAAGAAGCTTCAGGAAGTTTTGATCAGTTTAACCAGATAATGAGAGATAAACCTGCAGATTTTCTTTTAATCTCTGGTGACGACCCGGTTACTTTGCCGATGGTCGCTTTAGGTGCTGCAGGGATTATTTCAGTAATTGGAAATGCTTTACCTAAGCAATTTTCTGATATGGTGAAACTTTGTTTAGCTGGCGATTATAAAGCGGCTCTGCCTGCTCATTTAAGCTTAATAGAGTTTACGCGTTTGGCTTTTGCAGAGGGCAATCCGGCAGGAATAAAAGCGGCATTAAAACATTTAGGTGTTTGTGGCGATACCGTAAGGTTGCCATTGGTTAAAGCTTCTGTATCGTTGGAGAAATCGATTATTGCAGAAATAGAAAAACTGAGTGAGGTGGCTTAAACGCTACCCTCATTAATATTTTTTTTAGAACAGATTGTTTGATTTTGCTGAAAAGTAAATGAAGACAATCTGTTTTTTTGTGTGTAAATAAAAAATTATGCAAATAAACCAACTGACAATCAACACATTAAAACAAACTTCAAAAACTATAATCCGACAAAAGTTTCAGGCGTATTAAAGGCATCATTATTGAATTGGCTTCGATACACACAAATTAAACACACAATGAAAAATGTATGATGTATTGCCATGTTGGCCGCAATGGTCAGTGGCTGCGCCTTACGCTCTAAGCGGAGTAGTGAATCATCCAGTATCCATGTTGGAATGAACGAAAATGATTTTAAGGATTCCCGTCGCCGGGCCACTTTAGTTTATCTCGCTAAAGATTCAACAATCTATGAAGATCTTAAAGGTTCGGGAGAAAGACTAACGTTTTCTGATTTCTATTATTTTGCACAAAAAAAACTATACAAATTTGAGCAAAAAACACATTACTTCAATAACACGACCGTGAAAATAGAAGAATCAAAAGCTAATCAGAAATAAGGGAGATACCATGAAAAAATTAGTATTAATTGCCCTGATGGCGGTAATGGCCATGGGCTGCAAGAGCAGGTCGTATATTGAATCTTCAACAGCAATTGGGATGCCCGAAAGTGATTTTAAAAAAGCTAATCGTTCTGCAGAACTGATGTTGGCCAATGATGATGGAACAAGTATTTATCGCATTATTACCACAACGTTTATCCCAAACCAGAACCTTTTACTTTCTTCTATTTCTATCAGGGTAAGCTAACACGCCTTGTGAGGTCAGACCGTTTAGATGGCTATGAATTTATCCGTTAATTATTAAAAGGGGGTGTCCGAAAAGCCCCCCTTTTCAATGCCTTAACAGCAACAAATTCAAGGCTCAAATTAAACCAATTGGTGAGCCAAAATAGTTAACAATTTCATTATCGATAACAACTGGTACCGTTATCTTAAAAATCCTTCACCAACTGTTGTAACGTCTTCCGCGGCATTTGATAGAATAACTATCCCAATCTTTCTGTCTACATCAAAGCCAACGAAAGACCTGAATCCGCCGGTTCCGCCCGAATGATGCCAATAGGAATTCGGGCCACTCTTAGTAATTCTCCAGCCAAGCCCCATACTTTGATTCCTCCCCTCAAAAGTAGACTTATGACTTAACGCGATTGCCGTTTTCAAAGGGCCTTTCATCTCCATTTGCGCACGGGTATATTTAACCATATCATCCAATGTGGAGCGAATTGCGCCCGAGCCTTTTAGTGATGCCAGGTTCCATGGCGCTGTTGTTTCACCAGTTTCATTATAACCTTGTGCAAAGTTTTTTTCATCAGCCTCTATTAGTGTAACCCTGGTTTTTCTCATGCCCAAAGGATCACATATCCGGCTTACAATCAACTGTTCAAAGCTGTTTCCATACTTACGTTCGAATATAGTACCCAGTACACCCGCTCCGTAATTGGAGTAGGAGAACACTGTTCCGGGCATAACGGCAGGCTTATAACGTTTCAAAAAACTGTAGAGCGAATCAGGTAAGTAATGCTTGTACGGATCTTTGGGATCAATTTTACCCTTAAAAATATTACTGGGCAATCTTGGAAAACCAGAAGTATGGTTGGCCAAATGTAGTAAAGTGACTGGCTTGCCTTGAAAACTCAGTTCCGGGATCGAATCTGGCAGATAAAGATTGATTGGGTCTGCGAGTTTCATCCTGCCAGCTACTACCTCTTCAGCAAGAAGTAATGCATTAAAAGTTTTTGTCACCGAGCCAATCTCAAATATGGTGTTTGCAGCGTCGGGCAGTTGATCTGCCGTTTTTTTAACCGAACCATAACTGTATTTACGTAATTGTCCATTATGGATAAATGCCAGCTCCAGGCCGCAGGTATTTCCTTTTTGTATATAAGGTCTCACCATTCGCTCTACCCAGCGGTCCAAGGAATCTTTAAGCGGATTATTACTGGCTGCCCGAAAAGATTTTCCAGCAATCACTACAGGAACAGTTGCAAAATTTAACCTACCGATTTTGCCTTGCTCATCAAGCTTAAGCGAAAATATCTGTCGGGAGTTTTCAAATACCGCCTGGTAATCAACTCCGGTTTCATTTTCATCCTTAAATTCGTAACTCGTCCAATCTCCCACTTTAGCATGAAACCTGCTCATACCAAGGGCAAATTGTTCGCCAGTCATCTTCTTCTGAAATTCCGCTGATGTAAGGGAATATATTTGATCAGGCTGATTCGCATTAAAGTTCATCTGCACTTTTGCGGCGATGGATTCATAAGATTGTCTTTTGTGCTGTGCATATGCGAGGTTTACACTGAACAAAGTAATGCAAAGGCTAAGCCTAAAGATGGATAGTTTATGCATAGGGTTACATTAATTTTTCATCAAAATAAATGTAAGTTCGATTTAAAAAAAGGTGGTTTGTTACAGCGTTTGCGAATAATGCCAAAAAGCAAATGTCGTTTTCTCACTGGCTGAGATAGCCAATAGCTTAATAAAACTCGTAATAAAAATGAAAAACTCCAACTTTGACATAAACGAAAGAGGATGCATTTTTGTACACCCTCTTTGGTTTAGATAGCTTTGCTAAGCTATCAATTTATTTCTTCTTTCCATTAGCAGATTATCCTGCCAAACGCCTTTGGCCTTCCCTATTTTTTCGCGATAACCCACTACCCTAAACCCTGCTCTTTCATAGATTTTCAATATGGCCGGATTTTGCAAAAATATCCCGGCCTGAAGCATCCAAATACCTCTCTTTTCACTTTCTTTAACTAGGGCATCTAACAATAAAGAACCTATCCCCTGGCCTTTATAACCATGTTTAACATACACTTCTGTCTCACCCACCCTCCCAATATCGTAATTCGCCGAAACTGGCAAAAGCGCGCTCCAGCCTATAATTTCTTTACCTTTGCAGGCCACAAACCTACAGTCTTTAAGGTGTGATAAATCCCAGTTTTCCCAGGAAATATCAGGGGTCCTAAAACTCGCAGTACCAGTATCGATTCCTTCCTGATAAATGGTACTAACCTCACTCCAGTCTGCTGCACGCATCATTCTTATCATAGTTTTAATCAATTTTGGCCAATATCAGCCTATAAATAGTTTACGTTTGTTGCACGAAATTAGCCAAACATGCACCTTATAGCGCAGAATACAGAAGCAAGTTTGTCCTGTATTATAAATCAACACAACTACACAATAAAAAGTACCGTAAAAGTGCCTTTCTGTAACAGAAAGGTTAAGCTAACGTTTCTTGATTTAGAGTTTTCGAATATTCTATAGGACTCATTCCTACCAGTTTTTTAAAGGCGTTATAAAAGGCGCTCCGGGAAGAAAAACCCGCGCTGTAGGCGAGTGCCTCTAGCGTAAAGTTCTGCAAGATATCAGGGTTCCGGATGCTTCCTTTAATCCAATTTACCCGATACTGATTGATATAATCAATAAAGCTTTTATTGAAATAACTGTTTAAGACAATAGAAAGTTTATGACTGCTTAAACCGATCTCTTTAGCAAGAGATTGGAGCCTGACATCTTTATGCCTGAATGATTGATGTTTATTGATATGCGATTCTAATTTTTGTCCCCACTCTTCCAATTCCTTATTTTTGTCTTTCTCTGAAAAATTTTTCCTGATGGATAAAAGTGTAGATGCCTTAACATTTAACAAAGAAGCTACCAGCTCTAATGGCAAGCGGTCTAAATAGCCTGGATTCGTTTTGGCAAAATACAGATACCTTTCTTTGGCATTTCCTACCCGTATAATGTGCGCTCTTTGCTGCGCATCTTTATAATATTTTTCTAAAACAACCCTGAAAATATAATTCAGTTCGAAATGATGCGAAAAAAGACGATTGAGTTCATCATTATGCATGGCCAGCAAATGGGTATCTTCAACGGCCACTACATACTCTTGTGAATAGCCGGATCCATGAAGCCCTGATATAGAACTAACAAAATCATTTTCAACAGAAATATACGTGGTAATTTTTTGTTTATTATGAGTAGTGCAGCCCATTAAGGCTCCTTTAACAAGGAAATAGATGTACTCACACACTTCGTTTTCATTGAACAATATCTGGTCTTTTTTAATCCTGAGTGTTAAAAGATGTTTCTCAAATTCTTCTTTCAATTTAGCATCTACAGCATGTATGCTACTGAGCACATGCAGTACATAACCCACTTCTTCACTTTCTGCTTTATTATATTGCAAATGTTTTGGCACCTTACCCTGTTAATAATGTTAACACTTCATACCCCAATTGATATGCCCGGGATTCTATTAACTTACCTTAACACCAAGCTTCAAATAAATAGTAAAATCGAAGTTTCAGCTTAATGTTTGCAACCCAAATAGACTATCCGGCAAATAAAAAGAAAGCTAACGAAACTTAAGCAACGAAAGATAATTGTCTTATATATTTTACAGTAGAGGAAAATATTCAATAAAAGATAAAGGCAAAACCTATGCATAAAAAAAGCCTCAGAAGATTTCTGAGGCTTTTCATTATAATATTTTTGATCGCTTAAGCTTTGTTTTTAGTTTCCTGAACTTCTAAACGGATGGCCTGAGCTAAATTTTTCAAATCCTGCATACCTTTACGTATACGGGTCCCAGCTGCGCTGTTACCTTTGTTATAAAATTTGTCTGCATCAGCTTCTAAAGCCGCCACTAAACTTTTAACTTCTTCGAATTTTTTCATTTTTAATTACTCCTATGGTTCTTTAAGGTTTTAGTTTTTAATTATCTTACTCTAATTTAAAGTGTTTGATGAAATAAAAAAATTTTTAGAACAATAAAAAATAGCCTTCTACGGTGTTTTTTTCCACATTCTATGCTTTTATAAACATATTTTCTACAAAAAAACCACACCAAGTAACTGAAATACAGATTTTTACAAAAACGACTTCAACCAAAAAAGCCCTTTAAACGTATTTAAAGGGCTTTGTAAAATTTTCATTGATCTTAAACGGTAGCGAAAAGATTCTCTTTATAATATCCGTTTTCTAATTTTTCAGCCACTTCGCTAAAGGCATCTAAAGTACGCTGTACATCTTCTAGTGTATGAACAGCTGTAGGAATTAAACGAAGTTCGATCATGCCTTTTGGAATTACCGGATAAACTACGATAGAGCAAAAGATGCTATAGTTCTCGCGTAAATCGTAAGTAATTGCAGTGGCATCAGAAAGTTCACCTTTTAAGAAAACCGGTGTAACTACTGAATCGGTAACACCTAAATCGAATCCTCGTTCGCGTAATCCTTTTTGCAGGGTCATTGCAATTTCCCAAAGTTTATCTTTTAATTCAGGTTGGCTTTTTAGCAGTTCCAAGCGTTTTAACAAGCCGATTACCATTGGCATTGGTAATGCCTTAGCAAAAGTCTGAGAACGCATGTTGTACCTTAAGAAATTGGTAATCTGCTCTGTTGAAGCAACAAAAGCACCAATACCCGCCATTGATTTGGCGAAGGTTCCAAAATAAACATCAATTCCATCGATACAGTCTTGAGCTTCGTGTGTGCCCGCACCGGTTTTACCCATTGTACCGAAACCATGTGCATCATCAACCAGGATACGGAAGTTGAAATCTTTTTTAAGATCAACAATTTCCTTCAATTTACCCTGAGCACCGCTCATTCCAAAAACACCTTCGGTAATTAAAAGAATACCACCACCTGTTTCTTCAACCAGCTTGGTAGCACGCTCTAACTGCTTACGGGCACTTTCAATATCATTATGTTTGTAAACAAATCGTTTACCCATGTGCAAGCGCAATCCATCTACAATACAGGCATGCGATTCTGCATCATACACCACAACATCGTTCCTGTCAACCAAAGTATCGATAATAGATACCATACCCTGATAGCCGTAGTTTAATAAAAATGCATCTGGTTTGCCTACAAATTCTGCAAGTTCTTGCTCCAGCTGTTCATGATAGTTTGAGTTACCGCTCATCATACGGGCACCCATAGGGTAAGCCATACCATATTTTGCAGCAGCTTCTTCATCTGCCTTTCTAACTTCCGGGTGATTGGCTAAGCCTAAGTAGTTGTTTAAGCTCCAAACCAAATGCTCTTTTCCACGAAACTGCATATGAGGTGCAATTTCTCCCTCTAATTTTGGAAATGAGAAATACCCATGAGACCATTTCTGGTGTTGCCCAAGTGGCCCCATGTGCTTTGCTATCTTATCAAATATATCCAATGTATTATGTGTTTTTTTATAATAAAATTTTGCGAATTTAAGCTTTATTCGTCTTAAAATCAACCTAACGATCTTTTAGGTGTTAATTAAGATTTTTTAACACTCCAATTTTATGCCAAAAAAGCCCCGATTTAACTTCGGGGCTTTAAAATTATATTTTGTTTGTTTTAATCAACGTTATCGTGCAAGAAAGAATTGTTAGGTCTGATCTCAGTACCACCATCTTGATCGTTGCTTAAAGTAAACCTGCTCACCTGCGATTCAGAAGAGTGCTGAACTTGTTGCAACTGCATTTGCTTGCGTTTATAAGCAGGTTCGTTTTCCAGCTCCTGTAAACCATTGGTTGTGCGCAGTTTCATGCTTAAATCTTTTAAACGTAAAATACGTTCTTTAGATTTTTTCAATTGCTCCTCCATCGATTCATCACTTTTGTCATCATCCAAACCTACAATCGGCATTTCGATCTCTGGTTCAGGTTCAGGCATTGGCGGAACTTGGGCAGCTGGTGTTTCGAACACAAAATTAGTTTCAGCTAATTTTACTTCAAACTCAAAACCAGTTTCCTGTGCTTCTTCTACCTGAGGTTCTTCCTCCATCAAAGTATGGCGAACCACATTATTCTCTGGCTCCTGAACTTTTTGAGGTTCCGATTTATTGAACATACCACCAAAAAGATCTGCCTGCGAAACTTCTTCCTTCGTTTTTAAAACAGGCTCGTAAGACGGCGTTGTTTTAGGCTGAATGAAAGAGTTTACTGGTTCAACGGGACGAACTAGCGGCGCTTCTTCAGGTGTTAAAAGTGATATTTTCTTTTTATTTTTTTCTTCGTTTACGCGTTCTTCTGATGTTTGGAAACCTGTAGCAATAATGGTTACTGAAAGTTTATCACTTAAAGATTCGTCGGTACAGTTACCCCAGATCAAATCAGCCGATAAACCAGCTTTCTCCTGAATGTAATCGGTAATGATCGATACCTCATCCATGGTTACTTCACGCAGGCCAGAACTGATATTCAATAAAATATAACGGGCACCTTCGATTTCATTATCTTTTAACAATGGAGAAGCCAAAGCGCCTTCAACAGCCTGTAATGCACGGTCTTCGCCCTCAGCGGCAAAACTACCCATAATGGCTACGCCACTATCTTTCATTACAGTACGCACATCCTTAAAATCCACGTTGATATAACCTGGAACTGTGATGATCTCTGCGATACCTTTTGCAGCCGTGGTTAAAATATCGTCGGCCTGGCCAAAGGCAGAGCCTAAGGTTAAGTTTCCGAAGATTTCACGCAGACGATCGTTAGAGATGACTAAGTAAGAATCTACGTATTTTTTCAGCTCTTCCATTCCTTCATCTGCCTGCAGTCTACGTCTTTTTCCTTCGAAAGAAAACGGTGTAGTAATGATGGCAACAGTTAAAATATCAAGTTCTTTAGCTGCTTTCGCAATGATTGGAGAAGCTCCTGTTCCGGTACCACCACCCATTCCTGCTGTAATAAAGAGCATTTTGGTTGTACTGCCTAACATTGCCTTAATATCATCTATATTCTCTATAGCTGAGTTTTTGCCAACCTCAGGGATAGAACCAGCCCCCATTCCTTCGGTTAAGCTAGCACCTAATTGTACCTTGTTAGGTATTGGGCTAGATTCCAAAGCCTGGGCATCTGTATTACAAATAATAAAATCCACACCAGTAATACCAGACAGGTACATATGGTTCACTGCGTTGCCGCCACCGCCTCCAACACCAATTACTTTGATGATTGAAGACTTATCTTTTAACATTTCGAACTGCATATCTTTATGAATCAGTTGTTTAAAAATTTTTAAATTCTGTTCATTACTCAATGTAATATTAACACTTTTTCAACAGACGTTTTCCACAACTGTTGATAATGTGGAAAACTCATCTTTTGTGGAAAAATAATTAACTTTTTAAGTAATCTTCATCGCTTACATTCATGTCATCCTGAATGAAAGTTCTTGTTTTTGCCAGTAATTTATCAAACAAACCTGGTCCGCGTTTCTCTTTTTCTTTTGCTGTTTTTGGTTTTTCTACAAAAACGCCAGGCTGTTTCATTTCTTCAATTAACTCTTCTGCTTTCTGGATTCCTTTGATCAGCAAACCTACACTGGTTGCATACATCGGGCTTTTCAGGTCATCATAAATGGTTTTAGGCATATCTTCATATTTAGATAAATGCTCGTTGGGGTAACCAATACGACAATCTAAACCTGTTACATATTCAACTGCCTGAGATAAGTGTTTTAATAGAGCACCACCACCGGTAATTACAATACCACCGATCAGTTTTTTCTCATACCCGGAAGATTTGATCTCGTAATATACGTGCTCAATAATTTCTTCCATACGTGCCTGAATAACGTAAGCCAGGTTTTTAACCGAAATTTCTTTTGGTTCGCGGCCACGTAAACCCGGAACACAAATAATTTCGTTTTCTTTATTCTCTTCAGCCAATGCAGAACCAAAACGCGTTTTTAATAACTCAGCCTGGTTACGCATTACCGAGCAGCCCTCTCTGATATCTTCGGTAACACTATTGCCACCAAAAGGGATAACTGCCGTGTGACGGATAATACCTTCGTGGAAAATGGCAATATCCGTAGTACCACCACCGATATCAACCAATGCAATACCGGCTTCTTTTTCTTCCTCGCTCAACACCGATTCAGAAGAAGCCAATGGCTCAAGAATTAAATCCTGAGTTTGCAGACCTGCATTGTTTACACATTTGATGATATTTTTTACGGCCGTAACCTGACCAGAAATGATATGGAAGTTAGCTTCAAGGCGAACCCCTGCCATACCGATCGGATCCTTAATTCCCGGCTCGTTATCGATGGTAAATTCCTGTGGCAATACATGGATGATTTCCTCACCCGGCGGCATTACCAGTTTAAACATATCATCAATCAACTTATCGATATCTTTTTTACCGATTTCGTTGTTTAATTCTCTTCTTGTTAAAATTCCTCTGTGCTGCAAGCTCTTAATGTGCTGACCAGCAATGCCCACATTTACCACCTGTATCTCTACATTGGATTGTCCGCTTGCTACTTCAACTGCTTGAGCAATACCCTGCACGGTTTTTTGAATGTTAGAAACCACTCCACGTGTCACACCCGCCGATTCTGCCTTGCCTATTCCTAAGATTTCTATCTTACCGTGTTGTGTTCTACGACCAACGATAACACAAATTTTTGTAGTACCGATATCCAATCCTACTACGATGGGCGACTGACTGGTAAATTTTGCCTTGTCCATATTCGTTAATTTTGCTGAGTTTTATACTGTTTTTCCAGGGCCCTGATTTCTTTCTCTCTTGCTTCTTTCTCTTTCTTCAGTTGGGCCTCAGATTTTGCCGGCTTTGGCTGTGTTGTTACCGTTTGCTTCGGTTTCTCTTTTTTATCCGCAGGTTTCGTTTCCTTTGGTTTTGTAGTTGGCTTAACCGCCGGCTTTTTTACTTCTGTTTTAACTGGCGTTGTTTTTTTAGGCTCTACCTTTTTAGGTTCAGTTTTTTTTACTTCAACCTTTTTTGATTCAGCCTTCTTAGCCTCTACTTTTTTAGCTTTGGGCTTTTTGGGCGCTTCTCTTTTAGGCGTTTCCTTTTCGGCTTCCTCTGCCTCAGGGCGATCATCCATTGCGGCAACAATTGTGCTGTTGATCAGTGAATCGGTTACGTTTCGCTGTATCCTCAAACTATCTGCTGCAGAAATTGTTTTTGCTTTTTTCCCTAATTCCGTCGAATCTCTTTTTTCGCAAACAATCTGGTTGGTATATTTAATATTGATGGTTTTATAAGTATCCCAACCTACCTGTGGCATTGCTTTTTTATAGAACAGCAACAGGTTCTTCATTTTCTTTTCAAGCGAATCGGCATTACCCAAAACAATACGCTGATTACCTACCCTTGGGATCAGTTCGATGTCGTTTTTCTGATCAACCACAATCTGTTCTATCTGAGCATCCCAAAGGGTATCCTTTTTAATGTACTGTGCAGTTTTATATAAATCTCTTGCCAATTGCGTGTGCAGAGTATCGACTCTGCTCCCAAAAACCTCTGTAATATGCCCTGTTGCCACCAGCACATTGGCAGTGAAGTTTGATGAAATTGGCATTTTCAGTCCATCATTATCAATATAAAAATCCTGCCCGTTCCCGTTCAATATACGAAGGATGGGCTGACGCTGTTTTACTTCAATGTGCAATATCCCATCCATATCTACATATACCTTTGCAAAGCCGATGTAAGGGTTAGACTGCAGTTTTTTCTCGATCTTATGAATATTGATATTCTCGAGGTTACGACCTAAAAGAACACCTTGATCTTCTTTTAAAATGGCATCGATTTCTTCGCGCTCAATAAAGTTATCAGCCCCGGGAATCAGGACCTTAACATCTGTACATTTAACCGTCTGCTTTTTCACATTGATAAAACTCAAAAGCACCACCACCCCTACCAGGCTGATCAGCCAGGCAAAGCCGGTAAAAATTGCGTTCCAGTTTATCCTTTTAAGCATTGTTTAAAGTATTTTTAAGGGGTTCGATAATCGTGTCAATATCTCCCGCACCCACTGTTAAAATTAATTCGGGTTTTGTGTCCTTAACATGCTGAACCACAAAATCTTTTCCACATATTTTTTTATCTGCCAAAGTGATTTTATCCAATAAAAACTGTGCATTTATCCCTTCAAGCGGCAATTCTCTTGCGGGATAAATTTCCAACAGCATCAGCTCGTCAGCCGTGCTTAAAACTTTTGCAAATTCATCAGCAAAATCCCTTGTCCGTGTGAAGAGATGCGGCTGAAAAATCACCGTTAGCTTTTTATCTGGATACAACTGCCTTACTGCATCAAAACAAGCCCTCAGTTCTTCAGGATGATGCGCATAATCATCAATATAAATCTGATTGCCATTATTCACAATATATTCGAAGCGGCGTTTGACACCCTTAAAATTGGCAACCGCTTGTTTTACCTTTTCTGCATCGATACCCAATTGCAGAGCAATGGCAATGGCAACCGTTGTATTTTCGACATTGTGCTTACCAGGAAGCATTAAACTAATATCTTTGATACTTTGTGTACTATCGGTATAATCGAAAACAAATTTTGCCCCTTCTACCCTTAAATTCTCTGCCTTTGCAGTTGCCGTTGAACTTGCTGCATAACTGATGCTTTTTTCCAGCGGTAGTCCTTCGTGCGCATAAAGCACGCCTTCTGCTTTAAGTTGGCCGGCAAACAAACGGAAAGATTCTTCGAGATGACTTTTATCTCCGTAAATATCCAAATGATCGGCATCCATTGAGGTCACCACAGCCACATCCGGGTGCAAGGTTAGGAAAGAACGGTCGTATTCATCGGCCTCTACCACTACAACATTGTTCTTACCGAAAAGTACATTACTGTTATAGTTACTGGTTATCCCACCTAAAAAAGCGGTACAATCGTAGCCGGTATCTTTTAAAATATGCGCAACTATAGATGATGTTGTGGTTTTGCCATGTGTACCCGCAACTGCGATACAGAACATTCCTTTACTGATGATTCCTAAAACCTCAGAACGTTTTTTAAGTGCAAAACCTTTATTTATAAAATGGTTTAAAATTTTAGCATCTTTTGGAATCGCCGGAGTGTACACCACAAGGGTATCATCATGATCATCCAAAAATGCACAGGGCAGCGAAGAGGCTTCATCAATATACGTAATGAGAATGCCTTCCTGCTCTAAGGTTTCGGTCAGCTTAGTCCTGGTTTTATCATAACCACAAACTACTTGTCCGCGTTTAGCAAAATAACGGGCAAGCGCACTCATGCCGATACCACCGATACCTACAAAGAAAACCCTATTTATTTTACTTAGTTCCATTTTTATTAGATTTGAGATGGGAGATATGAGATACTAGACAAATGGCCTAATCTCAAATCACACATCTAGTTTCTCATATCTTTATTTAATTAATTTCAGTACTTCGTTCGCTATAATTTCGTCTGCCGCTGGCAATGCCATTTCACCTATGTTTTCTGAAAGTTTTTCACACTGTTCTTTGTTATTTAATAACGCCAGTGCTTCTTTAACCAAAGTATCTTCTGCAGAGCGGTCGTTAATTAATATTGCTGCTCCATTTTTAACCAGGGCCATCGCATTTTTGGTTTGATGATCTTCTGCAACATTTGGCGAAGGCACCAATATCACTGGTTTTTTAATCAAACAAAGTTCTGCTATGGTTCCAGCTCCTGCCCGGCTCACAATTACATCTGCTGCTGCATAAGCGAGGTCCATTTTATTTAAAAACTCAAGGATGCGAACATTGGGATGATATGCTAGACCCAATCTTTCCATAATCCCTTTGTAGTAATATTTACCTGTTTGCCAGATCACCTGCACATCTTGAGCAAGGATATCGGGTAAATGTTTTTCAATCGCTTTATTCAGTGTGCCTGCGCCTAAACTTCCACCGGTAACCATAATGGTCTTTTTCAATGGATCGAGCTTTAACAGTTCGGCACCCTGAAAATGTTTTCCTTTAACATCAACCACTTCCTGGCGGACAGGATTTCCTGTTTTCAATATCCTGTCCGCTGGAAAAAACTGATCCATATCATCAAAGGCAACACAGATTTTTGAAGCCTTTTTACCTAACCATTTATTGGTTATTCCGGCATAAGAATTCTGTTCCTGGATGAGGTAAGGAATTCCTTTCAACGAAGCTGCATACAATAGTGGGCCTGAGGCATAACCACCAACACCTACTACGGCATCGGGCTTAAAATCATTGATAATCTGCATGGCTTTGCGCACACTACCGATTACCTTGAACGGGAGCGCGAGATTTTTAATAATCGAGCCCCGTTGCATCCCACTAATATTTAACCCTATAATTTTATACCCGGCTGCAGGAACTTTTTCCATTTCCATGCGGCCTATTGCACCCACAAACAAAATCTCACAGGTTGGCGCCGTGCGTTTTAGCGCATTGGCTATGGCCACGGCGGGAAAAATATGCCCGCCGGTGCCGCCACCTGATATGATAATTTTTGGGGAATTATTCATTTTAATTATTATTTAACCGCAAAGAGCGCTAAGCTTTCTATTATTATTCTAATTGAGTTATTTGTTAGATCTCCACGCCTCTAACCTGTTAAGCTATTGCTGGTATTTCACCAATTATTATTTTATTTTTTACTTTCTCTTTTTCTTCTTTTGTTAACGCATTTGCATTTTCTTCTACATCTCGGCTTACGCTGAGTATAATCCCGAAGGCCACACTGGTAAAGATCATTGATGTACCGCCCATACTGACCAATGGAAGCGGAACCCCCGTTACCGGGCCCAACCCTACCGCTACTGCCATGTTTGCAAAGGCCTGTATGGTCAGACTGAAACTCAGTCCGGCCGCCAGGAGCGCACCGAAGGCTTTGGGTGCCCGGGTTACGATCTTGATACATCGGTATAAAAGCACCAGGTATAGTATCATGATTACAATTCCTCCCACAGTTCCCCATTCTTCAATAATAATGGCGAAAATAAAATCAGAATACGGATGTGGTAGGAAATTGCGTTGTGTACTATTACCTGGTCCTTTACCAAAAACACCACCAGTAGCCAAGGCAATTTTTGCCTGATCTGCCTGGAAAGTTTTATCTGAATGCTGCATCTCGGGATGTATAAAAGTATTGATACGCGACATGTATGTTTTTCTTCTTGGCCCCAAAAAGAAAACAAACAATAGCAGTACGAAACCGCCTGCACAAACAATCGCGATCTGTTTAATACTGATCCTACCGATAATTAACAGCAAAATACTTACACCAAACAGCATTAATGCTGTAGATAGGTTGGCCAATGCGATTAAAACAAACACCACACAAACCGAGCCCATAATTGGTATAAATGATTCTTTAACATTTTTAATATTTTCTTGCTTTTTGGTCAGCATCCGAGCCAAAAAGGTAATCAATGCCAGTTTAGCCAGATCGGAAGTCTGAAACGTCAATCCAATTACTGGTATTTTAACCCATCTTGATGCATCGTTCAAATTCGTTCCGAATATTAGCGTATAGAACAGCAACGGAATGGTAACGATCATCAATACCTTCGAAATACCCGCATAATAACGGTAATCGAGCAGGTGGGCAATATAGATCATCCCGATACCCATCAGCACAAAAATTAAGTGTTTGGTAAGTAAAAGCTTTTCTACAGCCTCTCCTTTTTTATATGCCAAGGTACCCGTTGCACTATACACCGCCATAACTGAGATAAGCGAAAGCAGGATGATGATCAACCAGATCCATCTATCGCCTTTTGTTTTATTAAGTAGTGCTTGGAACATATATTGTACCTCCTATTATAATTCTCTAACTGCCGCTTTAAACTGGTTACCGCGGTCTTCGTAATTTTTGAACAGATCGAAACTTGCACAAGCTGGCGATAACAAAACCGCATCGCCACGTTTAGCCAAATGGAAAGCAATCTGCGCGGCTTCATCAGCCGAAAAAGTATTTACAATTACGTCTACATCATCCTCGAAAGCATCGTGGATACGTTTGTTATCCTTACCCAAACAAACGATAGCCTTAACCTTACTTTTAACCAGATCTTTAAGCATGTTGTAATCGTTTCCTTTATCAACACCGCCCATAATCAGCACTACATCGCTGGTCATACTCTCTAAAGCATACCAGGTAGAGTTCACATTGGTGGCTTTACTGTCGTTGATAAAATCGATCCCCGAAATTTTGGCCACATGCTCTAACCTGTGCTCAATATTTTTGAAATTGCCCATGCTTTCGCGGATGGTCTCATTTCTTAATTCTAAAACTTTAGACACAATGCCTGAGGCCATAGAATTATAAATGTTGTGCTTGCCCTGTAAGGCTAAATCTGAAATAGACATGGTTAGTTGGTTATTTGGTTTTGTAAGGATATGTATAGTAGTTTCTTCTAAATAAGCACCCAGTTCTACTTTTTTAGTAATTGAAAAGGGAAAGGCTTTCGCCACAGGCTTAATCAGCGCGATGGCTTTTAGGCTCTCTTCGTCATCTGCACAATAAATGAAAACATCTTCTGCAGTCTGGTTTTGAACAATCCGCATTTTAGATGCAGCATAATTCTCCAGTTTATAATCGTAACGGTCTAAATGATCTGGAGTGATATTGAGTAAAACAGCGATATCCGCTTTAAACGCAAACATATCATCAAGCATGAAACTTGAGATTTCCAGTACATAATATTCGTAATCGTGTGTAGCCACCTGTGCTGCAAAACTCTGCCCAATGTTACCAGCCAGCCCAACGTTTAACCCGGCATTTTTTAGGATGTGATAGGTTAATAAACTCGTAGTCGACTTACCGTTTGAGCCTGTAATACAGATTGTTTTCGCAGAAGTATATCTTTTGGCGAATTCTATTTCCGAAACCACCGAAATCCCTCTTTCTACCAATTTTTTGATGATCGGTGCTGTAGGCGGAATACCCGGACTTTTAATTACTTCTGTTGCATTTAAGATCAGCTCTTCGGTATGTTTTTCAGATTCGAACGGAATGGAAAGTTTTGCTAATGCAGCGCTGTATTTATCGGTAATTAAACCGTAATCGGAAACAAAAACATCGAAACCTTTTGCCTGAGCCAATTTTGCAGCGCCAACTCCACTTTCGCCAGCACCAAGAATAACCACACGGCCCTGCCCGGTCATCGCTGACTTAGTATTGCTTGATGTGCTATTATTCGTGCTCATTATTTACTTTTATTAATTTTTACTACCTAAGAGATCTCAATCTCTTCTTTTTACCACCTAAGACACCTGAGGGCACCTTAGTTATTTTTCTTTTAAAGTTGAAACCTTACACCCTCAACCTTTAAACCTTCCACCTTGAACTACCTCAGTTTCAATGTTACAATGGTCATAATCGCAAGCATGATTCCGATAATCCAGAAGCGGGTTACAATTTTGGCTTCGTGATATCCTTTTTTCTGGTAATGGTGATGTAAAGGCGACATCAGAAAAATCCTGCGGCCTTCGCCAAATTTCTTCTTGGTATATTTAAAATAAGATACCTGCATAATTACCGACACCAGTTCTACCAGGAATATTCCACATAAAATCGGAATCAACAGCTCCTTGCGGATCATGATTGCAAATGAGGCAATGATCCCCCCAATGGCCAAACTTCCGGTATCGCCCATGAAAATCTGCGCCGGGTAAGAGTTGTACCAAAGGAAACCTACACAGGAACCCACAAATGCACCTGCAAAAATCATTAGTTCTGCAGAGTTTGGGATATACATAATGTTGAGGTAATCGGCCATAATGGTATTGCCCGATACATAAGCCAAAATACCGAGCGTGATCCCGATTACTGCCGAAGTTCCAGTAGCTAAACCATCAATCCCATCGGTAATGTTTGCCCCGTTCGATACCGCAGTAATGATAAATACCGTTACGATCAGAAAGATGAGAAATGCATATTTCTGGTAATCGACACCCAAAAACTTCAATACCTTTGCATAATCGAACTCATTGTTCTTATAAAAAGGCATATTGGTTTTAGTCGATTTTACATCTTGTGTATAATAAAAGGTTTCTCCTTTTTGGCGCAATACCATCGGAACCGTAGAGGTGCTTTTTACATCGTCCTGTACAGTTTCCCTTACCACAATATTTGGATGAAAGTACATGGTGCAACCGACAATTAGCCCTAAACCAACCTGGCCAACGACTTTAAAACGACCTGCTAAACCTTCTTTATTCTTTTTGAAAACTTTGATATAATCATCTAAAAAGCCTACAGCACCCATCCAGATCGTGGTGATTATCATTAAAATCACATAGATATTGGAGATATTGGCAAACAACAAGGTCGGAATAAGAATACCCAGCAAAATAATGATACCACCCATTGTTGGTGTACCTTGTTTTTGCATCTGTCCTTCTAGTCCTAAATTTCTTACTGTTTCTCCAACCTGTTTTTTATGCAGATAATCAATCAACCTACGTCCGTAAACGGTGGTAATTACCAATGATAAAATAATAGAGATAGATGCACGGAAAGTGATGTACTGAAACAACCTTAACCCAGGTATATCATAATGCTTATGCAGGTATTCGAATAATAAATATAACATTAGCTGATTGGTTTTAGTTGTTCAAGTAAAATTTCTTTATCATCAAAATGGTTCCTTACGCCATTAATTTCCTGGTATTTCTCATGTCCTTTGCCGGCAACAAGAATAATATCACCTGGCTTTGCCAAATGACATGCCGTTTTAATCGCTTCTTTTCTATCTAAAATGGATATGGTTTTACGTTTATTGGTCGGCGAAACACCCGCTTCCATTTCGCTGATAATCGTCTGAGGATCTTCCGTTCTGGGATTGTCGGAGGTCAGGATCACTTTATCGCTCCAATCGCATGCTACCTGAGCCATAATAGGGCGTTTGGTTTTATCTCTATCCCCACCACAACCCAGCACCGTTATTACCTGTTCGGTTCCTTTGCGGATATTGGCAATGGTACTCAACACATTCTGAACAGCATCTGGTGTGTGCGCGTAATCTACAATAGCTATAATCTTATCTACAGAGGTGATGTAATCAAATCTTCCTTCAGCGCCTGATAAACGGCTCAACAAAGTCAGCACCTTTAACTTATCCTGCTCCAATAAAATGGCTGTTCCATACACGGCCAATAAATTGTACGCATTGAAAGACCCCACAAGCTTGAAGTAAACGTCTTCGTTATCGATATCTAAATGCAGACCACTAAACTGGTTCTCGATAATTTTTGCTTTGAAATCAGCCAGTTGTTTAAGTGCATAGGTCTTTTTATGCGCTTTTGTATTCTGCAGCATCACCACTCCGTTTTTATCGTCGATGTTGGTCAATGCAAATGCCGATTTAGGCAGTACATCAAAAAATGCTTTTTTAGCTTTCAGGTAACTATCAAAAGTTTTGTGAAAATCCAAATGATCGTGTGTTAAATTTGAAAACACACCACCCGAGAAAGTCAAGCCTTCAATCCGGTGCTGAGAAACCGCATGTGAGCTTACTTCCATAAAACAGTAATCGCAACCTGCATCGACCATTTCTCTTAAGAGCTGGTTTAATGCAATTGGATTTGGTGTAGTATGCGTTGCTACAACGACAGTATCATTGATATAATTCTCTACCGTTGATAAAAGCCCGGTTTTGTAACCTAAATCTTTAAATAATTTAAAAAGAATAGTGGCAATGGTGGTTTTTCCGTTGGTTCCTGTTATGCCGATCAGTTTCAGATCTGCTGATGGATTTCCAAAATAATTCCCGGCAATGATACCCAAAGCCACAGCAGTGTTTTCTACTTTGATGTAGGTAACGGTAAAATCATCGATCTCTGGTAAATTTTCACAGATGATTACACCTGCCCCCTGATGAATGGTCTGCTCAATAAACTGGTGTCCATCAGCTACAGTACCCACTACAGCAAAAAAGATATCATCTTTACTTACTTTACGCGAATCGAAATTCAGCGCATTGATTTCCCTATCGGTTTTACCAACCAATTCTTTAATCGTTACGCCGTAAAGTAAATCCTGTAATTGCATTTTTTTTATTTTTTTAGTATTAAGTAGTGAGTATCGAGTAGCAAGACCTTAAACCTTAAACCCTATACCTTTTACCTTACACCTTAATTCAACTCTATCTGTACACCCAATCCTTTACCCACTTTTGTTCCGGCGATGATGGATTGGCTGACCACTTTTCCAGAACCCGAAACCTTTGTTTTCAAACCTGCATTTCCCAAAAGGTATAATGCATCTTTCAGTCCCATTCCCGTCACATTTGGCATCACACCTTTACGCTCGTTATTTTCCTGAAAAACTGTTCCTGCACTGGTATCTATAATATTGTAATACTCAGATTTTGAAGCAAAAAGCGGTTTAAAACCAAATGCTTTATACACCTTCTGAGTTGCTTTACTTTGCCCCGCTTTTGTTGGCGGATTACCCGTATTACCTACCAAACGGGTCGGCACATCGTTATACATCTGCATATCGCTGGCATAAATACGGTCGGCAATTTCCCTGAACACCGGGCCCGAAACTGTAGCACCATAATAAGCACCTTTAGGATCGTTGATGACCACAATTAAAGAATACTTAGGCTTATCAGCTGGAAAGTACCCTACAAAAGAAGCCTGATACTGCTTATTGGCTTTATATCCTTTATTTGCATCAGCCACTTGAGCGGTACCCGTTTTACCTGCAATCGGATATAACGGGTTATAAACTATCTGCCTTCCACTACCCTCGGTTACTACTCCTTCGAGCATTTTTTTGATTTTACTCAGGGTAACGTCCGAACATATTTTATCATTAATTACTCTTGCTTTAAACTGCTCGATCGGATTACCTAGCCTTCTGATCTCTTTTACAAAAATTGGCGCTACCATTTTGCCGTTGTTAGCCACCGCATTATACATGGTAAGCATTTTTAATGGTGTTAACTGCATTTCATAACCATAGGCCATTTGCGGTAAGGTCATATTTTTGTTCCAGCTTTTGTTTGTTTTAGGATTTTTAACCACAGGCATTGCCTCACCAGGAATCTGTAGTTCCATTTTTTTATTCAGCTGCCAATCATATAAGTGATCGGTAAATCTTATCGGATCGCTGCCATAATGCATATTGATCAACTTTGCAATTGCAGCATTGGAAGAGGTTTCAAAGGCTTTTTTTGCTGTAACCGTTTCAATTCTTGGATGTGAATCAGTAATCAGTTTGCCTGGTATCTGATAATAACCTGTACCGATCATGGTATTAGTATCAATCAGTTTGTCTTCTAAAAGCGCCATATAAGAAGCTAATTTAAAAGTGGATCCCGGATCCTGGTTACCCGCGATGGCATAGTTAAATTTCTCCTTATATACCCCTTCCTCTACCTTAGAGAAATTGGCTACTGCACGGATTTCGCCTGTTGCCACTTCCATCAGGATTACTGTACCATGATCAGCCTGAGATTTGATCAGTTGTTTTTCCAATGCACTCTGCGCCAGATCTTGCATGTTCACATCAATGGTCGAGATAATATCGGCACCATCTTTTGGCGCCACCTCAGCCTCCTCATTTACCGGGATATAAACACCCCCAGCGATACGCTGCATCAATCTTTTTCCGGTTTCGCCGTTGATATACTCCTTGTAAGCCCCCTCTAAGCCCACGCCGTTTTTAACATTTTCGTTTTTATATCCAATGGTACGGGCAGCCAAAGCCTGAAAAGGAAGAATGCGTTTATTCTGCTGAACAGCGATTAAACCGCCGCTAAACTTCCCGATGTTATATAATGGAAAAGTTCTGATGGTTTTAAGATCAGCATAACCCACTTTACGGTGGATCAACAAATAACGTGCACTATCCTGACGTCCTTTACGCAGATAACGCGCATATTCTTTAGCCGTTTTATCCTGAAAGAGCTGAGCTAATTTATACCCCAGCGAATCTACTTTCTCGTTAAATACTTTATCATCGGCAATACCACCAGCAAACATATCCATACGCAGTTCGTATTCCGGTATCGAAGTAGCCAGTAAACTGCCATCGTTAGAATAGATATTCCCACGGGTAGCCTCTACATTTACATATCGTGTAGAAAGACTATCTGCCATAGCTTTCCATTTTTTCCCTTGCACATACTGTACCTGACCGAGGCGTAAAAACACCGCGAAAGCAAAAAGCACAATTAAGCCAAATGCCAGATATACACGAAGCAAGATGTTTGCTCTAATATTCATCGCTTTTAACAATTATTTTTTTTGGTGGTTCAATCAGTTCTTTTATTCCAAGGGTATCTACCTTTTTGGCAACCTCCGTCAGCTTACTCCTGAACATCAGATCGGCCTTAAGGGATTTATACTCCCATCTTAATTCTTTTACTTCTTTATTTAATTTGTCAATGCTGCGAACATTGTTTACCGCAAAATGGCTGTTGGCAATGTAAATCATCCCCAAGAAGGCCAGAAAACACAAATAAGGCAAAGCATCAGTTGCCGCCTCTTTAGTTACTAATCCATCATTAAAAAGCTTGCTGATAAATGAATTGCTATCCATTTTTTCTTCAGCAGTTTTTGGCCTTTTGGGCGCAGCTTTCAGCTCTGGTTCGGGCCCAATCTCTTCCTCTTCTATCTCTTCCCTAAACCTGTTCATATCTTTTCTGCAATTCTTAGTTTCGCACTGCGGGCCCTATTGTTTTGAGCAATCTCCTCATCAGTGGCAATTATCGCTTTTCGTGTAATTACATTAAATGGTTTTTGCTGGTTTCCGAAGAAATCCTTTTCTACTTCACCCTGAAATTTGCCTTTCGCCATAAAGTTTTTAACCGGCCTATCTTCTAAGGAATGGTAAGACATGACCACTAAATGACCACCAGGCTTCAATACATCAGCAGCCTGCAGCAAAAAATCTTCAAGCACCTGGATTTCGGCATTCACCTCTATGCGCAACGCCTGAAACACCTGCGCCAGATATTTATTCTCTTTTCCTTTCGGGATATAGCCAGCAATAGCCGATTTCAAACTGTCGATATCGGTAAAAGGCTGCTCCAAACGCGAAGTAACAATGGCACGAGCTAACGATTTAGCATTCTTCACCTCTCCATAAATCCCAAAGATTTTATGCAGCTTATCCTCTGTATAGGTATTCAGTATTTCAGCAGCCGTTAAATCACGGTGCTGATCCATACGCATATCCAGATCGGCATTATGCCGGATAGAGAAACCTCGCTGTGGCACATCGAACTGATGCGAGGAAACCCCAAGATCAGCCAGAATACCGTCAACCTGCTTAAAACCTTTTAAGCGGAGATTATTTTTCAAAAAACCAAAGTTCTGGTCGATAAAAACAAAGCGATCGTCAGCAGGAACATTCGCCTGGGCATCAGGATCCTGATCAAAAGCAATTAATTTCCCTTTCGGCCCAAGATGTTTCAAAATCTCTCTCGAATGACCACCGCCGCCAAAAGTAACATCCACATATACACCGTCAGGTTTGATATTCAAACCATCAATGCAAGGCTGCAACATTACAGGAACATGGTAATTATTCGCCATCTGCCCCCCCTTTCTTATCACCCATTACTTTTTGGGCAAGGTTTGCAAAATTGACGGGAACATCGTCAAAAATATCTTCGTATGCTTTTTTATCCCACACCTCAATACGGTCCAACTGACAGGCCAGAACAAGATCACTACCGATGCCAGCATATTCTACTAAAGATTTCGGTAAAAGCACACGGCCGGCAGCATCAAGCGAAAGCTCGGTTGCCCCACGCGTAAAAGCCCGTACAAAAGCCCTGTTCTCCTGATCGTAAATATTAAGCTTGGCAAGATCGGCCACAACGGCATCCCATACATTTTTAGGATAGATCACCAGATTTTTCTCAAAACCACGGTTAATAATGAGCCCATCATTCTCGGCATTAGGCAATTGTTTCTTAAGCGCAGCAGGTACCATAAGGCGGCCCTTTGCGTCAAGTTTACAATCGAATTCTCCTAAAAGTTGGGTCATAGTGGTATCTACACTTTATATCTAGTGTAAAAGTAAAGAGTTCTACCACTTTTTACCACTTTTTACCACAAAAAAGTTTTCCACATCCTTTTTGTTACAATTCTGATGCAGCAATATACCTAGAATAAGTATATCGGCACAAAACAAAAAGTCTTAATAACTGATAATAAGGCTATTAAATTACAATATTAAAAAGTGTTACACTCGCCCAATTCCCACCATACTTACTGTATTTTTCTCCAAAAGCACTCCATTACAACATTTAAAATGTGGGAGGACCTCCCACTTTACCACCAAATTTTATCTCTTTTAGAAAAAATGCAGCCATTAAAATCCTGGTATAACCGGGAACGGTTAAAGTTGTGGCTCAGGACGGGCATATCGAAACAGCAGATAAATTGAGGGGGATGTTGAACCGAAATAGTGTTCAACTTAGAAGCACTTTTCGGTAGATGTTACCGAAAAGTGCTTTCAATTATTGTTGGATGTATCCAGTTGCTGATCGATCTTCATGATCCAACCAGCATTATCATATTTTATTTTGATTGAAAAGTGAGACCAGGCCAGTCATCTGTACGGAACGGCGAGGCGGGTAAGCCAGCTTTATTGTACAGGTTACAGCTTTCGGGATTATCAGCCCAGGCATATCTTACCGCAATGGGCGCTGCAACTGTTTCGTTCCATACTTCTATTTTATTGCCTTTAATCTCTGCCTTTGCCCATCTAAATATCCTGTCCTGCCCAGCAATGGCAAAATATTTTAAAGCTCCGTTTCTTGCAATCAAAGTACCATCCTCATTGGCAAAACTAATTACGATCCTGTTATTTGAAATATCCATTCCCTTATAAACAGGCCCAGAACTCGTTAATGATGTTTCATGATACGAAAGCTTACGTGCAGCCAATGATAAACGGTAAGCTAGAATTCTCTTATCAACAGGATGTATATCGCCTGCTTCACCTGCATCAATGCCCACAGCCATTGCGGTATTTACAGTTTTTTGGAGTGTCAACAACTGCGACTCTCTTAATTCGGCCCATTTACTTTCTGAGGGTTCAGTTTTTACCGGCCTGAAATTTACCAGTTGCTGGTAAATAAAAGAAAAATCTCCCTGATTGAATTTGGTGCGCCAATTTGCAATCAAAGCCGGAAAAAGCCTTCTGTATTCATAACCATTATCTTCATTATTTTCTCCCTGATACCAAACAACGCCTCTAATTGCGTAGGGCAGCAATGGCGCGATCATACCATTGTAGATCGATGTTGCCAGTGTTTGCGGCTTATAAATACTAGGTAGCGGGGCACCACTTCTGCCGATGTTGAATTTCCAGTTGCCCTGTAGTGGAATTTTTTCGGAACCGATATTGATGTACATAGGAAGCACCGGGATCTTCTGCACAGTACTGCTCCAATTGCTTAACTTTACCGCAATACTGTTGGTCCCTTTTGTTAACAGACTATCAGCGATTTCATATTTACTGATTACTTTTCCGTTATTGAAACTTCCAATTTTAAACCCGTTAATAAACACTTCAGCCGCATCAGCTACGATACCCAGATTAAACGTTACTGTTTCGCTGCCTGCTTTTTTGCGAATATCAAATGCCTTCCTATACCACACTACGCCGTAAACCGTAGCTGAATCGATTTTGGCGGTTAAGGCCTGTACCTCTGCTTTTTTCCAGTTATCATCATTAAAATCTGCTTTTGCCCAAACAGCCTCGGGCCCCTTATATCCCCTGTCTCCTGTCTTATTCTCCTTATGCCACAAAGCAATCATTTTTTGCCTTTCCTTTGCTTTAAGTGCAAGCTGCGCGGTATCTTTTGCCAACGAAATATCCGTTTTAAGAAATGGAAATGCCTTTAAGCCATCCTCGCTCATCCATGCTTCGGCCCTTGTACCTCCCCAGCTGGCATTGATCAGTCCGATTGGCACCTGATATTTTTCAAAGATATTTTTGGCAAAAAAATAGGCTACAACAGAAAATCTGCTCAATGTTCCCGGTCCAGCCGATTTCCATCCTGTGGAACTGACATTTTCAGCGGGTGTAGGGCCTGTGGTATGGGCAATCAGGATCTGCCTGATCTGATCATTGGCTGAGGAGGCAATATCGTTCTGATAAAACAACCTAGATCTTGGCTGGTTAAAATCATAACCCATATTAGATTGCCCGGAACATAACCATACATCTCCAATGAGAATATCATCCAGTGTAACCTGCTGAGATGCCCCTTTAATGATCATTTTGAATGGTCCTCCTGCCCCATATTTATCCATATTCAGCTTCCATTTACCCTTTGAATCGGCTGTTGCTTTATAGGTCTTATCCTTAAAAATGACCGAAACCAGTTCGCCTGCGTTAGCCCAGCCCCAAATCGGTATAGATACATTGCGCTGTAACACCATGTGATCTGATACAAGCGAAGGCAGTTTAATTTCGGCCTTGGCGCCAAAGGAAAAAAGGACCAATACCGAAAATATAATTTTTATAAAATTTTTCATCTCTACATGATTAGCTGTTATTGATGACAAAATATTTGATTCATTTGCGCTTTGATTAAAATTTAGTCGTTTGTTTCCTGAAAATCGAGATCCCTGCCAAAAGTTTCCTTCATCGACCGCAATGGAAATAACGCAAGAAGCAGCGAGATGGCACCTAAAAGTGCAGCTGCATAAATAATAGATCCGTTAAACAGCATCGTAAACAACTGGAATAATATAGTTAAAGGAATAACTGCTCCCCGCACAAAATTGGGCACAGTAGTGGTTACCGTTCCCCTGATATTGGTACCGAACTGCTCGGTGGCAATGGTCATGAATATAACCCAATAACCTACAGAGAAACCCAATATGCCACATATCCAATAAAAGAACGATAAACTGATTGCCTGCACATTAAGGAATACAATGACGGCCAGTATAGCAATGCTTAAAAATATATAAACAACCTTTATCCTGCTTTTTAACCACTGGCTCAAAATTCCGCTCACAATATCACCGATAACCAGTCCGCCATAACACCAGGCTACAGCTGCTCCGGCATTTACCTCACCTTTAACCTGAAGCGCCTTCGCAAACTCTGGCGAAAGGGTAATGAGGATGCCCACAACAAACCACAGCGGGATGCCGATCAATATGCAGCTGGTATATTTGATGAGGTTTTTTCGGTTTTTTAACAGCAACATAATATTGCCCTTGTTATCGGTATTTTTTTCGGTTTTGAATATATGCGATTCAACAACCCCAACCCGTAGCAGCAACAATAAAATACCAAGTCCGCCGCCGATAAAGAACGACGTTCTCCAGTCAAAATAATATGCAACAAAATAGGCTGCAATAGCGCCGCTGACGCCGATTGATGCAATTATAGTGGTTGCATAACCCCGTTTTTCCTTTGGCATAAGCTCGGCCACCAGCGTAATGCCTGCACCCAGTTCTCCCGCCAGGCCAAGCCCGGCAATAAAACGCCAGATTGCATATTCAGTAACGCTGTGAACAAAACCATTTGCAATATTTGCAACAGAATAAATCAGTATCGAGCCAAAAAGCACCGACAATCTTCCTTTTTTATCTGCCCAAATGCCCCAGAAAACTCCTCCCAGCAACATTCCAACCATCTGCACATCCAGCAGCAGCATGCCCACATCGGTTAAATGCTGGCCTGTTAGGTTTAATGACTGCAGACTTGGGATCCTCACAATACTGAAAAGCAATAAATCGTATATATCAACAAAGTAACCCAGAGAGGCAACCAATACAGCGGCAACTACTTTGTTGCCCTGTATCGTTTTAGCTTGTCCGATCATTTTTTATCCGACAATGGTTTAAACAGTACCGCATCAGCCACCACAATGCCATCGGCTTTAAGGTTACTGATCCGTACATAAGGTTTGGCATTACTTTTAATATTGTATTTACCCAAAGAAACCCATTCGCCCGATGTTTGGCCGACCACTTTGATCTCCGATTTCAAAATGTTATGACTGTGGCTTTTTTCTCCATCAAAAACCTCGATCGAGGTAATATCCGAACCTTTATCTGTTAAGGGATAATAACTAAAAACCTCATATTGCCCCGCTTTTAAACCTTCTGCATTAAAGGTGATGCTTGCTGGGGATTTATCGGATTTGTTATAAAAAAGTGCATTAGGGCCATAGATATGACCGGGTTTTAAATCCCAGTTGCCCTCTATTTTAACCATTTGCGAAAGATTGTCGATAATCAGATCAGGTGTGCTTCCATCCAGCAGGGGATCAATGGTCAGCTTTTCGTTTATCTTTTTGTAATCCAGTTGCTGTACGGTTATACCCTGATCTATCGAGAAGCTGGCTGCAACTGCAGCAACCTGCGAAAGCACCATAAATACAGGTTCCATACGGATGGAACCATAGGCAATGTGACTGGCAGACAAACAGACCGGTACGATCAGGTTATCGCATTCCTGCTCCTTAGGTACGATGGCCTTATAACTAATCGGATAGGGCGAAATGCCAGGAATTTCGACATTCCCTTCATTTTTGACCATACCATCCACAACCAAACGGTCGGTATTGTGCGAATCCATATTGTATGCGGCCAAGGCAATCCCATCGGTTACCACCGTTTTTCCGGTACAGTTATGTTCGGTCATTACATAATCACTAACCATCCTTCGTGCCTCCCTGATATAAGCCTGGTGAGACCAATTGTTATTGCCTTTATATTCATCTTTAGGATATCCCCATTGCAGCATCTGGTTTCTAAGCGCCTGCGGCACCCTCTGGTCATGCCCGAAAAAATAAAACAGTCCTTTAGTGTATGAGGTCAGATCCTCAATATATTTCCTTCTCGATCTATAATCCCCGTCCGGATAAGCATGATTTGTCCCGATCATATCAGTTGAAAAGCCGTTTCTGTTGTTGATATCGGTTTTGCGGTTAGGCATTTCGCTCCAGATAAAATAATCGTTGAGGCTTAAACTGTTTTTCTGCTTTTCCATCAACCTTAAAAGCAATTCGTAGTGCGTACTATCATAACCCTGTGGCCTGGTAATCGCGATACGGTTCTGGGGGTCATCTGTCAAACACACCCTGTAATTATAAGACTGCACTTTACGGTCGCCCGAACCACGTGGCATCAGGCTGCCTTTATTGATCCCCCAGAGCAACCCACTAGCCGGATCGCCTTTAACCCGGTATGGATCGATATGATCTGGAAACTGGTGCCCTTCTAAGAGTTGAACGCCGTTGTAGGTTTCCTTATATTTAGCATTGGCCTCGCGACCAACGGCATAGGCAACACCGGCTTTTGCCATCAGGTCTCCCTCATAACTGCAATCGATAAATACCTTTGCGCTGACTGTTTTATTTTTTGCGGAGCCAGCAGATGGTTCTATTGTAATGGTTTTAATGGTTTTTCCAGCTTTTTTTACTGTAGAAAGCCTGTATCCATAAATCACATCTACCTTAGCACGGTCGATATAACTGTTAAAGATATCTTCGGCCACATGAGGTTCAAATACCCATTGCTCGAGTTTACCATAATGAGTGCCTATCCTGCGGTAAAAATCCTTTGAAAGGCCAGTTACCACATATTTGTTTCCGATATCTGTAAAGCCAAGGCCGCCCGAAGAGAGGCCACCAAGGTTTTTACCAGGTTCGATCAGCAGGACGGTTTTGCCCATTTTTTTGGCACTATAGGCCGCAATTACCCCTGCAGAGTTTCCGCCATAAATACACACATCAACCTGATAGCTATCTGCGGTTTGAGCAAGGACTGAATAAATATTTAATAACAGGTAAATAAAAACGACCATAAGCCGTTTAAGCATCATATTTTTCATAGTTAAGGTATTAAGGTAAATTTTAAGGCATCAGCACGTAAAGGGCGGTCGTGTGCTGGCAATGTATCAGTTAGTTCAACATAATTATTGGTTCCCCTTGGTAACTGGTAGCTGCCCAGATCAATCCATTTTCCCTGGTCTTTAAATTGATCAACAACTACCGCAGCCACTTCTGTTCCGCCGGCAAAAATGGTGTATTTTGCTTTTGTGGTAGAATAAGCATTTAGCGCCGCATTAGCCGGAATATAAACCGAAATGTTATACAGCCCTGTTTTGGTGATGGCGGCCTTCCATGTTGCTTTGCTCTGCACGGTAGGTTTGGCTACCACTCGGGTTCTTTTTCCGTCGTGGCCTACAATTTCGGCAATGGCAGAAATCCATTTGGCAGCCGCGATACTGTCCTGGGTGATTTCGGTATATCCCCCAAAATAAAACCCGTATTTTAAACTAAAAGGCGCGGTTGCAGGCAGGATTTTTTCCTGGGCAAAAGGTGCTTTTAACCCCCCTTTAATATACACCGGATTTGCATCCAAGGTGATGGAAACGGTATCGTTGACTGCATTATAGGTAGTACTGTTGCCCATAACATCTACAACTTCGAGTGATGCTGCATCGGTAAAAAGCCTGACACCTGTACCGGAAAGCGAATACATTACCCTTATTTCTTCGCTGCCCTTTGTAAATTTATAAGCATTGATCAGCCCTGACGAAATCTGTTCTTCTGCGACAAAGGCTGCCCCTGATAACTGACGGGTCAAGGCGGCATAGGTAGCAAAACCGGGTTTTGGAGTATAGGCACCTAAAGTATCATCGGGATGCCTGATCAGTCCGAATGCCCCTTCTGAATCGTTAAGTATTGATTTGTTCTGCAGGTTATAAATACCGATTTTTTGCACACCGTTTGCCAGAGCAGTTACAATCCTTCTTGGCAGATTATTGGCCTGCTCTTTTTCGGTGAAGGTAAAAGTGGTAAAACCTGTTTCTGAAAGGTTAATTGGGATAAGGATATTGTTATTATGTGCTTTTATAACATTTTTATGCTTGTTGATATCAGTAACGATAGCTTCAGAAACTGGAACGTATGAATGGAAAGCATATTCGTTCATCGAACTGAGTGCCCCTTTCTGTAAAATCTTGTTTAAAAAACTTTCTGTCGCCAGATCACTCACTACCATGCCTACAATTTTCACATTTGGAAAAGTCGGGTGAACCTCGTCATAAGAAGCTTTTAACAGGTTATAATAAAAGGTCGTTTTCTGGTCTTCGGTAGTGAGTCCCTGCGAAAAGGTACCGATATCGGGCTCATTCCAGATTTCTATATTTTCAATGCTTGGGTAATGGGTCAACAACTGCTTCACATATTTGGCAAACGCCAACCTGCCCTCGGCACTTACCGGCGCCTTACCATTATCGTAAAGCGGATTGTACAGGGCGCAAACCAGATAAGGTTTAAGGTTATTTGCGGCAAGTTGGGCGATAAAAGTATCCTCTTTAGTACCAAAGGTATATACCTGTTTCTGTTTTTCTACCGCATCCCAACGTATGGCATCACGCACATATTTTACCCCCATTTTCTTGGCAATGGGGATGAGGATATCGGTTGATTGCCAGGCATGTGTTTGCCCGATGAAAGCAGATTGACTAACCGTACTCAGGTCAAAATTGGAAACAATGGCAAAAGACGTCTCTTTCGAACCAGTGACTATGCTATTCTGCTTGGATTTGATCAAAAGTTTAAACCAGCCAAGTTTACCGGGTTCAATATTCAACAGGGCTGAATCTCCGGCTACTGGCTTTTTCCCCGAAAGTATTTTTTGGTCCCAAAAATCATAACAGGCCCATTCAACAGAATCGGCAGCTACATGGATTACAAATTCTTTTTGATCGCTTTGGTAAAAAATATTACCCGCTACCTTTTGTTCGATGGTAATGGAAGATTGTTGTGCAAAAAGCATGACAGGAGCCAATAAAAAACCCATAAGAAAAAAGGCGGCAGAAAGAACCATCTTTCTGCCCCTCGTGTAATTTATCTTGATCATTAATATCCGGGATTCTGTGTTAAAAGTTTGTTTAAAGAAAGGTCATAACTCGGGATCGGCAGCAACAGATTTCTCTCGGTGATTACCCTTGAGGCGGTAGTGATGGTGGTGTTGTTCCCGCCGTTGGCGATAGCATAAGCCAAAAAGGTTTTCATATCACCGATAAAGTTGCCCCAACGGATCAGATCGGGCCGTCTTAATGCCTCATAACAAAGCTCCCTTGAACGCTCCTGTTTAATGGCATCCAGAAACTGTGTTTTGTTAAGCCCCGGTGTAAGTGCTGCATTTACCGTAGGAAGCGGAGGAACTGGCAACAACAGGCCATAAGCCCTTCTTCTCACCTGATTAACTGCATCATAAGCCAGGGCTGTTGGCCCATTCACTTCATTTTCGGCCTCCGCCAGCATCAACAGCACATCGCTATACCTCAACATAGGAAAATTCTGAGGGGTGTAGTTGGAGTTTTTCGGTATCACCTCTTCGTACTCCCTCCTCCATTTCCCTGCGCACATCAGCCAGGTACTGGTAACAGCTGTTTTCTTTGCAACCGCTGCCGTACCCCAGGTGTAATTTGCACAGTTCCAGTCCCGGCGAAGATCAAATGAAGCTTTATTAGGTGTAGTGGTACTGGCTGGATTGATCTGGTAGAGATCGAACAGTTTCCTTGTAGCCACAATACTACCAGTACTATAACCCACAGAGGTATCGTTACAGCGGATTCCACAGAACCGGCCTGCATAGGTTCCGCCTTTATTTGCAAAACCATTGTTGTCACGGAAAAATTCCAGCTCCCAGATACTTTCCTTTACATCGTACTTATTGGTGGCATAGTTTAAAAATATCTGGCTGTAATCTGGATTTAGGGCATGTTCTTTAGAATCTACCACCTTTTTTGCCCAGTACAGTGCTTCCTGATATTTAGCGGTCTGATTGAGCGGAAAACCTGCCATATACAAGCATACCCTTGCCAGTATCCCTTCTACAGCAGTTTTTGTTACTTTACCACCATAGCCCAAAGAGGTAGCCGTTTGGGTTTGAAGAAGTAATTCTGCAGTGGTCATGTCTTTAACAATCTGCTCATACACATCCTTTGCAGGTGTGCGGGCCATATCAACATCTTTTACCGATGAAGTTGGGGTAAGTTTTAGGGGTACATCGCCATAATTACTCACCAGCAGGAAATAAAAATACGCCCTTAAAAACAGCGCTTCACCTTTGATGATGCCTCTTTTGGTCTCATCCATTGCAGGCCTGCCGATATTGGCCAATAACATGTTGGCACGTTCTATCCCGATGTAACTGCTGTTCCAGAGCAGGTTTACTTTAGCATCGGTAGGCACATATTGGTAGGAAGTTACCAGATCGATGGTAAATCCATAGGATTCATCTGTATTGGTATTGAACATATAGAGGTAGTTATTACCGTAGCAATCAACATCTATCAATTGAGAATAAACACCATTGAGGGCAACCTGCAGGTCTGCTGCAGTAGCATAAAATGATTCTGGAGTTATAAAGTCTGTAGGTTTGGTATCCAGTATTTTTTGGCAGGAACTGTTTACCAATAGTACCATGGCCAGTATAAAAAATATCTTCTTCATGATCTATAAATTAAAAAATGAGGTTTAATCCAAAAGTTAATGTTCTCGGGCGCGGGTAGGCAGAATAATCAAAACCAGGGGTTAAAGCCGAATTGCGGATCGAAACCTCCGGATCAGGGCCTGAATAGTTTGTCCAGGTGATGAGGTTCTGTGCCGAGGCAAATACACGGAGTGATTTAATTTTCAGCCGTTTGATGAGCTGCTCACTCATGTTATAGCCCAGGGTTACTGTTTTAAGCCTTAGGTAAGAACCATCTTCGATAATCCTGCTCGAATAGGCAAAAGGCCCTTGTCCACTTGTTCTAAAAAGGGTATTTGAAGGATTGTCGGGCTGCCAGCGGTCGCTCCAGGTAGTAAACTGGTTTAATGTGAGCGTATTCTTTCCGTTCCCCTCAAATACCAGGCGGTTCGCATTGATCAGATCGTTACCGTAAGACCACTGAAAAAAAACATTCAGATCGAAACCTTTATACCTGAAATCGTTTACAAAACCTCCGGTATGAATGGGAATTCCCCTGCCTATAGCTGTAATATCGTCAGCATTGACCGCCAGATCGCCATTCAGGTCTTTGTATTTAATATCACCAGGTCTGATGTTTGCCCTTGCTGTTCCATTGGTCGGCACGGTACTCTTCAGTACATAGGTTCCTGCCGTTGGCTGATCAAAATCAATGTACTGATAAACGCCATCCCACTCATAGCCTCTCATCTGGGCAATAGGCTGGCCTACCTGTGCGGTATAGGCAAACAGCGAGTTATAAGAAAAATCAAAGAATACCGGGCTCAGGATCTCTTTTTGGTTCTCGGCAAGCTCAAGCACTTTGTTTCTATTGAAACTGATATTGAACCCTGTTTTCCAGGTAAAATCTTTAGTGTTGATATTTACCGTATTGAGCGAGAGTTCCAGTCCTTCGTTTTTTACCTTTCCTACATTTTTATAAGCTGAACCGATTCCGAGCGTATAAGGAAGGTTCGCCAGCAGCAAAAGGTCTCTGGTTGTTTTTCTATAGGCATCAACGGTAAAGTTTATCCGGTTATTGAACAGGCTTAAATCGTAACCGATATTGGTCTGTGCTGTGGTTTCCCATTTTAGATCGGGGTTCCCTAAAGATGATAACTGAGCGCCTGTTGAGGCCGCTCCATTGTTGTAGGAATAAGCCGGGAGCGGGCCAAGAAGAATCTGAGAGAGGTAACTAAAATCACCTATGCGGTTATTTCCTGTTAAACCATAACTGATCCTCAGTTTTGCCTCTGAGATAAAACGGAGGTTTGAAAGAAAATTTTCCTTAGCCATGTTCCAGGCAAAAGAGCCCGATGGAAAAGTTCCCCAACGGCGGCCAGGAGCAAACTTAGAAGATCCATCTGCACGGATTGATGCAGTTAACAGGTACCTCGATTTATAATCATAATTGACTCTCGCCAGAAACGAAGACAGCCCCCATCTCGAACTCTGAGATATTGAAGAAAGCAGTGATGACTGATCGAGCCCATCCAGTCCCAACGATTCGTTAGGCACCTGGGTTGCGCTGAAACCATAACGGCCCGAACTCAAAGCCTGCATGGTATATCCCCCCAGCACATTGAAATTATGTCCGCCTTTAAATGATTTTTTATAGGTCAATGTATTTTCGTTCAGCCACGAATTTGTCGGAACGGTATAGATCGATCCGTTAACCCCAAAAGTGTTGTAAATGCTTCCTCTACTGGTCTGCGAATTATAAAAGCCTTCCAGTTTTATGTTGTTATGTGTAATACCGCCCGATATGCGCAGGCTAAGGCCAGGCAAGATGGTATAATCTAAAAAGGCATTTGCAATAAGGTTGTCGGTAATGGTGTTCTGGACCTGGTTTTGTGTAGAAATTACCGGATTTACCCGATAATCGCCAAAAAGATTCCCTGAGAGTGCCGGATCTATCAGCTCATCCAGCAGACCTGAATCATTGTCACCACCAGTAACCGGTCGATATCCCCAAACGGCATAAAAAAGGTTGTTGCTATATGAAGTGTTTGATCCCGGCTCCGAAGGACTTACCCCCGAAGAGCGGCTATTGCTATAATTGATATTTACGCTTGCTTTTAAGTTCTTGTTGATGGTCTGATCCAGGTTCATACGGCCCTGGTAACGGGTAAAGCCAGAATTGATTACAATACCTTTCTGATCAAATATATTCCCCGAAACAGCATATCTGGTTTTATCGCTCCCTCCCCTTAATGAAAGCGAATAGTTCTGCATCGGTGCGGTCTGATAGATATGATCCTGCAGATCGATCCCCTGAACATCCCGATAAGATTCCAAAGTTTTTCCTCCGCTTAGGTAGGTTGTTGGCGCTAAGGTGGGGTTAAGCTCCAACTGGTATTTCACAAATTCGTAGGGGCTTAAAAGATCCATTTTTTTTGCAACATTCTGCACCCCATAATAAGAATTAAAGGTAATTATAGGCAGCCCGATCTTCCCTTTTTTTGTAGTGATGATAATCACTCCGTTTGCACCTCTTGCACCGTATATAGCGGTAGAAGAAGCATCTTTAAGCACATTGATGGATTCGATATCGGCTGGATTTATGGAGTTGTTCATCCCATCTTCCATCGGAAAGCCATCTACCACATATAAGGGCGAATTATCCTGGGTGATGGATCCATATCCCCTGATTACAATATTGTTGACCGATCCGGGCTGTCCATCGTTTCCCGAAACGCTAACGCCGGCAACCCTTCCGGCCAGGGCTTCATCGAATGATTTAACAGATGCCTTATTGAAATCGCCCATATTCACCTCTGCCACCGATCCGGTAAGATCTGTTCTTTTTACCGCTCCGTAGCCAACAATAACCACATCGTTCAAGCCTGTATTTTGGGCCTTTAGCGTAACATTGATTACTGTTTTTGATTCCACTGGAACCTGTTGCGTTTCGAATCCGATCATGGAAAAAACCAGCACAGCGCTCGGCCCATTAACCGCTATTTTGTAATTCCCGTCCTTATCGCTAAGTGCTATTACCTGCGAATCTTTTACCCGCACCGTTGCACCATACAAGGGATGGTTTTCATCGCCTTTTATTTTTCCCGTTACCGAAACCAACCTTGAGGCAATATAGGGCAGGATTTTTGGCGTAACCAGAATTGTCTTTTTATCTATCTTATAGCTAAATGGCTGGTTAAAAAAACACCTGTCCAAAGCTTCGGTCAGACTAGCATCTTTTATGCGGACGTTGATTTCCTTTGCGTTTGCAAGCAGGTCTACATCATAAAAAATACTATAGCCACTTTGGCGACGGATATCCTCGAGTGTTTCCTTTATGGAAGCATTTTTTTTATCCAGGCTTATCTTTTGTGCAAGGGTAGCAGCACTAACCTGCATAAAAGAGAGCAGACATAAAAAATAAGATAATCTCATAATCAGCAATATTTTGGAGTGAATATAGGAATGCCTCCCGCATCTAATTGCAGTAGAATTTTTATACATTTGGTTGTTAGGTTTTCTTGAATATTTGGTTAATTGAAAGTGATCATATCGGAATACTTAACTACAGCCTGATGGGTTGTATAGCCGGGAGTGGTGGTACACTTCCGGCTTCGTTATTCCTTTAAACTGCAGGTATTAGTTCATCAGAATAACCCTCCTTCCTTCTATTTTATAATTTACACCCCCTGTAATTTTCATATAATCAAGCAGTTCGGTGATATTGCTGAACCTGGAGGTTGTGCCTCCAAACTTTTTGGATTGTACGTTACCCCGGTATTCTACCTCGATATCGTACCATCGGCTGGCAATTTTCATCACTTCTTTGATGTTCAGGTCTTTAAATACAAAGTTGCCCTTCACCCAGCCCATGGTTTGTTCGATGTTGGCAGGCTGCACCGAAATTTCGCCGGTAGTATAAGCCGAGATTCCCTGTTGGCCCGGTGCAAGAAGTTTGGTTTGCTTTCCTTTGTTCACGCTTACGGCACCTTCGATCAGTGTGGTGGTAATATTTGCATCGTCTGAGTAAGCTGAAATATTAAAGTGGGTACCCAGAACGCGTACCTCAACATTATTGGCTTTCACGATGAACGGTTTGGATGCATTTTTAGCTACCTCAAAATAGCCCTCGCCCTTGAGTTCTACATTCCTGTACCTCCCGTTAAATTCGGCAGGGTAGGTAAGTGAAGTGGCTGCATTCAATAAAACCTTACTGCCATCTGATAAAACAAGTTGGTATTGTCCGCCCCTGGGAACGGTTATGGTATTGTAAATCGGCTTAGCACTATGCGCGGCCGTTTTATCCCCGAGGTTGTAAACCAGTTCACCATTTTCTTTTTTAATAATCTCTGCAGCACCCTCTCTGGCCAAAATCCCTGCATGTGGCTCTGTTAGCACAATCTGTTCACCAGTGCTTAAGGTCAGTACAGCTTTGTTCGATCCCGGTCTGATATCCTGTTTTGTAGCACCCGGCACCTTGCTTACCATTTCGGCTTTTTTATCTCTCCTGATAAAAAAACTGCCCACGGCAATCATGATCAGTATGGATGCTGCAGCATACCATATCCGGTAAGAACGTTTTACGATCTGTTTAGACAGCTCATTGGGCGAATCGATCCTGGCGCTGATTTTTTCCATGATCGATACCTTCAGGCTATGTGCCTGTTCATCGGATAAGCTCACATCAGACATTTCTTCGAGTCTTTTGTAGTATTCATCCAACAATGCCTCTTCTTTCCCGGTGGATTTACCAGCAAGATATTTTTCCAATAAATTTAAATAGCGCTGTTTTTCCATGATACCATTTTATTACTAGTGTAAAAATGATACCTATACCCTACGGTTAAATGAAAATATTTTTTGTTAAGATAGAAAACACCTGAACCAGGCCATTTCTTAATGCAGACCAAGCATTATTAAAAAAATATTGTGCTGAGCACGGATAAACATCCGCTCAGTGATAAACCTTTACGGATATGCTTTAGCGACTTTGTAATGCGCTTTTCTACTGTTTTTTCAGAAATGTTCAAGAAAGCCGCAATCTGTTTGTAGGTCATACCTTCTTCCCTGCTCAGGCGAAAGGTCTCCTTACAATCTTCAGGAAGGGCATTGATAATCTCCGAGAGTAATTCCTGCTGTTCTTTAAACAGCAGTGGATTATCGGTAATGATATCGGCAGTTACCAAGGCGAGCCGATTGTAAAAAGCATCATCGTGTTTCTTTTCACGGACGGCCTGATATACAGCGAAACGCGTAGCCTGCTGTAGGTAGGCCTTAAGATTGAGGATAACCGCCTCATTTTTCCGGTTCCATAAACTCACAAAAATATCCTGTACAATGTCTTCGGCAGCAATGGTATTGTTAAGGATGCGGTGCGCGGTATGGAAAAGTAATTTCCAGTAGTTGTTATAAATAATGGTAAAAGCACCCCGGTCTCCTTTTCTAAGCAGCTCAGTCAATTCGGCATCACTAAAATCGCGGGCTTCGGCCATTAATACCTGGTTATAAAATTGTATCAATCAATTTTAGATATTTTTTCCCATTATACTATAAACCGTCTGAATTATTTTACAAGAATTAATGTAAGCTGCCGATATGTTACACTGAGAAAGTATAAATTATGCCGGTTAACCTTCCCTTCAATATGCTGGTTACTTTTTCATGGCCAGTACTTTTCTGATCTGCCCGACAATAATCTGCGGTTCACTGGCCTGGATCACATGACCGCTTTTCTCTGCCTTGACCAACCAGCTATCTGTAGAGAGTTTCAAGAAATCTGCCTGAAGGCTCGCAACCAATTCCTGATATTCTTTTTTGATGGATTCATCTTTAAAGCCTTTTGTGCGGATAGCTGAGGTTCCGGTAATCACTGCAAACGGAATATTGCCAAAGGAGCTTACCTGCTGTGCATCTTCAAAGTTTGATTTATCGTTTTTAGCCTCTTTCATCGTGCCATCAAAAGAGAGGTAAAAGAATTTCTTCTGCTGAATATTGATGGGATGATTTACCGGAACCTCTGGAGGAAACGAGGTGAAAGAGAAAATAAGTCTGTACAATCCGGTATTCATAATGAATTTTATCAGCGACGTCGGCGGAACGGAAACAGACTTTAAAAGTTTTGGCGAGGCCATTTTCATTTGAAGCGGATGTGCTGCATCAACAAAAACAACACCTGTTATATCTTTTTCATTGTTTTTGATAAATCTCCTCAGATAGATCCCGGCCATAGAGTGCCCAACCATAATGTATGGCTTTGGGCATCTGGTTTTTTCGAGCAGGGTAATCAGTTGATGGCTGACAGAATTATTGGTAATGGTTTCCCCGCCAGCTTCACTCAGGCCGATACCAGCCCTGTTGTAAGAAATGGTGACTGCATCTTTTGAGACACTATCCTGAATTTCTTTCCAGATACTCAGGTCACTGCCCAACCCGGATTCAAAAACAATGGTACAATCGCCACTTCCTTTTTTATGGTATTGAAGAAGGTGCTAGTCTACCTTCACAAAAGTTTGACCTTTCTTTAGCTCCTTAAGCTGTTGATAGCGGAGAATCTGCTCTGTTACAACACCAATTACAATCAGTATGGCCAATATCGAAAGGGTATATATTAATATTTTCATAGTGGTTTGAATTTATTCAGGTCAGTTCAAAACTACAATCTTATTTAGACTTATTAAAAATAATTTGGAAGAAAGCATATAAAACGATTTCTTTGTGGGCGTAAACCAATATTGCACAACGGGAATGCTACGCTCAAGAATGAAATCAGAAAATACCGCCGAAAAATTAAACTGGGCAAAACACCAAAAAAGATGGTTCGGTAAATGGCATCTGTATGTTGGTATTATTGCCGGTGCAATAGTAGCTTTTGTAGGCGTTACAGGCAGCATTCTTGTTTTTCAGGATGAGATAGACCGCGCGCTGAACCCAAAGCTTTTTGAGGTAACTGCTCAAAAGCAAAAGATGCCGGTTGAGGAAATTGTGCCTTTGATCAGGAAAAATTATCCCAGCTTAAAAATTGATTACCTGATGCTTAACAACTTCAAAAATCCCAATGAAGCATATAGCGTTATGAATTTAACAAGTGGCAGAGAAACCTTTATTAATCCATATACTGGAAAAACAACTGGTAAAAGAATACACACCAGTTCTTTTATCCATGTGGTTACCGAACTGCACCGGACATTGCTTATTCCTGTTGCAGGGCGTTATATCTGTGGTTTAGCTTCACTCTGTCTTTTGATCTTAACCATTTCGGGTCTGCGTTTATGGATCCCAAAAAAATGGAAACAGCTAAAATCGGCACTTACAGTAAGGTTTAGCGGCTCTTTTAAGCGGCAAAATTACGATTGGCACAATTCACTCGGATTTTACTCCTCTCCCATTGTAGCGATATTGAGCCTTACCGGTTTTTCCATTACTTTTTCCACGCTTGTTATTCCTCTGTTATTTCTGCTCAGCGGGAAATCTCCTCAGGGCGTTGCTGAGTTATTAGGGGCTAAATCTGCATGGCATGCACAGGCTGTAGCCCTTCCACTTAAAGAGATTGTTGCCGCAGCGAAAGAAAAAATGCCCAACGGTTACATTGGTGGGATTGCTTTTCCGGCCGACAAAACAGGCACCTACCGCTTAGATGTAGTGAGTGGGAACCTACCTAAAGTTGGAAAAAGAGAAATGCTTATTGTTGATCAATATACGGGGAAAGTGTTATTGAACAGCCGGAAGGATTTCCCCAATGTTGGTAATGCTTATCTTAGCTGGTTAACACCGATCCACTATGGGAGCTTTGGCGGCAGGCCTACGCAGATTATCGCTATCATTGCTGGCTTAATGCCACTTGCTCTATTTATTACTGGTTTTATGATCTGGTGGCCACGTTATAAGAAACAAAAGAAAGGTAAAAAACGAAAAACAAATGAAGTAGCTTTAGATGAGGTATTGGAAACTCCGATGGTTGAAAAAGAATTAAAACCAGCGACAATAAAAACACCGTTTCCGAAACTGGGCAGATATTTCCTTTTACAATTTAAATCGGGGTTAAAATATGCAATGATTATACTTCCGATCAGTTTTATTATGGGTGCACTCTATGGCCTTCCTTCAGGAATTGTTATCCAGCCCGCCATTTTTGTAGTCGCTTTTAGCTGTGTAATGGTATGCCTGAATTTTATATGTGCCTTGCTGTCCGAAATATTCAATATTCTTTTCCTGCTTCCATTCCGAAAAGGCAGTCATAAGGTTACCCGGTACTTTGCACTATCAACGGCGTTTCTGGTATGTTATCTGGCTGTGTATATCGTTCTGCTCAATACTGGTTTACAGGTTTTCTAGTGTGAACGCTTCGGCATTCTCTTACAGTCGGATGATAACCTCTGACAACACGTACATCTGGATAACAGGTAGCGGCTATTTCTTCAGTATAAAATCTTTTAGCTGTTTTTCAAACTTGCCGCTAGAGAAGGTCTCGTCGCTATCGATACTTCTGGCACTGCTTTTACCAGGCGTAACATTAACCAAAGTACATGAAACTTTAGTTTTGGTAGCAGTCATTTTTTCTATATTGATCAGCCATAAACTTGTTATCATTGCTCTTACCGGCCTGTTTTTATACTTTACAATGAGGTAATTTTTATTGTTAACCGAAGGATAGACTTCATCTTTTATTGGAATAGTGGTCGTAAAAAGCCGATCATCTTTTATGGCATCAAAAGGCCCATCTTTTGATAAAGTACCCTGAAGTTTACCAACCAGGTTGATTACCTCATCTCTATTCTTATCGACTATAAAAGATATCCTTTGTGCTTTTGCCAGTGATAAGTTCAATAAAAATAAACAGATTAAGAACAGTTTGATTTTCATATATAAATCTTTTAAAACAACGAAGCTAAAATCATTAAGAGGTCTCCAAGATACAGATTAGTTATGGTTCCAATCCGATATCAACCGCCAGGAATTAGAACCTAATGAAAAAAAGCAGCTGTAGACACTGTTTACCTAATAATAACACTACAAATAAAAATTCGTTAACCGGGAAATAAGATTATAATAAAAAGGCCTGTACCATAGATTAAAATCATTATGATACAGCCCCGGCTATTAACTGTTATTTCTTTTTTGATCCCTTGTCACAAACACTCAGTATCTAAAATACCTTTCATTTAAGAAAAATATGACAGGTAAAACAAACTTAAAATCTGAAAGAAAAATTGGCCACAAAGTTTCTGGTAAATTGTGGGTTTCCTACCAAATCCCAATATTCTACATCGGTAATGTTGTTTAGTTTAAAGCCAAATTTCCATTTTTCTTTTTGGTAGGAAACAGCGGCATTAATAATATGATAAGCCGGAATGGTATAAGTATTGCTGGAATTCAAATAGGAATCGCCAACATAGTTTCCTCCAAAACCCAACCCGATGCCTTTAATATTCTGCAATGGTAACTGATAACTGAACCAATAATTAACGATGTGTTTGGGTGCCTGTGTGGCGTATTTACCTTCATAAACATCAGCCTTAACAAACTTATTTTCGTTAAATCCGTACCCCGCTACAACATTAAGACCAGTAAAAGGATTTGCGGTAAGTTCTACTTCAACACCCTTGCTCACCTGCTGGCCATCCTGAAAACTAAACAGGGCATTATCTGTACGCAGAGCATTATCGATATCAATATAATAATAACTGATGCTTCCGCCGAGTTTACCTTCAGGCAGTTCAGCTTTTATTCCACCTTCCAATTGGTTGGCAAAAACCGGTTTTGGTTTAAAAAGACTCCCATCAGGCTGTTCAAGTGGTCCCTGATTTTGAAAACCATTCATAAAGTTTCCAAACAAAGATACCTGGTCTTTAACCACTTGGTAAACAATTCCGAACTTAGGAGAAAGAGATGGCTGAACAAAACCTCCTTCATAGGTTTGCTTAAAACGATCAAAACGCAAGCTTAACATCGTCGACAAACGGTCAGTCCAGTTAATTACATCAGAAGCATATAAACCAAAAGCATTTCCTCCATAGGCATCATTTGATGTAGGTATTGAATTATCAGCCAAAAGGCTGGTTACCCTACTCAGTCCTGATTTTTCAAAAGGTTGGTTAATGTTTATTTTATCAAGCGCAAGGGCTTTATAGGTAAGTGTTTCATCATTATATTCGAAACTAGCGCCAATCAACAGGTTATGTTGAAACTTGCCTGTACTGAATTTACCATTGAAATTTTGCTGGATATTGGCATAAGTTCTTTCTCTCGGACCAAAATGCCTGATGCTTGTTGAAGCCGTGTCAGCGTTGAGCCATTCCACGTAAGGCTGATAGCTGTGGTTTAAAAATTCATTTACGTGGGATACACCAGTTGTTGATGTCCAGTTTTTACTGATCTGATATTTAGCCTGTCCAAAATATTTTGTAGCTTCAGCATCGCTGAGCAGATCATTTTGAAAGAAAGACTTCTTAAAGCCTATAGGAATATCTCTGGCGGATTTAAAAGGCACCTCATCCCCAAAAAGCAAGGTGTAGGCTAACCGGTTTGCGTTACTGTTAAAATATTCAAAATCAAACAAGAACGAAAGATGTTCGCTGGCCTGGTAAGAAAGGCTGGGAGTAATCATATACCTTTTATTTTTACCATATTCGCTTGAACTGTTCTGCTGGTGCTTTACTGCATTGAACCTTAACAGTACTGTTTTCTCTTTATTTAGCGGTGTATTGAGATCAATAGTAGCGCGGCTTAAATCGAAGCTTCCCATGCTATAATCTACCTCACCACCAAAACCCGCATAAGGTTTCTTGGTCACCAGATTTATAGCACCACCAAAAGTAGCTACCTGAGCACCAAAAAGCGTACCTGATGGGCCTTTAATCAATTCTACCCGCTCAAGATTCGCTATTTCAGTCCCTGTCCGGTAAACAGAGGTAGCCATTCCGTTTCTGGCGTAATCAAAATTGGTAAACCCTCGAAATAATACCGCAAAGCTTCCCGTCACATATTCTGTTGGCACAACTCCTGGCGCAGCCCTAAATACCTCCTTAACATCTGTCATCAGTTGCTCTTTAATCAATGCCTTTCCCACAACATTATATACTTGTGGATTTTCGAGGTTTTTTAAAGGCATCCGGGCAACATAGTCGGTTTCTTTAGTTTGCCGGCCATTGCTATTTACAACAACCTCCTGCAATTGCTGCTTGTCTTCGACAAGCGTAAAATTAATAATGGTGGTTTCACCTGCTTTTATCGTTATTGTGCTTTTTTGTGTAAGCAATCCTGTGAAACTTGCGGTTAAGGTATAAGATCCTGCAGCAACTCTGTTTATTGTATAATGGCCCGCCTTGTTTACCACCGCAGCCTTATTTGTTCCTGTCAGAACAACATTTACAAATTCTGCCGGTTTACCATCTGAAGTAGTCACCGTGCCCCTAATCGTACCTGTTTGGGCAAAAGCCTGCACCGATAAGACCGTTAAAAATAAAGTTAGAAATTTAAACATGTGAAATTGATTTTATTTAGACTTAATATAAATAGATCCAAATATAGAAAATAATTAATTCTATTATTGAATAATTAGTCTAGTTAAAAAACATGTTTGACCGATTCACCAATTGATAAAATAGCTGGTATCAGCTGCAGAAAAATAAGATATAAGTAGAAGGAGCCTCTACTAGTGAATTAAACTGCTTTGAGTTAACAAGTCCTCCGACAGGCTAGCATTGACAGGTTCCTATAGAAAGGGTCATCCGATAGCTCCTAAAATCCGCATGTCTGTCGTAATCTGAATATTACTAAGTTCTAAAAATAAACATCACCTGATTTTGTTCCGCGATAATTATATTTATAGGCGGAAGTTCATTTTTGATTGGCA